>Ga0189289_10050_pt1 | contig 190441 bp, 213 predicted proteins | sample UW106minimetaG_FD_130313 | JGI IMG/M metagenome (GOLD analysis project Ga0189289, IMG submission 130313) | Marine microbial communities from the Costa Rica Dome - UW106 mini metaG | ecosystem: Environmental > Aquatic > Marine > Oceanic > Photic zone | place: Costa Rica: the Eastern Pacific... | reverse complement strand
GCCTGAGCAGCCTGAGCAGCCTGAGCAGCCTGAGCAGCCTGAGCAGCCTGAGCAGCCTGAGCAGCCTGAGCAGCCTGCGAACACCGGAAAAGGTGCGGGCAAAAAGGCTTCGGGCAAAAAGGCCTAAGCGATGAATCTCACTTTGATCACTGCGCCAGCTACGTGGCCGATCGATCTTGATCGGTTGCGGGACCATCTTGGCGAGCCGCGCGAGGGCGTTGATGGTTTTGAACAGGAGGTTGATGATCTTGTTCAAGAGGCCCTGGCGACAGCTGTAGGTATGCTGGACGGTGATCAGGGGGAGCTTGGCAAGGCGCTGATTGCCCAGGTCTGGCAGGAAGAGTTTGAACGAGTGCCCGCAAATGGTGGCGCCGTTCAGTTGGGTATCGGGCCGGTGCGCGGTATCAACAAGGTTGAGGTGCGAGATGTTGCCGGGGCGTGGCAGGAAGTTGATGTCCTCGGCTTTGAGCTGCTGCGTTCTGATGGTCAGTATTCACTGGCCTCTGATGCTTGGCCGGCCTCTGCGTCTTACCGCACGCGGTTGCGTGTCACCTATGAGGCTGGATTTGGGGCTTCTGCGGCGGAAATTCCCCCGGCCATTCGACGGGCTTTGCTGCTGTTGGCCGCGCACTTCTATGACATCCGTGATCCGGTTGTTTTGGAGGGTAAGCCCACGGAAGTGCCGATTTCGATCGAGCGATTGCTGGCACCTTACAAACCGGTCTGGGTCTAAAGATGCGGAAGCCAAAGCTTGACCGTCGTGTCACTCTGCTGCGCAAGAGTGGGGCGAAAGATCCGTTGGGGCGGGCCGCGGATGATTTCGCGAGCATCGGTGTTCGTTGGGGCGCCTTCACCCAGATCCGCGATGGTGAGCGCATTCGTGCCGGGCAGGTTGAGGCCTTGTCAGCCGCACGCATCGTATTGCGTTGGGGGGGAGTGACCTCGGGGCTGACGGCCAAAGATCGACTGCGCCTCGATGGTCGCGAATGGCAGATCTCTGGCGTTAAGGAAATTGGACCTCGCCGGCGCTGGATCGAGGTCACCGCGGCGTTGATTTCTGAGGGGAAGTGATGGACGCCGATTTCCGTGTTGGCGGCTTTGAAGAAATGCAGGGCGCCCTTGAGGGATTGAAGCAAGCAACGGCAAAGGCGGTCGTGCGGCGGGCCCTAAAGAAGGTTCTCAACCCGGTTGCTCAGCGGGCGGATGCATCCAACTTTGACATCGCTGTGACAACCAAGCTGAGCGCGCGTCAGCAGTCTCAATCCGGCGATCGTTTTAAGCGGAGCGTGGTCAACATGTATGTCGGGCCGGTCGATGATCTTGGGCGAGGGGCGCCGCATGCGCACCTCATCGAGTTCGGCACCGGCCCACGGCATCATCGTGACGGCAAATTTGTTGGGGCCGTCATGCCCGAACCCTTCATGCGCCCAGCTTGGGATGCTGTGTCGCCTGACATGCTGGACACCTTGAAAAAGGAAATCTGGCTCGAAATCGAAAAAACACTGGCTCGCGTGCGGGCCCGAAACGCAACGAGGCGCTAATGGAAGAGCATCTGATTTCCGCGCTGTCTGCGATCTGCCCAGACGTGATTTGGGGCGAGTTGGGGGGCGGGCTTGGCCTGCCGCGCCTGGTTCTGAGTAATGTCTCCGGCGCTGATACCTTGCGCCTAGATGGGCGTTCTGGGGTCGTTAACGCGCGTGTGCAAATCGATTGCTATGCTGCGTCGCCCTATGAGGCGGTGACGATTTCGCGCCAGGTGCGCAACTTAATTTCTGGATATTCCGGCGGGCCCATTGTCTTGGCGCGCCTGGATGGACGTCGCGACGGTCGGGATGGTTCCGACGGCGATTCAATCCCGCGTGTTTCGCTGGATTTCGCGGTGCGTTACCGCGGCTAACTGCCGTTTCTCGGCTCAACCAAAATGAGGTAAACTATGACCGCTTTTCCATTGATCAGCGCCACCGTTGAATGGTCGGATGACGGGACCGTTTGGGCGGCAATCCCCGGCGCTGAAAATGCCGTGATCCCCGAAGTCGATCAGGACTTCAAGGAAGCAACGCGTCTTGATAGCCCCAACGGCTTCAAGGAGTATTCCAAGGGGCTGAAAGACGCTGGCACCATTTCGCTGATGTGCGACTATTCCAAAGAGCTTTATGCCGCCGCAGTCGCAAAGAACAACTCCGCCACTCCGACCTATTTCCGCATTACGTTGGAGCCTGACGCTTCGCAATCTACTGGCGACGTGTTCTCTTGGCAGGCTTGGGTCACGCCCTCCGTTCCGGGTAAAAAACCGGGTGAGGATCTGATGATCGAACTGAAACAGCGCGTCACCGGTGATGTGTCTTGGAACCAGGGGGCCGCATAATGCTGTTGCCCGTTGATTTGAAAGATGGGCAGGGCGAGGTTGTCACCTCGCTCAAGCTCACAACCCGCGCGATGATGTCTCTGGAAGGGGCGTTTTCGAAACCCGTCGCTGAGGTGCTTGAGGTGCTGGACGGCAACCCCAAGGTTTCGGACATCGTCAAAGTTGTTTCCCATGTCATGGATGGCGGCAAGGGCGTTAAGGAAACTGAGGCAATGGACATGATCGATCAGGCTGGCGGTCTGTTCCATGTCATGCCTCTGTTTGCCGAGGCTGTAAAACGCGCGTTCCCGGCTGCTTCCGAAGGGGAGGCTGAGGGAAACGTGAAGAAGCCGCCCAAAAAGAAATAGACTGGGCTGAATTGGCGTCAGGGTGGGTCGCATTGGGTCTGCCCTACGCTGAGTTCTTTGAGGTGACGCTAAGGGAATTTGATCTGATCACCTCGGCAATCAGAGATCGCGAACGCACAGATCTCGCCAATAAACGCGTGTTGCAGCAGGAGCTGGCAGCGCTTGTTTGTTTCGCGTTCCACAAGCCCGGTGACATGCCGGACTTCACTGAGAATGGACCGTCCGTGGATCAATCGAGGGCTGTCGATCATGAAGAGGCGGGCAAGCGTCTCTGGTCAGCTCTTGTCGGCTTTCATGGCAGCCAGAACCAATAGGATATCGCTAGATGAGTGCAATCATTGGCGCCCTCCGGGGTGTCCTTTCTCTGGATTCGGCAGCTTTTGATCGGGGCGTTGATCGCTCCGGTCGAAAGATGCGCGGCCTGAAAAACGACTTTGGGGCGCTTGGGCGGTCGGCCCGCGGCCTTGGGGCTTCGATTAAGCTGGGCATCACTGCGCCTATGGCTGCGGCTGCCGGGTCGGCGCTGGGGCTGAGCGCGGCGATTAAGACCATTAGCGGCTTTGATCGAGAAATGTCGAAGCTGGCCGCAATCTCGCGTGCCTCAGCTGCCGAGCTTTCGGGGCTGAAAGAGATTGCTGAAAACCTTGGTGCGACGACTGAGTTTTCCAGCCAGCAGGCGGCGGCAGGTCTGACCTTTCTCGCACAGGCGGGGTTCTCGGCCTCTGACGCAATGGCTGCAATTCCAGATGTGCTGAACCTGGCAACTGCGTCGTCGCTGGATCTGGCGCGGGCTGCTGATATTGCCTCAAACATCATGTCCGGATTTGGGGTGGAGGCTGATCGAGCGGCTGAGGTTTCCGACATTCTGGCTGCGACCGCGTCGCGCGCGAATACCGATGTGTCCCAACTGGGCGAGGCAATGAAGTTTGTCGGCCCAGTGGCAGCCTCTCTTGAGATCTCTATGTCTGAGGCGGCGGCTGCAATTGGGGTACTGTCCGATGCGGGCATTCAGGGTGGCATGGCCGGCACCAGTCTACGCGGCATCATCAGCCGATTGGTAAAGCCGGTTGGGCAAGCGCAGGCAGCGATTAAGGAGATGGGTCTGACCCTTGAGCAGGTTAGCCCCGCAACCAACTCGCTGGCAGATATCATTGACCTGCTGGCGGATCGTTCTTTGACGGCCAGAGATGCGTTCCGGATCTTTGGTCAGGAGAGTGCACCGGCGCTCTTAGCGCTTGTTTCACAGAACCGGCGACTGCGTGATCTTGGTGATGAGCTGACCACGGTTGGCGGGGCAGCCTCTGAGATGGCCGCAACAATGCGGGACAATCTGCAAGGCGATTTCGATACACTGAAAAGCAGCATGGCCGCGATGGCCTTGGCACTTGGTGAGGCTGGCCTCACGGCCTCTCTGCGCGCTGCCATTGCGGGCCTTACCGATTTTGTGCGCTGGGTGACCGAAGCGATCACCGCTGTTGGGCGTTTGCTCAAGTCGTTCGGTGAATGGACAGGTGGGGTTTCGGCGGCTGAGTTGATCAACCGCCAGATGACTCTGGCCTTGGACAACACCTCGATTGCCATGGGGGATCAGCAGCGCGCAATTGCAAACCTGGCCGCGGCCACCCGTGATGGTCAGTTTGCGACAATGCAATCCGTCCGCGCAAAACTGCAGGAGGCGCGTGCGATCCGAGAAGCCATTTTGGCGCAGCAGGATCAGATGCGGCTCAGAGTTCTTGAGGCGTCGGGTTATGATAGCTTGATCGCCAAGATTGAGCAGGTACGTGGGGCACTGTTTGCGTTGCGTGCGCCGGGTGATGATCTGGAACAGATGCCTGCAAAGATGCGTGATGGTTATGCTGCTCTGGAAGAAGAGCTGGCGTCGTTGTTGGTGCGTCAGAAGGACATGCTGGCGGCGGCGGCTGAGGCGAATGGTTTGACTGATGACCAGGCCAAGGCGCTTTCTGATATTGAGCAGGTGATCGCGCGGCTGTCCAGGCGCATGGAAGAATTTGCGGGTGTGCAAACAGTCGCAACCCAACTGAGTGAGCGGTTGGGAGGCGTTCTGTCCCTGATTCCGACAGAAGTTGAGAAGTCTAGCCGTCGTGTCGTTCTGTTGGGTCAAGCGCTTGTTGGCGCAGCGCGTGCCGCCTTTGCGCTTCTGAATGTGGTTTCCAAGGTTCGCACAGCACTGGGGAGCGTTGGAAGCGGCCTTGAGGCTCTGGCGCGGCAGTCTCGGATTGTAGGGACTGTGTCTTCTGGTCTGTCTGGTTTGAGAGATGCCTTCTCCGGAGAAGGGTTCTCCGGAGCCATAGAAACTCTGAAAGACATAGGCGCGACCTTAGGGGCGATGCATGAGGGCACCGTAAAGGCGTCGTCGTCTCTGTCCGACCTTGACGATGGCGCGGGCGGTTCTGGAAAGGCAGCCGAGAAGGCGAAGTCAGCCTTTGCTGCGTTTACCGATAGCCTCAAAGATGCAGCGCTTACTGCGCAGGAATGGGGAACCGAACACGCGCAGATCCTGACCGGCGGAATCGACAGCGTTGCAAACTCTTGGGGTGAGTTTGTGGCGCGCGGCTTTTCTGACTTTAAAGGCTTTGCTCGTTCGGTTCTGGACAGTTTCAAGCAAATGCTGGTCCAGATGATCGCCATGGCTGCCAAGAACAGGATCCTAATTGGCCTAGGCTTTGGTGGCGTTTCTGCGACCGGGCTTGCTAGCCAAGCGGTCGGCGCCGCGGTTGGCGGGGGTGGCGGGCTCTTGGGTGGTCTGCTGGGCAGCGCGTCTGCGGGCGGTGGCATTCTGGCGGGCCTTTGGAGCGGTTTGGGGGGCATCCTGTCCGGTGGCGGCCTTGGTGCTTCCTTCGCAACGCTTGGTGGCCTAGCGACCGGCACCGTGAGCGGTCTGGGCGCGATCGGCGCAGCCATTCCAGCCTTGGGTATCATTGCCGCTGGTTTGTCGCTGATCATCGGCAAAACCAAAGAGCTGGATCACGGTCTCCGGGTTACGGTCCATGGGTTCGACAACCTGATCCAGACATTCAGCAAGACACAGACGTCGCGCCTCTTTGGTTTGATCAAGCGCCGTCGTACGCGCTACCGGACGGCTGACGCTGAAATCGCGGATCCGATTTCCGATGCTATCGCGGACATTCAGGACAGCGTTGTCCGCGCTGCGGGCATCCTCGGCTTTGGTGCTGAGGCGTTTGATGACTTCCGTGCGTCGATCAAGATCTCAACCAAAGGCCTGTCTGACGAAGAGATCGTTGCTGAAATCCAGAAGCAGCTGGCCACCATCGGCGATGGCATGGCCGAAATGGTGCTTGGAGAGTTTGAGGTCCTCAAGGCGGGCGAGACCGCGGGGCAGGCGCTGACGCGTTTGGCCAATAGCCTGACTGCAGTGCATTCCGTCGCTGACACTCTCGGCCACGCTTTCGACCAGGTGGGAATTGCGGGTGCCGCATTGGCCTCTGATCTTGTGGATGCCTTCGGCAGTATTGAGGCAATGAGTGCAGCCACCGGCCGTTACTTCGAATTGTTTTACGGTGAGGAAGAGCGTCGCGCGATTGTTGTCCGTCAGACCGCCCAGGCGCTGGAAGCGCTCAACGTTCAGATGCCGGCGACACGTGATCAGTACCGTGCTTTGATCGAAGCGCAGGATCTGACCGCAGAGGCGGGGCAGGCGGCCTATGCTGCGCTGATCTCTCTTGCCGAGACGATGGACTTTGTGCTGCCGGCAATCTCAAGCTACACCGCGGAAATGCAGGAGCTTGCAAACGTCGCGCTCGGCGTTGTGGATAATCTCTCTGCCAGCGCTGCGGAAATGGCGCGGCAGGCCGCTACGGCTTCCGCGAATTGGAAATCTGCCAGCACCGCCTTGTCAGGCTTGGTCGGTTCTCTGATCAATGCGGATAACTCGACTGCCGGCCGCCAGCGGGCTCTTGGCTACAACAGGTCGGCATACGAGGCGTCGGTAGCGGCCACCCTCGGCGGTGATGCTTCTGCGGCGCGCAGCCTGCCAGGTCTGGCGCGTTCCTATCTGGATAGCGCCCGAAGCGTGGCAGGCAATTACGTCGAATATCTCACCACGATGGCGGGGATCTCTGCGGATGCCTCCAGCCTTGCTGGGTTCTCTGACACAGAGGCCCAACGTCACGACGCAATCGCCTCACTGCATGAGCGTCAGATTGATCTGCTTGCCGGGATCCGTGATCAAATTGGTGCCGGTGGGCTGAGTGCTGAAGAGCTGAATGCACTGGTGTCTGGCTCTGCTGGTCTGACTGCGCAAAGCGCGGGTGCCCAGCTGTCTGCGGCGGCTTCGCCATCCGGGGGCGGCCTCGGGACGACGCAGGCACAATCCGCAGAGATGATCGCAGAGCTGCGCGCCCTGAAATCTGAAATCGCCAGCTTCAAAGAAGAGCAACGCCAGCTGGGGCTGGCCACAGTGAAGAACACCGGAACGATCGCCAAGATCAAAAAGAAAGAGGATGCAATCTCATGAAGGTGATTGCGCCAATCACGATGACTGACGCGCTTCTCGTGCATAGCAATGTAGCGGAAAGTGACGCGCCGGCTTGGGATGGTGTCACCTCCTATGATCTTGGTGCGCAGGTGATGTCTCTGGCCTCGCATCGGGTGTTTCAGGCAGTGACGGGTGCAGAGGCCGGCAACGACCCTGAGGTGGGTGACCTGACCAAGTGGATCCCGGTGTCGGCAACCAATCGGTGGAAAGCCTTTGATCTTACGATTCAGGATCAGGTGGAGAACCCGGGAACTATCACCTACACCATCACGCCCGATAGCCTTGTGACAGGTATCGCCTTTCTTGGGCTGGAAGCTGCAGAAGTGCGGGTTCAGATTGTCGCCGCTGGCTATGACAAGACGATCTCGCTTGTCGATGATACCGAGGTGGTCGACTGGTTCTCATTCTTCACCTGGGACGCAGAACAGTTTGACACAGAAGCGCTGTTCACCGGGCTGCCTGGCTATTCCGGCAATGAGATTGTGATCACCATCGGCGATGGCACTGGCACTGCCCGGGTTGGCCAGATCGTCTTGGGCAAGGTCGTGGAGCTGGGGGTGACGCTCGATGGCGCCGCGATCGGGATCACCGACTTTTCGATCAAAGAGCAGGATGATTTTGGCAACCTCTCACTGGTAGAGCGTGGTTTTGCTGCCGAGACCTCGTTCCCGTTCAAACTGCCGACCGCCGATGCTCTCAGGGTGAAGCGGGTTCTGACGAAACTTAGGGCCACCCCTTCGGTCTACTTCGCTGGTGAGCATATCACGCACTACGGCGCCACGGTGTTTGGCTTCTACGAAGACTTTGAAATCCCGCTTTCAAGCGGCGGGACTTCCTTTGCAACTCTCACTATCAAGGGGCTTGTCTAATGCCTGTTCTGACGCCAGCTGGGGAATTGCCCTCCCTGAACGATCCGGCAAACTTCAACCCGCGGGCAATTGCTGCGCTCAACTGGCTGGTCGGGCTGGTCGCTGAGATCGAAGGGTTGAGCGCGGCCGACTGGTTCGATGTGATGCAGGGTCTGACCGATGCGACAGCCGGGCGGGTGATGACCACTGGGGCCTTTGGGCTTGGATCTTATACAGCTGTAACCGCACTGTCAGACTTTACGGCTGACTTAAGGCCAACACAGTTTTTCCGTACATCGAACCTCAATTCCTGCACAGGGGCGCCTCAAGGTGCTTCTTGGCGAGCTGCTCACGGTCTGGTCATTGCCGGTCATGATGATCGGCAATTGGTTTTGATGGCTAACGGGTATGCTGCGAGCGATGCAGGGTTGGACTGCTGGTTTGGCGCCCGCGATGCATCAACAGGTCCGATGCGTTGGGCGCGCCTGTTCCACGACAAAAACATCGTGGGCACGGTGTCGGATGCTGGCGGTGTGCCTTCAGGCGCAATCATCGAGGAAGGCTCAAACGCCAACGGTCAGTACGTTAAATTTGCCGATGGCCATCAGATCTGCACACACAAGGTGGGCGGCCTCGACGTAAACGTGGGATTTGGCTCGCTATACCGCACAGATGTCCAGGTCTGGACCTATCCAGCTGCGTTCGTTGGTGCGCCCGTCGTCTATCCAAACGGCGGTAACAACACTTCTGCATGGGGAGGCGGAGCAAACGTCAATTCCGTCAGCGCGAACGCCATTCTGGTCTCTGTCGCCACCCTAACCAACACTGAAATGCTGCTGATGGCGATTGGCCGCTGGAAATAAGGAGCCAGACATGAAGATCTTTTTCTCACCCGTCCGCGGAGATGATCCGCTTGAGCTCTCGGCCATTGACGAGGTGCTAACGGTCAATGGCGTAGAGCTGGATCTGTCAGTGATCCCTGAGGGTGCGACGCTTCCTCGATCGGCCGTGGCCTGTGACATGCTGGCCAGCGACATTGAGCGAGTAGGCGGCCAGCTGCAGCTTTCTCTCCTTTTGCCGCACGGATCGGATGCCCCGGAAGAAACGCGCTTTCCAGTGCCGATTGTCATCACCGCTGATGGCCCTGTTACGCTGCCGGCGTTCAACACACCGGAAGAGGAGCGAGAGGTATGAGCGCTATTGATTTATCTCAGCTGATCACCGCCGAACAAAAAGCGCTGGACGAAGAGGCCAAGCTGATTGCCGGTCGCAAAGATGAATGCCGCAATCGTATCTTTGAAGTGGTTGATCAGATCACCCAGATGAACCTGGCAGCAACCGCGGCCGCTAGTGGCCTCTCTGATAGCGAGATGGCGACCTACCGGATCGGTCTGCAATGGATTCACGATATGCAGGAAGCCTGCGCGACTGGCGTTTGGCCTCCCGTGCCGGACGGTGTCGAAGAGCTCGCAGCGCGGTTCTGAAATCTTCCAACAATCCAACAGCTAACACGCCGCCCTTGAGGCGGCTTTTTCGTGTGAGGTGAGCAGAGAAAATGACTGAACGGCCTTTGGAATATTACGTGGCGCTGTTCTCGGCGATGATCTTCGTCGTGATGCAGCACAAAGAAAAGCCGTGGCTGGCGCGCGTCGGAATTGCTGGTGCGTCGGGCGGAATCGCAGTTGGGGTCGCTGCAGATCTGGCAGCTGCCGTTTCATGGATGGGTGAGACAACGGCTGTGACCGCAGTTGCGGCTCTGGCCTATGCCTTGCTGGATCTCTGCATGGCTATCCTCGCAGACCGTCAAGCTGTGATCGACACAGCACGGAAACTGATGGGGAAAAGCTAATGGATCACTCCCGCACTGCTATCCGCCGTCACTTGCACCCGCTCTTCCTGCTGCTTTGGTTCACGGCTGTAGGGCTGGCAATGTGCAACGACCTCTATTCCGAAGGTGAGAAGGAGGCCGTTTCCTATGACCTTCCTTAACGCACAGACAGACCTCAACAGCCGGTTCAAATACCGCAGCGACGGGCGATTGGGCCGCTGGCGCGTTATGCGCGATCTCGGCACGGTCTGGGGTGACTGCGAGGACTACGCCCTTACGCTCATCTGGTTGGCCGAAGGGCGTAGCTGGATCCGTTTCTGGTGGTCGCTGTTTACGTTCAAATACCTGCTGTGGGTCGGCGCGGCCCCCAGCGGCGCGGCTCACGCGATCCTCTGGGCACGGGGGCACGGCTGGACGGACAACATCCTGAAGAAGCCACGCCGCAAACTGCCCGAAGGCTACCGGCGCGGGATCCCATACCCGGCACCGCTGTTGTTGATGATGCTCTGCGTTTCGCGCGTCATCGCCATTTTCTCCAACTAAGAGGTTCATCATGAAACTTGCATTTGTCGTGGGTCACAACGCCCACGCCCAAGGGGCTGTGCGCAAGGATACCGGAGAGACAGAGTATTCCTGGAACAGCCGTCTGGCCGAAATGATCAAAGCTGAGGCCCGGGACTTCCCCAAGATCGAAGTGGCGGTATTCAAACGCAATCCGACCGGTCGGGGGTACGCGGCTGAAATCCGGGATGTCTACGCTCGCACTGATGCTTGGGGCGCTGACGCAACCGTTGAAGGTCATTTCAACAGCCACTCGACCGCAAGCGCGACCGGTGCCGAGGTGCTGTCCAGCGGGTCGCGTATGTCGCTCAAATTCTGCGAGGCCATCCAGGAGGAAACGCTGGCGGTTCTTGGCCTTAAAGATCGCGGTACCAAGGTGGTTCGCACCGGACGCGGCGCAATGAGCCTGATCACCGGTAAAGCACCTGCGGCACTTACTGAGCCTTTCTTTGGGTCTTCGCCAATCGGTCTGGCCGCCACCGATGAAGACAAGGAAATGCGGGCGTTGGCTCGCGCTATCCTGCGGGCTACGCAGCGGGTGTTTTTGGCGTGAGCCGCTATGGCCTTGCTGCAGCCCTGGCGGTGGTTCTGGCGCTCTGTGCCGCCCTGTGGTGGCTATCAGCACGCAATGACGCCCTGACGGCGCAGGTCGCCAGCCTGCGCGTCTCTGTGGCCTCGGCGCAGCACGCGCTGGAACAGGCCGAGACTGCTGCCGCCGTTCACCGGGCATATCTCGCCCGCGCTGAGGCTGACGCTGAGCGTTGGCGGGCTATTCAAAACGATCTGCAATCAATGGAGGGACGCGATGCGCCTCTTTCCCCTCTTCTGCGCGCTACTGCTGAGCGGTTGTTTGCGCGACCCTGAATTGGTCGCGGGACCGTCGATGGTGCCGGCCGATCTGCTTCGCCCCTGCGCGGGCTACGACGGCCCTATGCCTCAAAATGAGGGGCAGCTTTCTGATGCGCTGATTGCTGAGGCGCAGGGTAGGGCTTGTGCCAATGCGCGCCTTGAGGCGGTGCGTCAAATTCTGGAATGACCGGCCCGCCGCGCGCCGGGTGATGCGCGGCCAACCCAAGAGGTGATCCCATGAAAAGACTGATCTTAGCCGCCCTGGCGGCTCTGTTCGCATGCCCAGCCGTAGCGCAAGGCACTAGATGCCTGCCGCGCTCCACTCTGGTGGCTGATCTGGAAAGCAAATATGGTGAGCAACTGGCAGGTGGTGGGCTGCAAAACCCGCAACAGCTCCTGGAAGTCTGGACCTCGCCCACCTCGGGCAGCTTCACAGTGTTCATTACCCGCGCGGATGGGATGGCTTGCATCATGGCGACGGGGAAACATTGGGAGCAGGTTAATCGGCGCAAGCCGGATACTACAGAGTCTTAATTGACAATGCCTTGGGGCGCTCTCGTTGAATTATTGCTACTTCCGATTTAACAAAGTCGACGTTCTCTGGGTTGAATAGAACGATGTTGCAGTCTGCAAGATCGGTTTCTTGGCTAGCCTCATTCCAAACGGATTCGAAAAATGCCGTTCGATACATAATTCCATCTAGTTTAGCTTCGGCCGCCACCGACGCAACAAACTGTGTTAGGCGATAATTGCGCTTGGCCTCTTCGCTTGGGAACTGCGTTTGTGCGTGAAGGGCGATCCGGCGATAAGTGGTTTCAAAATCCTCATCTGTCGTCAGGATCCCTCGACCTTTGGGTTTCGGGACGTCGACAAGATTTAGCAAATTTAGATCTTTTTGGGTTGAAAAGGTGCCAACGCTCACGTGCTGGTCGCTTATTGCTCGAACTTCAGAAAGTGCAATTGGGATGGAGTTGGAGAGGTAAAGCACTCGTTCGCAATCTCGATTGAAGCGCCCCGCCAGAGTTTTTTCCCTCGAGTTCGCTCCGATCTTCTCTTTTTCCCACGGAACTGGAACAATCTCTGTTTCGAACAGGTTGACTGCATCTGAACTGCGGTATTTCTCGACGCCGTTTCGTGCGCGCTTAAGCTCGGTTCCAGATCGAAGAAGGTATTCATGGGAGGAGTCTGTGCAGATGTATTCGACAAGCTGGTTGCCGATTTTCGTCAGGAACGATGCGTCTTGAAGTGATGGGGCTTGGAGGGCATCTATGATTTTTTCAAAGGTGAACAAGGAAGGCCTCAAGGTCAAATTGCGATCAGGTCAATGTTTGGAAAATATAGCCTTCAGTTCCTGCTGTTGTCTTGAGGGTTTGTTGGTTTGGTTTTAGGTGTGATCGAAGCACACCAACCTTTTGGAGCAAACATGCGCGCAGAGAGGCTGCCAGACGGTCAAATCAAGTTGTCAGGACCTGTGTGGCACGAAGTGTTTGGTGAAGAGCGCCGACTGACCTGGGCCGCTTGGTATCGCAAGATGCATGAGCAGCACGGGGCGCCGACTTACTTGCAGGCAGCTGAGGCGCTGGAAGGTCTGGGCGATCCCGACTGACTTGTCTGCCCGCCGGGTTAAGCCTACCTCCGGCCCATGGCTGAATACCGAATACCTGGCTATGCCCTCGATTTGATCTGTCGCTGCGGGCGAGAGGTCACGCTGTATGAGCGTGAGGGCGAGTCGGCTTGGATTTAGACAATCACCCGCGCAGATCTTGTCCGGTTTCGCTGCAAGAGCTGTGGTCGCCATCCAATTGAGATGGGAAAGTGCTGGCAATCCGCTGGAAAATGGAGTTCCTGTAACTGAACATTTAAGAGCAGAAACGGATCGGTGTTTTCTGATCAGCTAACGCGATCCGGAATTGGTTGCCGCGCAAGCTTAGTTGTCCAGACGTTGATTGAACTCTTTCGAAAGTAGCGTGACCGGTTCTGATTCCCCTGCTGTCATCGTAATCGTGAGCGCACCAGATCCCGCAAGTATTCCAAATTCAGCCGGGATAGTGATAAAACTTGTCCCGGTTTCCTCTGCATGAAAATCGCCACCAAAAGTGTCCCGTTCTTCTCCATTAAAATAGGTGGTGAACACCAAAGGAAAAGAGCCAAGTGCATTCACTTGAAGCTGGATGGCGCATGCAAATCGGCCCTCGAAAGGGTCTTGGCGTGACTCGACCGTTCCAGTGTACACACCGACGAATAGTCCTTTGCCATTATTTTCTTCACGCACATCATCGCACAATATGCAGTAGTTCGCTTCTACGACAGGCAATTTGGTCATATGTTTAGAAACACTTTGTTTGGTGTGGTGACGTTTTTCGTTGCGCCAGCTTGCGAGCTTCTTTTCGACGTTTCGGATTTTACCGAAGAGGCCCCTTTCTGCTGGTTCGGGACCCAATTTTTGTTCTTAACGGGTTCGATGTTATCGATGGACAGTTTTGGGATCATCTCCAAAGCCCACGAAACTTCTGCGAGTGTCCGTAAGGTTAAGTTGGGATTGCCGTTAAGCATTCTTGAGATATGCGACTTGTTCACGCCGAGTTTGTCGGCGATTTGTTTTTGCGACATCCCTTTTTCAACTTTCGCGTTGACGATGGCCCGAGCGAGTTCGCGTTGAACTTGGTCGATGAAACGCGCAGATGCTCTATCCTTGGCGCTTAGCTTGAACTTAAAGGACATCTCGGCCCTCTCCCATTAGAAACTTTGGCGGATCCAGATCCAGATTCGCAATGTCATTCTTGCACTGTGTTCTGTAGCCCGCATACAAATTATGACTAACGCACCGATCTTTGGTATTAACGGCAGATGCAATGAACGTGCCGTGCTGACAGAACCAACCGAAAACTCTTAGATCCGATGTTCTCAGCTCCCACACGGGGGAGGGAACTGGCTGCATTTGCTTAGGTGGTAGATCAGGGTCTAACACCTCACAGCCGGAAATAAATCGATTAAAAAGTATGTACAGTTGTTCTTCAGGCGTTTTTGATCCTCCATTGAAACCATCGTTTTCAAGTCCTGATAAGTGAGTATCTAGCCAAGCCTTTGCCCTTGGAAGTAAGAAGATCTGCCGCTCTGGTAGCTGACCTGGGTCAAGTATGTCGTCTGGATCGACTTGCTCCAACAAGCCCTTGGCTGCCAATTCTTGTGCTGTTGGCATATAAGTCAACTCACTTGTTGTATCAATGATGAAATCAAAAACTTAAAGTTGCTTTTATGCCCGAATGCCCGCTTTTGTCTATGGTGAGTCCCGAAAAATCTAGCGATGGTAGGACGAAGGGCTAGGTCTGTCTTGGCTCAGGTCTGTGGCCTCAATCCGGTCAAAACAATCAGGCGACGGCATAGTGCAGTAAGGCTTAACTCCTGCAATTGAGCTAAGGAACAACTAGCTAAGCCCCCCCGTTTCGCCCCCGTTTCAGCTTCTGAGACGCCTTCAAGACTGGGCTAAACAAAGAACAAACCGCGTTCTTAGACGGAACAATACCACTAGCGCTGTTCTCCGAAGGCAGAAGGCTGAGTTTCAAAACCTCATGGGTGCGCCACTTGTCCAAATCAGGCTCGTCTGAAGCAATGACTTTCAGGTTGACCTCTTGCTACTTGCATCTAGGGTATTGCAAATGAAAGCTCTTTTATTTGCAATACCCCTATTGGTCTTTGGTATTATCTGCCATTCATCTGAAGCCTCCACTAAAACCTGCCGGGTATCGATTGATGGAGAAGCTGCAGGTTCAATCACGAAAGCAGTCGGATCAGCCGTTTGGGTGGCTACTTGGAAAGATGGTAGTATGGTTTCTGCTAATGACTATCAGTGTTCTGGTGTTTTCTGCCAAAGGCTTAACGCCGTGTCTGAGCGCATGGTTATGACCGAAAGTTTGCTCTTCGACTTTGAGCAGAGTCAACTCAAGCAGCTCACCGGCACATTTCGGATGGATGGCTATCCTGCAGGTTTCATTGAGACGCCAAATGCTACTGCATCGGTTCGCCAGAGCACCTTCTTGCTTGAATGCAGCCAATGACGAGGGAAACGAAATAAGCCAAACTGTTCAGTCTAGCTCATTCTTGTTTGGCGCCATTATTAGAACGTCGGGCTTTTCTCAACAAATTGCCAACCACGCATCAGTTCCGCTATGCCCGTTCGATCAGCCCCGGGCGGGGCTTTTGTCGTTTATGCTGATCACATTTGATGCCGCATTGGTTACGTGGTCCGCCCATGATTGCATCAAGATTCTGCGCCGATCGAGTAGATCAGAGCGGGCGTAGGAGCGCTCCACTTTTGTACCGATGATATGCGATAAGGCGGTCTCGGCTACCTCAAAGCTTGCCGCATCCGTGTCTTGGACCCAGCTGCGAAAGCTTGTCCGTACCCCATGCGGGGTGCCGTTTGGGTCAACCTTGGCAAAGACCTTGTTGATCGCAACCTCAGAAACCCCTCTGAATGGACCCCGTGCCCCTTGTCCTGGAAACATGCATGGGCCCTGGCGCCACTTCTCCGCGCGGTCCACGATTTCAAGTGCGGCGTCTGAAAGGGGCACCCGAAAATCCGCAACCTGACCAACGCGGCCCTTCATGCGTTCCGCCGGCACGGTCCAAACGTTCCCGTCGATTTCGTCAAACCTGGCACCGCGGACGCCCGCTGACCGCACTGCCGTCAAGATTTTGAACCGCAGGCACAGGTGTGAGGGATCATCGCGGTTCAGCTTGGCAAAGATATCTGGGATGTCCTGCCAAGCAGACGCGCGAGTTTTGACCGGCGTATGCTGAACCTCGCCAAGCATGTGTTTTGCCATGTCCACAACGAACGGGTCGCACTCGACCCCAGACAGCCGCATGTGCGTAAAGATGATCTTTGTGCGCTGGATGGCCTTTTCTGCGGTTGGGTGTTTGATCTTCCAGATCGGCGCCAGTGCGGCGTGAATGTCGGCTTGGTGCAGTTCTGACATCCGACGCTTGCCGATCGTCGGGAGCATATAGAGACGGATTGGACTCATCCATTTGCCTGATTTGCCGTCGCCGCGCAGGCTTTGGCGTTTGGCCTCAAATGTAATCTCCGCGGCTTCAGCGAATGTTGGATCGCTGCGGCTGGCCTCGGCGCGTTGTTCTTCTCTTTGGCGGTCTCTGGCAACGATAGGATCATCGCCAGATTTGAGAACCTGTTCCCATGCGTCTCGCGATTTTCGGGCGGCTGCAAGGGAGACTGAGGGAAAGGAGCCTAAGCCCATTTCTCGGCTGCGGCCCTGGTGTTTAAACCGGTAGGTCCAGCGTCCAGATTCCGGGGTTTTCTTGTGGAGATAGAGGCCGCCACCGTCGAATAATCGACCCGTCAGTTTGTTCGCTTCGACGGCTTTGAGCTTATTTCTGGCCAAGTTCCTGCCCCCACTTTTACCCCCACTTTATGTGCTGCTTGCAGCGGCAAATTGCGGAAGCCAAATGCATGAATTGAGAATTTATTGCTATAAAACAAGGCCTCAGTCTACAGCAAAGGAAGGCATCAGAAAAGGGCTTGGTGCGCTTCACCCGCACCATTTTTTCCAATTTTCGATGTCTCAAACAGGGACCCTATTCCCCGATTCTGAGAATCACGTTTAAGCAGGCATCACGCCCCCTTGGTATTCGGGCGGTCTGAATTTTTTACGGCTTTTTTGCCAGAATTTTTTCTGTGGATAACTTTTTCAGAAAGGTGAATTTTTAAGCATGAAACCACCCCGACCAAACGCCCCCGTGCCGCCGTCTGACAGCGCGGCGTTCGCGCCCGCTGAACCGGTGCCGTTTCAGTCTTTTGCGTCGCTGCTTTTTGCCGCGCCCCTGTATCAGCCGCAGCGCTATGAGCAGGCGCAGATGGCAACGGCCCTGGCGGGGTTGTTGGCGCGTGACAGCCAAGAGGGGCTCTGCCCGGATTGTGCAGAACACAGTCTGTTTTCTTTGCACCAAAGCGACTTACCCGAGGCCGTGGCGCTGCTGGGTAAACGCGGGCATCCCTATCAGATCACATTGACCTGCGTGCGCAGCCGCAAACACCGATCACAGATCTATCTGTTGTTCTATGAAGACGCTTTCGGACCACAGGTGCAGAAGGTCGGGCAGTGGCCCGCGCCGCTGGGGGCATGGGCCGGGCCAAGGACTGACCCGGCCTGATCCTAGATATCCTTCATCAGCCGCAGCGCATCATAGATGGCGGCATGGGTGTTGCGGGCGCTGACCGCATCGCCGATGCGGAACAGCTGAAAGTTCCCTTCGGGATTGCGCGTCACCTTTTGTGCCTGCCCGTTAATCAGCGCGTCATAATCCACTGCGCCCAAATTTGAAGACAGCGGTTTCAGATCAAAATAGAGGTCATCCATCGGCAGGGTGCCATAGTTCACCACCACCTGATCGTAGTGTTGTTCGGACAGGTGATCGGAATAATCCGTGCCGATCACCGCTTTCAGTATGTTGCCCGCGCGTTCGACCGCTTTCAGGCGGCGGGTGACGGTGAAGGTCACATCCTTGTCCTGCAGGGCGCGCATGTAGGGCACCAGGTTCATCCCCATGATATCTGGCGCAAAGGTGCGGTCGGGGGTCATCACCTCAACCTTGGCGCCAGCCTTTGCTGCGATCTCGGCCGCCATCAGACCGGGGTGGTCGCCGCTTTCGTCATAGATCAACACGGTCTGGCCGGGCTTCACATCGCCCGCAATCAGATCCCAGGAGGTGACAACCAGATCCTGATCCTTGCCGCTTTCGAACAGTTCGACATTTGGCAATCCACCAGTGGCCACGATCACCACGTCAGGCTCCAGCGCGGTGACATCATCTGCCTCCGCCCAGGTGTTGAAATGAAACGCCACATCGCGCGCAGCACATTGCGCCATGCGCCAGTCGATGATGCTGATCATTTCGCGTCGCCGCTCGGACTGTGCGGTCAGCCGCACCTGTCCACCGGGATCGGGCTGCGCTTCCAGCACGGTGACGTCATGGCCACGTTCGGCGGCCACCCGCGCGGCCTCCAGCCCGGCGGGGCCGGCGCCGACAATCACCACCTTTTTCGGGGCCTCGGCAGGCGTGATCTCATGCGGCATCTCCAGCTCGCGCCCAGTGGCGGGGTTGTGGATGCAGAGCGCCTCACCCGCCTGATAAATGCGGTCAAGACAATAGGTTGCGCCAACACAGGGGCGAATATCATCCTCGCGCCCTTCGACGATTTTGCGCACGATATGCGGATCGGCCATATGTGCCCGCGTCATCCCCACCATGTCCAACAGGCCCGAAGCGATCGCGTGGCGCGCGGTGGCCACATCGGGGATCTTGGCGGCGTGGAAGGTCGGCATGCCGGTGGTTTTCTTCACCTCACCGGCGAAATCCAGGTGCGGCGCGTTCTTCATGCCCTGCACCGGGATCACATCCGTCATCGCCGGATCTGTGTGGATCCGGCCGCGGATGACATTCAGAAAATCGACCTGACCTGTGTCGCGCAGCCGTTTGGAAATCTCGATCCCCTCGGCAGCTGTGATACCGCCTGCCTCAGCCTCATCCGCCGTGTAGCGCGCCCCGATGATGAAATCATCGCCTACGCGCTGGCGCATCGCGTCAATCACCGCGAGCGGCAGGGCCATCCGGCTCTCCAGGCTCTGGCCGCCATATGGTCCGTCCAGATCATTGGTCAGAGGCGACCAGAACTGATCCAGCAGATGGCCGTAGATCTGCACTTCAATCCCGTCCATACCGCCGGCCTGCATCCTCTCTGCCGCATCGGCGAAGTCGCTGATAATGCGGTCAATATCCCAATCCTCTGCCAGTTTGGGGAAGGCCCGATGCGCCGGTTCGCGGTGTTTTGAGGAGGAGACCGAGGGCAGCCAGTTGCCCTTGTTCCACCCCGTACGCCGCCCCAGATGGGTCAGCTGGATCATCACTGCGGTGCCATGTTCGTGGCAGGCATCGGTCAGGCGCTGGATATGCGGCACCACCTCATCCTTATAGGCCAGGATGTTGTTGAACACCGGCGGGCTGTCGCGGCTGACCGCGGCGGAGCCTGCCGTCATCGCCAGTGCCACACCGGCCTTGGCGCGTTCGGCGTGATAGGCCGCGTAGCGGTCCTTGGGCATACCGTCCTCGGGGTAGGCGGGTTCGTGGGCGGTGGTCATGATCCGGTTGCGCAGGGTCAGGTGCTTCAGCTGATAGGGTTGCAGCAGCGGGTCTTTGGTCATGGTCTTCTCTCGGCTGGCTTTCTGGGCGTGCGGGGCTGGGGCGGCGTGAGGGCATATGTTTCAGTACCAGGCATCCGGCATCGACGCCTTTTTGCGGGCGATGAAATCCAGCAGCGCCTGATCTTTGGCGATGTCCAGATAGGGCGCTTCAAAGTCGTTCAGCACCTGTTTCCACTGTGCATTGGCCCGCGTTGCGGCGTCTACACTGCCTTGTTCATCCCAGGTTTCAAATGGTTGGTCGTCGTTAAAGCCGGTGTCCCAATAGGCGGTCTGATAGTGGCGCAGCGTGTGATCCGTGCCGAACAGATGCTCGCCAGGACCAAACTGTGCAAGGGCTTCAAACCCAAGGGTTTCTTCGGTCACCTGCAGCCCTTTCATATAGGCGTGCAGCGCGCCGCACATGTCCACATCCATCATGAATTTCTCATAAGACATCGACAGGAGACCATCGAGGAACCCGGCCGAATGCAGGATGTAATTCGCACCACCCTGCACGGCGGACATCATCGACATCATCGCCTGCTGCATCGCCTGACCGTCCGGTCGTTTCGAGGTGGAGAAGTTGCCGGCACAGCGCAGCGGGATCTTCCAGCGACGTGACAGCTGCCCCATCACCAAGGATCCCAGCGCCGGTTCTGGCGTGCCAAAGGTCGGCGAGCCTGAGCGTAGCGACATTGACGACAGGAACCCCGCCATCACCACCGGCGCACCGGGGCGGGTCAGCTGGGCCAGCGCGCAGCTGGACAGGGTTTCAGCCAGACATTGCGCGATAGAACCGGCCATGGTCAGCGGCGACACCGCGCCACCAAGCAGGAAGGGCAAGTGGATCGACCCTTGGTTTGCCGCCGCATAGGCGCGGATCCCTGCTGCCGTCACACCGTCCAGCACCATGGGTGATGTGGTGTTGAAATTGCCCATGATGACGCAGTTCTGATCAACAAAATCGGCGCCAAACAGGATGCGGCACATCTCAATCGAATCCTCGGCCCGTTCCGGCGCGGTGATCGAGCCGAGGAATGCCCGGTCCGAGTAGCGGATATGGGCGTGCACCATATCCAGATGGCGTTTGTTCACCGGGACATCTGTCGGCTCACAGATGGTGCCGCCGGAATGGTGCAGCCAGGGTGAGGATTGCGCCAGCTTCACGAAGTTGCGGAAATCCTTGATGGTGCCGTAGCGCCGGCCCTCATCCAGATCCATCACAAAGGGGCTGCCATAGGCGGGGGCCAGCACCATCGCATCGCCACCGATCTGCACGTTGTTTGCAGGATTGCGGGCGTGCTGGGTGAATACCTCAGGCGCGGTTTGCAGAATTTCACGGATCTGGCCGGGGTGGAACTTCACCCGCCAGACGTCTTCGCCATCTTCACACACGTCGGCGCGGGCCTCTTTGAACAGGCGCATCGCCTCATGATCGTCGCGCAGCTCAATCCCGATTTCGCACAGCAGGCGTTCTGCCGTGGCCTCAATCTTCTCAAGGCTGCCCTCATCCAGCAGGTCATAGGTCGGGATGCCACGGGTGATATAGGGCACGCGCAGATGCAGGTTCTCTCCGCCCTTGGCGCTGCGCCCGCCACGGTCTGCCCGGCCCTCATTGCGGCGCGCGCTTCTTCTGCGGGGTTTCACATCTTGGGTCATCGCGCTCGCCTCCTTGCTTGCTGCTGTGCGGGTCCATCTGGGGCTGATCCATCCGGGAAGGGCTGGGGAATCTCCCCTCCGAGATCCACCTCCTGACATATGCGTCCACATAATCGACACATGTGTCAATAAACTTGTGCATCCCTGTCAGCTTTGTTAGCTGTGAGGTCATGGACCAAAGCGTGACACAGACCGGATCCGAAGCTGCTTGGCTTGAGGCGGCCTATGATATGTTGACCGAAAGCGGCGTTGATGCGGTGAAAATCATGCCGCTGGCCAAACGGCTGGGGGTGTCGCGCACCTCCTTCTATTGGCATTTCAAAGACCGCGATGAACTGCTGGAGGCGATGATCCACCGCTGGGAGCAGAAGAACACCGGCAATCTGGTCGCCCGCACCGAAGCCTATGCCGAAAGCATCGCCGAGGCGCTGTTCAACCTGTTTGACTGCTGGCTGGATGGCGATCTGTTTGATGCCCGCCTTGATCTGGCGATCCGCAACTGGGCGCGCAACGATGCCGCGTTGCAGGTCCGGCTGGACGCCGAGGATGCCAAACGCAAAGAGGCGATGGCGGCGATGTTCCTGCGGTTTGACTATGACGCGGATCAGGCCGAAGTGCGCGCGCTGACCATGCTTTACACCCAGATCGGCTATATCTCGATGGAGATCGAAGAAGATCCCGCACAGCGGATGGGGCGGATGCCGGATTACATCGAGGTCTACACCGGCCAACGCCCAACCCTGCGCGAAGTGGACCGTTTCCGGTCCCGGCACGGCGGTTAACGCGCCCAAGATCCCCCCGTAAGAGTCCCGCCTGAGCCCCCCAAAAGATCGTTGAAATGCCCCGCACTGGCGGCTCATCGCCCTTTCACAGGCTTGCCCTGTCAATCTTGGCGCTGACAGCACCATTTCAGACTTGAATCCGCGCCTCCGGAGCCTTAGTAAGACGCAAATTTCATCAGGCGACCGTTCGGGTGGCCTGTCACCCTTGTGAGGAAACAAATGCAAGTTACCGAAACCCTGAACGAAGGCCTGAAGCGCGGTTACGAAATCGTTGTTCCGGCTGCTGAGCTGGACGCTAAGGTCAACGAGAAGCTGGCAGAGGCCCAGCCCGAAGTCGAAATGAAAGGCTTCCGCAAGGGCAAGGTGCCCATGGCGCTGCTGAAAAAGCAGTTCGGCCAGCGTCTGCTGGGCGAAGCCATGCAGGAAACCATCGACGGTGCGATGAACAAGCACTTCGAAGACAGCGGTGAGCGTCCTGCGATGCAGCCTGCTGTTGAGATGGTAGACGGCGAAAACTGGAAAGAAGGCGACGACGTTAAAGTCACCATGTCCTATGAGGCGCTGCCGGAAATCCCGGAAGTAGACTTCTCGGGCATCGCGCTGGAGCGTCTGGTGGTCAAAGCCGAAGCCGAAGCTGTTGACGAAGCGCTGGCCTCGCTGGCGGAAACCGCACAGGACTTCGAAGCCCGCGCCGAAGGCGAAGCGGCCGAAGACGGCGACCAGGTTGTGTTTGACTTCCTCGGCAAAGTAGACGGCGAAGCCTTCGACGGCGGTGCTGCCGAAGACTACCCGCTGGTTCTGGGTTCGGGTTCCTTTATCCCCGGCTTCGAAGAGCAGCTGGTTGGCTCGAAAGCCGGTGAAGAAAAAGACGTAAACGTCACCTTCCCCGAAGAGTATGGCGCTGAGAACCTGGCCGGCAAAGCCGCTGTGTTTGAGTGCAAAATCAAAGAAGTCAAAGCCCCGAAAGCGGCTGAGATCAACGATGAGCTGGCCAAGAAATTCGGCGCCGAAGACCTGGACGGTCTGAAAGCCCAGGTTTCCGAGCGTCTGGAAGCAGAATACTCCGGTGCCTCGCGCGCTGTTCTGAAGCGTGGCCTGCTGGACCAGCTGGACGGCATGGTGTCCTTCGATCTGCCGCCGTCGCTGGTCGAAGCCGAAGCAAGCCAGATTGCCCACCAGCTGTGGCATGAGGAAAACCCTGAGGTAGAAGGCCACGATCACGACAAGATCGAGCCGACCGAAGAGCACAACAAGCTGGCCGAGCGCCGCGTGCGTCTGGGTCTGCTGCTGGCAGAACTGGGTCAGAAAGCCGAAGTGGAAGTTTCCGACGCGGAAATGACCCAGGCGATCATGAACCAGGCACGTCAGTACCCGGGCCAGGAACGTCAGTTCTTTGAGTTTGTTCAGCAGAACCAGCAGATGCAGCAGCAGCTGCGCGCGCCTCTGTTCGAAGACAAGGTTGTTGACCACATCGTGGAAGGCGCCAAAGTTTCGGACAAAGAAGTGTCCAAAGACGACCTGCAGAAAGCCGTTGAAGCGCTGGACGACGAATAAGTCCGCCACGCAGAACGCGTTTAAAACGGAAAGGCCACCCAATCGGGTGGCCTTTTTGTTTGCAGCGGGGCCGGGCGCCCGTCTGCCTTGGTAATGCCCGGCTGTGATATGCCTGTTGTCCCGCTGCCTGCTCTGGCCTTGGGTGGGGCGGCCCGGTATTGAGGGGACATGGGCCGCCCCGGCTCTCTCCGCGAGTGGAGATTACGCGTCGCAGCGCTGCGTTGTGCTGCGGAAGTAGGCGGTCATTTCCAGCTTCAGCGCCTGAGCGGCAGCGCGTTCTTCCGGGCTGTCTGCATCGGCGATCTGGCTTTCGAAATAATCCTGCAGGTCGATCTTGGTTGGGGCAGGGGTCTGCATCGCCTCAACCTCGGCCCGCATATAGTCCGAAACCCCGGGGTGGGTCGGCGTCGGCAGCGCCTTCGGTGCCGAGGCACGGGTGGCAAAGAGCGCCAGCGCGGCCTCATCATCCTCGGCGAAAACATCGCCCTCGATCCCGTTGAAGGCACGCAGCCGGTTGATCCGCTCATCGGTGCAATCCAAAAGCCCTGCCATCGCCTTGACCTTGCCCATCTGCACCGTCTTGCCCAGATAGTCATAAGGCGTGTTCTGGGACCGGATCATCACCCGGTTCATGATCGGATCAATCACCGCCACGGCGTCCAAAATACCGTTGTTCTTGCCATATTCAGTGGCCGCCACAAACAGTTCCGATGTGACGTAAGAGATTGAATTGCGGGACTTTCCTGCCTTCAGGCGATCGGTGTCGACGCAGAAACGGGTGACCTCCCACAGCTGGGCTGAGCGCACCGGCGGCTCACCGTCCATGATGTCATAGAACACATCCGCCAGCATATGCGGGCCGGTGGTCTGCAGGATTCGCATGCAGCCGACAACTTCGCCGCTGTCGTCGAGAGCAATCAAATAGGCCGGGTGCAGATCATCAAACAGATCCACCTCTTTGCCGTCCGTGATGTCCACTTCCCACCCCAGACGGTCATGAAACACCCGTTTACGCAATTTAAACATGTCATCCAGCATCTCGGTGAATAGATGCCGATTCAGCGCGTCTACGATTACAATCATGGTTTTCCCCTACCATCAGCTGTCATTGGGGAAATATTGAACAAAATTAACGGGATCTAACCATTAGGGGTTTCCCGTAGATTGCATTTTCTGCTGATGGGTTGGGTGTGCGCTGTTGCGATGTCGCAACTATGACTGGTTTAGCCCGGCTGGATGATGCCTAGACGGATGGCGCGGCCCACGGCCTGCGCGGTTGTCAATGCGCCAAGTTTTTCGCGCCCTGATCGAATATGCACCTCTACCGTGCGGTGCGAGATCGACAGGATATCGCCGATGTCCTGCTGCGATTTGCCATGCGCCACCCATTGCAGGATTTCCTGCTCGCGTTTGGACAGCGACGGGCGGGCCAGCGCCTTGGGCAGCACTTCAGAGTTCAGCACATTGTCATGTAGGTTCACGGCCGCCATCTGTAGATCGCCTATCACGGTTGGAAGGAACTTGCGCCATTCGTCTTTGGAACAGTCACGGGTGACGCTGAGCAGGCCAAAATCACCGTAGGGACCGCGGATCGGAACCGAGAGGCCGCGGTCGGTGATGCCGAAATCATGGGCGTCGAAAAACACCCGGGTGAAATCATCGGTCTTGGCCAGCCGCTGCCAATCCACCGGGGCAACGCTCAGCATGGCGGCGCGCAGGGTCGGGTCAAACCGCTGCATGCCCATTTTGGCGTAATGCAGCTCCCATTCTTCAGGGTAGGAGGTAAAGCCGTGAATATCGCCGGTGATCAGACTGGTGGTCGCATAGGAGGCGTGATCGAACCCTAACGCATCGCCCAACCGGGTCAGAAAGTCGGTGTAATTCTCATCGCTTTCAAAGTTAGTCAGGTCGATCAGGGCCATTGTTCTTCTGTTTCCACGTGCATGCCGGTTTGACAACAACGTCGTTACTGGGGCTACGGGAAACAAGGGGGGCAGCACTGCAAAGCTGCCGGACCGGCAAGGGGTTGAGGGGCTGTTTTGACCAGACAGTGCAAAAATGAACGCGCGTTAACAAGAGTGAATCGCAAAATAGCGAAAAGTTTCTGGGGGGTTAGTTTGCGCAAATAGAAACAGCCGCGCAATGTCTTGCGCGGCTGCCCGGGTCACAAAGGTGATCCGTTTACTCTTCCGAAGTCTCTTCCGAGGCTTCTTCCGCAACCGGTGCGTCATCATCATCCGATGCAGCAGCGCCGATATCGTCAAACAGGTTGGCGATTTCGAACTCTGCTTCGGCTTCAGCTTCAGCGGCCAGTTCCTGGATCGACTTGCCCGACGCCTGCAGTTCCGCCTCTTCGTCCGAACGTGCAACGTTCAGATCGATGTGGACGGTCACTTCAGGGTGCAGGACAACAGCAACAGTGTGCAGACCCAGAGCTTTGATCGGCTCCAGAACAACAACCTGCTTACGGTCAACGGTGAAACCAGCTTCGGTGGCCACGTCTGCGGCGTCACGCGGGGTGACCGAGCCGTAGAGGTTGCCGCCATCAGAAGCCTGACGAATCACGATGAACTGCTGGCCATCCAGCTTTTCACCCAGCGCTTCGGCTTCTTTTTTGGTTTCCAGGTTGCGCGCTTCCAGCTGAGCTTTCTGCGCGTCAAACTGTGCCTTGTTGGCTTCCGATGCGGTCAGGGCTTTGCCCTGGGGCAGCAGGAAGTTACGGGCGTAACCAGGCTTCACGTCGACGATTTCACCCATCTGGCCCAGTTTGGCCACACGTTCAAGAAGGATAACTTGCATGTGCTTTCTCCTTACTTAACGGCGTAGGGCAGCAGGGCGAGGAAGCGGGCGCGCTTGATAGCACGGGCCAGTTCACGCTGCTTCTTGGCCGAAACGGCGGTGATACGCGAAGGCACGATTTTGCCACGCTCGCTGATGTAGCGCTGCAGCAGTTTGGTGTCTTTGTAGTCGATTTTCGGCGCGTTGTCGCCCGAGAAGGGGCATACTTTGCGACGGCGGAAAAACGGTTTGGCTGCCATGATTTAGCGTCCTTTCCTAGCTGAGATCACGAACGACGTTCGCGGCGGTCGCCACGTTCGTCACGCTTCTGCATCTGGATCGAAGGACCCTCGGCGTGCTCGTCGACCTTGATGGTCAGGACGCGCATCACGTCATCATGCAGACGCATCAGGCGTTCCATTTCCTGAACGGCCGGCGCCGGGGCGTCGGATTTCAGCAGAGCGAAGTGGCCCTTGCGGTTCTTGTTGATCTTATAGGCCATCGTCTTGACACCCCAGTATTCGCTGTCGACGACACTGCCGCCGTTGTCAGCCAGTACGGTGCCAAAATGTTCGATGAGACCTTCAGCTTGCGCGTTGGACAGATCCTGGCGCGAGATGAATACATGCTCGTAAAGCGGCATGTGCACTCCTGTCATTTTCAAGCGCATTTCATAGGAGGGCCTGACCTTCCGCGACCCATCCACGAGAGACTGCGCGGTTCAACTAAACTGCGGAAGGAGCCGCCTCTTACGATGAAATGCCCATTGTTGCAAGCCTGTGTTGAGGGCCCAGTCCTTATGTAAGCATCCCATCCGTGGATCTGGGGTCCGCGATGAATTTGCCGGTGGCTTTGGCGGTGGCTTTGGCGGGGTCTTTGGCTGGGGTTTTGGTGCAGTGCGGATACCACCGGATCGTCGCCATCCCGCCCCATTTTCGCCCCAAGCTTTACCAAGATGTAAAGAGGATGGGAATGAGAGGTCAAAGGGACAGGCTTCATGGACATGACGAGCGGACGCAAGATTGCGCAGCAGATGGCGGATGGTGTGGTTGAACCCGTGCTGGCGATGCCGAAACGGGCAGAGGCCCTGATGGAAACCGGCCGATTTAGCCCGAGGCTAGATGCGCTGCAGCTCAGCCAGACCCAGACCGGTTCAATCCTGCGCAGCCTGATGACCTTTTTCGGCGTGGTGCTCTGCCTGGCGGCCTTTGGCCTCTGGCTGGTGCCCGAGGCCGTGGCGACCCCAGCCTCGCAGGTGATCCGCGCCGGTCTTACCTTCCTGTTCATCGGTGTTGGCTTCGCGCTTTATTGTCAGGGCCGCAACTCAGATGTGGCAACATCCATGGAACTGGACCTGCGTGGTGGCGAATTGCGTCAGGTCACGGTTGGTCAAACAGGCCGGGTCCAGGTTGTTGCACGCTACGCTCTCGCGGATTTGAACTGTGTTTCAACCGGCCCAGGTGAGGTTTGCCTGCACAGCGCTGCCGGGCAAGAGCTGATCTGCCTTCATGGCGATGCAGCTTCTCAGGTATCGCGTTTCTATTCCCTGGGCTAATTCCTTAGATAAACCCCTTTCTTTACTGGCCAATTCGGCGGCTCTATCGCGGTTCTCTTGTTGCTGCATGGGCCGATTGGCAGAGACGTGAGCGGAGTTCCGCTACAGGCGCAGATCCGTCTGTGCAATTTTGCGCAGGTCCTGTGGCGTGCTCAAGGTTGCCTCACGGCCCGGATCACGCATCTTTGCGGTATCAGATACACGCAACATGATGCGAAAGGATAATTGATGAAAGCCTCCGTTTTGGCCGCAGTGGCGGCATTGAGCCTGGGCGCGTCCGCCGCCGTCGCCGCCCCCGAAGCCTATGTGCTGGACGCCAGCCACAGCCAGGTGATCTTCAGCTACAACCACCTCGGCTATTCGACCACCTGGGGCATGTTCTCGGGCTTTGAAGGTGAAATCTCCTTTGACCAGCAAGATCCCGCAGCCTCCAGCGTGTCGGTTTCCATGCCGCTGGCGTCGATGATCACCGGCTGGGACGCACGTTTTGGTCACTTCATGTCGCCTGACTTTTTCAACGCTCAAGGCGATGAGGTTGTCACCTTCACCTCCACCGCCATTGAGGTCACCGGCGAAGCCACCGCGCTGATCACCGGTGATCTGACCCTGAACGGGGTGACCAAGCCGGTGGTTCTGGATGCCAAGCTCAACCAGGTCGGCAACCATCCGATGGCCAACAAACCCTGGGCCGGGTTCGACGCAACTGCAACCCTGGTGCGCAGCGAGTTTAATCTGGGTCAGTTCGCTCCTTTCGTGAGTGATGAGGTTCAGCTGCAGATCTCGATCGAGGCGATGAAAGCCGAATAATCTAAAGATTCGGTTAAGCTAAAAAATCCCGTCCGAGTGCATCTCGGGCGGGATTTTTGTTTGGGTTCTGGTCGTGAGGTCAGCGATTAACGAAGTCTTCAGAGATATGTGATTTGCTTAGAAAAGGTCCCGGCACGTTCGGGATCCTGCGCAGATCAAAATCGGCTATTTCGCAGCGCCCTTATTGGCGCTGCGCTGTGAGATTAAAGGAAAGTGCAACCTCAAAACCCAAGGTCCCCTCATCAGGCACCGTGTCGCCGATGCCGAAATCCCGACGATCCAGGGTGAAACTGCCGGACGCCGTGGCGGTGCTTTCGGCAAGGGTCAGGTCAACAGGGAAGGCAAGCGGAACGGAGGTTTCTTTGATCGTCAGCGTGCCGGTGGCGGTCAGGGTGCCGTCAACCTCGGCAAGGTCCGCCTGATAGATCGCTGTCGGGAAGGCGGCGCTGTCAAAGTAATCCGGACCCATGGCCTGCGCGCTGACGGTGCCAAGGCTGAGCGAAGCGATGTCAATCTCAACCCGGATCTCACCCATTTGGGCAGGATCGGCTTCCGGGTCGAACAGGATCTGGGCCTGCCAGATCTCAAAGTTGCCGCTCACGGCGTTGCCCAGCTGTTGGATGGTCAGGTTCAGCGCGCCTTCGGTAACCTGCCAGCTTGGCAGATCCGCGGTTGCGGTCGCGTTTTCCGCGGTCTGCACGGCGGTAGGCGCAGGATTGGTGTTTGAGGTGTCCTGAGCCACATCCCCCTGCGACGCGTTTTGTTGCAGGGCAGAGCTTGCAACGGAGGTGTTACTGTCGTTGGTGGCGACGTTTGGTTCAACCGATGCTTGCGCAGGGGCGGTGTCCCGGTGATCCTGCGCCTCGGTTGTCCAGGTGACGCCGGCGGCGACGAGGATCACAACAGTGGCCAGGGCAGCGCTGGTTCGGGCGGTGGTCTTATGGTGTGGGGCTGGCGCAATGCTGCCGGAAGTGGTGTGGTTGGTAGATTGGCCTGCGCCTGGAGCTGTGACTGACTCTGGACCCGCTCCAGGGCCCGACTGCGCCATCGGCTGGCGGCGGTTTGGCAGCATCCGCGCAAGGGTGGTGTCACGATCAATGATCTGGTGTTTCAGCGCCCCGGCGATATGCAGGCCAAGGGACAGGACCATCACCACAACGGCGGCGAAGTGGAAGGCGGCGAACAGTTCTGACAGGGTTTCTGATTTCGGCACCATAGGCAGATCCTGGCCAAAGGGACCCCAGATCGGCGCAAAACCGGTGCTGGCGGCATGGTGGATCCAGCCGGTCAGCGGCACCAGAACAATGGCGCCGTAAAGCAGCCAATGCACCGTTTCGGCGGCAAGGGTTTCCAGCCGGCGGTCGGGGTGCAGGGCGCGGGGTTTCGATTGGCTGAGCGCCCAAAGGATCCGCAGGAGCGCCACAAAAAACACCGCAACCCCCAGCGTTTTATGGGTGGAAAACAGCGTGGTCAGCACCTCGATCGACACAACGGGGCTGCCGGACTGCGTGGCCTCGGCCAGTTTCTTGGCGATAAAACCCATCGGGATCAGCGCAAGGATCAGCAGGGCGGTGGTCCAATGGAGGGCCTTGGCAATGCTGCCGTAGCGGTCTGGCGAGTTGGCGAGCGGCATATCTGTCTCCGGGTCAGGGGTGTGATCCGTTAGCTAGGTCGATTTAACGAAAGCATAAATATTTGTTCCTGCACAGATCCTCTGCACCTGTCCGCAGAAACCCGCCGGAGCGCGGGGCAGGCGCCAAATACAAGGTCTTAGCAGGGCAATTCGGGGCTGGCGCACCGGTTGCGCGCCTCTTCTCTTGTGAAGCGCGCGCGGGACGTTTACACCACGTCAAAGACAATCGTGACGAGGCCTAGAATGACCAAAGCATTTGTTTTCCCCGGCCAGGGGGCTCAGACCATCGGAATGGGCAAAGCCCTGGCCGATGCCTATCCGGCGGCGAAAGCGGTTTTTGATGAGGTGGATGCGGCGCTGGGGGAAAACCTCTCGCAGCTGATCTGGGAGGGCGATCAAGCTGATCTGACCCTGACCCAAAACGCCCAGCCGGCGCTGATGGCGACCTCACTGGCGGCGATGAAGGCGCTGGAGGCCGAGGGCGTGGTGCTGGCGGATCAGGCGGCCTATGTCGCGGGCCATTCGCTGGGCGAATATTCGGCGCTGGCGGCGGCTGGCGCCCTGTCGATTTCGGATGCGGCGCGTTTGCTGCGCACCCGGGGCCAGGCGATGCAACAGGCCGTGCCGGTGGGCGAAGGCGCGATGGCGGCCCTGCTGGGGTTGGATTTCGAGGGCGCCAAAGCCGTCGCGGAAGAGGCTGCCATGGGCGAAGTCTGCCAGGCCGCCAATGACAACGATCCGGGCCAGGTTGTGGTCTCCGGCCATAAGGCCGCTGTGGAACGCGCGGTGGAGCTGGCCAAGGAGAAAGGCGCCAAACGCGCGGTTTTGCTGCCCGTCAGCGCCCCTTTCCATTGTCAATTGATGGAACCCGCCGCCGAGGTGATGGCCAAGGCGCTGGCTGAGGTCGACATCAACCGCCCCGTGGTGCCGGTTGTGGCCAATGTGGTTGCCGAAGCGGTTTCTGACCCGGCCACCATCCGCTCGCTGCTGGTCAATCAGGTTACCGGTTCGGTGCGCTGGCGCGAAAGCGTCGCCTGGATGGCCGGGCAGGGTGTTGATGCGATCTGGGAAGTGGGCGCGGGCAAGGCGCTGTCCGGCATGGTGCGCCGCATCGAACGCTCGATCGCCTGCACTGCGATCGGAACCCCCGAAGATGTACAAAAAGCTGTGGCATCGCTGGCCTGAGGCCGCGACCACAGGACGGAACCGGGCGGGGCGCGCGCTTTTGCAAGCCAAAGGCGCGGCCCGCACCGCCCTTAGTGACAAGAGAGGGACTGTCACATGTTTGATTTGACTGGAAAACGCGCGCTGGTGACCGGCGCATCCGGCGGCATCGGTGGTGCCATCGCCAAGGCGCTGCACGGTGCCGGCGCAACCGTGGGCCTGTCGGGCACCCGGGTGGAACCGCTGGAGGCGCTGGCAGCCGAACTGGGCGACAACGCCCATGTTCTGCCCTGTAACCTCAGCGATGCGGCTGCGGTTGACACGCTGCCCAAAGACGCCATCGCGGCGATGGGTGGTCTGGACATCCTGGTTAACAACGCTGGCATCACCCGCGACCAGATCTTCATGCGCATGTCGGATGAGGAATGGCAGTCGGTGCTGGATGTGAACCTGACCTCCTCGATGCGTCTGTGTCGTGGCGTGATGCGCCCGATGATGAAGGCGCGCTGGGGCCGGATCATCAACATCTCCTCCATCGTGGGCGCCACCGGCAACCCCGGTCAGGTGAACTACGCTGCGGCCAAGGCGGGTATGGTCGGTATGACCAAATCCATCGCCTATGAGGTGGCCAGCCGTGGCATCACCGCCAACGCCGTTGCACCGGGCTTCATCGCCACCGCGATGACCGACAAGTTGAACGATGACCAGAAAGCGGCGATCAACACCAAGATCCCCGCAGGCCGCATGGGCACCCCGGAAGAAATCGCTGCGGCGGTTCTGTACCTGGCCAGCCCTGAGGCGGGTTATGTCACCGGCACAACGGTGCACGTCAATGGCGGCATGGCGATGCTCTGAGCCGCGAGGGTTGCGCTTTGGCAGACAGACCTTAGATGGTGTGCGCGCCGATGCGCTAAATCGTTTGCCTATGCGTCACCATATGCTATAGGCCTCCCAGATTCTTCGGGGGCGGAGCGATCCGGCCCTGAAAATGTTCCAAAGCAAGTGGAACGAAATCTGCCCCGCCACCCTTGAAATGGGCGGTATTGGGCACCAACTTGGACCAGCCTTCGGGCGGGGCGACACATCGGGCATTGGCCCAAAGGAATGAGGACAGAAAATGAGCGATATCGCAGACCGCGTCAAAAAAATCGTTGTTGAGCACCTGGGTGCCGAAGAAGACAAGGTTGTTGAAAACGCCTCCTTCATCGACGATCTGGGCGCAGACAGCCTGGACACCGTTGAGCTGGTAATGGCCTTCGAAGAAGAGTTCGGCATCGAGATCCCGGACGACGCAGCCGAAACCATCCAGACCTTCGGCGACGCGGTTAAATTCATCAGCGAAGCTTCCTAAGCGCTTCCTGAGCTGAGTTTTTCGAAACCCCTGCCTTCGGGCGGGGGTTTTTCTTTGCCTGCTGTTAGTGTCTGCTAAGGCACCGATCGGCGGGGCCTCGCCGGACCAAACCGGACCAAATGCGCGGTTTCCGGGGCAGGGGGCATCACCCCCCGGGCTGGGGGGCAACCAGCCCTTTCTGCCGGGCCCACACACCACGCGACGGCCCCCGGTGTTTCAGCCAAGAACCCCCTGATATTCCTGTCTTTGTGCCGGATGCGCTGCAATCTCCGCAGGGTGTCATTTTTGCATTGGCAAGAATGGGCCAGATCACCGATACTGCCGCGCATGCACTTGCGCCGGGGGCTTATTCCAAGCTATTGAAGGCGCAAACTGCCGAGGCAAAGGAGAGCAGATATGCGCCGAGTTGTTGTGACAGGTCTGGGTCTGGTGACCCCGCTGGCATGTGGTGTGGAAGAAACCTGGACGCGTATTCTGGACGGTCAGTCCGGCGCGGGCAAAATCACCCGTTTTGACGCCAGCCATCTGGGCACCGATTACGCCTGCGAAGTGCCTTATGGCGATGGCACCGATGGCACCTTCAACCCCGATGACTGGATGGCTGCCAAGGAACGCCGCAAAGTGGATGACTTCATCCTCTACGGTATCGCGGCGGCTCAGCAGGCGGTTGAGGATTCCGGCTGGGTAGCCGAAAGCACCCACGCACAGGAACGCACCGGCGTGATGATCGGCTCGGGCATTGGTGGCCTGCAGTCCATCGCGGAAACCACTTTGCTGCTGAAGGAAAAAGGCCCGCGTCGTGTTTCGCCGTTCTTTATTCCCGGCGCGCTGATCAACCTGATCTCGGGTCAGGTTTCGATCAAATACGGCTTCAAAGGCCCCAACCATTCGGTTGTGACCGCCTGTTCCACCGGGGCGCACGCCATTGGTGATGCCAGCCGTCTGATCAAATACGGTGATGCGGATGTGATGATCGCAGGCGGCGCCGAAGCGGCCATCTGTGAAATTGGCATCGCGGGGTTCAACGCCTGTAAAGCGCTGTCGACCAAACGGTCTGATGACCCGCAGGCGGCCAGCCGCCCCTATGACAACGACCGTGATGGTTTTGTCATGGGCGAAGGTGCCGGTGTTGTGGTTCTGGAAGAATACGAACACGCCAAGGCGCGTGGCGCCAAGATCTATGCCGAAGTGCTGGGCTATGGCCTGTCGGGCGACGCCTATCACATCACAGCCCCGTCGGAAGATGGCGAAGGCGGCGAACGCTCGATGCGCGCGGCGATCAAGGACGCCGGTGTGGAGCCTTCGGCGATTGACTACATCAACGCCCACGGCACCTCGACCATGGCGGACACCATCGAACTGGGCGCGGTTGAGCGGCTCTTGGGCGATAAAGCGTCGTCGGCCACCATGTCCTCGACCAAATCGATGACCGGTCACCTCCTGGGGGCTGCTGGCGCGATTGAGGCGATCTTCTCGATCCTGGCGATCCGCGATCAGGTGGCCCCGCCCACCATCAACCTCGACAACCCGGCGGTGGAGCCGAAACTGGACCTCGCGCCGAACAAAAAGGTTGAGCGTGAGATCAAGGTGGCGCTGTCCAACAGCTTCGGCTTTGGTGGCACCAACGCCTCGGTGATGTTCGGGAAAGTCGACTGATATGTGGAAGGCGCTGGCCTCTAACGCACTGACGTTTCTGGTTGTTCTGCTGTTTCTTGCCGGGGGTGTGATCCTCTGGGGGCAGCAGAGCTATCAAAGCGCAGGCCCGCTGGAGGCCCCGATCTGTGTGCGGGTGGCCAGTGGTTCCAACATGTCGCGCGTCTCCAGCCAGCTGGAGCAAGACGGCGCGATTTCCAACGGTTCGCTGTTTCGGATCGGCGCGGATTATTCCGGCAAATCCGATCAGCTGAAGGCCGGGGCCTTCCTGGTGCCCGATGGCGCCTCGATGGAGGAGATCGTTGATATCCTGACCCGCGGCGGCGCCAGCACCTGTGGCACCGAAGTGGTCTATCGGATCGGCGTGACCCGCAGCCAGATTCTGGTGCGTGAGTTGGACCCGGCGACCAGCCGTTTTGTTGAAACCGCCAACTTCAACCCGGCCGCCGAAGACACCCCGGCTGAGTTCACGACCGCAGCCGAACGGGGTGACACCCGCCACCGCATCGCGATGGCCGAAGGTGTGACCTCCTGGCAGGTGGTGGAAAGCCTGAAATCGGTTGGCGTGCTGACCGGTGAGGTGGCCAGCCTGCCCGCCGAAGGGTCGCTGGCGCCTGACAGCTATGAGGTCAATCGTGGCGACACCCGCCAGTCGGTGATCGACCGGATGCAGGACGCACAGGCCAGCATTCTGGCCAGCGCCTGGGCCAACCGCGTTGAAGGTCTGCCGTTAAAGACCCCGGAGGAGGCGCTGATCCTTGCCTCGATCATCGAGAAGGAAACCGGCGTGGCCGAAGAACGCCGCACGGTTGGCTCGGTCTTCATCAACCGCCTGAACCGTGGCATGCGCCTGCAGACAGACCCGACCGTGATCTATGGCATCACCAAAGGGCAGGGCACCTTGGGCCGTGGTCTGCGCCAGTCCGAACTGCGCGGCGAAACCCCGTGGAACACCTATGTGATCGACGCGCTGCCGCCGACCCCCATTGCCAACCCCGGCCGCGCTAGCATTGAGGCAGCGCTGGATCCCGCCAGCACCAGCTTCGTGTTCTTTGTGGCTGATGGCACCGGCGGTCACGCCTTTGCGGAAACCCTGGCGGAACACAATCGCAACGTCGCCAAATGGCGCGCGATTGAGGCAGAGCGCAGCAACAACTAAACCGCTGTTCTGACAATAAAACATTCTAAAAACCCGCCCTTGTGGCGGGTTTTTTTGTTTGCTCCTCCCGGGTTTTTTGCCTTGCGCGAAACCGCGGCCGATAGGCCGCCGCGCATCGCCGGGCCGCCCCCAGGCACGGCGATTTGGCTGAGGCCTGCGCAGGCAACTGAGCGTGCAGCAGCTTGGCAGACATAAAGGGGCCTCCTGCCAGGGTAGATCGCCGCACCGCGGCCCGTCTCTACAACCAGCCCCCACCGCACGCTGCCCTAACGCGATCTTAGCCTGGGCGCGGCAATCTCCTTGCCAACTGGACAGCAGATCCAAAGGGGGCGGGCACGATGAATGTGCACAACAGCGACCAGACCGAGGGGGCCGTTGCGGCGGACCTCCTGGCTGAACAGCTGCTCGAGGTGGGGCAGCTGCTTGGTGAAATGAAACACGACATGAAGGCGATGCAATACCGGGTGCGTCTGGATGATGACGGGGCGGTCAGGGATAACCTGCGCCTGATCAGTGACCTGCGCAACTGGCTGAAGATCGCCTGGGAACTGGAGACGAAATTCCATGAACGAGAGCAAGAGCGCGCCGGACAGTCGGCCACCTATGCCGTCGACTTTGACCGGGCCAGGGATCAGATCCGCTGCCGGTTGGATCGGTTGCGCCGATGTGGCCTTGCAGACGGCCTTTCTCGATGAATTGGGCGAGGAGGAGATCCTCGCGCTGCCTTATCTGTTTGAGTTCTGGGCGATGGAGCATCAGCTGCCGCCCGCTGGCGATTGGCGCGCCTGGGTTATCCTGGGCGGGCGCGGTGCGGGCAAGACCCGGGCCGGGGCGGAATGGGTGCGTGCACAGGTCGAAGGGGCACGGCCCCGCGATCCCGGCCCCTGTCAGCGATTGGCGATTGTGGGCGAAACACTGGATCAGGCGCGCGAAGTCATGGTCTTTGGCGAAAGCGGTATCCTGGCCTGCTCGCCGCCCGATCGGCGGCCGGATTGGATCGCCAGCCGCCGCCTGTTGCGCTGGCCCAATGGGGCTGAGGCGCAGATCTTCTCGGCTCATGATCCCGAAGCCCTGCGCGGTCCGCAGTTTGATGGGGCCTGGGTGGATGAGCTGGCCAAATGGCCGAAGGCGCAGGACACCTGGGACATGCTGCAGTTCGGCCTGCGTCTGGGGCAGGACCCGCGGGTCTGTGTGACCACCACGCCGCGCAATGTCACCGTGCTGAAGGACCTGTTGAAACGCGACAGCACCGTGGTGACCCATGCCGCGACCGAGGCCAACCGCGCCAATCTGGCGCGTGGTTTCCTCGAAGAGGTCGAGGCGCGCTATGCCGGCACCCGGCTGGGGCGTCAGGAACTGGCGGGTGAGCTGCTGGAGGACGCCGAAGGCGCGCTGTGGCGTCAGGCGGGTCTTGAGGCGCTGCGTGTTGCGCAGGTGCCGGATCTGGACCGGATCGTTGTGGCGGTGGACCCGCCTGTCAGCAGCCACGCCGGATCAGACGACTGCGGCATTGTGGTGGTTGGCGCGGTCACCCGCGGGCCGGTGCCCGACTGGCGCGCCTATGTGTTGGAGGATGCCAGTTGCAGCGCCGCCAGCCCCACGGAATGGGCCCGTAAGGCCCTGTCGATGATGGAAAAATGGGGTGCTGACCGGCTGGTGGCTGAGGTCAATCAAGGCGGCGATCTGGTGGAAACCGTGATCCGTCAGCTGAACCCAACCGTGCCCTTTACCAAATGCCACGCCAGCCGCGGCAAGGTGGCCCGCGCAGAACCCGTGGCGGCGCTTTATGAACAGGGCCGGGTGTTTCACGCCCGCGATCTGGGTGCGCTGGAAGATCAGATGTGCGCCATGACCGCTCAGGGTTTCAGCGGCAAAGGCAGCCCCGACCGGGTGGATGCGCTGGTCTGGGCGCTGACCGATCTGATCCTCACCCCAGCACAAAACTGGCGTCGCCCGCAGCTGCGTGCGCTGTAGTGAACAGACGTTAACCATTTTCCGTCACAGTGTTTCGCAACACAAACTGACCCGCCGCCAGATGGCAAAAGCAGGAGAAATCGAACCCAATGGTGTTTTCGCTTTTCAAATCGACCGCCACAATGCCGCAAACAGCACCTGAGACCGCTGTAGCTGCGGTCCCGGCGCAGAAGGCCAGCGCGGCCGGGCGGATGATGGCCCTACAAAGCGCAGGCCGCATCACCTGGAGCCCGCGCGATGCCGCCTCACTGGCGCGCAACGGGTTTGCCGGCAATCCGGTCGGGTTTCGCTGTGTCAAACTGATCGCCGAGGCCGCCGCCTCTCTGCCGCTGCTGCTGCAGGACCGGTTGCAGTGCTATGAGGCCCATCCTCTGCTGGAGCTGCTGCGCCGCCCAAACCCGGTGCAGGGCCGCGCTGAACTGCTGGAGGCGCTCTATGCCCAGATCCTGCTGACGGGCGACGGCTATCTGGAGGCCGTGGGCCATGAGGGTGAGCTTTGTGAGTTGTACGTGCTGCGGTCGGATCGGATGCAGCTGGTGCCGGGCGCTGACGGCTGGCCCAAGGCCTATGATTATGCGGTGAACGGACGCAAACACCGGTTCAACATGCGCGCTGATCTGCCGCCGATCTGTCACATCCGCGCCTTTCATCCGCAGGATGATCACTATGGGTTGTCGCCAATGCAGGCCGCCGCCCAGGCGCTGGACGTGCACAATGCCGCCTCGCGCTGGTCCAAGGCGCTGCTGGACAATGCCGCGCGACCCTCTGGCGCCTTGGTCTATCAGGGCGCGGACGGGCAAGCCGGGCTCAGCGCGGATCAATATGACCGGTTGCAGGCCGAAATGGCGCAGTACCATCAGGGCGCTGGCAATGCGGGCCGGCCGATGCTGCTGGAGGGCGGATTGGACTGGAAACCGATGGGGTTCAGCCCCTCGGACATGGAGTTTCAGAAAACCAAGGACAGCGCGGCGCGCGAAATTGCCCTGGCCTTCGGGGTGCCGCCGATGCTGCTGGGCGTGCCGGGGGATGCCACCTACGCCAACTATCAGGAGGCCAATCGCGCCTTCTACCGGCTGACGGTGCTGCCGCTGGTGCAAAAGGTCTGTGGTCGGCTGGGCGATTTCCTGTCGCACCATGCTTCCGCTTCGTTGGACCTGCGGGTCGACCTGGATCAGGTGCCGGCTTTGGCCGCTGAACGTGACGCACAATGGCAGCGGATCAGCGATGCGGCCTTCCTGTCGATCGCGGAAAAACGTGCCCTCTTGGGGCTGCCCGCCCTCACTGTCGAGGAGCCGGCAGAGGCCCCCGAAAAGGGACCGGGCGATGAGCTATGAACGCCGGTTTGAACCGTTTGAATGTGCGCCCGGCCTCAAGCTGGAGGCCCATGAGAGGATGACGAAACTGCAGTTTGACGGCCAGAACCGCCGCATCGAACGGCTGGAACACCAGATGGAGCGGTTGGAACGTCGCCTGTGGCTGACCGTCTATGGGGTGGTCGCGATGATCCTGGCGCAGGCGCTGCAATCGCTGCTGCACATTGGCTGAGGTATGATGATGTTGGAACGTAAATTTACCCGCTTTAACAATTCACTATCCGTTGAAGGTGAGGTCACGATCAGCGGCTATGCCAGCCTGTTTCACCAGGCTGATCAGGGCGGGGATCGGGTGATGCCCGGCGCTTTTGCCGCCTCCCTCAAGCGGCTGGCGGTTGAGGCGCGCGCGGTCAAGATGCTGTGGCAGCATGATCCGGCCCAGCCCATCGGCCTGTGGGAGGAGATTTATGAGGATGCGCGCGGCCTCTGGGTCAAGGGGCGGCTCTTGCCTGAGGTATCGCGCGCCCGCGAAGCGCAGGCCTTGATTGCTGCCGGGGCCATCGATGGGCTCTCCATCGGGTATCGCACGGAAAAGGCGGCCAAAAACCCCACCGGCGGCCGTGCCCTGCACCAGTTGGACCTTTGGGAGGTGTCGCTGGTGACCTTCCCGATGTTGCCCACCGCGCGGCTGCAGCCCGCAGCGCTGCAGGAAAAGGCGCAGAGTGACGCACGAGACTGGCGCGATCTCACCGCCGCGCTTCGAAACGCAACCGAATTGATCCGCCAACCGGGCGCCTGACGCGCCCCAACCCATCCATCCCTCACGAAAGGAAATGCCATGACCGAGGCAGAGTCTCGGACCGGGGAAGATCTGTCTCCGGCCCAGGAAGTGAAAACCGCAGTTGCGGATTTTATGAGCGCGTTCAACGGCTTTCGGGCCGATGTTCATCACCGCATTGAAAAGCAGGAAGAGCGATTGACCATGATTGACCGGAAATCCAACACCCCCGCCCACATCCCGCAGCGCCCACAACTGAGCGCCGCAGCCACCCCTGAGGTGCCGCATCAGAAGGCCTTCAACGCCTATCTGCGCTCTGGTGAAGATGACGGGCTGCGCGGGCTGGAATTGGAGGGCAAGGCGCTCTCAACCGCGGTGAACGGCGATGGCGGCTACCTGGTGGATCCCGCCACCTCGCAGGCGGTGCAGTCGGTGCTTACCGGCGCGGCCTCAATCCGGGCGATTGCCAATGTTGTTGCGGTGGAAGCCACCTCCTATGACGTTCTGATCGATCAGGGTGAGCTGGGCCACGGCTGGGCGACCGAAGCGGCGGCCACCGAAACCGGCACGCCGACCATCGATCGCATTTCCATCCCGCTGCATGAGTTGTCGGCGCTGCCCAAGGCCAGCCAACGTCTGCTGGACGATGCTGCCTTTGACATTGAGGGCTGGCTGGCCGGTCGTATCGGTGAGAAGTTCGCCCGGGCTGAGGCTGCGGCCTTTGTGAATGGCGACGGCGTCGACAAACCCACCGGTTTCCTGACCCATTCGGCTGTGGCCAATGACAGCTGGGCCTGGGGCAGCTTGGGCTATGTACTCAGCGGCGCCGATGGTGGCTTTAACGGGGCGGATGCGCTGATTGATCTGGTCTATGCGCTTGGCGCGCAGTACCGCGCCGGGGCGGCCTTTGTGATGAATTCAAAAACCGCCGGGGCGGTGCGCAAACTGAAAGATGCCGATGGCCGCTTCCTGTGGTCCGATGGTCTGGCTGCGGGGGAACCTGCGCGCCTGCTGGGCTATCCGGTGGTGATCGCTGAGGATATGCCAGACATCGCCAGCGGCGCCGATGCCATTGCCTTCGGTGACTTTGCTGCCGGCTACACCGTGGCGGAACGCCCGGACCTGCGCATCCTGCGCGATCCCTTCAGCGCCAAGCCGCATGTGCTGTTTTATGCCACCAAACGGGTGGGCGGCGATGTCAGTGACTTTGCCGCGATCAAACTGCTGCGCTTTGCCGCCAGCTGATCCTGAACGCTTGTCGCGCGGTGTGATCGCCGCGCGACGGGCAAGACCGGCCCCAACCCCTCCCAACAGCCAGGCAAGCGACGGAGAGCCCGATGACCCTGACAGAAGTGACCCCTGTTGCCCTCGCGGATCTGCCCGTGCTGGCGTTGAAATCCCATTTGCGGCTTGGCAGCGGCTTTGCCGAGGCGGATCTGCAGGAGGATCTGCTGGCCTCGTTCCTGCGGGCTGCCCTTGCGGCGATTGAGGCCCGGATCAGCAAGGCCATTCTGGCGCGCAGTTTTGAACTGCAGCTGACCCGCTGGGCCACCCCCGTCGCGCAGGCGCTGCCGTTGGCCCCGGTCACAGAGATTGAGTCGGTGACGCTTCTCACTGCGACAGGCACGGCTGAGGTTGTGGATCCATCTCGTTACCAACTGCTGCCCGACAGCCAGCGCCCGGCGCTTTGGCCGGTCAACGGCAGCTTGCCCGCCATTCCCGGCGGTGGCCATGTCCTGGTGCGGCTGACCGCAGGTTTTGGCCCCTGGGACGCGGTGCCGCTGGATCTGGCGCAGGCCGTTTTGATGTTGGCTGCACACTATTACGAATACCGCGAAGACACCGGGCTGAAGGCGGGCTGCATGCCCTTCGGTGTCACCGCATTGATCGAACGTCACCGCCAGATGCGGCTGGGTGGCATCGGCGCCAGTGGCGGGGTGGCGCGATGACTGCCCCGCGTCTGACCCGCCAACTGATGTTGGAAGATCCGCTGCAGGTCAGCGATGGCGCCGGCGGATTTACCGAAACATGGCAAGCGCTTGGCACGCTTTGGGCCGAAGTCGCGATGCGCTCAGGACGTGAGGCCGGGGGCCTGTCACAGGCCCGGCTGAAGATCACCCTGCGCGCGGCACCCGTCGGCTCCTCGATGCGGCCACGGCCTGACCAGCGCCTGCGCGAAGGCGCGCGGCTGTACCGGATCGATGCGGTGCATGAGCGCCCCGGCAGCGGCCGCTATCTGGTCTGCCTTGCCCATGAGGAGGTGGCGACATGACCTATGCGCTGACCGCCCCCCTGCAGGAGGCGATTTATACTCAACTTTCCTCAGATGCGACATTGGCCGCGCTGGTGGATGGCGTTTTTGACGCCCTGCCAGCCGGTGTTTTGCCACAGCGCTATGTGCAGATCGGGCCGGAACAGGCGCGGGCCCGGTCAGACAAGACCGGCGCGGGCGCGCGACATGTGTTTGAGGTTCACGTGGTGGGGCGGGACGCCGGCTTTTTGCCGGTGAAACAGGCAGCGGCGCGGGTCAGTGACCTACTGGTTGACGCGCCGCTGCCACTCACCCGGGGTCACATCGTCAGCCTGCGGTTTTCCCAGGCCAAAGCAACCCGCGATCGCAGCGATGACAGTCGCCGCATCACCCTGCGCTTCACCGCGCAACTCTATGACAGTTAACCAAAAAACGGAGGCGCATCATGGTGGCGCAGAACGGTAAGGATCTGTTGATCAAGGTCGATCTGACCGGCGATGGTCAGTTTGAAACGCTGGCAGGGCTGCGGGCGACGCGGATGTCATTCAACGCCGAAAGTGTCGATGTGACCAGCCTCGACAGCACCGGCGGCTGGCGCGAATTGCTGGCAGGCGCCGGTGTGCGTTCGGCGGCACTCACAGGCGCCGGGATCTTCAAGGATGAGGCGACGGATGAACGGGCGCGCCAAATCTTCTTTGATGCGGAAATGCCCGACTTTCAGGTGGTTATCCCGCATTTCGGCACGGTGACCGGGCCGTTTCAGCTGACCGCGATTGACTATGCCGGCAGCCACGACGGCGAAGCGACCTATGAGATTTCGCTGGCCTCGGCCGGGGCGCTGACCTTCACGGCGGCAAGCTGATGGCGAACCCTTTTGCAGGTGAGGTCACGCTGGTTCTGGACGGGCAACCGCAGCGGTTGAAGCTGACGCTTGGCGCCTTGGCCGAGTTGGAGGCCACCCTGCAGGAGGACAGCCTGATCGCCGTGGTCGAACGGTTTGAGGCCGGTCGGTTTTCCAGCCGTGACGTGCTGGCGCTGCTCCTGGCTGGCTTGCGTGGGGGCGGCTGGCAGGGCGATGCGGCCACTTTGGCGGCGGCGGATATTGCGGGTGGCCCGATGCAGGCCGCCCAGATCGCCGCGCGCCTGCTGCTCTTGGCCTTCACCCCGCCAAACGCCGCCGAGAGGCGTGACGGATGACGCGGGGCACCGGGCAGCAGACACCCAAACAGCGCAGCTTGGATTGGCCGGGGTTGATGCGCGCGGGCCTTGGCCAATTGCGGCTGATGCCCGACCAGTTTTGGGCGCTGACACCGGTCGAACTGGCCTTGATGCTGGGGCATTTCGGATCTGAAAAGCCGATGAATCGCAATCGGTTAAAAGATCTACTTCAATCATATCCCGATGGCGGGTCACCCCGCGCATCGGGACAGCGACAGGAGTGAGCGGCGATGGAGCCGGACGATATTGAAACCCTGAACGGGCAGCTGGATCACCTGATGCAGGACCTGTCGGATTCCGCAGGCATGGCGCATAGTTTCAGCCAGGAGCTGCGGCGCGTGCAGGCCACGTTTCAACAGACCTCGGTTGAAATGGCGGCGCTGGAACGCGGCATGAGCCGTGGGCTGAGGCGGGCCTTTGACTCGGTGGTGTTTGACGGCGCGCGGCTGTCGGATGCGCTGAGCGGGTTGGCACAGTCCATCTCACAGACGGTCTATGCCACTGCGATGAAACCGGTGACCGACCATTTCGGCAGTATGCTGGCGCAGGGGATCGGGGCGATTGTGCCCTTTGCCGATGGCGGGGCTTTTGCGCAGGGGCGTGTGATGCCCTTTGCCAAGGGCGGCGTAGTCAGCGGCCCCACGAGTTTTGCCATGCGCGGTGGGATGGGGCTGATGGGCGAAGCGGGACCAGAGGCGATCATGCCGCTCAGCCGAGGTCCGGATGGCAAGCTGGGGGTGCGCGCTGCGGGGCAAGGCGGTGCCACGGTGGTGATGAATATCTCCACGCCTGATGTTGCCAGCTTCCAACGTTCCCGCAGTCAGATCGCCGCCCAGATGGGCCGCGCACTGGCACAGGGTAATCGGATCAGGTGAAGGGGGGTAAGGGTATGAATTTTCACGAAGAACGGTTTCCCGAAAGCCTTAGTTTCGGCGCAGTTGGCGGGCCAGAGCGGCGCACCGATGTAGTGACGCTGGCCAATGGGTTTGAGGAACGCAACACCCCCTGGGCCCATTCGCGGCGGCGCTATGATGCGGGGCTGGGGTTGCGATCGTTGGATGATGTGGCGGCGCTGATTGCGTTTTTTGAGGCCCGGCAGGGGCAGCTTTACGGGTTCCGCTGGAAGGACTGGGCCGATTTCAAATCGGCGCTGCCCTCGGCCGATCCGCGCCCGACCGATCAGGCGATTGCCATTGCCGATGGCACTGCGGCGACGTTTCAACTGGCCAAAAACTACCGTTCCGGCGCGCAGAGTTATCTGCGCCCGATCACCAAACCGGTGGCGGGCAGCGTCATCCTGGCCGTCGATGGCGTTACCCAATATGAGGGCGCGCAGTTTGATCTGGATGTGACCACCGGCCTGGTCACCCTGCATGAGGCGCCCAATGCAGGCGCGGAGGTCACGGCGGGGTTTGAATTTGACGTCCCGGTGCGCTTTGACAGTGATCAGATCCGTGCCTCGGTTGCGTCATTTCAGGCCGGGGATGTGCCGGATGTCCCTGTGGTGGAGCTGCGGGTCTGATGCGGATTTCTGAGGAATTACAACAGCATCTGGACAGTGGTGTTACCACGCTCTGCCGCTGTTGGCTGGTGGAGCGGCGCGATGGGCAGCGGCTGGGTTTCACCGATCATGATGCCGCTCTGGTCTTTGACGGGATCACCTTTCAGGCCGACAGCGGACTGACGGCTTCGGCGCTGCAACAGGCCACGGGGCTGTCGGTCGACAATGCCGAGGCGCTGGGGGCGCTCTGTTCGGTCAAGGTCAGTGAGGTGGATATTGCCGCCGGTCGCTATGATGGGGCGGGGGTCACCTGCTGGCTGGTCAATTGGGCCGCGCCAGATGAGCGCGCGGTGATGTTTCATGGCGCCTTCGGGGCGTTGGAACGTTCTGCCGGGGCGTTTCGGGCGGAATTGCGCGGGTTGACCGATGCGCTCAATGAACCGATGGGGCGCAGTTTCCAGAAACCCTGCAGCGCGGTGCTGGGGGATCGGACTTGTGGGCTGGATCTGGCCACGCCGGGGCTAAGCTATGACGGCATGGTTGAGACGGTGATCGATGCCTCATCCTTGCGTTTTGCGGTTTTACCGGGGTTTGAGGAGGGCTGGTTCACTCGCGGTGCCCTGCAGATTTTGGACGGTGCGGCGGCTGGGCTGCGCGCGCCGGTGAAACGGGATCAGACCGGACCTGAGGGGCGCCTGATCACCCTGTGGGAACCTTTGCCGATCCTGCCCACGCCGGGTGACACCCTGCGGCTGGTTGCGGGCTGCGACAAGCGGTTTTCGATCTGCCGGTTGAAATTCAACAACGCGCTGAATTTTCAAGGGTTTCCCGACATTCCGGGCGATGATTGGATCACGCTGAATCCCAGTGCCAGCACGGCCCGCAACGGGGGCAGCCGGCGATGACGGTGCAGGATCACGTGGTGGCTGAAGCGCGGCGCTGGATTGGCACGCCCTATCGGCATCAGGCCGCCTGCCTTGGGGCGGGGGCGGATTGTCTGGGGCTGCTGCGCGGGGTCTGGCGGGCGCTTTATGGCGACGAGCCGGAAGCGCTGCCGCCCTATAGCCGCGACTGGGATGAGCCGCAGGGGCAAGAACAGCTGTGGCAGGCGGCCACGCGGCATTTGACCACCAAAACGCTGGATCAGGCGGCGGTGGGTGACGTGCTGCTGTTTCGCATGCGGCAGGGAGCGGTGGCCAAACACCTGGGTCTGCAATCGGCCATCGGCGCGGCGCCGCGCTTCATCCATGCCTATAGCGGTCACGGGGTGGTGGAAACCGCGCTGAGCCAGCCGTGGCAGCGCCGGATCGTGGCGCGGTTTGGCTGGCCGGAGACCCCGCGCCAGATCTGAGGAATGAGAGGTAAGTCATGGCAACCATTTTGTTTTCTGCGGCAGGCGCTGCAATTGGTGGCAGTCTGGGTGGCACGGTTTTGGGCCTGTCCTCTGTGGTGGTGGGCCGCGCCATCGGCGCCACGTTGGGCCGGGTCATTGACCAGCGTCTGCTGGGCGGCAGTGAGGTGGTCGAAAGCCCGCGCATCGACCGGTTCCGCCTGACAGGTGCGGGCGAAGGGGCCGCCATTCCGCAGGTCTATGGCCGGATGCGTCTGGGTGGATCGGTCATTTGGGCCAGCCAGTTTGAGGAACACAGCAAGACCCATCGCGGCGGCAAAGGCAGCCGGCCCAGCACACGCAGCTACAGCTACTCGGTCAGCCTGGCGATTGCGCTGTGTGAGGGGGAAATTGGTGGCGTGGCGCGGATCTGGGCCGATGGCACCGAAATCTCACCGCAGGATCTGACCTTGCGGATTTATCCGGGCAGCGACAGCCAGCTGCCAGACCCCAAGATGGAGGCGGTGGAGGGCGCGGGCCGGGTGCCGGCCTATCGTGGCACCGCCTATGTGGTGGTGGAGGATCTGGATCTGGCGCCCTATGGCAATCGGGTGCCGCAGTTCAATTTTGAGGTGCTGCGCCCGGATCAGGTCTTCGCTGGTGCGGAGGCGGAGCCTGCCCAAGCTGTTCAGGCCGTCGCGCTGATGCCCGGCAGCGGTGAATATGCCCTGGCGACCCGCCCCGCAGTGATCAAAAGCGGCGTTGATGGCGGGCGTGTGGCGAATGTGAATTCTGTCAGTAATCATAGTGACTTGCAGACCTCACTGGATCTTTTGGCGCAGGAGTTGCCGGGCGCGCGGGCGACCTCACTCATCGTCAGTTGGTTTGGTAACGACCTGCGTGCGGGCCATTGCCAACTGCGCCCCTTGGCGGAAACCGTGGACGGCGATGCCAAGGGTATGGCCTGGCAGGTGGCAGGTATGGGGCGCGGTGCGGCGGGGCTGGTGCCCTATGCGGACGGGCGTCCGATCTATGGTGGCACGCCCTCGGATGCCTCGGTTCTGCAGGCGATTGCAGCGCTGAAAGAGGCGGGGCAAGCGGTGATGTTCTACCCGTTTATCCTGATGACGCAGACCGCTGGCAACGGGTTGGAAAACCCCTGGGACGGCGCCGCAGATCAGCCGAATCTGCCGTGGCGCGGGCGGATCACCGGCGCATTGGCCCCGGGTCAGCCCAGCAGCCCGGATGGCACCGCGGCGGCGGATGCTGAGGTGGCGGCGTTCTTCGGCACGGTCACGGCGGCGGATTTCACGGTGAGCGGCGGCGCGGTGAGTTATCACGGCCCGGCTGAGTGGTCCTACAGCCGGTTTATCCTGCACAATGCGGCATTGTGCGCGGCGGCGGGCGGCGTGGACAGTTTCTGCATCGGGTCCGAAATGCGCGGGCTGACCCAGCTGCGCGGCGCGGGCGGTGGTTTCCCCTTTGTGGCGGCGCTGAAGGCGCTGGCGGCAGAGGTGCGCAGCCTGTTGGGGCCAGAGGTGAGGCTGGGCTATGCGGCGGATTGGTCTGAATATTTCGGCTATCACCCGCAGGATGGATCAGGGGACGTGTTGTTCCACCTTGATCCCCTGTGGGCGGATGAACAGATCGATTTCATTGGAATCGACAATTACATGCCGCTGTCTGACTGGCGGGAGGACCCTGATCATCTGGATGCGGCGGCGGGGGCGATCTATGACCTTGAGTATCTGCGCAGCAACATTGAGGGCGGCGAGCTGTTTGACTGGTATTACGCCCATGATGCGGCGCGCGCGGCGCAGATCCGCAGCCCGATCAGGGATGGCGCCCATGGTGAACCTTGGGTCTACCGGGTGAAGGATCTGCGCGGCTGGTGGCAGAATGTGCATCATGAACGGATCAATGGCGTGCGTCAGGCCGCGCCCACCGATTGGGTGCCGCAGTCCAAGCCGATCTGGTTCACCGAACTGGGCTGTGCAGCGATCGACAAGGGCACCAACCAGCCGAACAAGTTTCTGGACCCCAAATCCTCGGAATCTGCGATGCCGTATTATTCCAACGGGGCGCGGGATGATCTGATCCAGATGCAATATCTGCGTGCCATGCTGGGCTATTGGGCGGAACCTGCGCATAACCCGATCTCCGTCGAATATGACGCGCCAATGCTGGACATGTCGCGCGCCTTTGTCTGGGCCTGGGACGCCCGGCCTTACCCGGTGTTTCCGCGCGCCTTGGATCTGTGGTCAGACGGGGCGAATTATGCCCAAGGGCATTGGCTGAACGGGCGGGGCGCGGCGCGTTCGCTGGCCTCGGTCGTGCGGGAGATCTGTTTTGCCGCGGGGGTGCGCCGGATTGACACAAGCGCATTGCATGGGCTGGTGCGGGGCTATGTGGTGGATCAGCTGGGGGATGCGCGCGCCGCCCTGCAGCCTTTGATGCTGCGGCATGGGTTTGATGCGGTGGAGCGTGACGGGGTGCTGATGTTCCGCTCGCGCGGGGCGGAGGTGGATGTTGACCTGTCAGAGGATCACCTGGCCCGGTCTGAGGATCTGGAGGGCAGCGTCGAAAAATCCCGCGCGGGCGAAAGTGAGATGGCCGGTCGGGTGCGGCTGCGCTTTGTCGAATCCGGCGCGGACTACGATGTGATTTCCGAAGAAAGCGTGCTGCCGGATGAGGCCGCGCATGGGGTTTCAGCCTCGGAAATGCCGATGGCGCTCAGCCGGGCTGAGGGGCGGCAGGTGGTGGAGCGCTGGCTGTCAGAGGCGCGGGTGGCGCGGGATCGGCTGCGGCTGGCGCTGCCGCCCTCGGCGCTGGGGTTGGGGGCTGGCGATGTGTTGGCCTATCAGGGCGCGCGCTACCGGGTGGAGCGGGTGGAATACGCCCGTGAACAACTGCTGGAGGCGGTGGAGATTGACCAGACCCTCTATCAGCCGCTGCCCATGATTGAGGATGGTGCGCCCGCTGCGCCTTTTGCCGCCCCGGTGCCGGTTCTACCGCTGTTTCTGGATCTGCCTCTGTTGCGCGGGGATGAGGTGGAGCATGCGCCGCATCTGGCGGTTTCGGCCACACCCTGGCCCGGCACCGTGGCCTGCTATCATTCGGGTTTTGATCGTGACTACGCGCTGCTGCAGGAAACCGCCCGCCGCGCCACGCTGGGTCAGTTGAGCGCGCCTTTGGCTAAGGGGCCGGTGGGGCGTTGGGACACTGCGGGCCGGATTGAGGTGGATCTGGCCTATGGCACGCTGGAGAGCCGCGATCCGCAGGAGGTGCTGGCAGGCGCCAATGTGATCGCCCTTGGCGATGGCAGCCCCGAAGGGTGGGAACTGGTGCAATTCACCGAGGCTGAGCTGGTTGGGCCGGGCACTGGTGCGGCATCCGAGGGGCAGGGCGGGCGCTATGTGCTGACCGGGTTGTTGCGTGGCCAACAGGGCACCGAGGGCGCGATGGGGGATCCCTGGCCCCTGGGCACCTACGCGGTGTTACTGGACGGCGCGCCGCAACAACTGCCGCTGGCGGCAAACACCCGTGGGCTGGCGCAGCATTTCCGCATTGGCTCTGCCCGGCGTGGCTATGATGATCCGTCCTATGTGCATGAGATCCATGCGTTTTCCGGCATCGGCCTGCGCCCCTATGCGCCGGTGCATCTGCGCCACCATCAGCTGGCGGATGACAGTCTGAATTTCAATTGGATCCGCCGCAGCCGCATCGGTGCGGACAGCTGGGACGGGCTGGATGTGCCGCTGGGCGAGGAGAGCGAGGCCTATCTGCTGCGCGTTATGGCCGGTGATACCGTATTGCGTGAGGTGCAGCTGACCACACCAGACTGGACCTACACGGCCGCCGATCAGGCCGCAGATGGTGGGGTGTCAGGTCATTTGGTGGAGCTGCGCCAGGTCTCAGCCCGTTACGGCCCCGGCGCCGCGGCGCATCTGTCACTGGGGTGAGCACTGGGGGTGAGGCCAGGGGGGCGAACCGGGGGGTAAAACGTGCGCGGAAACAGATTTCCAACCGTGATGACAGCTTTCACGTCTTTGCGTTTTGCCAAGCCTGCCTATCTGGTATAGTGAGGCAACCCTGAGACTTCAGAGGATGGTAGGCATGGCTGAAACCAGAACCAACTTGACCGACCTTGATCCGGTCTGGACGCAGATCCGGGCCGAGGCAGAGGACGCGGTTCAGGAAGAGCCGCTTTTGGGCGGTTTGATCCACTCCAGCATTCTGCACCACGAAACCATTGAGGCCGCACTGGCCTATCGCACCGCTGTGAAACTGGCCTCGGCTGAGATGTCCGAGCAGTTGATCCGTGAAATCGCCGATGCGGCCTATCGCGCCGATCCCGAGATTTCGCTGGCCGCGCGGGCAGATATGGTTGCGGTGCGGGAACGCGATCCGGCCTGCCACCGGTTTTTCCAGCCGTTGATGTTCTTCAAGGGCTATCAGGCGTTGCAGGGCTACCGGATTGGCCATTGGCTGTGGAAAGAAGGCCGCAAGGATCTGGCCTATTTCTTCCAGATGCGGATTTCTGAGATGTTTGGCGTTGATATCCATCCCGCCGCACGGATTGGCAAAGGTATCATGATCGACCACGCCCATTCCATCGTGATCGGCGAAACCGCTGTGGTGGGCGACAATGTCTCGATGCTGCATTCGGTGACGCTGGGCGGCACCGGCAAAGAAGAAGAGGACCGCCATCCGAAGATCGGCAATGGCGTGTTGATCGGCGCAGGCGCCAAGGTGCTGGGCAACATCCGGGTGGGCGATTGTTCCCGCGTGGCGGCTGGCTCGGTTGTGCTGCAGGAGGTGCCGTGCAAATCCACCGTCGCGGGTGTGCCGGCCAAAGTGGTGGGCGAGGCTGGTTGTTCCCAACCTTCAATCAGCATGGATCAACTGCTGGGCAAGTAAGCCTTTGCGCTGCTGAGAGATTTAGGACCCCGTGGCGCAGGCCGCGGGGTTTTGCGCATCATAGGGCCGCGGTGCGGCGACCTAGGCTAACTATCTGGCAGTTTATCATCGCCTAATCCCTGTGACCTCCCAGCATTGCAGCTGCCTCACCAAATCGCCGTGCCCGGGGGCGGCCCGGCGATGCGCGGCGGCCTGCGGCCGCTGTTTCGCGCTGTCACAGATTCAAGAGACTTAAAAGGCCACATCGTGGTTCGGACACAGGAGCCCATGGGGGGAAGTGACCCTTTCCGGTTCGTGCAGCGAACCGGATCGCGCCCGACCCCGCCCCGTTTTGTCGCAGATAAACCTTCGGTTTGATAGGGCGAGCGCTTCGCTTCGCCCCTCGGTTCGGACGCATGGACGTTTGCAGAAATAACAAAAGCCCCGGCTTTCACCGGGGCTTTCGCGTGTAAGATCAGTGGCTTGGCTTAGGCCAGCATGGCAACCGGGTTTTCCAGGTTGTCGACGATGGCTTTCAGCAGGTTGGCGCCCACGGCGCCATCGATGACACGGTGGTCCACCGACATGGTGACCGACATGACGGTCGCCACGGTCAGCTCACCATCTTCGCCCACAACCGGCTTCTTGGTGCCAGCGCCCACGGCCAGAATGCCGGCGTGGGGCGGGTTCACGATGGCGTCGAAGTTGTCTATGCCGAACATACCGAGGTTGGAGATCGCAAAGCTGCCGCCCTGATATTCATGCGGGGCCAGCTTGCGTTCACGGGCGCGGGAGGCCAGATCCTTCATCTCACCCGACAGAGCCGAGAGTGATTTCATATCCGCGTCCTGCAGAACCGGGGTGAAGAGACCACCTTCGATCGCAACGGCAACGGCCACGTCCGAGGCCTTCATCTGCAGCACCCGGTCACCAGCCCAAACGGCGTTGGCTTCGGGCACCTGCTGCAGTGCGTTGGCCACGGCCTTGATGATGAAGTCGTTGACCGAGAGTTTCACGCCGCGTGCTTCCAGCTGTTTGTTCAGCTGCGAGCGGAACTTCAGCAGCGCGTCGAGTTTGATGTCGCGGCGCAGGTAGAAGTGCGGGATGGTCTGTTTGGCCTCGGACAGGCGGGCTGCGATGGTTTTGCGCATGCCGTCCAGCGTGACCTCTTCGAAGGTGCGACCTTCGTAGGTTTTGATGACCGCTTCGGTCGAGGGGCCGGTGGGGGCAGCGGCTGCGGCGGCTTTGGCCGGTGCGGCAGCGGGGGCAGCGGCGGCGGCCGGGGCTGGCGCGGCAACAGCGTTTTCAACGTCTGCCTTCACGATGCGACCGCGCGGGCCAGAGCCGGTGAGCGTGGCCAGATCCAGACCCTTGTCCGCCGCGATGCGACGCGCCAGAGGCGAAGCAAAGATGCGGGTGCCATCGGCGCTGGCCGGTGCGGCAGGGGCCGGAGCGGCGGGTGCAGCAGCCGGGGCAGGAGCGGCCGCTTCGACGGCCGCAGGGGCCGCCTCAGCTGCAGCTGCGGCAGGTGCCGCGGTAGCGCTTGCGCCGATGTCATCAGCGCTTTCGCCGTCTTCCAGCAGAACCGCGATCGGGGTGTTCACAGCCACCCCTTCGGAGCCTTCGGCCACCAGGATCTTGCCGACAACGCCTTCGTCCACGGCTTCAAACTCCATGGTGGCTTTGTCGGTTTCGATCTCGGCGATCAGATCGCCGGAGGACACGGTATCGCCCTCTTTGACCAGCCATTTGGCCAGGGTGCCTTCCTCCATGGTGGGGGAGAGAGCGGGCATGAGGATTTCAATAGGCATCTGTCAGGCTCCTCAGCGGTAGGTCACTTGTTTCACAGCGGCGATCACCTCATCGGTGGTGATCAGCGCGTGGCGTTCCAGGTTCGCGGCGTAGGGCATGGGCACGTCCTTGCCGGTGCAGTTGATCACCGGAGCATCCAGGTAATCAAAGGCGCGTTCCATGATGGTGGCCGAGAGGTGGTTGCCGATGGAGGCGACCGGGAAGCCCTCTTCGATGGTGACGCAGCGGTTGGTTTTCATGACCGAGTTCAGCACGGTGTCATAATCGATCGGGCGCAGGGTGCGCAGGTCGATGACCTCGGCCGAGATGCCTTCCTCGGCCAGTTTGTCAGCCGCTTCCAGCGCGTATTGCATACCAATGCCGAAGCTGACCAGCGTCACATCCGAGCCTTCGCGCCAGATGCGGGCCTTGCCGAAGGGCACGGTGAAATCATCCATATCCGGCACATCAAACGAGCGACCGTAGAGGATTTCATTTTCCAGGAAGATCACCGGGTTGTTGTCACGGATGGCGGTTTTCATCAGACCTTTGGCATCCGCTGCCGAATAGGGCATCGCAACCTTCAGGCCGGGGATCTGCGCGTACCATGCGGCGTAGTCCTGGCTGTGCTGGGCGCCCACGCGGGCGGCGGCGCCGTTCGGGCCACGGAAGACCATCGGCGCGCCCATCTGACCGCCGGACATGTAGAGCGTCTTGGCGGCGGAGTTGATGATCTGGTCAATCGCCTGCATGGCGAAGTTGAAAGTCATGAACTCGACAATCGGACGCAGGCCGCCGAAGGCCGCGCCGGTGGCGATGCCGGCAAAGCCGTGTTCGGTGATCGGGGTGTCGATGATGCGTTTGGAGCCAAACTCATCCAGCAGGCCCTGCGAGACTTTATAGGCGCCCTGATATTCGGCGACTTCTTCGCCCATCAGGAAGACGTTTTCATCACCGCGCATTTCTTCGGCCATGGCGTCGCGGATGGCTTCGCGCACGGTCTGTTGCTTCATCGGTGTGCCTTCGGGCCAATCCGGTGTCAGATCAGCGGGGGCTGCCACCGGGGTTGCCGGGGTGGTTGCCGGCGCTGCGGCGGCAGGTGCCGGAGTTGCTGCGGGGGCCGGTGCGGCCTCAGCTGCGGGGGCAGGGGCGGCGGGGGCTGCGATGTCATCGGCGCTTTCGCCCTCTTCCAGCAGCACGGCGATCGGGGTGTTCACGGCGACACCTTCGGTGCCTTCCGCGATCAGGATCTTGCCGATGATGCCTTCATCGACCGCTTCAAACTCCATCGTTGCCTTGTCGGTTTCGATCTCGGCCATGATGTCGCCGGAGTTTACGGTATCGCCTTCTTTGACCAGCCATTTGGCCAGGGTGCCTTCCTCCATGGTGGGGGACAGGGCGGGCATGAGAATTTCGGTTGCCATTGTCAGTGTCTCCTCAGGGATCAGGCGTAAATGTCGGTCCAGAGCTCTTCGAGCGCCGGTTCCGGGCTTTCTTTGGCGAAATCAGCGGATTCGTTCACGATCGCTTTGATTTCCTTGTCGATCGCCTTCAGATCTTCTTCGGTGGCGTGTTTGCCGGTCAGCAGCAGGTCACGGACCTGTTCGATCGGGTCACGTTCGTCGCGCATTTTCTGCACTTCTTCGCGGGTCCGGTATTTTGCCGGGTCCGACATGGAGTGGCCACGGTAGCGGTAGGTTTTGACCTCAAGGATGTAGGGGCCTTTGCCAGCACGGCAGTGTGCGGTGGCTTTTTCGCTGGCGGCTTTCACGGCCAGAACGTCCATGCCATCGACAATCTCACCGGGGATGCCGAAGGGCGCGCCGCGGGTGTAGATGTCTTCGGTCGAGGTGGAACGGTTCTGGGCGGTGCCCATGGCGTATTGGTTGTTCTCAATCACGAAGATCACCGGCAGTTTCCACAGGGCGGCCATGTTGAAGGTCTCATAGACCTGGCCCTGGTTGGCAGCACCGTCGCCGAAGTAGGTGAAGGTGACATTGTCATTGCCGCGATACATGTCCGAGAAGGCAAGGCCAGCCCCCAGCGGCACCTGCGCGCCGACGATGCCGTGGCCGCCGTAGAAATGTTTCTCTTTCGAGAACATGTGCATCGAGCCGCCTTTACCCTTGGAGTAGCCGCCTTCACGCCCCGTAAGCTCGGCCATCACGCCGTTGGGGTCCATGCCGCAGGCCAGCATGTGGCCGTGGTCACGGTAAGAGGTGATGCGCTTGTCGCCTTCTTTGGCGGCAGCTTCGAGGCCAACAACAACCGCTTCCTGACCGATGTAGAGGTGGCAGAACCCGCCAATCAAGCCCATGCCATACAGCTGTCCGGCCTTTTCTTCGAATCGGCGGATCAACAACATGTCCCGATAGTAGGATTTCAGTTCCTCGGCGGAAACGTTTGATTTAGCTTGGGTTTTCTTGGCGGCCATGCGGCGTCATCCTCCCGGTAGCAAATATAGTTTAGCGTTAAACTATTCTATACAGCAAACGAATGCGCAGGGCGAGACTTAATTCATCGCAACCCGTTACGCGGCAAAATCCAGCCGCGTTTGGGCGCAAGGTTTAGGCCTGAAACTAAGATCCCAGTCTCAAGCTCTGGCGTTAAGATGTAGCGAAAGATAGCAGCAGATCAGCGGATGACCAATTCATCGCTGCGGATCATACCCAGCACCGAACGGGCCTGCTGATCCAGCAGGTCCAGATCCAGATAGGTGTCAGAGAGGCGACGGGTCAGATTGTCCATCCGGTCAACCTCAACCTGCAGCGCGGCCAGCTCACGGTTCAGCGTGGCGGCTTCGCGCTCAATCTCAGCCCGGCGCGAGACGCCATAGCCCCCTTGCACCGCCGCGACGGTGAAGTAGACGCCCAGCAAAAATGCCAGGGTGAAATAGGCCCAAGTGCCCAGGGTGCTGCGCTTACTGCGGTGCATTGCTCTGCCTCTCAAATCCCGCCGTTTTGGCAGGTTCGCCTCTTGCTTGGGCGATGCAGGAACTATGCCATAGGTGATTCGCTGTGTGAATCCCCTTAGCCAAAAGAGAGTGCAGTTTTCTGGGGATAACTTGGACTTGTGTCACATAATTGCAGCAGCCTTGGCGGGGCGGAGAGTCTGATTGATGAAATCCACCTACGGCCCGGCAATTTGCCCGCGTAATCAAGGCGTAAACAGGGGCTGATCAGGGTGAGGGACGGTCATCCAGGCGCAGTTGCAGGAAGATCAGCTCGAGCCACTCGCCGAACTTTTGGCCAACCTGCGGCATGCGGGCGGTGACCTCAAATCCCAGCGCTTCGTGCAGGCGGATCGAGGCGTCATTGCCGGCGGTCACCGCGGCGACCATCATATGCAGCCCGTCCGCCTTGGCCTGATCGATCAGCGCCTGCATCAGCTGCCGGCCCAACCCTTTGCCGCGCTGGCCATCGCGGACATAGACCGAATGTTCGACCGTTTCGCGAAACCCGTGAAAGGGGCGCCAAGGTCCGTAGGAGGCATAGCCAATCACCTGACCGTTTTCTTCGGCGACCAAAACCGGAAATCCGTCACTCTGACGCTGGGCCACCCAGGCGGCCCGGTTTTCCGCATCGACGAGGGTTTCGTTCAGGATGGCGACGGTGTTTTCAACGGCGTGGTTGTAGATCTCGGCCAGCCCTTGGGCGTCAGCGGCGGTGGCGGTGCGGATGATCATCGGGGCCTCTTGGTCTTGTGCGGCGTCTTGCTGGGCACAGTTCTGCGGGAAGTGGCGCGGATGTCAATTGGGGCAGCTGTGTTTCATCCCATGCCAAATCCAAAGATTTGGCAGCGCCCGAACCGCCCCCACGGGGCGGGCGCTTTGCTTCCACCCCTCGGTTCGGGCGCGGCACCTAAATTCGGTAGACACAAAAAAGGCGCCCCGGGTGGAGCGCCTTTTCTAAGTATAGCAAAGAACTTAGCCCGCGACGGAGGCGTCGTAGATCGACTGGACGCTGGTGTTCAGCGTGGCGTCGAAGGCGCTCTGGTCCTGCTGGGCCGACAGACCTTCGGTCAGAGCGCGCGAGAAGGAGGCGATCATGCCGGAGTTCTGGGCCAGACGGGTGTTGGCCTCATCCCGGTCATAGCCGCCCGACAGCGCCACCATGCGCAGCACGCGCGGGTGATCGGCCAGCGGCTTGTAGGTGTTGGCCACCTCCGGCAGGGTCAGTTTCAGCATCACCTGCTGATCACCTTCCAGCGCGTCCAGCTGTGCCTTGATTTCGGCCATAAGCATCTCTTCGGCCTGCGCCTTGTCAGCGATCGAAATGGTCACCTCGGGCTCAATGATCGGCATCAGGCCGGCGGCGATGATCTGTTTGCCGATCTCAAACTGCTGGGCCACAACGGCTTTGATGCCTTCGGGCGAAGCGGCGCTGATGACCGAGCGCATTTTGGTGCCGTAGATGCCTTTGGACACGGCTTTGTCCAAGAGCGCGCCAAGATCGGGCATGGGTTTCAGGATCTGAACGCCGTTTTCCTCATCGGCCAGACCTTTGTCGACCTTCAGGAAGGGCACGACCTGGCAATCTTCCCAGAGGTAGGTGGCGGTGGGTTTGCCATCGATGTCGCCATCCATGGTGCGTTCAAACAGGATGGCGCCCAGCACACGTTCGCCGTTGAACGCGTTGGATTTGATGATGCGGGCGCGCATGTCGTGGATGATGCCGAACATCTCTTCTTCGGAGGTGTAGGCGTCTTCGTTCACACCGTAGAGGCGCAGCGCCTTCGGGGTGGAGCCGCCACTCTGGTCCAGTGCCGCAATGAAGCCGTTGCCGGTGCCAATCAATTCGCTTTGGGTCTGGTTTGTCATGGTCTGGTCCTGCGTGTGAATACGTGTTCAGTGGAGGAAAGGTCTGCTTTCAACCGCTCCAATAAGCGACAGCGCGGCGGCTGACAATCTTGGTAGCGCTAGCGACGGGAAAACTTTCAGGTCAAGGTGTTAAGATCGGGTGAATTCACCCGATCTTAGGCTCAGGATCCACTAATTTTTCCGCACCGGCGTCAAAATCGCAAAATATCACTGGTCTGAGGCGCGCAGGAAAGAGTGGTTCTCTTTTCAAGCGCTTCACGCCGTTGAGATGCAGCGATTTTGACGTCTTCGATTTGGCGGTTTTTCGAACTGAGCGGCGTCACATGACCTTGCAATAGATCACTATTCCCGCGGCCATCTTCCTTGTCAGTTCGAAAATCTGCCAAACCGGTGCTGGAACATCAATGGATCCTGAGCCTAGGGCGGATCCGTCGCAGTTTTGCGACAGATCCTGTTGTTTTGGGGCAGGGCGCTTAGCCCTGAAGGGCGGCCACACCGGGGAGGGTTTTGCCCTCCATCCACTCAAGGAAGGCGCCGCCTGCGGTGGAGATATAGGTGAAATCAGCCGCAGCCCCCGCCTGGTTGAGCGCTGCAACCGTATCACCGCCGCCCGCGACCGAGGTCAGCTGGCCAGCTTTGGACAGGGCAGCCGCTTTCTGGGCGGCGGCGTTGGTGGCGGTGTCAAAAGGTTCAATCTCAAAGGCGCCAAGCGGGCCGTTCCAGATCAGGGTTTTGGCGCCGTCGAGAACCTCTGCGATGCGCTCAACCGCTTTCGGGCCGGCATCCAGGATCATCTTATCGGCCGGGCAGGCGTCATTGGCGACAACCTCATTGGCGGCGCCGGCGGCAAATTCAGCGGCCACGACAACATCGGCAGGCAGCACGATGTCACAGCCGGCGGCCTTGGCTTTTTCCATGATCTCACGCGCGGTGTCGGTCATGTCATGTTCGCAGAGCGATTTGCCCACATCGATGCCCTGGGCGGCCAGGAAGGTGTTGGCCATGCCGCCGCCGATCACCAGATGATCCACCTTGGCGACCAGATTGCCCAGCAGTTCCAGTTTGGTCGAAACCTTGGCGCCGCCAACCACGGCCACAACCGGGCGCACCGGCTGACCCAAGGCGCCCTCCAGCGCCTCCAGCTCAGCCTGCATCAGACGACCGGCGCAGGAGGGCAGGTGATGCGCCACCCCTTCGGTGGAGGCATGGGCGCGGTGCGAGGCCGAGAAGGCATCCGAGCAGAAGACATCACCCAATTTGGCCAGACGGGCGGCAAATTCGGGAACGTTTTTCTCCTCGCCGGGGTGGAAACGGATGTTTTCCAAAAGCGCCACCTCAGCGGCATCCACTTCGGCCGAAGGGGTTTCCGCGCCTTCCAGCGTTTCGATAAAGGCGACCGAACGGCCAAGGGCCGCTTCCAGGGCGCTGAGCGTGACGCGCAGCGACATGTCCAGCACCACCTTGCCCTTGGGACGGCCAAAATGCGCGATCAGCAGGGGCTTGCCGCCTTTGGCGATGATGTCATTGACCGTGGGCACAATCCGTTCGATCCGGGTGGCGTCCGTTACCTTGCCGTCGGCGACCGGGACGTTGATGTCCACGCGCACCAAAACGCGCTTACCGTTGAGATCCATGTCATCAAGGGTTTTCCAAGCCATGCTCTGCTCTCCAAAGGGAAAAATCACTGTGGTTGTGCGTGTCATCGCTTGTGAGGGCGCTCAGGTCAACCTCATGCTTGGCAATTGGCTGTTTGGGGCTTAGGTATCGGGGCAAGATGATTACAGAGGAGGCCCCCATGGCCGAGTATAAAGATCCCGAAAACACCATCCTGCTGGAACTGAAGGGTGGCACGGTTGTGATTGAACTGCTGCCGGACGTTGCACCCAAGCACGTTGAGCGCATGAAAGAACTGGCCCGCGCTGGCAAATATGACAATGTTGCCTTCCACCGTGTGATCGACGGCTTCATGGCCCAGACCGGTGATGTGGAACACGCCAACATGGAAAACAACTACAACCCCGGCCGCGCAGGCACCGGTGGGTCGGACCTGCCGGATCTGCCCGCAGAGTTTTCCAAAGTGCCGCACGCCCGTGGTTCGTTGGGCGCCGCCCGGTCGCAGAACCCGAACTCGGCCAACTCGCAGTTCTTCATCAACTTCAAAGACAACAGCTTCCTCAACGGTCAGTACACCGTTTACGGTCAGGTGACCTCGGGGATGGAGCATGTGGACGCGATTGTACGTGGTGAGCCGCCTGCGAACCCGGATCGCATGATCTCGATGAAGGTTGCCGCGGATGTATAAGTTGCTGGCAGCCGCACTGGTTCTGGCAGCAGGCCCCGTCGCCGCTGCCGGCATCAACATCGAGGTCGCGGGCGAGGCCAATGGCACCATCCAGATCGACCTGTTCGAGGATGTGGCCCCTGGTCACGTTGAACAGATCACCGCACTTGCGGCGGAAGGCTCCTATGATGGGATCGTCTTTCATCGCGTGATCGAAGGCTTCATGGCGCAAACTGGTGATGTCCAGTTTGGGTTCATGGGCGGGGATATGCGCATGGCGGGTCGTGGCGGGTCTGATCGTCCTGACCTGAAGGCGGAGTTTTCCGACCTGAACTTCGACCGGGGTGTTGTGGGCATGGCGCGCAGCCAGAACCCGAACTCGGCCAATTCGCAGTTCTTCATCATGTTCGCCCCGGCGCCGCATCTGAACGGCCAGTACACCATCGTTGGTGAAGTGACCGAAGGCATGGATGTGGTTGACGCCATCAAACGCGGCGCGGGCCGCAATGGTGAGGTTGTCGGCGCACCGGATGTGATGAAAAAGGTCACCGTGACCGAGTGATCTCGGGCCTGATAACTGGCCTGACAGTGTGATTTTGGCAAGCGCCGCCTCTTTGGCCTTCACGGTCAGGCTTGGGGCGGCGTTTGTGTTTTTTGAGTATTTTGGGAACATTGAAAGGGCGCAGCGCGCCACTTGTTGGGGGGTAATATGACAGCATTAGAGGTAATTCGGGCGCGGGCGCCGGGGGTGGCGCCGAAGGTCGGATTTATTCTGGGATCGGGCCTAGGCGGGTTGGCGGAACATGTTGAGGGGGTTTCGATCGATTATGCGGATCTGCCGGGATTTCCCCATGTGGGCGTGTCAGGCCATAAGGCGCATCTGCATCTGGGCCGTTTTGAGGGCTGTGAGGTGGCGATCCTTGGCGGGCGTGAACATTTTTATGAAAACGGCAATGCGGCGGCGATGCGTCTGCCGTTGGAGGTGCTGAAGGCGCTGGGGGTCGAGACGCTGTTTCTGACCAATGCCTGCGGGTCCTTCCGCGCCGATATTCCGCCCGGCGATCTGATGCTGCTAAGCGATCACATCAACTATTCGGGCCGCTCGCCCCTGATTGGGGAGAAGACGGATAAGCGGTTTGTGAACCTGACCGAGGCCTATGATCCGGACCTGCGCGCCGAGCTGACCGAGATTGCCAAAGCCCAGGGGCTTGACCTGAAATCAGGGGTTTACGCCTGGTATTCCGGTCCCAATTTTGAAACCCCGGCGGAGATCCGGATGCTGAAACTGCTGGGCGCGGATGCGGTGGGCATGTCCACCGTGCCTGAGGTTATTCTGGCGCGGTTTCTGGAGATGCAGGTCTGCGCCTTTTCCGTGGTGACCAATATGGCGGCGGGGCTGGGCCATGAGCATATCAGCCATGAGCACACCAAAGCGTCGGCGCCTGTGGGTGCGGCGAAGCTGGAAGGCATTATTCGGGCGTTTCTGCGGGCGCGGGCCTAATCAATAAAGCTCCAGCTGTCGGCGCCGTCGAAGCGGCGGACCGGGACCTTTGCGGCCTCTGTAGGGTCGCAGAGGTTGAGGTTCACCGCCATATGCCCGGTTTCTGGGTCGGCCATGTTTTCCCAATGGGTTGGGCAGCCACAGGTGGTGCAGCTGTGAAAGCCGATGTTTTCTTCGCCGCGCAGGTAGCGGCGGGTGGCGCCTTCGGCCATGTGGAAAGTGATCTGATCGGCATTGGCATAGATCCAGGTGGCGCCCAGACGGCGGCAGATCGAACAGTTGCAGGAGACCGCTGTTTCGGCTGTTGGCTGATAGTCAAAACGGACGGCACCGCAGTGACAGGATCCTTGGATCATGGGCTAAGCTCCCTCAGAGAGGTTTGGGTTTTGTGGGGAAAACAACAGGTTGCCTTAAAGGCGTCAAGGGCGGTCAGGCCATCTTCATGATCCTGGAAACATCAGTCAGCGCCTCTTGCTGTTTGGCGCTGAGGTTACCGGTGCCGAATTTGGCGATCATCTGCAGGCTTTTGGCGACAGCGGTGAAATGCGTCTGTCCTGAGAGTTTAAAGAGACGCCGGGCAAGGCGGGACATGGCGGGGGTGGCGCCGCCACATTCCCCCACCAGCCAGCGGCCCAGCACGGCCAGCTCTTAGGCATCGTCGTGCGACACATGCAGGTTTTCACGCAGGGCGCTGATCATGGCGGTTTTCTGTTCGGAGGTTGGGTAATCTTCCAGTTCAAGAAACCCGACCACCAGCGCCGCTGCGGCCACCAGAGGATCCTCCACCGCTTCAACCGGGTGCAGGTTGTTGCGCCGCTGAAAGCCAAACCGGCGGGCGGCGAGGCGGACGTCATTGGCAGCATCCAGCATCTCATAGGTGATGTCTTTGGCGTCGCGCATGCGGACCATCCAGAAATAGGCCGCACCCAGCACGGCCAGAGCGCCAAGAATAAATGGCATCGGGAAAACCTCTTTAAATAGAATCTGGTCTGACTATATCGCCATTTCTTCAGGGATCTAGCCCTCTGGCGCGGCTCAGCATCGCCTCCCGCTGCATCACATATGCGTGGGGCGGGCTAGGCGGGGCGGGGGCGCTCTGTCAGGCTGGCGTCAGGAGGACGCCCGGATGAAACGTACCCTGATGAAACGCACCCTGATGGCTCTTGTTGCCACCGCCGCGCTTGGCCTGCCTGTTGGCACGCCGGTGAGTGCTGATCCAAACTTTTGGCAATATGAATGGCCCGAGACGGATTTCAGCCAGACTACCGTGGGCAATTGGGCCGAGATCCTGTCGGGCGGGCCGCCCAAAGATGGCATTCCGGCGGTGGATGAGCCGCAGTTTCTGCGCCAATCGGATGAGGCGGGCCTGTCACCGCGCGAAAGCGTGATCACCGTGGCATTAGACGGCCAGCCGGCCCGCGCCTATCCGCTGCGCTATCTGATGTGGCATGAGATTGTGAATGATCGCATTGGAGATATCCCGGTGGCGGTGACCTTCTGCCCCCTGTGTAACTCGGCTATCGTGTTTGACCGGCGCACTGAGGCGGGCGAATTGTCCTTCGGCGTCTCGGGCAAACTGCGCAATTCGGACATGGTGATGTATGACCGCGAAACCGAGAGCTGGTGGCAGCAGGCACTTGGCACCGGCATCGTGGGCGATCTGACCGGGTTGGAACTGACCCAGCTGCCGGTCTGGATGGAAAGCTGGGCCGCCTTCCGCGAGGCCCATCCCGAGGGGCTGGTCATGGCGGAACCGCCGTTCCGCCGCGCCTATGGGATGAATCCCTATCAGAATTACGACAGTTCACACCGGCCGTTTCTGTACAGCGGGGAGAACCCGCCGCATGACGTGCCGCCCTTGATGCGTGTGGTGCGGGTGGGCGATGCTGCCTGGACCTTTGACCGGCTGCGGGCGGAGCAGCGCATTGCGGAGAACGGCGTGACGCTAACCTGGGAGGATGAACAATCCTCCGCCCTGGATACTGCCGATATTGGGGGCGGCAAGGCGGTGGGGGCGATCCGGGTGCGCGATGACGCCGGGCAGGATGTGGCCCATGATGTGATGTTTGCCTTTGCCTTCCATGCGTTCTGGCCCGAGGGGCAATGGATGGTGAAATGAGTGCAGGCGTGGTTTGTGACGCTGCCGCCGTTTGAGTATTTCAGGATCATTGAAAGGCGGGGGGCTGAGCAATGCCAGGAATGGTGCAGGATGCGCGGGTGTCTTTGGGCTTGATCCGTCAAGCGTGCCGGGGTGCCCCGACTAAGCGAGCGTGTTCTTAACCAGCGGGCCGGCCATCCAATGTGTCTCACTCTGGACATGGTTCGCGCGAACGTATTTTGCCAGGCGTTTGGATTGCTCATTTTCGGGGTAACCGGCACCGTCACGCAGCACCATCCCCTCTTGTCGGGTGAGATCCAATTCCACAATCAGCTTGCTCAGCAAACGGTCATCGATGGGGCCGCGATAGAGGGTGGGTACGGGGGTAATGCCAAGATCTGAAAACCGCACGAGTGTTTCATCCCAGTCTTGAACGACACCGTCTAGGATCCAAGCAAACCCTAAGAAGTAGCTTGGCAAATTATCATAGCTGATGGAATGACGGGCAAAGAGGTATTCCCCGACAATCCGCTCCCCTGAGTGCAGTTGTGGTGAAACACCCGCTGCAAAAGCCTTCATCCAATCGCGGCTTGGGTGGTAGCGTGCATCTAAGCTGCGTGGGTGACAGCCGTCGGGGTGAATGGTTGTGTTTTCACCGTCCATTTTTTCGGTCACCACTACCTCTGCTGCAGCGAATAGCGTGCTGGTGTCGTGCATGATCTTGTCGTCGCTGGTTGCACCGGGCGATTGAGGCAGATGATAGCTGCGTCCGTATTTACGCGAAGACTGGGTCATTGTTGCATCCGGGATCGCATCCAGTGGGCAAAGGCAACACATGGAAAAGTGAGATAAGAATGGGGCGCACTCAATCAAGGATTGCTGTGCTTGTCAAACCGGGCTATCAAAGCCTCATGAACGCAACGATTTGCATTATTATCTGCTGCATTACCTGCTGAGACATCTCAGGCGGGCCGTTGTTCTTCTTCCAAACATGAGTTGATCTTGCTAAGCCCGCCGCGAAGCCATGATGCACGCGTGTGAGGACGCTATGACGGAAACAGTGATCAAACTGCACAACTCCAAAAGCCGGTCGAAAGAGGTGTTTGCCCCGATCGATCCCAAAAACGTGCGGATGTATGTCTGTGGTCCGACGGTTTATGACCGCGCCCATTTGGGCAATGCGCGTCCCGTGATTGTCTTCGACACGCTCTATCGCCTGCTGCGCCATGTCTATGGGCCGGAGCATGTCACCTATGCGCGCAATTTCACCGATGTGGATGACAAGATCAACGCCACGGCCGTGTCGCGCAAAGAGGCAGGGGCTGAGGGCACGCTGGAGCAGCTGGTGACCGAACGCTCAGATGAGACCATCGCCTGGTATCTGAAGGACATGGGCGCGCTTGGCGCGATGGAGCCCGATCACATGCCACGCGCGACCGAGTTTATCGCACCGATGGTGGCGATGATCGAGGATCTGATCGCCAAGGGCCATGCCTATGCTGCCGAGGGACATGTGTTGTTTGCGGTGGAAAGCTACAAGGCCTATGGCGCGCTGTCGGGCCGGTCGGTGGATGACATGATTGCCGGCGCGCGGGTCGAAGTGGCGCCTTACAAGAAAAACCCGATGGATTTTGTGCTGTGGAAGCCTTCGAGCGATGATCTGCCCGGTTGGGACAGCCCCTGGGGCCGTGGGCGTCCGGGCTGGCACATCGAATGCTCGGCCATGTCTTATGAGCTGCTGGGCGCGTCCTTTGACATTCACGGCGGCGGCAATGACCTGCAGTTCCCGCATCATGAGAATGAGATTGCGCAAAGCTGCTGCGCCCATCCCGGTGAGGATTTTGCAAAGGTCTGGATGCACAATGAGATGCTGCAGGTTGAGGGCAAGAAGATGTCCAAGAGCCTGGGCAACTTCTTCACCGTGCGGGATCTGTTGGATCAGGGGGTGCCCGGTGAGGTGATCCGCTTTGTTTTCCTGTCGACCCATTACGGCAAGCCGATGGACTGGACCGAGAAGAAGGCGAAAGAGGCGGAGGCGACGCTGCGCAAAATCGCTGAATACTTAAACTCTGATCCTGCAACGCAAGGGCAGTCGTTTGTTCCAGATCGTGTGCCGCAAGAGTTTGTCGATGCACTGGCAAATGATTTGAATACGTCGCTCGCGCTTACTCTCATTCGTAAGTATTTGAAGGAACGTCGTGTAGCGGACCTTCGGGGGGCATTGAGACTAGTTGGCTTTGACCCCATTGCTTTGGTTCAAAAGTTTTCAAGCGTCAGAGCGAGTACCTACAGCCGTGAGAAGGGGGCATCTTCGTTGCAAGCTGCGGGGTATGCTGACGAGGCAACGCTCGATCTCATGGCGAAATTTGTAAGCCAGCTCACTGAATTGCGCTCCACGGCGATGGAGACCAAGGACTTTGCGCCGGTGGATGCGTTGAAGACCGCGCTGATGGACGCCGGGGTTGAGGTGCGGATGAGCAAGGCGGCGGTGGAACTGCTGCCCGGTGCCGGTTTTGACGCGGCGAAGCTGGAAGGTTTGTGATCTGAACAAGCTCGGGCGACGAGCCCGAGCCGCGCCCGACCCTGCGGGAGGGAGGGCGCTTTTGCGGCGGGTTGTGTGATTGATCTGTCGCAGCTGCGTTGAAAGATAAATTGCCAGCCGGTGAGGGGGCGCAGCGCCCTCACGGGTCGGGCGCGGCTCTTGGCGGATGCCGGAGCAAGAGAACTGAGGGGAGCAAGCATGGGCCGCGAGCGACTGTATATCTACGACACCACATTGCGCGACGGGCAGCAGACGCAGGGGGTGCAGTTTTCCACGCCGGAAAAGCATCAGATCGCTGCGGTGCTGGATGAATTGGGTGTGGATTACATCGAGGGCGGCTGGCCCGGTGCCAACCCCACGGACAGTGAGTTCTTTGAAGACAGGCCCAAGCTGAAGGCGCGTTTCACCGCCTTTGGCATGACCAAACGGGCCGGGCGTTCGGCCGACAATGATGAGGTGCTGGCGGCGGTGATGAATGCCGGCACATCCTCGGTCTGTTTGGTGGGCAAAAGCCATGATTTCCATGTGGAAACCGCACTGGGGATCACCCTGGCGGAAAATACTGAAAACATTGCCAAATCGGTTGAACATATCGTCGCCTCAGGCCGCGAAGCGCTGTTTGATGCGGAACATTTCTTTGATGGCTATAAGGCCAATCCAGCCTATGCGCTGGAGGCGGTGAAAGCGGCCTATGACGCCGGCGCGCGTTGGGTGGTGCTCTGTGACACCAATGGCGGCACCATGCCGTCGGAGATCGGTGCGATTGTGGCGGCGGTGATTGCGGCGGGCATTCCCGGCGATCACCTCGGCATCCACACCCACAACGATACGGAAAACGCCGTGGCTGGGTCGCTCGCGGCGGTTGAGGCCGGGGCGCGGCAGATCCAGGGCACGCTCAATGGCCTGGGCGAGCGTTGTGGCAATGCCAATCTGACCACGCTGATCCCGACGCTTTTGCTGAAGGAACCCTATGCCAGCCAGTTTGACACTGGCGTGAGCCGGGAGGCGCTGAGCGGGTTGGTGAAAGCCTCGCGCCTGCTCGATGATATCCTGAACCGGGTGCCCCAGCGGCAGGCGCCTTATGTGGGGGCGTCTGCCTTCGCCCATAAGGCGGGGCTGCATGCCTCGGCGATCCTGAAGGATCCCAGCACTTACGAACATATTGACCCCGCCACGGTGGGCAATGACCGCATCATTCCGATGTCCAATCAGGCCGGGCAGTCCAACCTGCGCCGCCGTCTGGCCGAGGCTGGTCTGGAGGTGGACAAAGGCAATCCGGCGCTGGCGCGGATCCTTGATGTGATCAAGGCGCGCGAAAGTGAGGGCTACACCTATGATTCCGCGCAGGCGAGTTTTGAGCTGCTGGCGCGGGCTGAGCTGGGGCAACTGCCTGAGTTTTTTGAGGTGAAGCGCTACAAGGTCACGGTGGAGCGGCGCAAGAACAAGTATAACCGCATGGTTTCGCTCTCGGAGGCGGTGGTTGTTGTCAAAGTGGACGGTGAAAAGAAGCTGTCGGTTTCCGAGTCGATGGATGACACCGGCAGTGATCGCGGCCCGGTGAACGCGCTGGCCAAGGCGCTGATCAAGGATCTGGGACGCTATTCCGAAGTGCTGGCCGATATGCGGCTGGTCGACTTCAAGGTGCGCATAACCCAGGGCGGCACCGAAGCGGTAACCCGCGTGATCATCGACAGCGAAGACGGGCAGGGCCGGCGCTGGTCCACGGTGGGTGTGTCACCCAACATAGTGGATGCCTCCTTTGACGCGCTTTTGGATGCGATAAACTGGAAACTGCTGCACCGTGAAGCTGTTGCATCCTGAGGCGCGGCGCGTCATCACAGGTGCTGCAGATCGGGTGAAAGGGTGAGCCTTGGCCGAAGATACGCCTCAGAATGATTTTCAGGCCTGCGCGGATCTGGTGCAGCGCGCTGATCCGGATCGGTTTCTGGCCACAATGGCCGCACCGCCTGCAGCGCGGGATCTGCTGTTTGCGCTTTATGCGGCGAATGTCGAAATCGCCCGCGCCCCCTGGCTGACCCAGGAGGAGATGATCGCCGAGATGCGCCTGCAATGGTGGCGCGATGCCTTTGGCGAGATTGGCAAAGGTGGCGTGGTGCGCCGCCATGAGGTGGTGACCGCCCTGGCGCTGACCATGCGGGCCGAGGATGCGGTGTTGATGGATCAGCTGTGTGATGCGCGGCGCTGGGACATTTACAAAGATCCGTTTGACGATGTGGCCGATTTTGAACGCTATATCCAGCTGACCTCGGCCAATCTGTTTGTGGTGGCGGTCAATGGCCTGGGCGGCGGCGATGAGCAGGTGGTGCGCGATCTCGGCCATGCGGCGGGTCTGGCCAACTTCCTGCGCGCGATACCGGCGCTGGTGGCGGCGAAACGGGTGCCTTTGCTGGATGGCCGGCCGGAGGCGGTGCAGGCCCTTGCCGAGGCAGGTTTGGAGCGTCTGGCGCGGGCGCGGCGGCATCGCGGTTCCATTGATCCAAAAGCTGCCCCCGCTTTGTTGGGCGGCTGGCTGGCCGGTCCGGTGCTGCGGCGCGCGGCCAAGACGCCTGAGGCGGTGCTGGATGAGGCGCTGATGCCCTCAGAGGCGCAGCGGCGGCTCAGTCTGATGTGGCGCAGTGTCAGCGGCCGTTGGTGAGGTCGGTAGTGAGCTGGTCGACGGGCTGTGCCTGACCCTGGGTGGGCGCACCTAAACATCTTCGTCGTGCAAAACCGCGCCGCAAATTTTGACCTGAATAAACAGGACAACGTTGCAAATGCGCCCTCGCGTGGGAAGGGTCGGGCGCAGCACGGGCTGACGCCCGCGCCAAGGCCATTCTAGTGCAAGCTCTTACGCCATCTCTTCTTTGGGTTGGAACATCAGCCAGATCAGCGCGCCGCCGGCCAGCATCAGGAAGGGTGCCATCGCCAGGTTCACGGCCGCCCAGCCGTTGACCGGATCACCGCCCGAGCAGTTCATCAAGCCACCAGAGGCCAGCGAGGCCAGGGTGACACCGCCAAAGACCAGGAGGTCATTGAGGCCCTGCATCCGGCCGCGCTCCTCAGGGGTGTGGGAATTGGCCAGAAGCGTGGTGGCGCCAATGAAGCCGAAGTTCCAGCCGACGCCCAGAAGCACCAGCGCGAGGAAGAAGTTTTCCAGCTGAACGCCCTGCAGCGCAACCGCGCCAGCCCCGGCAAGGATCAACAGGCCTGCGGCCATGATCTTCTGCGTGCCGAAACGGGCAATCAGGTGACCGGTGAAGAAGCTTGGTACATACATCGCCAGCACGTGGGCCGTGACCACATCGGCGGCGTTGTTCTGCTCAAACCCGCAACCAACCACTGCCAGCGGGGTCGAGGTCATCACAAGGTTCATCAGCGCGTAAGATACCATGGCGCAGATCACCGCGACCGCGATCACCGGGGTTTTGATAAGCTCCATCCGGCTGCGGCCCTTGGGGGCATCGGCGGAGGGTTTCGGCGGGGTCGGGATATCAAGGAACAGGAACAGCAGCGAGCCCAGAACGTTGATCGCAATCACCGCCATATAGGCGCCAAGGAAGGGCACCACGAAGGCGTCCGAGGTCAGCTTGACCAGCTGCGGGCCGATCACCGCAGCGGCAAGGCCACCCGCCATCACGTAGGAAATCGCCTTGGGCCGGAAGGCATCCGAAGCGGTATCTGCCGCGGCGAAACGGTAAAACCCATGCGCCGACATATAGGTGCCGGTGAGGAAGGAGCCGACAAGGAACAGCGGGAAAGACGCGATCGACAGCGCATAGGCGCCCACCGCGGCCCCGGCTGCGCCAAAGGCTGTGCCGACCATAAAGCCGATGCGGCGGCCAAATCGCTGCATGATGGCCGAAACCGGGGTGGCCGAGAGCATGGAGGACAGCACGATCATCGAGATCGGCAATGTGGCGAAGCAGATGTTTGACGCAAGGCTTTGCCCCGCCAGCCCGCCAATGGTGAACAGCATCGGCATCTGCGCGCCGAGGATGGCCTGCGCCAGCACCAGGATCACAACATTGCGCTTGGCCGCAGCGCCGGAGGTGGGGCCGGTATCGGGGGCGGGGGTATTGATCGCGTCAGTCATGGGGCAAGTGCTAAACCGATTGGTTCAACCCCGCAAGCGGCCTCCTGTCACAGGAAGGCTGCGACTGGGGTGTGCGTTTGTGCACAATGGTTAGGGTTTGCCCCGGGGGAGGGCGTGGGATTTGAGTATTTTTGAAACGGTGAAAGCCGCGGTTGCGTCTGAGCCGCAGGGGGATCTGGTCAGGCGAGGTCGATCAGATGGGCGAAGGAGCCGTGGGTGCAGGCCTGGCCGTTGCGCTGGCTGAGGCCCATGTCTGGCAGCGCGTTGCCTTCGGCGTCTTTGGCGGCAAAAAGCGGCTGACCCTTGGCGCTGAGCGTGGTGGCGTAGTGGAACTCATGCGCTTTCAGCGGGGTTTTGAACGGGCCGGTCAGCGGCGTCAGATCGCGGTAGCCGAGGTGCAGTTTGCGTGTGGCAAAGGAGGTTTCCAGCCTAAGCAGCCCGGCCATCTGATGCGCAGTGCCTTCGGCATCGATCAGCACCTCACCCAGGGTCATGTAGCCGCCGCATTCGCCATAGATCTCAGTGGTTTCTGCGGCTTTGCGCAGGCTGTCCATGAAGGTTCTGTTGGCGGCGAGGCGGCCGGCGTGCAGTTCGGGGTAGCCGCCGGGCAGGTAGAGGAAATCACAGGCGGGCACTGTGTCATCAGCCAGCGGTGAGAAGAAGGTGATTTCGGCGCCTTGGGCGCGCCAATCCGACAGCAGGTGTGGGTAGCAGAAGGCATAGGCCTGATCGCGGGCCACGGTGATGGATTGTGCGGGCGGCGGGATGCGGCGGGCCGCTGATTTGGTGGGTGTTGGGCGCAGGAGGGTTTGGAGTGTCTCTTGGTCCAGGCTTTCAGCCAGCGCATCTGCGGCGCGGTCAAGGAACTGGTCGAGGTCGGCGCGTTCACCGGCCTGCACCAGGCCCAAGTGGCGTGACGGCATGGTGAGCGTTTTGTTGCGGCGCATCGCGGCCAGCACCGGCAGGCCAAGGGGCGCAAGGGCGCGGCGCAGCATTGCCTCGTGCCGGTCGGAGCCGACGTTGTTGAGGATCACCCCGGCGACGGTGACATCGGCGTCGAAATGGGCAAAGCCCGAAACCAGCGGCGCAACCGAGCCTGCCATGCGGCCGGCGTCCACCACCAGCACCACCGGCAGGTGGAACAGACGCGCCAGATCGGCCACCGCGCCTTTGCCCTGGGGCGGGGCGCCGTCAAACAGGCCCATGGCGCCTTCGATTACCAGCGTGCCGTCACCAGTCGCAAGGCTGGAGAGCCGCGCCGGTGTCATCGCCCAGGCGTCCAGGTTCAGACAGGGCTGGCCGCAGGCGGCTTCGTGAAACTTGGGGTCGATATAGTCGGGGCCGGATTTCGCGCCGCGCACATTCATGCCTTGCCGCGCCAGCAACCGCAGCAGCGCCAGCGTGACGGTGGTTTTGCCGGCACCTGAGGCGGGCGCGGCGATGATCAGCCCGCTCGGGGGCGTGGGGGCGGCGGCGGTGTTCACGCCTGTTCGGCCGGGCGGCCCCGGTCCAGGGGATCAAGGTTGCGGGGGGCTTGCCCGGCGATCAAACCCTGCCAGTCCAGCACCTGCCGCATCAGGACCGAGCGGCCCACACAAAGGATCGCGGGCGGTTTCAGGCCGGAGGCTTTGATATCCGCGGCCATTTTGCCCAGCGTGGTTTCCAGCACCTGTTGATCGTCGGTGGTAGCCGAACACACGACGGCGCAGGGTTCATCGGCGGGGCGACCGGCGGAGAGCAGCGCGTCAGCAATACGCTCTACATGTTTCATGCCCATGTAGATCACCAGCACCTGGGCCCCTTCGGCGATGGCCTTCCAGTTCAGCGACGACGGTGTGTCGCCGGTCTGGTCATGGCCGGTCACAAAGGTCACCGACTGGTTCACATCGCGGTGGGTCACCGGAATGCCCGCATAGGCCAAGCCGCCGATGCCGGCGCTGATGCCGGGGATGATGCGGCAGTTGACGCCGTGCTGGATCAGGGTCTGGGCCTCTTCACCGCCGCGACCAAAGACAAAGGGATCACCGCCTTTGAGGCGCAGCACCCGTTTGCCCGCACGCGCCAGATCAACCAGCCGCAGCGAAATGTCACGCTGCTTGGCGGAGGGTTTGCCGCCGCGTTTGCCCGCATAGATATGTTCGGCCTGCGGCGCCCAGTCCAGGATCGCCTCCTGCACCAGGGCGTCATAGATCACCACATCGGCCTGGCGCAGCGCGTTCACCGCATGCAGCGTCAAGAGGCCGGGATCGCCCGGACCCGCTCCACAGAGCCAGACCCAGCCGGGTTCCAGCGTGGGCCAATCATGGGCGGGGAGGGTGAGCGAGTCAGTCATGCCCCCTGTATGCCCCGCAGCGCCCTGAGAGAGAAGTCCGGAAACGACATATTGGCGGCGGTTGCGCCGCAGCCTATAGTCGCGCCTGATGAGCCGGAAACCCGACAGAGAATTGCGCCGTGGCTGGACCACGGGCGCCTGTGCCACCGCTGCGACGCGGGCGGCGCTCATGATGCTGTGGGGCGAAGGTAAGCCCGAAAAGGTGCGCATCACCTTGCCCCGTGGCGAAAGGCCCGAGTTCGAGGTGGTTGAGGCGCGCCAGGGCGAAGGCTGGGCCGAGGCGGGGATTGTGAAGGATGCGGGCGATGATCCTGACGTCACACATGGCACGCTGATTCTGTCGCGGGTTGAGGCCTCGGGCGGGGGTGTCGTCTTTGTTGGCGGGCGCGGCGTGGGGCAGGTCACAAAACCCGGCCTGCCGATCCCGCCGGGCGAACCTGCGATCAACCCGGTGCCACGCCAGATGATGACCCAGACGGTGGAGGAAATGGCCACGCGGCTGGGTCAGACCCCGGATATTCAGATCACCGTTTCGGTCCCTGCTGGCGAAGAACTGGCAGCGAAGACCTGGAACCCGCGTTTGGGCATCAAGGGTGGGTTGTCGATCCTGGGCACCACGGGAATTGTGCGGCCCTTCAGCTGCGCGGCCTGGATCGCCTCGATCCATCGTGGGGTGGATGTGGCGCGGGCCGAGGGGCTTGCCCATGTGGCAGGCTGCACTGGTGCGACCTCGGAACGGGTGGTGCAGGGGCTTTATGGCCTGCCGGATCACGCCATGCTGGATATGGGCGATTTTGCCGGGGGGATGTTGAAATACATCGCCAAACATCCGCTGCCCCGGGTCTCCATCGGCGGCGGCATCGGCAAGATCACCAAGCTGGCGCAGGGCGCGCGGGATCTGCATTCGGGCCGTTCACAGGTAGATTTTGATCTGCTGGCAGACTGGCTGGGGGATGCGCGGCTGCGAGAGTGTAACACTGCGCTGCAAGCCTATGAGATCATGGGGAAAGATATGGCCGATATGGTCGCCCAGAAGGCGCTGTTTGAGGTGCGAAAAATGCTGCCAGACGGGGTGGAGAGTGATGTGGTTGTGATTGACCGCGCAGGCAAGCTGCTGGCGCGGACAGATGGTGAGGGTGTGCAATGACGGTTTTGTTGCTGGCTGGCACGGGTGAGGCGCGCAAACTGGCTGAAGGGCTGGATCAGGCCTATGTGCCGACGATCGCCTCCCTTGCTGGTGCGACCGAGGCGCCGGCGCCGCTGGCTGTGCCCACACGTGTGGGGGGCTTTGGTGGCGAAGCGGCCTTTCGCGATTTCCTTTTTGGCAAAGATATCAAACTGATCCTTGATGCAACGCATCCTTTTGCGGCGCAGATCAGCGACCGGGCGGCGCGTGTCGCTGCGGACATGGATCTGCCCTATTGCCAGCTGATGCGCCCGCCTTGGCGGCCCGGCCCGGGGGAGTTTTGGACCACGGTGGCGGATGCGGCGGAGGCCTGCGCGCGGATTGCGCCGGGGGCAAAGGTGTTTCTGGCCACCGGCCGCCAGTCATTGCCCGGCTTCATGGCGCTGTCACACAGTGACGTCAGCTTGCGGGTGGTTGACCTGCCTGAGGGGGACTTCCCCATGCCGCAGGGGCGCTACATCACCGGGCGTCCGCCCTTTGATGTGGAGGAGGAGAAAGCACTGTTCACTGATCTGGGCATCGACACGCTGGTGGTGAAAAACGCCGGCGGGGCGGCAGGCAAGGCCAAGCTGCAGGCGGCGAAGGAGCTGGGCATTCGCGTCATCATGATTGCGCGGCCCCCGCAGCCGGCCCCAAAATCTTTGGGTCGACAGGTGGAAACCGTGCAGGAGGCGCTGGACTGGGCGGTGGCTGAGGCCAAAGCGCGGGGCGTGATGCCGTGAGCGCTGTTGGGACTGTGGCTGTGGGGCGGATTATCGAAACGGATGATTGCGTGGCCGAAGGCGTCGCGTGGCTGGGCGCCCATGATCCGGCGATGGCACGGGCCTATGCGGTGACCGGGCCGCTGCCGCTGCGGCGCAAACCCGATGGGTTTGGTGAGCTGCTGTCAGCGATAGTCAGCCAGCAGGTCAGCGTGGCCTCGGCCAATGCGATTTGGAAACGCCTGCAGGATGCGGGCTGTGTTAGTCCCGAAGGTGTTCAGCGCTACAGTTTTGACGATCTGCGCGGGCTGGGCCTGTCACAGCAGAAGGCGCGCTATGCCCTGGCACTGGCTGAGGCGGGGATCGATTATGACGCCTTGCGCGCCGCACCGGACGCGGAGGTCATCAAGGTTCTGACCGCGGTCAAAGGCATCGGCGTCTGGACAGCAGAGATCTATGCGATGTTCTCGCTGGGGCGTGCGGATGTCTTTGCCCCCGGCGATCTGGCGCTGCAGGTGGCGGCGCAGGATCTTTACGGGCTGGAGGCGCGCCCCAAGGAGCGTGAGCTGCGCCAGATGAGCGAAAATTGGAGCCCCTGGCGCGCCGTTGCAGCGCGTCAGCTCTTTGCCTATTACAGGCATGTCAAACAACGGGAAGGGATCAGATGACACGTGTTTTGCAGGCGGGCCGCAAAGAGGCCAAATCCGGGGTGACCCGGTCGGTGGTTGTGTTCCTGCATGGCTATGGCGCCAATGGCGCGGACCTGTTGGGGCTGGCCGACCCGCTGTCAGATCACCTGCCCGATACGCTGTTCATTGCGCCGGACGCGCCGGAAAACTGCGCCGGGGCGCCGATGGGCTATCAGTGGTTCCCGATCCCTTGGATCGATGGCTCCTCCGAGGAAGAGGCCGAGCGTGGCATGGTGCAGGCGGCCGAAGACCTGAACGCCTTCCTCGATGCGGTGTTGGTGGATGAGGATCTGCTGCCCGAACAGATGGTGTTGTTCGGGTTTTCCCAAGGCACCATGATGTCGCTGCATGTGGCGCCGCGCCGTGAGGATGAGATTGCCGGCATCGTCGCCTTCTCGGGCCGGTTGATGTCACCGGATCTGTTGAAGGATGAGGCGATCTCAAAACCGTCGATCCTGCTGGTGCATGGCGATCAGGACGATGTGGTGCCGGTGCAATCGCTGCCGGAAGCCGCCGAAGCGCTGGATGAGGCCGGCTTTAAAGAGGTTTACGCCCATATCATGAAGGGCACCGCCCATGGCATTGCCCCTGATGGCCTGTCGGTGGCGCTGGCCTTCATGCGCGATAAGCTAGGGCTTTAACGCCCTGTTCTGTGGGAGATGATGGGTGAGGGGGCGCTGCCCCCCTTGGCCTGTGGCCAATTCCCCCCGGGGTATTTTGAAAACGTTGAAAGCGCCGTCTGTCATCAAGGCAGGCGGCGTTTGCTGTTTTTTCAAGCGTCATATGGCTGTCATCTCCGTGAGCGAGATAAAGCAGCAGAACTCTATATCATGGGGGTTGTCGGATCGATCCCGGGATATATAGTGTTAAGTAAGGCAAGGATCGGGGGATCCTGTGTGACTTCCTGATCTGCGCCCCGTTTTTAGGGCAGGAGGGATAGTCCCCCATGGATGGCGATTTCAGGCATGAGTTTGTACGTGAACGCGGCGCGTTGAAACAGCACCCGGCGCTGGTGCTCAATGCGGATTACCGGCCGCTGTCTTACTACCCGCTGTCGCTTTGGCCCTGGCAGGAGGCGGTGAAAGCGGTCTGGCTAGACCGGGTGGACATCGTTGCGGAATATGACGCCGAGGTGGCCAGCCCTAGCACCCGAATAAAAATCCCCTCGGTTGTGGTGTTGAAAGACTATGTCAAACCCAGAAAGCGCGTGGCCTTCACGCGCTTTAATTTGTTTTTGAGGGATGAATTTTCCTGTCAGTATTGCGGCAGCCGGGGCGATCTGACCTTTGACCATGTGGTGCCGCGCGCCGCTGGGGGCATCACCAGCTGGGAAAACGTCGTGGCGGCCTGTTCGCCCTGCAATCTGAAAAAGGGGTCAAAATCGCTGCGCCGGGCGGGCATGTCGCTGCGCAAGGTGCCGCGGCGGCCAACAGCGTCTGAGTTGAACAATGTGGGGCGCAAATTCCCGCCCAATATGCTGCATGACAGCTGGATGGATTACCTCTACTGGGACGCCGAGCTGGAGGCGTGAGCAGAGGTTTGACAACTGGGCTTGAAACTGGTCCAAGGCGGCAGATCTTTGACCCATTGGAATCGGGAACCCTGCCATGACCGCCAAACGCCTTGTGATCTCCAGCGATCACGCTGACATCGAGCTGCGCAAGACCATCGCCAAACATGCGGCGGACAAGGGCTGGACGGTTGACGACATCGGCCCGATGACCAGCGAAAGCACCCATTACCCGATCCACGGCAAAGCCGCAGCAGAGAAGATCGTGGCCGGTGAGGCGGATCTGGGCATCGTCGTCTGTGGCACCGGTCAGGGCATCATGATGGCCGCCAATAAGGTTGAGGGTATCCGCTGCGGTGTCTGTTCCGATGTGTTTTCGGCCAAGATGATCCGCGCCCATAACAATGCCAACATGCTGTCGCTGGGCGCGCGTGTGATCGGTGAAGGGCTGGCGCTGGAAATCGTCGATGCCTTCCTGGAGGCCGAGTTCGAAGGCGGCCGCCACGCCACCCGCGTGGATATGATCGAAGGCTGATTTTGCTGTTCGACGCGAATTTTAGAGGCGCCTCCGGAGGGATCTGGGGGCGCTTTTGGGTTTTGATTAAGGGTATGTTGGGAGATGGCTGCCAAACTCACAGACACGCCGCGGGTCTGCCCCGGCTGCGGCGCCGGTCTGGAGCCCTTAGCGGGCCCGCCTATGAGTATGTGATCTTCAGCCCCGCCTGATACGCGCGGTTCGCGGCAGAGCTGGCACATGAATACGTAAATCCCGCTTTGCTGGCGGCACACCGGCTGAGCGTGGACACCTATGCGGTACAGCACCCCGGTGACGGGGCGGAGCGGCGGAAGGTGCAATCCGCCCGTCTGCATTTGGCATGACTGCATCTGGCACGGCTATATGTGCAGCTTGAGGATCATGCGGCTGGGCGGCCGCGTGGCGCAGAGGCGACGAATGCAGTGATGCTGGGGCTGGGGCAACATAAGGCGACGCTGGAGTGGTTGGAGCCGCCGGAGCGGTTTGCCATAACTGTGGCGGATGTCGCGCCTTATGCGGGCGGGCCGGAACATGTGGCGCGGGTGATCACCTGGGCAGAGGCGACATGGGCCGATTGGGCGGCGCATCATGACTATGTGCGCAATTGGGTTGGGCGCTGGATGGGGCGGTGAAGGGCCCGCGTTGCCCTAGGCCTTGCCGCAGGCGGTCTGGATCTGGCCGGGTTGCGCGTAGGGCTGGGCGTCCACGGGATACCAATCAAGGCGTTTGTAGCTCCAAACGTAGGTCTGCTCGTTTGCGGTGGTGAGGCCATGTGCTTCGCGAAGAAAGTCGGTGCGGGTGTGGCGCAGCGACTTGAGGAAGCTTTGGCGCTTGATCTCCGATGCGCCAAGGGCGAGGGCGCGCTGGCACATGAGGGAGCGGCTGTGTTTTTCCGCCATCGGCACTGCCAGCGCCATCGATGCGGTCGTGGCGATGAGCAGCGCCCAGATACGCAGGGGTGGCAAAATTGACAGGATCAGCGCCAGGCCAAGCCCCCCGCCGAGTGCGATGTAATAGAAGTCAGCGTAAAACGTGTAGTGAGTGAGGAGTATGGAGGTAACGGGCACAGCGGTTGGCAGTGGCCAGACGAAGCCGATCACGGCGGCCCAGGCCCCACCCATTGCGACAACGATCAAACTCATGATCAGGGAGAGTTGCAGCGCCAGCGCCCCGAAGATCCAACGCTTGCCTGACTTGAACAGCCCAAGGAGGAGCCAGATCCAAGCTGCCGCGATGAGTAAGAAAAGGAAGGCGATTAATAGTACCACGTTGGTGGACCTTAACGACTAAAAAGAAAAGGCGCCCCCGAAATGCCTTCTGGGGACGCCTTGGAATTCTTAGATCCGTCGGGGATCCGCCAGGGATCAGCCTTCGGCTTTGGCGGCCTTGGCAGGTTTGCCACCCGACAGCGGGTCGTCCTGACGCTGAACGGAGCCTTCGAAATGGGCGCCGCTTTCGATCGCGATGGTCTTGTGGATGATGTCACCTTCGACACGGGCGGTCGAGGTCAGGCGCACCTTCAGGCCACGCACGCGGCCCACGATACGGCCGTTGATCACCACGTCATCGGCAACCACTTCGCCTTTGATGGTGGCGGTTTCACCGATGGTCAGCAGGTGGGCGCGGATGTCGCCCTCCACAGTGCCTTCGACCTGAATGTCGCCGGTGGTTTTCAGATTGCCAGTGATGTGCAGGTCCGAAGACAGCACCGATGCCGGCGGTTTGGCCTTGGGCGCAGTGGGTTTGAAATCCGTCTTGGGCGCCGCGGCTTCGGGGGCTGCGGGCTTCGGAGTTTCGCTGGCTTTGGGGCCGGGTTCGTTGATTTTGCTTTTAGAAAACATCGTTTGCAGCCTTGATATAGATCATTGGGTTTGCAGGCTTGCCGCCCACACGCACCTCATAGTGAAGGTGGGTCCCGGTTGAACGTCCGGTATTTCCCATATCACCGATGCGTTGCCCGCGCGAGACCCTTTGACCGACCTTCACGCGAATTTTCGACAGGTGAGCATAGCGCGTCTCAATTCCAAACTCATGTTGGATTTTAATCAAACGGCCATAGCCCGAGGACCACCCGGCATGAACAATCACGCCGTCCGCGGTGGAATAGATGGGGGTGCCAGTGGGGCCGGCGAAATCCGCCCCCTTATGCAGGCGGCGCCCGCCGGTTTTCGGATCCCGGCGATAGCCGAAGCCCGAGGTAAAGCGCACCGCGTCTTTCACCGGTTTGGCAAAAGGCGCCTTGGAGGCGGCGATACGGTAGAGATTGAGGTGATCCAGCTGGCGCAGGATCCGGTTGGCGCGCAGCTCATCGGCGGACGGCTCTTCCCCTTTGGTGGAGAAGGACATCGGCATCAGCGGGCCGCCCTGACCGTCGTGGTTGGAGCGCACCTGATCGATCAGGCTCTTGGTGGAAAGGCCGGCGGCGCGGAACATCTTGTCCAGCGGTTCCACCGAAATGGTCATCGCATCTTCCAGCTGGCGGAAAATCTGGTCGTTCTGATCTTCCATCAGTTTGATCTGGAACTCCAGATCTTCGGCATCTTTCAGCGCCTGCTTGGCATCGGCCAGGATCTGATCACGCTCGGCGGCAGTGTCCGCCAGCGCGGCAACCATGAAATCCAGCGTGTCATCAGAACCTTCTACCTTGCGGTTCTGGCCCAGCGGATCCCCGATCTGCTGCATCACCGCCAGACGGCCGCGTGCCTCATCGCGCTGATCCATGGTGTCACGCAGGTTGGACTGAATGACCTCAATGCCGGTTTCCAACTCCGCCCGGGCAATTTCCGAGGCCAGTAGCTGGCTCTGCATGTCCGAGATCTGTTCCAGCGCCAGATTGAACCGGTTCTGCGCCGCCATGGCCTCGGCCGCGCGGGTGTCGCGTTCTTCGGCCAGCAGGTTCAGGCGGTTTTCATAGGTGCGTTGATCGCGTTTCGCTTGTTCGCGGAAGTTGCCAGATCCGATGCTGTCCATCAGCAGGATCGCCGTGGCCACAATCGCCCAGGCCACCACCGAGGCGCTGCCTGCAAAGGCAATCAGCTGGGTGGCCGGTCGCAGGCGGATAAACCGCGTGTCGCTGTCCGATCGCAGAAATAAACGACGCTCGGGGAACCAAGGTTCCAGCATGGCATCAAGTTTTGTTGCAAGACGTGTTCTCACCCGTCTGTCCCCTTTGTCCCCACTCGTCGTGGCCCGTTTCTGTGACAGGTCCACCGGCTAAGGTGTTTAACAGCCCACCCGCGTATGGCAACAAATTTAGACGAATAGGGCCGGAATACGGACGTATTTCCGCCGATTTGGCGGAAATTTGCCGATTCTGAAGGGGTTAGAGGGGGCAGAAAGCCGCCGCCACCAACGCACGGATGGTGGCGGATGAAGGGGGGATGCACGCAGGGCGCGCATGCGGGCGGGTATCGTTTGGCCCTTAGGCCGGGCGACCCTTCGCCGGGGTCTGGTCCGCCAGCGGCCAGTAGAAATCGGGCGGCAATCCGGCTTCGGCGCGCTTTTCCTCATTAAAGGGCGGTTTCAGCGCGCCGTGGAAATACTTGCGCACCAGGGCGTGAAACTCATCCTTCGGGTCCAGCTCATGACGGCCACACAGGAAATGGAACCACTTGGAGCCATAGGCGACATGGCCGACTTCTTCGGCGTAGATGACCTCCAGCGCTTCGATGGTGGCGGTTTCCTTGGCGTTCTGGAAGATCTTGATCATGCCGGGTGTCACATCCAGCCCGCGCGCCTCCAGCACCATGGGGACCACGGCAAGGCGGCCCATGATGTCATCCACCGTGTCTTCGGCGGCGCGCCACATGCCGGCATGGGCTGGCATCGCGCCATAATGGCTGCCCATCGCTTCAAGGCAGTCGCATACCATGTTGAAATGTTTGGATTCTTCGTCGGCTGATTTGACCCAGTCATCGTAGAAACCCAGCGGCATTTTGATATGGCCAAAACGCGCGATGATGTCCCAGTGCAGGTCCACGGCGTTCAGTTCGATATGGGCCACCGCATGCAGGATCGCCTTGCGCCCCCCGGGGCTGCCGGGGCGACGACGCGGCACGTCGCGGGGATCCAGCAGCTCTGGCTGCTCCGGGCGGGCCGGGCGCAGGGGTGGTTCCGCTTCGCCCACGGTCAACGGGGTACCGGCCGCGCGGGCGGCAAACCATTCTGCGGCGTATTTATGCGACAGCGCGGTTTTGGCGCGGCCATCGGCGGTGGTGAGAACCTCCACCGCCATCTGTGTCAGAGTTTTCTGGCTCATGCGCCCCTCACTATCGATCTTGGGGCGCTTGTCTCACAGTGCTTTGACCGCGTCCAGAACCTCTTCGACGTGGCCCTTAACCTTTACTTTACGCCATTCGCGTACAATCGCCCCGGTGCCATTAATCAGAAAGGTAGACCGCTCAATCCCCATGAATTTTTTGCCATACATGGATTTTTCCTTCCAAACGCCGAAGTCCTCACAGGCGGTGGTTTCCTCATCCGACAGCAAAGGTATGCCCAAATCCTTCTTCTCGCGGAATTTTGCGTGACTGGCGATACTGTCTTTGGATATGCCGAACACCAGGGCGCCCAGGGCTTCGAAATCTGCTTTCATGGCAGTGAACCCTTGGGCTTCGGTGGTGCAGCCGGGCGTGTTGTCGCGCGGGTAGAAAAACAACACAACCGGGGCCGGGCGCAGCGCCGACAGGGTGACGGGATCGCCGCCATCCTGCGGCAAGGTGAAATCGGGGGCAGGGCTATGTGACACGTCTTGTCCTCTAAATTGAATATGCTTGGCAGTAGGTATAGCCTTGCATCAAGAAGATGAAAGTCATCCGCCCAAAAATGCCGCAGCAAGCGGCAGACGCGGAGAGGGACGAGCAGCAGGAGCGCAAGCGGTGGAGCCCGCACAGACGCCAGATGACCCAAAAGAGGCGCCGGTGACCCAACCCGTCGACGAAGCTGTCGACACACCGGCACCCGCAGCACCGCGTAAACGCCGCCGCCTGTTGCGCGCGGGCCTTTGGAGCTGTGGCTGCATGGGGCTGTTGCTGATTGCGCTGGTCATTGTGGCGTTGCTGCTGATCGGGCGTGAAATGTCGGTCCCGACTTGGATGCACAGCCGGCTGGAGGCGCGGCTGTCCACCATGGTGCCTGGGGCAGAGGTGCGTTTTGAGGGGATCAACTTTGAGGTTTCCTCCAGCCTGAAACCCCGGGTGCTGCTGCAGGGGGTAGAGATTGATGGCAAAGATGGCCGCCCGATCCTGGCCTTGGGCGAGCTGGAAACAGGTCTGGCCGCGCGGCCTTTGCTGGATGGCAAAATGCGGCTGGGCAAACTGCGGGTCTCGGGCGCAGAACTGTTTGTGCGTCGCCGTGCGGACGGGACCTTTGATTTGGCCTTCGGCGCCAGCCTGCCAGAGGTTGAGCAGGCCGCCAGCCCGGCCGAGCTGATCGCCAATCTAGACCGGCTGATGCAAAGCGATGAGCTGCGCCATCTGCGCGATGTCACCGCGGAGGCGATGATCCTGCGGTTTGAGGATGCCCGTGTGGGCCGCGCCTGGACGGTGGATGGCGGCCGCGTCAGCCTGACCCGGGAAGGCGATGATCTGCGCATTCGGGGCGATATGGCGCTGCTGGGTGGGCATCAATATGTCACCACGGTCGAAACCAATTTTGAAAGCAAGATCGGCGAAACCACCGCACGTTTCGGGATGAGTTTTGAGGATATGCCGGGGCCGGATATTGCGGTGCAATCAGCCGCCGTCGCCTGGCTGGAAGCGGTGCAAGCCCCCATTTCCGGTGCGCTGCGCGGCTCGGTCACGCCGGCGGGCGATCTGGGTCCGATCAGCGGCACCTTGCAGATCGCTGAGGGCGTGATCCAGCCCACGGCGGAAACCAAACCGGTGCCGTTCCGCTCGGCCCGAAGCTATTTTACCTTTGATCCGGTCAGCCAGAGCCTCAGCTTTGATGAGTTGACCGTGGACAGCAACTGGGTGTCGCTGAAGGCCGAAGGCAAGGCGGTGCTGCAGGGGCTGGAAGCGGGCATTCCCGAGGCGTTTCAAGGCCAGTTTACCCTGACCGATCTGACGGCCGCCCCCGAAGGTCTGGTGCCCGAGCCAGTGTCAGTTGATCGCGCGGCGATGAGTTTCCGGCTGACGCTGGATCCGTTTGAACTGCATATGGGCGAACTGACGCTGGAGGCCGAGGGTCAGACGTTGGTCGCCAATGGCCGGGCGCGTGCTGCGGAGGATGGCTGGGCGCTGTCGGTTTCGGCGCAGGCGGCCTCCCTGGATCCCAAGGCCGTTTTGCGCCTCTGGCCTGAGGAGTTTCGGGTGAAAAACCGCAAGTGGGTTGCAGAAAACATCTACCATGCGGATATTCGAAACGGCCATTTTGCCTACCGCAAGATGCCCGGGCAAGAGCATGATATCTTTGCCAGTTTTGAGTTTCAGGACGCCAATGTGCGCTACTCGCGCCACCTGCCACCGATTGAGGCGGGCATGGGCCACGGCGTGCTGGAAGGCAAACGTTTCGCGGTCACCGGCGATGGTGGCTATATCACCCCGCCGGAGGGCGGGCGGATCGATATCACCGGCACCACCTTTATTATTCCCGACATCACCATCAAACCCGCCCCGGCGGAGGTTAATCTGGTCGCGCGCAGCAACCTGACCGCGGCGCTGTCGCTGATCAACCTGCCACCCCTGTCGGTGCTGGATAAGGCCGGGCGGGATCTGGAACTGGCAACCGGGCAGGTAGCGGCCACGGGGCAGCTGCGGATGCCGCTGAAAAAGGGCCTGCCGCCGGAAATGGTGCGCTATGAGATTGAGGCGTTGCTGGCTGGCATGGAAAGCACCACGCTGGTGCCGGAAAAGACGCTGCGTGCGGATCGGCTGGAACTGTCGGTGGACAATGACCGGCTGGTGATCATCGGGCCCGGCACCGTGGATGGCGTGCCCTTTGATGCGGTTTATGAAAGTGGCCTCAGCAAAGAAGAACGTGGCAAGGCACAGGTTTACGGCACGGTTGATATCACACCTGAGGCGCTGGAGGCGCTGAACATCACCCTGCCCAAAGGCACCCTGCGCGGTGCGGGTGAGGGGCGGATGACGCTTTTGTTGGAAAAGGATCAGCCGCCGCTGTTTGAGCTGACCAGCGATCTGGCCGGTCTGGGCCTGTCGGTGCCGCCGCTTGGCTGGTCCTTGCCGCAATCGCGCGAAGGGGAGTTTTCCATCCGCGGCGCGCTGAGCAAACCGGTACGGGTTGATGCGCTGTCCCTGCGTGCGCCGGGGCTCAGCGCTGCGGGGCGGCTGACGCTTGCGGCGGATGGCGGATTGAAAAGTGCGCGCTTTGACAGGGTGCAGGCCGGGGGCTGGCTGGATGCGCCGGTGATCTTGACCGGACGGGGCAAGGGCCGCCCGCCTGCGGTCAGCCTGCCTGGCGGCACAGTGGATCTGAGCCGCAGGCCCCCCAGCGCCAATGGTGGCTCCACCGCCGGGGGCAGCACCCCGTTGGAGGTCAAACTGGACCGGCTGCGCATTTCGGATGGGATCAGCCTGACCGGTCTGACGGGGCGTTTTAACGCAGGTGTGGGGCTGAACGGCGATTTTACTGCACGGGTCAACGGCGCGGCGGCGATCACCGGCCGTGTGGCGAGTGCCGGTAGCCGCGCCAGCTATGAGATCCGCAGCGAAGATGCCGGCGGCGTGTTCAAAGCGGCCGGGCTGCTGAAACAGGCGCGCGATGGTGACATGCTGCTGCGCCTGTCGCCGGCCACGCAGCAGGGGCATTACGATGGCACGCTGCAGGTATCAAACACCCGGGTGACTGAGGTGCCGGCGCTGGCCAGCCTGCTGCATGCGGTCAGCGTGGTTGGCGTGTTGGAGCAGATGGCCGGCGGCGGCATCATGTTTTCCGATGTGGAGGCCAAGTTCCGCCTGACCCCGGAGCAGCTGCTGTTGCAGAAATCCTCGGCCGTGGGGGCCTCGATGGGGATTTCGATGGATGGGATCTTTTACCTGAAGTCGGGCACGATGGATTTTCAGGGCGTGTTGTCACCGGTCTATATGTTCAACGGCATCGGCGCCATTCTGACCCGTAAGGGCGAAGGGCTGATCGGCTTTAACTATCTGCTGAAAGGGTCGGCAGAAAATCCGCGGGTGCAGGTCAATCCGCTGTCGCTCTTTACACCCGGCATGTTTAGAGAGATATTCCGCCGCCCACCGCCGCAGGTGGGGCAGTAACCGCAGGCCTATCTGCTTTGCCCCAAGCTGCCTATGCCCCAAGCCGCCTTTACCCAAGAACGGATCCGATGAAACTCTCTGATTTCGATTTCGACCTGCCTGAAACCCTGATTGCCACCCGGCCTGCGAAACCGCGGTCCTCGGCGCGGATGCTGGTCTGTGACGGCGGTGCGATCCATGATCAGGTGGCGATCGATCTGCCCGATTGGCTGCGGCCCGGCGACCGGTTGGTTTTGAATGACACCAAGGTGATCCCGGCGCGTCTGTTTGGCGAACGTCCGCGTCTGGGCGCCGAGGGGCCAACCCGGGCCAAGATGGATGTGACCTTGCTGGAACCCCGCGCCGATGGCACATGGGCGGCGCTGCTGAAACCGCTGAAAAAGATCCGCGAGGGTGAGGTGATTGAGTTTTCCGCCGCCTTGTCCGCCACGCTGGAGGCGAAAGAGGACGGGCAGGCGCATCTGCGGTTCAACCTGACGGGCGATGATTTCGACGCCGCGCTGGCCGAGGCCGGTGCGATGCCACTGCCGCCTTATATCGCCGCCAAACGTGCCGCGGATGAGCAGGATAAAGAAGACTACCAGACGCTTTGGGCCAAAAACGCGGGCGCAGTCGCCGCGCCAACCGCATCGCTGCATTTTGACAAGGCGCTGATGGCGGCGCTGGAGGCGCGCGGTGTCAGTTTCACCCATGTGACCCTGCATGTGGGCGCGGGCACCTTCCTTCCGGTCAAGGTGGAGGATGTGACCACCCATAAGATGCACGCCGAATGGGGCCAGGTCAGTGAGGCCGCCGCCACGGAGATGCGCGCGACCAAAGCTGCGGGCGGCCGGGTGATCCCGGTGGGCACCACGGCGCTGCGGTTGATCGAAAGCGCTGCGCGCGGGGGGCAGATTGCAGCCTGGGAAGGCGAGACGGATATCTTCATCTACCCCGGCTTTCAGTTCAATGTCACTGACGCGCTGATGACCAACTTCCACCTGCCGAAATCGACCCTGTTGATGCTGGTCTCTGCCTTGATGGGCAAAGAGGTGATGGATCAGGTCTATGCCCATGCGGTGGCTGAGGGCTATCGCTTCTTCTCCTATGGCGATGCCTCGCTTTTGATCCCCAAGGTTTGATCCCTCAGTCTGCCGCCGCAATCGACACCTGATTTTTCTGCCCCGGCGGATTGGAAACGACCCGGCCGGGTCGTTTTCATCTCATCTTTCGGCGGCTTGCTAAGTTACCCAGCGATTCTGTTTAGTCATCCTGGCCCCGTCCTTGGGCCCCCCAGCTGGGACAACGAAAATGATCCAGATCCTGTCGAGCGCCTGGGCGCTGTTTCTTGGTTTGATGCTCCTGATGGTCGGCAACGGCCTGCAGGGGACTTTGCTTGGTGTGCGTGGCGATATCGAAGGGTTTTCGACCTTTGAAATGTCGATTGTGATGTCGGCCTATTTCGTCGGCTTTCTGGGCGGATCGCGCATGGCGCCTGAGATGATCCGCCGCGTGGGTCACGTGCGGGTCTTTGCGGCGCTGGCCTCGATGGTGTCGGCGGTGCTGATCCTTTACCCGGTGCTGGCACATCCCGTCGCCTGGGCCCTGGGCCGGGTGGTGATCGGCTTCTGTTTCTCGGGCGTTTATGTGACGGCGGAAAGCTGGATCAACAATGCGGCCGACAATGAAAACCGCGGCAAGGCGCTGTCGCTTTACATGATCGTGCAGATGACCGGGATCGTATCGGCGCAGGGGCTTTTGTTGGTGGCGGATCCGTCGGGCTACGTGCTGTTTGTGATCCCCTCGGTGCTGGTTTCGATCTCATTCGCGCCGATTTTGCTGTCGATCACCCCGACGCCGGCCTTTGACACCACCAAACCCCTGTCGATCAAAGAGCTGTTGGAGCTGTCACCCCTGGGCTGCATGGGTATGTTCCTCTTGGGTGGTGTCTTTGCGGCGCAGTTTGGCATGGCGGCGGTTTACGGCGGGGAGGTTGGGCTGACATTGCCGCAGATCTCGATCTTTGTGGCGGCGTTTTATGTTGGGGCGGTTCTGCTGCAATACCCGCTGGGCTGGCTGTCGGACCGGATGGACCGGCGGGTGCTGATCGTGGCGGTCTCCTTGGTGGGGGGCATTGGCGCGGTTGTGGGTATGGTGCTTGGCGGCCAGTTCCAGATCCTGCTGGTTGCGGCCTTCCTGATCGGCGGCACCTCAAACCCGCTTTATTCGTTGCTGGTGGCCTATACCAATGACTTCCTGGACCCTGATGACATGGCGGCCGCGTCGGGTGGTCTGGTGTTCATCAACGGGCTGGGTGCGATCCTGGGGCCTGTGATCGCGGGGTGGATCATGTCGGTTTCCGGGCCGCAGGGCTATTTCTTTGTGATTGCGGTGCTGATGCTGAGTATGGCGGGCTATGCGCTCTACCGGATGACGCAGCGCGCAGCGATTCCGGCCGAAGACACCACCACATACACCCCCGTTATGCCCTCAGCGACGCCGGTTGCGGTGGAGTTTGCGCGGGAATACGCAATTGATAGCGCAAACGAAGAAGACGATGCGCAAAATGACGGGAATTAATACAGAACCGTTGCAAAAATTGACTGTTCTTCAACGGTTTTTCGTTATTAACCTTGGGGCATCGAGGGTGCCGTTTGCGAACAGGAGGCAGGCATGAACGGGGCAGCAAAAGCAACTCAGGAACCGATGGTCGGGGCAGACGAGGTTCTGAAATTCTGGCTGGATGAAGTGGGGCCAGACGGCTGGTATGCGGTGGATGAAAAACTGGATGCCACCATCCGCAGCCGTTTTGGCGAAGCATGGCGTCAGGCGCAGGAGGGCAAGTTCGGCATGTGGCTGACCTACCCGTCGGGCGCCTTAGCCTATATCATTCTGCTGGATCAGTTCCCACGCAATATGTTCCGTGGCAAAGGTGAGGCTTTTGCGACCGATAAGGCGGCGCTGGCCGCGGCCAAGATCGCCATTGATCATAAGTGGGACATGAAGATTGATGAGCCAGCGCGCCAGTTCTTCTATCTGCCGCTGATGCATTCAGAAAACCTGTGTGATCAGGAACGCTGTGTGCGGATGATGAAGGAACGGATGCCAGAAACCGGCCCCAGCAACCTGCTGCACGCCAAGGCGCATCGCAAAGTGATCCGTGATTTCGGCCGTTTCCCTTATCGCAATGAGGCGCTGAACCGGCACTGCACGCCGCAGGAAAAGGACTTCCTTGCCAACAGCGGTTACGGCGATGTGGTGCGCGCGCTGCAGGCGGCGGTGGCCACACCGGCATAATCAAGGGCGCGTTGCCTCTTGAAATTTGTGTAAAAAGAATATGTTAGACCCCGCATGCGCATGAAATCGCTGCGGGGTTTTCTGTTTGTTGTTCCGTGGAAAAAAATAGTTTAATATCAAACTAACTCAGGAATCGGAGGGGCTGATGGCTTCCAAATCATTTGACGTCGTGGTGATCGGGGCGGGTCCCGGTGGGTATGTGGCTGCTATTCGTGCAGCACAGCTGGGTCTGAATGTGGCCTGCGTGGAGCGCGAAAATCTGGGCGGCATTTGCCTGAACTGGGGCTGTATCCCCACCAAGGCGCTGCTGCGCTCGGCTGAGGTCTATCATCAGTTTGAACGCGCCAAGGAATTTGGCCTCAGCGTTGATAAGTTCGGCTTTGATCTGGATGCGGTTGTCGACCGTTCCCGCAAGGTGGCCGCGCAGATGAGCGGCGGTATCAAGCACCTGTTTAAGAAAAACAAAGTCACCTCGATTTCGGGTGAGGCGACGATCACCGGCAAAGGCAAGGTCTCGGTCAAAACCGACAAAGGCACCGAAGAGCTGACCGCGCCCAGCATCATCGTGGCCACCGGCGCGCGTGCGCGTGAACTGCCCGGTCTGGAAGCGGACGGTGATCTGGTCTGGACCTACCGCCACGCGCTGAAACCTTCGCGCATGCCGAAGAAACTGCTGGTCATCGGCTCCGGCGCCATCGGTATCGAATTTGCCAGCTTCTACAACACCTTGGGCGCTGACACGACCGTGGTTGAGGTGATGGACCGGGTGCTGCCGGTGGAAGACAAAGACATCAGCGCCTTTGCCAAAAAACAGTTCGTCAAACAGGGCATGAAGATCATGGAGAAAGCCATGGTCAAACAGCTGGATCGCACGCCGGGCAAAGGTGTGGTCGCGCATGTTGAAGTGGGCGGCAAGGTCGAGAAGATGGAATTTGACACGGTGATTTCCGCTGTCGGCATCGTCGGCAACACCGAAGGTCTGGGGCTGGAAGCGCTGGGTGTGCAGATCGACCGCACCCATGTGATCACCGATGAATATTGCCGCACCGGTGTCGAAGGCGTCTATGCCATCGGCGACATCGCCGGCGCGCCTTGGCTGGCACACAAAGCCAGCCACGAAGGTGTCATGGTGGCCGAACTGATCGCGGGCCAGAAGGTGCACCCGATCAAGCCGGGCTCTATCGCGGGCTGTACTTACTGTCATCCGCAGGTGGCCTCGGTCGGGATGACCGAAGAGAAGGCCAAAGAGGCGGGTTATAAGATCAAGGTCGGCAAATTCCCCTTCATCGGCAACGGTAAAGCGGTTGCCATGGGTGAGGCCGAAGGCATGGTCAAAACCATCTTTGACGAAAAGACCGGTGAGCTGCTGGGCGCCCATATGGTTGGCGCCGAGGTGACCGAGATGATCCAGGGTTACGTGATCTCCCGTCAGTTGGAGACCACTGAGGAAGATCTGATGGAAACCGTCTTCCCGCACCCGACGATGTCAGAGATGATGCACGAAAGCGTGCTGGCGGCCTATGGCCGGGCGCTGCACATCTAAGGGCCATATCCTGCTGAAATGAAACGGAAAGCCGGGCCTCAGGTCCGGCTTTTGGCTTGTTCCGGGCCTTGGGTGGAGCAACCGAATGGGGCTGGACCTTGGTCCGATTGCGGGGCAGGGTCCGCCGGATGACAGATCCGATAACACATAAGCCGAGTGATCCGCTGAGCAATCGGCGCGCAGCCCTTTTGGTGGCGGTGATTTGGTTCGCCGGCCTTGGCGCTGCAGCGCAATACGGCAAGATCAGTGTGACCTTTGACCGGCTTGGCGCGCTTTACCCTGAGGCGGGCACGCAACTGGGTTTGGCGCTCTCGCTGGTGGGCAGCGTGGGCATTGTGCTGGGGGTGATTGCCGGGGTTTTGGGCGCGCGCATCGGCTTGCGTCGCTGTTTGATTTGGGGCCTTGGCCTCGGCGGCGTGCTGTCGCTGGGGCAGGCGGCCCTGCTGGCGGGCGGCGCAGCGCTGGAATGGCTGTTGATCGCCCGTGTGTTTGAAGGCCTGTCGCATCTGGCGATTGTGGTGGCAGCGCCCACCCTGATTGCCCGGATTGCACCGCCGCGCTGGCATGGGTTTGTGATGACGCTTTGGGGCACGTTTTTCGGCGTGGCCTTCACCATGTTGGCCTGGTTTGGCCTGCCCCTGGTGGATCACGCGGGACTTGCGGCGCTGTTTGTGGTGCATGGTCTGTGGATGGTTGGCTTTGCGCTGCTTTTGGCGCTGGTGAGCCTGCCGCCCAGCCCCCATCCCGTGCCCGAGCTGCGGTTGAGTGGGCTGGCTGTTTTACACCTTCTGTTTTGTCAGCCTGCTGACCCTGCTGCCGCCAACCATTCCGGCAGAATGGCGGGCGCTGACCCTTGGGGCGATGCCCTTGATGAGCATTGTCAGCGCGATGACGCTGGGGGTCTATCTGCTGCGATACACTACGGCTGTTGGGGTGGCGGTCATTGGCTTTGTACTGACGGCGCTGGTGGTTCTGGCGCTGATCCTCTGGCCGGGGGCGCCGCTGCTGTGTCTGGCGATGGCCTTTGCACTGGGGCTGGTGCAGGGGGCCGGATTTACCATTGTACCGCAGCTGAACACGGCCGAGGGGGATCGCGCCGCCGCCAATGGCGCGATGGCGCAGACTGGCAATCTGGGCAACACGCTGGGCACGCCGGTCATGCTGATGATCGGCGCTTGGGCGGGCTATGTGGGCATGATGATGCTGGCGCTGCTGGTGCTCTTGGCCGGGGCCCTGGCGCATCTGGGATTGGCGCGGTTGCGAGCCCGGGCCTAAAAAAGGCCTCGTCGTGGCTTAGGTCGCCACAACCGTTCCGCCGGCAGAGATCCAATCGTCAAAGCTGCCAATCACATGGACATCGCTGTAGCCCATATCCTGCAGCATTTTGCGCGCGTTTTGCGCCCGTCCACCGGAGCTGCAGTAAAGCGCCATGGTGCTGTCATAGCTGAAGCGCGGGTTGAACAGCGGGTCGCGTGGGTTTGCTGCGGCGCGCAGCCGTCCCATCGGGATGTGCAGGGCCCCTTTGGCCTTGCCGGTACGCGCCAGTTCATCGGGCTCACGCACATCCACCACCAGAACACCGCCGGTGATGGCACGATGCACCGCATCTTCGGGGCGGAAATAGGGGGACGGGGGCTGACGGAACATGAACATGGGCTGTCCTTTGGTGGCGGTCCGGGGGAAGATCCGGTTTGGTCTTTTTCTTGGTTATTGGCCAAAAACCGGCCCGCACACACTGCTCTTACACAGAAGAAACGGCCCCGAAGGGCCGCTTTTTAGTCGTTTTCTGCAGGTTTTCGTTATGTGGCCTTTTGGTCACGTCACCGCGTCACACCACGCCGGTCATTCCACCGTAACGCTCTGGCGGGCCAGAACCCGTGAGGCGCCGTTGGCCGTGACATAGCGCAGCTCATAGGTGCCGGGGCTGTCCGGCGTCATGACCTGCAAATCTGATCCATCGCGGGTGTAGGTGTAGGTCAGATAGGCGTCTGCATTGGCACCGACCTCAGCAAAGGTCACATAGTCACCGTCATAGTCGGGTCCATCATGGCTGACGCTGATGGCGCTGCCCGCTTTGGCGTTGGCCGGGGCGGTCAGGGTAACAGCAACATCGGTCAGGCTGATCGGCTGGCTATGCGCGATGGAGCCATCCTGCCCGTTGATATAACGCAGCTCATAAGCGCCGGGGATCACCGGCATGCGGAAGCGTAGCGGGTTGCCTTCACGGACATAGACATAGCCCAGATAGGCGCCGCCATCGCTGCCCACCTCAGCCACGGTCAGGTAGTCATCATTGTAACCGCCGCCGGTCCAGCCGATGTCAATCGTTGCACCCAGCGGGGCGCTGTCCACCGCATCGAGTGAAAAATCAAGCGCGGTGATCTCAATCTGGCGGGAGGTTGCGATCGTGCTGTCCTGCCCGTTGATATAGCGGATCTCATAGGTGCCGGGGGCGGAGGGCATCAGCAGCGGCGCCGGGTTGCCATCGCGCACGTAGGTGTAGGCCTCATAGCGGTTTGGCGCTGCGTCGAGGGCGGCGACCGACAGGTAATCGCTATCATAGCCGCCGCCCGTCCATGTGACATCGATGGTGGATCCGGCCGAGGCGGTTTCCGGCGCCTGCAGGGAGAAATCGAGCGCCGTGATCTCGATCTGGCGGGAGGTTGCAACGGTGCTGTCCTGCCCATTGATATAACGGATCTCATAGGTGCCGGGTTGTGTTGGCATCAGCAGCGGTGCCGGGTTGCCCTTGCGCACGTAGGTATAGGCCTCATACCGGTTTGGCGCTGCGTCGAGGGCGGCCACCGACAGGTAATCGCCATTATAGCCACCGCCCGTCCATGCGACATCGATGGTGGATCCGGCTGAGGCTGTTTCCGGCGCCTGCAGGGAGAAATCGAGCGCTGTGATCTCAATCTGTCGGGAGGTTGCGATCGTGCTGTCCTGTCCATTGATATAGCGGATCTCATAGGTGCCGGGTTGTGTTGGCATCAACAGTGGCGCCGGGTTGCCCTTGCGCACGTAGGTATAGGCCTCATACCGGTTTGGCGCTGCGTCGAGGGCGGCCACCGACAGGTAGTCGCCATCATAGCCACCGCCGGTCCATGTGACATCTATGGTGGATCCGGCTGTGGCGCTTTCCGGCGCGTCGAGGGTGAAGGCGAGGGCCGTAACCTCAATCAGTCTGGTGACCGCGATCGATGTATCCTGGCCGGTGATATAGCGGATCTCATATTGGCCGGGTTCGGTTGGCATCAGCAGCGGTGCTGGGTTGCCCTTGCGCACATAGGTGTAGGCCTCATACCGGTTCGGGGCGGTGCCTGCGCTGGCGATGGAGAGGTAATCCTCATCATAGCCGCTGCCGGTCCAGCTGACGTCAATGGTGGCGCCTGCCAGGGCTGTGGCGGGGGCCTCCAGCGCAAATTCGGCCGGGGTCACTGTGAGGGGCACGCGGGTCAGGATCTGTGCACCGTCGCCCAGAACATAGCGGATTTCATAATCTCCGGGCTGGGCCGGTACCCGCAGGGCGGTGGGGTTGCCGCGTTCGGTATAGGTGTAGGTCAGATAGGTGCGGGCCTCAGCGCCAACGGGGGCGGTGTCCAGATAGTCCTGCGCCGCATCGGGGCCGGTCCAGTCCACGCTGATGGTGGCACCGGCAGCCGCGGTTTGGGGCGCCAGTAGGGTGACCTGCGGCAGCGGTGCCTCAAATTCAAAATGCGCCTCAGTGCGGGCATTGGGGCGGATCACCACCTGTTTTTCCTGCCGCGTGCCGTCACTGACGCGGGTGACTGTAAGGGTGTAGATGCCTTCGGGCAGGTCCTGTTCGCCAAAATCAACGTGATAGGCGGTGATCATCTGTTCACCGTCTTCATTGAGCAGCGACCATTCCACATCCACGCGGCGGCTGGCCTCACCGTGCTTTTCGGCCACCGAATAGATCAGCGATCCGGGCAGCGGCGCGGGCTCTGGGGTGGGTTCAACCACCGCCACCTCGGTCAGGGCGGCCGAAAGCTGCGCTGCATTGGCGGCGGAGAGGAACTGACCGCCGGTGCTGTCGGCCATACATTGGAACTGCGCCAGTGTTTCCGGGTCATCCACACCAAAGCCCACCACATGGGCGGTGAAATCAACGCCGGTTTCTTCCAGCGCGCGGGCCACGGCGCAGACATCGGGCACGCAGGTTTCAATCCCGTCTGAGACAAGGATCACCGTCGCGGCCTCTTCGGTGTGACGCAGCGCCTTGGCTGCGGCGACCACCGCATCGGCCATGGGGGTTTTGCCTTTGGGTTTGATGCCGTTCACTGCGCCCGTAATGGCGCCGCGAGTGTCTGGGCCGGGCATCACCAGCGTTTCAATATCGGCGCAATCACCTTTGCGGCGGTGGCCATAGACCGTCAGCCCCAGATCCAGATCCGCGGGCAGGGTGGTCATCAACCCGCCGATCACATCTTGGGCGATGGTGATTTTCGCGGTGCCATCAATCTGACCCCACATGGAGCCAGATCCATCCAGAACCAAAATCGCGGCAGGGCGTTCCTGCGCGGTGAGCGGGCTGGCCAACAGGGCCATCACCGCAAGGGCGGTGGGCAAACGTGTCATAAAATGTCTCCGGTCAAAATGAATTGGCAGGACTATGCCGCTTTTTGTGATTTTGGCAAAGCGCGTAACGTCGAAATTAAAATGTTCGTGTAATGTTCGCACTTTTCGGTTGGAGACTCGCGGCGCGTCAACTATCTGTTAGGGATTACCACCACTGGGGTGAGCTCGGGACTGAAGATGGCTGATCTGAAGAAAATCGAAGTGCGCGGCGCGCGGGAACATAACCTCAAAAGCATTGACGTGGATATTCCCCGTGATGAGCTGGTGGTGATCACCGGCCTGTCCGGCTCCGGCAAGTCCTCGCTGGCGTTTGACACCATCTATGCCGAAGGTCAGCGCCGCTATGTGGAAAGCCTCAGCGCCTATGCCCGTCAGTTCCTTGATATGATGGAAAAGCCGGATGTGGATCACATCAGCGGCCTTAGCCCGGCGATCTCCATTGAGCAGAAGACAACCTCAAAGAACCCGCGCTCAACCGTTGGCACGGTCACTGAGATCTACGATTACCTGCGTCTGCTCTTTGCCCGTGTGGGCACGCCCTATAGCCCGGCCACCGGCCTGCCGATTGAGGCGCAGCAGGTGCAGGATATGGTGGACCGCGTGATGACGATGGAGGAGGGGACCCGCGCCTATCTGCTGGCCCCGACCGTGCGCGACCGTAAGGGGGAATATAAGAAAGAGTTCCTGGAGCTGCGCAAACAGGGCTTTCAGCGGGTCAAGGTGGATGGTGAGTTCCACGATCTAGACACCCCGCCGACGCTGGACAAGAAATTCCGCCATGACATTGATGTGGTTGTGGACCGTCTGGTGGTGAAAGAGGGGTTGGAAACCCGTCTGGCTGACAGTTTCCGCACCGCGCTGGATCTGGCCGACGGTATCGCCGTGATGGAAACTGCCCCGAAAGAGGGCGATCCGGAACGCATAACCTTCTCTGAAAACTTTGCCTGCCCGGTCAGCGGCTTCACCATTTCCGAGATTGAGCCACGGCTGTTTTCCTTCAACGCGCCCTTTGGCGCCTGCCCGGATTGTGACGGTCTGGGGATGGAACTGTTCTTTGACGAACGGCTGGTGGTGCCGGATCAAAGCCTGAAGGTCTACGATGGCGCGCTGGCGCCCTGGCGCAAAGGCAAATCGCCCTATTTCCTGCAAACCATTGAAGCGATTGCGAAACACTATCAGTTCGACAAGAACACCAAGTGGAAAGACCTGCCCAAGAAGGTGCAGCAGGTGTTCCTGTATGGCTCGGGCAAAGAGGAAATCCTGTTCCGCTATGACGAAGGCGGCCGCGTCTATCAGGTGACCCGCACCTTCGAAGGTGTGATCCCCAATATGGAACGGCGCTACCGTGAAACGGATTCAAACTGGGTGCGTGAGGAATTTGAACGCTACCAGAACAACCGCGCCTGCGGCACCTGTGGCGGCTACCGGCTGAACCAAGAGGCGCTGGCGGTGAAAATCGGCCCTGCAGACGGTGGCCCGGATGAGCTGCTGCATGTCGGCCAAGTGGTGCAAATGTCCATCCGTGAGGCCTATGCCTGGTGCAAAACCGTGCCGGATCATTTGACCGACCAGAAAAACGCCATCGCCGGCGCGATCCTGAAAGAGATCCGCGAACGTCTGGGCTTCCTTAACAACGTGGGGTTGGAATACCTCTCGCTCAGCCGAAACTCGGGCACGCTTTCGGGCGGCGAAAGCCAGCGGATCCGTCTGGCCAGTCAGATCGGTTCTGGGCTGACGGGTGTTTTGTATGTCTTGGATGAGCCGTCAATCGGTCTGCACCAGCGCGACAATGATCGCCTGCTCGACACGCTGAAAAGCCTGCGGGATCAAGGTAATACCGTGATCGTGGTGGAACATGACGAAGAGGCGATCCGCGAAGCGGACTACGTCTTTGACATCGGTCCGGGGGCGGGTGTGCATGGCGGGCAGATCGTGTCACAGGGCACCCCGTCTGAGATCGCGGCGGATAAGAACTCGCTCACTGGTCAATACCTCAGCGGCGCGCGTGAAATCGCGGTGCCGCTGGACCGGCGTGAGGGCAATGGCAAAGCGGTCACCGTGGTCAAGGCCACCGGCAACAACCTGCAGAATGTCACGGCGGATTTCCCGCTGGGCAAATTTGTCTGCGTGACCGGCGTGTCGGGCGGCGGCAAGTCGACCCTGACGATTGAGACCCTGTTCAAAACCGCCTCCATGCGGCTCAACGGGGCGCGGCAGACGCCGGCGCCGTGCGAAACCATCCGGGGGCTGGAGCATCTGGATAAGGTGATCGACATTGACCAGCGTCCCATCGGGCGCACCCCGCGATCGAACCCGGCGACCTACACCGGTGCCTTTACCCCGATCCGCGAATGGTTTGCCGGCCTGCCTGAGGCCAAAACACGGGGGTATAAGCCCGGTCGCTTCTCCTTCAACGTCAAAGGTGGGCGCTGTGAGGCCTGTCAGGGCGACGGGGTGATCAAGATTGAAATGCACTTCCTGCCGGATGTCTATGTGACCTGCGAAACCTGTAATGGTGCGCGGTACAACCGCGAAACGCTTGAGGTGAAGTTCAAAGGCAAAAGCATCGCCGATGTGCTGGATATGACGGTTGAGGACGCGCAGGAGTTTTTCCAGGCGGTGCCGTCGATCCGGGAAAAGATGGACGCGCTGGTGCGGGTTGGTCTGGGCTACATCAAGGTTGGGCAGCAGGCCACGACGCTGTCAGGTGGTGAGGCGCAGCGGGTGAAGCTGAGTAAGGAACTGGCGCGCCGCTCGACCGGTCGCACGCTCTATATTCTGGATGAGCCGACCACGGGCCTGCATTTCGAAGACGTGCGTAAGCTGTTGGAAGTGCTGCATGAACTGGTGGATCAGGGCAATACCGCTGTGGTGATTGAACACAATCTGGACGTGGTGAAAACCGCCGACCACATCATCGATATCGGCCCCGAAGGCGGTGACGGCGGTGGTCGGATTGTGGCTGAGGGCACCCCTGAACAGGTGTCCGAGGTCGCGGAGAGCCACACAGGCCACTACCTGAAACCGATGCTGAAAGGTGCCAAGGTGGCGGCCGAATGAACGGGGTGAGCAACCGGCCAGCGCTGGCGGCGCTGGCTGTGACGGTGCATGACGATCACGTGCTGCTGGTACGCCGCCGCAAGGAACCGGATCGCGGTCTTTGGGGCTATCCCGGTGGCCATGTGGAGGCGGGTGAAACCGTTGCCGTGGCTGCCGCGCGTGAATTGGCCGAAGAAACCGGCGTCTGCGCGGAGCCCTTGGGGACGCTGGGCGGGATTGATGAGATCGGCCATCACGGTGACGGCGCGGTGAAACATCACTACTATCTGGTGGCGGTGCAATGTCGGTATCAGGCCGGGGTGCCACAGGCCGCTGATGATGCAGAGGAGGCCGCGTGGATTCCCGTGGCGGATGTGCTGGCCCGTCGGATTGAGATGAGCGCGTATGTTGATGATCTGCTGGAACAGGTTCTGGCCAGCGCCTGAATGGGCTCGCGTTAACCTACGTTAACAGCTTTTCTGCACCACCCTCTTGAATGTTAACTTGATTCACTTATCTGTGAAGGAGTTCATTTAAGGAGGGACCCATGCGTGGGATAATTCCAATCGTATTGACCAGCGCCGCCGCCATTGCCCTGGCCTCGGCCGCATTTTCCGAAGAGCGCAGCTACGTCTTCGACGATTTCCAACGGATCGACGCCGCAATGGGCGTTGAGGTCAAGGTGACGACTGGCACCGGCTACGCCGTTGAAGCCGAAGCCCTGCGGGGTAATCTGGACCGCCTGGTGATCCGCCAGAAAGGTGACAGGTTGGTTATCAAGCGCAAGAAGCCGCTGGGGCTGATCGGGGCGCTGCGGTCTGATCTATTTGTAGTCACTGTCAGCCTGCCGCAACTCACCGCGGCGGAGGCCAGTTCCGGCGCATCCATCAGTGTAACTGGCGATGGCACGGCGGATCTGGTGGTGGACGCCTCCAGCGGATCTAACGTGAAAATACGCGGAATTTCAGAGGGTTCGGTTGAAGTCGATGCCTCAAGTGGCGCCCATGTGTCAGTGGCAGGGCACTGTGGATCCATCACGGCCGATGCCAGTTCCGGCGCCCATATTCAGGCAAGCGATCTGGTCTGCCGCATGGGGCAGTTTGACGCCAGCTCGGGCGCTTCGGTGCGGGGCCATGTCACGGGAGCACTCAGCGCTGATGTCAGCTCTGGCGCGTCGGTGAAGGTACAGGGCGGTGCGGATATCGCCAAGAAAAGCCTTAGCAGCGGCGGATCGCTTCAGGTGATCTGAGGGCAAGCGAAAGCCCCGGCATCGCGACGCGCGGTTTGTCCGGGGCTTTAAGTTACTTTTTCACCGAACAGGTGGAAATCCCCAGCAGGGAGTAGATCGGGCAGCTGCCGATCAGCGCGGTGGCCAATGGGATGAGGCCAATCCACATCCAGACGCCATAGCCCAGTAATGCACCGATCATCAGTAAAGTGCCCAGAACGGCGCGGAGAAATTTGTCAGTGCTGCCGACGTTTTTCGCAGAGAAATTCATAAGTCTTACCAACCTCCGTTTAATGAACGTGAAACAATGATAAGATGCATTATGTATGTTGAATATGATTTAAGTCAAATTGCCTAAATCCGTGAGGGGCTGGGCTGCCCCTCACTGAGGGTATTGCAGGCTCAGCCGCGACCACGCTTTTCAAAGCGCGGCAGCATCGCCGAGAAGTCCATGCCCTGACCACCTTCGTTCTCAACGAACTGCTCATAGAGGGCCTTGGCCAGTTCGCCCATCGGGGTGTCAGCATCGGCGCTTTCGGCGGCTTGCTGGCTGAGGCGCAGGTCCTTCAGCATCAGCTCCGCGGCAAAGCCCGGCTGGTAGTCATTGTCCGCCGGTGATTGCGGGCCAACACCCGGGGCCGGGCAATAGGCGTTCATCGTCCAGCTGTAGCCCGAGGAGCTGGAGACCACATCAAACATCTTGCCGCGATCCAGCCCCAATTTGTCAGCCAAAGCAAAGGCTTCGCAGGTGGCGACCATGGTGACGCCCAGGATCATGTTGTTGCAGATCTTGGCGGCCTGACCGGCGCCCGCATCGCCGCAATGCACGGCCTTCTGGCCCATGATGTCAAACAGCGGATCAACCGTGGCGAAAGCATCCGCGCCACCGCCAACCATGAAGGTCAAAGTGCCGCCTGCCGCGCCGCCGATGCCGCCGGACACCGGTGCATCCAGCGCGCCAAGACCGGCCTCCGCCGCCTGATCGGCCACCGCGCGGGCGCTGTCGACATCCACCGTGGAACAGTCACAGAGCACCGCGCCTGCGGTCATGGCGGGGATCACCTCACCGGCGACTGCGCGCAGGATCTGACCGTTGGGCAGCATGGTGATGACCACATCCGCGCCGGTGGCTGCGGCTGCGGCTGTGTCGGCTTTGCTGACGCCTTCGGGCATCGGTGCGGCCAGATCAAAACCTGCAACCTCATGGCCTGCTTTGGCCAGGTTTGCGGCCATTGGGCCACCCATGTTGCCAAGTCCGATAAATCCGATTTTCATGTCTGTCTCCTCAGATTTTCAGGGCGTCATCGCCCAGCGGCAGCAGCATCTGGGTGATCTCAAGCGAGGTCACCTCGGCAGGGCTGCCATGTTTCCATGTGGGGTTGCGGTCCTTGTCGATGATCTGGGCGCGGACGCCTTCCAGAAAATCGCCCATGTCCATGGACCGGTAGGTGAAGCGGAACTCCTGCTCCAGCGCTTTCTTGATGTCGTCCGTGGCCCGGGCGCGGTGCACCAGTTCGATCGTGCAGCCGGCAGAAAGCGGTGATACACGGTTCAAGGTTTTCAGCGCCTTGGCGGCAAAGTCGCTGTCCGCACCGTTGAGGGCGTTCAACACATCCGTCAGCCCGTCACCGGCAAAGAGCGTATCGATCTCATCCTGTTGTGCGGCCAGAACGCCGTCCGGGGCTTTTTCTGCCGCGCGATCAATGGCTTCCCAGTCACCGGTCTGGGCCAGTTCCGCCGTCAGCGCAGCCCATTTTTCCTCTGGCACGAAGTAGTCGGCAAAGCCGGCGTGGATGGCATCGGCTGGCCCAATCCGTCCGCCTGTGGCGCCCAGATATTCGCCAATCCGCCCCGGCGCACGGGCCAGGATCAGGGTGCCGCCCACATCCGGAATCAACCCGATGCCGGTTTCGGGCATGGCGATCTGGCTGCTTTCGCCAACCACGCGGTGGGAGCCATGACAGCCAATGCCAACGCCGCCGCCCATGGTGAACCCCTGCATCAGCGAGGCCACGGGCTTGGGGAAGTTGAACAGTCTGGCGTTCATCCGGTATTCGTCACGCCAGAAGGTGCGGGCGATCTCATATTCGCCTTTGGTGCCGGCCTCATACATGGCGGCGATGTCACCGCCAGCGCAGAAGGCACGTTCCCCCTCAGCGTCCAGCAGCACCATCTTCACGGCGTCATCAGTCGCCCAGGCATCCAGCGCCTTCTCAATCTCAAGGCACATCTCATAGCTGAGCGCATTCAGCGCCTTGGGACGGGTCAGGGTGATCCGGCCGATCTGGCCATCGATACGGGTGTGGATGTCAGCCATGGGTTATGCGTTCTCTGCCAGCAGTTGCCGCGCCACGATCAAGCGCATGATTTCATTGGTGCCTTCAAGGATCTCATGCACCCGCAGGTCACGCACGATCTTTTCAACACCGTAGTCGGCCAAATAGCCATAGCCACCGTGCAACTGCAGGCATTCGTTTGCCACTTTCGATCCGGTCTCGGTCACAAAACGTTTGGCCATGGCGCAGAATTTGGTGGCATCGGGCGCACCCTGATCCAGTTTCCACGCGGCCTGACGCAGGAAGGTGCGGGCGGCTTGCAGCTCAATCTCCATATCCGCCAGACGGAATTGCAGCGCCTGGAATTGGTCGATGGATTTGCCGAAGGCCTTGCGTTCGCTCATGTATTGCAGTGTGGCGGTCAGTGCGGATTGCGCCGCCCCCAGACTACAGGCCGAAATGTTCAAGCGCCCGCCATCCAGACCCGCCATCGCGTATTTGAACCCGTCACCTTCGCTGCCGACCAGGTTGGCGGCGGGGATTTTGCAGTCGTCAAACTGCACCTGACGGGTCGGCTGGCTTTTCCAGCCCATCTTGTCCTCAAGCCCACCAAAGCTGAGGCCGGCGGTGCCGTCATCCACCACCACGGTGGAGATGCCTTTGGGGCCATTATCGCCGGTGCGGACCATAACCACATAGGTGTCCGAATAGCCGCCGCCTGAGATAAAGGCCTTGGTGCCGTTCAGCGTGTAGCCTTCGTTGCTACGTTCGGCGCGGGTTTTCAGCGCCGCCGCGTCTGAGCCAGATCCCGGTTCGGTCAGGCAGTAGCTCAGCACCTTGTCCATGGTGATCGCAGGCGCGAGGAACTGTTCCTTCACGTGATCATCGCCAAAGGTGTCCAGCATCTTGGCGCACATGTTGTGGATCGACAGGAAGGCCGCCACCGAGGGGCAAGCCATTGAAAGGGCTTCAAAAACCAAAGTGGCGTCCAACCGGCCAAGGCCCGAGCCGCCCGACTCCTCAGAGACATAGATACCGCCCAGACCCAGCGCGCCCACTTCGGACCACAGCGCCTTGGGGATGGTGCCGTCTTTTTCCCATTGGTGGGCATGTGGGGCGATATGTTCTTCGCCAAATGCCTTGGCCATGTCGAAAATGGCGGTTTGTTCTTCGGTCAGTGCAAAATCCACTGGCTCGTCCTCCGGTAAGTGTCGCGCGAAACCATTGCCGGCACGGGGAACCCCATGCGGCGTCCATTATTGAACGCCTGTTTAATTTCCAATTCCTACAGAAGTTTTGCAAGGGCAAAGCCACAGGAAAACGCCGCAAAAAAAGGAGATTATTCTGCGGATTTCAGATGTGCCGGGGTTTCCATACGGGCCTGGATCTGCGGGGCGTTCAGCGGCAGCTGCATCATCGCGTCCTGCGCGGTTTCAGCGATGGAAACACGCACCGAAGGGAAGGGCGCCCAGAACCGCCGCATGTTTGCGGCGATGTCCTGCGACAGGGCGTTTGGCGCGTAAAACACCATAGTTGTGGTGGGGGCATGCAGGTTTTGCGCCTGTAGCACCTGTTGCTGCAAGGGCCAGTAGCGCTGGCAGTTCCAGCTTGACCAGGGTGACCCGGGACAGATCTGCCAGTTGGCGCTGATGTGGGGAATAGTCCACGTGGCTGCGATAGCGCAGCAGCAGGGTGCTGACCTCTTCGACCACGACGGCGCCCTGATAGCGCACATAGACCAGATTGTGATCGGGAAATACTTCGAATTCGACAGGCACGCTTGTGTCCTCCTGCAATCAGCGCGATTTGGATAAGACACAGGTCAAAGACGTGGGGGTCAGTCTTTTTCAGCCGCTATCATTTCAGCAAATGAGGTGTATGGCAATTTAAGAATACGTAACGCTTCGCTTTCGCTGGCGGTCAGATGTACATCAATCAGCGGCACCGCTTCCCAGAAGCGTAAGTAATTCTGGGCCAATTGGGCCGAGCGACCGTCCGGCACGTACATCACATAGGTCCGCCCCATCCCGCCCATGGTCAGGATCGGTTCCATGATGGAATGCAGAGCCATCCGTTTTTGATAGTCGATCCGGCTTTCTTCAAATCCGGACATGTCGTTCAACATGTTCTGTCCCGGGCGGGCCGCCGGATGGGTGGCATAGGTTTCAAACGCGGCAATGGAATCCGCGTCAGTCACCAATCCGTGGGATCGCATGAACATGAGATCCGATTTTTCCAAAATGCTTATTTCTAGCGGCATCGGTCTTCCCAAATGGTCGAGTGAAACCAAGTGATATCGGTACCTTACGAGGACTAAACTATACAGTTCATAGGCGAAAGGGCCAGTACGGGATATACCGTAGAAAGCTCAAATTTATTCATTTCTATCCAGTACTTCCGCGATTGATCCTGCCGTAATTTTAAGCAGAGCCAGCGCTTCGGCTTCGTTTTCGGTGACATGGGCGGTCACAGAGGGCGTGGCATCCCAAAGCGCGGCATATTGATCGGCCAATTCCTGTGATTGCGGGGTTGGCGCAAAGTAAACGATGGTACGGGTCTTGTCGCCGAGTCCTAGAACCCGGTCCAGTGACGCCTGCAGCGCCAATCGTTTAGGTAGGTCAAAATATCCGGTTTCAACCCCGCTCATGTCGCTGAGAATATCCTGACCAATCCGTGCATCGGGATGGGTCGCATAGGTCTGCAGCGCCTCGGCGCTTTGGTCATCATTCACGATGCCGGACCAAACCATGATCACAAGATTGCGTTGCAACAGGATGTCTAGGTCAATGGCCATGAGTGGTCTTTCGGATTTTGGGGGGTGGGGGGATTAGGGCAGCAGGGGGGCGCTGATCACCTGTCGTAATCTGTCGTCGGGATCATCCAGAAACCTAAGCGCCTCATCTGTGGTTTCGCAGATGATCGGCTGCGGCATGGGCAACCCGTCCCAGAGGTGGCAGATCATTTTGGCAAAGCTCATCGCCACATCCGTGGGCGCCAGATAGATCGGGGTGGGCGGGTAGTCGACCTGTTTCAACTCGGCCAATGTGGTGCGCATTGCCTGCATCGCCTTGGCATAGTCCAACTCAACCGAGACAACTTCGGTGAAGTCGGCAAGTTGTTGTAATTTCGGGTGATAGTCGGGATCTACAGTCAGCTTGGCCAGCAAAGCTTTGGTTTCCCCAGCACGAATGTGGCCGCTGTAACGGAAATAGACGATGTCTTCTTTCGCCAGGATCTTGAAGCTGACCGTCACGTCGGGGGGCTGCCTGAATTGTTATTCTTCTCACTTCAGCTTGCGGTGTAAGTCTGCCCAAATCAAGAATAATTTACCCTGCGGCAGTGGGGCGGTTGCGCTGTTGCGCCAAGGCCGCGAAATCGTCGAGGGGGATTTCCAGCAATGCGAGCGCGGCGGCTTCGCTGTCTTCGACAATTGAAATTTCCGCGCCCGAAGGTTCCCAGGTTTTGGCAATCAGGCGGGCAAAGGTGCAGCCAAAATCGGTTTGGGCAAAGAGCACCAGCCGTACAGGATCCCCGTTTGGGGCAATCTTTTGCATCCGGTATTTCTGCAGCTCGCGCATTTTGACCAGATCCATCTGCGCGCCGGTGACCCGGTTCAGGTCAAACAGGCAGTGGTGATGGGTCCGGAAATCCCGGTGGTTCAGGTATTTTTCAAAGTTCTGAGCGGTCTCAATCGTTAAAAGGTAATCTGAGTACCGTACCAACGCCAAATTCCACTCGGGGTAGATCGTGGTCGATGCGGGCATCGTGAAATGGTCCAAAGAAAAACGGCGGCTGAAGGATCAGCCGCCGTCAAACTTAGCAGAACTAAGAAATTAGTCCATTGCCTTGAAGGCGAACTCGCCGCCCTCTTTGATACCGGAGAACCAGCGGGCCGTGACGGTTTTGGTTTTGGTGTAGAACCGGAGCGCATCCGGGCCGTACTGGTTCAGGTCACCAAAGGCCGATTTCTTCCAGCCGCCGAAGGTGAAGTAGGACAGCGGAACCGGGATCGGGAAGTTGATGCCAACCATGCCGACGTTCACTTTGTTGGCAAAGTCACGCGCGGTGTCGCCATCTGCGGTGAAGATCGAGGTGCCGTTGCCGTAGTTGTTCTTGATGATCAGGTCCAGCGCCTCGTCATAGCTTTCGGTGCGCACCTGGCTCAGAACCGGGCCAAAGATTTCTTCTTTGTAGATGTCCATATCGGCCGTGACATTGTCAAAGAAGGTCGGGCCAACATAGTAGCCGTTTTCATAACCCTGCAGGCTGAAACCACGACCATCGGTGACCAGTTCCGCACCCTGCTCAACACCCGAGGAGATCAGGCCGTTGATACGGTCTTTCGCCTGAGCGGTGATGACGGGGCCGTAGTCGACATCTTCTTCCGAAGTGTAAGGGCCAACCTTCAGCGCCTCGATGCGGGGCACCAGACGTTCGCGCAGGGCGTCGGCGGTTTTCTGACCAACAGGCACAGCAACCGAGATCGCCATGCAGCGTTCGCCAGCGGCGCCAAAGCCTGCGCCAACCAGCGCGTCAGCAGCTTTGTCCATGTCCGCGTCGGGCATAATGATCATGTGGTTCTTGGCACCGCCGAAGCACTGGGCGCGTTTGCCGTTGGTGGCAGCGCGGCCATAGATGTACTGGGCGATCGGGGTCGAACCCACAAAGCCAACAGCCTGAATGTCTTCGTTGTCCAGGATCGCGTCCACGGCTTGTTTGTCGCCGTTCACAACCTGCAGAACGCCATCAGGCAGGCCTGCTTCTTTCAGCAGTTCCGCCAGACGCAGCGAGGTCGAGGGGCAGCGCTCGGACGGTTTCAGGATCATTGCGTTACCGGCAACCAGCGCCGGGGCCATTTTCCACAGCGGGATCATGGCGGGGAAGTTGAACGGGGTAATGCCCGCAACAACGCCCAGCGGCTGACGCATCGAGTAGAGGTCGATGCCGGGGCCGCCGTCATTCATGTACTCGCCCTTCAGCATGTGCGGGGCGCCCATGCAGACCTCGACCACTTCCAGACCACGCTGCACGTCGCCGCGCGCGTCGGGCAGGGTCTTGCCGTGTTCACGGCTGACCAGCTCGGCCAGCTCGTCCATGTGTTCGTTGATCAGCGCACCGAACTTCATCATCACGCGGGCGCGACGCTGCGGGTTGGTGGCGGCCCAAGCCGGCTGAGCAGCGGCGGCTTTGGCAATGATGGCGTCCATTTCTTCTTTGGTCGCCAGCGGGACCTTGCTGGCCGGCTCACCGGTCGCAGGGTTGCAGTTTTCAGTGTAACGGCCCGAGGTGCCAGGCACCATTTCACCGTCAACGTAGTTCATGATTTCCTGCATGGAACAGTCCTCCTTCAAGATTGCGGGCATCATAGGCTTGCAAAAATCACTCGGAAAGGCCAAAGTTCCCAAAATAGATTTGCAAAATTGCAGGCTGTCCTCCGGCGCGGGTCTGGACGGGCAAGAAATCAGAACAAACAAGACTTTGACGCAAAATGAGGGGGCAGTGATGAATCCGAATTGGGACGACATGAAGGTGTTCCTGGCCGTGGCGCGGCTGGAAAGCCTGTCCGCGGCGGGACGGGAATTGAAGGTGGATCCGGCCACCGTCGGCCGCCGAGTGGCGCGCTTCGAAGAAGAGATGGGCGCGCCGCTGTTTGCAAAATCGCCTCAAGGCTACGCGCTGACTGACGCAGGCCAGCGGCTGCTGGCCCATGCGGAACGCGCCGAACAGGCGATGAGCGGCGCGATGGAGGAACTGGCGGGGCAGGCGGGGAACCTTTCCGGCACGATCCGCATCGGCGCGCCGGATGGCTGTGCCAACTTCCTGCTGCCACAGGTCTGCAACAAGATCGCCGAGGAAAACCCCGATCTGGACATTCAGATCGTGGCGCTGCCGCGGGTCTTTAACCTTTCCAAACGGGAGGCGGATATGGCGATCGGTGTTTCAGCGCCTGAGGCCAGCAACCGCCTGACCGTGCAGAAGATCACCGATTATAAGCTCTACCTTGCAGCGGCACGGTCCTACCTGATCCAGCATCCGCGAATTCAGGAGCTGAAGGACCTGCGCGGCCATCGGATGATCGGCTATATCCCCGATATGATCTTTGACAAAGAACTGGATTACCTGGCTGAGCTGGGTCTGGACCATGTCAATCTGGCCTCCAACTCGGTCTCGGTGCAGTTCAATGCGATCCGCTCCGGCGGTGGCATCGGGGTGGTGCATGGCTTTGCGATGGCCAATGCGCCGCGCCTGCGCAAGGTGTTGGGCGATGACATCAGCCTCACCCGCAGCTTCTATTTGATCCGCCATGCGGATGACCGCCGTCTGGAGCGGATGAACCGCTTTGCCGCAGCGCTGAGCGAGGGGCTGAAGGCCGAAGTGAGCCGTCTGGAAGAGGGGCGCAAAGACTGACGCCACGCGCCAGCTGGCCGTCTGTACAGGCGCTCATGCGGCGGATCCCTTGACAGCAGGGGTTGTGGTGAGGGACGCTGAACCTACAAATCATTGTTGTGTAGGAGATTGCTCATGCTGGTCCATCAGATCCTCAAGGCCAAAGGCGACAGCGGTGTGGTGACTGTGACACCCGGAACCGGGGTCGCCGAAGTTGCCCAGATCCTGGCAGAGCGAAGGATCGGCGGCGTTGTGATCTCCTCTGACGGGAAACAGGCCGAAGGCATCATTTCCGAACGCGATATCGTACGGGCCCTTGGGGTGCGTGGTGCAGGCTGTATGGACGAAACCGTCGATGACCTGATGACACGCAACCCGGTTTGCGGGTCGCGCAATGACTCGGCCGATGCGATCCTGCAGCGGATGACCGACGGGCGCTTTCGCCATATGCCGATCACCGAGAATGGCGAGTTGGTGGGGATTGTCACCATCGGCGATGTGGTGGCGGCACGGCTGGAAGAGCTGTCGATGGAGCGCAACGCCTTGGAAGGCATGATTATGGGGCACTGAGCCCGCGGCCCGTCAGATCTGGCACAGCTGCCGGGTCTGACGTGGCGTTTCAGGGGCGTTCGTTTGCGTAGAAATACCAAATGCTGCAATTGCACTTGCATTTCTCGGCGCAATAATATTGCGTGCGCGCAACGAAGTCAGGCTCAGCAAGCCTTGCCTGAGGGCAGGGCACCGCGAGGGGGAGCACAGCATGCGCATTGGCCTTTATCCCGGCACTTTTGATCCGATCACACTTGGACATGTCGATATCATCCGCCGCTCAGCCGGTCTGGTGGACCGTTTGGTGATCGGCGTTGCCATCAACCGTGACAAGGGGCCGTTGTTCAGCCTCGAAGAACGGGTGGCGATGATCGAACATGAAACCGCCGAACTGAGTGCTCAAACCGGCACTGAGATCGTTGTGCATCCGTTTGAAAACCTGCTGATCGACTGCGCCCGCGACGTTGGCGCGCAGCTGATTGTGCGCGGCCTGCGCGCCGTCGCGGATTTCGAATACGAATACCAGATGGTTGGCATGAACCGTGCATTGGACAGCTCGGTAGAGACGGTGTTCCTGATGGCCGAAGCCCGGCATCAGGCGATTGCCTCGAAACTGGTAAAAGAAATCGCCCGTTTGGGTGGTGACATCTCAAAATTCGTGACCCCGGCGGTGCGTGAACAGCTGCTGGAGAAATTCAACAGGTAGAAAAATGGCCAAACAGGACATTCAGGCACCGGAACAGGAAGAAACAATTTTCACCATTCCGGTCAGCCGCTTGATCCTGTGGCTGTCCCTTGCGGCCGGGGCGATGGTGCTGATCGTGGCGATCTGGGCTGTCACCCATAACCGCTATGTGGTGACTGTTGATGTGCGCTCAATGGATGCGCCGCGCGACTGTTGGGAAGACATCGACGGCGGCCTCCTCAGCCGCGAGCGTGAGGCCAAACGCTCCCGCGCTCCGCGGCGCAGCTACCTGGGCTACTGCGGCGCTGTGCTGACCACACATGGCGCCTTTGCCCTGCCCGAGACCTTCCCGCGCCCCTGGCTGGGTCAGACCCGCGCTGACATCTACAACCGCCTGCACCGTGGCTGCCGCTATGACCTGGTGGTGACCGCTGACAAACGTCCCAGCCGCCGCGACGCCGGAAAATCCCGCCGCAATCGCCCGCAAATCCGCCGCATCATGTTCAGCTACCCCTGTTGAGGGTGAGGCCTCGTTGGCCACACCTCACGCAGCCAACCAGCTGAGCGCCTCTTCGATATTGCGGGCCCGGTTGGTGATCAGCGGTTTGCCTGCATGGATGTATTTGGTGGCAGCCATCATCACGCCCAGATCCTCACCCGCGATATAGCCTCTTAGCAGCTGATTGATCGGGGCCCGACGGTCGCGGTAGCGCGCATTGGAAAAATAGCCGTGCACCACGCCTGCTAGGATCCTTGCCTGCACAGTGGCGTTGCCTTCAACGCCCTCAACCTCAAACAGGCCGGCATAGATCGTGTGACCCTGCCTGTGGGTGACCACCTTGTTCTTCAGGGCGCCAAAATACAGCAGCGCTTGGCGGATGTTCACCTCCAGCGACATGGGGGCGTCCCAGGCGGGCGCCTCGGCGCCGTTCCAATAAGTCAGGTTGCTGGGCAGGGGGAACGGGCCGTATTCGCCTTCGGAATGCACATAGGTTGGATCCACATGGCCGCCCTTCAGCCCGGCCTCACAGTTGATCAGCACCCAGAGGTCGGTTTCTGTGACGTCCAATGCGGCGCCACTGTAGCGTAGGTCCAGCGCTGCATTGGTCGCTGCGATCTCCGCCTGTAGCTTGCCCCGGTTTAATTCCAGAAAAGCTCGTTTGCTGAGGCCCTCAAATTCCAGCATCGCCGTCTCCAATCCTCTGGCTTAAATCAGCCTTGCGCCACGTCTTTGGGGCAAGGTCATCATTTTCAAATGAGGAGAGGGTGCCAAGGCCACAGCGCGAAAGCAAGCCACGCGATATCAGCTCAGCGCCAGAACGCCAGCCATTCCAGGAAATCGTCAAACTTCTTACCGAGGTACAGCAATGTCTCGCCCCCGGTCATAAAAAGATCGCCACCAATGAAGGCGACGATCACGATGCCAAGTCCAATGGCAATCTGGTTGGTCATGAAACTGATCCGTGATGAATGGCCCTTAGGCCAATTCATGCCCGCGAACGGCCTCAGGATCAACCTCAGCTTTTTGCAGCTTTCCCATGGCCACCGCCACATCCGCCATCCGACAGGAGAAACCCCACTCATTGTCATACCAGGCCAGAACCCGCACCAGACGGCCACCGGTGACTTTGGTCTGGTCAGGTGCAAAGATCGAGCTTTCTTCGGTGTGGTTGAAGTCGATCGAAACCTTCTGTTCTGTGTCAAAGCCTAGGATGCCCTGCAGCGGGCCATTTGCGGCGGCTTCGGCCACGATGGCGTTGACCTCAGCCACGGTCACGTCACGGTCTGCAATGAAGGTCAGATCCACGGCCGAGACATTCGGCGTCGGTACACGTACAGCGGAGCCGTCCAGCTTGCCTTTCAGCGCCGGCAGAACCTCACCCAGGGCTTTGGCCGCACCGGTGGAGGTGGGGATCATCGACATGGCGGCCGCACGGGCACGGTAGAGGTCCTTGTGACGGCGGTCCAGCGTCGGCTGATCGCCGGTGTAGCTGTGGATGGTGGTCATGATGCCCGACTCGATGCCGATCTTTTCATGCAGCACCTTGGCCAGCGGCGCCAGACAGTTGGTGGTGCAGGACCCGTTGGAGATCATCACGTCGCCCGCGACCAGCTCATCATTGTTCACACCCATGACGATGGTCTTCTGGACGTTTTTGGCCGGGGCCGAGATCAGAACAGCGCCGGCGCCCTGTTCGATGTGCTTCTTGGCCTTTTCACCGTCGTTGAACTGACCGGTGCATTCCAGCACAACGTCAACGCCGCTCCAGTCCAGCTCATCCATGTTGTAGGTCGACATGACCTCAAACTTGCCACGACCCAGATCCATCCAGTTTTTGCCGTTCTCATCGGTGCCGGTGGTCACGTCGCCAGGGAAGCGGCCATGGACCGAGTCATAGCGCACCAGATGCGCCGCGGTTTCCAGCGGGCCGGTGGCGTTGATCTTGACCACTTTGATATCTTCACGTGCGCTTTCAGCGATATGCATCAAGGTGCAGCGACCGATGCGGCCAAATCCGTTGATACCGACGGTGATGGTCATGGCAGTGTGACTCCTGTCTCGGGTTTGCTTGGGGCTGCTATAGGCGGGGTTTGCACCTGCGGAAAGATAAAAAACACAGGTTTTGCAGCATGTTGGCGCAAACATAGGGTGGTTGCGCTAACGATGGCGCAACCATGGTCTTTCCGTCATAGGACCAATGGACTAAGTTGGCGCTAACGTATTGCAGCCCCCCTGAGGGGACTATTTCCAAGAGGTGAATTCATGAGCGGTCTTCTGGCATTGATGGATGATGTGGCAGCGATTGCCAAAGTGGCGGCCACCAGTCTGGATGATGTCGCCGCCGCGGCTGCCAAGGCGGGATCCAAAACCGCCGGTGTGATCATCGATGATGCCGCTGTGACGCCGAAATACGTGCAGGGGTTTGCGCCCGCGCGCGAATTGCCGATCATCTGGAAGATTGCCCGCGGATCCTTCTTCAACAAGCTGGTGATCCTGTTGCCGCTGGCGCTCCTGTTGTCGAACTTCGCGCCCTGGCTGGTGACGCCGCTCTTGATGCTGGGCGGCAGCTACCTCTGTTTTGAAGGCGCTGAGAAAGTCTTCCACGTGCTCTTCCCGCATGGCGACAAACATATTGAGGCCGATATGTCGGTCAAAGATCCCGGTCATCTGGAAGAAGAAAAGGTCAAAGGCGCGATCAAGACCGACTTCATCCTCTCGGCCGAGATCATGACCATCTCGCTCGCCGCCATCGAGGTCTCCAACATCTATATGGAGGCCGCCACGCTGGCCCTTGTAGGCATCATGATCACCATCGCGGTTTATGGCTCGGTAGCGTTGATCGTAAAAATGGATGACGTCGGGCTGCACCTGGCCCAGAACGCCAGCTTTGGTGCGACCAAAAGCTTCGGCCGTGGTCTGGTCAAATTCATGCCGGTCCTGATGAAGCTCTTGTCGATCATCGGCACCGCCGCGATGCTCTGGGTGGGCGGGTCGATCATGATCCACGGGCTTTATGAGTTGGGCATGCCGCATCCCTACAAAGACATTCACAACATCGCCGTCTCGGTCGCCTCAGGCGTCTCGGAAAACCTGCACGGGTTTGTGGAATGGGCGGTCACCGCCTTTGCAGATGGCGTGCTGGGGCTGATCTGGGGGCTGTTGCTGATCCCGCTGGCCACCCGCGTGATGGGCCCGTTGATCGGCGCCTTTTCCGGCAAGAAACCCGCAGCGCATTGAGGGCGGAGTTATGAGTATTTGGGAAACATTGAAAGGCGCTTTCATCGTTCCCTAAATACTCCGGGGGAATTGGCCATGAGGCCAAGGGGGCAGCGCCCCTATATTTCCAACCCTCTCATGAAAAAAGGCCACGCAATCGCGTGGCCTTTTCTGCTTCTGGTGATGCAGGGGGTTAGCCCAGCAGCGCCTTGACCTTCTCGGCCACGGCTTCGGCCGTGATGCCGAATTTTTCGTAAAGCACATTGGCCGGGGCGGAGGCGCCGAAGCCTTCCATGCCGACAAAGGCGGCTTTGGCTTCGCGGCCGCGGTTGCCCAGCAGGTATTTGTCCCAGCCGCCGTCGCGCACGCCGGCTTCCACACCAACACGCACCGGACCTGCGGGCAGGACACGTTTGCGGTAGGCCTCGTCCTGGGCGTCAAACAGTTCCATACAGGGCATGGAAACCACACGGGTGCCGATGCCTTCGGCCTGCAGCCGCTCACGCGCGGCCATGGCGATGGAAACCTCGGAACCGGTGGCGATCAGGATCGCCTGACGTTTGCCTTCGCTGTCGGCCAGCACGTAGCCGCCCTGCGAGGTCAGGTTCTTGGTGGTGTGTTTGGTCCGCACGGTCGGCACGCCCTGACGTGTCAGCGACAGAACCGATGGGGTCTGCTTCGCGGTCAGCGCGATTTCCCAGCTTTCAGCGGTCTCAATGGTGTCGGCGGGACGGAACACATAGGTGTTCGGGGTCGCGCGCGAAATAGCGACATGTTCCACCGGCTGGTGGGTCGGGCCATCTTCGCCCAGACCGATCGAGTCATGGGTCATGACAAAGACCGACGGGATCTGCATCAGGGCCGCCAGACGCATCGCAGGGCGGGCGTAGTCGGTGAAGGCCATGAAGGTGCCGCCGTAGGGGCGGATGCCCCCGTGCAGCGCCATACCGTTCATCGCAGCCGCCATACCGTGTTCCCGGATGCCCCAGTAGACATAACGCCCTTTGCGGTTGTCGGTGTCAAAGATGCCCATGTCGCCGGTTTTGGTGTTGTTTGACCCGGTCAGGTCAGCCGAGCCGCCGACGGTGTCGGACATGATCGGGTTCACAACTTCCAGAACCTTTTCAGACGAGGCGCGGGTTGCCAGTTTGGGCTGCTCTTCGCTCATCTGCTTTTTCAGAGCGCGGATGGTCGGGGCCAGGCGCTTGGGCGCGTCACGGTCGAAGATGCGGGCGAATTCCGCCTGCTTGCGCTCCGAGATGGAGCCCAGACGCTCTTCCCACTCGGCGCGATCTGCCGCGCCGCGCGATCCGATGGCTTCCCAGGCCGATTTGATGTCGGCAGGGATTTCGAACGGGCCGTAGGTCCAGCCATAGGCCTCTTTGGTGTCGGCGATCAGCTTCTCATCGGTCAGCGCGCCGTGGCCCTTGGAGGTGTCCTGCGCCGAAGAACCCAGTGCGATATGGGTTTTGCAGGCAATCATCGACGGTTTGCCGGCCTTCTTCGCGGCGGTGATCGCTGCGTCGATGGCTTCGGGATCGTGGCCGTCGATTTCCTGAACGTGCCAGTTGGCCGATTTGAAACGCTGCACCTGATCGATGCGGCAGGACAGGTCCACGGTGCCGTCGATGGTGATGTTGTTGTTGTCCCAGAAGACGATCAGCTTGCTCAGCTCATGACGGCCGGCCAGACCCAGGGCTTCCTGGCTGATGCCTTCCATCAGGCAGCCGTCGCCGGCAATCACATAGGTGTGGTGATCGACGATCTTCTTGCCGTACTGACCGCGCAGGATTTCTTCGGCCATGGCGAACCCAACGGCGTTGGCGATGCCCTGACCCAGCGGGCCGGTGGTGGTCTCAATGCCTTCGGCGTGACCATATTCCGGGTGGCCTGCGGTCTTGGCGCCCCACTGGCGGAAGTTTTTGATTTCTTCCAGCGTCATGTCCTTGTAGCCGGTCAGATGTAGCAGCGAGTAGAGCAGCATCGAGCCATGGCCTGCCGACAGGATGAACCGGTCACGGTCAGGCCAGTTCGGGGCCGAGGCGTCGAACTTCAGGTGCTTTTCGAACAGCACGGTTGCCACGTCGGCCATGCCCATCGGCATGCCGGAGTGACCGGAGTTTGCAGCGCGGATCGCATCCAGGGTAAGGGTGCGGATGGCCGCGGCCTTGGACCAGTGATCCGGGTGGGCAGAACGCAGAGCAGAAATATCCACGGGTGGCTTCCTTTGATCGGGGCTTCGTTAGCGCTGCTCATACCAGCCCTTGCGTTAATATCAAGCGCTGCAATGGGCCAAAAACCGCTTGGGGGGCGCATTTTCCCCCTCTATTCGGTATTCTGAGGCAGAACAGGCGCCATTTTGATTCGTCGAGCGGATGAAACGAGCGCCCTGACAAAAGAAGAGGCATAAGGCGCATGAGCGAAATCAGCGAATTGGAACGCCGCATCACCGCCGCATTGGACCGGATTGCCCGGGATGTGGACGTCTTGGCAGCGCGTCCTGCAGTGGCGGAGTACACGGCAGAGAGCGACAGTGACGAGGGTGCGGATCAGGCACCGGCGGGTGCAGTTGAGGGGGCGGCAGAGGCCACGGCAACGGCAGAGGAACTGGCGGCCCTGAAACAGCAGCTGGAAGATGAGAAACTGGCCAATCAGCAGCTGGAAGAGCGGCTGAAAAGCCTGCGTCTGAAGCTGGACAAGAAAGACGCCGAGGCCGAGCTGGCGATGAGCGATCTGAAATCCTCCATGGCGGAACTGGACGGCGCGCTGCAGGCGCTGCGGCAGTCTTCGGCAGAGCTGCGCGGCAGCAGTGAGGCCCTGCGCCAGGGGGCGGCCGCTGGCGTTAGCGATCCGGAGGCGATCAATGCGGCCATGGCGGCGGAACTGGCCGCGCTGCAGGCGGAACGTCAGGCTGAGGCGGCCGAGGGCGGTGCAATCCTCACCGCGATGGAGCCGCTGCTGACCCGCGCCGAAGAGAAGGAACAAGCCTGATGCCTGAAGTAGAAATTCACATCGGTGGTCGTGCTTTTGAAGTCTCCTGCCAGGAGGGTGAGGAGCATTTCCTGCAGTCCGCAGCCAAGATGCTGGACAATGAAGCCAGCGTGTTGTCGCAACAAATCGGCCGTCTGCCAGAGGCGCGGATGCTTCTGATGGCGGGTCTGATGCTGGCGGACAAAACAGCCGGGGTTGAGGACAAGCTGGCCGAGGTCGAAGCCAAGCTGGCGGAAAAAGAAGCCGAACTGGCCGCGCTGAAAGAGGCCCCAGCGCCCGAGCCTGAGCGTATCGAGGTGCCGGTGATCCCGCAGATTGTCAATGACACGCTGGCCGAACTGGCCGCCCGCGCCGAAGCGCTGGCCGGTGACATCGAAGATAAGGTGAAGGCCGAGGCCTAAGAACTTGTTGTTTAAATGAAAAGGCGCTCCATCAGGGGCGCCTTTTTTGTTTGCTGGATGCTGTTAAACCTGCTGCTGCAGGCTATCCCAAATGTGCCGGCCAACAGGGCCAAGCGGATACCGCGCGCGTTTGGCAAGGCAGACCGGCAATGAGATCTGCCCCAATGTGGGCAGCGCCACCAAGGTGCCGTCGGACAGTTCTGCATCGACCATGTGTTTGGGCAGGCGTCCCCAGCCAAGGCCGGCACAGATCAGATCCCGCTTGGCGCCAAGTTCGGTCACAAACCATTTCTGCGATTGTTCAAGCAGCCCGGCGTCTGGCGATTGCTCATCGGGGGATTTGACCACAATCTGCGGCAGGGACAGCAACATGTCCCGGGTGACCTCCGCTGCGGGCACGGTCACCTGATCGGATTTGATCACCAGCGGCATCTCCATCGTTTCAAGCTGCAGGTAGTCCAGCGCACCATGGCGGCTGGCCACCACACAAATGGCCAGATCCACCGTATCGGCCAGCAACAGACGCTCCCCCGCGCCGACCTCAAATTCCAGATGGATGGTTGTTGACGGGAAGGTGTGGCGTAAATCGTTCAACAGCGATGACAGCTGATCGGGCGGAAAGACACTGCTGACGGCCAGTTTCAGCTCACCTTCAACCTCCCCCTTCAGGTCCTGAACATAGGCTTCAAACTCTTGCGCGTGATCCAGCAGCCTGCGGATGCGGGTGAGCAGCAGCTTACCCTCCGCCGTGAGTTTGGGCCGGTATTCGGAGCGGTCAAATATCTGGATCTGATAGAAGTCTTCGACCTGTTTCACCGCGTAGGATACTGCAGGGCGGGCTTTGTTCAGTTTCTCACTGGCAAGTTGAAAACTCCCAAGGTCGCAGACCGTGCTGACAACATGGAGGTGGTTGAGGTTTGTCATGGTCAGAAAATATGACGTAGTTGGTCAAAAAGCTATGCTTTTTTTGTTACCAATAGGGCGGATATTCCCTGTTCATCCCTCTCAAATTATCAGGAGTTAGAGATGAAAATTGTTGTCATTGGCGGAACCGGGCTTGTTGGACAGGAAATTGTGAAACAGCTGCAGACCGCACATGAGGTCATCGCGGTCAGTCGGAACAGCGCGGATCTACAGGTCGATATCGAAGATAAGGCCTCGATCCAGGCGTTGTTTGATAAGATCGGCCCGGTTGATGCCATTATCAGCGCCGCAGGCGACGGTGTGATGGGCCCCTTTGATGCGGAAGATGACGCCGCCTATGAGCGGTCGCTCAACAGTAAGATCATGGGGCAGGTCAATCTGACCCGGATCGGGCAGAAGCACCTGACGCCAAATGGGTCGATCACGCTGACCTCCGGCGCAGCTGCGCAACACCCGATGCCGCACACCGCGGCGATCTCCATGGGGGCGGCGGCCGTTGATGCCTTTGCCGCCACGGTTGCGCTGGAACTGCAGGACGGCAAGCGGATCAACACCATCAGCCTGTCGCTGGTCAAAGAGGCGGCCGAGGCCTATGGCATGGACAGCACGGGCTGTGTGCCGGTGGCCAACGTGGCGCAGACCTATGTGAAAAGCGCGCTGGAACCGCTGACCGGACAAAAACTGCCCGTCGCCGCCTAAACCCGGCTTGTGTTTGGGGCTGCCGGTATCGGTGGCCCCTAATATGCTCGCGCAGCGCTAGGGTTGTCAGCGGGCAATCACGCCTTGGGATCGGCCTGGGCAGCGTCCAATTTGGCCTGTTTCTGATGCGCGCGGTGCAGGTGCCAGAGGCGCAGGCCGAGGAGCACCGCAACAGCGACCGCAGCGTTGAAGCCGATGCCGTCGCGCACCAGCGGCCAGAGGTAGGCGACCTGATCCATCGCGCCAGCGCCCATGCCGACATAGATGGCCACCCATGCGGCCTCCCCGGCGATGCTGCCAAGGGTGAAGGCGATCCAGCCCATTTTGGCCGCCCCGGCGGTGAAATTCACATAAGGCCCCAGCGGGCTGACCAGCCAGCGGCTGAAAAACACCGCCCAGATGCCGCGTTGCCGGGTGAACTCGGTGGCTTTTCTCAGCGCATAGGCCTGTTTGCCGCCCTTGGCCTCCATTCGTTCCACATGGCCCGTGCCCAGACGCCCAATGTGAAAGCCCAGCTGATCACCCAGAATGGCCCCGACCAGCGCCCCCAGCGCCACATGCCAGAGCGTCAGATCGCCCGCCATGGCAAAGCCGCCCGCCGCGATCATCATCACGGAGGCGGGGATCGGCATGGCCAGGCAGGACAGCAGTGTCACCAGCAGCAGCAGATAGGCGCCGTAATCCGGCAGGATGGTGAGCAGCGTCTCGGTCATTGCCCGCGTGGCTCGCGGCGGGGTGGGCGGTGTTCGGCCAGGAATGCCTCAAGGTCGGCGATCAGATCCTCAACCGGGCGGCCCTGCAGCGCGGCCAGTTCCTCAAGGCTGAGTTTCCAGCGGATCTTCTCCGCGCCGATGGCATCGCTGATCAGCGCGGGGCGCACCAGATAGCTGCGAGCCACAAAGCGCACCGTCATCCAAGGCTCAATCGGGGCGGCCTCTGCCGGGCGATCGCGCCAATCGCGGCCGCGGTCATTGACCTGAACGCCAAAAAAAATGGCAGCCGCAATTGCGGCCACCATCATGATTACAGTGGGTTTGTGATGAACCCAAAGACGGTGCAGCGCGGCGAGTGGTTTTGCCATCTATACCTCCTGCACCTTTGGGCCCTGTGCGGGACGCCGATCAGGCGTTTGCTTCGCGGATCTTGTCGGCGGCGTCTTTCGAGTAGACCACCTCATTGGTGTCAAACAGCGCGTCCAGTTCCCCCGACAGGGTCATTTCGGTCACGATATCGCAGCCGCCGATAAACTCACCCTTCACATAAAGCTGCGGGATGGTCGGCCAGTCCGAGTAATCCTTGATGCCCTGGCGGATCTCATCATCGGCCAGCACGTTCACATCGGTGTAATCCACACCCATGTAGTTCAGCACGCCCGCCACACGGCTGGAGAAGCCACATTGCGGCATGTCCTTGGTGCCCTTCATGAAAAGCACCACGGTGTTGGCTTTGACGGTTTCGTCGATGCGGGTGTTTGCGTCAGTCATCTTCTGTGTCCTCTCGGCGTTTAAGCCGTTCTTTGTTCGTCCGGGTATAGGGTAACAGATTCAACCAGACGGCTGCGCCAAACAGGGCGAGAGCTGCGACCGCTAAAATCCAATCCATCCGGCGGGGTTATTCCGGTGCTTTGGTGGTCAGGGCCAAGGCGTGCAATTCGCCGTTGGGGCCATCCATCTTGCCCTTCAGCGCGGCATAGACAGCGCGCTGCTGCTGCACACGGTTTTTGCCGCGAAAGCTCTCATCCACGATCATTGCGGACATATGTTTGCCATCGGTGCCTTCTACAACGATCTGAGCGGCGCCTGGAAACGCCTCGCGCAGCATGTCTTCCAGTTCCTGTGCGTATACGGCCATCGGGCCCTCCGGGTGTTCTTTGGTCTTGAGGGAAATCTAGGGCGCAGCGGGGCCGGGTGCAAGCGTTCCCCCCGGGGCTTGCGTCAAAAAGAGACAGAGACGGGGCATCTTTTGCGGGTCCCGTCGTTCTAGGGCACCCAGATCACAAATAGGCCGCCAGGGATTGCAGGTAGCGGGGCACATCGGCCAGGGCTTCCTGTACCTCGGGCTCTTCGAAATCGTGAACCGAGGTATCTTCGGCCGGGCACATCGCCAACATCAAGGCGCGGCCTTCGTCTTGGGCGGCGGCGGGTAGCGGCAGTTTGGCCGCCTCCTGCAGCAGCAACAGCGCCTCATGGATGGGCCGGATCACCCGCAGCGCATGGGCCATGTGCCAGATCAGATCGGGATCATCCCGCCAGGTTTCGCCTGCAAAAAGCTCCTGCGTGATGCGCTGACCAGCCCCGGCACAGGAATAGGCGATGCAGCCGCCAAATCCTTTGACCTTCAGGTCTTTGTGGATGGTGCAGCGGAAATCGCAACCCAGATTGGGGCAGGGGCTGTCTGCCTCTTTCAGAAGGCCGAAATCCTCATCCGCATCAAATGGATAAGCCACGCAGCATAGTGCTGCGCAGCTTTCACAGTTTTCAGTGAGCACCGGCAAATTGGGGTGCTCGATCGCCATGGGATCAGCCAACCGCCGCTTCGAAGCTGGAGCGGAACTGTTCGGCCAGCTCAGCCAGAGGGGCTTCCGAGCCGCCCAGCTTCACCACATCGCCGGTGAACTTACCCACGGTTTCGATGTGCACACCGGCCTTGGCCGCTTCGCCCATCAGCCATTCGGCCTGATCGAAGTTACAGGCCAGGAGATAGCGGCCCTGATCTTCACCAAACAGCAGCGCCTGATCTGCCACATCGATCTGCACGCCAACCTCACCGGCCTCAGCCATTTCAAAGGCCGCCAGCGCCAGGCCACCGTCGGCCAGATCGCAACAGGCGCGGATGTATTCGGCATTGGCACGGATGAAATCACCGTTGCGCTTCTCAGCTGCCAGATCAACATGCGGGGCGTCGCCGTCTTCACGGTTGAACACCTCGGCCAGCAGGGCCGACTGCCCCAGGTGACCGGCGGTTTCGCCGACCAGCAGGGCCACATGGCCGTCACGTGCGGTGCCGATGATCGCCTGGTCCGGCGTTTCGATCAGGCCCACGGCGCAGATGGTCGGGGTCGGCAGGATCGCCTGACCGTCGGTTTCATTGTAAAGCGAGACGTTGCCCGAAACGATCGGCACATCCAGCGCTGCAACCGCTTCGCCGATGCCTTTGATCGCACCAACAAACTGGCCCATGATTTCGGGCTTTTCGGGGTTGCCGAAGTTCAGGTTGTCGGTGGTGGCCAGCGGGGTTGCGCCCACGGCGGTCAGGTTACGGTAGGTTTCCGCCACCGCCTGTTTGCCGCCTTCAACCGGGTTGGCGCGCACATAGCGCGGTGTCACGTCAGAGGTGAAGGCCAGCGACTTCTCAGTGCCATGCACCCGCACGATGCCAGCGCCCAGACCCGGGGCCTGCACGGTATCGGCCATCACCTGCGAGTCATACTGCTGGTAAACCCACTGTTTGGCGCCGTAGTTGGCCGAACCGATCAGCGCCTTCAGCCCGTCGATGGGATCCACTGCAGGCACATCGCCCAGCTCCGCGTCCACTTCGGTTTCCACCCAGGGGCGGTCATATTCCGGCGCGCGGCCCGACAGCGGTGACAGCGGTAGGTCGGCCTTCACGTCGCCGTTGTGCAGGATGAGGAAGCGATCCTCGGCAATGGTTTCGCCAACGATGGCGAAATCCAGGTCCCACTTTTCAAACACGGCGCGCGCTTCGGCTTCCAGCTCTGGTTTCAGAACCATCAGCATACGTTCCTGAGATTCCGACAGCATCATCTCATAGGCTGTCATGTTCTCTTCGCGCTGGGGTACATCTTCGAGATTCAGCTTGACGCCCAGCTTGCCTTTGTCACCCATTTCCACGGCTGAACAGGTCAGACCCGCCGCGCCCATATCCTGGATCGAGATCACCGCGCCGGTCTGCATCAGCTCCAGCGTGGCTTCCATCAGGCGCTTTTCGGTGAAGGGATCACCAACCTGAACGGTGGGACGCTTTTCCTCAATGGTGTCGTCAAATTCGGCCGAGGCCATGGTCGCCCCGCCGACACCGTCACGGCCGGTCTTGGCGCCAAGGTAGACCACCGGCATGCCCACGCCTGAGGCGGCGGAGTAGAAGATTTTATCGGCATCGGCCAGACCCGCGGCAAAGGCGTTGACCAGGCAGTTGCCATTATAGGCCGGGTGGAACCGTACTTCGCCGCCCACAGTCGGAACACCAAAACAGTTGCCGTAGCCGCCGATGCCTTCGACCACACCATGCACCAGCTGGCGGGTCTTGGGGTGGCTGGTTTCACCAAACGACAGCGAGTTCATCGCCGCAATGGGACGCGCGCCCATGGTGAAGACATCACGCAAAATGCCGCCAACACCGGTGGCGGCACCTTGATAGGGTTCGATGTAAGAGGGGTGGTTGTGGCTTTCCATCTTGAAGATGACAGCCTGACCGTCGCCAATATCCACAACACCGGCGTTTTCGCCCGGGCCACAGATCACCTGCGGGCCTTCGGTTGGCAGGGTGCGTAGCCATTTTTTCGACGATTTATAGGAACAATGTTCGTTCCACATGGCCGAGAAGATGCCCAGCTCGGTGAAGGTTGGCTCCCGCCCGATGATCTCAAGGATGCGCTCATACTCATCGGGCTTCAGCCCATGCGCTTCGATCAATTCGGGGGTCAGGCTCGGGTCTTGCATATCCGGTCACTCTCCAGCAGGCGCTATTTGCGCGCCTCTTTAAGGCACAGGGCGGATTTGGGGAAGGGGGCAAAGGTCTGGAAACGACGCTTCTTTGCCGCAGATGCGCAGTTTTTGCCTCCTGGCACCCCGGCAGCGCTTTCAATGTTCCCCAAATACTCCCGCCGGAGGCCCGCAACAGCCCCACCAGACACACCGATGAAGATGGGCTTGACCTGATTTGCGCCAATGGGGATTGGACAAAAAAAGAGGCCGAGCACTAAGCTCGGCCAAAGTCCAACAGGGAGGTATGAAAGTGACGAGAGTTTGATCGTCGTCACCGTCGAGTGCTGAAATAGGCATCAGAAATGAATCGTTCAAGCACCATAATGCCGCAGATGCATCATGGCTGTTATGCATCCAATGCATGGCTCAGCCAAAACCTAACTAACTGACTGATCTTTCATCTGTTTGCGGTAGGCGATGATCTCTTCCTGGACAAAGTCACGGAAGGCCGAGATGCGCTTGGAGTGCCGCAATTCCTCGGGGTAGGCCAGATATACTGGCACTTCGACCGATTGCACGTCCGGCAACACCCGCACCAGATTCGGGAAATCCTGGCTCAGATAGTTGGGCAGAACACCAATCCCCAGATGGTTGGCCACCGCCTGCAGCACCCCGAAGTAGTTGTTCACCATCAGGGTCGATTTCACATCATAGGTCATCAGATGGCCCACAAGGTTGGAACTGGCGCCGACCTGCGGGGAATTTGTGTTCTGACAGATCAGACGATGTTCACCGATATCTTCAATGGCGGCGGGCATGCCGTTCATCTCCAGATATTCTTTGGAGGCAAACAGCTGCATCCGCACGGCCATCAGTTTTTTACGGATCAGGTCGGCCTGGCTGGGCTCTTTCATCCGGATGGCAACATCCGCTTCGCGCATAGGCAGGTCCAGCACCCGCTCTTCCAGCATCAGCTCGATATTCAGATCGGGGTATTGTTCATAAAGCTTCGGCAGGCGCGGGGCCAGCCATAGGGTGCCGAGGCCAATGGTGGTGGTCACCCGCAGCTGGCCAAAGACCTCTTCCTCACTGTCGCGGATCCGCGCGGCGGCGGCATCCAGACGTTTGGCCATGGCGCGGGTGGCGTCAAACAGCAATTCCCCCTGTTCGGTGAGAATCAAACCACGTGCGTGACGGTGAAACAGGGTGGCGTTCAGGCTCTCTTCGAGGGCGCGCACCTGACGAGACACAGCCGATTGTGACAGGTGAAGCACATCACCGGCATGTGTGAGGCTGCCTGCGTCGGCAACCGCGTGAAAAATTCTAAGCTTGTCCCAATCCATTTCGACAATTTCCCGATGTGAAGCGCCCTGTTACACGAAACCATTGAAACATTAACCCGTTTTTCTGATTTTTCGACAAGAAATGATTAAGGTCACCGCGGTAGCTTATGATGTGTGACCTAAGAATGTGCCCCGCCTATGTAGCTCTGCTGTCTTGGCAGGCATCGGGGCAGGCACCGACTATGCCCCTTGCGCGGGTTTCCCGTTTCGACCGTTTAGATTGCCAGAGCTGAGAGTTTCCGTTGACGGACCTGCGTCAAAGCATCGGTGGCGCTAACGGCGTTTCTGCTACACTTTTGCCACCCCGCATTTTCCCGGTTTCTGTTGAAACTAGGGGGCAGGGGCTGTTAAACGGCCTTTCAAACACGCAGGAACTATCAAGGCGGCTCTCCTCCATGGCCTCGAAAAGACATATCGCTCGTGACATCTCCTACTCCTATGCGGGGCGCACCAAAGGTGGCCGCGCGCTGATCCGGACGCTGGAAAACATGACCGGGCGGATCCGCATGATCAAACGCGCCTCAGGCTATGAGCGCGACGTGGAAAACGGTGCGGACTTCTGGCAGGTGATGGTGGAACGCTACGGTCTGTCGCTGGATGTGATCGGCGGGTCGCTGGAAAACATCCCGGCGGAGGGGCCGCTGATCCTGATCGCCAACCACCCCTACGGCATCCTGGATGGCCTGATGATGGGCCATATCCTGTCAGAACGCCGTGACCGGGATTTCCGTATTCTGGCCCACCGGGTGTTCCGCAAATCTGAGGATCTGAACAAGGTTGTTCTGCCGATTTCCTTTGATGAGGATCGCGCGGCGGTCAAACTGAACCTGCAGACCCGCAAAGAGGCCGAGCAATACCTGAAAGCCGGCGGCGCTGTTGGCATCTTCCCGGGCGGCACGGTCAGCACCTCGGCGCGGCCCTTCTCAAACCCGATGGATCCGCATTGGCGCAACTTCACCGCCCGGATGATCGCCAAATCCGGCGCCACCGTTGTGCCGGTCTTCTTCGATGGCAATACCTCGCGCCTGTTCCAGATCGCCAGCCACATGCATTACACGCTGCGGATGGGCCTGTTGATCAAGGAATTTGCCAAGCGCGTCGACACCCCGGTGAAGGTTGTTGTGGGTGAGCCGATCAAGGCAGAAGAAATCCGCGCACGGGCCGGTGACAGCAAAGAGCTGATGGATTTCCTGCGCAAATCCACCTACGATCTGTCGCCAAGACCGATTGAAACCCGAGAATACGGGTTCGAATTTGAGGATAAGCATAAGGCCGAGTTTCTGGCCCGTCAGAAGGCGTTCAAAGAAACTCGACAATCTCGCTAACAGCGGGGACCACGCGGCCCCGACCAAGAGAGGCAGGCACATAGATGGCAGTTGGCATTTTCGATTCAGGGCTTGGTGGTTTGACGGTTCTGGATGCCGTCAGCAAACGCCTGCCCGACGTTCCTTTCGTCTATTACGGTGACAACGCCCATGCGCCCTATGGCGTGCGCGATGCCGATGATGTTTATGGCCTGACCACCAAAGCGGTGGAACGGATGTGGGCCGAGGGCTGCGATCTGGTGATCCTGGCCTGTAACACCGCCTCCGCTGCCGCCTTGCGCCGCATGCAAGAGGGCTGGATCCCGGAAAACAAACGGGTTCTGGGGGTCTTTGTGCCGCTGATTGAGGCGCTGACCGAACGTAAATGGGGGGACAATTCGCCCCCGCGTGAGGTAGAGGTGCAGCACGTTGCGCTGTTTGCCACCCCTGCAACCGTTGCCAGCCGGGCCTTCCAACGTGAATTGGCCTTCCGCGCGATCGGCGTGGATGTGGAGGCGCAGGCCTGCGGTGGTGTTGTTGACGCCATTGAGGATGGTGACATGATCCTGGCCGACGCTTTGGTGCGCAGCCATGTGGATGCCTTGAGGCGCAAGATGCCCCATCCTGAGGCCGCGATCCTGGGCTGTACCCATTACCCGCTGATGCATGACATCTTTCAGGAGGCTTTGGGGGAGGGCGTCAAGGTCTACAGCCAGGCCAATCTGGTGGCCGAAAGCCTTGCAGACTATCTGGAGCGGCATCCGAAAATGGTGGGCGCCGGTGAGGACAGCAAATTCCTGACCTCCGGCAACCCGGTCACCGTGTCGACCCGCGCCACCCAGTTCCTGCGTCGGGAAATCAAATTCGACGCGGCATAATGCCGGTTGTTTGACCCGCATCAACATTCAAGGCAAAGCTTGTGCTAGCATAGCCGGGATAATCGGTCGCAGGCGCGTTCCCTTGTGCGGGGGCGCGCATTTGTTAAGTGAAGAGCCAGAGACAGACGCGCGCGAAGGAGCCAGCAAGATGAAGGGCCTGAAAAAGAAACGTCGGATACAGGTGATCGCGATTGCGGTTGTTGCACTGGCTCTGTCGACCGGTCTGATTGGCTATGCGATGCGCGATGGCATCAACTTCTTCCGCTCCCCGTCTGAGGTGCTGGCCAGCCCGCCAAGCGCCTCTGAAACCTTCCGCATCGGCGGCCTGGTCGAGGAGGGCTCGCTGGTGCGTGGTCAGGGGCAGGCGATCACCTTTAATGTCACCGATGGCAACGGTGTTGTGCCCGTCACCTACAGCGGCATCCTGCCGGATCTGTTTGAGGAAAACCAAGGCATGATCGGCACCGGGAAATACATCAACGGTATCTTTGAAGCCTCTGAAATTCTTGCCAAACATGATGAAACCTACATGCCCAAAGAGGTCATGGATGCCCTGAAGGAACAGGGTGTTTATGTTGATCCTGAGGCCTAACAGGCCCGTATCACAGGCCCGTATCGCGCGCCGCCTTTCAGCCTTGTTAACACATTGCCCCTAGGGTGAGGTCATTCTCATTTTCGGGGGGTGTCATGTTGGACGTCAGGCAAATCGCACGTGAAATTGTGGCCCGTGAAGGGGGCTATGTGAACGATCCCGATGACCCCGGTGGCATGACCAAACACGGGGTGACCCTGGGCACCCTGCGCCGGTTGGGCATCGATCTGGATGGCGATGGTGACGTTGATGGCAGCGACCTGCGCCGCATCACCAAGACCCGCGCGGTGGAGATTTACCTGCAACACTACTATCAGGCGCCGGGCATCGATCAGCTGCCGATGGTGCTGCAGCCCTCGGTGTTTGACATGTATGTCAACGCAGGCGGCAATGCGGTGAAGATCCTGCAACGGTTGCTTGCCCAGATGGGCCAGCAGGTCGGCGTTGACGGCGTGATCGGGCCGCAGACCATCGCCGCAACCAAGGCCGCCGCGCGGGTGGCACCGCAGCATCTGGCCGATGCCTATGGGATTGCGCGCCGCAATTACTATTTCCGGCTGGCCGATCGGCGCCCGGCCTCGCGCAAATACGCCCGCAGCCGCAAAGGTGGCAAAGGCGGCTGGATCAAGCGGGCCGAGGAATTCATCGATCCACGTTACCACCTGACCCAGGATGAATTTGACCGGAGGGTTGCGACATGGGGCTGATCCTACGGATGCTCGAGGGGCTGTTTGGCGGCGGCGCTGGCGAAATGCGCCGCACGGTTGAGGTGTTTCGTGAAAACGCGGAGAGCAGCGCGCAGCGCGGGCAGGCGATGCAACAGGCCGCCCTGCAGCAATTCGCGGCCGAGTTTGCCCGTGATCGCCGCGGGCTGTTTGATCGTCTGATTGACGGCTTGAACCGCCTGCCGCGGCCGGGATTGGCCCTGGGCACGCTGGCGCTGTTTGTGGCCGCCATGGTGGATCCGCAGTGGTTTGCGGCCCGGATGCAGGGCATTGCGCTGGTGCCGGAACCGCTCTGGTGGCTTTTGGGGGTGATTGTCAGCTTCTATTTCGGGGCACGTCATCAGGCGAAGGGGCAGGCATTTCAGCTGCGTCTGGGCCAGACCTTGGCGCAGCTGCCCCAAATGGCCGCGCAGCTGCCTCAGGCACCCAAGGCTGAGGAGTGGCCCGCCCCCGCCGACAATCCGGCGTTGGCGGCCTGGCAACAAGCGCGTCAGGATCAGGGCTGAGGCCCCGCGACAATGTGATCCTTTTCTATTGCCGATTGCGATTGGCCGGACCGCCGCTTGCGCCTATAACAAGGGCATGATTACAGAACTCGGTCACTTCGCCCTTATCCTGGCCTTCCTGGTCGCCATAGTGCAGTCTGTTGTCCCCCTTATCGGGGCCGCAAAGCGCTGGCCTGGATGGATGGCATTGGCAGAACCTGCAGCAAATGCGCAGTTTCTGCTTACCGCTTTTTCCTTTGCAGCGCTCACCTATGCCTTTGTCACGTCAGACTTTTCTGTCGAACTGGTGGTGCTGAACTCGCACTCGCTGAAACCGATGCTCTACAAGGTATCGGGCGTCTGGGGCAACCATGAGGGCTCGATGCTCCTTTGGGTGCTGATCCTGACGCTGTTTGGCGCCTGTGCCAGCTGGTTTGGCGGCAACCTGCCGCCAACGCTGCGCGCGCGGGTTTTGGCGGTGCAATCAGCGATTGCGGTCGCGTTCTTTGCCTTCATCATCTTCACCTCCAACCCGTTCCTGCGGTTGGCGATGCCACCGATGGATGGGCAGGACTTGAACCCGCTGTTGCAGGACCCCGGTTTGGCCTTCCACCCGCCGTTCCTGTATCTGGGCTACGTAGGTCTTTCGATGACCTTCTCCTTTGCGGTGGCCGCTCTGATTGAAGGTCGGGTCGATGCCGCATGGGGCCGCTGGGTGCGGCCCTGGACCTTGGCGGCCTGGCTGTTCCTGACCATCGGCATCGCGCTGGGGTCCTGGTGGGCCTATTACGAACTGGGCTGGGGCGGTTTCTGGTTCTGGGATCCGGTCGAAAACGCCTCCTTCATGCCATGGCTGATCGCAGCGGCGCTGCTGCATTCTGCTATCGTGGTGGAAAAACGTGAGGCGCTGAAAAGCTGGACGATCCTCCTGGCGATCATGGCCTTTGGCTTCTCGCTGATCGGGACGTTCATTGTGCGCTCGGGCGTGATCACCTCGGTACATGCTTTTGCCAATGATCCCGAACGCGGCGTGTTCATCCTGATGATCCTTGCGATCTTTATGGGCGGGGCGCTGACGCTTTATGCGGCGCGTGCCAGCGTGATGGAGGCCAAGGGCATCTTCTCCATGGTCAGCCGTGAAAGCGCGCTGGTGATGAACAATATCCTGCTGGCGGTCAGCTGTTTTGTGGTCTTCATCGGAACCATCTGGCCCTTGGTGGCGGAACTGGCGATGGGCCGCAAACTGTCGGTCGGTGCGCCATTTTTCAACATGGCCTTCACCCCCTTCATGGTGGTGCTGGCGCTGCTGTTGCCGCTGGGCGCCATCATGCCGTGGAAACGGGCACGGATCGCCCGCAGCTTCAAGCCGCTGATCCCGGCGCTGGTGCTGGCGCTTTCAGTGATGGGGCTGGCCTGGGCCATTCAAACTGAGCGGACACTGCTGGGCCCCATTGGTATGTTCCTGGGCACCTGGCTGGTGGCGGGCGCTGCGGTTGATCTGTGGTCGCGTACAGGCAAGGGCGGCTTTGCCCGCCTGAAACGTCTGCCCCGCGCGGATTGGGGCAAGGCGGTATCGCATGCCGGTGTTGGCATCGTCTTCCTTGGGGTTTCGGGGCTGATGGCCTGGGAACAGGAAGACATCCGTGTGGTTCAGATCGGCGAAAGATTTGAGATCGCTGGCTTCACCCTGTCATTGGACCGGGTGGAAGAGGTCGAAGGCGCCAATTACCTTTCGACCATGGGCTGGGTCACCATCCGCAAAGGCGACCGCGTCATATCGGTCGTGAACCCTGAAAAGCGGGTCTACCCGGTGGCGCGTATGCCCACCACTGAGGCCGGGATCGACAATGGGTTCCTGCGCGACGTCTATGTTGTGATTGGCGATGAACAGGCCGGCGGGGGCTACGCGGTGCGCAGCTACTATAAACCCCTGGCCAACTGGATCTGGGGCGGCTCCATCCTGATGGCCTTTGGCGGGTTGCTGAGCCTGTCTGACCGCCGTCACCGCGTTGCTGCCGGCGCACGCAAAACCAAAGCTGTCGGGGTGCCTGCAGAATGATGCGTTTCGTAAAACCCATGGCCGTGACGCTGGCCCTTGCGCTGAGCGTCACACCGGCTGTCGCGGTGCAACCGGATGAGATCCTGGCCGATCCAGTGTTGGAAGAACGGGCGCGCGATATCTCCAAGGATCTGCGCTGTCTGGTTTGCCGGAACGAAAACATCGACGATTCCAACGCCGAACTGGCGCGTGATCTGCGCCTACTGGTGCGCGAACGGCTGGTGGAGGGCGACAGCAACGGTGAGGTGATCGACTATGTGGTTGATCGCTATGGCGAATATGTGCTGTTGAACCCGACCAGCCGGGGCGCGAATTGGATCCTGTGGTGGGCCGGGCCGATCATGCTGGTGCTGGGGCTTGGCATCGGTTTCAGCTTCCTGCGGCGGCGCGAAAAGGCGCCTGAGCCAGTGGTCGCCGCCCTCTCAGATGAAGAAAAAGAGCGTCTCAAGCAAATTCTCGACGAATAACGCCGCGTTTGGGTTTTAACTGACCGTTGGGTCACCTAAGTTGCACTCGAGAAGAGGGAGAGCCCATGGAATACGAAACAATTAAGCTTGAGATTTCCAAAGACGGCGTGGCGATTTTGACGCTGAACCGCCCGGATAAAATGAACGCGCTGAACACCCAGATGCGGGCTGAAATCACCCATGCGGCGCAAGAGGCGGCGGGCAAGGCACGGGTTCTGGTGCTGACCGGCGCGGGCAAGGCGTTCTGCTCGGGCCAGGATCTGAGCGACCGCGCCAATGCCAACAATCTGGATCTGGAACGCACCCTGCGGGACGAATACGGCCCGATGTTGCGTGCGATCTATGACTGCCCGATCCCGACCATCTGCGCGGTGAACGGCGCAGCAGCCGGGGCAGGGGCGAACCTGGCGCTGGCGGCGGACGTGGTGATCGCCAAGGAAAGCGCATACTTCCTGCAGGCGTTTTCGCGCATCGGCCTGATCCCTGATGCCGGCGGCACCTACTGGATGACCCGCAACATGGGTATGGGCAAGGCGATGGGCGCGGCGCTGTTCGCAGATAAGATCTCAGCCCGCCAGGCAGATGACTGGGGCCTGATCTGGGAAGCGGTGCCGGATGCCGAGTTTACCGCGATCTGCAAGGCCCGCGCGCTGCATCTGGCCAAAGGCCCGACCCTGGCCTATGAGCACATCAAATCGGCGATCCGCGGCAGCTGGGACAACTCGTTGGAGCAGCAGCTGGAACTTGAGGGCCGCAAACAAGGCACCTGCGGTCAGAGCCGTGATTTCAAAGAGGGTGTTGTGGCCTTCCTGGAAAAGCGCCCACCGCACTACGAAGGTCGCTGATGCCAACAAAGTTCTACCAAAGGGCGTCCCCAGAGGGCGCCCTTTTTCGTCAAAAGGCGGCATTTTAACGTGAATATTAGGTAAATCTTTATTAGCCGCTTGAAATGTCAGAACATTGGGTCAGTTAAATCTAGAAGTTGATTAAAATGAACATTTGATGCCGTAACAGCACCTTAGTGCACGGGGGTGAAATGCCCGCAAGTTATCAAGTCTACCCGGATCAACAGCTTCTCTATGTGCGTTACGAGGGGCATCATCACACTCGTCAGACTGATGATCTGTTGCCTTATTATCAGCTGGATCCAATGGTCATGACCGGAATGCGCTGCATGATCGATTGCGAAAATCTGACAAGCGCCAAGATTGACATCGATTTGAGACGCCAACAGATGGATCGGCTGTGTGCGTTGCTGAAAGACTCAGCGAAGGATTGGCCCATCGTCTACTATTGCCCCAACAAGGTCAGTCAAAGCCTGACGGCCATGACCGCCAAGATGTGGGCGGAATATGAGGGGGTCACATTTCAGATGGCGAAAACTCGCGAAGAGCTAGCCGAAATTTTGAACGAGCCGCTGGATTTCGTCGATATGATTCTGCAGCGGTCAACGACGTAACATATCTTTAACGCGTGTAAGCTATGCTGCGCGGTAACCTTGGATCATCCCATTTCAAGTAAAGAGCGCTCTGACCCTAGGGGGAAACATCCATTGGTGTAATTTCCTCATTATGTCAGTGACTTGCCGCATTCTCCGTCTGTAAGCTGAGGTGCTGCGTGTGGTTTTGTTCGAGAGGATGTGGTGATGAGTGTGTCCTATACTGTGTTGCCTGAGTATCAGCTTCATTATGCGCGTTACTTTGGTCATCATCATACAGTTCATACAAGTCAGTTGTTGGCTGACTACCGGCGCGATCCTCTCATCCATCGCGGCTTGCGGTCGGTTCTGGACTTCTCGCGTATTCAAAGCGCCGAGTTGGACCTGGATCTGCGCCGGCGGCAGATGGAAGATCTTTATGCGATGTTTCATGAGCCCGGCACGATCTGGTGCGTGACCTATTACTGCCCTACCGAGATCAGCCGCGGCCTGACCTCTATGCAGCAAAAGATGTGGGAAGCCCGGCCGGACGTTGATTTTCTGGTGGCCGAAGACATCCGCGACGTCGCGGAGAAGCTGGATGTGGGCGAGGCCATCATCCGCGCCTTGATCAAACACGAAGCCTGATTGCCAGTTCCACACCGTCGCACAGAAAAGGGCCGCCCGAAGGCGACCCCTAAATCCTTGATCCGCTAGGATATTAGCGGTTTTCAACATCCACGTAATCGCGGTTGATCTCACCCAGGTACAGCTGGCGCGGACGACCGATTTTGTTCTGTGGATCTGCGATCATTTCTTTCCACTGCGAGACCCAGCCGACGGTGCGCGACAGCGCGAAGATCGGGGTGAACATCGAGGTCGGGAAGCCGAGGGCTTCGAAAATGATGCCCGAGTAGAAGTCTACGTTCGGGAACAGCTTCTTCTCGATGAAGTAGGGGTCTTCCAGCGCGATGCGCTCCAGTTCTTTGGCAACCTGCAGCAGCGGGTTGTCTTCGACGCCCAGCAGTTCCAGCACTTCGTCGGCGGATTCTTTCAGAACCTTCGCACGCGGGTCGGTGTTTTTGTAGACACGGTGACCAAAGCCCATCAGACGGAACGGATCGTTCTTGTCCTTGGCGCGTTCGATGAATTCCGGAATGCGATCGACGGTGCCGATTTCCTTCAGCATTTCCAGACATGCCTGGTTTGCACCACCATGCGCCGGGCCCCAGAGGCAGGCGATGCCAGCAGCGATACAGGCAAACGGGTTGGCACCCGAGGACGATGCCAGACGCACGGTCGAGGTCGAAGCGTTCTGTTCGTGGTCGGCGTGCAGCGTGAAGATACGGTCCATCGCGCGGCTGACGATCGGGTTCACTTCATACTGTTCTGCAGGCACCGAGAAACACATGTGCAGGAAGTTTGCTGCGTAATCCAGATCGTTGCGCGGATATACAAACGGCTGACCGATCGAGTATTTATAAGCCATCGCAGCGATGGTCGGCATCTTGGCGATCAGACGGTGCGACGCAATCTCACGCTGGCGCGGATCCGCGATATCGGTCGAGTCGTGGTAGAAGGCTGCCATGGCGCCAACAACACCCACCATGATCGCCATCGGGTGTGCATCCCGGCGGAAACCACGGAAGAAGTTGTGCATCTGTTCGTGGATCATGGTGTGGCGGGTGATCGTGGTCTCAAACTCTTCCAGCTGAGCCGCGGTCGGCAGCGCACCGTAAAGCAGCAGGTAGCACACTTCGAGGTAATGCGACTGGCCAGCCAGCTGATCGATCGGGTAGCCGCGGTGCAGCAGCTCACCTTTGTTGCCATCGATATAGGTGATGGTGCTGTCGCACGACGCGGTCGAGGTGAAGCCCGGATCGTAAGTGAAGACGCCGCCCTGTGCGTAGAGCTTGCGGATGTCGATCACATCAGGGCCAGCCGTGGGGCTGAACATTGGCAGCTCCAAAGATTTCCCGTCAAACGTCAGCGTTGCGCTTTTGGTCGATTCCGTCATGGTTTTCCCTTCATCACATGGCTCAGCGCGCCCGGACGGGCGCGCGGCGTTGCACTATTTTGTTGGCCGTTTTGGCATTTAGGAGGGACCGTTTGGTCCCCGCCGTCAGCCTGCGGCGTCGGTCAGACGGGCAAGTGTTTCGTCCTGCCCGAGGACCAGCATCATGTCAAAGACACTAGGGGTAGCAGCGCGCCCAGCAAGAGCGGCACGCAACGGTCCGGCAAGTTTTCCGAACTTCATCCCCTGCGCTTCGGCAAACTGGTTGGCCGTGGCCTCCAGTTCGTCACGCGTCCAGCTAACATTTTGCAAATGCGGCGTCAATTCCTTCAGTATACCACGGGATACATCATCCAGGTGTTTTGCCGCCTTTTCCTCAACGTCAATTGGCCGGCTTGCCAGGGCAAAGCGTGATTTTTCAATAAGTTGAGGGAAGGTTTTTGCGCCGGTCTTGGTGCAATAGAGCGCCTTACGTAGAACTACGTTCTGCGCCTCGGTCAGCGCCTCTTCGCCGGTTGCGGCCAGAAAAGCCTCCAACTCATGCAGCACTGCAGCATCTTCCGTTGCGGCCATATGCTGACCACAGAGGTTTTCCAGTTTTTTGAAATCAAACCGGGCCGGCGATTTGCCGATGCCGTTCATGCCGAACCATTCCTGCGCCTGCGCGTCGGTGAAGAACTCATCATCGCCGTGGCTCCAGCCCAGACGCGCCAGATAGTTGCGCATACCTGCCGCCGGGTAGCCCATCGCCTGATATTCTTCGACACCCAGCGCACCGTGGCGTTTGCTGAGCTTCTTGCCGTCGCCACCGTGGATCAGCGGGATATGGCCCCAGACCGGAACGTCCCAGCCCATCGCGTCATAGATCATCATCTGACGCGCGGCATTGTTCAGGTGGTCGTCGCCACGGATCACATGGGTCACGCCCATATCGTGGTCATCCACCACCACGGCCAGCATATAAACCGGCGTGCCGTCGGAACGCAGCAGGATCATATCGTCCAGCTGATCGTTGCGGATGGTCACATCGCCCTGCACCTCATCCTTAATGACGGTGCTGCCTTCCTGCGGTGCCTTGATCCGCACCACATAAGGCGCATCGGGGTGGCTGTCCGCAGCCGCCTCACGCCAGGGCGAGCGGTAGTGGGTCGATTTGCCAGCGGCGCGGGCTTCATCGCGGAAGGTTTGGATTTCTTCCTGTGTTGCGAAGCACTTATAGGCTTTGCCTTCGGCCAACAGCTGGTTGGCCACCTCGGCGTGACGATCAGCGCGTTCGAACTGGCTGATGACTTCACCGTCGTGATCCAGCCCCAGCCACTCCATGCCTTTCAGGATGGCAGCGGTTGCTTCGGGGGTGGAACGCTCGCGGTCCGTGTCCTCAATCCGCAGCAGGAACTTGCCGCCGCGGCCCCGGGCGTAAAGCCAGTTGAACAGCGCGGTACGGGCGCCACCGATGTGCAGATAGCCGGTGGGGGACGGGGCGAAACGGGTCACGACTTGTGTCGACATGCGGGTATTAACCTTTCGGTAACCAGGAAGATCGTATCATTTCCGCCTGTCTATCCATGCGAACCTTTAGGGGCAAGGCTTGGCTCTGTTGCCGGACATCATTGCAAGGGCAAATACGCTGCTGTTGACCCAGCGCGGCCATCTGTTCCCTTGGGCACCGGTGTTTCTGGCCCTGGGGATCGGCAGCTATTTCGCGCTGCTGGCGGAGCCTGCGCCGCTGATGCTTTTGGGGGGCGCTGCGATCTCTGTCGCTGCGGCCCTTCTGGCGCTGTGGCTGAAATCCGGCGCGGCCCCTTTGATCTGGGCCTTGGCGCTGCTGGCGGCGGGGCTGCCCTTGGCGGCGATGCGGGCGCATCTGGTGGCGGGCCCGGTGCTGAGCTATCGCTACTACGGCCCGGTGGAGGGGCGGGTGGTTGGCCTCGACAGGTCGGCCTCCGGCGCCTTGCGGGTGACATTGGATCAGGCGGTTCTGGCGCGATTGGCCCCGCAGGCGACACCGCGGCGCTTGCGGGTTGCGCTGCACGGCGATCAGCACTGGCATGCGCCTGAGCCGGGGGAGCGTGTGTTGGTCACCGCCCATCTGTCGCCACCCGCTGGCCCGGCGGAGCCGGGCGGGTTTGATTTTCGCCGCCACGCCTGGTTTCAGCGCCTTGGGGCCGTGGGATATGCCCGCACGCCGCTGTTGCTGCTGGAACCGGCCACCGAGGGCAGCGTTGCACGGCTGCGGATGGATCTGTCCACTCGGATCAAAACCGCCTTGCCCGGTGAACGTGGCGCGGTTGCGGCGGCGTTGATGACCGGGGATCGCACCGCGCTGTCGGCGGATCTGCTGCGGGATTTGCGCCGGGCCAATCTGGCGCATCTCTTGGCGATATCGGGGCTGCATATGGGGTTGGTCAGTGGCTTTGTCTTTGCGCTGGTCCGGCTGATGCTGGCGGCGGTGCCCTACATTGGCCTGCGCGTCCCGGCGAAGAAAATCGCCGCCCTTGCCGCCCTGACCGCCGCTGCCGGCTATCTGCTGCTCTCTGGCGGCAATGTCGCGACGGAGCGTGCCTTTGTCATGGTGGCGGTGATGCTGGTGGCGCTGCTGTTTGACCGGCGCGCTATCTCGCTCAGGGCGGTGGCGGTCGCGGCATTGGTGGTGCTGGTGTTGCGACCAGAAAGCCTGTTAAGCCCCGGTTTTCAAATGTCCTTTGCGGCCACAACAGCGCTTGTCGCCGTCTTTGCGGGCCTGCGGGACAGCAACCGCCTGCCACGCGGCAGGCTGGGCGGTCCTTTGACCTTGATCTTGTCATCTGCGGTGGCGGGGCTGGCCACGGCCCCCTTTGCCGCGGCGCATTTCAACATGGTGTCGCAGATGGGGCTCTTGGCCAATCTGGCTTCGGTGCCTTTGATGGGGGCCTTTGTGATGCCCGCGGCGGTGCTGGCCGCCGTGGTGATGCCCTTGGGGTTGGAGGCCTGGCCGCTGTGGCTGATGGGGCAGGGGATTGCCTGGATCATGGTGGTGGCCCACTGGATATCTGAGCAGGAGATGGCGGTGCGTCATGTGGTTAGCCCGGGCAGCCATGTCTTGCCGCTGCTCAGCCTTGGCGTCTTATGTGTCATCCTCTGGCAGGGGCGATTGCGCTGGGGTGGCAGCGCGCTGATTGCCTTGGGTTTGGCGGGCTGGATGCAAAGCGAACGGCCTGATCTGTTGATTGCGGAAAACGGTGGGTTGGTTGGCGTGGCAACACCTGACGGGCGGGCCTTGTCCAAATCCCGCGGGTCTGGATTTGTCGCTGGCGTCTGGTTGGAAAACGACGGCGCGCCGATGTCGCAGGAGGCGGCCGCCGCGCTGTGGCCCGCGCATGTGGCGGTGGAGCAGGGGGCGCTGCGGGTGATCGCGGGCAAGAAAGCAGCGGCAGATGCATGGTGTAACAAGGGCGATTGGCTGGTCAGCAATCAGCGGATTGAACAGCCCTTGCCCTGTCAGGTCTTTGATCCGAAATCCCTGAAACATACAGGCAGCATCGCGGTGTTTGACCGGGCAGATGGCCCCAGAATCGAAACCGCCCGCCAAAGGGCGGGCGATCGTTTGTGGAACCAATGGGTCTGGCGAAAGGAGCGGCCAGCAACCCGTTGATTGAATTTCCTTAGTAGCTGCGGATCAGCCCGACCAGACGCCCCTGCACCTTGACCCGATCCGAGGGGAAAATGCGGGTTTCATAGGCGGGGTTTGCGGCCTCCAGCGCGATGTTGCTGCCCTTGCGGCGCAGGGTTTTCAGTGTGGCCTCCTGATCCTCAACCAGAGCGACCACAATGTCACCGTCATCTGCGGTGCGGGTTTCGCGGATGATCACCACATCGCCGTCATTGATGCCGGCGTTGATCATCGAGTCCCCTTTGACCTCCAGCGCGTAATGCTCATAGCCGGAGGTCAGCATGGAGCCAGGCACGGCCACGTTATGGCTAACCTCGCTGATCGCCTCAATCGGGACACCGGCGGCGATGCGGCCCATCACCGGCAGCTCCTGCGCATGGATCACCTCAACAGGCTGCGCAGCGGGCGGGGTGGCATCAGGGCGGCCGCCCTCAATCACCTTGGGGCTGAAGCCGGCGGTGGCTTCCCCGCCCATGCTTTCAGGCAGTTTCACAATCTCAATGGCGCGGGCGCGGTGGGCCAGGCGGCGGATGAAGCCGCGTTCTTCCAGCGCAGTGATCAGCCGGTGGATTCCCGACTTGGACCGCAGGTCCAGCGCCTCTTTCATTTCATCAAAGGAGGGGGGCACGCCATCCTGCTGCACCCGCCTATGGATGAACTGCAAAAGATCGAGCTGTTTTTTGGTCAGCATGGAACGCACCCTCGCCTGTTGGTTTGGGTTTGTTCTATACATGTTCCTGTTTTGTGTCAACTGAGTTGCGGAACAAGGGGGGAACGCGCGGTTAAAGAGGAATGAATTCCATATCCTCGCCCGCAGCGCGCGCCGGGTCCCGCACGGGGCGCACGAGGAGGGCATTGGCCGCCGACAATACCGTCAGGAGGGAGCTGTCCTGATTGTCGAAAACCGTGATCTCGCCCGCTTCAACACGCGCCCGCATGTAATGTTCGCGCGGGCCGTTTGCACCGATCGGGGCGGCAAGGCGAGCGGTTTTGCGCTGGGGGGCGGTGGCGGGCAGGCCCTGCATCGTCTGCACCACCGGCACCAGAAAGATCGCGCCGCAGACCATGGCCGAGACCGGATTGCCCGGCAGCCCAACCATCATCGCCTGACCCATCCGGCCCGCCATCAGCGGTTTGCCTGGGCGCATGGCGATTTTATAAAAACTCCGCTCCATCCCCAGTTCGGCGGAGACCGGTGCAACCAGATCGTGATCGCCGACCGAAGCGCCGCCGATGGTGACCACCAGATCGGCCCCTTCGGCCAGCGCAAAGGCCGTTTTCAGACTGTCCACATCATCACGGGCAATCGGCAGGATGCGGGTCAAGGCGCCGTGCTGGTCCAGCAAGGCCTTCAAACCAAAGGTGTTGGAGGCAATGATCTGATCAGGGCCGGGTGTTTCCCCCGGCATCACCAGTTCATCCCCGGTAGAAATCAGCGCAATATCAGGGCGGTGGATCACCGGCACCTCAGCGATATTCATTGAGGCCAGCAGCGCAATGTCGGATGGGCTGAGCAGGCGCGGTGCCGCGATCGCGTCACCGATTTTGAAATCGCCACCGGCGGGGCGGATATTGTCCCCCTGGCCGGGATCCCGCGCGATGGTGATACGGTCGCCGGTCCGGTCGATATCTTCTTGAATGACAACGAAAAAGTCACCGTCCGGCACCGGGGCGCCGGTGAAGATGCGGATTGCCTGACCCTTGCCGACCACACCTTTGAAGCCAGAGCCGGCGGCGGCTTCACCGATCACGTCAAACTGCGCGCCGATCTGCATCTCACCCCGGTGCACGGCATAGCCATCCATGGCGGAGGCGGCAAAAGGCGGCTGGGTGCGCTGCGCGGTGACATCTTCGGCCAGCACGCGACCGACGGCTTGTACCAGCGGAACCGTTTCTGCGCCAAGCTGCGGCGTCAGTGAAAACAGATGGTCGAGGGCGTCAGTGACAGGGATCATGGCATAGGCTTCGTTAGCTGTTGCGTTTCCCAATCAGCGTAACTAACGCCACTCTCGGTTTTCCAAGAGCGACGTCCGTTGTCTGAACGCCCGGTAATTGCTGTGGAAGCTGCCGATGGGCTTGAGAACGCGTAATTTTCGGTGAACTCACCGACGCCGCCTGCGACGTTGATAATACCCTTTGCAACAAATTCAGCGTGGCGAATGGCATAACCTTCGTTGTGTGCGTGAGTTCCGATCCACTCAGGTCTACATTGAGAGCCTTTTTGAACGATGAATTCGTTTCCGCGAAGGATCGCTTGCGCTTTGATGTCGTGTTTAGAAACACTCATATAGAAACGCGTCGCGCTTGTACCCTCAGCCACTTCTTGCGGTTCGTAGCTCGCGGAAGGTCGACGGCGCGAGCTGAGAATATCGACGCGGATCGCTGGAAGCACAATTTGCAGGTTTTCGAGGAAACGCTCCATATTTGATGTAGCTGCTTCGTTTAGGCTGGCACCGCCAGGAATATTGCCGTTCGCAAGCGCTACCCCTTCGGCGGATGCAGCTAATTCGACCATGCGTTTTTCAAGATATCGGACATGGGCTTTGTGTAGACCATCATCTGAAGATGTTATCAAAACAGCTTGCTCCCACCAGTCTTTATCGCGGGCATGATCAGCGATGCGTTGTGCGAGGTTCTCGGTTTCGCCTATGTAGACCGTACTTCTTTCGTCAACCATCCCAAGCAGAGCGTATACGCCTGTTCTTTGGGCGTCTGTGCGGCGCAAGCCTTCAGCAATTTGTGCGCGCGGTAGTTTTAGAACGTGCCCTGTCCAGTTAAACACCTCCGCGGTCAGCATTCCGTCCGGATCGCCGTCAACAAAAAAGAGTTCTAACGAACGTCCCTTCATTCGGCTTCGTAGCGGCCGGATTTACCGCCGTCTTTCAGCGTGACGTGGATGCCGCCGATTTCCATCGCTTTGTCGACGGCTTTGATCATGTCGTAGACGGTCAGCGCGGCGGTAGAGACGGCGGTGAGCGCCTCCATCTCAACACCGGTCTGGCCGGTGGTTTTCACGGTGCCTTCGATGCGCACACCGGGCAGATCCGGGTCCAGCACCAGCTCCACCGCGACTTTGGTCACGGGCAGGGGATGGCAGAGCGGGATCAGATCCGGGGTCTTTTTGGCCCCCATGATGCCGGCCAGACGGGCTACGCCCAGCACGTCACCTTTCTTGGCCTTGCCTTCCGAGATAATCTGGAAGGTTTCCTCGGCCATACGCACCCAGCCCGCCGCAGTGGCGATGCGACTGGTCACGGCCTTGTCGGAAACATCCACCATATGGGCATCGCCCTTGGCGTCGAAATGGGTCAACCCGCTTGAAGCCTGTCCGCCAGTCTCTTGTCCGCTCATCTCTACACCCTTGCCTTACATGCCAGTTGCGGTCAGCGGGTTGGCCAGCAGGCGGCGCGTTGCTGAGGCGACATCTTCGTTGCGCATGAGGCTTTCGCCGATCAGGAAGGTGCGGGCGCCGTAACGTGCCATATCGGCCAGATCCTCGGGCGTGTTGAGCCCGCTTTCGCTGACCAGCATCCGCTCGGCGGGCACCCGTTTGGACAGTTTGCGGGTGGTGTCCAGCGTGGTCTCAAAGGTTTTGAGATTGCGGTTGTTGATGCCGATCAGGTTGGATTTCAGCGCGGTGGCACGTTCCAGCTCTTCGGCGTCATGCACTTCGATCAGCGCGTCCATGCCCCATTCAAAGGCAGCGGCCTCCAACTCGGCAGCCTGCGCATCGCTGACTGAGGCCATGATGATCAGGATACAGTCGGCCCCCAAGGCGCGCGCCTCAGCCACCTGATAGGTGTCATACATGAAATCCTTGCGCAGCACCGGCAGGCTGACCGCGTCGCGCGCCGCGACGAGGAATTCCTTGGCGCCCTGGAAGGAGGGGGTATCGGTCAGCACCGACAGGCAGGTCGCGCCGCCATCTTCATATGCTTTGGCCAGTTCCGGCGGGTTGAAGTCTTCGCGGATCAAACCTTTGGAAGGGCTGGCTTTTTTGACCTCAGCGATCAGCCCATAGCCTTCGCGGCTGGCTTTGGCCAGCGCTTCACCAAAGGGGCGGACGGGGCTGGCGGCGCGGGCTTCAGCCTCCACCGCTTCCAGTGGTTTGGCGGCTTTGTCCGCGGCCACTTCTTCCAGCTTGTAGGCTTTGATCTTGTCCAGAACGGTGCCGGTGTTCATTGTTTTTATCCCTGTTCAAGCTGTGGTGTGATCACCCGGAGGTGACGGCGGCCAGCGTTGTGACGGCCTTCATGGCTGCCCCGCTATCGATGCTTTCTGCGGCAATTTCAACACCTTCTTTGAGGGTGCTCACCTTGTCCGCCACAATTAGTGCGGCGGCTGCGTTCAGCAACACCGCGTCGCGATAGGCGCCCGCTTCACCCTCAAGCAGGGCGCGCATCGCCACCGCGTTTTCCTCAGGCGAGCCGCCCAGAATGTCACGCAGCCGGTGGACCGGCAGACCGGCGTCCTCAGGATGGACCTCCAGCGGGGTGATCTTGCCCTGATCCAGCACAGCAACCTGCGTGCTGCCGGTGATGGTCAGCTCATCCGTGCCGTCCGATCCGTGCACCAGCCAGGCCTTTTCGCTGCCCAGCTCCAACAGGGTTTCCGCCATCGGGAAAATCAGGTCCAGCGCAAAGGCACCGGTCAGCTGGCGTTTCACCCCGGCCGGGTTGGTCAGCGGCCCGAGGATGTTGAAGATCGTCTTGCAGCCCAGTTCCTGACGCACCGGCATCACATGTTTCATCACCGGATGGTGCATCGGCGCCATCATGAAGCCGATCCCGGCCTCGGCAATGGCACGTTCCACCACATCGGGCTGCACCATGACATCAATGCCCAGCTGCCCCAGCGCATCTGCGGCGCCGGATTTGGAGCTGAGGTTGCGGTTGCCGTGTTTGGCCACGGGCACACCTGCGCCCGCCACCACAAAGGCCGTCGCGGTTGAGATGTTCAGCGTGCCGATGCCGTCACCACCGGTGCCGACGATGTCCATCGCGTTTTCCGGGGCCTTGACAGGAATGCATTTGGCGCGCATCTGCGCTGCTGCCGCGGCATATTCCGCCACCGATTCACCACGGGCCCGCATGGACATCAAGAGACCACCGACCTGCGCCGGGGTGGCCTGACCTTCAAACAGGATCTCAAAGGCCATATCTGCCTGCGCCCGGCTCAGCGGACCCTCGGAAGCGGCAAAGATAAGCGGTTTGATCTGCGAAGCGGTCATGCGGGTACTTTCATAATATCAAGGAAGTTCTGCAGCAGCTTATGGCCATGCTGCGACGCAATGGATTCAGGATGGAATTGCACGCCGTGGATGGGCAGCTCGCGGTGTTGCAGGCCCATGATGGTGCCATCTTCCAGCGCGGCGGTGATCTCCAGACTGTCGGGCAGGCTTTCGCGCTCAACGACCAGCGAATGATAGCGGGTGGCCTCAAACGGGCTGGGCAGGCCTTTGAACAGGCCCAGATCATCATGGTGCATGGTGCCCATCTTGCCATGCACAATCTCATGGCAGCGCACCACCTTGCCGCCAAAGGCCTGACCGATGGTCTGGTGGCCCAGGCAGACGCCCATCAGCGGGGTCTTGGTTTCGGCAGCGGCTTCGGTCAGGGCCAGACAAATGCCGGCCTGATCCGGATCACACGGCCCCGGCGAAAGCAGGATCCCGGCCGGGTTCATCGCCATGGCCTCCTGCACATCCAGCGCATCATTGCGTTTGACCACCACATCGGCGCCCAATTCGCCCAGGTAGTGAACCAAATTATAGGTGAAACTGTCGTAATTATCGATCAGAAGCAGCATCGCGCCCATCTTTGTTCTATGCGGGGCTGGAACGCCCCTTCAGTCGCGGTATACTTGTTCAGGCTTGCGCCCCAGCGTCAAGGGGGGCAGGGGCGTCAAAAGGTCGGAAAACGACCCATCGCAAGGCAAGAGGGGGCGGGCGTGGCACGCAGCAGTATTAGCGGATTTCTTTTGGGCACGGTTGTGGCTGTCAGCGGCATGGCCGCGGTATCGGTTTTGCAGACGTTGAACACGCCCATCCCTGAGGCGGCAAATGTCAACGTGCCGGCCGGCAGCGGTTTTGACGGGGCGCGCGAAGATGTCGCCACCAGCCTGCCCGCAGCCGATCCGGTGGAAACCACCACTGAAACGGCGCGCGCCGATGCCCCGGCGGCAGAGGATACCGCCGGCATCCAAGGGGTGGAGACCACGCCAGCCACAGCGCCGGAAACCGGCACGGCTGAGGTGGCTTTGACTGCCCCCGCCAGTGGTAGTGACAGCCCTGATGTTGCCAGCGCTGCAGATGAAACGCCACGGGCCACCGCGCCCAGCCTGCCAAGCGCCAGCGCTGATGCTCCAGTAAGCGCGGTGCCCGCACGGCCCAGCAATCCTGAGGTGGGCGACAGCACCGATCAGCCGGAATTGGCCGCAGTGCCCAATGTCGACAGCCCCGATCTGCCTGTCGGTGAGGCGGCGCAGCCCAGTGGCGCGGCCCCGAGTGCCCCCACGGCGGACACGCCAGAAAGCCAGCCTAGCGCCGTTGCCCCGCTGCCCTCAGCAGATGTCGCGGGCGATGTGGCGGAACCGCAGGCCAGCCCTGAGACAAGCGCGCCCGATGCGCCTATGGTAAGGGAAGATAGCGCGCCCAACACCGCCACAGCCGCGCGTCCTCAGATCAGTGAGGAGCGGGAGCCGGCCGTGATCGTCGCCATCCCGACAGAAGAGGCCCCGAAACGGCCCGCACTGCCGAAAGTGGGCGAAGCGGTCTCAGACGCGCCGCGCATCGGCACCCCGGCCAGCCGGCTGACCGACCGCACGCCGGAGAACACCGCTGAAGCAGCAGATCCTGAGCCCGCGCCGGACCTGCCACCACTGGAAAAATTCGCGGCCGACTTCAGCAACCCCGACAACAAACCGCTGATGTCGATCGTTCTGATTGACCGCGGTGACAGTGACATCGGGCTGGAGGCTTTGGCGGCCTTTCCCTATGCGCTGAGCTTTGCGGTGGATGTGACCAGCCCTGAGGCACGGGCGCGGATGGAACGCTATCGTGCTGCAGGCTTTGATGTGCTGGCGCTCAGTGACATCCCGCTGGGGGCCACCGGATCTGACACCGAAACCCTGCTGCGCGCCGGGCTGCGTGAGCTGCCCGAAGCGGTTGCGGTGATGGAGGGCGACGGCACCGGGCTGCAATCTGACAAAGCGGTGTCAGATCAGGTGACGGCCGTCTTGCAGGAAAGCGGCCATGGCGTTGTTTTCTTTGCCAAAGGGCTGAACACCGCACAGAAACTGGCCAGCAAAAACGGCGTTGCCGCCACAACCGTGTTCCGCGATTTTGACAACAAAGGCCAAAGCGCCGTTGTGATGCGCCGTTTCCTGGATCAGGCGGCGTTTAAGGCGCGGCAACAGCCGGGCGGTGTGGTGATGGTGGGGCGTCTGCAGGCGGAAACCATTTCGGCGCTGTTGCTCTGGGGGCTACAGGACCGCGCCACGCGTGTTGCGCTGGCGCCGATCTCGGCCCTGTTGCAGGCGACGCAGAACTGAGCCTCTTGACTTAAGCGTCGCGCCACTGGCCGGGTTGCAGCCCGGCCAGGTGCCAATCGCCAATCCTAACCCGGATCAGCCGCAGCGTGGGAAATCCCACCGCGGCGGTCATCCGGCGCACCTGCCGGTTGCGGCCTTCGGAAATGGTCAGCTCCAGCCAACTGTCGGGAATGGATTTGCGCAACCGAATGGGCGGCACCCGGTCCCAGACCTCTGGCGCCTCCAGCCGCGCCGCTTTGGCGGGGCGGGTCATACCATCCTTCAGCGCCACCCCTTTGCGCAGACGCGTTAGGGCCTCATCAGAAATCTCACCCTCAACCTGCGCCCAATAGGTTTTGGTCATCTTGTGTTTCGGGTTTGAGATTTTGGCCTGCAGCTTGCCATTGTCGGTCAGAACCATCAGCCCTTCGCTGTCGCGGTCCAGCCGCCCGGCGGGATAGACCTTCGGCACGTCAATGAAATCCGAAAGGGTCGCGCGTTTGCTGCCTTCGGTGCCGCGGTCGGTGAATTGCGACAGCACGTCAAAGGGTTTGTTGAACAGGATCACCCGGGTCACATCGCGCCCCTTTCAATGGTCCAAAAATACTCCCGCCGGAGGCCGCGCCGTCAGGCGCCCCTCAAACAGAAAGGTCAGCTGTTGCCGTCGCGGGTAAAGCGCGCTGCATCGGCAGCGGCACGACGGATCGCGTTGGATTTATGCACGGTTTCCATAAACTCAGCCTCAGGATCGCTGTCATAGACAACGCCGCCCCCGGCCTGGATATAGAGCTTCTTATCCTTCACGATGGCAGTCCGAAGCGCGATACACATGTCCATGTCGCCGCCCGCGCTGAAATAGCCCAGTCCACCGCCGTAGATGCCGCGCTTTTCCGGCTCCAGCTCATCGATGATTTCCATCGCCCGCACTTTCGGTGCGCCGGAGACGGTGCCTGCGGGCATACCAGCGAAATAGGCATCGACCGCATCTTTGCCTTCATCCAGTTCGCCGACAACGTTGGAGACGATATGCATGACGTGGCTGTAGCGTTCGATGATGAACTCTTCAGTGGGTTTCACCGTGCCGATTTTGGCAACACGGCCCACGTCGTTGCGGCCCAGATCAAGCAGCATCAGGTGTTCTGCCAGCTCTTTCTTATCGGCCAGCAGATCGGCCTCAAGTGCCTTGTCTTCTTCGGGTGTTGCACCGCGCGGGCGGGTGCCGGCGATGGGGCGGATGGTGACCTCTTTGTCAAAGACCCGCACAAGGATTTCCGGGCTGGCGCCGACCACCTGAAAACCGCCGAAGTTGAAGTAGAACATGAACGGCGACGGGTTGGTGCGGCGCAGCGAGCGGTAGAGCGCAAAGGGCGGTTGGGTGAAATCCTGCGTCCAGCGCTGGCTGGGCACCACCTGGAAGATATCGCCGGCGCGAATGTAGTCTTTGGCCTTTTCCACCGCAGCCAGATAGGCATCCTTGGCAAAGTTCGATTTCGGCGGCTGTACCTCATCGGCTTCGCCCAGATCGCGGCTGGCCTGGGGCAGGGCGCGTTCCATATCGCGGACCGCATCCATCACCCGTTCTGCCGCCTGCGCATAGGCGGCGCGGGCGGATTGGCCGTCATTGACCCAAACCGGGGCCACAACGGTCACATCGCCTTTGACACCGTCCAGCACGGCCACCACCGACGGGCGCATCATCACCGCATCCGGCACGCCCAGTGGGTCCGGGTTCACGTTGGGCAGATGTTCGACCAGACGGATCGTGTCATAGCCCAGATAGCCAAACAGCCCGGCGGAGGCAGCCGGCAGATCTTCGGGCAGATCAATGCGGCTTTCGGCGATCAGGGCGCGCAGATTGTCCAGCGGGTTGCCCTGCTGATCCTCGAAGGCGTCCGGATCAAAACGGGCCATCCGGTTGATCTGGCTTTTGTCACCATGACAGCGCCAGATGGTGTCTGGTTTCATCCCGATGATCGAATAGCGCCCGCGGACTTCGCCGCCGGTCACGGATTCCAACATAAAGGCGTCTTTCTGCGCGCCGGTCATTTTCAGCATCAGCGACACGGGCGTGTCGAGATCTGCAGCCAACCGGGCATAGACCACCTGATTTTCGCCAGCCTCATAGGCTTTGGCGAAATCGTCATAGGAGGGGATGAGTTCCACCGTTTTGTCCTTTGCCTTTCCGCTTAGCGGAAGTTTGCATGCACCGCGTTGAGCGCGGTCTGGTCCAGATAGATGCCGGCCTGATCCTGAATGGCACGGGCATAGGCCGCATAGAGATCATCCGAGATCCCCGCGTCGCCCTGTTGCGCCAGCAGCGTGCGGAAGCCGGTGACCTCAGCATCGTTTTCATCGGGGCCTTTGATGGCGTCCAGTTTGACGATGGCCACGCTGTCGGTGCCGCGGATCACGGTGACGCCACCATCCTGCATTTCAAAGACCTCATCGATCAGCCCTGCGGGCGCTTCCGAGATGAAATCGGAACGTATCATGTCCGCTTCCTGCCGGGCGGTCAGGCCCAGTTCGGCCATGTCGGCGCCCTGGACCAGCTGGTTGACCATGATCTCACCCTGCGCTGCCAGACCGATGTTGATCTGCTCTGCCTTATAGGCGGCGGTCACGGTGTCGCGGACCTCCTCCAGCGGCTGCAGGGCGGCGTCAATGTTGGCTTCCCAACGCAGCGCGGCGATGCCGCCGTCATCCAGACGGATCACTTCGGGGTAATCGCCGTCTTTTGCGGCCAGTGCGGCGCTGCGGAAATCAGCGTAGCCGGCAATCTCTTCTTCGGACCCTGCGTGCCAGTCAATACTGGACAGCACAGCGCCGCCTTCCCCTTCTAGCTCTTCCAGGGTGGCACCGCCTGCCAGCAGGTCATCCAGGTCTTCGGCCACGCGGTCAATCTGACGGCGGGCGGCATCACTGGCCAGTTCGGCGTGCAGCTCTTCGCGTGCCTCGTCCAGTGAGGTTTCTGAGCCGGGAAGAACCCCGTTCACCCGGAACAGCGCCGGGCCGAGCGTGGTTTCAACAGGGCCCACAACGCCGGTGCCGTCCAGGGCAAAGACATCGGCCCCCGCAGCGCCCAGGCTGGCGGCGGTCACATCACCCATGTCGACGTCAGCCAGATCAAGACCGCGATCCGCAACCAGCGTTTCAAAGTCTTTCTCACCGGCGTCCAGTGCGGCCTTGGCGGCATCTGCGGCAGCAGCGTCGGAGTAGATCAGGCGTTCGACCAGACGGCGTTCGGCGACGATGAACTGATCTTTGCGCTCTTCATAAAGGGCGGTGATCCGTTCTTCATCCACATCGATGCCAGCGACCAGCGCATCGGGCGACAGCCAGACATAGGTCAGGCGTTTTTTGGCCGGGCTGGTGAAATCAGCGGCGTTGTCTGTGTGGAATTTGGTAAGCTGCTCTTCGGTGGGTTCCACCTGCGCGGTCATCAGATCCGCAGCGCTCAGCAGGGCCCAGGTGAAATCGCGGCGTTCGCCAGCAAAACCGATCAGCGTGTCGGCGTAGGCCGCAGGCATCGGCGCGCCGGTGACAACGGCGCCCTGCAGGATGGCGCGCACAGTGTCGGCGCGCATCTGGCCTTCAAACTCAATCTCGCTCAGGCCCGCCTGATTGAGGGCAAAGCGGTAGCTTTCCCGATCAAAGCCATTGGCGCCCTGAAAGGCATCGATCTGCACGATCTGCTGGCTGAGGTTTTCATCGCCGATCGACAGGCCCAGTTTGGCGGCCTCATTGTCCAATGCGGCCTGGCCGATCAGCCGGCCCAGCGCGGCGCGGTCAACACCTGCGGCCAGCACCTGATCAAAGGTCATGGCCGAACCGGTCTGCGCCTCAATCGCGCGGATGTCCTGTTGCAGGGCACGCGCATATTCGTTGACGTCGATGTCCTCGTCGCCGACCGAGCCAACGCGGGTGATATTGCCCGACAGGTTGGTTGCCCCGAAACCGCCGAGACCCACGATCAGGAGGCCCATAATCCCCCACATGAAAGTTTTGGAAGTCGTCCCGCTTGCCATGGTATTCCCTTAAAGTTTCGGGTTGTTCAAAGTCTTGTCGCGAATGTTTAGGCCGAAGCCTGCCCCGGCACAAGGTCTGCCAGCGTTGCCAGCCGGTCAAACAGCGCCGCAATGCCTGCGCGGTCCACATTGGCAAAGGCGATGCGCAGCTGTTTGCGCCCCTCAGCATCGCCGTTGGGCATGAACATCGTGCCGGGCAAAGCCAGAACGCCGATGTCTTTCACCATGTTCTTGGCCAGCTGATCTGATGCAATATCAAAGGGATGTTCGACATAGGCAAAGTAGGCGCCGCAGCCCAACAGCCGCCAGCCCTGCGCGGCCAGCACCGCAAAACCCTCTTCGATGGCGGCGCGGCGGTCGAGAATTTCCAACCTTTCGCCAGCCAGCCAATCGCCAAGGTTCTGCATGCCCCAAAGGGCGGCGTGCTGGGCCAGCTGGTTGGGGCAGATGGTGACGGTGTCGATAAACTTCTCCGCCTCGGCCAGACGTTCGGGTGAGGCCACCATGGCGCCAACGCGGTGGCCGGTCAGCCGGTAGGCTTTGGAAAAGGAATAGAGCTGGATGACCGTGTCGGCCCATTCAGGATCTTCGAACAGATCATGGGGCGCGCCGGTCCGGCTGTGAAAATCCCGGTAGGTTTCATCAATCACCAGCGGCAGGCCGTGTTTGCGCGCCAGATCGCGGAACTGGGCAATCAGCGCGGCGGGGTATTCCACGCCGCAGGGATTGTTCGGACTGACCAGCACCAGCGCTTTGGTGCGGTTTGTGATCAGCGCCTCGGCCTGCGCGGGATCCGGCAACATGCCCTCCCCACAGGCCAGCGGTACGGTTTTCACCCCCGACATATCGAGCCACATTTTGTGGTTGAAGTACCAAGGCGTTGGCAGGATGACCTCATCCCCTTCACCGCAGAGCGACACCATGGTGGCACAAAAGGCCTGATTGCAGCCCGAGGTGATGGCAACCTGATTAGCGCTGACGGTGCCGTTGTAGGTGCGTGACACGCTGGCCGCGACCTCAGCCCGCAGGGCCGGTAGGCCCAGATCGGGCCCGTAAAGATGCGCCTCAGCCATATTGAGCGCGGTATCGGCAATGGCCTGACGCAGCGGGGCGGGCGGCGGATCGACCGGGGCGGCCTGGCTGACATTGATCAACGGCCTGTCAGCCGCAAACTCCACACCGTCCAACCAGCGCCGGGCCTCCATCACGGGGGGCGCAAAAGTGGTGGCGGTGCGGGACAATGTCATGGCTCTCTCCTCAGGTCTTGGCGGGCGAGGATAGGCGGATCGCAGTCAGGGGCAAGCGGATAATGCACGCACTCTGTGGTACAGCAGGGCGTTGCGCCAAGATGCAAAAAGGCGCCGCAGAGCGACGCCTTTCAAAGATCGTGTCGATCGCCAGATCAGCAGGCAGATTAATCGGTGCCGCGATAGGGCTCAACATATTGCAGGGCCATGTCCCAGGGGAAGAAAATCCAAGTGTCCTGGCTGACCCCGGTGATGAAGGTGTCGACCATCGGCTCACCCGCGGGTTTGGCATAAACGGTGGCGAAATGCGCCTTGGGGTACATGGTGCGCACCAGTTCCAGGGTTTTGCCGCTGTCCACCAGATCGTCGATGATCAGGATGCCTTCGCCGTCGCCCATTAGCTCGGGGTCGGGGCTTTTCAACACCTGGGCTTCGCGCTGCTGATCCTGTGCGCCGCCACCGGCGTAGTAGGATTTCACGCTGATGGTATCCACGGTGCGGATGTCCAGTTCGCGGCTGACAATCATCGCCGGTGCCATACCACCACGGGTGATGGCCACAACAGCCTTCCAGGCGCCATCATCCGGGCCTTTGCCATCCAGACGCCATGCCAGCGCGCGGCTGTCGCGGTGGATCTGGTCCCAACTGATATGAAACCCTTTTTCGTGTGGCAGACGATCGGTCATGGCTTCCCCCATGTGGATTTTAAGATACGGAGTGTGTCGCGGCTTGGGCCACGTTCAGATTAGCACAGGGCGATACTGTGCCTTTGCATGCGACGCAAGGAAAAGCCGAAGATGCGGGTGGTTTTCCTGTGGATTGGGGCGTTGAGCGGCGCTAAGCCCTTAGCGGGCCACGTGGTAGCGCCCGTCCCGGACCGAGGTTTGTGGCAACTCGTGCGTGGCTTCAAACTGTTGATAGGCCGGGGCCAGTTGGCGCCAGAAATCGATCCAATTGGACCCACGTGCATGCGCCATGCGCGGCTCCGTCATGCGGAAAGGGAAGGCATGGACGGGCACGGTGGTTTGCCCGGCCTTTAGGGCGGCTTCCACGCTGAGGTAGATCTCTTCGATCAGCGGGTCGGTCATCGCGTAGCAGCCAATCGACAGGCAATTGCCATGCACCATCAGAAAGCTACCGGTGCGCCCGTGGGCGCGATCAAAACTGTTGGGAAACCCAAGGTTAAAGGACAGATGATAGCTGGAGCGCGGATTAAGCGCGTCAGGCCCGACCTGATAAAACCCTTCGGGTGATTGCCGATCTCCTTCGCGCAGCTTGGGACCTAGTTTGCCTGAGAATGTGCATATCGGATAGCTGCGAAACAGTTGGTAGCTGCGGTCTGATTTGACCCAAAGCTCCAGTTCGGCCTCTTCTTTGAAGATCCGCAGATAGACCGGCGCACCAAAGGTCAGGCCCTGGGCGGCAAACTCAGCCTCCAGCCGTGGCGTGACCCGGGCGCGGATTTCAGTGATGTCAGCGCGCAGGCCCAGCGGTTCCGCGATGCGGGAAGGCAGGTAGGCGCGGCCCAGATAGATTGCGCTTATCGTCAGGCAGGCCAGCAGCAGAAGGGTCAGAAGCCAGCGCATCACCTGCGGCTACCGGTTCAGGATCAGCGACAGCCCCAGCGCCCCAATGGCAGCGCTGCACAGACGGTCGATCCCTGATTTGGCGCGTAGATAGAGTGCCTTGGCCGTCTGGGTGGTGAAGATCAGCGCGAAACAGGTGTAAACAACAACTTCCAGCGTCAGCACCAGCCCAAGGATTGAGGCTTGCGAGCAGAGTGCCAGTGGATCCGGGAAGATGGTGACAAAAACGGCCGAGAAGTAGAGCGCGGCCTTGGGATTGGCCAGATTGGTCAATACGCCGCCCAGCAGACCCAAAAGGCGTTTGCGTCCCTCCGCTGTGACCAGGCGATCGGCGCCGCGCCAGATCTGCAGCGCCATCCAGATCAGATAGGCCGCCCCCAGCAGTTTCAGCGCGGTGAACAGCCAGGGCAGGGCGGCAAAGACCAGCGACAGGCCGGCGAAGGCAAATGCCGCCCACAGTGTTGCGGCCAGCGCCAGACCAAGGCCGAACCGCAGGCCCACGCCGCGGCCATGGGCGAAGCTTTGCTGCATGATCGCCATGATGGCAGGCCCCGGGCTGATCAGCGCCAGCAGCTGCGTTGCCAGCAGCAGGAGTATCTGATCAATGCCGAAGCCCATCTGGCCGTCCTTTGTTTCTTGCTAGGGGCGGGCTTACTTGCGGCCCGTCACCACATCAATGTCTGGCGCGTCCACGGCCTTCATGCCCACCACGTGATAGCCGGCATCAACATGCAGGGTTTCACCGGTGACGCCGCTGCCCAGATCGCTGAGCATGTAGAGCGCCGATTTGCCGACATCCTCAATGGTCACGTTGCGGCGCAGGGGCGCGTTCAGCTCATTCCATTTCATGATGTAGCGGAAATCACCAATGCCGCTCGCGGCCAGGGTTTTGATCGGCCCGGCCGAAATCGCATTGACGCGGATGCCGTCCTTGCCCAGATCTTCGGCCAGATACATGACGGATGCCTCAAGCGCGGCCTTGGCGACACCCATGACATTATAATGCGGCATCACCTGTTCGGCGCCATAATAGGTCAGCGTCAGGGCGCTGCCGCCCTCACTCATCAGTTTTTCAGCGCGCTGCATAACCGAGGTGAAAGAGTAAACGCTGATGTCCATCGTCATCGCAAAGTTTTCGCGACTGGTGTCAACGTAGCGGCCGCGCAACTCGTTTTTGTCAGAAAAACCAATGGCATGGACGATGAAGTCAATCTTGCTCCAGGCTTTTTCAATCTCTCCAAAGGCCGCATCCAGTGAGGCGGGATCAGAGACGTCGCAGTCCAGCATGATCTCCACCCCCAGCTGTTCGGCCAGTGGGGTCACCCGTTTTTTGAATGCGTCGCCCATATAGGTAAAGGCCATTTCAGCCCCAGCGTCCGCGCAGGCTTTGGCGATGCCCCAGGCGATCGACTTGTCATTGGCCAGTCCCATGATCACGCCGCGTTTGCCTGCCATCAGCCCATTTGCCATCAATTGGTTTGACATTGGCCCCTCTCCATCCAAATGATTGCCTGCAAATTGCTTTAGGGGATCGGCGGGGGTGCTTCAAGCCTCGCTTCCTTAGCGGCAACTTTGCGCGAGTTCCCGGGGTAACCGTGCAGATCGGGCGGCCCGGCGCCCAGGCAGGCCAGTAAAGGGGCCAATGACCAATGAGTGACCGTAGCGGAATTTTTGCAGGCGATGATCCGTTTCAAATTGCCCGGAGCTGGCTGGCTGAGGCCGAAGAAAGTGAGCCGAATGACCCCAACGCCATTGCGCTGTCCACGGTGGATGCAGATGGGCTGCCCAATGCGCGCATGGTGCTGCTGAAGGAAATCGAAGACGGGGCTTTCGTGTTTTACACCAACTACGAAAGCGCCAAAGCCGGTGAGATTGATCAGGCTGGCAAAGCGGCCTTTGTCATGCATTGGAAATCTCTGCGCCGGCAGATCCGGGTGCGCGGTATCGTCAGCAAAGAGGACGGGCCACAGGCGGATGACTATTACAATTCACGCTCCTTGAAGTCCCGTTTGGGGGCCTGGGCGTCAAAACAATCTCGTCCGTTGGCCTCGCGCTCTATTTTGATGGCTGAGGTGGCTAAAGTGACAGCCAAACATGGTCCAAATCCCAAGCGACCCAACTTTTGGGGAGGTTACAGAATCACGCCGCTTGAGATTGAATTTTGGGCGGACGGGGCATTTCGCCTCCACGATCGCTTTACTTGGCGTCGTGAAACAGTGAGTGAAAACTGGAAGATAGACCGCCTGAGCCCGTGATTTTCGCGTGACGTGAAATGCAAATAGTTGTAAAAAAGTCAACTTTTGCCTTGCATGAGCACTGTTGTATGTCACATGAAATGCATGGGGATGACGATCATGTGGGTAACGAAACATTGAGAACTGAAGTGGACGGCGCCCGCAGGGTAATTGGCCTGGTGAAATGGTTCGACCCCGTAAAGGGGTTCGGATTCGTTGTCGCCGATGAAGGTGGGCCAGATATCCTGTTGCATGCCAACGTTTTGCGCAACTTTGGGCAAAGCTCCGTAGCGGATGGCGCGAAGATAGAACTGGACGTACAGAAAACGGAGCGTGGGATCCAGGCGACCGAAGTGTTCAGTATTGAACCACCGCTTGGAACAGAAGGGGCCACGCTGGCCGATTTCGAAGACATCGATCCAGAAGTGATCCGCACCGCTCCGTTGGAGCCGGCGCGCGTCAAATGGTTCGACAAAGGCAAGGGCTTTGGCTTTGCCAATATCTTTGGTCGCGGCGAAGACGTCTTTGTACATGTCGAGGTACTGCGCCGGTCGGGTCTGGCGGACCTGCAACCGGGTGAGGCCGTCGGCCTGCGGGTGATTGACGGCAAACGCGGACGGATGGCGACAGAGGTCTGCGCCTGGGAAGCGGCCCTTAAATCGGATGACTAAGATGATGCGGCTGGTCCTTGCGGGGCTGGCCGCAACTCTTTTCAGCGCCTCCACTGGCGCGGCTGCCTGTCGTGAGGATGTGGTGCAGCTGCGTGGGGATTGGGGGCAGGCCCAGTTCCGCGTTGAACTGGCCGATGACCCCGCCGAGCGTCAGCAGGGGCTGATGTTCCGCAAATCCATGCCGCGCGGATCGGGCATGTTGTTTGTCTATGAAGATGAGCGCGTGGTCGGCTTCTGGATGCGCAACACCTATATCGCCTTGGACATGATCTTTGCCGATGGGGCGGGTGTGGTGCAGCATGTGCATCATAATGCGGTGCCGCTGGATGAAACGGTCATCCCCGGCGGCGATGCGATTCAACATGTGCTGGAAATCAACGCAGGCCTGGCTGAGGGTCTGGGCATTGTGCCGGGCAGCCAGCTGCGTCATCCGGCGATTGATCAGGCGCGTGCCGCCTGGGTTTGCGATTAAAATCCCAGTGAATAAAGGGCGCTCTGATGCGGGTGAAAAAAACTCACCCCCGGAGGTGATTTCGCTCTTTTCAATCCGGTTCACACGGGGTAGACCCCACGCACGGTCCGGGGCGTAGCGCAGTCTGGTAGCGCACCTGTTTTGGGTACAGGGGGTCGTGAGTTCGAATCTCGCCGCCCCGACCACTTTCTTCCATCGATATGATTGAATTGCCCTTCGCGGCCGATGCTGCCGTGTCCGTTCGCGCCGGGTGATTGTTTTTTCAGCAGCGGCGCAGCAGTCCTGTTTGCGGGCAAGTTTTGCGCCAAATTCCTGAATTTTCTGCGGATTTGGACAGGAAATATGCCCTATTGGCGCCCAGCAATGGTGCAATCAGAATTCTGCCCTTACTAGCAAGGCGTTGCGCGATGTGGCGGGTTTTCCCCACTCACGAAGGAATCGCGATCCTGTGACCCAACGCGAGCGAATGGGCTTTCGGTCAACGAAAAAGATTAAATTTTCCGAAAATAAAACCGTTGACCGAATATGGGTGCATACGCCAACTTGTGGGGGCCAGCGGCAGGCTGCACCATATATTGTAGCCGCAGGTGACAGGGACATATTAATCGGAACGGGGTTTCCCCACTTTGTTTTTCTTCGATCTCATGGGGGTGGGATCGTTGCGCTAAAGATGTGCGCGGTCTGCTGTTGGCACGAATGCAACGACATTCGTTGACCAGGGATTGAGACAGACCACAGACAGGGCAGCACAGCGATGCACATCGAGAGAAAGTTCATCACATCCGGTCAGGACGCCTATGCGGAGCTGACATTCACCACCACCGCTTCGGAAATTCGCAACCCTGACGGCACCGTGGTGTTCAAACTGGATGAGGTGGAGGTTCCCGACAGCTGGAGCCAGGTGGCCTCGGATGTGATTGCGCAGAAGTATTTCCGCAAAGCAGGCGTTCCGGCAGAACTGAAAAAGGTCAAAGAGGCAGGTGTGCCAGAGTTCCTCTGGCGGTCGGTGCCAGCCAGCAAATCCACCAAGATGGGCGGCGAAACTTCGGCCAAGCAGGTGTTTGACCGGCTGGCGGGCGCCTGGACCTATTGGGGCTGGAAAGGCGGCTATTTCAGCAGCGAAGATGATGCGCGCAGCTATTACGATGAAATGCGCTATATGCTGGCCACTCAGCGGGCGGCGCCAAACTCCCCCCAGTGGTTCAATACAGGTCTGCATTGGGCCTATGGCATCGATGGTCCGGGGCAGGGGCATCACTACGTCGATTACAAGTCCGGCAAGCTGGTCAAATCCAAATCCGCGTATGAACATCCGCAACCGCATGCCTGTTTCATCCAGTCCGTTTCGGATGATCTGGTGAACGAAGGCGGCATCATGGACCTCTGGGTCCGTGAAGCCCGCCTGTTCAAATACGGCTCTGGCACGGGTACCAATTTCTCCTCCCTCCGTGCCGAGGGGGAAGCACTGTCAAGCGGGGGCAAATCCTCTGGCCTGATGGGCTTCCTTAAGATCGGGGACCGGGCGGCTGGTGCGATCAAATCGGGTGGCACCACCCGGCGCGCGGCCAAGATGGTGATCTGTGATGTTGATCACCCCGATATCGAAGAGTTCGTGAACTGGAAGGTGAAAGAAGAGCAGAAGGTCGCCTCGATCGTCGCCGGTTCCAAGATGCATGAGGCCAAGCTGAACGCGATCTTTGCCGCGATCCGTGCCTGGGATGGCGCGGCGGCAGATGCGACTGATCCCAGGGCCAATGCCGGCCTGAAGACCGCGCTGCGCGAGGCTAAGAAAGTTGCGATCCCGGAAACCTACGTGAAGCGGGTTCTGGATTACGCGCGGCAGGGCTATGACAGCATCGAGTTTCCAACCTATGACACCGATTGGGATTCTGAGGCCTACGCCTCAGTCTCGGGCCAGAACTCCAACAACTCGGTCCGGGTGACGGATGCCTTCCTGAAGGCTGTGGAACAGGATGAAGACTGGGCGCTGTTGAACCGGACAGACGGGCAGGTTTCCAAGACCTTGAAGGCGCGCGATCTTTGGGAAGATATCGGCCATGCGGCCTGGGCCTGCGCCGATCCCGGCATTCAGTTCCACGATACCGTCAACGCCTGGCACACCTGCCCCGAAGACGGTGAAATCCGCGGGTCAAACCCCTGTTCGGAATATATGTTCCTGGACGATACCGCCTGTAACTTGGCCTCAATGAACCTGCTGACCTTCTTTAAGGATGGCACCTTCCAGGCCGAAGATTACATGCACGCCACGCGGCTTTGGACCATCACGCTGGAAATCTCGGTGATGATGGCGCAGTTCCCGTCAAAGGAAATTGCCCAGCTGTCTTATGAGTTCCGCACCCTAGGTCTGGGCTATGCCAATATTGGTGGCCTGCTGATGAACATGGGGCTGGGCTATGACAGTGATGCGGGCCGGGCGATGGGCGCGGCGTTGACGGCGATCATGACCGGTGTGTCCTATGCCACCTCGGCCGAAATGGCCGGTGAGCTGGGTCCGTTTGCAGGCTACAAGCGCAACAAGAAACACATGCTGCGCGTCATGCGCAACCACCGCACCGCCGCCTATGGCGCGACCGAGGGCTATGAGGATCTGGCCGTCAAACCGGTGCCGCTGGATCTGGGCAATGTGCCGGATCAGCGCTTGGCGCATCTGGCGATGCAGGCCTGGGATGAGGCGTTGGAGCTGGGTGAAAAACACGGCTACCGCAACGCGCAGGTTTCCGTGATCGCGCCCACCGGCACTATTGGTCTGGTGATGGATTGTGACACCACCGGGATTGAGCCGGATTTCGCGCTGGTGAAATTCAAAAAGCTGGCCGGCGGCGGGTACTTCAAGATCATCAACCGTTCGGTGCCGGCAGCGCTGGAAAACCTAGGCTATTCCTCTGCCCAGATTGAGGAGGTCATCTCCTACGCGGTGGGGCATGGTACCATGGGCAACGCGCCGGGCATCAACCACACCTCACTGGTGGGCCATGGCTTCACCAGCAATGAGATTGAGAAGGTTGAGGCGGCATTGGCCACGGCCTTTGACATCCGGTTCGTGTTCAACCAGTGGACGCTGGGGGAAGAATTCTGCCGCAACGCGCTGGGGATCCCGGCGGAGAAGTTGAGCGATCCGTCCTTTGACCTGCTGCGCCATCTTGGGTTCAGCAAGGCGGATATTGAGCTGGCCAATGACCACGTTTGCGGCACCATGACCCTGGAAGGGGCGCCGCATCTGAAAGAAGAGCATTACCACATCTTCGACTGCGCCAACCCCTGCGGCAAGAAGGGCAAGCGGTATCTGAGTGTGGACAGCCACATCACCATGATGGCCGCCGCGCAGAGCTTTATCTCGGGCGCGATCTCCAAAACCATCAACATGCCCAACGATGCCACCATCGAAGACTGTAAAGCGGCATATGAGCTCAGCTGGTCTCTGGGCATCAAGGCAAACGCGCTGTACCGCGATGGCTCCAAACTCAGCCAGCCACTGGCCGCAGCCCTGATCGAAGACGATGATGAGGCCGCTGAGGTTCTTGAAACCGGCACCCCGCAGGAAAAGGCGCAGGTGCTGGCCGAGAAGGTGATCGAGAAGGTCGTCGTTAAGGAACTGGTGCGCAGCCACCGTGAAAAAATGCCGGAGCGCCGCAAGGGCTACACCCAGAAAGCGGTTGTTGGCGGTCACAAGGTGTATCTGCGGACCGGTGAATATGAGGATGGCTCCCTCGGGGAAATCTTCATCGATATGCACAAAGAAGGCGCCGGCTTCCGCGCGATGATGAACAACTTCGCCATCGCTGTGTCGGTCGGTCTGCAATACGGTGTCCCGTTGGAGGAGTTTGTGGATGCCTTCACCTTCACCAAGTTTGAGCCGGCGGGCATCGTGCAGGGCAATGACTCGATCAAAAACGCCACCTCGATCCTTGACTATATCTTCCGGGAACTGGCGGTCAGTTATCTGGATCGCACCGATCTGGCGCATGTGAAACCGCAGGGTGCATCCTTTGATGACATCGGGCGCGGCGTCGAGGAAGGGGTCAGCAACGTTGAGGAGTTGAGCGAAACCGCCGCAACCCGGTCGTTGGAGATGCTGAAGCAGATCAGCTCCACCGGGTACCTGCGCAAGCGTATGCCGGAAGATCTGATGGGGCTGCAGGTGCCACAGACCAGCACGGATGTGGCGCCAGAGGTGGCAAATGTTGCCGTGGCAGCGGCCCCGGCCAGCGAGGCCGCAACGGCACTGGATGCACGATCCAAGGCGAAAATGCAGGGCTATGAGGGCGAAGCCTGCGGTGACTGCGGCAATTACACATTGGTGCGCAACGGCACCTGCATGAAGTGCAACACCTGCGGCGCGACCTCGGGCTGCAGTTGATGAATTCCGGGGTGGGTGCGCCCACCCTTGATGCGAGATGGGCGTACAGGCAAAACACAATCGGGCGGCAAAACAGCGTCCCATTTCGCAAAACTGGCCCCCCGCGTGGGGGCCTTTTCTTTGCAACCATGGGGCGGATTGCCCCGTGTTTATTGAGGATTTCTAAAAGTATACCGTAAAAACCCGTTAGAGGTTCCAAGAGTGCTGTTCAGAGTAATCGAGGGAACCCATGGAATTACAGTCGATCAATGCGGATGAAGCGACCCCGGTAAACCCTGCGGACCTGGATGCCATGTCGGCGCAGCATCAAGAGGCGATCCATGAAATTGCCAGCCGGATCGGCGCGCTTTCGGTATCGCTCGCCTCAGCGTCAGGCGAAATTGCAGACACCAGCGAACGGGTAAACGCCGAAGCGGTGGTGTTTCAGGAACTGGCCTCACAAACTGAACAGATGTCCGCGCAAAGCCGTTCGGTGCTGGACAGCGCCAGCAGCGCGGTCGAAATGTCCGGATCCGCCGAAGAAACCGTTTCCGCCACCTCCAAACGGCTGGGCGCCATGGTGAATGAGGTGAACGGTCTGATCGACGGTGTCTCGGCGATTTTCAAGAAACTATCGGTGCTGGAAGAGACCCTGCAACGTGTGGCCACGGTTTCCGGTGAGGTTGACAATATCTCGCGCAAGACCAACCTCTTGTCACTCAACGCCTCGATCGAAGCTGCGCGCGCCGGTCGTCATGGCCGCGGCTTTATGGTTGTGGCGCAAGAGGTTAAGGATCTGTCGAACCTGACCAGCGAAGCCACCGGTGAAATTCAGGAAACCGTTGGGGAGTTGGGCAAAGAGTTGCGCGACCTGATGTATGATGCGCAGCAGGCGGTCGAAACCGCTGGCAGCATCCGTCAGCAGACAGACGGTATCGGCAGCGAAATCGAAGCGATCCCGGAAACGCTGGGTCAGATGACCAAAGCGCAGCGCAACATTCTGGCCGCCAGCGAAGACATCAGCAAAGTCACCGGTGAGGTGGGCACCTCAATCGCGCAGCTGGCGGAAGAGGTCACAGACAGCTCCAACAGTCTGAAAGATGCGATCACCGCCGTGCAGGACATCACGGAAAACGCCGAAGGCATCACCGGCATGGTGTCGCGCCTTGGTGTTGAAACGGTGGATACGCCTTATATTCGCGCGGTGCAGGAGCTGGGGCAGCAGATCTCAGAAGCCTTTACCGATGCGGTGAACGCGGGGCGGATCACCTTCCAGGATCTGATGGATCGCAACTATACGCCGATCCCCGGCTCAGACCCGGCGCAGGTGATGGCGCGCTTCACCACCTTTACAGATTCCGTTCTGCCCGCCTTTCAGGAAAAGATGCTGGAATTTGCCGAGGATGTTGTGTTCTGCGCCGCGGTGAACAAGGACGGCTATCTGCCGACCCATAACAAGAAATTCTCCATGCCGCAGATCCCCGGTGAGACCGAATGGAACATGGGCTACAGCCGCAACCGCCGGATCTTTGATGATCGCGTCGGGCTGGCGGCCGGCAATTCGACCAAACCGTTCCTGCTGCAGGCCTATCGCCGCGATATGGGCGACGGCAACTTTGTGATGATGAAAGACCTCTCAGCGCCGATCTTCGTCAATGGCACGCATTGGGGCGGGATCCGGCTGGCCTACAAGGTCTGAGATATCAGTTTGACGTAACCAGTTTGCCCTGTTGCGGCAGTTTTACGTCTGATGTGGCAGGAACGGGAGTGCAGACCCGTTCCTGCCATTTTCTTTTCCGGCTCACGCCTTTCGGGTGGCCGCGGCGATCCAGATGCCGGCAATCACAAAGGAGGCAATGGCGTTCCAGCTGGCCATCGACAGGCCCATCAGCTGCCAGACCACCTGATCACACATGACAATGTCGCTGCCAGTTGTGGACAGCAGGTTGCCCATGTCCAACCCGTTGCCGCCGCCGCTGCAGCTGGTCGGGCCCTCCCACCAGTCGCGTTCGACCCCGTTGTGGTAGACGCCCAGCCCGGCCGTGGTCAGCGCCGCAGCGGCCCCAAGCCAGGAGAAGATCCGCAAACCGCCAAGCGTCAGCGCGATACATCCAATGGCAATGGCCGCCGCATGGGGCCAGCGTTGCCAGAGGCACATCTTACACGGTGCATAGCCCAGAAACTGAAACATGAAGGCGCCACCGATCAGGGTGATCGAACCCAGCGTGGCCAGTGCCACCAAACTTCTGCGGTCAAAAGACATCATAGATATTTCACCAGATAGAACCCGCCGGCCAGGATCACGATGAACAGGATGAACATCAGACCCAGGCGGCGTTCGATAAAGTCACGGATCGGCGCGCCGAATTTCCACAGCAAAGCCGCCACAATGAAAAAGCGCAAGGCCCGTGCGATGATTGAGGTCACGATAAAGGTCACAACAGGCATGCCGGTCCAGCCCGACATGATGGTGATGACCTTGAAGGGGAAGGGCGTCAGCCCGGCGATCAGCACCGGCCAGAAGCCGAAGGAATTGAACCGGTCGTTAAACCCGGCCATAGCATCGCCTTTGCCCATTGCCTCCAGCACCGGGCGGCCCAGCTCCTCGTAGAAGAAGGCGCCGATGCCATAGCCCAGGATGCCACCAAGCACCGAACCGACCAGTGCGACCGAGGCTATCAGCCAGGCGCGCGACGGGCGGGCCAGGATCATCGGGATCATCAGCACATCAGGTGGGATCGGAAAGAAGGAGGCCTCGACAAAGGCAATGATGCCAAGCACCCAGAGGGCCCGCGGATGATCGGCAAAGGCCATCGTCCAGTCATATAGTTTTTTCAGCATGCCCCGCCTCTTTTCTTGTGTCTTTTACGCCATGGCCCTGCGGGACGGTCAACCGATTTTCCGGCCTCCTCACAATTCTGTGCTGAAATCGGCCTGTGACGGGACGTAGACTTTCGGATTCTGGGTTGCGATCGTCCTGAAACCCCAGATCCCAGGGGGCAGAACCCGTGGGCGGCGCGGGAATTTTCTACACGATTACGTCGCTTTGCCTCTGGACGGCGCGCAGCGGGGGCGGTACATCAACAAAACACCGTGCCCAAGTGGCGGAATGGTAGACGCAGGGGATTCAAAATCCCCCGCCTTTGCGGGCGTGCCGGTTCGAGTCCGGCCTTGGGTACCATTAAAACAAGGGCTTGCAGCGTTTTTCGTTGCGAGCCCTTGTCTTATTTGGGGATTTACTCCCACTCTTTACTCCCATTTTCTTGTTCTGTTCTTGTTCTATTCTCCGAGAGATTGGCCCGCTTTGGACAGCGCTTTGCGACTCGCTTTTCTGCGGTAGTAAGCCACCATCTCCGCGCTCTGATTGGTGATCGCTTGAATTTGTGCATCCGTGGCGCCGGCTTCGGCGAGTCGAACAATCGCCAGCTTTCTCAATCCATGAAGGGTGTAGGGGGCAGCCTTTTCGCCAAGATCTTTCCTCCAGGTTCGGAACCTCTTTTCAACAATATTGTAGCCAAGGGGCTCAGTTAGGTTCTTGGCAAGAACGTGCGCGCCTTCTTTTTTCAGGCTTTCCACATAGGAGCGCAGTTGCGGCGGGCAGTACACCTCAAACCGCTCATTTCCTTTCTCGTCACAGACGCGCATCCATTCGCCATCAAAATCTTCATGCTTCATCGTGACGGCGGCAGAGGGGCGCTGGCCAGTTCCTAGAATCAGCTCCGCTGCTGTGCGAACAGCTTCTGGCGCTGCTGTAAGTTTGGTGATCATCCATTCCGGCCAAGGCTCATATTCGCGTTGCTTGCCAAAGAAGTTGATGCCCTCAGCGGGATTTGGCCCAAGTGGCCAATCCAATTGCGCACGTGCGTAGTTCCAAAGAAGTTTGATGGTGGCGACGTATTTGTCTGCTTTCCGCGGTGTCTCAGCAAGACGGGCGTGAGCGGTTCTGAGGCCCTGTTTGGTTGTCTTTCGGACGTCCTTGTCTGCGTTCTTCTCCAAAATCCGCTCCATGTCGCGGGCGTAGCTTCGTTTGGTGGAGGCCGCCAGCTTCTTCTGGATCCGTGGATCTGAGCGCCATTCAATGATCAGCGCGCCCCACGAATAGGGAGACTTCTGAGGCGCTTGTTTCTTATGACGGCCCGCTTCGCACGCCCAATAAAGCGCGTCGAGTTGCTGCGAGTCGCCTTTCCAATCGAGCAGGATTGCCCTTTCCCTGCGCTTCCCTTCTTCCGTCCATGTGACACGGTGGTAGGGGGTCCAAGCGGCCTTGCTCTTGTCCCATTTCCAGTGCAGTCGTGGTTTCGAAATTCGGGGTTTTGCGGGGCGTCTCACAGCTCAATATCCTCCGCCTTATCTGGTAGGGCTGCACTTCCGTCGGCAATCTTTTCTAGGGCGGCAACACTCCAGCGAATAATGCCATTGCGCCGCAACTGCGCCGGCGGAAGCGAACCTGAGTTTACGTGCTTGGTAAACTCGGTGCGGCTCATGTCGAGCATTGCCGCCGCCGTCTTTTCTGAAACCCATAGTGGCGTGATCTTGGCCATCAATCACCCTCCTGTGGGTCATTCATAGTTGCAGCTCTCTTGCGGCGAAGCTCTTCTGTGGCTGTCGGGTTGATGCAGTCAACCCAGCGCTCACAATTGGCCCAAGCGGCCTCTGTGGCTTCGGGGTCATATTCGCGGATCGCTTTGCGCAGGCGGTCAAAGTCGTGCAGCATGGTTTGGGTTTTGGCGTTTCCGATGAAAAGGGTGGCAGTCATGACGACGCCTCCATCGGGGTGCTTTCGCTGGCTGCGACCGCTTCCAGAAGCGCCCGAACCTTCGCCTTGATCTGCTCGTCTTTCAACTTGGCAAACAGGGCTGCGGCGCGGGCTGTTTCTTCATCGATCACCGGGGCGCCTGCCTTTACTTGGTCCAGACCTTCGTAAAAGAACCCGGGCGCCACGTTCAGCAGGTTGCCTAGCTCATACAGCTTGCTGGCGCTGACCCGGTTGCGGCCAAGTTCGTATTTTTGGACCTGCTGAAATGACAGATCCAAACCTTTGGCAATATCGGTCTGTGTCAGGCCGCGCAGGGTGCGAAGGGCTTTTAGCTGCTTGCCGACGTGAACATCTACGGGGTGTGCCATGGGGAAGTTCCTTTTGTGAAAAATCTATTGTCCGTCGCTGGTCCCTGTCCTCAGGGGCCAGGAAACGATGTCAGTTGTCGGTTTTGCGAAATTCGGCCACTGTTTCCAGTAGGCGCATGTGTGCCTCGGGGGCAGCCGCTTCCATCTTCTCGATTTGGTCCTGGTAAAGCTCCAGCACACCTTCGAGATCTGAACTGTCTATTAAGTCGTTGGCGATCATGTCGACGAGTTTTTGGAATTGCTCGGGGTCGGGCGCGGTCTCGGCGGCCGTCTCCTGCTGTTCTTCCTCGGTCTCGGGAACAACCTCGGCTTCAGCAACCGGTTCTGCCGGCTGGCGTGTCTGATACTTGTCCAGCGCATCAGCCGGAGTGACGTCCTTCATATCGAGCTCGACTTCCACCTGCGCCGGAACGCCGACCATCACTTCGGGGCAATACAGACGGATCAGGAACGTGGCCGAGCGGTAGCGCAGCATCTGTTCCGGCATCGACCGATACTTCGGGTTCTTGGTCCAGTTCTCGGCTTTCGCCATGGCCATGTCGCAGGTCGCGGTGACCTTCTTGCCAGTGGATGCCAGTTCCGCGAACGCGGTCACAGATAGATTGTCACCTGAGCCTTTGAGATCCCAGCTGATCGGGTTTTTGAAAACACCGTGCTGATTGGCTTTGCCGATCATGTAAGACGACGACCAACCAGGCTTGCCGCCAACAAAGTAAATGTTCTGTGCAACGGTCAAAGGATCTTCGTTCAGGCGGCTTGCCATGTTCATGACCAAAACGCCGTTCGCGATGGCGGTCTCCTTGGAACCTTTACGCAGGTGCTCTGGGAACAGAGGGGACAAGGCGAGCATGCCGCCGACGCGCTGCATGTGTTCGAAGGCGTCGGGATCCATCAAAAGCGGCATGGATGCGGATTGTGCGGGAAGAGACATTTTGATTTCCTGTGAACTGTGATGGATTAAGCGACGCTCTTGCGTTCAGTGATCGTTATGCCGGGGATTTTGGTTTCTTCCGGGTCAAAGCCCTTGGCGCGCACATCAGCTGTGGCTATGCGGCGAAGAACCTCGGCAACGTCAGGATGGTTCTGGTAATGCATGAACAGCAGGCGAACGTTGGTCACTTCCACCTCACGGATGGTCCGGACAGACATAGTGCGGCCACCGCCCGAAGCAGACTTGATGCCTGAGACAGCGGGCTTCGCAGCCGCTTTGGCTTGCTTTTCGGCGGCCTTCTGGGCTTCCTCGGCATCCACTTGCGCGCTGATATCGCCGCTGGCAGCAGCCTCGGCCACCAGACGGGCAGCTTCGGCCTGTTTCGCCTCAGCGTCTTGCTGGGCTTGTTCGCGTGCCTCGTCTTCGCGGCGCTGTTTTTCCGCGGCGAATTCCGACAGCTTGGACTTGAGCGCGTCTGCCGCGGCTGCCAACTTCTTCAACAGCGGATTGAAGGCAGTTTGGACCTCTCTGCCAGCGTCGTCATGTGGCTTCTTCGCGGCTTTTCGGTCAGCGTCGACTTTCTTCCACAGCTTGCGCAACCCGGTAATCTGATCGTTCAGCTGCTCGGCTTGAGTCTCGCTTTCGATCTTTTCGACAGACTGCCACATCTTGGTCACTTCCAAGAATTCCTCCGCGGTCACCTGGCGGCTAGCCAGAACGTTGGGGTCAAATGCAGGCGGTTGGTTGTGACCCATCGGGGCCGGGGCACCAGCTGTCATATTTGTTGGTGAAGTAGGAACGTTCATCAAATAACTCCTTGGGGTTCTGTAGGGACTTGCGACAGATCAATTGCTCGACGGCTGTCGAGCATCCGGCTGCCGTTACGCAGCCGATAGTCGGTCAGGTGCTTAAATTCGGCACGGCTGATCGGGGTGAGGTAGGTCCAGTGCTCTGCTGGATCTCCCGCTTCAATGCCTTCGATTTCGATGCGCAGCACTTCGTCGCGTGTCAATTCACCGGTCACTAGGTCGATATCGCGATCGATGAAGATGCGGACAGGAACCCAAGGACCGCCTTTGACCAGCTTTCGCTTAAACCAGCCGCAGTGTGGGATACCGTCATGGAGCGCGGGTGCGTTTCCAGCAACTGCTGCCCTGTACCAAGCATATAATTGAGACATTGAGGATGGTTGCCTGATCATTTTGCCGCAGCCTTCGACTTGTCGGCGTTCGCTTTGCGTTCAGTCTCCTTGGCTACTTCTTTTGTGCGCCATTCATCGGCTGCACGTTTAGCTGCCATTGGTGTCTTGCCTGAAAACCGCATCGGCAAATTCCCGATGTAGGCGAAACAGGGGTCGCGGTCATCCAGTGGCCGATAAACGCGGATCCTCAGTTCCGTAATCGGAACCATGTTGCGCTTCTTAGGCATGTTTGTTCCCTTTCTGGATGGTGAAGTTGGTCCAGCCCAATACGCGGGCAGTTTCGAAGCAGGCTTTGGGGTGGCGGCCGGGCAGGGCGATCCCGCTGGAGTGGTCGAAGACGATCCACATCAGCAGGCACCGCAGGACACGGCCGCATGGTGGCCAATGGCCTTTTGCAGCGTGATCAGCAGGCAAACAGCCAGAGTCACCCACCACAGAGCCAGCATGAGCGCCGGGAATAGGCTGCGGCGGGGCTTCAGGAGGTTCCCGCCAGAACGCAGGTCTCCATAGCGCCCAAGAGGCGCTCGAGCGTTGTCACGGCTCATGTCAGACACTCCAGTGATTAGGGGTTAGGTTCCGCCGGCGCCGGTGGTGCAGGCCCACAGGTGATCAGAGACGTAATGTGCTGTTCTGGGCGGATTACTCGCAGGCGCAAACAGGGAAAAACCGGAAGCTATTGATAGATTTGGGGCGCCACACTGCCAGCACTCTAACAGTGATTGGATATGTACACGTGATTGCGCACGGCCCATGAGGCTTTGCAATCTACAGAAAATCCTGAATTTTCCGAAGTAATCAGAAGAACGTGAGACGAATGCGCTTGGATTGGTAGCGCGAATTGCGGGCGGGGTTAGGAACGGCTTCTTACTGGTAAAAACCCCGCCCGCACCGGACGACGCGCTGCTAAGCGCAGCTTCAACAGCGCATTCCGTGAGTTCTTTATAGGTAGGGCAAGCATCGGATTTGGCAAGTGAAGCATGGCATTGGGGGCTTGAAGCTTGCGCGGGCAGGGTGCCCAGGGAGGTTTTGGGACGTGGCCCCCCGCCCGCGCTGGTCGAAGCGCTGCCCAAGAGGAGATGGGCAACGCGCTCCGTGAGTGTTCCAATGATCCCCCCGAAAAAGTCCCGGCCAGCAGGCAGACAGGCAAAATGACTACCGGCCGGGGAATTGGGTGCAGGTTTCACGGCACCGATCGGGGGAAGTGGGGAAGGGCGGTTCATTCCGCCGCCTCCAGATATTCGCTTACGCCATAGCTTGCGGCTTCTTCGCGCGCCGCGCGGCGGGCCAGTTCGGCTTTGGTGTCGTCAGGGGCAAATTCTGCCAGCCATTCGGGCCACTCGCCTGTGATCGAAACCATGTGGTCGCCAAAGTCACGCAGGGCGTCTTCGGTGATTTCGCGCGAGGAGCCTTCGTGTAGGTCAATTTGAATGACGCGGATCCGGTTTGCATTGGCTTCGTTATGTTCGCCGATCACCTCAAACACGTCGCCCATGCCTTCCAGAACTTTGTTTTCCGGGGTGGTCCACTCGGTCAGAGCGCCAAGGCGGCTGCTCATCCAGGTGAAAGAGACGTGGTAAATGGTCTGGTACATATCGGCTTCTCCTCTCAAATCTCCCTCCCGCGATTGGCGGCCTGTTGGGTCGGTGCCCGGGTTGGCCTTTTGCCTCTTCGGCGGGTGGTAGGCGGAGGCTGTTTGCCTTCGCTATGGTAGAGAGTATGACAAGTTTTTTGTCAATTCAACCATTAAATGACAAAAATTTTGTCATTTAGTGGTGTGTTGGTATTCGCTGACTATGCGAGATTTAATGAAGAGAGATTCCGAATGAGTTGGAAGCCGGGAAGCTACAAACGACTTCTAAAGTTGCCGGTTGAAACATTGTGAACTTAGAGCCGCACCAATGTCTGGAGATATTGCTTAATCTTCGATCGAAGATTCGCACCCTGAATTGGGCACCAACTGCTCTGTGTGTTGAAGCTTTTGGTGTTGCAGGCACGCGAACAATTACAGGCTACCTGGGGGTTCTGGTGAAGTGGTTCGTCAGTACCGTGAAAATACGGACTGAAAAGTTGTCGTGCCCTAGGGGTTGATCGAACCACATCCTAAACTTACGATCTGTTCTGAATTATTTTGAAGTTATATGTTGATCGAATGGATCCACGCGGGGCGATTATGGAACGTATAGAGATCCTTATCGAGGGTGCTAAAGACAGCGAATTTACGATTGATTTTCTTGAGATGCTTACTCAAGGCCTGTCGATCCACGCTTTGCGGAGGGTCATAGGCAACGCATCTGATATGCCCACGTACATGAAATCGAGTGACAACCCATATGTATCGCGCAAGGCGAGAGCCCCATCTAAAGACAATCGGTAATCTCCACTTTCCCAGTTGTTGAGCTGAGCGCGTTTGAGGCCAGCCTTGCGAGCGTACTCAGCTTGATTGAGGCCTTCCAATGATCGGTGCCACTTAAGACGTTCGGCAATATCGGCGAAGGGTTTGTCAGTGTTGGTCATAGTTACCATTTTGGCATGACAAGAATTTTGTCTAAATGGACAATCGGTTGTCTTGACGAATGACAAGTTTTTTGTCAAATCATACATTCATGACAAATCCTCATGTAGATGAAATCGTGGCTAAGCTAACAGAGCGTGCAATCTGCGAAGCGCTCGGTGTGAGTTCGTTCTCAGTAAAAAGCGCCCGGTCAGCAGGACGATTTCCTGCATCTTGGTTCCGACTGATATCAGAGATGTGTGCGATCAATGATGTGTCGTGCCCAATCGAAGTGTTCAATATGCGTACTCGCGGTTCTACTAAAGACCTGTCGGATACCCAAGGAAACGGGGTTTCAGATGTCTGACCTCCGTTCCCGGATCAACGCCTCAATGGCGGCTCTGATCGACGGCTCATTTGGATGCCTGGATGCAGCTGCCGAAACGATCAATGCAAGGTTGGGGCGCTCGGTCGGCAAAGGCACGCTGTCTAAAAAGCTGGGGCAAAGCATCGGCTGGAACGTGGACGAGGTCATGGCCTTAGAGGACGCAGCCGGCCGCTATCCTGTGACTAAGATGTTGGCCCGGAGGCTTCGCCCTGACGAATACACGGCTCAAGGTTGCGTTCTTCTTCATGTCGGTCAGATCAGCAAGGAAACCGGGGAGGCGGTCAACGCGATCCTTTCGGCTCAGCAGTCTGATGCAGGTTGTGAATATGACCAGGCAATAGTTGAGATTGATGAGGCAGTCGAGGCGCTTCAGCAGGCAAGGCTGCGGCTTGAACGCGAGAGCGTGGGGGCTGAAAGATGAAGCGCTTACTCGTTCATTGCCAGCCATGCCGAGACCTGACGGTCTATGCAATATCCAATCATGCTGAACTGATCATCCCATTTCATTTTGCACTTGGCATAGATCTCAATACCAACCGCTTCAGGGGTTTGGTTCAACAGGATCGAGGCCTCCTTTGCGCCGTCGACCTCGCTCTGCATGCAATAGGCCACCATCTCCCATTGCTGCCCCCACTTCCCCTCACAGAAGCGAAAAGACGGTCCGATGATGTTGAGCGTTCCTTCTCCCGATATAGACCAGTAGGCAGAGGCTGTTTCGTAGCCCTCTTGATTTCTGTCCAGGCAGTATTTCTGCATCGAATAGTCGTCCGGCCATTCCGATACGCAGTTGGCCGTTACTTCCGTCATATCTCTCTCAGCTGGCTCAGCCGCGGCTCCGGACCCGGCGAGGATGACTGCAACGGCAGTCGTGATCCACTTCATATCAAGTTCTCCAAAAAATTGGCTCGCAAGGTATCAATACTACTTAGGATAAATTCTAATTCAAGATCCGCAGCTCATTTGCGTTTTGCCTTAGCCTTCGTGGCCGTCCGGTCTTTGGGCCAATGGGGGCCTGACCTTGCCCAGACGGGGAAACCCGATGGTCCTTATTCCCGCGTGGCTTCGCAGCCGCGCTCCATAATCTTGGAGCTGGACAAATGTTAGGTTCGATCAAGCGTGAAGGCGACGAAGTCGTGATCCGGATGCCGGCAGATGATGCACACAGCTTATGCGTCGCCCTTCAGCCTTGCCCTTGCAAAGCCACAAAATCAAACGCGACTGCGAACATCCGAACACGTTTGGCCAAAGGCCTGATGCGGGCTGTCTTGTCGAAGTCTGTGCAGCGGCATGCGCTACACAACAGCGAGCGGTGATGCATGTCAGACGTTAGCTTTATGAGGCTCCTCCGGATCGCAGAGGCGCAGGTTGCGGAAGAAGATCGCAAGGTCGAGGAGATGGCAGCCCTGATTGGCGACAATGGCGGCCCGCCGTTGGAAAAGCCCTTCGGGATCGATGCGCCATGGTTGCGCCATGCCGACGAAGAAGAGTTGGCCCGCCTTGCAAAGCTTCAGGCTCGGATTACGCGCCGCCAATTGATCCTCAAAGAAACCATCGCAGAGCGAACCAAGATCATGAACCGGTGTATCCGCCGCATGCGTCGGTCACAGGGGAAGAACTGACCAATGAGTGACACCGCCCGCCTGATCTTGCCTGCGCCTATCAGCAGCAATAACGTGTTCGCCAACGTGCGGGGCAGGGGACGCAAGCGCACCCCTCGCTATAACCAGTGGCGCCGCGAGGCAAAGCAGCTACTGGACCTTCAAGGGCCTTTGCCGATGTTCTCAGCGCCCGTGACGATCACCTACTTGATCGGGGAGCGGGGTGTCGGGAACATGGATTCCGGCAACGCTGAGAAGGCCTACACCGACGCCCTGGTCAAAGCTGGCATCATCGTAGACGACAGCCGCAGGTGGGTGCGTGCAACGGCCCCGCAGTGGGTCCCAAACATGGTTCGCTGCGTGGCTGTCATTGAAAAGGCCAATCCGGCCCTCTGCGGCCCTGAAGTGGCCTCTACTGTGCCTGCCGGCCTTAGGGAGCTTTTGAGATGAGCAACGCGCCCTTCATGCAGTTGTATGTCGGTGACTACCTGACCGACACGCGCCACCTCACCACAGAGCAGCACGGCGCCTATTTGCTGATCCTTATGACCATGTGGTCGAAGGGAGGGCAGCTGCCGAGCGACCCCAAAAAACTGGCGCGGATCGCGGGGCTTTCCGGCCGTAAATGGGCCTCGGTTTGGGAGGAGATTTCGGAGTTTTTCACCGTCTATGGGGACGTGATTACCAATCAACGTCTGCAAAAAGAGTACAAAAAAGCGCGCGATAAAAGCGAGTTGAGGGCGCAAGCGGGGAGCAAGGGCGGAAAGGCTAAGGCATTGAAAAACAACAAAGCGAGTGTAGCAAAAGCCACAGCATTGCCAAAGCAAGGTCAGAAATCAGAACCATATATAGATAACTCAGAAGATAAATCTTCTTCGTTATCTAACGACGACGGCTACCAAGAATTTCTCGATGCCCATCCCAGATCGCGGGAAACCCTCGACGGGGAACGCAGCTGGGAAGAAGCGCTCGCTTCGGGGCTTTCCGCAGATGACCTCATCGCCGCGGCCAGGCGTTACGCCGAAGCATCGAAAACCTACGACCCGGACAAGGTCAAATTCTCTGACAACTGGCTGCGGGACCGATCGTGGGAGAAGTGCCCTCCGCCTAAAACAGGCCGCAAAATCGGTCAGACTGAGATCCTGGAGCACAACGCCGCTTGGGTGAATGGCGACAAGTTTATTGCGCCGAACATGATCAGCCGGTCGATGGTTGAAGAGCTGATTGCGCGGGAAATGGTGACACTGGAGCGCGTCAAGCAAAGGGGGCTGGCATGACCGACAAACACGCAAAAATGGATATTTCTACGCGGACTGGGCGCAAAACAGCGCCAACCAGATTGAACATCATTTCGGTCACGACTGAAGAAAATACCACAAGGGAGCAGAGCAATGGGCAAGGGTGATAAGCAGCGAGCACGTTCGCGCAAACGGCAGCAGCGGGAACTGCTGGGCGTTGCAAGTCTCGCCCCGGTTCCGCGCCGTGAGGTCGATGGCAACGCTACGCGCGCCAAACGTACCGTGACGGCAAAGCAGGAACGGGCCCCAGACAAGGTGGCCCTGCAGGCCCGAGCCCGGATGATGAGCGCTGGAGAACGGCCGCTTGAGGTAATGCGCACGCAGGCCCTTGGAGAGCCGGCGGGCCAGGCGATCTATCTGACCTACGGCAAGAGCGATCCGGAATTGGCAGCTGAGCTCTGGCAGATCTACGCGACCTTCACGGGCTGCGAGGCTCGCTATGCCCGAGTGGTGCTGGGCAAGTCTCTCCATGCCACGCCCCGCAAGGTTGAGATGTTGCCTGAAAGTTTCGAAGCCCGAGAGGATGACCAGCCCGATCTGCGCAGCGAAGACGAGAAGCACCGCGACGCCGTCAATGCTTGGATGCACTGGCGTGGGCTGATTGGACAGCTGCATGCGGTCCATCAGCGGGATCTGTTTGACGTGGTCAGAGGGCGCAGAGAGGCTGTTGCGGGTGGGAAGGTGAGCAGAGCAGGGGAGCGGTTGCTAGTAGCGCTGGAGCTGTTGCGAGAAGTTGGGAGGCGGTGACGACCAAGCGCGTTTGGATAGGGCCGCAAGCATTTCTTTTGCTGCCACGTTTCCATTGTTAATCATTCCGACGTGGCGGTTCTCGTTGCAGACGTAGATCAGATTTGTCGCCCTGCTTCCTCTACCTGCTCAAGCTACCTTTGTAGCATGGGAACTTAGTTCGCATCAGACAATTCAAACTTCCCTCTTGACCCGCACCACAATTGCCGATTTTGTATCCTCGCAGGCGATTTGTGGCTAACCCCCACGGATCGCCGTTTTCGTTAGCCGATGGACGAACCGGTACCTACATCTTCCAAGGAGCAAGAAATGACGCGCGCCGGGTAACGCCCGGCTCGAAGGCATTGGTGGGCGCCCTTAATCCATGCGGGCGAGCTTTATGTCCTCGGCTCTTTCTAGCAGCCCGCTGTTCAATGTCCGGCAGGCACTTAGAGCTTGGATAAGAAAAGGGCGGCGACCTAAGTCACCGCCCATTTTTTTTTGTTTATGTGAAGGGTACAAAAGGTATTTGTTGCGCAACGCTCACGTCCAAGAAAGGCTGCGCCGCTAAATGCGTATTTAGATAAACGTCCTTGAGTCGTTGTTGTTTAGCTATTTTCGCCTTTTGTGCGAATTTGGCCTTAAAAGTTTAGAACGGGCTAGAAACTGTTCCTCCTTTGCTCATGTCAGGGCTGGCCATCCTTCTCACGGTACTGGAGGGCAATAAGCACCGATCCACTTGGATCGTCGGTATCATCAGCCAGTCTATCTGGGTCGTGTGGATCATTCTCACGGGAGAGTGGGGCTTTGCCCCCATGAGTGCGTTTCTCATCGCTCTTTACGCCCGCAATCACTAGAAATGGACAAGCGCAATTCCGCGCTGACTTAGATCGCTTGAACTTGGGGTAAATGCGCGCGGGCGGTTGGGAAAGACCGCCCGCAACCTTGGCTAAAATGCCTCGGTCTATGCGCGAACAATAGAGATAACGACGGAAGCCCAGAAATTGTTAGGCGGCAACCGAAGTCGCCGCCTAGCCAGTGTGTGAACGGTTCTTGAGTATGCTGCGAGGAGGATGAGTTCCTCGCGTTGCCCCGAAGTAGGTTGGGATCGAGTACATAACCTCGGGACATAGTTGACAACGTCGCCTGGTCTTCAAGGTTTAGAAATAAATTCAACTCCCAAAAATAATCATTGAACAGCTTCATCACGGCGACCTCAAAAGGAACCCTAGGCATGATCAAGCAATACGTGACCCAGATCCGCAACAACGGCGGCAAGCTGCCCCGGGATTATGCGGACGACCCCAGCCCCATGAAGATCGCCAAGCTGTCCGACAAGCTGCACAAGGCCAAAGCCAAGGCCGGCAAGAAGACCTGATCCGGGCGCCTAGCCCTAGATCGCAAAGCCGGGTGGGATGCCTGGTCACCAACACTGACGGGAAGTCACCATGGCGCTGAATGACAAGCAGAAGCGCTTCGCACAGGAATACATTGTCGATCTGAACAAAACGCAGGCGGCAATTCGCGCCGGATACAGCCCCAAAACTGCCCATGCGCAGGGATTGCGGCTGTTTAAGAATGCTGAGGTTGAGGCCGAAATTCAGAAGGCACAGGCGAAGCGGCAAGAACGGACGGAAATCACGCAAGATATGGTGCTGCAAGAACTCGCAAGCATCGGGTTTTCTGACATCCGCAAGGCCGTTACCTGGGGCAAAAACCCGATTGAAAGAGGTGATGAAAACGCCGACGCAAACGGCCTAGGCGTCTATCCGGTCGAGCTGGTTCCAAGCAATCAGATTGACGACGCCACGGCGGCGGCGGTGTCTGAGGTCTCACTCACGCAAACGGGGGTGAAAGTCAAAATGCACGATAAGCTATCTGCGCTAGAAAAGCTTGCGCGCCACCTCGGCATGCTTAACGGCTCTGGCGGTGCCGTGAATGACGCCCCAAGTCTGAACATCAACATTACCGCAAAGGAAGCGGTAGGTGACGTGCGTGTCACACGATCTGAGGGTTAGCGCACCGCAGGGGATCTTTCTCGACCAGCTGAACACCAAGTTCCGCGCCTACGTCGGGGGCTTCGGCTCGGGCAAGACCTTTGTTGGGTGTCTGGACCTTGGTCTGTTTGCGGGCAAACACCCGAAAACGGTGCAGGGGTATTTCGCGCCGACCTACAGGGACATACGTGACACCTTTTGGCCCACGATTGATGAAGCGGCATTCATGCTTGGCTTTAACGCCAAGGTGAAAAGCGCTGACAAGGAGGTTGAGCTCTACCGCGGCTCTGTCTGGTACGGCACCATCATTTGCAGGTCGATGGACACGCCAGGCAGCATTGTGGGCTTTAAGATCGCCCGCGGCCTGGTCGATGAAATCGACATCATGGCGAAAGACAAAGCACAAGATGCGTGGCGAAAGATCATCGCGCGAATGCGTTTGGTCGTCCCGGGTGTGGTCAACGGGATTGGGGTTACGACAACGCCCGAGGGCTTTCGTTTCGTCTATGACACCTTCGCCCGCGACCCAAAGCGTGACTACAGCATGGTGCAGGCCAGCACCTACGAAAATGAGCGGTTTTTGCCGCCGGATTACATTCAATCTCTCAAGGATTCTTACCCGGTTGAACTGATCGACGCCTATCTGATGGGCTTGTTCGTCAACCTCACGAGCGGGACTGTATATCGCAGCTACGACCGGCGGCGCCATGGATCTACCGAGAGTATCCAGCCAAGGGAACCGCTGCACATCGGGCAAGACTTCAACGTGGGTAATATGGCCTCTGTGGTCTGGGTTCCCCGCGGAGATGATTGGCACGCGGTAGACGAGCTGAAAGGCCTGCAGGACACTCCGCATCTGATCGATGTCTTGGCGGAGAAATATCCCGGCCACCGGATCACGATCTATCCCGACGCCAGCGGAGGCAGCCGCAAGACAGTGGACGCGAGTAAGTCGGACATCTCGCTGCTACGAAAAGCTGGCCACTCTATCCGGGCGCCCAAGACCAACCCGCCGGTGAAAGACCGGATCTTGGCCGTGAACACTGGCTTTGAGAAAGGTCGCCTCAAAGTCAACGCGCTGCGCTGCAAGACCTACGCGGAAGCGCTGGAGCAGCAGGCCTACGACAAGAATGGGGAGCCGGACAAAAGCGCCGGCCTCGATCACCACCCAGACGCGGGCGGCTACTTCGTGCATCAACAGATGCCCGTTGTGAAACCCACCTTCGAACGCACGGAGCTACGACTTTGACAGATACCGTCGCTGAGAAAACACCCGCAGCCGAGGCGCTGATCGATGCCGCCCAGATTGGGCGGGCCCTCATGGGCGGAACCAAGGCCATGCGTGCCGCGGGCAGGACCTATCTGCCGCAGTTCCCGGCCGAGAGCGACGACGCCTATAAGGCCCGCCTGGACAGCTCTTTCCTGTTCAACGGCTTCCGCAAGACTGTGCGGGACATGACTGGCCGGGTGTTCACCAAGTCGGTGGAGATTGAGGGCGACACGCTGCAGGAAGAGGCGGCCAACATTGATATGCAGGGGCAAGACCTCAGCGCCTTCGCACGCAACGTCTTTGAGGCTGCCTTGGGTGGCTGCGGCCTGACCTTCATCATGGTAGACGCACCGCCGCGCCCGGAGGAACTGACCAAAGCGCAGGCAGCTGCGCAGAACATGCGGCCTTATCTGGTCCATGTGCCCGTCGAAGAGGTGCTGGGCTGGAAAACCGAGACCGTTGGCAGCCAGATCCGCCTCAAGCAGTGGCGTATGATGGAGGCCATCGAGGTTGACGATCCTCAGGACGAGTTCAAGACCGAGACCGTCAAGCAGGTGCGCGTGCTGTCTCTGGTCGAAGGCCGCGTGAATGTGCGCCTCTACCGTCAGTCCACGGACAAGGGCGATTGGTCTGTGGTCGAAGAGTTCGACACCGAGGCCACCGAAATCACCGTGGCGCCGTTCTATGCCAACCCCAAAGGCTTCTTGAAAGCAGAGCCGCCGCTGGAGGACCTGGCAGATAAGAACCTGGAACACTGGCTGAGCGCCAGCGATCAACGCAACATCCTGCACAGCGCGCGTGTGCCCATTCTGTTTGCCTCTGGGATCGATGAAGACCAGAAGATCACGCTGTCCGCGGATAGCGCCGTTACTGCCCGCAATCCAGAAGCAAAACTGGAATGGGTGGAACACAGCGGTGCAGCGATCGAGGCCGGCCGCAATGACTTGAAAGACCTTGAGTTTCAGATGCAGGTGCTTGGCTTGATGCTGCTGGTGGCCGGAACAGAGACAGCCACCGGTGCTTCACTGGACGCAGCCAAGGAGACCGCACCTCTGGCCATGATGGCTGACAATCTCAAGGACACGCTGGAGCGTTGCTTGGGCTGGTTCTCGATGTATCAGGGGGATGAGGCAGAGTTTACCGTGAAGGTGAACAAGGACTTCGGCGTAAGCCTTCTGACCGCACAGGAGTTCCTGGCTATGCTGTCGGCCGTCAATACAGGCCAGATGCCGCGCCGGGTGTTCATCGAGGAGATGAAGCGTCGCGGGTTCTTGGCGGAGGACACCGACACCGACGCATATATCGAAGAGCTGGAAGACGAAGTGCCGGATGAGTTGGGCAATGGCGGTGAATGACGACCTGGCCGACGCGCTGACCCGTCACCAAATCTATCTGCAGCGTTACGGCAGCGCCACGGTGCGAAAGATCCTCGCTCTTCTCAAGCGGTCTGATGCCCAAATTTTGGAGCGGCTGCTGCGGGAAGACCTCAGTGCACTCTCTCGGACACGCCAGGAGCGCCTGCTAACCGAGATGCGCCGGAGCTTCGAAAGCGCCTATACCGACGCCACAGGGGCGTTGCAGCTGGATCTGGAGGCCTTGGCCACCTATGAAGGCGAATACCAGCTGGACCTTTTCAGGCGGGTTCTGCCGGTAAAGCTGGAAACGGTAGCACCAAGCGCTGATCAGTTGCTTGCCGCGGTGAACAGCCGGCCGTTTCAGGGCAAGCTGCTCAAAGAGGTCTATACGGAGCTTAGCGCCAGCGCGTTTCGCAAGGTGCGTGACACGATCAGAGCTGGGATTGTTGAAGGTAGAACCACGGATCAGGTCGTGCGAGACATTCGCGGCCGCCGATCCATGGGGTTTCGCGATGGGATCTTGGAGAGCAACCGCCGTGCGACAGAAACGGTGGTGCGTACGGCAATTAACCACACCGCCAACACGGCGCGGGAATACACCTATGAGCGCAATGGGAACCTGATCAAGGGCGTGCGTTGGAACAGCACGCTGGACGGCCGCACGTCGGCTGTCTGCCGCGCGCGGGACGGAAAGGTCTATGAGCCAGGCAAAGGGCCGCGGCCGCCGGCACACTTTAACTGCCGCTCTTCCACAAGTCCGGTCACCAAGTCATGGCGAGAGCTTGGCTTTGACATCGATGAACTGCCACCAGCAACCCGGGCCAGCATGAATGGCCGGGTGCCGGCGGATCAGGACTATGACACCTGGCTGAGGAAACAGCCTAAGGCGTTTCAAGAGGAAGTGTTGGGGCCCACACGGGCGAAACTCTTCCGAAAGGGGCTTAAGATGGAGCGTTTCGTTGACAGAAAAGGATCAACGCTTACGTTAAACGAGCTGAAACGCCTGGAGCGCGACCTTTGGGAGAAAGCCACCTAAAACTGGTGACCAACAAGACGCATAAGCCCAAACGGGAATATGCGGGCGAGCCCATTGAATGCCCTACCTGCAAGAGCAGGAACCTCATAGAGACATTTTCGCCCCGTTTGAAGAATGGGCGGATTGTGAAGGGCAAGGCCACCGGCTTTGCCTGCGTTTATTGCCAGAAGCAAGTCTGGCCTTAACGGCGGGCGGGAAGCCCGCGCCAACCTAGCGGGAAGCTGAAAACCATGAAAATTGAAATCGCTGACCTCTCGGGCCTGCCCGAGGGGCTGAAATCCGTTGTCGAAACCGAAGGCGACAAGACTACGCTGGATTTGACCAAGGTTATGCTCACAGAGGATCTGACCGGCCTGAAATCGGCGCTGCAGAAAGAGCGCGGCAATGCCGCTGCCTATTCCAAGCTGGGCACCCCTGACGAGATCAGCAGCAAGATTGCGGAACTGGAAGCGCAGGCGGCCAAGGGCGGCAAGTCAGGGGAAGAGGCGCAGGCAAAGCTGGACGCGCTGACCAAGGACTATGACGCCAAGCTGGCTGACCGTGACGCGCGGATAGACAAGATGATGAAGGCCAACGCCTCAGCATCTCTGAAGGCTGAGCTGGCCAAGGCCGGTTTCATCCCAGAAGCCATTGACGACATCGCAGCCACCGCGCTGGGGCGTCTGGAATTTGCCGACGACGGCACCCCCAAGGTGCTGACAGCTGACGGCAAACCGATGATTGGCAGTGGGCCGGATCACGGCGCCACGCTGACCGATCTGGCGCAAGAACTCGCCAAAGCGAAGCCCTACGCGGTTCGTGATGGCGGCAAAGGGGGCGGCGGGAAGCAGCCCGGCAACGGCGGGACGCCGGACAAGAAACGCTCTGAGTTCTCCGCGGCCGAGAAGTCCGCATACATCGCAGAGCACGGCCAAGCGGCCTACCTGAAACTCCCTAAATAGGATCTGACCCATGAACACCACCGTCAATTCGGATATGGTGATTTACAATCGCCTCGCCCAAACCTCCTACCTGGAGCGCATGCAGGACAATCTGCAGCTCTTCAACGGCGCCTCCGCCAACGCTCTGGTGCTGCGCACCGAGGCCATTGAGGGCGACTTTGACAAGTCTGCCTTCTACACCGTGCCGGGCGGCATGGCCCACCGTAATGTGAACTCGACCGCCGCAGTCACCTCCCAGAAACTGGGTTCGGACGAAGACATTTCGGTGAAGACGCCCTGGAAATACGGCCCCTACGCCAGCACCGAAGAGGCGTTCAAGCGTCGTGCGCGCTCGCCGGAAGAGTTCTATGCGCTGATTGGCCAGCATCAGGCCGATGCATTCATGGATTACGCAATTCAGGTAGCCTTTGCGTCGCTGGATGCAGCGATCGGCACCGTGGCAGCACTGAACGTCTCCGACACCATCGCCGCTTCGGGCAAGAAAACCCTGACCAAAGGGCTGCGCACCTTCGGCGATGCCTCAAACCGCATCGGGATCTGGGGCATGTCCTCTGGCGTCTACTTCGACTACGTGGACGAAGCGATCGACAACAAGGTCTATGAAGAGGCCGGCGTTGTGATCTACGGCGGCACCCCTGGCACGATGGGCAAGCCGGTGCTGGTCTCGGACAAGATCGCGGCCAACAAGGTCTACGGCCTGCAGCCCGGCGCTGTAGAAGTGGTCGAGAGCCAGGCGCCGGAGTCGCGCGCATACCCGATCAACGATCAGGAAAACTTGGCCAACGGCTACCGGGCGGAAGGGGCGTTCAACGTCGATCTGCTGGGCTACAAGTTCACCGGCACCGAAAACCCAGATCTGACGGCACTGGGTGCGGGCGGCAACTGGTCCAAGGTCGCACAGAGCAACAAGGCCACCGCCGGCTTTGTGATCGATCTGTCCGGCGATTAAGGCGTCAGCGCATCCCCTGAACCGATAGAGAACTGATCGGGCGTTCCGGCGTCCGGTTTCTCATTCTGGAGAACGAACCATGAAATATGCCTATACTGAAAAGCCCGTTGAAGGCTTTGCGCACCGTAACCCGAAATTCTGGGCCCAGGTGGTGCCGCCCGAAGACGCAACCGAAGTTTTGGTGGATGCCGGCAATACCGAGATCATCAAGCATTTCGAAGAGGCCGAGTTGAAGGTAACCGTGCAAGGCGGTGTGCCTAAACCTGCCGCTGATGTTGCGAAACTGAAAAAGGGCGAGCTGGAAGCGCTGCTGAAAGAGAACGGCGTAGAAGCCCCCACCGGCAAGGTCGAAGAGCTGCGCGAGCAGCTGACCGCAATCTTGTTCCCGGGCTCCTAAGATGCCTCTGACCGTCGAAACAGGCGCGGTGGTGGCGGAGGCCGACAGCTACGTGACGCTGGACGCCTACCGGTCCTATGGAGCCGCGCGGGGCTGGACGATTGGCAGCGACGAGGCCGCGGACGAAGCCAACCTTCGCCGCGCCTTCGACGGGATCAATCGCCTTTGGACCTATCTGGGGGAAGAGCTGTCTTCTGATCAGGAGGGAGCGTTCCCGCGTGATGCCTGGAGCGGCATTCCTCGCAAGGTTCAGCATGCCCAGTGTGAGCTGGCGCACCTGATCCAAGAGGGGCTGGACCCATTCGCTACGATCGGCGCCAATACCACCAAGGAAACCGTGAAGGTTGGGCCGATCAGCATTGGTGGTGGGGAAAGCCTGCCTGTGGGTCGGCCCCGCCTTGTGGCCGTGGAGGGCCTGCTGGCGTCCTTCCTCGCCGCTGGCACCTGCCAAATGAAGGTGCAGCGCGGATGACCACGATCCGCCAACATGTGACCCGGGCCTTTGACCGGATCGCAGAAGCGCAGCCCGACGCGATCCAGACAGGGGCAATTCAGCAGCCCGCGCCGGTATCCGGTGGCGGGCCGTCTGACCCCACCGGGGGCACCGTAGGGCCGTCGCCTGATCCTATCCCTGTGCGGATGACGGTTTTCGAGATGGGGGCTGATCGCATCAATGGAACCAGCATCTTAGCCGGTGACCTTCAGGTGATTGTTGAGGCTGGGCCGGTTGAGTTTTCGGCGCGTGATCTGGTGATCTGCGATCGTGGCACGCTCACCATCGCCAAACTCGGCCGGATGGCATCGGGTGGTGAAACGGCGCTCTATGACATGATCTGCCGCGGCGGGCGCAGTTGATGGGCTTTGCCGAGGACATCAACAGATGGGCACAACGCACTGAGGAAAAACTGGATTTGGCTGTCCAGAAGATCGCGCTGGATCTATTCGAGCGTGTGATTATGGCGACCCCGGTAGACAGCGGGCGGGCCCGGGCCAATTGGCAGGTGACAATCGGCACAGTTCCAAACGGCACGTTGGACCTGACCGACAAAACAGGACAGGCCACGATCAGCAGAGCCACCGCGACTGCGGCCGGTCTAAAGGCTGGGGATGTGATCTATCTGGTCAACAATTTACCCTACATTCAGCGGCTTGAGGATGGTTATTCAGGCCAGGCACCGGCCGGGATGGTCGGCCTTGCCGTGCAGGACTTCCAAGAAATTGCCCGTCAGGTGGGCTTTGAGCTGGTGGTGATATGAGCATTGAAGGCGATATTCACGCAGCGCTGATGGCGCATGCAGAAACGATCACCGGCTATACGATGGTTTGGCCACGCATCGCAACCGAACAGCCCGCAGGTGAGCACCTTCGCGTTTCGCACGTTCCGAATGAGCCGAGCACTTTAGACCTTTCCGGCAATGCACTGGATCTAAAGGGCTTTCTGTATCTGACATTGGTCTCAGATCTTCTCGGCCACGAGGCAGAGTCGATGGCCAAGGCCGGTTTGATTGGCGCGCATTTCCAGATTGGCCAGCGCCTAACCTCTGGCGAAGCCACCCTAACGATCACAGGCAGAGCAATCCGCCCCGGCCGTCAGGAAAACGGCCGTTGGGAAACTCCGGTTCGGATCAGTTACCGAACCATCACTTAACGCGGCCGGGCCGCACCATGAAAAGGAAACGAACCTATGGCTGATGGTGATACTTTCACCGAACTGGGCACCAAGCTCAAAATCGCAACCGGCCGCCCGGCCAATCACGATCAGGCCGGTTACGGGGCGCTGAGTTTCAAGGGGGTTGGGGGCGTGATTAGTTTGCCTGACCGCGGCGATACCTCTGCCGACACATCTGAGCCCACCCTGGCAGATGGCCGGGTTGAGCATTTCGGCGGCGCCAAGGATGGCGGCGTGCTGGACATCCCGATCAAACATATCGAAGGCGATCCAGGGCAGGCCGCACTGATCGCGGCGGCAGGCTCCAATGGCACCTACGCCTTCCAAGAAGTCGATCCAGATGGTGAAGCGCACTTCTATTTTGGTCGCGTCTTGGACGTTAAGCGGCGCCCTGCAACAGCCTCCAGCTTCAAGGGTTATGTGGCCCGTATCGCAGTCAACTCTGGCCGTTTCACCGGCACCGAGGTCTAAGGATGGATCTTGCAAAACTGAGCCCGCGCCAGGCCGCTGAGCCCGGGGCGGAGCTCCACCTGAAAGACCCAGCCACAGGCGATCCTCTGTATTCTGGGAAAACTCCCGTTACCATTACCGTTCGTGGTGGTGACAGCGAAGTGGTTGCTGAAAAGCGCAAAGAGATTGAGCGCCGCCGCGCCAAGGGGGAAGAGATCAATGAGGCAGAGGCTGGGGCAGAGCTCCTGGCGGCCATTACGATCCGTTGGAAGGGCATCGGGCTGCGTAGCACCAAAGCGCTGCCTTGCACCCCTGAGAACGCCAAAAAGCTATACCTTGACCCGGATGCAGAATGGATCTGCGGGCAGGTCGGCCCTTTCTCCAGAAACCGCCGGAACTTCGTGAAGAACCGACCGAGCGGTTAATATCCCTCGCGCGATACATGGGCTGGCTGCACGGCAAGCCTAAGAACTGGAGCGAAAGCCGGCTGGATCGCTATCGGACAAGCCACAAGAGGCTTCCACCAATGCCGGAGGTTACGGCGGGCCAATACCTCGTGGAGGCGTTCAATGAGCTCGGGCGGGTGTCGGCCGGGTTCTCCATGATCCCGCTCACCTGGGGCGAGATTGACGCATACGCTCGGCTTACGGGGGAAATCTCCGAGCGCTTCGAGGCCCGGGCACTACGGCGCATGTCCGCGGCCTATATCGAGGGCTACCGGTTGTCGGAAGACGAGTTTTCAATTCCGCCTTGGCAGCCGGTTAGCTAAGGGTAGCGCAGTAGTCGGCATAGGCTTCACGAAAGTCTGCGATTGCACTGTGTAGCCTGGTCATTGCTTCCTTGAGCTCATCGGTCGTGTAGTTTTGCTTGGCAACTTTGGTGCCGATGAACAGCTGTGTTTCAGATTGCTGAGCGATCAGCCAGGCTAGATCGATAGTGCAGTTTTCAAAGGTTTCGTTGATGCTGCCGAACGCTGGCGACGCTTCAAAGGCAGCTGCGATAATGAGACGTTTCAAGTCTTCTCTACAAAATAGGTAATCCAATGGCTCTAGACGTTGCACGTCTCGGCATCGCTGTCGATAGCCGGCAGGTCACAACCGGCAAAACAGAACTCGACCGGCTCAGCAAAGCTGGCGCGAAGGCTGAGCGGCAAGTGAAGAAGGTTGGTGCTGCCGCAGCCACGGCAGGCCGACAGCTCTCCTCTCAAAACTCTTCCCTTCGCATGGCATCGATGCAGTTGTCGCAGGTTGCCCAACAGGGAGCCGCAACGGGCAATTACCTTCAAGCGCTGGCGATACAAGCGCCGGACCTTGCTCTGGGGTTTGGCGCCATTGGTATCGCTGCGGGTGCCGCCATTCCTATCCTTTACGGGCTGGCGCAGGGCATATTCGACACCTCTGACGAACTTGATCACCTCGAAGACGCGATGAAGGAGATTGAGACAGCTTTTCGAGACTTTGAGGGCACAACGGACATCGCGATGACCAGCCTGAAAGATTTGCGCGAAGAGTATGGCTTTAACGCGGATGCGGTTAGAAAACTGCATGCTGAATTGGCTGGGCTTGCTGCAACGCGGGCACTCACTGCTGTGAACGATGCGGTAACGGGGGCTGCAGACACTCTCGGCGGGCTGGAGGCGGCGCTCGCAGTTTTCTCAAATACCCGTCGCGAAATGGCGCAAGCTATAGATCTCGCTCAGGTTTTTGATCCAGACGAGTTTGGTTCGCAGCTTTTGGCTGGGGAACTACAGCCCCTAGAGCAAGCCGTTGAAGACGCGATGAATGCCATCCGAGATGAGTTCGGTTTAACCACCGCAGAGGCATATCGCATTAAAGATGCTCTTGCGGAAATCAATGCGGCCGGATCCACCGAGGAAGCCGCTGAGGGTGCCCGAAAATTGAGTGAGGCAATCGCCTCATCTTACGCGGGCAGCGCCAAAATCCCGCCGGAGATGGCAGAGTTGGCGTTTATGGCCGGGAAAGCGTTCACTGTATTCTCTCAAATCGAGGCGACGGCAGGCGGGATTGCGGTTGGTATTGGAGATGGTGCAGATGAGGCGGAACGCCTCAAAGAAGCCGCTGAAGGCATTGCCGCCAATCTGGAACGGGCTTCCCAGCTGGGTTTAGGTGGGGGAGGCGTTGTTGGTCCTGATGCCGCCCGTCAAAGTCTCTATCGTTCTGGTGACCTGGGGAAAGGCAATGTCGGCATTATCTCGACCTATACCACCCCTGACCCCAAACGCCGCGGGGGCTCTAGCCGCAAAGCGGTCAGCGAAGCAGAGCGGGAAGCCAAGGCTTTCTTGCGGGCAGGATTGACCGTAGAGCGCTACAAAGAAGTGCTTCAAAAGCTCAACGACATGCACGAGACCGGCGAAATCTCGACAGCCCAATATACCGCGGCGATCGATAAGCTGGATGACCGCTACGCTGACGTGATCGGCAGTGCAAACGAGTTCGAAGAAATCAATGGGATGCTGAAAGAAAGCATCTTGGACATGGCAACGGATGGCGTGTCATCGCTGGATGATCTTGCCCGGGCAATCAAACGGGCGGCGTTCGAAGCTCTGCTCTTTGGTGAAGGGCCACTTGCAGGCATTTTCTCAGGTGGTGGCGGTTCAACATTTGGCGCGCTCCTTGGGGGCCTCCTGTCCTTTGACGGCGGCGGCGATACCGGCAGCGGCCCGAGATCGGGCGGGCTGGATGGCAAGGGCGGCTTCTTGGCCATGCTGCACCCTCAGGAAACCGTCATCGACCACACTAAGCAATCGGCCGGCGGCTCCACCTCTGTTGTCTTCGCTCCGGTGATCGATGCAAAGGGCGCAGATGCTGCGGCCGTCTTGAGGCTGGAGCGAGCGCTTGAAAAGGCCAACCAAGAGTTTGGGTCCCGTGTTGTCACCGAAGTGATACTCGCTCAAAAGCAAATGAGGCTTTAAATGTCGATCAGTTATCCGTTGACGGGCCTTATCGAAGGCCTTTCCTTGCGTGATGGGTATTTGAAAGCCGTTTGGCGCCAAGAAGGGTCAGTGACAGGAAACGGCGTTTCTGTGATCAAAGACATGGGGCCAATGCTCTGGCGCGGCACATGGCAAACCGCAGTGATGCTTCGCGACGACGCGATGGATCTGGAAACTGATCTGTTGAGCCTGCAGGGTGGCGTGCATCTGTTTGAAGGGTATGATCCCCGGCGGCCAGTGCCACGTGTTGATACAGGCGAAGACCTCAGCGCGGTTACCGTGGCGGAGGTGCGGGCAGATCGGTTGGCCCTTCGCCTAGCAGGGCTTCCCGCGGGCTTCATTCTCAGCAAGAGCGACTATGTTTCGATTGATGCCGCTGGAAACCTGCACCTGCTCAAATGCGCCTTGGGTAGCGTTGCTGATGGAGCTGGCCAAACTGGCTGGCTTGAGGTGCGGCCGTTCGTCCGCTCAGCGATTGTGCCCGGTATGACCGCGATGTTGAGGCAGCCTTGCGCCCGGTTCCAGTTGGAAAAGGACTCCGTTGAACGTCAGCCGGACGGCAATCTCGATCGCATTTCCTTTTCAGCCCTGCAGGTGATCACATGAGGGCTCTATCACCAGAGGCGCAGCTGGCGCTGGAAGGCCGCAGCTTCAACATCCGCGATCTGATTTGGTTCACTGTGCGCCGCCGGGACAATGGGGCTGAGGTGCAGAAAGGGTATTGGTCGGACCTGACCACTGAAACCTTGCAGGTCATCGATCCCAAAACACAGACGGTGCAAAGCCGTCAGTTTGACGGGGCAGGGGATCTGATTTCGGTCAGCCCTATTCCTCTGGTGTCAAACCTGACGGTCCAGAACGTCACGGTGCAGCTGAGCCAGATCGGCGATGCAAGCCACCTCATCCGCACTTATGACGCCCGTCAGGCGCGGGTTGAGATTTTCCGGGGGCTGTTTGAGCCTGGCACGTTGCAGCAGATTGTGCCCGCCTATTCGCGGTTCCTTGGCTTCGTGAATGAGCCGGAATTGCTGACCCCGCGCGAAGGCGAAAACGGCTCAATCACCCTGAACTTGGTGTCTCACACCCAGGAGCTGACGCGCTCCAACCCAGCCACCCGATCAGATGCCTATCAGCGGCTGCGCAACGCCAGTGACAGCTTCCGGCGGCACGCGGCTGTTGTGGGCACCTGGGACATTAACTGGGGGACCAAGAATTGATCCGGCAGGCCACGGACACCGACCGTCCAGAGATGCTGCGCATGGCGCGGGATTTCATCGCTGCCTCTGGCCTAGATCTACCGTTTCACGCGGCCTACGTCTCTCAGTCCATTGCGGGCCAGATCGCGGCCCCTGACCGGCTGGCGCTGGTTCTGGAACTGGACGGCACGCTGCGCGGAATGCTCTGCGCTGCTCACTCTCAATCGCCACTGGCGCCGGTGCGGGTGGCGACGGAGCTGGTGTTCTGGATTGACCCGATGGCACGAGGGCCTTGGGCGGCGAACATGATCCAGCGCTATGAGACCTGGGCGCGTGCGGAATGCTGCCAGCTGATCAGCATGGCGGCCATCGGTGGGCGCGGTGCGGATCGCCTCTATCAGCGGGCCGGTTATGAGCCCGCCGAACGTCACTTTATGAAAGCCCTCTAAATGGCTCTTTTCTCTGGCATTGCAGCGCTGGCCGGCATGGCTGGCACGTGGACGCTGTTCGGCAGCGCGACCCTGTTCACCCTTGCAAAAACCGCTGTCGGCATTGGCCTCAACACGCTGGCCGCGCGTCTGTCTGGGCGCAAAGCCTCGGCCCCGTCTTTCTCGGTAAAGGGCCAGCTGCAGCGCGGTGCGGATCTGCCGCAATCCTTCCTGATTGGCCGTTGTGCCACAGCTGGATCTCTGGTCTACGCCAACAGCTGGGGCAAGGTGGGCAACGCGCCAAATGGCTGGCTGACGATGGTTATAACTCTGAGTGACCTGCCGGTGCAGTCTTTGGACGGCCTGTGGGTTGATGGCCAGAAATGCACCTTTGGCGATGAGCACCCGGACTATGGGTTTTCGGTGAACGAGTACAAGGAGGGCAACAACCAGAAAGACCACCTGTGGATCAAGTTCTATGACGGCAGCCAGACGGTTGCGGATCCGTATTTGGTCAATACAGCATCCAACCAGCAACGGCCTTGGGAAGCGGACGCTGTGGGCTACGGCGCGGCCTATGCCATTGTCACGGCCCGGATTGATCAGGACTTGTTTCAGGGCTTTCCTGAGTGCCTTTTTGAGCTGACCGGCGCGCGCCTCTATGACCCGTCCAAAGACAGCACCGTTGGCGGCACCGGGCCTCAACGCTGGTCTGATCCTTCGACCTGGGGCGGCGATGGGGACCACCTGCCAGCTGTGCAGCTCTATAATCTGTTTCGCGGCCTCTGGTGGGGCGGTGAGTGGTTCTATGGCATGCAGGCCACCCATGCCGCTCAGATGCCTGTGGCGCACTGGATCGATCAGATTGAAAAGTGTCGCGCGCCAATCGTTGGCGCCAATGGCACGGAACCCACATACCGCGCAGGCGGTGAAATCTCTGTTGGCGCCCCGATTGCACAGGCAATGGATGCGCTTCTGGAAACCTGCAGCGGGCGCGTGTCTGAGGCTGGTGGCCTCTACAAGCTGTTTGTCGGTGGCCTTTCCGCCCCGGTGGTGTCGATCACTGACGACGACATTCTGTCCAGCGAAGAGCAGACCTTCACTCCGTTCTTCGGCCTAGCGGATACCGTCAACGGTGTGAGCGGCAAATTTCCGGATCCGGCGCAGGTTTGGCAGCTTGAAAGCGCGCCGCCGCTTAACAATCCAGACTTTGAGGTCGAGGACGGTGGTCGCCGCCTGATGGTGGATGTTCAGTATGACCTGGTGCCCTATTCGGAGCAGGTGCAGCGCCTGATGCAGGGCGGCCTGAATGAGGCCCGCCGCGCCCGCCGTCACACCTTTGTGCTGCCGCCGCGCTTCTGGGCGCTTGAGGCCGGCGACATCGTGTCCTTTACCTCAGAGCGCAATGGCTATGTGGCGAAGCTGTTTCGGGTCGATGGCGTTTTGGATCAGTCCAACGCGGATGTGCTGGTGGATCTGACAGAAGTAGATCCCGCGGATTACGTCTTTGACACCAACACCGATTATACGCCCGTCACAGGCGGATCTGTGGTGGCTCCTGTGGTCCCGCCGCAGCCCATCGCGGGCTGGTCTGTTACTGCTGCCGCGTCAACTGATGCGCAGGGCGCGGGCCGTTTCCCGGCCATTGCCGTTGGCTGGGATGGCGACATGGACGATGTGATTGCGGTTGAGGTGCGTGCGCGGGTCAAGGCCACAGGGGCAATGATCTTTTCCGGCCGTTTTGAGGATGTGGCCGCAGCCGCCGGGTTGATTGTCGCGGGCATTCTCCCGGCTGAGACCTATGAGGTGCAGGGCCGTTACTTGCCGGGCACCGCGCGGCAAACCGTCTGGTCGGATTGGCTGGAGGTCACCACGCTGGATCTGCGGATTACGCGGGATCAGCTGCAAGATGAAATTGGTGAGGCAATCGATGCCGCGGCTTATCATGCTGCTCAAGTCGGCAAGGAAATTGACGCCCTATTGTCTGGCTTCGCCGGGGGGACCTTAAAAGGGGCTCTGGATCGGCAGCGCAAAGGCTTGCAGGCTGGCATCGATGGCGTATCCGCTAAGCTGTCACAGGACTATTTGACTGCTGCCTCGATCAACAAGGCAATCAGCTCCGCAAAGAAGGATGTGGTTGCAACCTCTGAACAATTAGGTGGCGGTGTATTCACCACCAGTTTCTTCGGGGATATTTGGAGGCGCTGGTCGCTGGGCGGATCCAAACGGCCTGGCACCTACTACCCCAGCGGCCACCTTTATGAGTTCACCACCACCGACGTTCAAAACGGTGGCCTGCAACTCTGGTCTGATCAGGCTGGTTGGGTCGGGGCGGCTGGCGCTGACCGCTATCGGCTAGAACTGGATTTTGAACTTGTGTCTGGTGCGACCAGCGGCGCGGGTGTGCTGTTCGATTGGCGCAACACCAAAAACCAGCTTTTCCGGGTGAGGATCCCTATCAGTGATTTTGTCTCCGATCCAATTCAGGCTGGTAAGCGCTATTTTGGTTCAGTTCTTGTTGAGCGGCCTGCGGGTTTTACTGGAACCTTTGATCGTCACTCGGTCTATCTGATGGCAAACTATGGTGGGTTAGGCGCTCGGACTACAAAGTCGATAAGGTTTCACAAGTTCCAAGCCTATCCAGCCACGGTGACTGACGCGCGCGCCGCGCAGCATGCGGCGGCGATCAGCGATCTACAGGGAAATGCTTCTGCGAGTGTGGTGTTTAAGGTTCTGGCCGGCGCCCAATCTGCAGAGTTAGGCCTCTTCGCGCAGGATGGAGATGCAGGGGCGGTCTCACTGTTCAGAGTGCGGGCGACAAACATTTTGTTGGATGGC
>Ga0189289_10046_pt1 | contig 193072 bp, 167 predicted proteins | sample UW106minimetaG_FD_130313 | JGI IMG/M metagenome (GOLD analysis project Ga0189289, IMG submission 130313) | Marine microbial communities from the Costa Rica Dome - UW106 mini metaG | ecosystem: Environmental > Aquatic > Marine > Oceanic > Photic zone | place: Costa Rica: the Eastern Pacific... | reverse complement strand
TGACTCCATTCCGAACTCAGAAGTGAAACGTATTAGCGCCGATGGTAGTGTGGGGTTTCCCCATGTGAGAGTAGGACACTGCCAGGTCCCAATTAAAGAAACCCGCCTAACGGCGGGTTTTTTTGCTTTCCGCAGAAAGAAAAATAATGGGGTCAGAGTACATTAATTCCCACTCCCCCCTGCAAAACCTCAAATTGGGGTCAGAGTACTTTATTACTTTAAACATCAGAACATAGTCATTCCCTTACCCCCAGTGCCGCTAAATCAGTGAAATGTACTCTGACCCCATTTCTTGTGTGCTTGTGCTGTAAGCATATTTTGACTGGGAGAGATCTAGTAATAACATCTCCTTCCTATTATTTATTCGCAAAATCCTATATAAATAATTTATCAGTGAATAAATCGGTAAAAATGTGAAACGTAAGGTTCTTTTAGGTTATTGCTTAATTCTTATTTCTTGGGCGTATTGCGCAAGCTCTGAAGAAAATTTAAAAACAAAAAAGTCTATTACGCTTGGTGTCGTTGAGTTTCCGCCATTAGTGATTAAAGAACCCGACTCTTCGCGTTGTCATGGTGTAGCGATAGATGCAACTGTAGCCATATTGACTAAAATGAATTATCACGTGTTAGTTGAATGCATGCCTCCGGCTCGTTTGTTTGAACGTGTGAAGACCGGGAAGGTCGATCTCACAATTAATGTTAGAGGTACTTCAGCGTTAGATCAGAACGCTACATTTATAAACGCTCCATTTGTTTACTTAACTATTGTACTTCTACATAACGGACAACTTGCGGATGGTAAGTCAATTTCGGCAATTCGCGGCTATGACTATTTAGGGATTCGACAGGCACTTCAGCAAGAAGGTTTTGAATTTTTTGATATGCCGACAAGTAGCGACGCGATTCACCTTTTTGATGTTGGAAGAACGTCTTATCTAATTAGCTACAAACAACCCTACCAATTTTATACAGAGTCCTTAGGTAGTCGATTGGTTGAGGTAAGTATTTCAGACAAATTGACCATACCTTCCTATTTTGCAGTTTCAAATCACAGCAGGTACAAAGATGAACTTGTTGATAGTTTGAATCTGGTTACTACACATATAAGTGACTCTACAATATTAGAATCCTATCGAAGTGCGAATAAATAACTCTTTCCTTACCAAGCTACGCAACTGTTGCCTATACGAATCGATCGGCTCCGTGTCCCACTCAGTCTCAGGCACTTCATACTCGTGTCGAATAAAAAGCTCACCGTTAATATGGGAGTAGCAACGAATGAAAATCTTTGTTATGAGAACATAACTTCGCTGTTGCAAGCGGCTGATACGCTTTTGTATAAAGCTAAATTTCGAGGCAGTGAACAAATATGTCTAGGCCAGCACCGAGCAACGATCTCGTCAGAGGATACTACTTCTCCTTTTTGCTGACACAACAGCAGCAGAACATCCATGGTTTTCGGCTCTATAGTCCTCTTAAGCTTGCCGAGAGATAGAGTATTGCTGGTTACATCGACTTGCCATTGACCTAGATAAAATTGTTGCTTCACCGCGTTTACCCTGTACTTTTTGTAGGTACTGTACTTAACTTTTTCTGTTAACTTATTGTAAAAGTATGCAGATACACTTTTTTTAATATAAAACCTTTTAATATCAATCTCATAAAAATTAATTGTAAAAAAATTAATTTTTGTGAAATATCCTTTAAGCCCACAGGGTCTTTTAAAGTACACGTGCTTACTGTACGTCAAACATGACTAATATTATTGAGGGTACATCAATGAAACAAATCAAAAAATCATCAGTAGCGACAGCGTTGGGTGCAGTTGTAATTGGCTCTTTGGCGTCAACGGTTGCAGTAGCAGATGTAAATCCATTTGGTATGCAAGCATTAGAATCTGGTTACAGCCAATTCGCTGCGGAAGGCAAGTGTGGCGAAGGTAAATGTGGCGGCGACAAAGCAGAGAAAGAAGGCAAGTGCGGCGAAGGTAAGTGTGGCGGCGACAAGAAAGCTGAAAAAGAAGGCAAGTGTGGCGAAGGTAAGTGCGGCGGAGACAAGAAAGCTGACAAAGAAGGCAAGTGCGGCGAAGGCAAATGTGGCGGCGACAAGAAAGCTGACAAAGAAGGCAAGTGCGGCGAAGGTAAATGTGGCGGCGACAAGAAAGCTGGTAAAGAAGGCAAGTGCGGCGAAGGCAAATGCGGTAGCATGTAACCGCCATTCAAAAAGCATAGTGTAGCTTGAAAAAGAATGATGAAGGCTACACGAGTTACGCTTAGCAAAAAAATGGCTGTCGAATGATGGCCTTTTTTGTCTAGTAACGTACGTTACAATTGTGCAATCCCATGCGGTAAAGGGGAAGATATGAAAAACATCTGTGGCGCAGGTCTTGGGTTTCGTCGGGAAATGCTAAAAGCGCTTTTACCTACATTGCCATCTGAAGTCGATTTTTGGGAAGTAGCCCCTGAAAATTGGATCCCACTTGGTGGGAAGTACCAAGAACAATTTCAGCAAGCGTCTTCGCAAGCTCCCTTTACAACTCATGGTTTATCTTTGTCTATCGGAAGTAGCGACAAACTAGATGTCGAGTTTGTAAAAACCGTTAAGCGATTTTTAGATGCAAACAATATTGCATTGTATAGCGAGCACTTAAGCTTTTGTTCTGGCAACGGGCATATGTACGATCTGATGCCAATTCCTTTTACTGAAGACGCGATTAAGCACGTAGTATCTCGAATTGTTCAAGTTCAAGATATCATCGAACGACCGCTGGTCTTAGAAAATGTCTCTTATTACATTGCGCCAGGCCAAGAGATGGATGAGCTTGAATTTACCAAGAGCATACTAAATGAATCGGGTTGCAAGATGCTTCTCGACGTAAACAATGTTTACGTGAACAGTATCAACCATAAATACGATGCGAAAGCGTTTATTAACGGCTTGCCCTCAGACAAAATTGTGTATGGCCATATTGCTGGTCATTATGATGAAGCAGAGGATTTGAAAGTTGATACTCACGGGGCTGATGTCATTGAGCCAGTTTGGGCGCTGTTGGAGCATGCTTACCTTACTCACGGCGTATTTCCGACTTTGCTAGAGCGTGATTTTAATATTCCCCCGTTAAGCGAATTATTAGCGGAAGTGAAGAAAATTAAGCAAATTCAAGCAAAATGCGAAGCTGTTCAAGCATCAAACGTTAAAGGAAGTGTCGCGTGACTCAGTCATTTCAAACCACTCAAAAAACGTTCGTTGATGCGATCAAAGACCCACAGACATTTTGTGATACCGACGCTGATCACATTCGTCGTATGAAAATCTATCAATCCCTGTTTTTTAACAACATCGATAATTTCGTCAGTACCGGTTTTCCCGTTTTAAAATCTATTGTGGTAAAACAGTATGGTGAAAAAGGATGGGAGAGTATTGTGCGTCAATTTTTTATTGAGCACGAATGCCGCTCTCCTTATTTTGCTGAAATAAGTAAAGAGTTCGTTGAGTACCTTTCAACAGAGCCAATCTTCGATATTACTCTGCCTGACTTCGCTGCGGAGCTTGCTCACTATGAGTGGCTTGAGCTTGACGTCAGTATCAGAAAAAACGAAGACGACATTGAATTTTATCAACAAGGAAACAATGTTACCGCAATTAGGGTGTCACCGTATGCCTCGTTGGCGGCATATCAGTTCGAAGTCCATCTAATTGGTGAGGATTATATCCCAGAGCAACCTGCCGAAGAACAGCAGTTCTACGTTGTTTACAGAGACCGTGAGTTTGACGTTCAATTTGCTCATGTTAATCCGGTGACGGCTATTTTAGTCAACACGCTGGAACAAAATGAACTGGGGATGGAAATAGAACAATTAGCTGAGTCGTTGTGCCAACAACTTCCCCAAATTCCTTCAAACGTGCTTATAAATGGTATGAACCAGACCCTCACTGACATGTTACAAAAAGGAATACTGCTTCCAGTATCCTAAGTAACCATTACTATTTACCTGCTTTATATTAAACTTTCGCCAGGATCTGGTCTGAAAGTGAGCGATCGATCATATTAGCGCTGTCAATCGGGCTTGCTTTCGATTAACATTTAGCACCATTTTTTTGTTCACAAAATTGTTTAGGTAGTGCAAATGGCTGACAATTCAGATTTCAAAGAAGTCTATAACAAGTGGTACTTTCTAGCATCGCTAGTAACTCTAATCGCGTTCCCGTTGATGCATATCATCGCCGGCTGGTTCACCTTCTGGTTATAACGCAGACATTCAAGGCATAATTGTGACTGCAGAATATATTAAATCAGTAGTGAAAACCGTACCTGACTATCCAAAGCCAGGTATTTTATTTAGAGATGTGACCAGCGTTTTAGAAGATCACAAAGCATTTAGTAGCTGTATCTCGTTACTTGTAGAAAAGTATCAAGGTATGGGATTTACCAAGATAGCAGGTACTGAAGCACGCGGGTTCCTTTTTGGTGCGCCATTGGCCATCGAAATGGGCATTGGTTTTGTTCCAGTGAGAAAACCCAACAAACTTCCTCGTGAAGTAGTTAGCGAGAGCTACGAGCTTGAATATGGCATGGATACATTGGAAATCCATAAAGATGCCATTGAGCCAGGTGATAAAGTCCTTCTTATTGACGATTTACTTGCAACTGGTGGAACGATAGCCGCTTCTGCGAAACTAATTCGTTCACTAGGCGGTGAAGTAAACCATGCAGGTTTTGTTATTAACTTACCGGACCTAGGTGGCGAGAAGAAATTGAGTACGCTTGATATAGAAAGCTACTCTATTTGTGAGTTTGAAGGCGAATAATCGCTATAAAGCATAACTAGCAAAAGGCGAAATACGTAATAATGAGTTATCAGGTACTAGCAAGGAAGTGGCGGCCGGGCAAGTTCAGTGAACTTGTGGGTCAGGAACATGTTGTCTCTGCCATTTCAAATGCTTTGGATAACGATCGTCTACACCACGCTTATCTGTTTACAGGTACGCGAGGCGTAGGTAAAACTACCATTGCACGTATTTTTTCGAAAAGCCTTAACTGCGAAGAAGGACAAGGGGCAAACCCTTGCGGTCAATGTAACACCTGTAAAGAGATAGAGCAGGGGAACTACGTTGATTTGTTAGAGATTGACGCTGCATCAAGAACCAAAGTTGAGGATACTCGCGAGCTTCTTGATAACGTGCAATACAAACCCACTCGCGGGCGTTACAAAGTGTACCTTATCGATGAGGTACACATGCTTTCAAAACACAGCTTTAATGCGCTGTTAAAAACGCTGGAAGAGCCACCTCCACACGTTAAGTTCTTACTGGCGACCACCGATCCTCAAAAGCTTCCGATAACCATCTTATCCCGTTGCTTGCAGTTTAACTTGAAAGCCATGTCTCGGGAGCAGATTGTTGGACAGCTGCAGCATATTTTAGAGCATGAACAGCTGCCTTTTGAGCCACAAGCGCTAGCGCTTTTGGCAAGAGCCGCCCAAGGCAGTATGCGTGATGCGCTGAGTTTAACTGACCAAGCGATTGCACAGGGTGGAAATCAAGTGCTGGCATCGGTGGTAACCGATATGCTGGGGCTGATGGACAAGAACCAGTTGCTTAAAGTGGTTCATGCTGTGGTAAGTAAAAGTCCTGCTGATGTATTGCAGTTGGTCAATGACATCGCAGAGCAAGCCCCCGATTATGACAACGTACACAGCGAATTGGCTAGCCTGCTGCACCAAATAGCATTAACGCAATGGGTGCCTGAAGCATGTAAGCTAGAAACCACATCGGCTAAAGCGATATTTCAATTAGCGAAAACTATTCCAGCTGAGCAAGTGCAGCTGCTTTATCAGATTGCACTGCAAGGAAGAAAAGACTTACCGTTTGCTGCGGATGGAAAAAGTGCGTTTGAAATGACATTGATGCGAATGATGTCGTTTGCTCCAAATACCCCCATCGACGACACGGCAAGTGAAATTGAAAACGGGAGGAGTGAGCATAGTTTACCTGTAGATCATGCTTCTTCCAGTGGTGGCCCGGGAAACGTCGGTAAGCAGGAGGAAGCGCCGTTAAGCGAAACTTCTGCAACCAATGTGCAGAAGGAGAGGCCTTCACATCTATCGGTTGAATCTACCTCTGCTCAGTCGTTAGAAAGTGCGCCATCTACCCCAGACTCACTTGCTACATCAATAATCGAAAAAGAGCAGCAAGAACAATCGACGTCTCCATTTGAATCACAGCAAGAGCAGAAACACGCAGCCGCTGATGAAAGCGAGTTGAGTGGAAGTGATACTCTGTCGGCGATACCTCATGCAGAGTCAGGTGCAACGTCGACTCAAACAACAGCACTTGAGCGTGATGCTTCACATGATGATGAATCCGTAAAGCCAGCTCCAACTTCGTCTTTTGAAGAACTACCCGTAGAAAACACCGCGGTACAAGCGGTACAAACAGAAAGCGTTGCTGCAGAGCTTAAACCAACGCCAAGTGAAGTCAGTGCGCCCCATAACGAAGCAGCGCAATATTTCGATGGACCTCCGTTAGATGCTTACATGGACGATATGCCACCTCCGTCAGAAGATGATGGTTCCTTAGGTTTTGAAGGTTTTCAAAGCGCTGAGGGTTTTCATAACGCTGAGGGCTCTTATGACGCTGAAGGTTTTCATAACGCTGAGGGCTCTCATAACGCCAAAGGCTCTGATAAAAACAGCGAGTCGTTGGCGCACGAGAACGAACCGTCCTCGTTAACCGCCGAAGAGCAGCTGACTTCTACGGCTGATATGTTGGCACTTCGTCAAAAGTTAAAGCAAAGAAAAGCACAAGACGCAGAGGCAAAAAGTACCAGCGCAGCAAATGCTAAGACCGAAAGTGCAAGTGATATTCAAGCGCGCTTTACCAGAAGTAAAGCCGAGGCTTTGAGTACTGCACAAACTGCACATGGAGTTAACAAGGGTAGCGATAATAGTGCAGGGCAGGCTAACGCTGATAACGAAATCAAGAGTGGTGATTTAAACCCCGTTGGGCATGAAGACAGCCGTGAGCTGCAAGACCATAGCCCTGAGCCTCTAAATAATAGCCCAGAGCTTAAAGAGAGCAGCCCAGAGCTTAGAGAGAACAGCCCGGAGCGTATAGATAACGGCTCAGAACATAAAGATAATAGTGTTTCGCGCGGTGACACTCCTCAACTGGAAAGTACAAATTCAGGCTCGTCTTTAGGTAATACTCACGCGCATTCTTCTGACACTATGCATACTAGCGAGTCAGAAAAGAGTCATTCTAGCTCAAACAACACGAGCGATTTCTCGCTTGATGAATTTGAAGAGGATATGCCTTTTTCAAATGACGAATCTGAGGTGCAATCAAACTCGGAAACACCTGTTGAGGATATGCCACCTTGGGCTACTGATTACGATAATCACCCACCTCAACACGTAGAAGGTGCTGACTATGTTGAAACTCCCTCTGATAGCAGTTCGAATTACGATAGTGCCCCTGAGCAGATGGAAAGTGCGGGAGATCGGTCTTTTGCGCGGGATGCTCTAAATTTTGATACGCCGCTGAGCAGTACCTATGATGGACAGTTAAAAGCGTACTTAAATGACGGAAGCAAATTAACTCACGCTAGCCAAATTGACGAATGGAGCAATCTAGTTGAGCAAATGCCAGTTGCTGGTCTACTCAAACAATTGGTGCTGCACGCATCATTTTCTCGAGCGGGCAATCAAGTGTCCCTTGAAATTGACCATAGTCAGACGCATTTATTAAATGATAGTGCGAAAAAGCAATTGGTTGATGCAATCCATCATGGGTTGGGTGAAAACGTTGAAGTAAATATCACGTTAGGTGAACCAGCATCTACACCTTTTGCGTTACAACAAGAGATTCATGCCATGCGCCATGCGCATGCACACTCGGTGATTAAAACCGACGATACAATTCAAGCATTGCTATCGACTTTCGATGCGTCAGTGCTAACCGATTCGGTTAAAGCGCGATAGCAGAATTATTAACACCAAAACGAAGCGAGACAAAAATTATGTTTAAAGGTGGAATGGGCAATATCATGAAGCAGGCGCAGCAAATGCAAGAGCGCATGCAAAAAGCACAAGACGACCTAGCCAAAATTGAAGTAACAGGTGAAGCGGGTGCAGGCATGGTTAAAGTAACCATGACGTGCAACCACAACGTGCGTCGTGTAGACATTGATGAGTCATTGATGGACGACGACAAAGATATGGTTGAAGATTTGGTTGCTGCAGCATTTAACGACGCGGTACGTCGAGTTCAAGAAACTAGCAAAGAGAAGATGGGTGATGTAACTGGCGGAATGCCATTACCTCCTGGCTTCAAAATGCCGTTTTAAATAATTATGTAAAGCTAGAAGCGATACAGCTTGCAAGTATTTTGCGAGTGAAATCATAGAAAGTCGCCGGCAACACGCCGGCGATTTTTATTGAAAACTTAAAATGTTGCCGATGGTCAGGCAATTGCGTTGCGCATTACTTTTCTATAAATGCTTGTTCAATTACATAATGCCCCTGACGACGCGAGTTAGCTTTCGAGAAGCCCTTGCCGTCTAGCATAGACATAAGGTCTTGTAGCATGTTGTCGTTGCCACATAGCATGAATCTGTCATTTTCAGTGTCTAATTCAGGCATACCTATATCATCCAGCAACTTTCCGCTTTCAATTAGCTTCGTTATCCGTCCTTCATGAGCGATACCGTTTTTCTCATAACTTTCTCTCGTAACAGTAGGATAGTAAATGAGTTTCTCACGCACTTCGTCACCGAAATAAGGGTTGTTAGGAAGTTGGTGCTCAATTTCGTCTTGATAGGCAAGTTCAGAGCGCCACCGCGTTCCGTGAACTAATATAATTTTTTCAAAGCTTTCATAAATGAAAGGATCTCTGATAATACTCATAAATGGTGCTAGACCTGTACCAGTGCTGAGCAAATAAAGATGTTTTCCGGGTAACAAGAAACCAGGCACGAGCGTACCTGTAGGCCTAACATTAATCATTACCTGGTCACCAGGTTCTATATTTTGAAGGCGAGAAGTAAGCGCACCATCTGGCACCTTAATACTAAAAAATTCCAATTCCTCATCATAATTTGGGCTTGCGATGCTGTAGGCCCTCATCAGTGGCCTACCATCTACTTCAAGACCAATCATAACGAATTGACCACTTTCAAAACGAAAAGATGATTCTCTCGTTGTTTTGAAACTAAACAGAGTGTCATTCCAATGGTGAACTTGGGTTACGGTTGCGTTTATAAGATTTCGCATTCGTTTTCCTACTTACTTAGTCATCAAGCCATGCTGCCATTCTCGCACACTTTACAATATGATAATAGTTATCATTAACGTTTGTGGTGTCGGTATACGCACGTAAAATCTAACGTGCTATCAGTTTTAAATAAGTATTTTTAGCAATAGTTCAACCAGGCCTTTCTTCCGTAACATTAAAACACTGTCACATTCAGTCATTTAGCTTGCGCATAGCAAAGGAACACAAATAATAGAATGTGGCAGTTCGAAATGAGGGAGGACGCTGTGTTAGCAAAAATGTTAAAACGCTTTCAGGCCCAACGTGATTGTGCCGTCGAAAACCCGTCTATCAATAATACCGCTGTATCCCTTTGGAAGGACACAGGCCAAGTCTACTATCTAGAGAACACGCTGAAGCTTACTTATCAGTCCAACGCGGGAAAGATAACAATTGAAAAGCTCTCAATGACGTCTTTACCTCAAGTTCTTGCTGAGCTTCAAGCATTAGATACCGTCTCAACGCTAGCGCGAAAGGAAACTGCTAATCAGGTAGATGCATTTAGTGTTAGTGTGTGTGGTGTAACTTGGCAAACCGCAGACAATGGTCAGAGCATCCGTATTAAAGCGCTTCCAGAAGCTGCTACTCTGCGCAGCCCTACTGCCTGCTTCACAAAGTCTCAAGCAATTTTCAAACACGCCTTTATGCTTGAACATGATGACTTACTCACACCTGCATCATTGAGTAAGCCCGGGATCTTTACATACAATCGGATATCGTTAAATGATTTCATTAGTCAGTTAGCGCTGGCTAACGAAAAGTTAGCAAATGGGCAAAAAGCTACAGTGAGCGTTGGTCATCAAAATTTTGAAACTGCATTTACTGACCATGAGCAGTCAATCATTGAACAATTCATAAATCACGATGAAACCGTATTCAATAAAGATGGACGTCAACGTCTACTTACTGATAAAGGTTAGGCTTGTTTTCAGCATGATACGTTGATAATTATGGGCTGATACACAGCTTACAAATATTGAGCGCATGCCCAACTCATCGACATTAACAGTAAAATCTCATTTAACCGTTGTTCCGTAGAAAAAGTGTCCCAAATAGTTGAATGATCGTTGTATCATTGCGTTTTTTATCTTTCAGAAAACTCAACGTGTTCAGTTAACCGCTAATCGCGAAAGTTAACTCGTTAAAATAGAGGTTTTAGTAGTGCTAAGGAAAGGCTTAGTTATCACCACGGTTATTTTACTACCCATCGCAACCGTGTTGTTTTTTATGAGTATTCACGACCTGTTTAAAATGAAAACAGTAACGGTCGACCCGAAGCTTAAGGAAATTTCAGGTATAGAATACGATAAATACAAAAGGCTTTGGGCCATTAACGACAGTGGCGATGGACCTATCCTTTATATGCTCAATAAAGATGGAACTATTGAGAGGGAAGTTACAGTTACAAATGCCAAAAACGTCGACTGGGAAGATATGACACAAAACAGTTTCGGTCATTTCTTTTTAGGAGACTTCGGTAACAATGACAACAAGCGACGCTGGTTAACGATTTATAAAATTGAAAACCCTATTGACATAAAAACCGATACCACAGAAGCAGAAATCATTAAGTTTACTTACCCGGAAATGGGAAAAGGAAAAGTAAAACCGAAAGACAAGAACTACGATTTGGAAGCGTTCGTAGAGTACAAGCGTAACCTATACCTGTTTACAAAAAATAGAACAAAACCCTTCGATGGCATCACCAAGTTGTATAAGGTGGGGGACCATGCCGCTAACTTTGACGCACAGCTCATCGGCGAATTTAAAACCTGTACAACCCTTGAAAAGTTATGCTGGATCACATCGGCTGCAATAAGCCCTGATAGGACTAAACTGGTGCTGTTAGATTCAACAAGCCTGTGGTTATTTGAAAACTTTGAAGGCGATAACTTCTTCAGTGGCGATGTGTCGCGTATTGATTTAGGCGTAGTCACACAAAAAGAGGCAGTGACGTTTTATGACGACAACACGCTGGTTTTCACCGATGAAGAGTACAAGGGGTTATTTGGGGGCAACATTTATGAAGTTAAGCTCGACCAAGCAAAGCGGAACGTGATTAAATACCGCGAAAGCTCGAATCAAAAAGAAAAAGCACCAAAGCAGTAAATACTATGAAGTTCAGTCCGCTACTCTCAGAATTAATTCAGGCACTAACGTGTCTTCCCGGCGTTGGCAACAAGAGCGCTCAGCGTATGGCATTCCACCTATTAGAGCGCAATCGCACTGGGGCAATTGATTTAAGCAACGTATTACACAATGCCATGGAGCATATTCATCATTGTAAGCGCTGCAGGACATTTACTGAAGACGAGCTATGTGACATTTGTCGTCACCCTGAAAGAGAAGCAAGTGGCTTGTTATGTATTGTTGAAAGCCCACAAGACGTACTAGCAATCGAACAAACCTTAAGTTACAAGGGGCAGTATTTTGTGCTTATGGGTCATTTGTCTCCTATTGACGGCGTTGGGCCAGAAGAAATTGGTCTTACTGAGCTTGAGGCTCGTCTTGCCGCAGGTGGGATAAATGAAGTTATCCTCGCCACAAACCCGACTGTAGAGGGGGAGGCCACGGCACATTATATCGCTCAACTTTGTGCAAGCCATAACGTTGATGCGTCTCGAATTGCCCACGGCGTGCCGGTTGGGGGAGAGCTCGAGTATATTGATGGTAATACTCTCACCCACGCATTTTCGGGTCGCCGCAAACTATAGTACTGTAAATTGGGGTATACCCATTCTTAGTAATTAAAACACTCAACGTGGGACCGCATCTGGCGGGCCTACGTCACGTTCTCTCTTATCGTTCGCCCACAAAATATTCAACATCAGACTTTATTGAAGATAAATCTCCTTATAAAAAATAAATTTTCGTTCTAAACGTTGAAAAGTGCGTTGAGCGACCTTACCTGTTTAACATCAAACGTGATCCATTCAACGAGGAGATATTGGATTATGGCTGAAGCAGCCCACAAAGAAACCCACGGTTTTCAAACAGAAGTAAAACAGCTTCTTCATCTGATGATTCACTCTTTGTATTCAAACAAAGAAATTTTTCTACGTGAGTTAGTGTCAAACGCGGCAGATGCTGCGGATAAGTTACGCTTTCGTGCGCTAGAAAATGACAGTCTTTACGAAAACGATGGCGAGTTAAACGTAAAGCTTAGCGTCGATAAAGAAGCAAATACCGTCACCATTACCGATAACGGTATTGGTATGACTCGCGATGAAGTCATTGCGAACTTGGGTACAATTGCTAAGTCAGGCACTAAAGACTTCTTTAGCAAACTTTCTGGCGATAGCGCTAAAGACTCACAACTCATTGGCCAGTTTGGTGTTGGCTTTTACTCTGCGTTCATCGTAGCTGACAAAGTAACGGTGCGAACTCGTGCTGCTGGTGCAGATGCATCGCAAGGTGTTGAGTGGATTTCAGACGGTGAAGGTGAATTCACTATTGCCGAAATCAACAAGCCTACACGCGGCACCGAGATTACGCTTCACCTACGCGAAGACGAAAAAGAATTTGCTGATGCATGGCGTTTACGCTCTATCGTAAGTAAGTATTCTGATCACATCAGTATTCCTGTGCAGATGTGGAAAGATGAAGTGCCTGAAAGTGAAGGCCCTGATGGCGAAAAAATTGAAGGCCAGCCTGGTGAATGGGAAGTTGTAAACAAAGCCACCGCTCTTTGGACTCGTGAAAAGTCTGAGATTACTGATGACGAGTATAACGAATTCTACAAGCATATCTCTCATGACTTTGCTGATCCTCTTGCATGGGCGCATAACAAAGTAGAGGGTAAAACAGAATATACAAGTTTATTGTATATCCCTTCTAAAGCGCCGTTTGATATGTGGAATCGCGACCAAAGTCATGGTCTTAAGCTTTACGTTCAACGCGTTTTCATTATGGACGACGCCGAACAGTTCATGCCTACTTATCTACGTTTTGTTAAAGGTTTGCTAGACAGCAATGATCTTCCGCTTAACGTGTCTCGTGAAATTCTACAGGACAATAAGATAACGCAAGCGCTACGCCAAGGTTGTACTAAGCGCGTATTGCAGATGCTTGAAAAAATGGCGAAGAACGACAATGAAAAATATCAGTCGTTCTGGAATGAATTCGGCAACGTGTTAAAAGAAGGGCCGGCTGAAGATTTCAGTAACCGCGAGAAAATTGCTGGCTTGCTACGCTTCTCTTCTACACACGGTGAGTCTGATGCACAAACCGTATCATTAGCTGACTATATTGAGCGAATGAAAGAAGGCCAGGATAAGATTTACTATGTGACAGCAGATAGCTTGCAAGCTGCCAAGTCTAGTCCTCACCTTGAGATTTTCCGCAAGAAAGGAATTGAAGTGCTATTGATGGGCGAGCGCATTGACGAATGGTTAATGTCTCACCTTACTGAGTTTAACGAGAAGCAGTTTGTCTCAATTGCGAAAGGAAACTTAGATTTAGGCGACTTAGAAGACGAAGAGTCTAAGAAGGCGCAAGAAGAAGCAGAAAAGCAAGTTGAAGGTGTTCTTGAGCGAGCTAAAACTGCACTTGGCGATAAGGTTGTAGACGTTAAATTTACCCATCGCTTAACAGATTCACCTGCGGTCATCGTAGCAGATGACAATGGCATGACTACGCAAATGATGAAGCTTATGCAGGCAGCAGGGCAGACCGTGCCAGACGTGAAGTATCACTTTGAGCTTAACCCTGAGCATAGCTTGGTGAAGCTGCTGGCAGATACCCAAGATGAAGAGCTGTTTAATCAGTGGGTAGGCGTATTGTTTGACCAAGCTGCATTGTCAGAACAGGGTAGCTTGAAAGACCCATCTAGTTTTGTACAGAACTTGAACACGCTTCTAATGAAGTTAGCTAAATAAAGCAATAAACCATTAGGTTTACATTTAAAAACGGGCGTAATGCCCGTTTTTTTATTTCTACGACTAACAAAAGTAAGTTTAGCCATTTTATTGTGCTATATTTTGGCGGTCTAAAATTTCAAGTTAATCATATTAAGAGTTAGCTTATTCATCTTAAATAAGATGAGTTACTGAATGGGTGTAGGCGCAAATTTACAAAAGTGCCTATAAGCTGAACATATATTCGCCATTAGTCTTAAGATTAACTTTACGGTACTGCTTACACTTGTCACCCCAGTGTTGAATGTGTAAAGTGCCCGAAGTAAAAAGTTTAAAAATCATAAGCGGAGAACGCACTCATGCGAATCATTCTTCTCGGCGCTCCTGGCGCGGGTAAGGGCACACAAGCTCAGTTTTTAATGGGCAAATATGGCATTCCACAAATTTCAACGGGCGACATGCTTCGTGCTGCAATTAAAGCAGGTACAGAGCTAGGCCTTGAAGCAAAGCGTGTAATGGATGAAGGCAAACTAGTATCTGATGAGATTATCATTGGCCTAGTAAAAGAGCGTATTGCACAAGATGACTGTAAAGACGGTTTCTTGTTAGACGGTTTCCCTCGCACTATTCCTCAGGCTGACGCAATGAAAGAAGCAGGTGTCACTGTTGATCATTGCATCGAGTTTGACGTTCCTGATGATGTAATCGTAGAACGTATGGGTGGCCGTCGTGTACACCCTGCATCAGGTCGCGTTTACCACGTTGTTTACAACCCGCCAAAGGTGGAAGGTAAAGACAATGAAACAGGCGATGACCTAATCGTTCGTGATGACGACAAAGAAGAAACAGTGCGCAAGCGTCTTGCGATTTACCATGAGCAAACAAAGCCGCTTGTGAACTACTACAGCGCTGAAGCGGAAGCTGGAAACTGTGAGTACCACAAGCTTGACGGTACACGCCCAGTTGAAGAAGTGAGTGCTGAACTTGCTGAACGTTTAGGTTAATTGCCAACAACGTCAACAAAAGGTCGCTTAGGCGGCCTTTTTTGTTGCTTGTAACTTATTAGCGGATAACGTTTAATGACAACCATGAATGTTGAATTAAGCGCTGATTAATACAACGCGATATAACTAGAACATGTGGAGTAGACCATGGTTTTGCCAATCACGGCGTTTTACGCCAGCTTACTGGGTATTTGCTACCTGTATTTGTCGTTTTTAGTCATTGGCGCCAGACGTCGCCATCAAGTGGGAATTGGCGATGGTGGCCATGAAGATCTAAGTCGTTTGACTAGAGCACATGGCAACTTTAGCGAGTACGTACCCATCACCCTTATTATGATAGCGTGTTTTGAAGCCAATACTGGCCAAGTGTGGGCTGTTCACGCATTGGGGAGCGCACTGTTATTTGGCCGTGTATTACATGCCTATGGCTTAGGTCGTCACTCAGGCGTTAGCTGGCAGCGCTTCGCGGGTATGATCCTGACTTTCCTTGCTATGCTGTGTGCAGCAATAGGTAATTTGGTGCTCATTCATTTCGGATTGTAAGCGTTGCAAAAGAAGTAAATACATATATAAAAAATGCCAGCTTAGCTGGCATTTTTTTTACCTCATTTCCAATCAGGTTGAGCTAATTCAGATATTGAGGACAGGTTCGCTGTGTGTATTGCGAAGGTATAGTCCCTGCAACAGAGAAAAAAACGCAACGAAGCGACTTGACGGAACTTTCGCCACCTAAGAGTTTCGTCCTGTTTGGCCGTTTAACCGATTCGGTTGGAGTCTAAATGCTAAAGATTCTTATAATTTTGGTATTTCTAGTTTTTTACACCTACTTGCTGAAGCGTAGGTTTAAAGTGAAGATGATGGAGGCATGGCGCGCCGAAAAGGTGGGGTCTGAGGTTATGGTTTATGTGATGATTGTATTGCCTGTGATTCTCGCATGGCTCACTACGGTGCTCTTTGAATATCTTTTTTTCTAAACACACGTTAATACATGAATGAAAAAAAGCGCTCAAGGCATGCCATTGTTAAGCAATGCCGTTGAGCGCTTTTCGTCTTATAGGCTTTTAGAAGCGGTAAGTTAGTTTAGAGTATACGAAGCGGCCACGCGGGTTGTGCACGCCGCCTACATAGCCGTATAAGTCGCCATCACCATCACCAATAGCAAACGGAGGCTCTTCGTCAAGTAAGTTGTTTGAACCAATTACAAGGCGAAGGTTATCGCTGTAGTTGTAACCAAACTGCAAGTCCACCAACATTTGAGAATCAACCGTTCTCGAGGTATTTTCTTCAAAGTCCAACACACCGTCGAAATCAATGTCAGGCGTGTCTTCAAACTCACCAACAAAGCTAATGTTCAAGTTGGCATCGAACGCACCTTTAGACCAGGTTGTGCCGAATAACCAACGGTGTTCTGGATAGCCATATTCGCCAGTGTACTCAAGACCGTCTTTTTCGAACTCGTTCATGTAAGACCAATCAAGGTTAAAGCGTACGTTACCGAACTCTTGCAACTCCATGCGGTAGTTAGCGCTGAAATCAACACCAGACGCTTCTTGAGATGATACGTTTTGGTAGGTGTTGAAAATCTTTTGAATTACACCTAATGACTCGCCTGGCTGCGGATCTAAGCGAACACAGATTGTGCTGTCTTGGTTATTACATTCCGCGTCGTAAACTAAACCGAATTGCTGCTCATCAATTTTGTTATCCTGCGTAATACTCCATACATCAATGCTCAGGCCTAATTCTTGAATAGGTGCGTAGATAACTCCTACGTTCCAAGATTCTGACTCTTCTGCATCCAAGTTAGGGTTACCCGCAAACTCGATATTGTAATCCAACGATTCACAATCTTGACCTGTTGCATCACAGCGATATTTGTCTACGAAGAAAACACTTTTCTGTGATGGGCCAAGGCCAACTTGTGCAAGAGATGGTGCTCTAAAGCCCTGAGCCCATGAACCGCGCACGGTTACTTCATCACTTGGCGCCCAACGTAATGCTATTTTAGGGTTAGTTGTACTACCAAAGTCACTGTAATGGTCGTAGCGGCCAGCTAGTTGAAGCTCAAGCTGTTCAGCTAAAGGTATAGATAGCTCTAAGTATGCAGCATACTGGTCGCGTTCAGCAGAGGCAGAAACCGATTCTGTACCGAAGATTAATCCGCGCTGGAACTGAACATCAGGAACGTCAGATACTTGCTCTTCGCGATATTCAACACCTGCTGCCATCATGACAACATCGTCGCCGAAGCTGAATGCTTCACCGGTAATGTGAGCATCAACGCTGGTCATTCGAGATTCACCACGGCGCACAAGGCTAGTAGTAATATCATCAATTACACTTTGTGGGTTAGTAACGCCACCAAACGGGTTGTAGTTACCAAGGTTAATTTGTTCCTGAAGCCAGTCAACGCGAACCCAACCTTGTGACTGATCACCACTTTGTTCTGAACGGCTGCGGCCCTTTTGTACAGATGCTTCCCAATCGTAATCATTGAACGTGCCACGAAGGCCAGCGACTAAACGAAGGGTGTCAGATTCGATATCCCAGCGACGGGCACCTGCATCAACAGGGCGGTAGCGACCAATTTCTATGTCTTGTCCAAACGGGTTATCAGGATGAGTACCCGGAACGGTTAAACCAGCATCTTCATCAAGAGGTGTTGCTGCACCGCCTGCTTCAGACGTATTGTGCTGCATTGCAACTTCCATAAATGCTGTGGTTTCGTCGCCAATTTTATAGTCGAACTGACCAATAAAGCCTACGCGCTCAGAAGCCGGTATGGTTAAACCAAATGGGCCATAATCGAACAGACAGCTGCCAGACGCCGTTGCGCTATCTTCTGGACAATCAGGGTCGATAGTTTTAACACCATCCACATAGAAGTAACCTGGGTAACCTCGTGAAGAACGGAAGTCCATACCACCATAAGGTGATTGGTTAGCTGTTCCGAATCGACCCATTTCGTCAGCGCCAAGCGTGCTGTTGTTGAAATAGTCGATGATAACTGTAGCACTGCTTTTTTCGCTTTGAGAGCCCCATAGAATACTGGCGGTGGTCTCATCATAGCTTGGGCCTGTTGTACCACCATAACCTGCATTAATCTCTAGACCTTCGTAGTCTTTCTTCAGTACTACGTTTACAACACCAGCAACAGCGTCTGAGCCGTAAATCGCAGAAGCGCCATCTTTTAATATATCGATTCGTTCGATGGCGGATACAGGAATAGAGTTAATATCAACAAATGAGTTAGTGATACTTTCAGCAAAGGCACTTATTGCCACGCGACGTCCGTTTATTAGAACAAGCGTTGCATCTGGTCCCATACCTCTGAGGGATACCGCTGCCGCGCCATTGGCTGTTGAATCTTGGCTGTTATTACGTGTCGAGAAGGTACCCGCACCTGTGGCCGGCATACGCTCGAGTAATTGTTGAAGGTTTTCATAGCCCATGCCTTCAATCATTGTTGCATCTATTGATTGAATAGGTGAAGGGCCTTCCATATCTGTACGTTTGATACGAGAACCGGTGACTGCAATTCGTTCAAGGTTGGCTGCTTCTTCGTCAGCTTGCTGTGCATACGCAGGAGATAGAGAGGTTAATCCTGAAAGTGCTAATCCCACTGCAATTGCACTTACTTTACGACCTTGTTTCATTGTTATTTCCTTATTTCCATTTTACTTGTTGTGTGTTTTTGCAACACGATGATGTTGCAAAATTATGAATAGCACTCCTAATACTTAAGTTGCAATAGGGGAAAACACGAAAGATGTGACACTTGGTTACAAAGTGTGTAAACCATGTATTACTTTTTTAAATGTGAAGCGGGATGAAGCGGCCGTGAAGTTAAACTAAAAACAGCGTAAAAATAGAGGGTTGCGGCTTAGTTAATTGGTGTTGAGGAAGTGGGAATTTGATAAGGAACAAGGCCGCTATTTGTAATTCATTAGTAAGAATTTACGTATATGCAATTGCTCCTACATTTTTCTTTATATACGTGAATATCACCGCTTTATCAGATCTGACCAGATTTTTTTTGCCGAAAAATTGAACGCAAGTAAAGGGCTAGCTTGGCCTTTTTGCAAGTAAGGGTATTGTTCAGCCCTAGTGAAGTGATGTGAAAAGCCTGTCTTTTCGCGGTAAATACATATCGTCCGGATCTAGTGAAAATGCTACAGAGCTGGCTTTGCCCTGAATTTCTTCAATTGGAATGAAGCCATAATAACGAGAATCAACGCTATTGTTCCTATTATCCCCCATTGCCAGCACGTGATCTCTGGGCACAGTGATCAAGTTAAAGTTTTTCGCAGGGCTAGGTAATGGGTTAAGCGCTATGGTTCGTGTTTGCCCTAAAATCTGCTCGGAATAAAGATTGTGACCTTTGACGCTTAACGTTGCTTTTTCACCATTGATAAAAAGAACGTTGTTTTCTAATTTGACCTTATCACCTTCAATGGCAACCACACGTTTAATGAGTCTGGTATCAGCTGCATTACTGTCAATAATTACAATGTCACCGCGATTGATGTTACCAGTTTTCGCGACAACAACGTCTGTGAACGGTAATTCTAGCGTGTAGGCTGATTTATCAACCACTACGCGGTCGCCTACTTGAATGGTGGGCTCCATAGAGCCTGTAGGGACATGATACCAATCAGCAACACTGCTTCGAAACGAGAAAAGCAAAACCATAAATAAAATGAAAGGCAGGTTGTTCTTTACGCTCTGTTTTAGATTTAACACGGCTTCGGTTCTCATTTTTCGTACATTGCTCGTTAGATCAAAGTTTTATCACGACATGGCTTGTGTAATAGATGTAGATTGTAAATTACCTAATTTGTTCAAAATTGAGGTGTGGAAAATGTAACGAACTATGTCGGTAGCTAATTAAGGTTGCTCTAGCTACAGGGTATTGAGCGTTGAAAAAAAGCAATAAAACTCATATCAATCATATGTTTATATTGCATTCTGTAAAAGATGAACGCCGCCCGTTTAGGCATGCTAAAAATGTCTGAAAAAGGAATGTCATGGCACTGGTGGTGCACTTGTGGTACTTGTTACATTTTTGACTGGCAAAGAACATATATAATGCTTGAAACATTCAAACGAACAAGAATGTACACTGCAATTGCTGTAATAACACTAAGTGCAGTTTCGACAGGGTGTACGCATAACACCAATGATCCACAAAATGTACGAACTGCTTCCGATATAACCAGCGAAACAACCGCTAATGCAGATAATAGTACTGCTTCCCTAAATACGTCACTGTTCAACGTGGACTACGAGCGTTTTACTCTGGATAACGGGCTTACCGTTGTACTGCACGTTGACAGGTCTGATCCCGTTGCTGCAGTCGCCCTCACTGCGCATGTGGGTTCAGCCAGAGAAAAAGAAGGGCGAACAGGCTTTGCGCACTTGTTTGAACACTTACTTTTTCTCGAATCAGAGAACTTAGGAAAAGGCGGTCTTGATAAACTCAGTGCGAAAATTGGCGGCTCAGGTGCAAATGGCTCGACGAGTCGTGATAGTACCAATTACTTCCAAACTGTACCCATTGATGCTTTAGAAAAAATGATCTGGGCTGAAGCCGATAAGTTGGGATTTTTCATTAATACCGTAACAGACCCTGTGCTCGCCAAAGAAAAGCAGGTGGTGAAAAACGAAAAGCGCCAGAGTGTGGATAATCGTCCTTATGGTCACAATCAATATGTGATTGATAAAAACCTTTACCCTGAAGGGCATCCTTATAGTTGGCAAGTGATTGGGTCGTTAGATGATCTGCAAAACGCAACGCTTGCTGACGTGAAAGAGTTTTTCAAAAAATGGTATGTACCTAATAATGTGGTGCTTACCATCGCGGGTGATATTGACGTAAATCAAACTAAAGCGTGGGTTAAAAAGTATTTCGATGAAATTCCTGCGGGAGAGCAAATCAATAAATTACCGCCTCAACCTACGAAGCTCAATGAGACTATAAAACGATTCCATATAGATAATTTTGCACAAGCGCCACTTTTAACTATGGTGTGGCCAACCGTACCTGAATATCACGATGACTATTATCCACTTCAAGTACTTTCTCAGTACTTAAGCCAAGGCAAAAATGCTCCGCTGAACAAGGTGCTTGTTGACGAGAAGAAGCTCACCAGTGATGTTTATCTTTATGGCTATGATGCTGAGATCGCTGGACAGCTACAGCTGCAGGTTATGGCATTTAATGGCGTGAACTTAAACACTGTTGCAGATGGAGTTAACGAAGCGTTCGCCCGCTTTGAGAAAGACGGGATTTCTTCCAAGGATTTGGCGCGCATAAAAGCAGGTCAAGAAACAGAATTTTATCAAGGACTTTCAAGCGTCTTAGGTAAAGGTTTTCAATTGGCGCAATACGAAATCTTTGCGGGCGGGGCTGAATTTATCAGCCAAGATGTTCAGAAAATTCTGGGCGTTTCACAACAAGATGTAATGCGTGTTTATAGCACCTATATCAAGGATAAACCGTTTGTCGCCACTAGCTTTGTACCTAAGGGACAGCAAGAGTTGGTTTTAAGCGGCTCTACTGAAGCTAATGTAGTGGAGGAGCAAATTGTCGCGGGGGCGGAAGAGAGCTTTGATGCGTCAGTTGCGGCTGAATACGAACGTACTCCGTCATCGTTTGATCGCACGAAAGAGCCTGCTTATGGTGAATCAATAGAAATTACACCACCTAAGGTTTGGCAAAATACACTGTCGTCTGGCATCAAAATAACGGGTATTGCTAATGACGAAGTGCCATTGGTCGCGTTTGAGTTAAAGCTAGATGGTGGCATGCTTCTAGACTCAGAAGGTAAAACAGGAACCGCCAATTTACTTGCCGCAACCTTGCTTAAAGGTACGGCGGAAAAAACACCCGAGCAGCTGGAACAGGAAATTGAGCTTTTAGGCGCTTCTCTGGAGGCCAGTGCTTCTGAAACTGATATTACTATTAGCGGAACGGTATTGTCTAAGCACTACAGTGACTTAATGCAGCTCGTCACTGAAGTGATACTTTCTCCTCGCTTTGATGAACAAGAGTTTGAATTAGCTAAAGACGATACAATCAACCAGATTGAACAAATAAAAGCGAACCCTAATGCCATTGCATCGGTTGAGTTTAAAACACTGCTTTACGGAGAGGCGCATCCGTTTGCTCAAACGGTTCTTGGAGATAAGCAAACTGTAGATGACACAACGCTCGAATATGTTAAGAAGTATTACGAGAAATACTTCACACCGTCATTGGCAAAGTTCCATGTTGTGGGAGACATCAAACAACAGGACGTTGTAAAAAGCCTAGCGCCACTTAATGCGCGATGGTTACCAAAAGATGTTACTTTTGCGAAGGTACCAGAGCCCAAGCTGCCAGAAAGCGCCCAACTCTTTTTCTATGACGTTCCTGGGGCTAAACAGTCAGTGCTTTATTTCGGCCATTCCGCCCCGAATGTTACTCATGATGATGCTTATAAAGTCAGTGTGATGAATTATCGTTTAGGCGGGGGCGGTTTCGCCTCACAGCTTATGCAGGAACTACGTGAAAACAAAGGCTACACCTATGGCATTCGTTCATCGTTTTCTAGCGATCAATATACGGGTGAATTCACCATACGAAGCGCTGTAAGGTCGAATGTTACCTTAGAAGCAACGCAAGCTATCATGGATATATTAGCAGCGTTTGGCACAAACTATTCAGATGAAGATTTAGACGTTACGAAAGGGTTTACACTTAAATCTGGCGCTAGGGCGTTTGAAACGTTAGGCGCTAAATTGAATATGGTTAGCGAAATTAGCGACTTTGGCTTGCCCAATGATTACGTTTTACAGCAAGAAGCTGAGGTAAAAGCGTTAACCGTGGGTGAGATAAAGCGCCTTTACGGTGAATATGTACATCCTGACAAGATGATTTATTTGATAGTTGGGGACAAAGATACCCAGTTTGAGCGTTTAGAAGCGCTTGGGTTAGGGAAACCAACCTTGCTGAACCCTTAATTCATATTTGACGTTTTGCGAGCATTATAAGGCTCGTCAATAAACACAAAGCCCGTGTGAAAAGCGTTCACGCGGGCTTTTTTATTAAACGAGAGCTATATCTGAAATAGGCAAAATTATTGTGACCAAAAACGTGCCTAATCAACGTAACCGAATAGGGTGGTCTGTTAGTGCCTGTTAAATAACTGTGTCGTGGACCAAATACTATGTAATTGAGGCAAACGTCCTAGTTAAGCAAAGAGTTGCAGGAGGTATGAGTGACAGAAAAAGTGAAGGAGTCTGGGCATAGAGAGCAAGACGTTGCCCTTAGTCATTCTGAAGAAAAAGATGTACGAGATAATCAGAGCTTAAATTCTGTTTCTTTGTATGCCATTGTCCACAGGGAAGGATTAGAAGAACTCCAGCGTCCTATGATGTCATTGTGGTGGTCTGGTGTGGCGGCAGGCATTGGCATCTCGATTTCAATTCTTGCTGAAGGAATTCTGCATCACCTCTTTGCAAACTCTTCCAATCAGTTTGTTATCGAAAACCTGGGCTATACGGTTGGTTTCGTGCTGGTGATTGTTGGTCGACTTCAATTGTTTACCGAAAATACGCTTTCGGTCATTCTACCCTTGTTGAGTAAACCTTCGTTCAATATGGGCTTTTGCATTGCGCGCCTGTGGCTCATCGTTTTCTCCGCCAATATGTTCGGCACCTTTTTGGCTGCGTTTTTCAGCTTTTCGCTGCAATCTGTTCCACCAGAGCTGGTTGAAGGAATGACCGCTATTTCTGAACATTATGCCAAGCTATCACCATCAGACGCTTTCTCATACGGCATTACGTCCGGGTTTATCATTGCCGCTATTGTATGGATGAAGCCTTCGGTTAAGCATTCTCAAATATTGATGATAGTTATTTTTACTTATTTAATTGCTATAGGAAATTTTACGCACGTGATAGCCGGTTCAACAGAACTTTTCTTGTTAGCACTGCAAAATAAAATAAGCGTTCTTGAAACACTCTCACTAATTGGTGCAACATTACTAGGAAATATTGTGGGCGGAACGGGACTGTTCGCGCTGCTGGCTTATGGCCAAGTGGTAAGGGAAATCGAGAAATAGAGAAGTCAAAAAGTGACCCTTGGTGTGCAAACAGTGGTTAATTGAAATTAGCTGCGTTATAACATGCCGTTTAAACCACTAAGGGGTTACGGTGCTTCGCTTTCTAACAGCAATAATTCTTGTCGGAAGTGCATTTTCATGTGCTTTTGCTGAATCAATCATTAAACCTATAATTTCTGAAGCGTCTGTTTCGTTACCTAGAAGCAAAATGGTGACAATAGAAGATACGGAAACTGCATGTAAATATACGTTATTTGTACAGTTGCCAAAAAGCTATAACGCATCTCCTTCCAAGGATTACCCCGTAATATACACAACAGATGCGCCTTATAGTTTTCCTATTATCGTAGGCTCTATGCGAATGCCAGTAAACGTAGGCCAAATGGAAGAAGCGGTCATAGTGGGGTTGTCTTATTCCCTAGAATCAAAAGGCGTAGAGAGTAGAGTAAGGGACTACACTCCTGCCATAGCCAATAGTTGGAAACTGGAAACCGGTCTTGCTGCTGAGTACCTGTCATTTATTAGACGAGATGTATTAACATTTATTGAATCTACATATCGAGTAGACGCCAATCGACGGACTTTTATTGGGCATTCATTAGGCGGGCTATTTGGCGGCTACGTGCTCATGCAATCTCCTGAAACCTTTTCTAACTATGTGCTTGTTAGCCCTTCAGTGTGGTTTAATGACGATTACTTACTAACCTTAGAAATGGCTGAAACTCAATCGCCCAAGCGTGTTTACATTGGTGTGGGAAGCTTAGAAACGCCTGAGTTTGGCGAGGGTCAAGATATGGTTGCGGGGAGCAAAGCATTGGCAAGTAAAATCATCGCTAAGGCAGATCAAAACATAACACTACAATTGCATGTTATCGGCGGTGCGTCACATGCGACCGTGTTTCCCACCGTTGCTATCCAAGGGATCGATTGGATATTGGGAACGCCTCGCTAGTCGCGTTTCCTTAACTGATGGATTATTTTTTATTCAATTTTTAGGCAGGCTAAACAATGTTAATTGCAATGAAGTGCAAAGCTCTGCGATACAAAAATACCCTTCGCGTAGAAAACGAGAAGGGCATTTTGAACAATAAACGAGTTTTACAACGGATTACTTGTGGCGCTCACGCAGCACGTTAAGTGCATCGTTAAGGGACATATCGCTCGCCTGAAGCAGTACCGTCAAGTGGTACAACAAGTCAGCGGCTTCGTTTTTAAGCTCTTCTTTGTCGTGTACAGTCGCAGCCAATGCGGTTTCTACACCTTCTTCGCCCACTTTCTGCGCTATTCGCTTAATGCCTTTGTTGTAAAGGCTAGCGGTATAGCTACTTTTAGGATCAGCGTCTTTACGGGAAGCCAATACACGCTCTAAATCTGCAAGAAACGTAAAGGCTGGTGTGTTGCCGTCGAACCAACAGCTTTCAACACCAGTGTGGCATGTCGGGCCGTTAGGGTTGGCAAGTACCAACAGTGAATCTTGATCGCAGTCACAAGCAACGCTCACTAAATCTAGCGTGTTACCAGATGTTTCACCCTTGGTCCAAAGACGCTGTTTTGAACGGCTGAAGAATGTCACTTTGCCCGTTTCAAGGGTTTTCGCCAATGCGTCTTGGTCCATGTAGCCCTGCATTAATACCTTGCCAGACAGTGCGTCTTGCACAATGGCGGGTAGTAGGTTGTCCATTTTGTCCCAAGCCAGTTTATTACTGTTTTCGTTAGTAATGATCACGGGTTTACTCCTTCTGCTTGCGCCGTTAATCCGTGACGCTTACGCATGGCAACGCCATTGCTGGTTAACTCTGCTTTAAGCTCATCAATGTTGATGATGCCCTTGTGAAATACCGATGCTGCAAGCGCGCCATCTACGTCAGCCTGTTGAAACACATCCGTAAAGTGGGCAATTTCACCTGCGCCACCCGACGCAATTAGCGGCACTTCACAGACATCGCGCACGGCTTTTAGCTGCTTCACATCGTAGCCTTTGCGCACGCCGTCTTGGTTCATGCAGTTCAGAACAATTTCACCCGCACCGCGCGACTGAACTTCTTTAATCCAATCGATAGTCTGCCATTGGCTTTTTTGAGTACGCGCTTCATCGCCGGTGAATTTATACACTTCGTATTGGTCGGTTGCTTCGTTATAGAAACTGTCGATACCAATCACTACGCACTGTTGACCGTATACGTCGTGTAGCTGGTTAATTAGATCTGGGTTATTAAGGGCAGGGGAGTTAATCGAAATCTTATCCGCCCCCATTTCCAAAATGCGCCCAGCGTCTTCAATGCTTTTAATGCCGCCAGCTACACAAAACGGGATATCAATAACCTGTGCAATACGGCTTACCCAGCTTTTATCTACCACGCGGGCATCAGAACTTGCGGTAATATCGTAAAATACTAATTCGTCGGCACCCGCTTTCGCATATTGTTCAGCAAGAGGCACGATGTCACCAATAATTTCGTGATTTCTAAACTGAACGCCTTTGACGACTTTGCCGTCGCGTACATCCAAACAGGGAATTATGCGCTTTGCCAGCATGCAATAGCCTCCTTCACCGTGAATTTACCTTCAAGCAATGCGCGGCCTAAAATAACGCCGCCAACGTTTGTGGGTTTTAGCGCTTCGATATCAGCGATGCTGCCAATACCGCCAGACGCTTGCCAGCTAACGTGTGGGAAACGGGCTGCCATTTCTTGATACAGCTCAGTGTTCGCACCTTGTAGCGTGCCGTCGCGGCTAATGTCGGTACACAGCACATGCTTTGCGCCTACTGTAGCGAAGTCTTCAAGCAAGCCTTCAAGGGCTACGCCAGAATTCTCCTGCCAACCGTGGGTAGCAATAAGCTTTTCACCGCTGTCGCTAATATTGATATCAAGGGCCAATACAATGTGCTCTGGGCCGTATTTTTCTACCCAAGACTTCACAAGCTCGGGTTGTTTTACCGCCAAAGAACCAATCACTACGCGGCTTACGCCCGTTTCTAGTAATTGCGCCACTTCTTCTTCACTACGGATACCGCCGCCTGCTTGAAACTGCATGCGCTTGGTGTCCACCATAGACTTGATAAGGGAAAGCTGGCGTTTACTGGTGTCTTTAGCGCCTGTTAGGTCAACAATGTGCAGCCAGGTTGCACCTTGGTCGGCATAGTCGTGAACCACGTCTATTGGGTCCAGTTCGTATTGGGTTTTCTGCTCGTAGTCGCCTTGATAAAGGCGTACTACGCGTCCGTCAATAAGATCAATCGCTGGAATAATCATTATAGGTTCACAAAGTTAGTCAGTAATTGTGCTCCGGCCTCGCCAGAACGCTCTGGGTGAAATTGCACCCCGTAAAAGTTGTCTTTATTTATAGCTGCTGAAAATGCGTTGCCATACGTGCAGCTTGCAAGCGTGTGCTCGTATTCAGGAACGGCAAAACTGTGCACAAAGTAAAAGTAGGTATCTTGTGGGATGCCCTTAAATAAACTTTCTTCTTTATGAGAGACTGTGTTCCAACCCATATGAGGTAAGCGCACACCTTTTGATTCCATGCGGGCCACATGACCTGGCATTAGGTTTAAACAGTCGATGTTGCCTGTACCTTGAAAACCACCTTCAGCGCTGGTTTCAACCATAAGTTGCATGCCTAAACATACGCCTAGCACAGGTTGGGTAAGCGACTGCAGGGTTTCCACTAGCGCTTTTTGCTTAATGCTTGCCATCGCTGCTGCCGCTGTTCCTACGCCGGGTAAAAACACTTTATCAGCGTTTTTTATCACGTTTACATCGTCAGATACGTCCACTTCAACGCCTAAGCGCTCAAGGGCAAAGCGTACTGATGAAATGTTCGCGCAGCCGGTATTTACTATGACTATTTTTTGTCGCTGGCTGGGGTTTACCACTGACATTACAGGGCTCCTTTACTACTTGGGAGTGCATCTCCCTGGCGCGTAATGGCTTGGCGTAGCGCACGTCCAAATACTTTAAATAAGCTTTCTACCTGGTGGTGAGCATTACCTTCGCTGGTGGAAAGGTGCAGCGATAGTCCCATGCTTTGTGCAAGTGAATAGAAGAAGTGCGGCACCATTTCTGTGGCCATTTCACCTACTTGGTCGCGGCTAAATTCAGCATCAAATTTAAGGTGAGGGCGGTTAGAAATATCCATGATACATTCCGCACGACATTCATCCATTGGCAACGCAAACCCAAAGCGACCAATGCCCCGTTTATCGCCCAAAGCTTTTTTGAGCGCCTCACCTAATGCAAGGGCGGTGTCTTCTACACTGTGGTGGTCGTCAATGTGTAAATCGCCATTGGTAGTAAGATTTAGCTCGAAGCCACCGTGGGTCGCAATTTGGTCAAGCATGTGGTCAAAAAAGCCCATGCCGGTTTGAATTGTCGACTTAGCCTGCGAATCAAGATCTACACGCACGCGAATGTCGGTTTCAGAGGTGGTACGTACCACCTCTGCAATACGTGACGACGCAAGCAAACTTTTCTGAATATCGTTCCAGTTTAAGCTTTCACGGTTGTACTGAAAGCTGCGAATACCCATGTTTTCAGCAAGCTGTACATCGGTAACTCTGTCACCAATAACAAACGAACGAGTGAAGTCCACTTTGCCTTGCTGCAGGTATTCTTGTACTAAGCCAAGCTTGGGTTTGCGGCATGTGCAGTTATCAGCATCGAAGTGCGGGCAAATAAGCACGTCGTCAAACACTACACCCTGGCTTTCGAAAATGGCCATCATGGCATTGTGTGGCTTGTCGAAGTCTTCTTGCGGGAAACTGTCTGTACCCAAGCCGTCTTGGTTACTTACCATCACGAGTTTAAACCCAGCTGCCTTTAGTTTAAGTAGCACAGGAATAACGTTTGGCTCGAAAACAAGCTTCTCTAAACTATCTAATTGCTTATCTACTGGCGGCTCTTCTACGAGTGTACCGTCGCGGTCAATAAATAAAATGGCTTGCTGACTCATGCCGCGTCCTCATTATTTTTAAATTCGTTAATTAGCTGCATTAAACGCTGGTTTTGCTCTTCAGTGCCTATGCTTACGCGTAAACAGTTTTGTAAGTTAAGCTGTTTTGATTGATCGCGAATAAGCATGCCTTGGCTTACCAAGTACTGCATTAGGGCTTGCGCTTTTGCGTAGCGGAATAAGATAAAGTTTGCTCGTCTATCACCCACTAATTCAAAGCCTTCGATAGATTCCAGCGCTTCGGCTAGGGCCTCTTTTTCCCGGTTAATAGTAGCCACCTGAAGCTCAAGTAACGTTAGCGATTCAGCCGACAATGCTTGTGCAGCAATCTGCGCTACTGGCTCTGGAATGGGATAGGGCGCTATCACTTTAAGTAGTGCTTGGATGACGGGTGCCTGAGCAAGTGTAAAACCACAGCGAAGACCGGCAAGAGCAAACGCTTTAGACAGCGTACGAAGTACCACCAAGTTTGGATAGTTGTTTATTTCATTTGCCCACGTATTGTCGGCATCGAACTCAATATACGCTTCATCTACAACAACCAGTGCTTTATCGGCAAAGTGATTGAGCACGGTTTTAATGTCTTCACGAGCAACTGGCGTACCGGTTGGATTGTTGGGCGCACAGATGAAAATCACGTTAACGTCATCTTCAGCGCATACAGCATTCACGTTAAGGCTAAAGTCGTCGTTAAGCGGCACTTTCTTAATGCCCACATCACAGGTTTCAGCACTGATTGCATACATACCGTAGGTAGGCGGGCATATCAGAATGCTGTCTTTACCCGGCGTGCAGAAGGTGCGAATAAGCAGTTCAATGCCTTCATCTGCGCCGCGGGTAACAATAAGCTGCGATTTGTCTAGCCCGGCGTAGTTTGCGTAACCACTGACTACCGCTTCAGGCTGACACGATGGATAGCGGTTAAAGTTGCTGCTATCTACACTGTATTCGTTGGCATAAGGTGACTCGTTGGCATTAAGCCAGTCTTGACCACCTGAAAACAAGCGACGAGCCGATTCATACGGCTTTAGCGGCACTAAATTTTCGTTAATTAGGTTATCGATAAGTGCCGACATTAGGCGTCTCCTTGCTTAAGTGCCTGCATGCGAAGTGCAACGGCCTGTTCGTGTGCATCCAAGCCCTCGGCAGCTGCAAGTGCCATAATCGCAGAGCCTAAATTACGCATGCCGTCTGCGCTTAGTTCTTGAATAGTGTAGCGACGCATAAAGTCTAATAATCCAAGGCTAGAGTAATTCTTAGCATAGCCATAGGTTGGCAGTACGTGGTTAGTGCCCGACGCGTAATCACCTGCAGATTCTGGTGACCACGGGCCTAGGAATATAGAGCCTGCGTATTTAATTTTTGGCAAATAATCACGGGCATTCTCTATTTGTACAATTAAGTGCTCAGCAGCGTAGGCGTTACTTGCTTCAATGGCTTGCTCAATGGAATCAGCCAAAATATAACGCGCATTTTCCATAGCAGGGCGTGCAATCTCAGCGCGAGATAGGGTTGCTAATTGACGTTCAACCGCGGCTTTTGCTTCTTCAATAAGTGTAGCGCTGTTAGACACCAAAATAGCCTGCGAGTCTGGACCGTGCTCGGCTTGGGAAAGCAGGTCGGCCGCTACAAACTCAGGGTTTGCGAACTCATCAGCAAGTACCAACACTTCTGATGGGCCGGCCGGCATATCAATAGCTGCACCATCAGCACGTTGGCTTACTTGCTGTTTAGCTTCAGTCACAAAGCTGTTACCCGGGCCAAAAATCTTATCTACTTGAGGAACGCTGTCTGTTCCCAAGGCCATAGCGGCGATTGCTTGGGCACCACCACACAAGAAGATCTTGTCGATGCCGCATTTTCTGGCCGCATACGCAATTTCAGGCGCGATAAGCTGTTCTTTGTTTGGTGGAGTACAAAGTAGCTTATTTTCGCAGCCCGCCACCAATGCAGGTACGCCTAGCATCAATACGGTAGAAGGAAGCGGCGCGCTGCCGCCTGGAATATAAAGACCCACTGCATCAAGGGCGGTGAAGCGCAGCTCGCATTTAACACCAGGCGTTGTGGTTAGCGCGATATCACAAGGCATTTGCGCTTCGTGAAACATTTTTATGTTGTTGAACGCAGTATCGATAGCACTTGCTACCTCTGGCGTTACCTTCGCAGCAAGAGCATCAATGTTTTCTTGTGAAAGTACAAGGCTAGTTAAGTCTGGGCAGTCAAATTTACGTGTGTAATCAAGTACTGCCTCATCGCCTTCTTTTTCAACGCGGGCGATAATGTCGCCCACGGTCTGCTTTAACTGTTGGCTATTGGCCATAGCCGGGCGGGCTAGCGCCTGTTTTTTCTCATTTACCGAAAGAGATGACCAAGTAATCATAATTGCCTGCCTTTTAGCCCATCATTTTTTCGATTGGCATTACAAGAATAGAGCTACAACCAAGGGCTTTAAGTTTCTCCATGGTTTCCCAGAACAAGGTCTCTGTAGAAACAACGTGGATAGCAACTTGTTCTTCATTTCCAGCAAGTGGTAGAACCGTAGGATTTTCAGCACCTGGAAGTAGGCTTTTCACCTGCTCTAAATACGCTTTTGGTGCGTGTAGCATGATGTACTTGCTTTCTTTTGCTAGTAATACGCCATCAACACGTGGCATTAGTCGGTTAACCAGTGTTTCTTTCTCGTCGCTAAGCTCGCCGTCAGCGCGCTTAATAAGTACCGCTTTACTGCGGAAAATAACGTCTTTTTCAACAAGACCGTTAGCTTCAAGGGTTGCACCGGTAGATACAAGGTCACAGATAGCGTCAGCTACACCTGCTCGTGGGGCCACTTCCACAGAACCTTGTAGCATTACAGCCTTTGCATTTATGCCCTGTTCTTTGAAGTAGCGCTCAAGTAGGTAGGGGTAAGTTGTTGCTACTTTTTTGCCTTCTAGCGACTGGATTCCTTGATAATCCATCTCATTAGGTACCGCAATAGACAGGCGGCAGCCGCCGTAGTCTAGACGACGCAATACTTCATATTCGAATGGCTTGCCCGCAGCTTTACGCTCTAGCATTTTCTCTTCTAGCTCATTTTCGCCAATAAAGCCTAGGTCTACTACACCATCCATAACAAGACCTGGAATATCGTCGTCACGCACGCGAAGCAAATCAATAGGCTGGTTCGTAGAATGCGCAATCAGCAGGCGATCACGAATATTGAGTTTAATGCCTATAGCTTTCAGTAGGGCAATGCTGTCATCGCTCAATCGACCTGATTTCTGTACGGCAATTCGAAGTCTTTTGCTGTTACTCATTGAAACGTTCCTTACACGTTGTGTTTTAACTTTTGATTGCGCCTAAAACGAAAAACCCCCGGAAGTTTCCTTCCGAGGGTCGAGAATTTGTTTTATCTGCGCCACTGGAAGGATACATAGACCTTCCAGCACGAACCTGAAAGGTTATGCTTTGTGGTGATGGTGATGTTTCGTCGCGCAGTTAATCATTTTGAAAATTTTAATTCCTAATTTCGAACGGCTGAAACATTAGCGTTTTGAATTAGGATTTGCAAGGTTAAAGTGAACTCTTTTGGCACATTAACTCTAATTTAATGTGTATATAATAAAACAATTCGTTATGAATTAGTTTTGAACCGTAATTTTAGGCAACTCGTTGCCGATAAGTTATAGAGACAAATGCAAACTTCTGGAGGGCGTATGAGCAACGATCTACTGTTTCCCATTTTGCCTCGCAACACAAAAGTGCCGATTGAGACGGACGACCGCGTGAAGAAAGTGCAAAAGACCAAAAAGTCCGAGCATTTCAGTGAAGAAGAGCGCGATCAGTTTCAAGACGTGAAGCGAACTGAGATTATCGAAAAATCAGCTGAAAACTCGAAAGATAAAGAGCGAGGTAACAGCGAGGGTGGGCTTAAGCATATTGATATTGATGTTTAGCGAAACTTGTTAGCGTTAGGTTTTGCTCGCATTGAGTTCTTCAAATAAAGCCGCAATTTGATTCGTCACTTTGTGCTTAGATAAGTAAAAAGGCAGCGGCATTCGCTTAGAGTGAGACTCTTTCACTTTTACCGTGGCACTTATATAACTTTCTAACACTGGCAAATCTTGCTGCTTAAGTGTCTCAATTAACTCTCTTGGAAGCTTTGCTTGGCTATTGAATTGATTAACAACAATACCCAACAAACGCAGTTCAGGGTTGTGGTCTTCTTTTAGTTCCATCGCATTTTCAAGTAAACGCTCAATCGCCTGTGCCGAGAAGTCGTCGCAATCAAAAGGGACGCAAAAGCCATCAGCAGCAATAAGTGCCGCTTTAGAATAAAAATTAAAATTAGGAGGCGTGTCGATAAAAATGTTGTCGAATTCGTCTTTTAACTCCTTTAACGCGTCTTTAAGTTTAAAAATTTTGTATCGTGACTCGAGCTCTCGCTCGACTTCTGCCAACGCAGAAGAAGAAGGCATAACGAAGAGGTTTTCATAAGGCGTTGCATGCACGAACGCGTTAGGCTTCTTGGCTGTTCTGAAAATGCCAACTACTTGTTTGAACATATCGGCCACGGTAAGGCTTTGTTCACTGGCGTTAAATCCCACGTAGTGAGTACTATTTCCCTGAGCGTCTAAGTCTACCAATAAGGTCTTATGACCCAGCTTAGCGCTTTGCGCAGCTAAATTGGTGCTAATGGTCGATTTGCCTACGCCGCCTTTTTGATTAAACACCACGATTATCATAAGAAATCCCTTCGTCAGTTGTGTTTAAAATATGCCCAATTAAAAGTGCTTATGCAAAATATTGTTTATGGTTTAATGCAAACTGAATACAGTTGTCCCAAACAGTGAAAAAATCAACATCGTAAAACAACGTGGTTTTATATACCTAGAATGGAAAGCGTTATGGTTAATATAAAAAAGTCTATATGGCAGCTTGCAATAATGCTTCTGGCGGTTTGGATGTCCAATAATACTTACTCAGCCGATGCATACACTGCGCAATATTACGCGGATAAAGGATTGAAAAGTGCTAAGCATTTTCCTGGATTGGCGAGTCTTTGCGATATTAGTCAAGAGCCGCGGAATATGTTCGTTATTAGCGAAAATAGGCGCGAGAGATCCAAGCGCAGTAATGGTGTTAGCGAAGTAAAAGGAAATGCTAAAGTCCGTCGTCAAATTCCACCTCAACAGGTCTTCGATAACCTTTATTATGTCGGCGCTGGCAACGTAGCAAGTTGGGCAATTGATACGGGCGAAAGTATAGTTTTAGTAGACGCGCTAAATAATAACCAACAAGCTCAACAGTATATTCTTAATGGACTTTCGGCACTGGGGTTGGGAGATAAGCCTGTTTCCCATCTAATCATATCTCATGGACACGGCGATCATTACGGTGGTTTTGGGCTGATTAAATCAGTTTATAGTCCACGTATTGTGATGAGTGAAATTGAGTGGCACGTGTTAGAAAACGACGCGTTTGCAAGCTATCGCTGGGGAGCAAAACCTGAAAAAGATTTACTGATTGAAGATGGGGATGTACTCAACGTGAATGGCACTGAGTTAGCGTTTTATGTAACGCCTGGACATACACCGGGTACGCTTACTATCGTTCTCCCTGTGATCGATGGAGATGAACGGCATCGCGCTGTATTATGGGGCGGCACAGGGCTCAATTATGGTCCGGATGTCGCAAGAATAAAGTCTTATACAAACTCGGCCAATGCAATGAAAGCGTTGGTGAAAGAACAAAATATTGATGTATTTTTGTCAAATCACCCTGGAAGAGACGGAACAAGAGATAAGCTTAAGGCGTTAACGGATAGGAAAGATAATCAGGCACATCCATTTATACAAGGAGAAGATGTGGTTGTTGAAGCATTTGAGCTTCTCGAGAATTGTACAAGAGCACAGTGGATGCAGATTGAGGAAAACCGTGCTCAGTAAAATGTGAGCGATATGATTCTCAAGGCAAGAAAGAGAGAAACCGTAGACTTGCTCCTTCTGCCTTGAGATTTTCAAACGTTATTTCTGTAGCATTTTGTGTTTATTAAATCTTCTTGCACTCAATAAACTTACTGCGAAAATAAAAATTGCAAATGTAGAGGGTGCACTTACCTCAGTTGAAGAAGAGGTTGTAGCAAACGAGCTAGCTAAAATGATCTCGCCGTTGACAATCGGGTTGTTGGTCAAGTTAAACACAGGCCCGGTTAACGGCCCGCCAGCAGGGAATAGTGCATCGTAAAATGCATTTAGTGAGAAATCATCAAAAGATACTCTAACCGCGTTGCGTGATTCTGTGCAAGAGGTGTTGGAACACGACTTTTCGACTTCATTAACAAATATTCCCAAGCCAAAGTCAGCGATATTCAAACCTGCAAAGAGAGACTGATTTTCAAGTGCAGTAGCCGTTACGGTATTTCCCCAAAGATTCACTTCCACATCCACGATGTCTGATGAACCTGCTGTAGATAGATTCACGTTTGAGCCGGTCGTGGCGTTTCCGTCAATTTGCGAGATTGTGGAAAGTACATCAGCACTTAGCGTTAAAAAGCCACTTATTCCAAGTAAGTCTGAAAATAAGTCAAGATTAAGGTCGTTTATGGTTCCGCGGCCTGACGTAAAAAAGCTTGCCGGAACAAAACTCGTTAAAGACGATTGAGATTCACCTTCAATAATGGCGGTGGATAGCGCGCCATCAAACTCTGTAACGTCGATGGGGCTGCCCAACGTACCCGAAGCATCTGAGCTTGCGCCAATGATAGTGTCAATCTGAGAATAATTTTCAAGAGCACTACCGCTGGTATGAGCTAAGTTGATAGTTGAGTTAGCGATTGCAGAGACCATACCTCCTACATTACTTGTAATGGAAAGATCGACATGGACTGCATTCCCATAACTGCTGCCTATAATTGCCGCGTTAGTTGAAAAGCCTACCGTCGCCGAAGCGAACAATGCGCTCGTTAATATTGTTCTTACTACTGCTCTTATCACTTTGTTGTTGTGTGGTTGCATGATGAAACCCTCGTTTATGGCTTAGCGTGCTGCTAAGCGAGCCTTTTACAAGTAAAGCGTAGTCACGAGTGTTCAATTCAGTTATGAGGGTTTCCCCCTAAATTTAGACTTTCGTATACACGGCGGTGGTAAGAGAAGCTATGGGAACACGACACTGCTTATTACTGTGATTCAGACAGCCTAAAGATTTAGAGCGGTAGCGGGCAGTTGTGCAGAAAAAATAAAAAGGCCTCTTGCATTCAAGAGGCCTTCGGTGTGTTGGAGCGCTAATCGCTAATATGGTTAGGAATAGTTAGGGCAGAATTAGTTTAGTTCTTTATCTACCCAAAATTTCGTGCCTTTAACAGTGGCCTGTAATGTAAGGCCGCTTTCAGTCATAGTATACACTGTGACGTTACCCAAGTAGCCTTCGCCTTCTGCAGATGCACCTTTGTTACCGGCTTTCGCTGCTACATCCGCGTTACCACCTACGGTCCATCCATTTTCAATAAAGTGATTCATCGCTTTTTGTGTGTGGAAAACCATAACAATTCGGTAATCTTTTGCGCCTAAGCCAAGGCCTACGCCACCTTCGGCCATATTCATATATGTTTTTGCGCCGGTTACATTATTGTTTACAACACCATAGCCTGTGCCCGCCGCCACAAAGAATACGTTGATGTTAGCATTGGTAAATACGGCGTAGCCGGCAGCGTCTTTTACCTGAGAGCGCGTATCGGGCTTTTCAGAATAAAGGCGGGCAAGCGCGTTATCTTGCATATCTAAAATAGCTTGTCGCTTTTCAGCAACAGTTCCGTCGCCCATCGAAGCGCACGCCGTCAAGGCTAACACGGCAGCCACAAACACAGATTTAATAGCTAACTTACTTATTTTCATGCAATTCTCCTTAGCATGTAGGTATTTTATTAACTACAGAAGAAGACCATTCTTACTGTTTCTAATTCAATAAAATACCGTTTTAATTTACGTCACATTAGTTGTACGCAAAAAACGTGCTAAGTGATGCATGGAACATTGAAAACTATTGGTCTTACTTGCTAGTACACCTGCAAGTCGCTACCACTCAATTTCAAGCTCTAACGCACCGGGATGATCGGTTTGACCAACCATTTCTTCATACGGTGTGCTTTGACGGAGCCAAACTTTCTCAAAGGCTTGAGAGTCAAAATGCTCCCTAATCTCGTTCAAACAGTGAAACGTTTTAGGTTGCGACTTGTTGTCGCGAACCAAGGTGCGTGAGGCGCCCATACCGGTTGATGCGAGGTAATTGCCGCCTTCTAGTGACTCGATGTATAAGTTCATAGTGTAACCCTCATTAGGTCGCAACTCGTTTTAGCTGCGTCTTATATCTAATTAGTCGAAAATAGCCACAATGATCATTAATTTTGTGTCATACACGATAAGGAGCCTTACGCATTGGTTGCATTTCAAAGCAACACGAATTACCACCACTTATTCGAACATACTGCGATCCCCGCCTTTTGCATACATTCATGAACACGCTCTTTGTCTTCTAAATTTAAAAATGATCCCACTTCAAATTGCTGCAGAGGGGCTTGTAGCACAAGCTGTGGCGCACATTTTAAGCTCAAGTCTTTTTTATAGTACAAGGACGTATCAGGGCGGAAGAATTCTATGCTGATACCGTTTGAGCTAGTGACTTGAATGCTGTTTGATGAAATTAAGAGCGTCTCCCAGCGGTATGTTGCTTTAGAAACCAAATACATAATCAGTGCCAGTAACCCGACCTCCAATCCTGCAAAAGGTAATATGACCCACGCACCGGCCAGTGACCAAGCAATAGCTATCGAGCTGATAAAAAGGGCAAAAGCTGCAATAAGGTGCTTTGTCTGTTGCCATGTTGCTGAGCGGTTTGGCGAAAGATGCAGTTGCACCTGGTGCTCAAATGTAGATACTTCAACCATGTTTTTTAAAATGCTGTATATGATATCTGTGTAAGTAAAACCTTATACGTAGTGGGATAACAATAGTTTGAAAATTGTACAGGTGCTAGTTGGCTGCGTACTTAGAAAAGTCATGCCGTGTAACTTGCCGTATTTTCTGCCTTAAGGACGTATGTGATTTCTCTCATCAAGCAAAACGCTGGTAAAACAGCGTTGATAGTACTTTTATTTTTATGGATCGGCAGTTTGCTAGCGCAACCAGCCCCTATTGAGCTTGTTAAAGAGTTCGGGCTTTTCAGCGTTCTTGGCGTTATTGGTGCTATATTTGCGAATGCCACTGGAGCTGGCGGTGGCGTGGTTTTCGTTCCGTTTTTTAACTACCTGTCATTTTCTGCGCAAAGCGTTGTGGCAACGAGTTTCGCCATCCAATGCTGTGGTATGACCGCGGGGGCACTAACTTGGGCCGCGTATTATAAACACCAACACAAGTATGATCAGTATTGGAAGGCATTACCCAGTGTACTGATGTTAACGGTTCCCTCGTCAATATGCGGCATAGGATTCGCTCAGTATTCTTCTCAAAGTACAAGGCTTCTAGAGCATTTGTGGGGGGGGGCCAATAACCTTCACATCGCTTTTGGTAGTTTTTCTATTCTATTAGCAATCGCAATATTTGCTTCTATTCCGCTAATGAAGCGTACCCATTTCAAAAAAGACTTACATACGAAAGATCTTTTGCTTTTACCTTTCATTGGTTTTTTAGGCGGCATTATCACCGCGTGGCTTTCGGTAGGAGTAGGAGAGTTAGTCGCTGTTTACCTCATAATTCGAGGGTTTAATGTAACTTTGTCTATTGCCAGCGCGGTTATCTTGTCGGCTTTTGCTGTGTGGTCTGCATTGCCATATCACGCTTTTATAAGCGAGTCTGTGGTATGGCAGGTTGTTTTGTTTGCTGGGGCAGGTGCAATAGTCGGTGGAACGATTGCAAAGTTTGTTGTTTTAGCATTTTCGGTTCAGCGTCTAAAACTTTTTTTCGGTATTTGGGTACTAATTTTAGGTGTTACAAGTTTACCTATTCTTTAAGCCACGAGCTTGCGGCAGTTAACAGCTTAGCTCACCTCAGTTTAAAGCCTAAAAGTAACGCGACGCAGAACCAGATTCTTCTTCTAAACGCTAATCTCGATAAGGAAAGATAATATGGATATCAATCCTGTTCCTAAGAAACGATATAACGTGCTTCAGCCAGAATGGTCATCTCACGCTGTTATTTATCAGGTCAACACACGACAGTTTTCAGAGCAAGGTAATTTTGAAGGAGTGAGAAAGGGGTTATCCCACATTAAATCACTTGGCGCTGATATTGTTTGGCTTATGCCTGTACACCCTATTGGTGAAAAGAATAAAAAGGGAGAGCTTGGAAGTCCCTATGCAGTAAAAGACTATCTGGCCATTAACCCTGAATTTGGTAGCGAAGAGGATTTCAAAGCGCTGGTGGATGAAGCGCACAAGCTTTCGCTAAAAGTCATCATAGACTGGGTGCCAAATCACAGTGCGTGGGATAATCCTTTGGTTGAACAGCACCCCGAGTGGTACGCCAAAGACTACAAAGGAGATTTTCGTCCATCTCCGTGGTGGGACTGGAGCGATATCATAGAGTTTGATTATGAACACGTTGGCCTTCGCAAATACATGATTAACGCGTTGTGTTATTGGGTTGAAAAGTTCGACATTGATGGGTTTCGCTGTGATGTAGCGGGGTATGTCCCCAACGATTTTTGGCAGCAAGCAGTGCAAACGCTAAGCGCAATCAGACCAGTCTTCATGTTGGCTGAATGGGAGAATCGAGATCTTCACGAAAATGCGTTCAATATGACATACGCATGGAGTTGGAACGAGACGCTACACGAACTCGCACACGGACAATGTTCGCTGGATAGGTTGCGCAAGTATTATTCGTGGAACGAACGCAGCTGGCCTCACTCCGCTTACAGAATGACCTTCGTTAGTAATCATGACAAAAATGCCTGGGATGGCACTCAGCGCGAACAATTTGGTGATGCGCTTGAAGCCTGCATTGCGTTGTCTGTGGTAGGTGAAGGTATGCCGCTCATTCACAACGGACAAGAAGCTGGGGAAACCAAGCGTTTAGCGTTCTTTGAGCGCGATCCAATACACTGGCAAAAACATGAAATAGGCAACTTGTACCGCAAGCTAATTGCTCTTAAAAAGTCCAAAGCTGTGCTAGGGAACGGAGAGTACGGGGCAAGAATGATACAGGTGCCAAACTCTAAGATGGATAGGGTTTTTAGTTTTGTACGTTGTAATGAAAATGAAAAAGTGTTCGTTGTGATTAATTTTTCAAATGAGCAGCTTGATGTAACGTTTGAAGAACCATTGTTTGAAGGTGAGTATGCGCACTGGGAGCGCGACGAAAAGAAAATCTTCGGAGCTGATTCAGTGTGTAAACTCACGCCTTGGCAGTTCGAGATATGGGTGGCATAACGGTGTGATCGTTTAGTGTCATCTTTAACTACAAAAGGTAAAAAGCACTAATGTTTTTTTACTAAGTGAAAATTAAGGATGAACTATGACTGCGAATGATTCAGCTGAAAAAACAGAAGACCGATCGTTAAATAATCATGCAGCGCTTAAAACGTCTATTGCCAATGGTGATGTTGAAGAGGTAAAAGCGCGACTTGAAGGACACACTTTGGATAAGCTAGAAAAAGGTTATCTTATCGATCTCGCACGCTTGAGTGGTAACAGTGAAATCGAGGAAGTGATTAAGTCAACACCCGAAAGTTAGATGCTAAAGAATCTAGCTCAGATCTAATCTGAGCTAGTACAACTTAGTCATTACTCTTCAGAACTATCACTTGAGTTGCTTTCATACTTACTCTGATAACGCTTAAATTCCGTACGCGTAATTAATTCATCGTCATTTGCGTCAATATTATCAAAATCACGTGTTACACCACTTCGCGAGGCTTCAGCTTTAGTAAGCTTACCGTCGCTGTTAGCGTCCATCATCTCAAATTTACTGCGCGCAATGACCGCTTCATCTGCGATAACCGTATTATCCTGAACAACAGTATCTTCAGCGACTTTGTCAACGTTTGTCTTTTCTAAGTTTCCGTTAGCCTTCAACTCAGTCTTAGCTCTTAGCTCGTGAGTCAGCCTTTTGTCTTTCGTCGCGGCAACCACTTCATCGACATCAGTATCAACTTTAATTTCCGTTTCCATTGTACCTTCTGTACCCATACTCTCTTTCATCGATTTTACCGTTGCAAGCACGTCGTCATCGAAATGTTGAGGGTGCTTCGTTACATGAGCATTGAACTCTTTAATTGAAAGCTGCATGTCTGAATTGGTATCAATTTTGGAAAAGTGCGCATAAATCTCATCGTCGTCAGCTTCTTCTCGTGAAATATAGCCGTTGTCATCGTTATCCAAATCGGCAAATGTGGTGTCTATTTTTTCGATACCATTGCCGGCAAACGCGGCAGTAGAAAGTGCGGCGCTGATTAGTGTAGCAATTGTTAATTTTTTCATATCTAACTCCTTGGTTTTTCGGCCTCCATACTGCTTAAAAACGGAGGAGAGTATTCACATGGAGTTATTCACAGCATATGCCATTTCAATAAAATGTTTTTAGATCATTGGTTTATGTTTTTTGAAAGGTTGGGTGACGACAGGCGGAATTGTGAGATCTATAGAATTTTCTGAAAAAGTTACTCGCTATTTTTGACAAAAATGGAACACGTTAAGCGGAGAATGTTGTGAATGCGAGCAACAATCGAGCTGCCGTTATTCAAGCAGCGAATTTTGTTTAGTATAAAGCCATTAGGTTTCGAATGAGTACTCAATGTTTGTTACGGTAAACGTTCGAATTTTGTGATGGTTTCTAAGTTTTCTTCCCACGCAGCTTTGCTTACGCCGAAGATATGTGCAGTAGGTTTAATCAGTAGTTTCGTATCCAGACACCCAGCGGGTACGGCTAGAATGTCACCGAGTTGAGTACACGGAAGGGCTGAACCACAGATTTTACAGAAACTTTTGCTATGACGCGTGTTCTCGAGCGTGAAGTTGACTACAGCGTCAACACCCGATGCCCAAGTTAACATAGCCGAACTTGAAAACAGGTTGGCTGCGAAGGCCGAACCTGTATCCTTTTGACAATGTTTGCAGTGGCACAGATAAAAACTGTCAAAATCACCCTCAATTTTAAAAGTTACCGAGCCGCACAAACAAGACCCTTTGTAATTGTTCATCAAAACTCCTTTTTTGTGAAATAACACTATTTAAAGCACCAAGACTGCTACTTTTTAGCAAGCCAATCGTAAAAATGCGCCACGCCTGCTTCTAAAAACGGTTCTATGGGACCGTGTTCTTCTTCGCCTGATAAATAAAGTGCACGTCGACCTTTCTCTAACAATAGGCAGGCTTCTTCATCTTCTACCGCTGTTTCCATATAGGCCGCTTTTTCCGCTGCAAAGTAGTCTGGCATATCTTTATAAAGTGCTTCGGGATAATAAAATTCAACGTGGTTTACACATGCGCCGGCACCCTTGGGATAAATCGTGCTGACGACAATAATATCTGGGTACCACTCAATCATAATATTAGGGTACAAGAAGCACCATATTGCGCCAAAGCGAGGAAGTGTTTGCCCGAATCGTGCCAATAATGCGTCTTGGAACTCTCTGTAACGCGGTGTTGTGCGCTTGGTAAGCTGGTCGCCTAGCCCAACTTTTTGAACTGAAAAATCATCGCCAAACGACCATTCTAAATCATCGGGTTTAACAAACTGGCGAAGCCCAGGGTGCATGGAGTACACGTGATAGTTCTCTAGATAGATTTCGATGAATGTCTTCCAGTTAAATTGATATTCCGTGGTTTCAGAACCGGCGTAAAAGTAATCGGTAAAGTCGAGATAGTCCTCAAGCCCAAGGGCAGATAAGTCCATATTAGGAGATCGCCCTCGAAATAGAAGACCGTTCCACACTGACAGTGATTCCTTTTTCAACTGACCGCTAGGGGCATCCTTAAAGTGGGGCGCACCTTTAAGCTGGCCTGTATTGTCATAGCCCCAGCAGTGGAGTTTACAAACTATGCTGCGTGCCCTGCCTTGCCCTTCAAGAAGTTGAGCTTGTCGATGTAAGCAAATATTGGATATAAGTTCATAATTCTCACCCTGATTAAACAACGCATAACGGTCGTTAAAGTGAGGCAGTACTTGATAGCTAAACTTCTCTGGCACCATTAGGGAATGGCCCGCATAAGCAAGCCCTCGAGAGAATGCCTGCTCGGCTTCCTGCCGGCTTTCATCAGCATCAAAGTAACTTTTTATAGAAGGATGGGTAACGATTTTCATAGTTTAAAACGGGTGCTAAAAACGCAGTGCGTTGAGTCGAAATAATATAGGCGCTATGTATCACTGAATTGCTTAAAAAAATAGCAATATTTTATTTAAAGCACTATTTTTTTTAAAATATCGGAGTAGAATCCGCGCACCTTAATTTCGAAGTGATTTTCATGGACATTGGCTTCCATCACCTTGAAGAAAAGCGTCTATTAACGCTTTCTTTTTATATTGCCGGCGCATTTGTCATTATTGCGCTTGGTTTTGCCATTTTAACGAGCTCAGGCGCTATTTTATTTGATGCCGCGTACTCGTTAATCGCTTTTGTTATGTCAATGCTAACGCTTAAAGTGGCCAATTTGGTTCAACGTCCTGACGATGACCGGTTTCACTTTGGTTACACGGCAATTGAACCTACGCTAAACATGTTTAAGTCGCTTATTATCATTGCCACGTGTGTGTATGCCGTCGCGAGCTCTGTTCAGAGTTTATTAGCAGGTGGGCACGCAGCTGAGTATGGTATTGGTATGGTCTACGGTGTTGTGGCAACGGTTGGCTGTTTTAGTATCTCTCTGTACATGCGAGTAAAAGGTAAGCATTTACTGTCCGACTTAGTAAAAGTGGATTCTCACACTTGGATGATAGACGGCGTGCTAAGTGCATCCATCTTGTTCGCTTTTATTTTGGCCTACGCGTTAGAGTTGACGGAATATAGAACACTGTCGCCGTACGTTGATCCTGTTTTATTGATTATTCTTGGTTCGGCAATGTTGCCGGTGCCTTTTAAGATTTTGCGTGAAAGCCTTAATGAAGTAATTAACAAAGCGCCGCCTGAAGCTATCTCGGCGGTAATCGAGAAAAAATTCAAAAAAACGTTGGCTGACGTCCCATACGAACATGTGGAAGTGCGAATTAGTAAGCGGGGTAGGGATGTCTATCTGTTAGTCCACATTATCGTGGATGACGCATTCTCGATTGCAACGATCAGTGAGTTAGACGAAATTCGACTGAAATGCGAAGCAGAAATGCGCGAGTGGGATCCTGCAATCATCATGGATATCTTGTTCATAAAAGATCCTGAACTTGCAGAGTAATGACACGGGGAGTGTGAAATTTCTCGCATTCTCCCCTTACTTGGCTGGCAAAATCCTCCAAACTTTCCGATAATCAACTCTTTAAGCTAATTGAAGATGTGATGGAAACGCGACTTCCGCTATATAAAAAGCTGCTGGTAATGTACCGCATAGAACCGGGATGTCTTGGGCCGCAAGGTGCTGACTACGTTGAAGAGTTTTGTGTATTTGCCAAAAAAAGGCTAAAAGACAACCATGGTCATTGTTTGCGATGGACCATTAAGCCCCGCTACGACAAGACACTGCCCGAGCTTGAATTTCAGATAAAAAATGCCGTTCTTTCCCGTGACAATGCGGCTAAATATATGGATAGCTTTGGTATTGATATCGATGCTTTCGAAGAAGAGCTAGAGGAGTCGCTCGCCGATTTGGTTGATGCATTTTTCGAACGCTGATGCGTTCAACTAAAGCCACCTTTGCATGCATTGCTATATACAATGCTAGGGAACTCGAAAAGGCACTTCAAAAGCAGAGCACAAAAAAGCCCCGCCATTTCTGGCGAGGCTTTATCATTCATTCAGTTAAAGTGAATCAGTAACTCACCTTAATAGATCAGTTTAAAGATTTCAGTTTCTGGTAACCTTCAGCTTCTAGCTCATCATTTACGCACTCTAATACAAATACGTCTTCCGACTTGCCTTTTGTGCCTTCTTCTTCAGCGATTTCTTTACAGAACTGGGTTAATTCCGCTACCAGCTCTGCAGGTGCTTCGTCTGATGCTGCTGCAATTACAGAGAACGCCATTGCGCTTAAACCTACTAAGCCTAAACCTATAAAGCGTAAACCTTTCATAATTACCTCGTTTAATAGTTGAGTATAAACATTTACGAGCTGGATATTGCGCCTAAGTGTTAAGATTAAAAAGCTAATTTTTTTGTTCTAGAAGACAAATTCTTTTCATCAAAAATTTAACAATTGTTTTGACTCTAAAAGGCGTCAGGTAGCAAATGCTGACGCTAAAATGCAAACCTTTAATGGGCATTCCATAGGCTTTTTGGCATAATGCGCGGCCTAAAGTAGAAAAGTAATGACAGCGCTTAAACCATGCCCACAATAAATAACGTATTCTCTTCAGATGGCCTCCTTGCAGGTGCTATCAAGGGGTTTGTACCTCGCGAAGCTCAAACTGAAATGGCAAAGGCGGTTAAGCGCGCTATTGATACCACAGGTAGTTTAATAGTAGAGGCCGGTACGGGAACGGGAAAGACTTTCGCTTATCTCGCTCCGGCATTGTTGAGCGACGGAAAAGCCATTGTTTCTACAGGGACTAAAAACTTACAAGAGCAGCTATTTCACCGCGACTTACCGCTGGTAAAAAAGGCCTTAGGCAGCAAGCGAAAAACAGCACTGTTAAAAGGCCGTTCAAACTATCTTTGTCTACACCGTGTAGCGCAGCACAGCGGCAACTCTACGCTGGTTGAAAAAGAGGTATTGGGTCAGCTTTCAGAAGTGAAACGTTGGTCTAGTACTACGAAAACAGGTGATATGGGGGAGCTTAAAACCCTTCCCGAAGATGCCCGTGTTTTACCGCTGGTTACCTCTACAGTGGATAACTGCTTGGGCCGCGATTGCCCAGATTATGAAGATTGCTACTTGGTAAAAGCGCGCAGAAAGGCGCTGGATGCTGATATTATTGTGGTAAACCACCACCTTTTCTTTGCTGATATGGCACTGAAAGACACAGGGTTTGGCGAACTTATCCCAGAAGCTGATGCGATTATTTTTGATGAGGCTCATCAAATTCCCGATATTGCCAGCGATTACTTTGGCGAGTCACTTTCGACAAGACAAATTCACGATATTGCGAAAGATATCACGCTGTTGTTTAGAACAGTGCTAAAAGATGCTGGGCAGCTAGATAAAGCGGCTGACAAATGCAGGATGATTGCCTCTGACTTACGGTTATTATTCCCAGATACGGCTGAACGCGGCAACTGGGCTGAGGCGTTAGATCGTGACGACGTGCGCATGCAGGTGGGCAAACTGGCCGAAGCGCTAGGTGTACTGCATGAAGTGTGTAAGCTACATATTGGCCGCGATAAAGATTTAGACAACATGTACGAACGTGTTGTGGCTGCAAGAGAGCAGTTAGATGCGTTAAGCGACAATAAGCAAGAAAATGTAAGTTTGTGGTATGAAACTACTCAGCGCCACCTCATTATGCATTTAACGCCCTTATCAATTGCCGCTAAATTCAGACGTTTCGTATCATCGCCGCCGCGCGGGTGGATTTTTACCTCTGCAACTTTAATGGTAAACGGCGGTTTTGATCACTTTCAGCGCCGCATGGGCTTAGAAGACGCAGAAACGTTAGGATTAGATAGCCCGTTTAATTATCCTGAACAGGCCATGCTGTGCGTGCCCCGCTATTTACCAGAACCAAACAGCTACGCTATGCGCGAAACTTTGCTAGAAACAGCCAAACGGCTAATCAAAGCAAGTCGCGGGAGATGTTTCTTGTTGTTTACTAGTCACGCTATGCTTCGAGAAATTGCGCAGAAGTTAGAAGATGAGATAGATAATCCGCTACTGGTGCAAGGGACTACCACCAAGCAAGCATTGCTGGATGCGTACCTTGCAGATGAAAAAGCGGTATTAATGGGCACAGGCGCGTTTTGGGAAGGAGTAGACGTGCGCGGCAACGACTTGGTTTGCGTGATGATTGATAAGCTGCCCTTTGCGTCACCTGATGACCCGCTGCTTCAAGCCCGTATGGAAGATGTAAAAAAACGTGGAGCAAACCCGTTTGGTGTTATTCAAATTCCCCAAGCTGTTATTGCGTTAAAGCAGGGCGCGGGAAGACTCATCCGAGATCCTTCAGATAAAGGCGTGCTGGTTATATGTGACAATCGATTAGTGACGAAGCCTTACGCCAAAACCTTCGTCGGAAGCTTGCCAGATATGAAAAGAACAAGAAGCTTGGACGAAGTGGAAAAATTTTTAGCCGGCATTGATGAAGCCTAAGTTAAAGCACTGAAAAAGCGGTAAGCGTGTATTACGCCATTAGCCCCGTTTTCAGCTTATATGAAATAAGAGATAAACATGAACATTTTAGCTATAGATACCGCAACCGAAGCTTGTTCGGTTGCGCTTCAATTCAAAGACACCGTCATAACGCGTTTCGAGATATGCCCTCAGCAGCATAGTCAGCGACTTCTTCCCATGGTCGATGAGGTGTTAAAAGAAGCAAAGGTTTCGCTGGGCGACCTAGATTTACTGGCTTTTGGTCGAGGCCCAGGCAGCTTTACCGGTGTTCGCATAGCGACGGGAATGATTCAAGGTTTAGCGTTAGGGACAGGCTTAAAAGTAGCGGGCGTGAGTACGCTCGAAGCTATGGCGTTTGAAGTAGCGTCTAAAACTCAGCATAAAGATGCATTGATTGCCGTCGCGTCTGATGCGCGTATGGGTGAAGTGTACTTCGCGGTTTACTCTCAGTCGCAAAATGGGCTTGTACTTTGCACTGAAGAGCAAGTTTGTCCGCCCGAATTGGCTATTGAACAGCTAAAAGTACTTAGAGAAGAAAACGGCGCGACTGTAATTGCAGCTGGCACCGGCTGGTCTGCCTACGAGGAGCTTGATAACTGGAAGTCTGAAGTATGTGGTGAGGTAGCGTCTGACATCACACTTCCAAACGCGCAATACATGCTTAAACTTGCAATAGATGCACATAGTAAAGGCGAAGTATCTGACGCTGTGAATGTAGAACCTGTATATCTGCGCGATAAAGTTACGTGGAAAAAATTACCTGGCAGAGAGTAACGACACGCCGCCAAATATTGGGCGCCCATTACTAACAATAAATAAATCGAGCAACGGGAAAAGAGGAGCGAGTCTTAAGGTTAAAGCTCGCTTCCCAATGGTACGATTCTTGCCTCAGTTAACTTTGTATGATTATCAATAATAATTTCGCTGTACCGTCTTCCGAACCTTCGCAAGGCCGTGTCGCTAAAATTAACAAAGACCCTGAACAGCAAAGTAAAGGGCAAAGCGAATCGTCTGCTAGGGCGATTGTTGTTGCGCCCGACGAACAGGGAACGGATAACGCCAAAGCGTACCAACAATTTATTCGTGAAGATGGCAACACGTATTCTCAAAATGCCATAGCGTCATACACAAGCTTTGAAAAGCAGCAGCAACGCGAGTCTATTCAATCTATGTTCGGCGTGGACATCTACGCGTAGTTCAATTCCAAGCACCATAATTCACACCGTAGATAAATTTAACAAATTGTTAAAACCCGCTGTGTATTTTGAACAAAAGCTTACCGTGTATACTCTACAAATTGTTGGTTGGGATGATCTATCTCATTTAAGCGACATAGTGTTTGAACGGCAGTGGTTGTCCATTCGTATAAATGCTAATGTTTGGTTGTTGGTATTCGGTTTTTCTTTTTCTCATAAAGAGATACATGAAAGTAGAGGCGGGTTGTAATCGAAATTTTACTGTATTTTTTAAACAACCCAGTGCTTGTAGACTGACTTTTATTCAAACGCAGCATTTTCTAGGATTTATAGGAGCTCGTCGATGTCTCGGTATTTAGTTTTACTTACAGTCTTTTTATTTGCGGGCTGCACAATAGTCCCAGATAGCATAGAAGTGCCTGAAGGAACGCAGCTAGTTAGCTATTCGAAAGCGGTTACGTCGGGGGCGAACGCGCAAGGCCAAAAGGCCAGATGGGGAGGAATGATTGTTGGTGTTGAAAATAAGCCCAACAAAACGTTCATTGAACTCGCTCATTTTCCGCTAAATCATTATGGCAAGCCTTCAACAAATGGAGAGACGTCGGGTCGATTCAAAGTACAAATTGATGGCTTCGTCGACCCAATTGTTTTTGAAGAAGGGCGTGCGGCAACGTTTCTAGGTACAGTTACCGCTCCAACTGCGGGCATGGTGGGTGAGCAGCCCTACATTTATCCGACGATCATTGCCGATGACTACCACATGTGGAGGAAGCAAGAGGTTTATGATGTAAATACTTACTTCTTCAATTACCACACAGGTTGGTATTCACCTTTTTATCGCTTCAATGGCCCTTGGATGTATCCGCATTTTAATCGAACGCGCGTAATTCGTTACGAAAATGCGCCGAGCAAGGCCACGCTTCCTTCTAAATCTAAGTCTACACGAAGCAAGACAAAGGCAACGATACAGCCCGCAAGGCAGGATAAAGCGAAGTAAAAATCTCATCATGGAGGCGGCATAATATTGCCGCCTTTTTTTTATTTTTAGGACGGTCATGGAAAGCGCGCGGCGATTTATTGCCGCAAAGGATGAAAGATGATTGAAACAGAATTTAACATTGGGGCATTACATTTAGCTGCGTTAGATAATCAAGGTGCCGGCAAAGTCGTACTTGGTTTACACGGCTACTTGGATAACGCAGAGAGCTTACGGCTGTTAGCACCCTACCTACAAACTCACCGTTTTATTGCGCTAGACCTAGCTGGTCATGGTCGTTCTGGTCACCGTGCACTAGGCGCACATTACAATCAAGCTGATTACCTGCAAGACCTTTATGCGCTAATAGAATCTCAAGAGTGGGAAGAAGTCATTTTATTAGGACACTCTCTCGGCGGAATACTAGCGAGCCTTTTCGCCGCACTTTTTCCGGAAAAAGTCACTGCTGTAATAAGTATTGATGCTTGTGGGCCGCTTACCGAAACTGAAGAAACAACCGCAGCACAAATGCGTGACGCAATAATGAGTCGTCACGCGAAGTCGCGAAATAAACTGCGAATCGTTGATTTAGACGACGCAGTTAAAGCCAGGTGCAAGGTATCAGATATTCCTGCCGAACACGCGCGTTCTATTTTATCGAGAAATTTGACCCAAGATGCAGGGGGACATTGCTTCTGGTCGAGCGACCCGAAGCTTCGTACAAAATCTACACTAAGACTCACAGAAAAGCAGGCAGAATCGCTAATGCGTGCTATTGTATGCCCAATTCTTTTTATTGGTGCATCTAACAGTTTTAAAAACCTTGAGACTGTTTTCCCCAATCGCAAGGGGTGGTTTTTAAATGCGCAATACGAACAATTAGTAGGCGGCCACCATATTCACATGGAAAATACTGACGATGTAGGGGTATTAATTCGTCATTTTGTTGAGCAATTGTAAATTGTGCCGTTTATTTTTTTTTACACATCCTATACTATTCGCAAGTTATCAGACCAGTTATATAAGTGCAGCTCCCCATGCGCTTATAAAATAGTATAAGAATAAAGTAGAGGAGGTTTTGGTGGAAAAAAACTGGCTTAAGCATTACGACCCTCGCGTTTCCGCAGAAATTGATGCCGATCGTTACGCATCTGTAGTAGACATTTTCGAGCAGTCGGTAAAGAAGTTTAAAAACAAAGAAGCCTTCATTAATATGGGGCATTCAATCACGTTTGAAGAGTTAGATACTTTATCAGCTCAGTTTGCCGCTTATTTGCAAGCAAGCGGACTAAAACGCGGTGATGCTGTGGCAATTATGATGCCCAACCTTCTTCAATACCCTGTTGCCATGTTTGGTATTCTGCGCGCAGGGATGGTTGTGGTTAATGTAAATCCTCTCTATACAGCTCGTGAGTTAAAGCACCAACTAAATGATGCTAATGCAAAAGCCATCGTTATTGTTGAAAACTTTGCGTGTACTCTAGAAGAAGTCATCGCAGATACAAATCTACAAGAAGTCTTTCTGACCGCTTTAGGCGATATGCTTCCGGCACCTAAGCGCTGGATCGTGAACGCAGTAGTGAAGTACGTTAAAAAGATGGTGCCTTCGTTTAATCTACCTGAAACGACATCGTTTATGTCTGCGGTTAAAAAAGGGCAATCTCTTGAATATAAACGCCCAGATATCGATAGCGGCGATTTAGCGTTTCTTCAATACACAGGTGGCACAACGGGTGTTTCTAAAGGTGCCATGCTTACTCATCGCAATATGGTGGCTAATCTTGAGCAGGTCTCGGGAATTTTAGAAACAGTGATTGAAGAAGGCGAAGACTTTGTTGTTACCGCGCTTCCGCTTTACCATATCTTTGCGCTACTGGCGAACTGCTTGATGTTCGTTAAATACGGGTGCCGTAACTTGCTTATTACCAACCCACGTGACATGCCGGCTTTTGTAAACGAACTTAGCAAATATCCGTTTACCATTTTACCTGGCGTAAATACATTGTTTAATGGCCTGTTAAATACGCCTGGATTCAGTGAACTTGATTTCAGCAAATTTAAGTTTGGTTTAGGTGGCGGTATGGCTGTTCAGCGCCCTGTTGCAGAAAAGTGGGAAAAGGTCACCGGTACTGTGCTTCTTGAAGGCTATGGGCTAACAGAGTGTTCGCCTGTGGTAGCGGTTAACCCGCCACAGATTGAAGCTTATAAAGGTGCAATCGGTATGCCGGTCCCTTCTACAGACATCAAGCTCCTTGACGACGACGGTAACCCTGTCGAAAAGGGCGAGCCTGGTGAAATGTGGGTGAAAGGCCCTCAGGTAATGAAAGGATATTTGAACCGACCAGAAGCAACAGAAGAAATTCTAAAAGACGGTTGGTTAGCCACAGGTGACATCGCAACGGTAGATGATGAAGGTTACTTCTATATTGTTGACCGTAAAAAGGATATGATCCTAGTTTCAGGCTTTAACGTGTTTCCTAACGAGATTGAAGAAGTGGCTGCAATGCATGAAAACATTGTTGAAGCAGCTGCGGTTGGGGTTCCTCATGAAGTCAGTGGTGAAGTTGTGAAATTGTTTGTAGTTCGAAACAGCGACTCACTTACTGAAAAAGACGTTATCGCGCATTGCCGTAATCACTTAACGGGTTACAAAGTGCCTAAGCAAGTTGTTTTCAAAGACGACTTACCAAAAACCAATGTAGGTAAAATACTGCGTCGGGAGCTTCGAGACTAATTTCGTTGAAATAGTTTTGTGAAAGCCGGCGTAAGCCGGCTTTTTTATTACTGTGCAAAAATATGCAATATCAATTAATTACAACATCTGAACAACTCGAAAAAGTGTGCACTGCCGCACAGCGTCAAGAGGCGGTAGCCTTAGACACCGAATTCGTAAGAACGAAAACCCTCACTCCTCATTTAGGCCTTATCCAGCTCTATGATGGCCATCAGCTGGTACTCATTGATCCGCTCGCCATAGACAATATGCAGCCATTTATCGATCTCATGGAGAATACCGAAGTCGTAAAAGTACTGCACTCGTGTTCTGAAGACATTGAGGCGTTCCTTACCGCCTTTGATACCGTACCAACGCCTGTGTTCGACACGCAGCTTGCGGGAAGTATTTTGGACATGGGACCGTCACTTGGCTATGCAAAGCTTGTAGAGTTGCTGTGTGATATCAGTTTGGACAAAGGGGAGTCGCGAACCGATTGGTTAGCCAGACCTCTACGTGAAGCGCAGCTTAGCTACGCAGCGAATGATGTGCTGTATTTACTGCCTTGCTACCAACAGTTAGCCAGTAAAGTACAAGAGGCGGGGAAAGTGCACTGGATTTACCAAGAGATCGCTTTGCTAGTTGATAAGAAGCGCGCTCAAATGCCTGAAGATTTTGCGTACTTAAGCATTAAGAATAACTGGCGATTGAACAGCGAGCAGCTCACCGTATTACAGGCACTAGCGGCATGGCGCTTGAATACCGCACGAAAAAAAGATCTGGCCCTAAACTTCGTGTTCAAAGAAGGGCATTTGTTTGAAGCGGCGCAGCGTCTTATCGATAGTAAATCTGGCCTTTCGCGTATTAACGGCGTGAATCATCAATCGGTACGCCGCTACGGCGACACCATCATCACGCTAATTGAAGAGGCGAGAGCAAAGTACGCGCAAATACCAGAAAAGCTCAGACTTCCGGTTGTGCTGCGGTTAATTGATATCGCCAAGTACAAAAAAACGCTGGCCGAGCTTAAAGTTATCAGCGACCAGATAGCGAAAGACAATGCTGTAAATAGTGATGTTATTGCCTCTAAAAAACAGCTGAATCAACTGTTAAAATGGTACTGGTTTTCGGTTGATGAGACCCGCGTGCAGGGACTAATGCCCGATGTACTGTCGACGTGGAGAGAGCCATTGTTTCGCTCTCACGTAACTCGTCTACTTGGCGACGCTCCGGCCCAATAGTGCCTTAAAAGCAATATGGGTGAGCAGTATTGGCGAGAGGTGTATGTTCTCTGGCCAATTCAATCTGCATAGTGACCCCAAAAGAACTAAACAAACGAATTAAGAAAGAGTAAAAATTCTATGTTATGCGCAGTTTATAAAACGCGAAAGAAAGACGGCATGTATTTGTACGTGCCAAAGAAAGACCATTTTGAAGACGTGCCAGAGCCGCTTATGGCAAAGTTTGGTCGTCCAGAGCTAGTGACTATCATCGCCCTAGAAAAGCGCGAGAAACTTGGCATGGTTGATAAGCAAAAACTTATCGACGAGCTTAATGAAAAAGGCTTTTACCTTCAAATGCCGCCAAAAGAAGATAACTTGCTAGAGCAACACCGTGAATCTCTTGGGCTGTCAAAAACGCCCGATAAGAAGTTTTAAATTTCCATGTTATTAAAGACTCTAAACCGCTTAGTTAACCGAATTACCTTTATAGCTAAGCGTAAAAACCGTAGCTTATTTCCTCAACCGCGCAATATTGCCCTAGTCTTATCGAGTATAACCTTAAGCTTTTCACTGACAGTTCATGCCGAAAATCAGCCAAGTAATGACAGTGGGCTTAGTGAGACGGGCTTCAAAAGCTACGTTGCTCAACTGAAAAAAGAAGCGGCCGAAAAGGGCATAGATAAGACTAAATTAGATTTAGCGTTTGCTGACATTACTTTCAGGCCCACGGTGGTCAAGTCTGACAAAAGCCAGCCAGAGAAAAAAATTACGTTAGATGATTATCTAGCAACGCGAGTACCCGACTGGAAAGTGAAGCAGGCGGTTGAGCAGTACAATGAACACAAAGTACTGCTTGACGAAATTGCTCAAAAATATGGGGTTCAGGCCCGCTTTATTGTTGCGCTGTGGGGTAATGAGTCTAACTTTGGTAAAATTCAGGGCAACTTTAGTGTGCTGTCTGCACTGGCATCTTTGGCGTATGAAGGGCGAAGAGAAAAGCTGTTTAAAGACAATTTTTTTGCGGCACTTCAGATTCTAGATGAAGGGCATATCTCTGTAGAGGCGCTTAAAGGCTCTTGGGCCGGTGCGATGGGACAAACACAGTTTATGCCCATATCCTTTCTAAATTACGCAGTGGACTACGACGGCGACGGCAGAAAGGATATTTGGGGGACCAAGGCAGACGTATTTGCGTCAATCGCCAACTATCTATCATCTGAAGGTTGGGATAGTGAAGGGACGTGGGGACGCCAAGTAATACTAACCAAACCAGTACCTTTTTCAGGGTTAGCGAAATCTAACATGAAGCCGTTGGCCTTTTGGCAGCAGAATGGCGTCAAGCGCTACAACGGAAATGAACTCCCCAATGCAGAAATCAGTGCATCGCTTATTATGCCAGATGGTGAGCAAGGCCGAATTTACTTAGTGTATAACAATTTTCACACACTGATGAAGTGGAACCGCTCGTCTTACTTTGGCGTTTCGGTTGGGTATTTATCAGAGCGGATAAAACGAGGTTACTAATGGCTTATCGTCACATCGATTCTCAAGGCAATGAAATATCACTACCCGTTAGTAAAGTAGTGTGTATAGGTAGAAATTACCTCGACCACATTCAAGAAATGAATTCTACCGTATCTGAAGCACCCTTGCTGTTTATGAAGCCAAAGGCTGCCTTATGTTATATGCAGAAGCCTATTGCCATTCCTACCGACAAAGGCGAGTGTCACAACGAGCTTGAAGTCGCTGTGCTGCTAAAATCATCATTGAAGAATGCGAGTGTAGATGACGTAAAAGCCGCGATATGGGGTATTGGACTTGGTCTCGATTTAACCCTTCGCGAGGTTCAAGCCGAGCTTAAAAAGCAAGGCCAGCCTTGGGAAAGAGCGAAGTCTTTTGATAACAGTGCACCGCTGTCAGGCTTTGTGCCGTTAAGTGAAATAGAAAACTTGGAAGACCTGCGTTTTACCTTAACCATAAACGGGGTGGTTAGACAGCAGGGACATACCGAGCTGATGCTACACAAAATCATCCCACTTATCGCTCATATGTCATCTATATTTACGTTAGACAGCGGCGACGTGATCCTAACGGGCACGCCCAAAGGGGTAGGTAAGCTTTGCTCGCAAGATACGATTGTTGCAACGCTAGACAATCATTTAACTGTGGAAACCGAGGTAATAGCAGAATGACAGCCGCGTTTTGGGAAACCAAATCTTTAGAAGAGATGACCCAAAAGGAATGGGAATCACTTTGTGATGGATGTGGTAAATGTTGTCTGCAAAAATTTATCGATGATGACGCGGTAGAAGAATACGAAGTCACCGATCATATTAACGATAATGAGAAGATTCACTATACCAATATTGTGTGTACGTATTTGAACACAAAAAAATGTGAATGTACCCAATATGAAAGGCGAACAGAGCTGGTGCCTGATTGCGTGAAGCTGACAAAAGAGAATCTGAAGGATATCTTTTTTATGCCTAATAGCTGCACCTATCGCCGTCTTTATGAGGGAAGGGGCATACCATCGTGGCACCCATTGTTAAACAAGGGGAAGAAACACGTGATGCACGCAAAGGGAATGTCGGTACGCAATAAGACCGTTTTTGAAACCGACGTGGATTTAAATAATTTTGAAGACTATATAGCCATTTGGCCTTTAGAAGACTTAGATTAACGCGCAGAACGCGCGTTAATCGCCATTAACAATCGCATAAAGCAACGCATCGCGCCCGAATACGCGTTTGCGACAAAGCCCTTCTTTTGTACCACCAATTCGCTCTGCCACACGTATGCTTGCCTTGTTGTTAGGCTCTATAAAGCATTCTAATCGATGCAAATTCATTTGAGAGAACGCAAGCTTCTTCAAGGCTTCACAAATCGCGGTAGCTAAACCTTTTCCGCACGCGTCTGGTTTTAGCCAGTAGCCAAGATTAGCGGTAAGGTGCGTGTGGTGAATGTGGTTGATAATGCCCATACCTAAGCATTTTTCTTCGTGGATTAGTAAGTAGGTAAGTCCATATCCTGTATCTCGTGCCTTTTCCATGTTGGTGATGCACTGCTTGGACAGTGCAGGCGTAACAGGACAAACCGCTGAACCAAACCAAGGTTTTACGTGATGGATAGACTGTTGTCCAGCCTCACAAAGCGCATAGCAGTGTTTCTCTGCAATGCGCTGAATGGAAATGGGGCCTTGTTCCGTATGTATCGGAGGTAGGCGAGACGGTAGAATGGATAAGTCGATCAAAAGGGTTTCTTATCCAATAATCGACATGCAAACACAATAGCGAACACAGCAAAGTAGGCAGCAAAAATAATTTGCATCCACTCAGCCATTCCCATAGACAAAAACTGCCACGAATCTTCTAAACAGTCACCTTCAGCAGCAAATACAGCGGGTAGCCACTCGTGAAGTTGTAACCACGAAGGGAAGTTTGGCACAATTTCACAGCTGGCAAAAAATGGGTTCGCAGCATTGAGAATGCTAACGTGCTCTTTGGCAATTAAGAAGCCCCATCCTGCAGATACAGCCCAGCCAGCGAAACCAAGCATGCGAGTAAAGCCATTGTTTTTAATAACGACAATAAGTGCTGACAACACAATACCGTACATGGCGGTTCGTTGATAAATGCACATAATGCACGGCTTTAAACCCATGCCATACTGAAAGTAAAGCGCAGCAATTTCTAATGCCAATGATGTGGCGAAAAGCACAAGCCATGAAGGCTTGTGCTCTGCCCATTGGCTAATGCTGTGAATGATTCCGCGCATAGACTAGTGACCTACCGCTTGAGCACCCGCTTCAGCAGCGGTGTGGTGTTCAATGAGGTGCATGTCGTAAAGCACCTGAGTAGCATCAGCAAGTCCAATGTAAGTTGCTAACAAACCAACGATGGTCAGCACGATGGTATATGGCAATGCCATCATAACCATACGGCCGTACGACAAACGAAGCAGTGGCGCGATGGCTGAGGTCAGCAAGAATAGGAAAGCAGCTTGACCGTTTGGTGTTGCCACGCTTGGTAAGTTGGTTCCCGTATTGATTGCTACAGCAAGCATATCGTACTGGTCACGTGTGATTTGACCGGCCTGTAGAGCAGCTGTTACTTCAGTGATATAAACAGAGCCCACAAACACGTTGTCACTCACCATCGAAAGCACACCGTTAGCAAGATAGAACATAACCATTTGCGTTTCGCCTTCAAACGACAGTACCCAATGGATTACCGGCTGGAAAAGGCCTTGGTCAATGATAACGGCTACTACACCAAAGAATACGCAAAGTAATGCGGTAAATGGCAGTGCTTCCTCGAACGCTTTTCCAAGTGCGTGTTCTTCGATAACACCGCTCATTGAAGTAGCAAGTACAATAACTGACAGACCAATAAGACCCACTGACGCCATGTGCGTAGCAAGACCAATAATTAACCAAACACCTATTAGTGCTTGTACTACCAGCTTAGCGGTTTCACGCTTACTGCGGCCCTTGTCCATATGGTCGTTATAGTCGACCAAAATCTGTCTTACCGCTGCAGGTAATTTTGCGCCGTATGAAAACATACCGGTTTTTTCCAGAATTACGGTGGTAAGTAGTCCAAATACGAATACTGGGATAGTAACAGGTGCCATACGGATGAAAAATTCAACGAAGTCCCAGCCGGCCTTGTCTGCAATAATCAGGTTTTGTGGTTCACCTACCATGGTCATAACACCACCAAGGGCAGTACCTACCGCTGAGTGCATCATAAGGTTGCGTAGGAAAGCTCTGAAGTCTTCTAAGTCGTGGCTTCCCAGCTCGTCGTCGCTTGTGTGGTCGTGATCAGAATGAAACTCCTTGCCCGACGCTACTTTGTGATAGATTGAGTAAAAGCCTAGACCGACGCTGATAATTACAGCAACTACCGTTAATGCATCGAGAAACGCCGATAGAAATGCAGATGCAAAAATAAACGATAGGGATAAAATTAACTTGTTGCGAACCTTAATCACTAATTTGGTGAACAAGTACATAAGCAGGTCTTTCATGAAGTAAATGCCCGCTACCATGAATACCAGTAGCAATAGCACTTCTAAGTTAACTTCAATCTCATGCATCATATGGCCAGGCGATGTCATGCCTATAAACATCGCTTCGATGAGCAACAGGCCGCCTGGTTGAAGCGGGTAACATTTCAATGCCATCGCTAAGGTAAAGATGAATTGGATTACAAGCGTCCAGCCCGCTACATATGGGTCCACCATAAAGATGAAGGGATTAACAATGAGAAAGGCAATAATGGTTTTTTTATACCAGTCGGGCGCATGTCCCAGGAAATTCTTATAGATCGCCGCGATCATTGAGGTTTGCATGAGTTCCTGTTCCTTTTACAACAAAGCACGCATTTTTGCGCATCTTTATACTGTGTAGTTCCGGTTATTGCATACATAAACTGCTGGCGCTATGCGATTTATTTCGCCTTACCGCGGTTTTGCTGCTGTCATTATAGTCGGAAATTAAGCGTACATGATATTAACGTCTTGAGAAAGCAATTCACAGACCCCACCATGTGAAAGTCACTGAATATTTATCACTTTTTTTATGATAGTTATCATTGAATTTGAAAATACGTAATATTTCGAACATAAAATGTACAAGCAGTGTTTAATGGTGTTTGAAATAACACTTTAATTTTAACAAGTTGTTAAAACCTTTAGTGGACGAGGCATAATTCATTGTGATAATAAAACAGCATCTGGTACAATCAGTTGCAAAATAACAATAACGTGCAGGCGATTAGTTATGATTTATAAGGCACAGAGTCCAGCTGGATTCGCCGAAGAATATATTGTTGAATCTATTTGGAGTGGAAGATTTCCACCTGGCACCATTTTGCCTGCAGAAAGAGAGCTTTCTGAGTTAATTGGTGTAACGCGTACTACACTGCGTGAAGTACTTCAGCGTCTAGCTCGTGATGGTTGGTTAACAATTCAACACGGCAAGCCGACCAAGGTTAACAATTTCTGGGAAACGTGTGGGTTAAACATTTTAGAAACTCTCGCTCGTTTAGACCAAGAAGGGATCCCTGAACTGGTTGATAATTTATTAGCAGCGCGCACTAATTTAAGTGCGGTTTTCATTCGAGGCGCAATTCGAAACAACCCTCAAGAGTCTGCTGAAATTATTGCCCGTTATAAAAATGTGGAGCAAGAAGGTTTAGCTTTTGCCCAGTTCGACTATCAAATGTCACATGACTTGGCGTTAGCGTCTAACAATAACGTATTTGTTTTGATGATGAACGGTTTCCGTGGTTTGTACTCGCGTATTGGTGGCTATTTCTTCTCGCACCAACAAGCACGCGACGTGGCAAACAAGTATTACGCAGACTTGCTTGATGTTGCTGAGAAAGGCGAATACGACCGTGTCCCTGTAGTAGTTAGAAAGTACGGTATAGAAAGTGGAAAGGTGTGGCTTGCTATTCGTGATGACATGCCTAAAGATTTGGTCGACTAAACACTAGGCTGCCAAAGGCTGTTGGTTTCCATACGACGGCTTTTACAATAAACAACAAAAGCGCCGCATTATTTCTGAATATGCGGCGTTTTTTTATCGCTTTCTACTAACGCTCGTTGGTGAATTTACAGCAATGAAACACAGTTTCACATATCTTGTAACATTTTAACCCTTACTTAGTCTCATTCGCGTTAAGTAACGCTAGACCCTAAATCGTAATTATATATACTCACTTTACTTATAAACTTCGCTTAGTTTAGCTGCTTTCTTAAATCTTCAATGATCAAAAGTCGATTGTCTTCAATCGCTTGGCGGTAAACAAAGCGCCAATAAAAGTGCACAACAGGAATAATAATGAAATATCTATGGATAGCACTTGCCGCAGGTGGCTTGGTAGCAGGCTGTGGCGTCGAAAATAAAACTGAAAATCCTCAACAAGTAGCTGAAAGTGCAGCGCCATCCGTTATGCTAAATACTCAAGTAAGTGCGCCTGTGGCGAAAAAAGTGCCGCATGAAATGACCGCACATGGTGTCACCCGTAATGACAATTACTATTGGATGCGTGATGACTCCCGCACCGATGAAGAGATATTGTCCCATTTAGAACAAGAAAACAGCTATGTTGAGACTGTTTTGGCTCCTCTTAAGAAAAACCGAGAAGCGCTTTATGAGGAGCTCGTGTCTCGGATTGAGAAGGACGACTCAACCGTTCCCGTTCTCGACAATGGTTACTGGTACTACACCAGCTACTCAGGTGAAAATGAGTATCCTATTTATTTAAGAAAACCTTCACTTGATGCTGAACCGCAAGTATTGCTCGATGCAAACCGAATGTCTGAAGGGCATGATTATTTCAGTATTGGCAGCTACGCGGTAAGCAGCAACAACAAGTTGCTTGCGTATTCTGAAGATACGCTTAGCCGACGCATCTACACTGTGTATGTCAAAAGCCTAGAGAGTGAAGAAAAGCTTGACGACGTTTTAGAAGGTACGTCTGGAAGTGTAGTTTGGGCGAACGATAATACCCATCTCTTTTACGTGAAGAAAGACCCGCAGACTCTTTTAGGATACCAAGTCTATCGCCATAAATTGGGCACGTCTCAAAGCGAAGATGTTTTAGTTTATGAAGAGAGCGACCCTACCTTTTATACCTATATCAGTAAAAGTAAAGACGATAGTCTCATATACATTCACCATGACAACACCGAAAAAACAGGTGTGACTTTGATTGATGCGAATAACCCAACGTCTCAAACAAAAGTATTCTTGCCCATTGAAGACGGACAAGAATACAGTGTAGCAAAAGCGAGTGACGGTTATTTTGTGTTGACCAATATTGGTGCGAAGAATTTTAGAGTGATGAAAGCACCATTAGGCGCCACTAACGATGTGTCGAAATGGCAAGAAGTGATTGCACATCGTCCAGACGTTTTCCTTCAAAGTATTGAAGTAATGAACAACCACTTAGTGGTTAAAGAAAAAGAAAACGGCATGCTGCGCTTGGTCGTTCACAATCTGACGACAAACGAAGAGAAAGTTATTCCAACTCAAGATCCAATTTACGGTGCGTATTTTAATGCAAACCCTGAAATGGATACCAATAAGCTTAGAATTTATTACAGCTCGTTGACCACGCCTGGTTCTATCATTGATATCAACTTAGATACCCTTGAAAGCGAGGTGATGAAACAAACCCGTGTATCTGACACTTTTGACTCCTCTCTCTATGCCTCTGAGCGCGTGATGATTGAAGCGAGAGACGGTACGTTGGTTCCCGTTTCGTTGGTTTATCGCAAAGATAAGTTTAAGAAAGACGGCACCAATCCATTATATCAATATGCCTATGGCTCATACGGTTCGACCGTAGACCCAACGTTTAGAAGCAGCTGGTTATCTTTGATAGACAGAGGTTTTGTTGTCGCGATCGCACACATTCGCGGAGGTCAAATGTTGGGGCGCGAGTGGTATGAAGACGGCAAGATGCATCAGAAAATTAATACCTTTACTGACTTTATCGACGTTTCAAAAGGACTTGTGGCAAAGCAGTACGCAGACAAAGAACGCGTCTTTGCTATGGGCGGCAGCGCGGGTGGCTTATTAATGGGCGCAATCGTAAATATGGCACCTGAACTCTATCAAGGTGTGAGCGCGCACGTTCCATTTGTTGATGTAGTGACCACGATGAGCGATGCGTCTATTCCGCTGACTACCGGCGAATATACCGAGTGGGGTAACCCAGCCAACAAAGCTGAGTTTGACTATATGCTTTCCTACTCGCCTTACGACCAGGTTGAAGCGAAAGACTATCCACATATGTTGGTCACAACCGGACTACACGACTCACAAGTGCAGTACTTTGAGCCAATGAAGTGGGTGGCGAAGCTAAGAGAATACAAAACAGACGAAAACTTATTGCTTTTTAAAACCGACATGGAAGCGGGTCACGGTGGAGCTTCAGGACGTTTCAAACGATTCGAGTCTACCGCGCTTGAATATGCGTTCGTATTGCATCTCGCAGGTGTTCCACTCTAACTCTACACCCACCTTTTTAAAACCAGTCTCCTCTGGTATTTCGCCCGAACAAGTTAGCGCTTTTTCGGGCATTTTTATGTTTTTTGTGTTTTTAGTATGCGGATTCTAATTGTTAATCGTAAAGTAAAGCCATGGTGTTGAAATACACTCTCATTTAGCATTCATAGGAGCTGAACATGACTACTACTGACACAATTAAAGGTAAAATCAACGAAGCCGAAGAAATGGCACGTAAAATTTGGTTAGCAGGCCTAGGCGCTTATGGCAAGAGCGTTGAAGAAGCGCAGGGGCGTTACGAGAAGCTAAGCGAAGAAGCGAACAAAATGTTTGACGAGCTAGTGACAAAGGGCGAAACGCTAGAAGAAGACGCAAAGAGTAAGTTCAAATCTACGACTAACGATGTTGAAAATCGCGTTGCAGACGTGCGCAAGAAGCTTGGCCTTGATTCAGAGCCAGCTGATCAGCGCATCGAAGAGCTTTCAGCAAAAATCGATGCCTTGACTGAAGCGGTTGCAAAGCTAGCTGCCAGCAAGTAAAACGGTTTTCCTTCCGGGCACCATTTTGTGGTGCCCTCCATGCAGTTTTCATAAGCTTTTCAGTGCTGAAAGCGCGTTTTAAAAGCTGCAATTGAGTGACAGCGAAGCATTTTTACAAAGTTCAATGGCTGTAGAAACCGTTTTATGCTGTCATGCTTAGTAAATCTCCGTATTGGAGGCGTTATGAGCAACAAAAAAATTCCATCTACAGAATCTGTGTCGACAGTCGATCAAGATTCATCAGTACTTAACGGTACTGCTACTTCACCTCTTAAATCGTCACCTCTATTTGGTTGGCTTTACGCTGGCTCAGATTTGTTATCGGCGAAATTAGACCACGCTGCAGGCGTTGTTAGTCAGAAAATTGATGACACGCAAGAAACCATAAATTCGATGCAGGCGAAAGGGCTTGAGGTTGAAAGCGAGTTAAGACGAACACTTAATCCCTTTGCCTTGGTTGATGCTGCTCAGAAATTAGTGGCGTCAACGCCGCTTTTTTCTGCATTCTCAGGCGGCCAGAAGCGCCAGCAAAAAGAGCAGCAGCTTGAACTATTAAGCGCAAAAGTTGACTTGCTTGTAGAGCAGGTAGCCCTTTTAGCAGCAAAAGAGGCTGCTAAAAAAGCCGAGGCTAAAAGCGCTGCTAGCAAGACTGCAGCGCCCAAGAATACCTCACCAAAGTCTACGCAAGCAACGAGGAGTACATCGACAAAGTCGTCTTCGACCGCTTCTTCAACTTCTGGTGCTCGCAAAGCCAATACAACCAAATCGGCATCTGCATCATCAAGTACGACTAAAAAAGCTTCTGCGGGAACAACTAATAAGCGTACTGCGGCCAAATCGACAACTACTAAGAGTGCGGCACAAAAGAAAGCGGCTAGTGCAGAAGCAACGTCGACTAAGAGCGCGACTGATACAACCAAGAACGACGAATAAAAGCACTTCCTAAAGATAAACCTCGCTTTCGGCATGAGCGCCAATTAACTACATATGTGGTTAATTGGCGCAGCTTCGTCCAGAAACGCTTTAGATAGACATAGTGATAGCTGTAGCTAAGTTTAGTTTTACATTTTCTTGAGAGGTGTTTTGTAGAAGTTGTACTATGAGCTTTTATTGAAGTGAAACTTCAATTTTTCCATCACAAACTTCACGTAACTAAGCCCACTATTTATTTTTCGCCCACAAATTCTGATGCTTTTTAAAACCGAAGAAGTCATAGGGTTCCCAGAAACTCGGTACTAAATCGTCAAGTGCGTCCGGAGTAAAGTTGCTCGACAATTGACTCATAATTTCACTTAGTCTGTCTTTCCCTACGCGCATGAGTTTCTTGCGGTTAGCTGGGAAATAAAGGTTTCTTCCTTTGGGGATGATTTCTTGCGTACCGCTGGTAATGTACTTCTGATTTCTTGTTACCACTTTACATAAAGGCTCAGCTGGATTTGCAGGGTTAAGGCCGATCACTATTGCACATTCGTACTGGTCCTTTTCATGACCTTTCTCATTCATCGGTATGTAGGTAATGCCGAACCCTTGTGGAAAATACCCCACAAGCTCAACAAAATCCTGAGCTAACTGCTTATTTAAGCCGCCTTTTTTCGCTAATTGTTCAATGAGCATGTAGCCTTTAGGCAAGCTCATACGTGAGTAGTCAGACTTAGTTGAAAGCACAATCGAAACATAAATTTGAGGGATCTTTACAATTTCTCCCAGCCCCGTTTTCGACACAAATGCATCTTTTACCAGCTGCTGCAAAAATTCATTGGCTTCTTTGTGAGTTTGAACAAAGCGATCCCTTTCTTCTTTGTTGTTTCCTACATACTTAGGTAGGCCTAATCCCTCAGACAAGTATTTTAAAGTGAAGTGATAGTTTAGCTTCAGAAGATCCTTTCGCTGCGACTCTTCCAGCAAACGAAATTCGTCTAGATCGCCATTTTCCCCTTTCAAGATGGTGAGTGCGGCAGGGCTTTGCAGGCCAATATCTTGAAGTAACGCTGCGGTAATTAGCGGTCGTCCAAGCTCAGTTTTCCATTTATCGCGCCAATAGCGGTTCCCACGAAACCGGGATGCAGCTTCGCGATACTTCGAGAGATATTTGTGAGCAATCGTGTCGTGCTCTAAAAGTCTATCGACTAAGCGCAGTGTAAGCACCGCTTTGTAGAGCGGTTTGAAGCGCATGTGCACACGTGCAAAGTTGCCCTCTGGTCCTCGTGTGAGCAGCATAAGTGTACCAAGTAACTTAGCGCTGAGCTGTTGTGTTTCTTGCCAGTTATCGCCCTCACAAAGCTCAATAATTTTGGTGCTTACAGCGTCAAGCCGCTCTATCCTTGCCAGACGCTCTTCTTCAAGCTTTTCAGTGCTGTTTGCTATTTGCTTGGTCAGTTGCTCTGCAAGCACCTCTTTGTTTTTATTTCCCTCAATTTTCTTAAGCTGAGCTTTCAAGTCTTCAATGTGCTGCTCAAGAGAGGGGGTAAGCGAAAAATAGTGACTCACATCCTCGAACACCGAACCGTAGCCCGTTTCTTGAGGATAAATCATATTGATTAGTTGTTTTACTTGCTGCGTGTAAATGCTGTCGGGGTTTTGGCTTTGTGCGCTCACCGTTTTCCTTTCAAAAGATGCTGCGAATTGCCATTACTTTGCTATTGGCAATTCAAGACAGGTCAAGCGACGCACACGCTATCTTACTTCGTGCCCAAGCTCTACTGCCTCACGTTTTTTCAATTGGCCTAAATGATACCGTAAATTTTCGCTAATTTTGGTATTTCTTTTAATAACATGAAGTTGCGGCCATGATGCCCGTTCGCCACTGACAATCAACTGATTGATACTTTCGCGCGTTGGATTAGACAACACCTGCGATAAATTTCTAATTTGGCGCTTGGGTAAAATATTGATGTTACCTACGTATTGCTGATCAATGATAGAACGAACTTTATGAATAGCCAATTTGGCACTTTTATTACCGGTTAACCTTTCAATGATATCAATGGCGAAAATACTGTTAGTTTTCGCTAGTTGGCCAAGATGGCGCGCAGACATGTCCCACAGCGAGTTGGGGTCAATGCGGTTTGCGGAAATGAATGGCACTGCCAACGGGTTTGTTTGGCTCACGATACTGTGATTTACGCCATATAGCCTCGCTAAGCGCTCGAAGGGAAGGTCGGCCATTAATGAGCCATCGGCAAAACGACGGTTCGGAATATAAGGCACAATATCGCCCGAAGGCGTTTTCGCTCTTAACTGTACAGGGCTAAAAATGATGGGAACTGCACAGGATGCACGTACCGCTTGAGTAATAATTGCATTCGGTGAGGTTTTAGCATTTAACAAGCGCGAATGTTGATGGAGGTCGGCAGGGGATACCGTCACAGTAATGTGTCGACCTGTTTTCTTAAAGGCTTCCTCAAAAGTGGTGAGGTCGAAAAGTTCAATCAGCGCATTTTCGAGCACGGAACTATCAAATAGCCCTTTCTTTCCAAGACCGGCAAAGCTTCGCCAGTGTTTAAAAGTCTCGTAAATAAAGTCGGCGCTGAGTGCTTCTAATAATTGGTCGTGAGTTCGTGTACCCAACATGGCTGCGATGATAGAACCAGCGCTAGAGCCAGACACTACAGTAGGTAACAAATTCTTTTCGTTTAATGACTTAACCACGCCAGCATGGAAGAAGCCTAAGCCTGCGCCACCTGAAAGCATAAGGCAGCTGCGCCCGAAGGCGTGTGCAGTCTCTTCAAAAAATGACAGTTTCTCGTAGAAGTCTACGTCTTGTTCATCGGCGTGATAAATTTGCTCTAGCGCCAATATCACTTCGTCAATAAATTGTTCAATAAGATATTTAGTGCCTATTTTACACTGGGTAAGTAATACGGGGTTGGCAATATTGCCTAAATTGCCGTGTAGCCCCTCGTGCAGAATCGACATAAGCGCATGTAAATCGCCTTTGCTTCTGGCAAGCTGTAGGCGCTGAACCCGTTTGCGAATTAGTTTGTAGTCGTAATCATCGCTAGCGTCTTCGGCTTTCCATTCCTCAGCACCAGACAATGCATCGTGCGCTAAGCACGCGGCCTCATATTCATCATAATTACCTGCATGCTCGATTTCATGTTCAAGCTTTTTTAACCGCAAGTCGAATACTGCCATGACGAGTACCTATTTTTGATTGATGAGGGCTGTGCTTTCTACTCATTTGAAAAAGTACACTGACCCGAAAAACACCAGCAAAACGATAGTTTTCACTTTGAACGCAGTTCTCAAAAATTACAGGTCTTTAAATGTCCATATAACGAAGACTCAAAGCAAGGGCATGAGAACAGCGGTTCATACACTATTTTGAGTGTATGGCGTAAATTTAGAATTCACTACCTAATCGTTTGTTGTTGAGAAAACTGATGCACATTAGGTGAATCACACAAGGTCAAACGTTCTAACTTTTAGACTTTCATTTAGCTGTTTTCAATCAACAATTAGCAGTAATTTCACTTTTTACATTGACCATTTCATAAGCACTCAGTAGCCTGAGAGAGAAAATAACAAATTGGACCACATGTTCGTAGTATGGAATGGAACTTTGAAACGCTAAGTCTGCTATCAATTCCTTTAATTAGCGCTATTGTTGGATGGCTAACCAACTATCTGGCGGTAAAAATGATGTTTTACCCCATTGAGTTTGTTGGTATTAAGCCTTTCTTAGGGTGGCAGGGACTCATTCCTGCGAAGCGCCGCCAAATGGCCGAGATTGAGGTTGAGCTAGTGCTAGGCAAACTGCTTAGTGTTGAAGAGTTAGCACAGCGTTTAGACGCGGACGAGCTCACTAAAGCAATTGAGCGGCGTTTGAGTCAAGTCATTCGCAAAGTCGTTAACGATGTAATGGCTGAATCTGCACCTCAACTGTGGGCTGCTTTGCCTGTACAAGGTAAAAATCTAGTTTACCAACGGATAGAAAACGACATTCCTAATGTGGTTCATAAAATGGTGGACGACTTTCAGCACAATGTTTCAGAAATTTTAGATATTAAAGAGCTGGTGGTAGAGCAGCTGGTGAATGCGCCCGAACTCGTTAATGAAATTTTCTTAACGGCAGGCAGCAAAGAGTTTCCGTTTATTGTGCGTTCTGGCTTCTATTTTGGCTTTTTGTTTGGTTTGCCCACCATGCTACTTTGGTATTTCTACCAAGCATGGTGGATTCTGCCGTTAGGTGGGCTGCTTGTGGGTTATGCCACTAATTGGATTGCTATCAAAATCATATTCGAACCCAAACGCCCAAGAAAACTGGGGCCGATTACTATTCAAGGTATGTTTTTAAAGCGCCAAAAAGAAGTGTCCGAAGTCTATTCAAACATTATTGAAGAAAAGCTTATAACGCCTAAAAACATCACCCATGTAATCTTGCATGGTTCAGGCTCAGCCCAGCTTTTAGAACTCATTGAGCTTCATGTCAACGACGCCATTGAACGCTATGTTGCTATAGCGCAACCGTATTTTGCGTTGGGTGTGGGGTCAGAAAATTACCATAAAATGAAGGCGCTAGCGGTGCGTCAGATATTTGATAATTCTGATAAGTATCTGCTTTATGCGTTTGATTACGCTAATAATGCTATGCAGATTGGGCACGATTTAAGTGAGCGCATGCAGGCGTTAAGTGTTGAAGAATTTGAAGGCGTTTTGCGCCCAGCTTATCAACAGGATGAGTGGAAGCTCATCGTAACCGGCGCTATTCTAGGTATGGTAGCTGGTATTGCTCAACTCTATCTGGTGTTTATGTAGCGTGTTTCACGAATAAAAGATTAACGCACTGGGTTGGCAAAGGATTGAACTAAATTATGAAAACCGCGCAGAAAATACTTCTCACCGCGCTAACCTTATTTAACGAGCACGGCGAAAACACTGTTACCAGTGTTGATATCGCCATTGAGCTGGATATTAGTCCGGGGAATCTCTACTACCACTTTAAAGGCAAGGACAGCCTGGTTAACGCGTTGATGAAAATGCATGAGCAGCAGATGCAGAAGATACTAAGCCGAGAAAAGCTTGATACACTTCATCCTGAAGAAATTATGTATTACCTGTATTTGCTTATAGACAGTATCCATGTATTTCGCTTTTTCTACCGTAGCCCGGCTGACTTAGCAGAGAAATATCCCAGTATCCTGCGCCCTAGACAGCACATATTGTCTAGCTTGAATAAACAATTAGCGTTTCTTTTTGAGTCACTATCGAAACGAGACATTCTTATTGCCTCAAAGGCCGACAGGGCACTTATGGTGGATTTAATGTCCTTAATCATCACACAGTCTTGTCAATTTGATGAATTAAACAGCCATATGGATAGTACGATGCAGCGCTACCATGCTTTGTCGCTAATGATGGTAAGCGTATTGCCAAGGTTGGCACTGTCCGATGAACAAAAACAGCAGTTAGAACAGATGCTCGACTCTCATGACTTTATGAGAGATGCCTCAACCCCGTCACCCCTCGACTTCGCGTAAAGGAATAGTAATGGCAAAAACGCTCAGCTTCTTAGATAAGTCATTTTGGATAACCGAGTCAGACGAGAATCCAAAACACGTAGCTTGCTTGCAGCTTCTTGCCATACCTAAAGGGGCAAAAAGTACCGAATATGTCCCTCAATTATTCCAGGAAATAAGAAGCTTTGCCCGTGCTACTTCTCCCTTCAACTGTGCGGTAAAAACGGTATTGGGGTACCCGGTGGGGTTTGCGCCGGTAAAAAAGCTCAACATGGATTATCACATTCAAATTCATCGTGTGGCTGATGTTACAAACCGCGAAGCACTCGATGCGTTTGTAGCAAGATTACATGCTTCGCGGTTAGATCCCGACAAGCCCCTTTGGCAATACCATTTCATCTTTGATGACAACAGCGAGACGTTTGCTATTTATGCGCGGGTTCATCACATGTATGGCGATGGGGCAACCTTAGTGCGCTGGTTCCAAGCGGGATATGTATCAAACTCTCATGAGACTAAGTTCACACCAGTATGGGCAGTAAAACGACTGCGCCATAAGCGCAGAGAGCCTGTGAGCTTTTACAAGCGCTTAGTGGGAGTGGGTTACGCGCTTAAAACCGCGCTCGATTTGCTAATTATCTTTATTCGTATATTTATGAAAGTGCTGCGAGTGAACCCACACTATATGCCTATTCCTTTCACTGGTACGAAAACAGTGCTGACTGGACAAGTGAAAGCGGGAAGGGCTGTGGCTACCATGGACTTAGACTTTAAGCGTGTGAAAGCCCTGGCAAGGCGAACGCGCTCTACGGCAAACGAGGTATTACTATGTGCCTTCGATATTGGCGTACATAAACTGCTGCAAGACCACGGGCAAGTATTTAAAAAAGCCTTGTTCACCAATATGCCAATCAATTTGCGTAAACCCGGCGAGAAAACCACGGGTAATAAGATAGCTATTGTGCCGGTGCAGCTTGCTCACGGCGAAACCGATCCTTATTTACGTTTGCGCCAAATTGTAGTGAATCACCGCATTGTAAAACATGCAGCGCAGCACGCGCGGCCCGCAGCATTTAGCGGCTATACCATTGTGATTCAATCGCTTGCACTGGTCTTTGAGTGGTTAAGGCTATCTAGCGTAGTCAAACCCATTGCCAACATCTTAATCTCCAATGTACCTGGGCCAAAAGATACGCGGTATCTAAAAGATGCAGAGCTTCTGGCTTGTTACCCCATTTCTACCATGACGCCTGGTGGCGGGGTAAATATTACGCTTATGACATATGCAGGCACGGCAAATGTGGGATTAGTGTGCTGCAATAAGAATATTGAATCGCTACAGCCGTTAGCGCGCTACGTCAAAGAGGCGTTCGATATGCTTGAAGCAAGTGTGGACGATCCTAGGTTAAACATCGACGATATTGGTGAACAGGTGGATACCGTCCCTGTTTCTATTGTGTCAGATCACTAGCGTGCATTGTTCCAAACAGTAAGCGTTGTCATTCAATGAGGTAAAAGCGCAGTACGTCGTCTTCTACACGCACGTTTTGGCCAGCTTTTGAGAACAGAACCTCGCGCCAATGGTCGTTACGCATGGTATGGCTTAAGTCTTCCTGCTTAATTTGCTTTTTAATGGCGTTGTTAATGAGAGGGGTGTGGTAGTCCAACACTGCTTGTTTCGAGCCAGATAAATAGACCTTTAGATAGTCTGCAGCCATATCGGATGTGCCGGCGCTAAACAGTGACAACGCTGATTTTAAAGAGCCACCAAGCAAAGAATTAACGCTTTTGGGGAAGAGTCGCGACATCAGAAATTGCGTGTCTTTAATCAACGCGTAATCATCGTTAACTAAGGTGACGTTGTCAGTGGCGACGCCTGTCAAATAGAGTGTACTCATATTTTTGTCGTAATAGGGTGAAGCCGACACGGTAAATACAACATGAGCGCGATAAATAGTCGTGGTGGCAACCACAATATTAAGCGCAGCGAGGCACTGCAGACCAAGACGGTTGCTTTCACTATCTAGCGTGATATTTCCTTCAAGCACGGTAACCGTGCCAGTTCCCATGGGGATATCGAAAGTGAATGAGTAAGGAAAGCTGCCTTTTACGAGGTCATGAAGCTCTGATTTCGTGAAGTCGTCGTGCGTCAGCTTGCCCCATTTCACAAGCCATTGTGCAAGGTAGACTTTACATTTGTCTTTAAACGATAGGTTTTTGGTCAACTTTCATTCTTAGCCTAAATCTACTAGGCGGTGGCTTGTTGTTAGTTCTTTCAGAGTAGGGGCTACTTCGATATAGCACTTAAGTTATCAGGATTATTAGATTTTTTAAATCTTACAATTTAAGTCTTTTCTTGGCGAAGTGTTGTTTGGTAATCTGGTCGTACCACAACGTTTTTTTAACATTTAATAGTCTTGCCCTCAAGGAGTTGGCGAAATGAGCGAAGTACTGAGCAAATACGATTACATTATTGTAGGCGGCGGTTCCGCAGGCGCGGTGCTTGCCACCCGTTTATCAGAAAACCCCGCGTTAGATATTTTGCTATTAGAGGCTGGCTCAAAGGACACTAATCCGCTTATTCATATCCCGTTTGGGTTGTCTTTACTCAGTAGATTTGAGGGGATTGGCTGGGGGTATCACACAGCACCCCAAAAAGAGATGTATGACAGAGAACTGTTCTGGCCCCGCGGTAAAACCTTGGGCGGCAGCAGTTCGGTTAATGCGATGTGTTATATTCGCGGGCAAAAAGAAGACTACGACCGCTGGGCCAATGAAGAAGGGGCCGAGGGCTGGTCATTTGAAGATGTGCTGCCTTATTTCAAACGCTCTGAGAACTTTGAAGAAGGTGCTGATGAATACCATGGCACAGGCGGCCCACTCAATGTTAGCAAGCTTAGGCATATCAGCGTGCTGTCAGACGCATTTGTGAACTCAGCGTCGATAGCAGGCTATCAACAGCTGGACGACTTTAACCGAGACGACAGGGAAGGGTTAGGGTATTACCATGTTACGCAGGCCAACGGGCAACGCTGTTCAACGGCGAAGGGGTATTTAACGCAGGCCAAGCATCGCAACAATTTAACTGTACTTACTAGAGTCGCAGCCGAAAAAGTGCTGTTAAAAGAGGGGCGTGCAATTGGCGTTCAGGTACGTGAAAAAGGCGTAGTAAATCGCTATTTTGCTAAAAGCGAAGTTATCCTGTGTGGCGGCGCGATTAATTCACCACAACTTCTTATGCTTTCAGGTATAGGACCCAGAGCAGAGCTAGAAGAAAAGGGGATTTTTGTTCAGCAAGATTTGCCTGGTGTGGGTCAAAACTTACAAGACCATCTTGATGCAATTGTACAATATACTTGTAAAGCGAGAGAGGGCTATGCCGTGGCGTTAGGGGCCTTGCCTTCCTACGTAAAAGCCACCGCAGACTATGCGTTTAGGCGCAAAGGTATTTTCTCGTCCAACATTGCCGAAGCAGGTGGCTTTGTTAGCTCAAGCTTAGCGACACAAGGTCCAGACATCCAGTTTCACTTTCTACCGGCAATTTTAAACGACCATGGAAGACAGTTAGCTTTTGGTTACGGTTATGGCCTTCACGTATGCTGTCTATACCCCAAAAGCCGCGGCACTATTTCGCTTCAAAGCAACCATCCTGCTGATCAAGCCCTTATTGACCCCAATTATTTGACTGCAGAGGAAGATCAGCAAGTCATGATTGAAGGTGTGCGCATTGCCCGTAAGCTGCTATCTGCACCAGACTTCGACAAGTTCCAAGGCAGTGAACTATATCCTGGGGTAGAAGCACAAACAGATGAAGAAATTTTAGAGTTTTTACGTGAGCGTGCTGAAACCATCTATCACCCAATTGGTACCTGTAAAATGGGCAGTAATGACGATGAGATGGCAGTGGTTGATACCCAATTGCGGGTAAGAGGTATAGCAGGTCTTAGAGTGGTAGATGCTTCTGTGATGCCCAGCCTAATTGGCGGCAATACCAATGCGCCCACCGTCATGATTGCTGAACGTGCTGCTGAGTTTATTAAAGCGACGCACGAAGGCCAGCCAGTATCTATGGCTAAAGCGGAATCGGCGTAACTAAAAAAGTGCTACGAGCGAGTCTTCGTCTCGCTCTGGCAATTCATCCGTTATAAGCATCCATTTGCTTTTGCATAAACAAATCTGCTGCACAATCACACATTTCCTCGATATGACTGCTGTCAGCGTAGATACCATCAATGAGCAATCGTGCAATCCCGTGTAACGTGCCCCAGGTAACCTGTGCGAGTCTCAGCGCATCCTGATTATTTGGGAGAAGCCCTTTATCTTGCCAATAGCGCGTCATCGTCACCTGAAACTGAAAGCAGGGAAATGCAACCTCTTTCAGATCGTTGGTCGCCGCTTGGTTTTGCCATATAGTGCGACCAAACATCAATTCGTACATCTCTGGGTTGTCGGCAGCGTAGCCAATGTATTCGTGCACGAATTCGCGGAAACGTGCCTGCGGTGTTTTGTCTTCTTGTTCGAAGATTCGTTTAGCTGCGGTATGCCAATCGCTAAAGCCTTTGGCTGCAATGGCGCTTAAAAGCGCACTCTTGTCCTTAAAATGGTGATAGGGCGCAGTACGTGACACTCCGGCATCTTCTGCCAGCTTTCTGAGAGATAAACTATCAACGCCGTATTCTGACAGACGCGCCGTTGCCGCCTCTATCAGTGCGCTGCGCAAGTCGCCGTGATGGTAGCTTTGTACTGCATTAGCCATAAACCCGATGTTTCCATTTTCAAATTGAGACGAATAGATAACGTTTTATCTTGACACTGTCAACATAGCCTTTTATCTTGACGCTGTCTAGTTTGCAAATTTGTTAACAGGAACAGCCCAAGGAGACAGCGCAAACCATGAAGTACTCTACATTAGAAGTAAAACAAGAGGGTCATATTGCCCACGTAGTACTAAACCGCCCCGACGCAATGAATAGCATGATCCCAGAGTTCTGGACCGAATTGCCAGCGGCTATTCGTGAAATAGACGATGAAGGCAACGCCCGTGTCATTGTTATTTCATCAACGGGTAAGCATTTCTCTGCCGGTATGGACTTATCGGTGTTCCTGAATATGAAAGAAGACTTTAAGGGCGACCCGTCGCGCAGAGCAGAGCGTATGCGCCGTATGGTGATGTTGCTTCAAGATAGCTTTACCGCCATAGAGCAGGCACGTATGCCGGTTATTGGTGCCGTGCAGGGCGGGGCAATTGGTGGTGCAGTAGATTTGCTTAGTGCATGTGACATGCGCTATTGCACCCAAGACGCCTTTTTCACCATAAAAGAAACCCAGTTAGGTATGACGGCGGACGTAGGTACACTTCAGCGACTTCCAAAACTCATTCCCATTGGCATAGTTAAAGAACTGGCTTATACCGGGCGCAACTTTGGTGCCGCAGAAGCGCAGCAACTTGGCTTTGTGAATCAAGTATTCGATGACCAAACTGCCATGCTAGACGCGGTAATGAAAATAGCTCAGCAGATTGCAATGAATTCGCCGTTAGCAGTTTCAGGCACTAAGACTATGATTAACTACGCGGTAGAACACACGGTGGCAGAGAGCTTGACCTATATGGCCACATGGCAAGCGGGCATGTTCCAAATGGAAGATGTGTTTAAAGCCATGGAAGCACAGAAAACCAAAACGCTGCCGGAATATCCGCCATTACACCCAGCCATTAAGAAAATGAATTCGTAAGTGAATGTAATTCGTTGAATTACATAGCGCCTTCAGAGAATGAGCGCATTAGATAAGAATATTTAAACAGGCTTTTTAACGGCTTTTACCAAGCCAAAACGACTTTCAGGAATGTATCATGAATCAGACCGTTACCGATCATCCCGTTTACCCTCATTTATTTCGTCCTTTAGACTTAGGCTTCACTACCCTAAAGAACCGCGTGCTCATGGGTTCTATGCACACGGGCTTAGAGGAATTACCCGACGGCCATAAACGTATGGCGGCATTTTATGGTGAACGTGCCAGAGGTGGCGTAGGGCTTATCGTTACAGGTGGTATAGGACCAAACGAAGAGGGCGCTACCCATCCGTCAACGTTTCGTTTAGATACAGACGAAGCGGTGAAAAACCACAAAGAAGTGACTGACGCGGTGCACATTGCTGGCGGTAAAATCTGTATGCAAATTCTGCACACGGGCCGCTATGCGTATAGCCCAAAGCTAGTGGCACCTTCTGCGGTACAAGCACCAATTAACCCGTTTAAGCCAAAAGCACTTGAAGCTGACGAGATTGAAAAGCAAATTAAAGATTTCATTACTGCCGCAACTCAGGCTCAGCGCGCGGGTTATGATGGTGTTGAGATCATGGGGTCTGAAGGCTATTTCCTTAATCAGTTTATTGCAAAGCGCACAAACCACCGTGACGATCAGTGGGGGGGCGAATACGAGAACCGTATCCGTCTGCCTATTGAAGTGGTACGCCGCGTGCGCGAGGCGGTAGGTAAGAACTTCATCATTATTTATCGTTTATCGATGCTAGACCTGGTGGAAGGTGGCTCTACTTATGATGAAGTTGTGCAGCTTGGCAAAGAAATTGAAAAAGCTGGTGCGACTATCATTAACACCGGCATTGGTTGGCACGAAGCGCGTATTCCAACCATTGCCACTAAAGTACCGCGAGCGGCATTTACGTGGGTGACCGCAAAATTCAGAGAGGCGCTTTCAATTCCAGTGATCACATCGAACCGTATCAACACGCCTGAAGTTGCAGAAGAAGTGTTGTCTCGCGGCGATGCTGACATGGTGTCTATGGCACGGCCGTTCTTGGCAGACCCTGATTTTGTGCGCAAAGCCCAGCAAAATAAAGCCGACGAAATTAATACCTGTATTGGCTGCAACCAAGCATGCCTTGACCATGTCTTTAACGGCAAAATGACTAGCTGTTTGGTAAATCCTCGTGCGTGTCATGAGCTTGAAATAAACGTAAAACCAGCAGAAACCAAAAAGCGTGTTGCAGTGGTAGGAGCGGGCCCAGCGGGATTAGCAGCGGCAGTGACTTCAGCCAAGCGCGGCCACGATGTTGTGATTTACGATGCGTCTAGTGAAATTGGTGGTCAATTTAATATCGCCAAACAAATTCCAGGCAAAGAGGAGTTTTACGAAACGCTGCGTTATTTCAAACGCCAAATCGAGCTTCATAAAAACATTACCCTTAAATTGAATACTTATGTTGATGCGGCTGCGCTAAACGATGAAGCTTTTGATGAAGTGATGATTGCGACGGGGATCAAGCCGCGTACGCCAGCGATTGAAGGCATTGAGCACGAAAAAGTGCTGACCTATATCGAAGTATTGAAGGAAAAGAAACCCGTTGGCAATAAGGTGGCCATTATCGGTGCTGGTGGTATTGGTTTTGATACCGCTGAGTACTTGTCTCATGGCAAAGAAACGCCAAGCCAAGATATTCCAGCGTTTATGAAAGAGTGGGGCATTGATATGACCTTCTCTGCTCGCGCAGGCATTGAAGGCGTTAAGCCGCAGCCTGAGCCATCGCCAAGAGAGATTTTCCTATTGCAGCGCAAGACAACCAAAGTTGGCGCAGGTTTAGGTAAAACAACGGGATGGGCACACCGAGTAGGCCTGCTTGCCAAAGGCGTGACCATGATCCCAGGTGTAAGCTACGATAAAATTGATGACGAAGGGCTACATATTACGGTTGATGGTAACAGCCAAGTATTGCCGGTAGACAACATTATCATCTGTGCAGGCCAAGAGCCGATGCGTGATATCGTTGAAGGTTTAAACATGCCTTATCACTTAATTGGTGGTGCTGATGAAGCGTTAGAGCTAGACGCAAAACGCGCCATCGACCAAGGTACGCGCGTGTGCGCTGCGGTTTAACGAGCTAGTAAACCCGACCTTGTTAGCATTATAAGCGCCTCATGAAGAGGCGCTTTTTTTGTCTATATTAAAAGTGAACCTGTTGTGGACTTTTGTAAAGACATAGACCTGTTATTATCGTTTTCTTTTTTTTGAGATAAACATGGCATACAGCAGCACCCAAGACTTAGTTCAAGCAGTCACTAATTCCCCAGATACTATCGAATTTAACGACGTTATCACGCTCGTTGATAGCGCGTTTGTTTTCACGCCCACCGCTTTCACTAATGGAGACGTGAAAAACGAAGCCAATCAGAATAACGGCTCTTGCAAACTGCTCGCACTCGGTCAGCACTTAAACCTCAATCAAGCGCAAACCCTAGCCTTATTTGGGCGTTTTTATCGAGAAGATGTACTCGATAATCCCAACGGTAGCGATCACGCCAACATCCGCAATTTTATAAAAACGGGGCATGAAGAGGTGGTGTTTGAGACATTTCCTTTGGTACTTACTCCTGCTATGTAGTGGTTGAATCTAATATAGCTCGGCCGCTAGTTTCCCTCATAGTCAAACTGAGAGAGCAGGCTACTGTCTCATTTTTGATTGAAAAAAGAGGGTTGAGACATCATCGCCGAGTTTCCGTGACAACGACAAGCCTAGTTTAACAAGAGATCTATCTGGGGTTGTAATAATGACATTTTTCAAAATACTAATCCCAGTTTCAGTTTCTCCGATACTATCTAGTGCAAGTGCATAGATATACCAATTTTGTGGATTATCCGGTGCAAGCTCTGTGGCTTTCTTAAAGTAAGTAATCGCAGTTGGCTTTTCTTGATTTCGAATATAAAACATCCCGAGAGCGTAATTAAATAGATCGCTTTCGGGCATATTTTCTGTCCCATTTAGTAAGATCTGCTTTTCCAACTGTGTTTTGTGTTGAGTACGGTAAAGCTCTGCAAGATTTATATAGTTGGCTTCAAAGTACGGGTCTACTCTGACACCTTGTTTTAATAATACTTCTGTCTGACCAACATTTCCTAGTTGGTATTCAACTAAACTTTGATTCAGGCTACCTTCACCACGCCATTGATTTACCTTATTTGACAGCGTAAGTTCCGACAGTGCGCTCTTAAAGCTTTTACTTTTTTTATCGGAGCCAATTAGGTTGTTTGCCGCTGCAATGCGAATGGCTCTATATTGGTCATCAAGCAGTTTGACATACGATTTCATCCGTTCATGAAGTGGAAGAGCTCGGCCGGCTTGCGCTGCTGCTAATCTAATTAGCGGTTCATTACTTTGAATGAAATGTCGTAAATCTTTGTTACTGAGCGGCTGATTTGTTAAAGGGAGCATGGTTATCGCCGTTGCTCGCTTTATTACAGGCAACGATGCTGAATGTGCAATACGTAATATAGCTTGATTGCTAAAACTATCGCCGTGCATAAGTGACACGTAATCTTCTTCAATACTACTTAGCGTAGAATCTCTTCCGTACCATTTTGTTAGCTGCTTCGATACCCACGCGTTGTCTTTGTTATGGCAATTCAAACATGCATTGGGTGAACCTGTTATAGCAGAAACCTGCGGAGTTGGAATACTGAAGCTATGATCTCGTCTAGCATCAACCCCCATATAAGTGCGGCTAGGCATATGGCAGTTTATGCACTGATTAGCACCTTCACTTTCAGCATGTCTACTGTGGATTTTACCTTGATACGTGGCGACTGAGTGGCATTGCAAGCATAAGCCGTTACCTTCTATTTTAAGCTTCATAGAATGGGGATTGTGGCAGTCATTGCAGTTAACGCCTGCCTCATACATCCGACTTTGCAAAAACGAGCCATAAACATACACCTCTTCTCGAATCTGGCCGTCAGCAAAGTAAAGAGGGGAAAGCAGCAGCGAAGGGGAAAACTGGTCTAAGAAAGGCTGCTGTGGCTCGATACCATCAGTAAGTGCACTGCGAAGTGAATGACAGGCGAAACAGGTATCCATAAACGAATTGTCCCGGGAAGCTGGAACAAATTCGCCATCTTTTTCTTCATGCCATGTCGCAATACGACTTCCTTCTTTTAACAGCCATTTTCCTAGCGACTTTTGCTCATTTCGGGATAACGTGGGAGAAGTATTGGCAAGCGTGGTACCTGAACTTTTGTGAAATTCATCAGCAGGTTCACTTAAGCGGTAGTGGTTCCCCTCGTTTTTCTCAAATTCACTGTTTTTAACGTCAGCGTGTGACAACATCTCGCCGTGGCAAGATTTACATGAGACGTTGATTTCATCAAACTGGCTATTAAATGAGAGGGAGTCTGTATCAAAATTACGCGTTAAGCCGCTAGAATGGCAGTCAGCACACATACCGTTCCAGTTTTGCAATGGTTGTTTCCAATGCAACCTGTCGTTGGTCGCTATATCTTCTGATGAATAATTGGGATACCAGCGTTGACCGCCTTCTTTCTTGTCACGTGCATCCCATGCGAAAGGAAAAACCTGAAATTGCCCGTTCTGCGTTTCTACTAGATATTGCTGCAGCGGATAGTGCCCAAAGACATAGGTGATGGGGTAGGTTGTTGTCACACCGGCTTCAGTTAATTTTGCGAAGAAATCGCCACCGTTTTTGAAGAAATACGAGGTTTGTGTGAAGTGTGTGATGGTCGCTTTTTCAAAGTTACCAAGTACTGACGAGTCGGTAGCATGGTCCATCGCTTTGGCATGGTCAGATATTTTCCACTGTTCAACTTGCTCTTTGTGGCAGTTTACGCAATTTGCTGCTTCTTGTGCTTGTGCGACAACAAAGATATTTGTTGTTAGCGTTAATAAAACGAAGAGTGAGAACAACCGCGACACTACTACATCCATGACTTTCGATTACAGCTAATATTTTATCACAATATTAGTTTTTATATTGCACGCTTTCATTGATTAGAGTGTTACTCATCTCGCTCTGTCAAAATCAACTCTCTAGACTGGGGCATTATTGCAAAGTCAAACTGACCTAGAACGTTCATTCCCAACAATCCGTCGGCATCGGGTAGAGCGTCTTCGGGCAGCACGATGGCAGAAACATCGTTGAACTCGTAGCCAGCAAAGTAAAATCGGGGTATTTGTACCAGAGGGGCTTCAATGGTTCCTGATGCGGTTCTAATGTTGAAGTTACCAATGAACGTGAGGTTTCGCATACGGCCTAAACGCGCAAAGAGTCGCGATGATATTGCGGTGGTACTGGCACCCGTATCTAAAATCATGGTGGCTTTTTGGTTAAGCGCCTTTACATCAAGGCGATATTGATCGCCAATGCGCGCTAAGGCTACACGAGTTTGATAACGTGCGGCTTCAGCGCCTGTTGGCTCTATTTCACTCTTGTTCGGCGTAGCGTCTGCGTTGGCAATATCGCGCATTTCATAGGCTTTATTGCGAATGATATTAGCGTCTCTGTCGTTTAATGGAAGGGCAGCAAGCACGTCTTCCATTAACGTAAGCTTTTGCTGATAAGCGTAAGCTTCAGCCAAATTAAGGGTGTAGTGCCTAGCGTCAGGTATGCGTTGATACAGTGGCTCATTTAATCTGGCAACCAGTTCCCATTGTTCGTTTTGACTTAACTGCGTCTGCGCCTGTTGATACAAAGTAGCAATTTTTGCGTCAATAAATGAGAGAGTTTCAGTTGGAAGAGGCAGTTCGGTTAAGTCGTAGTAGTGCACTATGGCCGTTGAGAGAGGCTTGGTTAACTCAATCAGTTCACCCTCTAGCAACAACAGAGATTCGTTGAGCGGGTCATATTTTAAAAGGTTTGTTAATTCAGTGGCGAGCAACGCGTATTGCTCGTTATTGAGTAGGGTAGTCAGTGACTCTAATTGCTCTTGATTAACGAGTGGTGAAGAGGTGCGTAGATCGTCAAGTGCGTTGGGTGCCGTGTTATTGCCTGTCATAGGTGAAAAGTTGGCGGGAGAGCGTTCATTGTTGAAGGGCTCAGCTTTTTCGTTTACCTGAGTTTCATCCACCAACTGTGCTTGGGTTTCTAGCTGCTTGTCACTATCTAACCGGTGTTCATAACTGGCCTCTAGTGCATAAGCTTTATCATTGTGCTGCTTTAAACTAAGCCATAGGTAAACGTTTATGCCTAACGACACAATAAGGAAGAGCGAAAGCACTATCGCTAGCCACGTTTTCATTGCGCCACACACGCTTTGCCATAGATGTCCACGAATTGTTTAGGCATTCGCTTTGGGGCGCCAGTATCAAGGCTAACACATACGAATGTGGTCATAGCATCAAATACGGTTTTGTTTCGCTTTGGGCAGATAAATTGAAACTGGCGTTTCAAAGTAAGTTTGCTGTCGCAATGCACTATCCATGTAGCGCATTCTAACGTATCTCCAAGATGTGTTGGCAGGTGGTAGTTTAGCTCGTGGCGCTTAATGACCATGCCACGGTTAAGCGATTGATAATCGGCAAACTGCAAGCCAAGCGCGTTTGAATGGGCCCATGCTAGGCTTTCTAACTGCGACAGGTACGCCACATTATTAACGTGCTGATAGTGGTCGATGTGCGTATCATCAATATGCCACTGCTGCACATAGGGGGCGTCTAACATCCAATTAAGCGTTGGGGTGCTCAAATCTTTTCCTTACTCATATTTTTGCTTTGATCTACTCTGCTTCTTCACGTTCAGGCATTGTGCCTCATACCACAGGCAGGGGATTATCTTCAGGTAACGTTAAATCATCGCTTAACAATAATTGCATTATCGCTTTTTCTCTCACCAATACGGGGTCAATAAAGCTCTGCACGTCACCTATCGCTTTAAACGCATCAAACCCTCGTTCCAAAAATTCATGCAATGCGAGTAATCCTGCTAATTTAGCCGGACGACGGGACAGTGAAATTAACATACCTATACCACGAATTTTTATAACGTCGGCGAGTTGATCGCCCAAATGGGAAATTATGTCGATTTGATGCTTTCTATCCTCAATTCTGCCCACATTACGATACGCCAAAGCGTAGTTATCTCGGTTGATAGGTTCTCCGGGAAAATGGCTTTGTAAGTACTGAGCCATCGCCATATCCAAATCGAACGATAGTGCATTTAACGACAATGCGTCGTCCATAGCGTTCATAGCTTTGTCAGGCAGTACTTTTGCGAGTTTTGGAATGACTCGCACTAAATCAGCGTCCCGTTGGCTAAAATCTTTTGGCCCGTACAATTCATCTACAAAAAAAGCCATGGCTTTTTGGTAACGTTTTTGCTGTGCTAAATCGTCGTGTGTGACCAGTAAACGTTCGCATTGCCAGTGTTGCAATTGATGAATGATAGGCATTACACCCAACTGATTGGCTAAGTCACGAAGGGCATTGACCCGATGAATATGTTTAATTATCTCTTGCGCCAAATGACAAACTCCCTGTTGAGATAGTGTGGCTAATTCGTTGTTGTAAACCTAGATTGACCTATGCAAGCGAGCCTTTCAAGTGAGAAGACAAAGTTTTACTGGTATACTCCACCGCCATTGAAATAGCTCTGTTATGTAGAATTTATTAGCCGCCATGAACATCGCAAGTCATCACGCATTGTTTGCCAAGACTGAAACTAGAAATACCGATACTAAAGGCTCAAACGTTGAAAGCCTAAAAAGTGAATATCCGGGCATGCACCGAGAAACGACTACGGGGTCGGATCACTCAGAAGCAGACGTTGATGTACCTGTGTTAATCGCGTTGTTTAATTCGACATTTGAAGATTTTAATACGCGCTTGGTTTTAGGTGATGACGAACCCATTTACATCCCAGCAGACAGCGCAACACCTTATCATCAAGTCGTGTTTGCTCATGGATTTTTTTCAAGCGCTTTGCATGAAATTGCGCACTGGTGTATTGCGGGTGAAAAGCGTCGACTATTAGAAGATTACGGTTACTGGTATTGCCCAGATGGCCGCGATGCATCACAGCAAGCTGACTTCGAAAAAGTAGAAATTAAGCCCCAGGCCATTGAGTGGGCGTTTACAGAAGCAGCAGGAAGAAAGTTTCAGGTAAGCACGGATAACTTAAACGGCGCTGAGCCCGACAGAGAAGGTTTTACGCGAAACGTAGCCGCTCAGCTTGAACGCTATAAATCTGAGGGCTTTCCGCCTCGGGCTGAACAATTTATTAATGCGCTGTCATCTACGTTTGGTAAAGGTAAGTCGTCTGGTTCATGTAGCAGCATAATAAATAGCACGGTAACAGACACGTCAAAAAATACGCTAACAGCAAATTGGGTGGCGGGATAGGAGTAGATGCCGAATGAATCATACTGGTCTTAGCCAATCAACGTTTGATAACAAACCCAAATTCAAACTGGGTGTTGTGGTAAACCCCTTTGCCGGCATAGGCGGAGCACTCGCGCTTAAAGGCAGCGACGGTGCAGAAATTCGCGAAAAAGCACTGGCTATGGGAGCAGAGAAAAAAGCCAACGAAAAAATGGCGAAAGCGCTCAGCATTCTAGAAGCCTTATCTGGGCGATTTACCGTCGTGACAGCATCGGGCGATATGGGTGAAACAATCTGTGAATCTCTAGGTATTCCTTATGAGGTAATCTACACGGCTGATGCGGTGCAAACCGAGGGCGAAGATTCAGAGCGTGCAGCTAAAGCAATGGTGGACGCCAACGTCGACTTACTGCTTTTTGCCGGTGGCGACGGCACAGCCCGTAATATCTGTAGCGTAGTTGGCACACAGGTGCCCGTGCTAGGTGTGCCTGCAGGTTGCAAAATTCACTCTGGTGTTTACTGCGTGTCGCCGTCAGCGGCAGGGCAGGTAGTAAGTCAGATGATCGCAGGCGAGCTTGTGAGTGAAATGGACGCCGAAGTGCGTGATATTGACGAAAACGCGTTTCGCGAGGGCAAAGTTATTGCCAAACACTATGGTGAAATGCGCGTACCCGCAGAGCTCACTTACGTTCAAGCAGTAAAAATGGGCGGGAAAGAAGACGAGGCCTTAGTGCTTGACGACATTGCCGCTTACGTTGGTGAAATTATTGACGATGAGCCTGACACCTATTTTGTCATGGGATCCGGCTCCACCGTAGGTGCGGTCATGGACTTTCTTGGCCTAGAAAATACCTTGTTAGGTGTGGATGTGGTTAAACAAGGTGAGCTAATCGCAAGTGACGTTACTGCGAGCGAACTGATTGCGCTGACTCATGACAAGCCCACCAAAGTCATTTTGACGGTGATCGGTGGTCAGGGCCACATATTAGGGCGCGGAAACCAGCAGCTTAGCCCTGCTTTTATCCGTCAAATTGGCAAGCAGAATATGCTCGTTGTTGCCACTAAACAAAAACTACAGGCATTAAACGGTAAGCCGCTTCGCTTAGACTCAAGCGATGCAACACTAGACGCTGAACTCGCAGGCGCGTTCACGGTTATCACTGGGTATAAAGATAAAGTGCTTTGCCAAGCTATTTAAAGACGTAGTTTGATATAACACGGCACATGTATAGCCATAAAAAAGAATTTATCTCGAACTAAGATTTGATATTGAAAAACAGGAAGGAGTAAGACGTGTTACCACCTGCTGCAGCACCAGAAAGTGTCGTTAACGCCATCGCAGATATTGAGGCATCGCTTGATGACGTGGTAAATCACGGTAGTGATGACGAATTGTTTATAGCCAGCTACTTGCAAGGTCACTTTGCAGTTGAGGCTCGCCAGTTAGAAATGCAAGAAGATGCTACGGTTGCGATGCTTAATGATAAAATGCTCGAGAGCCTTAATAGCGCATTCGCCAACAACGAATTAGAAAGTGAAGACGCTAAACAAGTTAAAGCGCTTTGGGCACGGCTAGTCGCAATATAATTGCGACTTTCTTCCTTACTTTTCCCCTATCAATTTTTCTTCGTTCGTCGTTTATCCTCTCTTTTACAATCCGTTACAGTTTTCTGCATCGTAACTCTTTATAAACTACCAAATTGATTTATGTTTAGTATTGGCGTAAAGCCGTTTTGTGGTGCCTGGCACATTTTGGTGTTCAGCACAGATAATAAGATTAAGGATGACGAAATGACTGTACTTAAGCATCTCACCAAGCGCTTAAAAGTAAGTGTAGGTGTGCTGGCAGTAAGTAGTACGCTGGTTGGCTCAGCGTTTGCTAAAAACGATATCAATATCGACTACGAAAAGTTCACTACCGATAATGGGTTAACGGTAATTGTTCATGAAGACCGCAAGGCCCCAGTGGTTGCCGTTGCGGTTTGGTATAAGGTGGGTTCAAAAGACGAACCAAACGGCAAATCAGGGTTTGCGCACCTATTTGAACACTTAATGTTTAACGGCACGGAGAACTATGACGATGAATGGTTTGGGCCGTTACAAGAAGCTGGGGCAACAGGATTAAACGGTACCACAAACTTTGACCGTACTAACTATTTCCAAACCGTTCCGACACCTGCACTAGATCGTATTCTCTGGATGGAATCTGATCGCATGGGGCACTTGTTAGGTGCGGTGACACAAGAGAAATTAGACGAACAGCGTGGCGTTGTACAAAATGAAAAACGTCAGGGCGAAGACCAGCCTTACGGAAGCGTATTCACGCATATTTTTGAAGGCTTATTTCCCATAGGGCACCCTTACCATCATACGGTGATTGGCTCGATGGAAGATCTTAACTCCGCATCGTTAGACGACGTTAAAGGCTGGTTTAACCAATATTACGGACCGAATAACGCAATACTGGTGCTAAGCGGCGATATTAACGCAGAAGAAGCCAAACCTATGGTTAACAAGTACTTCGCTGATATTGAGCCGGGCCCAGCACTGTCTAAATGGGAAGCATGGGTACCCAAGCGCAATGCAAATACCCGGGAAGTAATTCAAGACAAGGTGCCACAATCGCGCATTTACCGCCTTTGGGTTTCACCTGAAAATACCTCTTCAACCGCAACCGATTTGTTCATTGCCGCGAGTGTCATGGGCGATGGTAAAAACTCACGCCTTTACAAAGAACTGGTGTACGACCAACAAATTGCTACCAATGCCTCGGTGTTTAACTACGAGCTACAAATGGCGTCTATTTTTGGTGTGACGGTTGACGTAAAAGATGGCGTTGACGTTGCGACAGTGGAAAAAGAAATAGATAAAGTCATTAGCGAGTTTTTGCGTAAAGGTCCAAGCAAAGACGAAGTTAAATTGGTGTCGACTAAGCGACGTGCTTCAATTATTCGCGGGCTTGAAGAGGTTGGGGGCTTTGGCGGTAAAGCCGATACGCTTGCTAGTGGTGAGTTCATTGCTGGCGACCCTAACTACTTCAAAACTGAATTGAGTGAGCTAGGACAGGCTACTCCTAAAGGGGTTAAAGCGGCTGCGAATAAATGGCTAAAAGAAGGGTGGCATCAAATCACGGTTGTTCCGTTTATTGAGCACACAGCATCTACCGAAGGCGTTGACCGCAGCTCTGGCTTGCCTTCAATCGATGCAGAGACTCAACTGAGCTTTCCTGAGGTGACAGAAACTACGCTTTCTAACGGTGTAAAGGTAATATTTGCAAAACGCTCTACGGTTCCATTGGTGAATGTTGCGGTGCAATTCGACGCAGGTTACGCTGCTGATGCGAGTGGCAAGTTAGGACTTGCGAGCTTCACCACACAGATGCTTGACGAAGGCGCGGGAAAATATGACGCGCTGGAGCTTGCGGCAGAGCTTGAGCAGTTGGGTACTGATTTAAACGCCGGCTCAAACCTAGATACCACCACAGTTACCATGTCAATGTTAACAGAGAACATGGAGCCTTCTTTGGCGCTGATGGGGGATATCTTGAAATCACCAACGTTCAAAGAGGAAGAGATTGAACGTCAACGAGCGCTTATATTAAGTAATATTGCACAGCAAAAAACACGCCCTGTAAGTATTGCGCTTACGTTACTTCCGCCTCTTATCTATGGTGAAGGCCATGCGTACGGTATTCCGTTTACCGGTACCGGAACTGAACAAGACGTACAAGCGATTACGCGAGATGACCTTGTTAACTTTAAAAATACGTGGCTACGCCCAGACAATGCGACAATTTTTGTTGTTGGCGACACCACGTTAGGTGCCATTAAACCCATGCTTGAGAAAGAGTTTGGCAAATGGAAGGTAGAAGGTAGCAAAGGTGCGAAGCAAATTGCTGAAGCGTCAATGCCTGAGCAAGGCCAAGCGATTATTATCGACCGCCCTGGTGCACAACAGTCGCTTATTCTGGCTGCACATTTAGCGCCACCAACAGGGGCTGACAACAATATTGCAATTAATGCCATGAATTTAACCTTAGGTGGTGCTTTTACTGCTCGCGTTAATATGAACCTGCGTGAAGATAAAAGCTGGTCTTATGGCGCGTACACCTTCCTGCAAGATGCTAGGGGACAGCGCCCGTTTATGGTTTATGCGCCGGTGCAAACCGATAAAACAGGTCCATCACTGCTTGAGCTTAAGAAAGAGCTTAACGCTTACTTAGGTGAAAAGCCGCCAATGGCGAATGAACTTGAAAGGGCGCGGTTAGACGAAGTTCGCTCTTTGCCAGGTCAATTTGAGACGGCTAACGCGGTATTGTATAGCTTACTGTCGAGTGAAAGATTTAACAGACAATATAGCTACCCAGAGTCTTTGGTCGAGAAATACAACAGCTTGTCTTTAGACGATTTGAGTAACGCGGCGAAAGAAGTGCTGCACCCAGAGAAATTAACCTGGATAATCATCGGAGATGCCGAGAAGATTAAAGCAGAAGTTGAAGCGGCTCAGCTCGGGCCTGTTAGCGTGCAAAGCATGAAGTCACTGTAATTGGTAAATAATTAACCAAGAGATAAAGGGCCGATATCATTTTCGGCCCTTTTTTATGTGACAAATGCGTCTTTTGTAGAATAGATTGCGTTCAATAGATGCTTTATGGTTAAGAAAGTTTAATTTAATGTCTTGATTCCACTTTGAAGAATGCCTTCTTTGCGAGCATAACAAATCCTGTACTTGCACCAGTGCGCTTGTTTGCAATAGCTCTTCTCTGCCTGTTTTATATTCCCTGTGTTTATCCATCTAATGCAGACAAGCTGATGAATGAGTATTCGGTTGAGCTTTTAACTGCCGAAGATGGCTTCGTCTCATCAGAGATTTATTCTATTATCCAAGATCGCCAAGGCTTTTTGTGGTTTGGTACTGCCGAAAACGGTGTAATGCGTTACGACGGTCGTAGAGTTACGTTGTTTGAGTCTGACAGCGATCCTAGCCAAGGGCTATCACACAACGACGCTGGCAATTTGATGTTGGATGCAGAAGGCAATATATGGATTGGAACGTGGGGAGGTGGAGTTAATAAGTACGACCCAACAACGGGTCGCTATTCTCGTTACTTGAATGATCCAGACAACCCTCGCTCCATATCTTCAAATCGAATCCAATCACTCTTCCACGATAAAACGGGCCAAATTTGGCTAGGTTCGTATGACCAAGGTTTAAATCGTTTTCTAGGAAATGGGGAATTCGAAAGGGTTCAGAAGAAAAGCAATGAGGACCATAGTCTGTCTCATAATCGCATTTGGGACATTATGGATAATAATGACAACAGCCTGTGGGTAGCCACCAGTTTTGGCTTGAACTTGCTAGACAAAAGAACTCTCACCGCCAAACACTTCTTTCCCGACCCTGATAATCGTACTGCAACAGGAGCCAATGAAATACGTAGCTTGCTGCGTACGTCGTCAAGCCAATTCTACGTGGCGACTCAGGAAGGCCCTTTTCTTTTCTTTCCAAGTTCAGGCGTGTTCCTTGCACAAACTACGCGCGACGGCAAAGTATTAGGCCAGGTGAACTCAATGATTGAAGATCACGAAGGGTGCATTTGGTTTGTGACCACCACGGGTCTTTATAGACATACAGGTGAGGGAAATTACGTAGAGAAGATGGACTTCGGCTATGACAACGGACTTCGCATAATATATGAAGACCACACTAAAACAAAATGGGTAACCAGTGAAGTTCACGGCATATTTAAACTATCTCCTCGCCGTAAAATCAAGCAGATCAATAGTGACTCATTGGTTTCACCCAGTGGCATTGAGCTAGATACCTTCAAAAATAGTGGCGATGTATTGATTGCTTCAGCAAATGCTGAAATTTACACATGGAAAGTGAAAGAGCAAATACTCCAAAAGGAATTCGACTCGGTATTTAAAGAAGAAAGTGAATATTCAAATAGGGGAGTTATAGAACGACCTATTATTGTTCCCGATAAACACGGCAATATTTGGGTGGCACAAGACAACTTTATTGCACGTGTTAACAGAAAGAATGGAAATGTAAGTCGCTTAGAATATCCCAGAGAAGACAGCAAGTATCGCCAATTCAGAGAGTTCAGAGCGTTAGCGTTAGATAACGAAGGCAATGTATGGATAGGTACCTACAAGCATGGTGTTTATATATACAACGTGCAATCTGGCGCCTTTAGGCATCTTTCAACGACTGACGGTTTAGCTCACCCAGAGATTCACGCCATTGTAAATGACTCTCAAGGAAATATGTGGATTGGCACTGGAAGTGGCGTAAATTTATGGTCCATTCAGGACAATACTTTCACTCAGATTGAGTACAATAAAGATCACAATGCAGGTCTGTTGGGCAGCATTGTCGAAGATATTCATGAGACCAAAAACGGCCAAATTTGGATTGCAACCCAACGGGGGTTGAACCTTTATAAGCCTGAATCGAAATCCTTTGATTGGTTTGGGGAGCAGAAAGGGTTGCCCGCTACCTTAGTAAGAGCGATTGCAGACGGCGACGAGGGCCAGCTCTGGCTTACCACGAATAAAGGGATCTTTCTTTTTAATCCGGCTACTGAAAGTGCCATTAATTACACTAGTACTGCAGGGGCTGTAAGTCAGAACTTCTATTCAAACAGTTTACTTAGAGCCGCTAACAACACGTTCTTTACTAGTAGCCAGCGAGGTATTGAATACTTTGAGTATGTGCCAGGACAGTCTGAGTTGGTCGATTCTAAAATTGTGCTAACTGGCTTCAATAAAATGGGCGAAGCAGTAAGCCTTGATAAACCACTATCCTACGTTACGGATATTAGTCTTTCCTACGAAGACTATTTCTTCTCATTAGATTTTGCTCTTCTAGACTTCTCTGCTCCCAAGCGTTCGCATTTTTCCTACAAATTAGAAGGATACGATGAACAGTGGATTGATATCGGAAATCACAACAACGTTTCATTTACTAACCTAAATGGCGGCACCTATACATTGCTGGTCAAAGCAATGAAGCCCAATGGTGAATGGGGCAGTGAAGTCATGTCGGTTAATTTGCATGTAGCAGCAGCTCCTTGGAAAACATGGTGGGCATACAGCATTTACATTGTGTTTTTACTCGGCATTGTTCTGTTGATCATTTACTTAAGAACCCACTTACAGCAAACAGAGATTACCAAGCAGAAGCGCTTTGTTCAGGCGCTAGAGCAACAAGTTTCAGAAAAAACAGCCTCGTTGAAAGCTCAGGCCAACGATTTGAAAAAAGCGCTGGAACAAGCCGAAGAAGCAACAAAGTTGAAGTCTGAATTCCTTGCAAATATGAGCCATGAAATTAGAACGCCAATGAACGGCGTGATAGGGATGCTGGGTCTGCTTAAGAAAAGCAACCTAACTACTGAGCAATCACAGCGCGTCAACATCGCAAGCTCAAGCGCTAATTCTCTACTGGCCCTGATTAATGATATTTTGGATTTCTCTAAAATAGAAGCGGATAAACTCGAGATTGAGTCCGTTGAATTTGATGTAAGGGAATTGATTGAGAGCATTGCTCAATCGATCGCGCATTTAGCGCAAGAAAAAGGGCTGGATGTTGTTGTAGATTTGTCAAAGGTCAGTGAGTCGAAAATAAACTCAGACCCCAGCCGAATTCAACAAATCCTCACAAACCTTTTAAGCAACGCCGTTAAATTTACCGAGCAGGGAGAGCTCTCTGTCACGGCAGAATTGCTTCCTACTAACAATCAGAATACTGCGCTTATGCACATTGCGGTGGCAGATACGGGCATTGGTATTCCCGCATCAAAACTACCTCATTTGTTCGATGCGTTTACACAGGTCGACGCTTCTACAACTAGACGCTATGGCGGAACAGGGCTTGGGTTGAGCATTACCAAAAAGCTATGCCAATTGTTAGGAGGAGACATAAGTGTTACCACCGAGCTTGGCAAAGGCAGCCGTTTTGATGTGACATGCGAAATTCGCTACGCCGAGCAACGCAACGCTGTGCGCCCTCAGCTTGCTAAACAAGACATGTGTTGCCTGATTATTGACGACAATGCTTCAACAAGGCGTGCCATGCAAAGCCAGCTGAAACTTTGGGGAGTGCTTACGCTGACCGCATCTTCGATTGAGGAAGCGATTAGCTTATATTTGAAAGACAGCGAGCAAGAGATACCGGCAATACCCATTGATGTTGTATTTCTGGAGAAAACAGAAGAGGAGGAGTTTTCACAACACTTCGGCCAGATACTTTTAGATAACCCCAAAACAAAACATACGCGTTTGGTATTAATGACACAGCTAAGCGACATGGAGAGCTCTGTTGTCTATGGCGGAGTAGACGTCGATGAGAGTCTTCCTAAGCCACTGACCTCTTCAGATTTAATTCGAATTGTAGAGGAATCAGTTAATACATCTGACTATGAAGCTATACCACGCTTTAAAAAACGCGAGGATGATCCGGTTCATATTATCGAAGGCAACACTCAGTACGTGCAATCACCTGAAGAAAACGCAAAATACACCTCTGATGATAATGCTTATCGAATCTTGTTAGTAGAAGACAATGCCATTAATCAAATAGTGGCCACCAATGTTCTAGAAAGCGAAGGGTATGTGGTTGACGTTGCCAACAACGGTGTAGAAGCGTTAGAACTGTTAAAAAGCAGCAAGGTAAAGGCGCATTACAGCGCAATTGTCATGGATTGCCAAATGCCGGAAATGGACGGGTTCGAAGCAACCAAGCTTATTCGCTATGGTGCAGCCGGCGACGTTTACAAACGTGTACCCATCATAGCGATGACGGCGAATGCTATGCAGGGCGACAAAGATATGTGTATGAAAGCCGGTATGGATGATTTCCTCACCAAACCCATAGAGCACAATAAAGTAACTTCAACATTACAGCACTGGCTCAACAAAGTTAATTAGACCCTCGCCAACAGGGAAATAAACGCGTTAATATGCAACAAGTTTTTAACATGTTGTGAGAGCGTTAATGCTAAACCGAGCATCAAAACCCTTCGTCAAACTCGTCGAACGATATCTTCCTGACCCCTACATTTTCGTTTTATTACTCACCCTAATTACGTTTGCGTTTGCAGTGGTCATTCAAAATCAGTCTCCACTTACAACTATTCAACAGTGGGGTGACGGATTTTGGGGGCTGCTCACATTTTCAATGCAAATGCTCTTAGTGCTAGTCACTGGGTTTATGCTGGCATGCACGCCGTTAGTAAAATCCTTACTTGAAAGGCTTGCGAGCTTAGCAAAAAGCCCTGGGAGCGCCATTGTGCTGGTCACGTTGGTGTCGCTTATCGCAAGCTGGATAAACTGGGGCTTTGGTCTTGTTGTAGGCGCGTTGTTTGCTAAAGCTTTAGCAAGAAAAGTGTCGGTTGATTATCGGTTATTGGTGGCAAGCGCGTACTCAGGTTTTATTGTATGGCATGGCGGTCTAGCGGGCTCTGTGCCCTTAACGATTGCAACGCCGGGTCATTTTTCAGAAGCACAGATTGGCGTAGTTGGCACTGGAGAGACTATTTTCAGTGGGTTTAACTTGCTGTTATTGGCAATCATGTTCGTGATTATTCCTCTTGTTAATCGTTTAATGTTACCGCCTGAATCTGAAAGCATTATTGTCGATAGCGCCAAGCTAAAAGACGACGCTTTGCCTTCGGCAACAAACGAGCGGCCCGCCGACAAACTTGAAAACAGCAAGGTGCTTGGGTTACTCGTAGGCTTTGCAGGGCTTGCTTATCTCACTAACTACTTTGTTTCTGGGGGCGGGCTTAATCTCAATATCGTTAATACGCTATTTCTCTTTCTCGCTATTGTCCTTCACGGTACACCACGCAATGTACTGCACAGCCTGCAGCAAGCCGTTCAGGGCGGTAGTGGTATTGTTATACAGTTCCCATTTTATGCAGGGATCATGGCGGTAATGGTTCAATCAGGATTGGCCCAAACCATGTCAGAATGGCTGATTAGCTTTGCATCTGCAGAGTCGCTGCCAGTATGGAGTTTTATTAGCGCAGGCATTGTTAATATTTTTGTGCCTTCGGGGGGAGGTCAGTGGGCAGTGCAAGCCCCAGTAATCTTGCCGGCTGCCGCTGAACTTGGAGCCGAAATAAATAGAGTTGCCATGGCGGTAGCGTGGGGTGATGCGTGGACCAATTTGATTCAGCCATTTTGGGCGCTACCCGTACTTGCCATAGCTGGCCTGAAAGCCAAAGACATTATGGGCTTTTGCTTAGTTCAGCTTATCGTAACCGGTGTCATTATTTCCTTGGTATTGCGGTTTGTGTGAGGATTTCGAGAGCAATTTAATGCCGTAAAACAAAGCGAAAAGAGCCGAATGTGAAGCCACAACTTAAATAAAAGCGGTGTGAATGATGCATTTAGACGAAGAAAAGGTAGGTTTGTTGATCGTAGATGTTCAGGGCGCGCTGGCTCGAAAAGTCAATGATAGCCAGACAATGATCTGCAAAACGGTGAAGTTAATACAGTGTTGTAAATTGCTCAATATTCCCGTAGTTGTACTTGAGCAAAATCCTGATGGCTTGGGGAGAACGGTCCCTGAAATTGAAACTCATGTCGCAAGCGATCCTCACTTTAAGAAATTTACTTTTAACGCAGTAGCGGGTACTGACCAGTGCTCGTCCGAAATACTGGCGTACATTGGTGAAATGGAATTAAGTCGATGGCTGGTTGTGGGAATTGAAGCGCACGTATGCGTTTATCAAACGGTAACGGGTTTATTGGAAAATAATCACATTGTGGAAGTAATACAGGACTGCATTTCTTCAAGAGAGTCTTCAAATGCTGTGCTCGCCATCCAAAATATGCGTGAGCAGGGCGCACGGATCAGCAGTTTTGAGATGACACTTTTTGGCCTTTTAAAATCATGCCAACATCCAAAATTCCGAGAAGTGTTAGCGCTCATCAAGTAGTCGAACAACGTGATGAGCGAAACAAGTCGGAGCTAAGCGAATGCGGTTTCTATCGATACAATGTCAATACCACGCACTTGCATAGAATCCAGCGCCAATAGATGACCAATGGCGTCACGCGTGCAGGTGCAAGGTTCAATGACTTTGGGGGAATACTTGGCAGCAGCTGGTGATAATGCTGTGTGAGTTACGCAGTTGTGCGTCATCATACCTGCAAGAAGAATTTCATCCACGCCCAATGACTGTAAGGTTTCTTCTAAATTGGTGTTCTCAAAACAATCGGCGTGTTGCTTTGTGATGATTGGCGCATCCGGGGCAGCGGCTATCACCTCTTTATGAATTTCAGCGCCATGAGATCCTTCATAGAAAAACAACCCTTCTCCGGCCTCAACAGGCACAAGGTGCTGTATGTGAATAATCGGAATGCTCTTTTCCTTTGCAATAGCCATCGCTTTAAGTGTTTCTTGCATCGCAAGCTCTGGTTTGTGTAAAGGATACCTCCCTTCAGGAAAGTAATCGTTTTGAATATCTATAACAATAAGTGCTTGTTTAACCACGGTCTTACCCTCTTTTTCCAAGAAATAGTCTCTAGCACGGTTTAAGTTGTGCTTACTCGATATTGACTATTTTGCAGATTTTCACGTGTAATAGAGAGTGACGATAATGACAAAAAGCGCGCCAAATGCGACAGCGTTCACAGAACGACAATGAAACGATGAAAGAAATAAAAATAGCAGTAATAAACTATCCAACCGCAAGCCAATCTGCGCTTTACGGCATCGTTGAGATGTTAGAGTTAGCAAATACGATGTGTGAGCAAATCAACGCTGATGTCGCATTTAGCGCGAGTATTTACAAAGCGGAACAGTTGAACTCAAATGCACTGGTTGACGTCGTCATCTTGCCGCCAAGCATGAGTGAAACATTTTTTGAGCATGACTTCACATCACTTATCAACTATATGGAAGTCATGCAGTCCCAAGGTGCATTGCTCGCATCTGCTTGCGTAGGTGCATTTATTCTTGGCAAAGGGGGCTTTTTAGATAACAAAGTGTGTACTACACACTGGCGAATTGCCGATCACTTCATGGCAGCCTTTCCCACAGCAAAACTAGATGCTAAGGCTATCGTGGTAAACGGGGAGGGTGTAATAACAGCTGGTGGAAGAATGGCGTGGATTGACCTTGTGTTTGAAATCATATCGACCTTAAGTTCACCCACCATTGCCTTGAATCTTTCTAAAGAGATGGTGGTGGATACAGGTTACAGGGAGCAAGGCTTTTATCACCAGTTTTCACCCAAAAAAGATCATGGCGATGCTCTCGTTGTTAAAGCGCAAAATTACTTGGCAAATCATTACAGTCAGCCAATTTCTCTTAGCGATTTAGCCAGCCACACTTTCGTTAGTCAGCGAACCTTACAGCGAAGATTTACGCAAGCGTTAGGTATGTCAGTCATCGACTATCTGCAGAAGCTGAGACTTCATCATGCTTGTCAGCAAATTGAAGTATCTACGCGTAGCATTGCTGATATTGCATTCAACGTGGGCTACCAAAACGTCAATGCGTTTAGGAAGATATTCCGTAAAGAGTATGGGCTTAGTCCGGTGGAATACCGCAAGCGTTTTGCAATAAATTAATCATATCGTTATTTTCATTTTAATTGTTATGTTATAACATTTATTAAATTCGAGATTTAAAATGAAACTTAGCGAGTCGTTATGTCAATTCAAACTCAGCTTCCCGTTACCGTACTTTCGGGCTTTCTAGGCGCAGGTAAGACCACGGTTCTAAATCATATTCTGAATAATCGTGATGGATTAAGAGTAGCCGTTATTGTTAACGATATGAGTGAAATCAATATCGATGCTGCTACGGTGAAAAATGAAATTAGCTTTAATCGAGCCGAAGAAAAGCTAGTTGAAATGAGCAATGGCTGTATTTGCTGCACGTTGCGAGAAGATTTGCTTGAAGAGATAGAGCGTTTAGCGCATGAAGGTAAATACGATTATCTGGTAATAGAGTCTACAGGTATTTCGGAGCCTTTGCCTGTAGCTGAGACCTTCACGTTTGCCGGTGAAGACGGTAAAAGCTTGTCGGAAATATCACGCCTCGATTCGATGGTTACCGTTGTCGATGCATTGAATTTTCTTAAAGACTATGACGAAGCTAAGTTTCTCAACGAAGTGGGTGAGAGCTTGGGGGAGGAAGACGAGCGAAGTGTGGCAGACTTGTTGGTCGAACAAGTGGAATTTGCTGATATATTGCTAATAAGCAAAACCGACTTAGTCTCTGAACAAGAGTTGGCGCGCCTTAAAAGTATTCTGCAAACCCTCAACACCGAGGCTATTCAAGTTCCGATCGAGCATGGAAAAGTGCCCCTCGACAAAGTGCTGAACACAGGGCGATTTAGCTTCGAGCGTGCTCAGCAGTCGCCCGGTTGGCTGAAAGAAATGCGTGGCGAGCACGTACCAGAGACTGAAGAGTTTGGTATAAGCAGCTTTTCGTACGAAGCGCGACGTCCGTTTGATCCGCAAAAGTTTTATGATTTTATTCATAGTAAAGACATTGCAGGTAAATTAATTCGTTCAAAAGGCTTCTTCTGGCTGGCAACACGCCCTCAATTAGCGGGTAGCTGGAGCCAAGCTGGCGGTATGGCAAGATACGGGGCTGCTGGGCTGTTTTGGAAAGCCGTACCCAAAGAGCAGTGGCCTGAAGACCCTGAATACCTTAAAGCGATTGAAGAACAATGGATGGAGCCCTTCGGTGACATGCGTCAAGAACTGGTATTCATTGGACAAGGGCTTAATAAACACGACATTATCGAGCGGTTAGATCGTTGCTTGTTAACAGACGAACAGCTTATTCAAGGCCATCATGTTTGGGCTGAAATGCCTGACCCATTTCCTGCGTGGGAGCACTAATATGCAGGCGTTACAAGACCACATTACTTCCTTTGAAAACAGCGGCTCTTGGCGTTCAAGCGCCGATGCTATGGTGTTGGGCGATATCTTTGATAAAGGTATTAGCGTTGCGGTATGGACAAGGCCCGAAGTACCACTTGTCACGCAATATTATGTCGACGTTTTTAAATCATTAGGAATGGGGATTCGCGGTGTTTTTTCTTTAACATCACTGAAAGAGGAAATCGTAAAGCTTTTACCTGATGGAAGAAATAGTGCCGGAAAGCAGGCTGCCATTGACGATATTTATTTGCTGTCTGACATGCTCACCACGCTATTTGATTGTGACAGTGTTGGCGTAAGGTTAGTGCCCCTTTCATCAGCAATGTGCCCAAGCTTTCATGTGGACAATATTCCTGTTCGGTTGGTGAATACTTATTTAGGCGAAGGTACAGAGTGGCTGCCGAAAGAAAGTGTGGTTACACGCCCAATAATTGGTCTTAACGACGCGAATACACAAGGGCTTACCAAGAATAGGTTGGGCCAGCACTATCGAGAGAGCAGCGTTAGGCAAATGAACGCGTTTGATGTGGGTTTACTTAAAGGTAAGTCGTGGCAGGGCCACGAAGAATTTGCCGCCGTGCATCGGTCCTGCAAAGTCATCCCTGGTACTCATCGCGTGTTGCTTACCCTGGATCCCATGTAGTTTTGGAGTACTTATTGTACCTCACCCTCGGTTACTTCGGCGCTATCACTTTTTCCATGAGTTTTCCCTTGTGATAGCGCTTTTTTCTCTCTCGGTACCTAGCTTCGCTAATCTTCTTAAATATCCGCTTTTAAGATTCCAGCTTTAAGGCTAATTGTCTAACAGGCAAGTGCCACACCTTTTTAGCGAAGACCTGAAAGGCCAAGTTTTTCAACATATACCCTTAAACATTATAGTCTTTCATATTTAACGTATTGTGGATGCTAGGAATGCGTTCTTCTGCATGGTGATTTACATACAGCAGTGTACTGGTGCCTGCTTTAGCCAATATATCAATAAGCTTAAGCGCTTTCTGTCGGTTGAAGTCGTCTAAACCATTGTAAGGTTCATCCAAAATAAGCACGGCGGGGTGCTTAACCATAGAACGTGCAATAAGTACTAATCGCTGGTCACCAAAAGACAGTGACTGAAACGGCGTGTTCTTTTTCTGTTTCAAACCCAGTACTTCAAGCCACTGCTCTGCCACCATGCGTTCCTCTAGCGTGGGGCGAGTGTACAGACCAATACTGTCGTGAAAGCCTGAAATGATAACGTGCTCAACACTTGCATTCACTTTGTACTGCATGTGAAGCGCATTCGACATAATTCCAATGTGCTTTTTAATGTCCCATATGCTCTCGCCTGTGCCACGTTTTATGCCAAACATTGTTAAATCGTTGGTATAACAATGGGAATTATCACCGGTAAACATTTGAAGCAAACAGGTTTTGCCTGACCCATTTGGACCAGTGATCTGCCAATGCTCATTTTTGTTAAGCGTAAAGTTAAGCTTTTCAAATACGGTTCGCTCATCGAAGCGCACGAACCCATCTTTAAGCTGAATTAAGGTATGAGGTAGTGAATTTAACTCACTGTTTTGCTCATTGAGGTTTCGGCCATTGCGATTGGGGTCATCGCCGTGTTTGTCTTTAGCGTTAAGGGCTGAGGGAACATTGATATCATCAGACTCTAGTGCAAACCAGGTGCTTAGTTCTGAGCGCAAACCGTCATAGTTAAGTTTATCTTCAGATTTCCACGTAATGGCCAAGTCATCCATGACAATCAACTGGGCTTGTATATTCTTGGGAATATCTGCGAGTTTGTTGGCGGTAAGTACTAAAGAAGCTTGCTGCTGAGAAACAAGAAAGCGACTAAATGCGCTTATCGCTTCAGCATCTAAACCTTCGAAGGGTTCATCAAGCAAAATAATAGAGGCATTACTTAACCATGCCAACATGATAATAATCTTGCGGGTTTCACCTGTTGAAAGTGAAAGAAACCCATTATCTAGCAAATGCTCAATTCTAAGCGCAGAGGCGAGTTCGTCGTAATAAGGGTGGTTTTGATAATCCTCATTAGTCTGTGCGAATAGTTCGCGAACCTGTGTTGGCTCAGCTATTACGTCTAAAATATCTGCACTGTCTTTTTGTTTTTCTTCTTCAATTATCGCTTGCTGTTTAAAAACCGATACCTCTGCAACAACCGAAGTACATTCACGACTACCGCTTGCTACCTTCCCATTACCGGCAAGCGCGGAAATTAAGAGTGACTTTCCGCTACTGTTTCTACCTGCGATAAGGAAGTGCGACGGCGCACTTTCAGTACAGAGCGCTAGCGAAAATGCAGGAGTAATGTATTGATTAGAAAGCTTTATTTGAAATTCAGAAAGGTACAGCATTAATGATCGCGAGTGAATATAAAGTAGAACCATTGTGAAGTTTTCTGTTTATGTGTCAATGGTGAATAAGACTTTCTGAAGCCAGAACTAGCTGGTAAGTTAGTCTTATAAAATTAGCGCCACGTTCAATGGCCAGTTAAGGGAATCAAATTGTGGGCAAGGTAGTTATTGTCACAGGTGCTAGTCGTGGTATTGGTGCCGCGACTGCTAAATTGTTGGGAAGTAGCGATTATAAAGTTTGCGTAAATTATCTTTCGGATAAAAACGCAGCTGATAGCGTGTGTGCGTCGATAGCTGACAACGGTGGCGTTGCATTTGCTCATAAAGCCGATGTTTCAGATGAAACGCAAGTGCTGAACATGTTTGAGACTGTGAACGTCCGATGGGGTGAAATAACGCACCTGGTTAACAATGTGGGTGTTTTATTCACCAAAACTGAGTTAATTAACGTCACCGCAGAGCGCTTCACTAAAGTACTTAATACCAATGTGCTTAGCGCATTCTTGTGTTCGAAGGCTTTTGTAAAACAAAACGTTGCAGGGGGCGCAATCGTTAATGTTTCGTCCATTGCCTCTCGTACTGGTGCTCCTTTTGAATACGTCGACTATGCGACGTCGAAAGGGGCAATGGATTCATTTACTAAAGGGCTTTCATTAGAACTTGCTGCGAAGAACATTCGTGTAAACAGCGTCCGGCCTGGTTTTATTAAAACAGACATTCATGCCGATGGTGGTGAACCTGGCAGAGTAGAACGGATAAGCTCACAAATTCCTATGCAGCGGGGCGGTACAGCAGATGAAGTCGCACAGGCGATAGCCTGGCTTCTATCACCTCAGTCTTCATATGTTACAGGGTCGTTTATTGATTTAGCGGGTGGGAAGTAAAGCGCGTGATAACACTCAGAGATTTTAAAATGAGCGATGTAGGTAGACTGGTAGATATTTTGAATCAACCGTCGGTCACGCAATTTCTGTCGACAAAAATTCCCAGCCCTTATACAAAAGAAGATGCCACATGGTGGATTCAAGAGGGGAGCAAAGAGGGTTTTATAAGAGCTGTAGAGTACGACGGCGAGTTAGTAGGGTGTATTGGTGTTAACCCAGGAAACTTTGAATATGAAAGAGCCGGAGAGGTCGGGTACTGGCTTTGTTCATCACATTGGCGAAAAGGGATTATGCGTGACGCGCTGCGCCAAATTATCGCCCTTACCTTCTCAAACACAAGTATAGAGCGCATTTTTGCCTGCGTATTTTCATCCAATCTTGCTTCGCAAAAGCTGCTGTTAGATGCAGGGTTTAAGCAAGAAGCGATATTGCAACGCGCCATTTTTAAAAATGGACGGTTTTACGATAGCCATATTTTTGCCATTTTGAGGTAGCTCTGCGATGGTGATTTTAGTACCCGCAAAGCGCTGAGTGGTTTCCATTGATACGGATTTTTATTTTACTGCTTTATTCGCGGCAACGCCTTCAATCACCCCTGCGGCTGCAAGGTTCATCAATCGACGAAACCTCGGACATTCCAAATGACTCGGTGCTGTGCAAGCAGCTGCATGGTGCAGACCATCACGCATTGCTTCTAATTTTTTGATTGTTTCATCTAATTCGTTCGCTTTTTTAAGTAGTAGATCGCGATCTATATCAGGCTTTGCATTGGTTCCTAATATCCCAGAAATTTCTTCCAGCGAAAAACCTGCTGCGCGGCCTAGTGCGATTAATTCAAGGCGCTCTAGTACGTTTGAGCTAAATACGCGACGTATACCTTGTCGACCAATAGATTTGATAAGGCCTTTTTCTTCATAAAAGCGCAGTGTTGATGCCGACACTCCTGACTTTTTGGCGACCTGAGATATTTCCATACTTTTTCCCAAAGGAATGCTTGACTTAAAGTTAACTTGAAGTTGTAGGCTAGCATCTCATGTTAATTGAAACTAGTTATTGAGAGTGAATATGGAAAGTATTGTTTTTATCTTGCTGATAGGTATTGGAGCTACTTTAGTGATGGATTTATGGGCCTTGTTGAGAAAGCAATTGTTTGGTATTTCCCCTACCAATTGGGGCATGGTGGGGCGCTGGATAGGGCACATGAGAAAAGGGCAGTTACGTCATACTTCTATTTCAAGTGCCCATGCTGTTCACGGGGAAAGTACTATTGGGTGGACAGCCCATTACCTAATTGGAATTGCCTATGCAGCACTGCTTATTTTCATATGCGGAGAGTCTTGGTTGTTCGAACCGACGCTAGGTCCAGCAGTGGCGCTCGGTATCGCTACGGTCGTTGCACCGTTCTTTATATTGCAGCCAGGTATGGGCGCTGGTATTGCCGCATCGAAAACGCCTAACCCTAATACCGCTCGGTTACACAGTATTATTAATCACGTCGTATTTGGCGTTGGGCTGTACCTTTCGGCTTTGTTAATTAGGCCTTTACTATCAATATGGCTATAAACGACTAATGATGACTTGAGTGAACTTCAGCTTATAATGGCAAGAAAGCAGCGTGCATTTATAAGAAGATAGGATGAAAATTTCACTGGAAGAAATAAACAAATCTAACTATGAGCAGGTTTGTGACTTGGATGTGGCTGATGATCAACAAGCGTTTGTAGCGTGCAATATGTGGTCGTTGGTTGAGTCTTTCTACAACGAGAACCATACCTGCAAAGCCATTTATTGCAACGACCAGCCCGTAGGGTTCTTGATGTGGGTTCAGGAAACGCCAACCAAAGTGTCCATTTGGCGCTTTATGATTGATGAGAGCCATCAGAATAATGGAATTGGCAGAGTTGCTTTATCTCAAGCTATCACGCTTATAAAGCAAACTTCTGAGCTCAAACAGATAGAGATATGCTATAACCCCAAAAATCCTGTCGCCAAAGCCTTCTATTCAAGCTTTGGTTTCGAAGAGGTGGGGTTAGATGAAGATGGCGAAGACATGCTTGCTGTTATTGCCATTTAGCCACGACTTAAATTTAAAGCAGCGAAATGCGAGGGATCTCAAGATATGGACGTCATAGATATTAAGACTTTTATTCCAAGCAAAAACTACGATATTTCTAAAGCATTTTATTCTGAGATTGGATTTAATGCTTCATACGTAAATGAAGACCTAACACTGTTTGAGAATGGTGATTGTCTCTTCTTTCTTCAGCGCTTTTATAATCCTGAATTGGCGAATAACTTTATGCTACAAATATGTGTAGCAGACATTCAGGACGCTTTTGATTTGTGCTCACGCTCGTTACATAAAACGAAAATTTCATCAATTGAGCAACAACATTGGGGAAGTGTTTTCTATCTATGGGGCCCGTCGGGCGAACTACTTCACATTACCGAATTAGGTAGCTTTTGCGAAAACGAGGGGCGGAATGACGAATGATGCATACGAATTACACCGTTAAAGAAAGTCCTCCGTCAGCTGAAGACTTTGCCAGTCTGAGAAAATTGATTGGATGGAGTAACCCGTGTTTATCGGTTGTTCAAAAAAGTATTGATGCCTCGTTGTTTTGGGCAACAATTTACCTCGACAGCAACCTTGTAGGCTGTGGTCGGGTGATTGGCGATGGCGCAATGTATTTTTATATTCAAGACGTCATTATTCATCCAGGACATCAGAATAAAGGCTTGGGATCGAAAATAATGAACACGTTGATTGCACATTTGGAGTCTTGCTGCGCACCTGGCGCAACCATTGGCTTGTTGGCTGCGCATGGTAAGGAAAGTTTTTATCTTAAATTCGGTTTTGAACCTCGTGACGGTGAAAGTTTAGGTTTAGGCATGTGCAGGTTTATTTAGCTAATTGGTCATTAACGCGGCATGAGAGTCCCGGGAGTTCTCAAGTTTTTTAATCACTTGGCATTGTGATCATTGCCTATTTAATTATCGGCAGCTTTCTGTCCTAAGGCGGCAAGTCGCCTCCGCTTTTCATGAATTGGATGGCGATGGATATTAAATTCCTTCAGCACTGAAAAACTATATCTCCCTGAAATTAGCCGCCTTATCTAACACGCTTAAAAGTAGCGTTCTCAATGCTACTTGTAGTCTCTCTTTGGTGTGAATTTTGCAAAAGCCTGTCTAAAGACACTGAAAATGTCGGTTTGCGTAGTAGCTGATCACTGTTTTTCGATGAGTTTTTGCTTCTTTCCGATAGAAATTTGACGTTTTTCACTGGACATGTGTAATGAAAAGTATGACAAAACCTGTCTCTCACGCTTTGCTGACAGAAAATGGTCGCTTAGTCGCGAAAGCCTTGGCATATACCGCGCTTCTCTTGGGCTTACTCTCTGGTTGCTCTTCATCTGACGAACCTAAGAGTCAATTTGCGCAAACCGATGCCAGCGACGTATCGGCATTGGGGAATGTGGAATACCATACCTATATGTTGGCAAACGAACTTTTTGCTGATGTGGGTCCAGCACGTCAGTCTCGCTATGCGGTAGTTGGCTTTGTACCTGCCGATACTATGAAATACAGTGCCGATCACCAACATCCGCTAATGTTGTTGGGCCATCAACTTGAACAGGGAATGATTACTGAGGCCACGAAAAGAGGCTTTTCTACTCAAGAATTTAAGCTTTCGAACGATATAATTGTTAGTAACGAAAGCGACAGAGTATTAACCCGCGATATCGACCAGCTTTCCAACATTGAGCGCGTCGATTTTTATATAACCGGCACTATGGTGTATCAAGAGTCTGGCGCGGTGGTTAACGCTCGAATTATCAACGCTAGAAATAAAAACATTGTCGCTGCAGCAACACGCTTTTTCCCTGCCGAACTGTTTTGGCGCGAAGAACAAGTAACCACCAGAAACGGCAAGTTATACAGAACTGAAGGTACGAGGTAACCCCATGAAAAGACGAAATCAATACGCGGCGCTTTCGCTTTGTGCTTCACTGCTAAGCGTCAGCGGGTGCTCTATGATGATGGGGGAAGAAGAGGTAGCCGAACAAGCGCCTCAGCGCCCGGCCATGAACGTGATTGATATTACTGCCGCCGACCGCGCTCCCTCAAAGCCAGTTGAAAATACCACTGATACCCAGTCTCAGGGTATGGACGCGTACGGCGCTATCGGTCAACCTCCTTTGTATTCGAGTGTACAGGGCGCGTATAAAGGTCGACCTCTAACCAAGCATATTGGCGACTATGTGAAGAACATGGCGCAAGACTTAATTGCCAATATGGAATATGTGAATAACAAGACACCTATTGGTGTAACCCATTTCGCACTGCTAGATACTGACTTGCAGAAAACAGATTTGCTTGGTCGTCAGATGGCGGAATCTTTTGTTCACGAACTGCATAAATTCCGCGTGCCGGTTATCGACTTCAAAGCCACTGAATATATTCGCATTACTGACGATGGCGATTTTGTATTAAGCCGAGACTATCTGGAATTGAGCAGCAGCCTTCCTATTGAATACGTGTTAACGGGAACGATGACAAAGCACCAAGGTGGCGTGTTAGTTAACGCTCGTATTTTGGGCATGGAGTCGCGCGCAGTTGTGGCAACTGCGCAAATGTTAGTGCCGTTCTACGTAGTAGATGCACTTATTCCAAGTGACGGTAGCCAGCAAAACGGTATGCGCGATGGCGTTAAGCTAAGTCGCGGCTAGGAGTTTCAGCATGGTGTATACAAAGAAGCTTGTGTCAAGCAGTTGGGCAGCCGTTGGCGTAATGCTGAGTGTATGTATGACAGGGTGCACTAGCACAGAGTCTATTGGCTCATTTTGGCTAGGTGAAGACGGTGAAATTACTCATCACGCCGAGCCAGTACCTGTACCAAGCCGTTCAGGGCTGGAGTACTCACCAGATTCTCGCGATAGACAATATCAACAGCACGTGGAAGTCGAACCCGGCTATAAAGACCCACTACACCATGGCTATTCCCCTTCACAAACGCACAAGCGCTTAAATGATTACGCCTCGCAACTTGCGATGGAGTTAATGGACAATGCAACCCGTCTTACGCAGCAAGATATGGTGGGTGTGGCGAGTTTTGTGAGGCTTAATCAGTCGTTGAGCGACAGCACCGTGTTAGGCAATCAGCTTTCAGAGTATCTAATAGCCGAGCTACAAGACTTTGGGTTAGCGGTTGTCGACTTTAAGCTTGCAGGTGGCATTACCGTAACGCCAATTGGCGATTTCGTACTTACTCGAGATGGTACTGCACTCGCTAAACAGGTTGAAATGGACCATGTTGTAACAGGCACTATCATTGAAGATGACAGAGGCGTCCGCGTAAACGCCCGTATCGTGTCGCTGGAAAATAAACAAGTGGTGGCAAGCGCCAACGTATACATTCCTGCGTTTATCGTGATGGATTTAAATAAAATGGCTAGCGTAAACTAGCCATTTACTTCCACTGGGCTCTGTTTTTTCAAAGCGAATTCCTTTCATGTTCGCTTTAAATCCTCTAAACGTCCGATCTTTTGTGTCTAGGCACAGTAGAAGTTTCACAAAGACCTCTCCGTTTATTAACCCTGACTTCTTATTGCTTCGCGAGTCATAAAGCGGCTTGTGTTTACAGCATTAAGCAGATCGTTGCTTAAAGGTAGCGGCTCCTTACATAGACTGCTCACCAAGACCTCTGCCATTAAAGGCGCTGTGGTTAACCCTCGCGACCCTAAGCAAGTAAGGGTGGAAACTACGCTGCTTGGTAACACTGGCGCGCTAGTCAACGGTTTGCCCACGCCTAGCATAGTGTAGTGTTCTTTTAATGAGTCAAAATTATGTAGTGCACCGACAACAGGTTGGTGGTCGGGTGAACCTAAACGCGTAGCCGCTCTGGCTTTACCGTCATGTTGTAATGCTTGCACGATGTCGGTGTTTGCCAGCGCCTGTTCGTGTGTGGCGAGGTTCATTTCAGTTTCGTCACTTCTCACATCGGTACTTAAGTCGTTTTTAACGTAGGTTGAACCTAACGCGTGCCGACCTTCGAATACAGGTGTCATATAGCCTTTGTGACACAACACAGTGTTAAGCTGTTCAATTGGCATTTGGGTGGGAATAGCTTCAACCTGGCCGCGAACAGGGCGAAGGGACAGGCTGTCAAAATCGCTAGCGTTTACCGCACCTGCTCCAAGGGCAAGGATAAGGTGATCGGCAGTAATAACTTCTTCATTCTCAACGCTATCTAAATTAAAACGAATTTGCACCTGCTGCTTTGTTGTCTCAACTGCTTCATGAGATACATAAGTATGATTGGGTTTCAGCGTGAGTTTGCCACTTTGAAGTGCTTCTTCAATCATGGCAGTAACTAGCTGCGGAGGAGAAAGCCAACCACCGAGGCCAATGTATAAGCCAGAGTAGGGAAGAGCTAGGTTAGCGATATCGCTCACTTCTTTGCTGTTCACCGGCTTAATCAAAGCTTCAGGCCATACGTCGGCTGCTGCCAGTTTATTTTGACGTTCTGCTACCTTGTCGTTAAAGCTTAGTTGAATAACGCCACAGAAATCGTGGGCAACGTCGGCTAGGCCACAGACTTTTGCATGTTCAACAGTATGGTCGTAGGCTTGTCTAGCATACAAAAAACTGTGCGCCTGAATGCGGCTGGCAATACTTGCTTCGCTATGGAGCTGCGGATAAAAGCCGCCTTGCGGGTTGCCAGAAGCGCCGCTTGCAAGGGTGTCACCATCAAAATACAAAGTAGTGCAAATGCCGCGTTTTACTAAAGCCAGGCATGCCGTAGCTGCTGCAAGGCCGGAGCCTACTACTGCGACTTTGCTTGTTTTATCTAAACTGCCGTTAACGTACCTGTAATAGGGGCCAGCAGGCAGGCGAAGTTTATGCTGCACATTCTCATGGTCTTGGTCAAAAACGCCGGTCAACATGTCGCGCTTACGGCCAAAACCGTTGCGTTTTTTAATGGTAAAACCCACACCAGCTAGCCCACGTTTTACGATGCCTGCGGCGGTAAAGGTTCCAAATGTTGTACCTGTTTTTGACAAGCGAGCCATTTGGCTAAACAGAGCATCGGTCCACATATCAGGGTTTTTGCTTGGTGCAAAACCATCTAAAAACCAGGCATCGATGAGGCCATTTACAGGGGAATGCCACTGAGGTAGAAGTTCGTGAACATCACCAATCCACAAGTCGAGTGTGGTTGAATGGTTATCAAAATGAAGGCGATGACAACCTTCTAGGCCCATGGGGTAAAGTGAGGCGAGTGCTTGCGCTTCGTCTTTAAGAGCAGGAAAAGCTTCTAGCGCACGCTGCATATCCTGTTGAGGCAGTGGAAACTTTTCCGTGGTAATAAAATACAGGCGCTTTAACGGATGATCAGGGTTCGCTGCTCTAAATTCGTTAAAGGCACGCATGGCGACCAAAAAGTTCAGCCCAGTTCCAAAACCTGTTTCGGCGATGACAAAAGTAGGGTTGCGCCACTGTTGCCAGCGCTCAGCAAGGTCGTTGCCTGCAACAAAAACGTGTTGGGTTTCATCAATTCCGCTGTCGTTAGAAAAATAAACGTCGTCAAAATGGTCGGCGACAGGCGTACCGCTCTCATTAAAATGAACCTGTGCATGCTTAGATTTCACTGTTTATTTTTCTCCGTTTATGTCGTTTCTGTGTTGGCACTTTGAATTGGTAGCAGTTTTCACTACTTCAATAGCTTGCCCATCCGATGCTTGTTTTGAAACGTCAGAGCTAGCCTGCCTTTTAGATAAACAAGACACTTCTGCGAGTGTTGAAAAGTGCGGGATTACTTTACTGGTCACGAGCTGTGCGCCAAGCATACCGCCAATGGTGCTCCAAGAACCATTAACGTTAATTAACCCGCGGTGATCCATTGTAGGCACTTCAGCATCTGTTTTTAATATAACCCAGGTTTCTTCCGCAATATCAAAGATCCAGATGGCGTCATCTGCAGTTGAAGGCTCGCCGTTATAGCCAATGCCATTGTAGTTGTACGGATTAGTCGAGCCGCCAACAAAATAGATTTTACTGGTGTCCTTATCGCCCGCTGCCGCCATGCGATAGCGTGCAGTACCCGTTGGATGGTCAAGCGTACGCCAATCAATTTTGAATGGATTTTCCTTGTCAATTTCACCTTTAAAGCAGGCTGTTTCTGGCGCGAAGCTGCGGCGTTTATCGCTGTGAGGTGTTACTGATACGCCGTCACAAATTACCATAGTGCTGTTAACGATGCCGCCAGCTTGCCCGAATACCGGATTGCCAAGAAAAGGGCTCGCCTGTTGCCATTGGCCGGTTTGCGTATCGTAAACCTGCACAAGATTTACGTTGCCATCGTTGTGCCAGCCAGAAACTAAGTACACGTAACGGTCTTGGTAGACTAAAGCAGTTGCATCATCAACAGGGACGGGCATAGGCGTTAATAGCGTATATTCCCCAGTTACAGGAGCGTATTTATATACATCTGGCGTACTAATTTCATTGTGATCTTCATCAACCGTGTAACCGCCAAAAATATAAACGCTGTCATTAACGCCCACTGCTACGGAAGCCAAACGACCTTTTAGTGCAAGGCTGGATGGAACTGGGGGAAGGTCTTGCCACTGCAAAGGTTTATCTTTGCTATCAATAGGAAGCTGCCAAGCACGGTTGTGCACGTCTTTATGGGTTTTGCCTTTGCCCAGTCCCATAAAACTAAATACATATTGTGTGTCGTCTATGGTTACAGAAGCTACGGCATTGTTTGAAACTGGCTCTGGTAGCGCGGGGAGGGCGATAGGCGTAGCTGTTGCTGAGACAGTCGCTGCAGAAGCAATGATAAAGGCAGCCACCATGAAAGAAAGTCGGGGTGCCGCACTTTGGAATATACGTAGAGCAAGAGGTCTTAGCTTTTTTAATAACACAGCAATCTTCAGGTTTATCTAAATTTCGAACGTTTGGCCGCGTATTCTACCTGTCACCTTTTTGTTTTTCCGCAAAAGTTTGTGCCTGCTTAAAACTCTTCTTTTCATATTGCTTCTGCAAATAACAATCTATCAGTAAAAACAATACGTTTATTTAATTGTTGTTGTAAATATTTTGTTAAATTTAGCGCTAAGTCTATTGAAGATAGTTCAGGGAGAAGGTATGGCGGGCGTGTTTCACCAATGTGGTCAAAGCATTTGCAAACGCACTAGAGACGAAATGGATGATCGTGCACGTATCATAGCACGTGCACTTGCTGAGCAAGGTGTGTGCGATAACGATGTGGTAGCTATTTTTATGCGAAACCATGTCGATATATTTGAAATAGTTGAGGCATGCCGATATGTGGGTTCGCGCTATGTTCTGCTTAATTGGCACAGCCCTGTTGCCGAACTTCTGCCTATTTTAGACGACTGCAGCGCTAAAGTGCTGTTCGCTCATCGCGATTTATTAAAGGGGGAGAATGACCGCCAAACCTTATTACAAGTTTCCACCTTGTCAGTGATATACACGATTAAAACGCCGGAAAGCATTTTAGAGCGCTATCATTTAACAGATAATTCACTGTTAGCATCAGAGGCGAAAACTGGGGAACAGTACCAGTGTCTTGATACGCTATTAGCTGCCCCAAACGCAACGCGCCACGATGAACCGCCAAAACGCTTTAAGGGCATGTTTCCCTACACATCTGGCAGCACCGGAAAACCCAAAGGTATTAAGCGAGATGAAGACCTAACGCGGCCAGACCCTTATTTAATATTTAAAGGGCTGTCTGAAGCGTTAATGCAGCTATCAATAGGTGATCGCTTTTTCGTCTCGGCACCGCTTTATCACAGTGCACCACACGCGCTTACGCTCTGCTGTTTAGCAGCGGGTAATATTGATGTATACATTGAGCCTCAATTCGACCCCGAACGCTTTTTACAAGACATAGAGCGGTTTAAGCTGACTCACGCCTATATTGTTCCCACTATGATGGTGAGGCTACTTAAACTACCCGAGTCGATAAGAAGCAAATACGACACTTCAAGTTTGCGATTTGCCTTATCAACCGGGTCCGCACTGCCAAGCGATGTGAAAGAAGCAATGATTAACTGGTTTGGTCCAATTTTCTATGAATCTTATGGTGCTAGTGAATTAGGCTTTATGACCCTAATTTCATCTCAAGAAGCATTAGATAAGCCAAATTCTGTGGGTAAGCCCATTCCCGGTGCCGCGATTAAAATACTGAGCGACGATAAAGAGGAGTGCGAAGTAGGTGGTGTTGGCGTTATATATGCGCACCTTTCCATGTTCGCGCCATTCAAATATACCAATACTACGGGCACGCAAAGCGACTTACATGTTGGTGAATTCACGACATTAGGCGATATGGGTTATGTGGACGAAGATGGCTACTTATATATTTGCGATAGGAAAAAAGACATGATCATCTCAGGTGGCGCCAATATATTTCCTGCTGAAATAGAAAGCGTCATCATCGAAATGCTTGAGGTTGCAGACTGTGCGGTATTCGGTGTGCCTGATGCTGAGTATGGTGAAAAAGTGGTGGTGGCTGTTCAATGCTCACCCGGCAATGCGCTGTCGATTGATGCGCTACATGGGTATTTAGATGGCAAACTGGCGCGGTTCAAGTGGCCTAAAATGTTGCAAATACTCGATGCCCTGCCTAGAGAAGATACGGGTAAAATATTTAAGAACAAACTTAGAGCTCACTTTTGTCAATAAAAGAAACCGCTAAAGCTATTTTGAAGGTTTTATGAAGGTATAAATTAACGCTGGTCATGACCCTGTGCATTCGTGCTACATTGGAAATATTCTGAACAAGAAAGCTTAGACAAAGACGGCAGAAACGAAAAAGAAGGGAAGTGGGAAACTACCTGTTTATACACACAAGCCCAGAATTGAAACAGGTATTGCAACGCTGAAGTTTGGATAATTTGAGTATGGCAATTGGCAGAGCAGACCACTTTACCATTCAAAATCGTTACCATAAGCCGCAACAACGCAAAGGGTAAACTATGAGAAGAGCAGTTATCACCGGTCTTGGTATCGTATCAAGCATCGGCGTAAATAAAGAAGACGTACTTGCTTCACTTAAAGCGGGTAAGTCTGGAATTACATTTTCGGAACAGTTCGCCGAAATGGGCCTTCGCAGCCAAGTTTGGGGCAACATCGACATCGATTTGAAAGACCATATTGACCGTAAAGCTATGCGCTTTATGGGCGATGCGGCAGGCTACGCATACGTGGCGATGCAACAAGCCATTGCAGACTCTGGTTTAGAAGAAAGCGACATTTCAAACGAGCGCACGGGTATTATTGCTGGCTCAGGTGGCGCGTCTTCTGAAAACCAAGTGCTTTCTGCTGATATTCTTCGCGAAAAGGGCGTTAAGCGTGTTGGTCCATATATGGTTCCCCGCTGTATGGCATCTACGGTATCGGCTTGCTTAGCGACACCGTTTAAAATTCGTGGCGTGAACTATTCAATTGCCTCTGCGTGTGCAACTAGTGCCCACTGTATTGGTAATGCGCTAGAGCTTATTCAGCTTGGTAAGCAAGACGTAGTATTCGCCGGTGGCGGTGAAGAATTACATTGGTCACTATCAAGCCAATTCGACGCTATGGGCGCACTAAGCTCTAAATATAACGACAATCCTGCTGTGGCATCACGTACTTATGACGCAGCACGCGACGGCTTTGTAAGTTCAGGCGGCGGCGGTATGGTTGTTGTTGAAGAACTTGAGCACGCGCTTGCACGCGGCGCAAAAATCTACGGCGAAGTAGTAGGTTACGGCGCTACATCAGACGGTTTCGACATGGTTGCGCCGTCGGGTGAAGGCGCAATTCGCTGTATGAAAATGGCAATGCAAAATATCGATGCTCCAATCGATTACTTGAATACCCACGGCACATCTACGCCTGTAGGTGACGTGAAGGAACTTGCGGCGATTCAAGAAGTGTTTGGCCAAGCGGGCGTACCTATTAGTGCAACCAAGTCACTGACAGGTCACGCACTAGGAGCTGCGGGTGTAAACGAAGCTATTTACAGCTTGTTGATGATGGAGCATAACTTTATTGCGCCATCAATTAACATCGACACACTGGACGACGCGGCACAAGGGCTAGATATTGTTACCCAAGCACGTGAAGCAACGTTAAACACTATTATGTCTAACAGCTTTGGCTTCGGCGGCACTAACGCAACGCTTGTTATGCAGCGTTATAACGGTTAATTAAAACCGCTTGAACCAGTAAGCTTTTTAGCTTCAGTTAAGAGTTTCAAAAAAGACAAAAGGGCGTAAACCTGAGCACCGTGGGTGCTTGTGTTTACGCCCTTTTTTGTTGCTGTTTTTTTGATTAAACCTGCGGTTTTAGAAGAGGCCGCATAAGTGATTGTAATTTGAGGCTTTCTACGTATTGCAGTCATTGACACATTTGTGATCACGCGGTGACAAAGAGTGAATTGTGGTCTAATTGTTTTAGCATGTTTGTTTTAGCCAACTTTACTTGTGGGGAAAAGCAGATTTTGGGATAGTTTGAAAAAAGCAATTTGATGGAATCAGAATGGAGACTTCTCACAAGGAATTAATAAACCTCATCGATCTGTGTCGTTTGGACGAACACTTTAAATCATCAGTAAGTCCAATGTTTGCGTGGCGGGATTGGCTTATAAGAGAAGGTTTCTCAAAACATACTATAAAACTAATGGATATTCTCCAAGAGGATTACTCTGAAGTTTTTGAAAGGAGTTGGGGGACACCTAATAGCCATAAATCAGTATCGCCTTTCGACCTTGCAAAGTGGTTGTGTACCAAAGCTAACAATGTCGGAGCAAAGGTCTCACTTCAATTATTTCTCGATTTTATAGAAAAACCCATAGTGCCTCTATACGTTATATCGTTAGTCGAGGGAGTAATGCCCAGTGAAACATACTATTTTGATAAGAGAACGTACTTATGTACATTTGAAGGGTTACCTGAAGGCGTACGTGAAAGGATGAACCTATGTTGGCGCGGTGAGTCGAGGGATTTTCATGGTGAGGTACCTGCTTACATTGTGACGAGAGTCGAGTGCAATGTTTTAAATTTTAGCAGTTACGAAGGCACTGAGAGTGTTACACAAGATCAGCTTTTTGAGATAAGTCAGAGTCATCTTTTAAAGTCTTTTTTTCTGTCACTTTTTACAAGAAAGGTGGCGGCTTGTATAAAGAAGGAGTGGTGCGTGTTTGAAGAATCGACCCCCTGCTCAGGTTTTATAGATAGCAATGAAACAACATTTTTGCAGGTTGAAAGACCATTTTACTCAGAAACACTCCAATTGATTGATAAGAACTGTTTGCAGATATTGCTTGAAAAGTTTGAGAGGCTGCCAGAAGCGACTCAGGGCTCAATAGAACTAGCAATTAAACGCAAAACATCAGCTATGAATGTTAACGATACCGTTGATGCTGCTATAGACTTAGGAATGTGCGCAGAGTCTATCTTGACCAAAAGTGAGAGCTCAGAACAACTTTCCCTTCAAGTGCGCCTTTTAGGCTCAAGATTATCTTCAGATGTCTATGAAGAAAGGGTACAGAATTATAATCAACTCAAAGCATTTTACAGTATCCGTTCTGATGCGGTACATAATGCCAAAATTAAAGACGAGTACAAGGTGAGGGACATAGGTAAAATTGAGCCAAAACGAATTCTAAATGAGACTTCAAAAATACTCTCACTCTGTATTTTGGAAATTATTGAGCTTGGTGGGATAAGTGATCTCGATAAAGAGTTAATTTTACTTCGATAATTATGATTACCAACAGACTCTATAGATTACTACTAGCGATTTTTTTTACCGTCTTTTCCTTGTCTTGAGCAGACCTCAAAGATGCAGTCGAATGTAGGTCCTCAACATATCCCATCAGGTGCAAATCCATATACGATTTAGTAAAACCGTAAGCTCACGTTGGTAGTAGTGGACATCTGTTGTGTCATTACTAGGTTTTCAGAAAATGTTCAGAAGACGTTTCGCTACGTAATTCTCGTATTAGTTAAAGGCTTTCGGCTAATGTTTGGATAGCTTCAATAACAATTTCAGGCTGCATTTTGTGAATGGAATGCTGACGCGCCCCTGAAAAAATAATTGTGCTATTGGTAGAGCGCGTGGCAATGTTTTCTTGCAAGGTCGCCCATACCAGGTCTCTAGCTTTCGTGTTATCTATTTCAGAAGACGCTTTATTTCGCGCAATAACCACCAAGGGCATATCGCCATAGTTAGGCGTTAACTCATTTAATTCGCTAAGGCTTCTTGGAAAGTATTCGGCTTCATCTAAGCTGGTATATTGATGTTTGGTTGTACTTTTTTTAGCTTTTTCTTCTGGGTTAATGTTGGAAAGGTACAACCTGGGAATACCGACAGGGGCTGCCCACATTCCAAATTTGAAAAGGTATTTTTGAAGATAATTCGTTTGAGGCATCTCCTCTATCTGATCTTCATGGGCAGAGTCTACCAACACCAAAGCGGCTATATATTCAGGATAGGTAAGGGCATAGCGCTGCATGTTAACCCCACCAAATGAATGGCCTACAAGGATAATTGGTCCAGTAATATCTTTGTCTTTTAGAACCGAGTGAAGTTCAGCGACAATGACTTTACTGTCTCTATCGTGCGGGCTTTCCTCACTCCACCCAAGTCCAGCTCTGTCATAGGTAATAACCCGAGAAAACTGTGAGACTTCCTCTGCTACTTTGTTCCAGACTGATGAGTCATCACCCATACCAGCATCAAAAATTACGGTAACTTTTCCTGTTCCAATGTCCTCGACATACAGGCTATAGTCACCGATATCTATCATTTCTCCACGCTTGTCAAAAGAGGTGGAATCGACATAGCTTGAATATGACTGATATAGAAAACCGACTAATAAAAGCAAAACTATGCTGGCAGATAAAATTTTCAACGCGAACTTTCCTTTTCTTTGCGTTTCCACGACTTTATTAATATTCCACAAGTTCTTTAGCAATTCAGCTAGTTATTTCGGTTAAATAAACTGATAACGACTAAACAAGGTATCTGGCTCGGGAATAGTGATTTTCCCGTAATGCCGTTTTACCAAACCTTCTTGTTGAAGTTCACCTAATAACTGGTTCACCGTTTGCCTACTGCTATTTATCATTTGCGCTAAAGATTCTTGCGAAAGGGTAAGTGTAATCGCGTTATGTTTGGGCAAATGCTGACCGTAACTGGTGGTAAGCATTAAAAGCCGTTTTACCAGCTGGTGCTTAAGGCTAAGCCCTGCGCTTGAGTCAATAAACTGAAAAGCGCTGCGCACTCGCGTGCATAAAAGGCGAGTAAAATGCGGGTAGAGTTCAGGATATTGCTCAAGCAGTGCTTTAAACGCGTTCTTTTGAATAATCGCCACCGTGCAATTTGTCTCACAGAAGTTGTCGTGAGTACGAGGGAGGTCGTCAAACATCGATATCTCACCAAACCAGGTGCCGGGGCCCAGTAGCGCAAATAGCATTTCGCGACCATCCACGCCCACAGTGACAACTCTTAAACGGCCTTCGCATACGCCGTAAAAACCGACACCGTCTTCACCTTTGGCATGCAGTTGCTGCCCGGCTTTTAGGTGTTTTAGGCGCATCTTGTCGAACATGGCTTCCTGCAAATAGGGTGGGATCGCGCCAAACCAAGTAGAGCTAGCGAGAACAGGTTTAAACTTTTCCATTTAACAAATTTCTTACAATGTCGTATATCCGACAGTGTATAGCAATTACTGCGCGTAATGTAGGCGGTAAGAAAAAGTAAGTGGAAGTTTCATTGAAACGCTCAAGGTATCGAGCCTTCCACCTAGGGCTCACCCGCCTCAAATGAAATTAATTTGTACGTTAAAAGAGTAAAGCTATGACAGATTCAGTAAAGTCGAAAGTTAGCAGTGAAGAATGGCAAACCCGTGTTGATCTAGCCGCATGTTATCGTGCAGTCGCTATGTATGGTTGGGACGACCTTATTTTTACTCACATTTCTGCTCGTGTTCCTGGGCCTGACCACCATTTCTTGATTAATCCCTACGGTTTAATGTTTGATGAAGTTACTGCATCAAGCTTGGTTAAAGTTGATCTTCACGGTAACAAAGTAATGGAAAGTGAATACGACATTAACCCGGCAGGTTTTACTATTCATAGCGCTGTTCATGAGGCTAGAGACGATGCCAAATGTGTGTTGCATTTGCACACAGCAGAAGGCGTGGCGGTATCCATTTTAGAAGAAGGGTTGCAGCCATACTCGCAACAGTCGCTTTTTCCGCTGGCGTCGCTTTCCTATCATGCCTACGAAGGCGTGGCGTTAAACCCAGAAGAAAAAGCACGGCTGGTTCGCGACCTAGGCAATACCCAATTTATGATTTTGCGCAATCACGGGCTTTTAACCTGTGCAGACAATATTCCTGATGCCTTTTTATTTATGTTTATCATGCAGCGCGCCTGTGAAATTCAGTTAAAAGCGCAGGCCACAGGCAAACCGCTTATTCCAATTCATTCGGCAATTTTAGATGGCATTCGTACACAGGCCGATCAAGTCACCCGGCAGGCTGGTGGCTCGTTAGCTTGGCCGGGTATTAAACGACGTGTTGAACGCCGTTTCCCTGGTTACGACAAGTAACTATTTAAAGTTAACGTTATCCAATACCACGATCGCAAAGGATGAGGTGGACAAAAAACGAGAGCTTAAGCGCTTTGCTTTAAGCGCTCCCGTTTTAAAAGATTGTATGAACTTCGGCCGTCTCTCTTATACTGCGGCCAAACGTTCATCAAAATGACGTAAATTAAACAAATCACCGACAAGATAAATCGGGGGCGCTGGGTTACTAAAAGCCTAAGTTAAGGTACACTTAGCGCCATGAAAATACTTCTTGAAGACACCATTCCGTTTGGTACCGATTACCTTAATAGCGTAGGTGAGGTTGAATCCTATGCATGGCAATCTCTTGTGCCTGAAATGCTGCGCGATGTAGATATTCTTGCGTTGCGTTCTACCACCAAGGTTACCCCTGAACTGCTGACCAGCGCTAACAAGCTTAAGTTTGTTACTACGGCAACAGCGGGGACCAATCATCTAGATAAAACGCATTTAGATAGGGTGGGAATTATGCATAGCAGTGCAGCAGGCTGTAATGCCGTAGCGGTTGCCGAGTACGTGTTGAGTGTTTTGCTGCACGCGCAAAAAGCCCAAAAGCTCGATTTATATAATGCGACAGTGGGAATAGTAGGTGCTGGTAATGTGGGAACTGCATTATCAAGAATTTTAATGGCAATTGGCGTTAAACACTGTCTGTATGACCCACCGCTACAGCAAGCGCTAGCAAAATCTGGTAAGAAGGAGCATAACGGTCAGTCATTTGTAGACTTAGCGCAAATAGCAAAGTGCGATGTTATCTCGCTTCACGTGCCTTTTATTAAAGGCGGCGAATATCCTACATATCAGATGATAGACGAAGCGTTTCTGGAAGGATTAACGTCAAACCAGCTGCTTATAAATGCATGCCGGGGTGAGGTTATTGATGAAGTGGCACTACTTAGCGTACTTCGAGGTGAAAAACCGCCAACGGTGGTACTCGACGTATTCGACAATGAGCCTGCCATAAATACAGCATTATTTGACTATGTTTGGTTCGTTACACCACATATCGCGGGGCACTCTGTAGAAGGCAAAGTGCGCGGTACGCAAATGATTTACGAGCAAATTTGTGACGTAGTGGGCAAAGCCCCAGACAAAGTGCTTAGCGACTTTTTAGAGAAAACCAATCCGATCAAAGTTGCGTTAAATTCGCCTGAGGCGGTGCGGTTGTCGGTTGAGGATCTCATTGCCGTATTCCACAATGTGTATGATGTAGCTATTGACGATGAGATAACGCGAAACGCGTTTGCGTCAGGCCATAATGAAACGCCAGAGACACACATAGCAAATACGTTCTCTACATTGCGCAAGCAATACAGAGTGCGTCGCGAGTGCAGCGCCTATGCGTTACACTTGCCAAAAAACACCAGTAAGCAAATCCAAGACACATTCACCAAACTGGGCTTTCACGTAAGTCTGGTTTAGTTTTTTTTACATTAGGAGCATAAAGCATTATGTCGCAAGCGTTTGACGTAGCGGTACTTGGCGCCACAGGTTTAGTGGGCCAAACCATGATTGAACTATTAGAAGAGCGAGACTTTCCGGTAAACCGTTTGTATCCGCTTGCCAGTAAACGTTCAGCAGGTAGTACCGTGTCGTTTAAAGGCGAAGACATTGAAGTATTAGATGCTGATGATTTCGACTGGTCATTAGTGCAATTTGGCTTTTTCTCAGCTGGAGGCAGCATTTCTGCAAAATTTGCTCCGCTAGCGGCAGAGGAAGGCTGTATTGTTATCGACAATACTTCAGAGTTTCGTTACGAGCCAGATATCCCACTTGTGGTGCCAGAAGTTAACGCCCATGCACTGGCAGAATTTCGCAATAGAAACATTATTGCGAACCCAAATTGCTCAACCATTCAAATGTTGGTTGCACTTAAACCTATTCAAGACGCTGTTGGTATTGACCGTATTAACGTGTGCACATACCAGTCAGTTTCTGGTGCAGGTAAAGAAGCCATGGAAGAACTGGCTAAACAAACCGCAGGTTTGCTAAACGCACGTGAAGTAAAGCCAGAGTCGTTTAGTCGCCAAATTGCCTTTAATGTCATACCTCAAATCGACGTATTCCAAGAAAACGACTACACCAAAGAAGAAATGAAAATGCTGTGGGAAACCCAAAAAATCATGGGCGATCAAAGTATTTTGGTAAACGCGACGGCTGTGCGCGTGCCGGTTTTCTACGGACATGCTGAGGCCATTCACCTTGAAACACGTTCGCCAATAGATGCGCAGCATGTTAAAGAGCTTTTAGCCGATGCGCCAGGCGTAACAGTTTACGACGGAAATGAGCAATTCCCAACGCAAGTAAGCAGCGCTAGCGGCAACGACATTGTGCATGTAGGGCGTATCAGGAATGATATTACTCATCCTTGTGGTTTAAATTTGTGGGTGGTGTCAGACAACATTCGCAAAGGTGCAGCGACAAACAGCATTCAAATTGCTGAGACACTTATTCGCGACTACTTGTAAATGCTCTACAGAGACACAGCCTCTGATTAATCGGATAAGCACAGGAAAAGGTAAACATTTTTCTGTGCTTGCCGATACGCAATGAAAGGGCAATGCCTGTTGCAATGAAGCAGCACTGTTCAACGGGATAGAAAGACAGCACTCGAAGCTACTGAATGACGGTTTTTAGCGAAAATTTGAGCATTAGAGCGCTTCAATACTACTGTCTAACTAGATCACCCTTAATAACTGGTTTATAGTTTGTAAAGTTAGGAATAGAACAACGTTAAAAACAATACTTAGTCAGATACTTAGGCGAAGGGTAAGAACTCTATAAAGCGCAAATAAATCTTACTGCTAAGTTCAAAAAGACTGTAAAACGCTGGCTTGATTATTAATGGTTTCAAGGTGGCTTAAGAATAAAAATAAAAGCCAATATTTTCTTCCGTACTGATTGGCTAGAAAATCCGCCCATACGTCTCGGGTGGTAAAGACGCTTGAGGGCATATAGGACTGCTATGAAATTGCATTTGACGGGCTTACTTTTACTAACACTTTGTTTGTCTGGCCCTATTATCACTGTAGATGCACAAGAACGCGCTACCTTCTTAAAAGGTCCCAAAGACGCAACTGATCAGTATTCGGGCCTGGAATATGGGCCCATCGACGCCAACGATACCCTATGGCGCATTGCTGAGCGCTATCGCCAAAACAATAACCTGAGCGTATATCAGGTTATGACCGCCATTTACGAGCTCAATCCAAACGCATTTGAAAACGGCAATTTAAATTTATTAGTTGATGGTGCGGTATTAAAGCTACCATCAGAGCGCTATATTGCCAGAATTGATAAGCAAAAAGCCCAGATGCGCGCTGAGCAGGATGATAGAGCATTTGCTGAATTGCTTAATAAGCCCGGCAGTAGCGTAAGAAATATCAAGCCTGCATCGCCTTTAGTCAATCAACAAGACTTGACGCAAACCCAAACTGATATTGAGCAGAAAATCACTCGCTTAGATCAGGAGCAAACCCGACAATTTGACGAACTGCGTATGCAGTTTGCAGCCTCACTGGAAAATGTTGAAGCGATTCTTAACGAAAACAGACGTTTGTACGAGCGTGTTGAGGCCGTTAATGGCGAACTAGAAACCTTGCGTGGGCAAGTCGAAGGTGATGTTAAGAGCCAACTAGATATGCAAGTGGCGCTTCAGCAAGAATTGCTCGACATGATCAAGGCCGAGCAAGCGCAGCGCGAAGCAGAAAAGCAGTCTTCTTTTTTAAGCGCACTTACCAGCCCACTCAGTCTAATTATAGGCTCGGCAATTCTGTCACTATTGTTAGTTGGTGGTCTTATCATGTGGCTGCTAAAACGTAATAGTAAGCCTGACGAAGCGCCTGCGGCTGGACCTACGATTACAGCCGATAACGATGAAGTGCCGGTACCTGATTCTGACATTGGCGATCTTTCAAGTGCACTGGCCCCTGACTTTGATGATAAAGCAGAGTTGTCAGATGATGACTTGTTCAATGACGACGACCTACTTGATGACGTACTTACCTCAGATTTAGAAGACAGCCTAGATGACGAACTAGAAACCTTCGCCGACCTTGAAGACGACATGTTGGTGCCAGACGATGGCAGTGATGACTTGTTTGAAGCTGGCGATGATGAGCTTGATCAAAGTGAACTAGATAGTCTGTTTGATGACGATGACCTGTCAGATAAAGTATTAAACGAAAACGACACTGACGACCTTGAAGGCTTCGACCTGTCAGGGGATGACGACATCTTTGATGAAGATGCTGCCGATGAAAGCGAGCCAGAGACGGAAGTTGCTGACGAGGCTGCATCGACAGATGCCGATGATTTTGACATTGATGACTTGCTTGATGATGTACAAAGCCAAGACGCGGCAGAACTTGAGAGTGATGAGCTAGATGAGTCGGGCGACATAGACCCTGACGACATACTGGCTGAGGTCAATGGAACCGCTGAATCTGACAATGTTGATGAAGACGATATCGACGCGTTGCTTGCCAGCTCAGTTGATGATTTATCTGACGCTGACGAAGAAACAGAAAGTGTTTCTTCTTTGCCAACCGTAGAAGATGAGGACGATAAGCCTGAAATCAGTATTGACGATTTGCTAGAAGAGCACGGCGTTGATGCAGGTCTTACTGATGAGCTAGACAGCAATGACGACCTTATCAATGAGGATATGCTAAGCAAGCTCGACGACGAGATTAATCAGCAAAATAAAGAAATTGATAAAATCACAGACGATTTGTTAAATGAAATTGAGCAAATCGAAATGATGGGTGGCCTAGGTGAAGAAGATGACGAAGACGAGGATGATCTTGAGGAAGAAATAACAACTTCTTCGCCGTCGCCGCAGTCTATTCAGAGTCTTGATGCCATTACCGACGATTTAGACGAAATAGTCACCGACGAAATCGAAACTAACGCGGACTTCAGTGACCCTCTTTCCGATGAGCTTATTGCTGAGCTACAGGCGGAAGATGAGCTTGCTGAAGAGCCTTTAGCGGATCAAATGCCTTCAGCGGATCAACTGCCCTCAGATGATGAAGAGCTTAATGAAAGCGCTTCTAGCGAGTTACCTACTCAATCCGATGAGGAAGGTGATTTTGACGATCCGTTTACTGATGAACTACTTGCAGAGCTTGAAGCAGAGTTAGATGGCGAGCCTGAAGTTAGTCCTGAAGCTCACGATGAAGACGTAGACCTTGAAACGCCTGAAAGCGATGAAGAAGGTGCTAGCGAAGATGATTTTAGCGACCCGCTAACTGATGAGTTACTTGCTGAACTAGAAGCTGAAGAATCTAAAAGCAGTGAAGATGTAGATTTGCTGACAGACGAGCTACTTTCTGAGCTTGAGTCTGAAATAGAACCTGATGATGAAACAGATTCAGAGTTCGAACCTGAAGCTTTGAGCGAGTCAGAAGCAGAAGCTGAGCGAGAAGCTGACTTTGAAGATGAAGTAGAAGCAGAGCAAGATGCTGAGATTGAGCCTGAACTAGAAGCGGAACTTGAGTCTGAGCCGGAGCCGGAATCAGAGCTAGAATTTGAAGCTGATTCTGAATCTGAATTCGAACAGGATTTCGATTCTGAAAGAGAACAAGACCAAGAAGCAGAAGAAAAAGCTGAGCCTGAAGCCGCCTCGGAAGATGCAGTAGAGTTAGAGACGGAAGCCGAGGGTAAAACGGAGTCAGAACTAGATTCAGAGCCGGAGTTTGGCACTGAGGTAGAAGCAGAACAAGACGCTGATATTGAGCCTGAACTGGAAACGGAACTTGAGTCTGAACCAGCGACGGAGTCAGAGCTTGAATTTGAAGCTGAGCCTGAGCTTGAATCTGAATTAGAACAGGATATCGATTCTGAAACAGAACAAGACCAAGAACCAGAAGAAAAAGTTGAACCTGAAACTGAAGCTGAACCTGAAGCCGACTTGGAAGATGAAGTAGAGCTAGAGGCGGAAGCCGAAGGTGAACCAGAGTCAGAACTAGATTCAGAGCCAGAGTTTGGCACTGAAATAGAAGCAGAACAAGACGCTGAGATTGAGCCTGAACTAGAAACGGAACTTGAATCTGAGCCGGAGCCGGAATCAGAGCTAGAATTTGAAGCTGAATCTGAATCTGAAGTAGAACAGGATATTGATTCTGAAACAGAACAAGACCAGGAACCAGAAGAAAAAGTTGAACCTGAAACTGAAGTTGAACCTGAAACCGACTTGGAAGATGAAGTAGAGCTAGAGGCGGAAGCCGAAGGTGAACCAGAGTTTGGCACTGAAGTAGATGCAGAACAAGACACTGAGATTGAGCCTGAATTAGAGGCGGAACTTGAATCTGAGCCAGAGCCAGAATCAGAGCTAGAATTCGAAGCTGAGCCTGAAACCGACTCGGAAGATGAAGTAGAGCTAGAAACGGAAGCCGAGGCAGAACTACAGCCAGAAACAGGCTTAGAGCCAGAGCTCGACGCTGTCGATGAAGACGCTGAAGAAAAGGCAGGGCAAACGTCAGACGATCCACTAGATGACGCTATTGAAGCGTTTGAAAGACAGATGATGGATGATATTCCTTCGTTCAGTCAGATGGATACGGAAGAGCCATCAGCGCAGGAAAAGCCCTCAGCGCCAACAGAGCCAGCGGAAGATGCTTCAGCAGAAGACAGTGATGAATACGACGACAGCCTGTTAAACGCTGCGTATGACGAAGTAGAAAGCTTTGAATTAGAGCAAGAAATTGACGGTGTAGTAGACGGTGAAGATGAAGGTGACGAAATATCATCAGAATCTAGTTCTGCTGAAGAATCGAGTTCACCTGAAGAAACTGATTTAAACCAAAGCGATTCAGATAAGAACAGCGAAGAAGACTTTAACGAACTTGACGATGTTCCTGGCCTTGACGACTGGCTGTCTGCTTCCGATGACGACGATCATGTAGACGACAACGAGATTCTTGACGATCTTGACAGTGCGGAATTCGATGAGCTTCTTCAAAGTCTTGAGTCAGACGCTATTGTTGATACAAGTGATGTCGACACCAGTGAAATTGAAAGTGATGACGACGGTCAGGATCCAGAAGCATCTTCAGCAGAGAGTGAAGATACTTTCGAACTTGAGCAGGAAGATGATGAAGCCACATTCGAGTTAGAAGGGAGTGACGACAACCTTGGATTCGACGAAAGCGATGATACGTTTGAACTAGACGAAGAAGATGAAACCTTTGAGCTAGACGAAGATGGTGCTTTTGAGTCTGAGCAAGAAGACGACGAAGATACTTTCGCCCTTGAAGAAGATGATTCGGAACTTGCATTAGACGACCTTGAAATTCCAGATGATGTGGAATTGGATATTGCCACGCCAACTGAAATTGAAGAGGACGAACAAGAGGCTCAATCCGTTGAGACTGAAAAGGCTCAAGAGGATGATCTTAAACTCGATAACCCTGATTTAGATCTTGCCGCCTTACTTAGTGATGTCGATGGTGAAAGTGACGCGCAAACGCCACCAGAAGACTTCCTTGATGTGGAGGCTTTAATGGACGATGGCGATGATGCAGATGCTATTGACCCGGATAGCCAAGCGCTAGATCTTGATGTAAGTTTATCTGACTTCACAGGTGTATCTGATGAAGATACGGTGATTGATATAGATAAAGACGCAGGGCAAAACGCTAACTTGGATTTGGCTCGTGCCTATATTGAAATGGACGATGTGGACGCTGCAAAAGAGTTACTTGAAGAAGTGATGAAAGAGGGTAGCGATGAGCAAAAACAGGAAGCTGCAGCGATTATAGCGAATATCGCCTAGATAATCTGTGCGGACGCACACAATAGATTGTTCGCCAGACATAATGAACGGCCTGTGTATTTACAAGATACGCAGGCCGTTTTTGTTTTAGGTGATGTACATTTATTTTCTATGACCTAAAAGAGTTTTGCGTATTAGCGGCATTGCATGTTGCAAGCGACATGACTACACTTAGCGCCTTTTCAGAAACGGGGTAATACAGATATGGGGCGAATTGCCTTAGGGATTGAATACGACGGTGCTGCTGTATACGGATGGCAACGCCAGCGTGAAGTACCAAGTGTTCAGGAACATCTTGAAAAGGCACTATCGACAGTAGCCAACCAACCCATTGAAGTGCAATGCGCTGGACGTACCGATGCTGGTGTACATGCTACTGGGCAAGTGGTTCACTTTAACTGTGATGCACCACGCTCAGAGCGCGCTTGGACACTCGGCGTAAATGCGAATCTGCCTAACTCTGTTGCTGTTACCTGGGCAAAGAACGTCAGCGATGACTTCCATGCACGTTTTTCTGCTACCCATCGCCGCTATCGTTACGTTATTCATAATGCGAAAATGCGCCCAGCTATTCTCCATTCCGGTGTTACCCATATTCACCGCGATTTAGATGAGAAAAAAATGCATGTTGCCGCACAAGCCTTGCTAGGCGAGCAAGACTTTACCTCGTTCCGCGCAGCGCTTTGCCAAAGTAAAACGCCATTTCGCAACGTTACTGATGTAAGCGTATATCGCCAAGGGCGATACGTTATAATTGATATTCGAGCCAATGCTTTCTTGCATCATATGGTTCGCAATATCACGGGCGCGCTTGTTGAGATTGGGGCAGGGGAGCAAGACGTAAATTGGATAGCTCACTTGTTAAGCCTGAAAGACAGAAGTAAATCTGCAGCCACGGCGAAGCCAAATGGGTTGTACTTGGTCGACGTCACTTACCCTGACGAGCATGATTTACCTAAGCCGCCTTTAGGACCACTATTCCTTCCAGAAGCCTAATCTATCTACCTTCGCCTTTAAATTTTTCAATCTGAGTTAGCTGCACATCGCCTAGCAGTTAACTCAGGTTGTATTGAAGCGTGTATCTTCAAATCATCCCCTGCCAACTTCTAAGACCAGTTTTGTTTTTTCCATTTCGTTGTATTGTGGTCTAATAGCGCGCTATATTAGGTAGCTGTTCTATTGTGTTACGTATTTTTTCTTTGTAATACAGTATGAAACTTAAAAAATTAATGTGTTGTTGACCACAAGTATGAACAAACATCAATCGTCATGGTCGGCAAACAAAAAACAAAGGATTCAATTTCCATGAGCTGGATTCAAAAAATTCTTCCTCGCACGCAAACATCAACCAAAGGTAACGTACCAGAAGGTATCTGGACGAAGTGTGGTTCATGCCAAGCAGTGCTGTATAAGAGCGAACTGGAAAAACTTCAGGAAGTTTGCCCTAAATGTGACCATCACATGCGTATTACGGCACGCCGCCGTATCGATGCGTTCCTAGATGATGGCGATCGCGTTGAGTTAGGTGCAGAGCACGAGCCGCAAGACGTACTTAAGTTTAAAGACTCTAAGCGCTATAAAGACCGTATCGTTGCTGCACAAAAGGCAACGAACGAGAAAGACGCGCTAGTGGTAATGCAGGGCAAGCTAAAAGGTATGCCGGTAGTGGTTGCGTGTTTTGAGTTTGCGTTTATGGGCGGCTCAATGGCATCGGTTGTAGGTGCTCGCTTCGTTGCTGCTGTTAATGCATGCTTAGAAAACGATATGCCGCTTATTTGCTTTAGTGCTAGTGGCGGTGCGCGTATGCAAGAAGCACTGATGTCGCTAATGCAAATGGCTAAAACATCTGCAGCGCTTGCTAAAATGAGCAAGAAAGGCCTGCCTTATATTAGTGTACTTACAGACCCTACAATGGGTGGTGTATCTGCAAGTTTGGCAATGCTTGGTGACGTAAACGTAGCCGAGCCAAAAGCGCTAATAGGCTTTGCGGGTCCTCGCGTAATCGAACAAACAGTAAGAGAAAAGCTGCCTGAAGGTTTCCAGCGCAGTGAGTTCCTTGTTGAAAAAGGTGCAATTGATATGATTGTTGACCGCAGAGATATGCGTGATAGATTACACAGCCTGTTGGTTAAGTTGCATTATAAGAATTAGTGAATAACGAAAACAATCTAAATACTGGCTCAGCGCCACACGCAGAAAACGCTTCAGCGTCTTCATCTTCGCAAAAAAGCCTGAGCCAGTGGTTATCCTACCTAGAATCTATTCATCCTAGCGCCATCGATATGGGGCTAGACAGAGTGAAAGAAGTGGCCAATGCCATGGCACTTTCACTTAGCCAGTCTTTGGTTATTACTGTTGCAGGCACAAACGGTAAAGGCACAACGTGCCGCTTACTTGAGCAGGCCATGCTTTCGCAAGGCAAAAGTGTTGCGGTATACAGTTCACCCCATTTAACCGACTATCGTGAACGCGTGCGTTACAACGGCGAATTACCGCCTGCCGATGAATTTGTAAATGCATTTGAGTTTGTTGAAAGCGCGCGAAAAGACACGGGTGGCGAACCTATTACTCTAACTTACTTTGAGTTCGGTACACTGGCTGCCATGAAAATGATGCAGTCATGGGCTGTTGATGTGGTCATTCTTGAAGTAGGCCTAGGCGGACGTTTGGATGCCACCAACATTATTGACCCCAATCTGGCTGTTATTACGACTATCGATCTTGACCATCAAGATTGGCTTGGTAATACCCGCGAAAAAATTGCTCGGGAAAAAGCGGGCATTATGCGCAAAAACGGCAATGCAGTGGTTGGTGAACTGTTTCCTCCATCATCGCTTTACGATGTGGCTAACGAGCTACAAGCTAACGTACGTTGGGCTACACAAGATTTCGAAACAGTGGTAGCAAGTGATTACAGTGAGTGGAGCTGGAAAGGGAAGAGCAATAGTTATACGTCGCTACCTTATCCTAAAATTCCACTTCAAAATGCGAGTACAGCGTTGGCCGCGCTGGAGCTACTAGATTTGCTGCCCGAAGAAAGCGTGGTAAGAGATATTATTGAGAACACCACCATGCCGGGGCGCCAGCAGACTATCAGTGATTCCCCGTTAGTAGTTGTAGACGTTGCCCATAATCCACAAGCGACGACAGCTATGCAAGATTGGCTAAACCGTTACGATGTAAGCCAAATGCGCGTTGTGGTGGGCATGCTAAAAGATAAGTCTATTGCAGAGACCTTAGCGCCACTGGCGACACTTAATGCCAAGTGGTACGTAGCGTCAACGAGTGGTCCTCGGGGCTGCAAGGCAGAAGTACTTGAAAATGCACTTGTTAATGCCGGCACAACCATAGAGAATATAGACACGTTTCAGGACGTGACCTCGGCATATCAGCGCGCGCTTGCAGATTATCAAACTGGTGAACTTATTCTCGTTTTTGGTTCTTTTGTTACCGTAGCAGACGTGCTTGCTGAGCAAAACTAACACGCGCATTGTAGAGTAAAACCGTGTATTCAAGCAGGAGAGCACAGTGACATCGGCATTAAAGAATAGACTGGTGGGGACAATTATTGTTGTCGCCCTAGCGGTAATCTTTTTACCAGACTTTCTTGATGGCAAAAAGCAAACAAACAGAGAACCTTTTGTCTCTGTACCTGCTAATCCGCCTAAAAAGCCCATCGTAGAGCCAGAATCTTTTCCATCAGAGCGCGTGGCGAAAGCTGCGGTGCCAGCGGTTGAAATTCAAGATGAAACGGCATTAGATGATGATCTGGATTCTTCTGGCGCAGGGGAAAGTGGTCGTGCAGGTGAAGCCACTACCGCAAAAGCGCCAGCGGTGAAAACCTTTGAAGAAGAGGACAATCTAGCAAGCCAAACGGTGATTAATACAAAAAGTGCCGCAGACGATGACGCTGGTTGGGTTATTCAACTTGGCAGCTTCCGACACGAGAAAAACGTGAAGGCACTGCTGACGAAACTGGAAAAGGCTGGGTATCGTGCGTTTAGTCGCAAAATTCAGACCAGTTCTGGCCCGCTTAATAAAGTTTTCGTTGGCCCGGATTTAGACAAGAAGAAACTGGAATCGGCACTACCTCACTTAAAGGAACTCACGAGTCTTAAAGGTAAGGTCACTACGTTCAAAGTTGAATAGTGCGCATTGTTCCTGGTGCTAGTCGAATTAAGCACGGACAGAGCAACAGGGATTGGTATTACAGACTAGTAATATTTTTATCTTCTGTTAGAATGCGCGCCATCTCGCCAAAGGCTCGTTGCTTTACGATAAAAAGCAACATCAACGCAATAAAGAGACGATGAACTGGGTAGACTTTTCCATACTGGGTATCATTGCGGTATCTACCTTAATAAGCCTGATCAGAGGGTTTGTTAAAGAAGCCATCTCGTTAGTGGTATGGTTTGCTGCACTCTTTATTTCAAGCAATTTCTACGCTGACCTCGCCGTTTACTTCACAGCCATTGACGATCCTTACTTAAAAAACGGTGCTGCAATTGCAGCATTGTTTGTCACCACGCTTATTCTTGGCGGCATGATCAATTACGTGATTAGCCAATTGGTTCAGGCAACAGGGCTGTCTGGAACAGATAGGGCCCTCGGTATAGTTTTTGGCGCACTGCGTGGCGTGCTTATAGTTAGCGCATTGCTCTTTTTTATGGATACCTTTACTGGTGCAGCTTCCTCAGATTGGTGGCAAGCATCGGTACTCATTCCAGAGTTTGGTGTCATCATTGAGTGGTTTTTCAGCTATGTGAAAGACTCCTCCAGTTTCTTAAATCCCGCTTGAAATAGGTAACGCACATGTGTGGTATAGTCGGAATAGTTGGTAAAACGCCCGTAGCTCAGTCACTGTACGACGGTCTAACGGTTATTCAACACCGTGGACAGGATGCCGCAGGCATAATGACTATCGACCAAAATATGTTTAATTTGCGTAAGGCAAATGGTTTGGTTCGAGATGTTTTCCATACGCGTCATATGAAGAGGCTGTCTGGCAACATGGGTATTGGCCATGTTCGCTATCCTACCGCGGGTACATCAAGCTCTGCAGAGGCGCAACCGTTTTATGTGAACTCGCCGTTTGGTATTGCCTTTGCTCATAACGGCAACCTTACCAACGCCCATGAGCTACAGGAAGAAGTATTCCGCATTGCACGCCGCCACATCAACACCACCTCAGATTCAGAATTATTGCTTAACATTCTTGCGCATGAACTGCAGCAGGTAGCAGGTTTAAGCGTAAGTGCCGAACACATTTTTGAAGTGGTAACGAAAGTTCATAAGAAAATTCGTGGTGCCTACGCAGTCGTTGCGGCCATCATCGGCCAAGGTATTGTAGCGTTTCGCGACCCGCACGGTATTCGTCCTCTAGCACTCGGTAAGCGTATGAGCGAGCTGGGTGAGGAATGGATGGTGGCATCTGAAAGCGTGGCGCTTGATGCTGTTGGCTTCCAGTTTGTACGCGATGTAATGCCAGGTGAAGCGGTATTCATTACCGAAGAGGGTCAACTGCACACCAGACAGTGCGCCGAGAATCCAGTAACCTCTCCGTGTATCTTTGAGTTTGTTTATTTTGCTCGCCCAGATAGCTTCATAGATGGCATTTCAGTTTATGCATCGCGTGTAAACATGGGCCGTAAGCTAGGTGAAAAAATTAAGCGCGAATGGGCAGATCTGGATATCGACGTGGTTATTCCTATTCCTGAAACGTCGATGGATGTGGCGCTTCAAATCGCGAACACACTGGATTTGCCATATCGCCAAGGCTTCGTTAAAAACCGCTACATTGGTCGTACTTTCATTATGCCCGGCCAAACGATGCGTAAAAAATCAGTACGCCGTAAGCTAAACGCAATCTCATCTGAGTTCAAAGGTAAGAGTGTACTACTTGTCGATGACTCTATCGTGCGCGGTACAACATCGGGTCAAATCATTGAGATGGCGCGTGAGTCAGGTGCGAAGAAAGTTTACTTTGCGTCAGCTGCTCCAGAAATTCGTTTCCCAAATGTGTATGGTATTGATATGCCATCGGCAAACGAGTTGATTGCTTATGGTCGTGAAATCGATCAAATTGCAGAGCTTATCCAAGCAGATGGCCTTATCTTCCAAGACATTTCTGACTTAGTAGATGCCGTTCGCGAAGAGAACGAAACCATTCAGCGTTTTGAAACGTCAGTGTTTGATGGGAACTATATTACTGCGGATATCGACCAAGAGTACCTTGAGCGAATTGATATGTCGCGCGGTGAAGCGTCAAGAAAAGCGCCAGTGGTACAAGCAGAGCTTAGCAATCTTGATGTGCATAATATTGATGCCGCTGATTAATGTAAGACGCTCTTTGATATAGCAAAAAGCCGCTTTTTAAAGCGGCTTTTTTAATGCTTTATTTCAATGAAAGAGGCTAGTGAACAAATACTGGTCCGCCGGACAGTCCCCACACCAATACCGAACCTGTCATTAGAATAACGAGCAATACTAGCCCACATGTCACTACCGAGCTTGAGTAAATGAACCCTTTATCTTCTGGCATATGCATCAAAATTGGCACGCCAGAATAGAGCAGGTATACCGAATAGCTAATACCGACTAACAGCGCCGTCATCACTACCCAGAGTTCTGGGTAAAGACCTGCGAAGCCCACCATAAACAACGGTGTAGCCGTGTAGGCCGCAAGTTCCAGCGACTGCGTATAAGTTGGCGTCGCATCAAACGCTTTAGCCAACTCATGAATAAGTACAGCCAATGCGACCACGCCTGCAATTAAGCCAAAATACATGCCTATACCCATCATTATGGCGGTATTTTCGCTAAGGCGAATTATGTCACCTGCGCCGATACTCCAGCCAGTATGGGCACTGGAATAATAGGCCACGAGTGATGGAATGAGAGATATAAAAGCGATATGGGTAAGCGCGTAAAAATAGGTTTCGTGTTTGGTATCAATGGTTTGCCACTCTTCTTTTGGATGAGTGTAAATACCAATTAAATGATTCAAAATCATAAAGTCCTGCCTTATTCACCAACGTTATTATTTTAAAAAATATTGTTGTGAGGCAGGGAGAACACACGGATTAACCGTAAAACCAAGGAAACACAAACACAGCGCAAAGCGCCAAACACTGCCGTTAACAATATGTTTACAAAATGAGTGTGCAGCAGAAATCCAAAGCCGTCAATATAAATTGATTAATTTATAAACGGATGTAAAGCGTTAACTTAACTGTGGTGCACCTGAGTGGAAACGCAATTCGTTGTCGTCACTTTCTATCAGCGATTTTTCAACGCTTCCGAAGTGGGCAACGCGCTCTGAAATATCGGTTTTAGCGATTTGCCCAGCCAGCGTTAGGTAGTCTTCAAAGTGTCTGGCCTCAGAGCGCAACAGCGACACATAGAACTTGCCTAAATCTTCGGAAACATACGGCGCAAGTTTGGCAAAGCGTTCACAGGAGCGCGCTTCAATGTAGGCACCACAAATGAGCTTGTCGATGAGCTTTTCAGGTTCGTAAGTGCGTACGTGACGCAATAAGCCATTTGCGTAACGACTGGATGTTACCGACTTATATTCAAACCCCAACTCGTGCATAATTTCTAGCACTTGGTAAAAATGATGAAGTTCTTCTTTAATTAGCATGACCATTTTATCAAGCATGTCTTTTTTAAAAGGGTCTAGCCCTTCTGTGTTAAATACATTTTTGGAAAGGTGCTTAGTATTAAGCGATTGCCAGTCGCCTTCGTGGCGGTAAGTGAAGTCTTCGTAAGGTTTTAACCAGCCCAGCAATACCTTACTGGTTTCCTCATCGGCCACATAGCGGCGAAGTAGGTACATAGCAGACTGAGCTGCTTTAAGCTCGCAAATTAGGTGGTCAGTAAGGATAACGCGAAGGTTTTCCTCTTTCTGCGCTTCGTCTATCCACGACTGAGGCGTCTCGCAATGTAAAAAGGCATTGACTGGTGAAAGTAGAGACGTGACTTCAGAAGTGGATATTACAGACATGTTGAAACTCAATTTTAAGTGCTACGGTTTTTCAGTTACATTTGAATTTGGCTGCTGCCAACGCTAGTTTCGGCAGTTTCGCCTTATAAAAATACAAAATTCAGCGTATCTGAATTGGACCGCAATTTTACTTGATACCAACAAGCCCTTACAACTTAAAATAGAGACCAATAAATTACAAAATGAATTATCTTGCCCATCTTTTCTTAGCCCGACCAACTGCCGATTCTCAATTCGGTAACTTACTCGGAGACTTCAGGCGTGGTGTTGATATTAAAGAGTTTGGACAAGCTGTACAGCTAGGTCTTAAAAACCACTATGAAGTGGATAGGTTCACCGACAGTCATACCAGCGTCTTAGCAGCAAAGGCGTTATTTCATAAAAGTCGTCGGCGCTTTGCACCTGTGGCGCTGGATATCTACTTCGATCACTTGCTAATTAAACATTGGGCGTCGTTTACAGCACAGGGTTTTGACGACTTCAGGGAACAGAGTTTCGCATTGTTAGAACAGCGATTGCCCACTATGCCAAGAACGATGCAGCACAGTGTCGGGCATATGATAACCCATGACTGGTTTGAAGATTATGCTAAGGAAGAGGGCATTGCTAAGGCGATTGCTGTGGTTGCTAAACGTATTCGTTTCCCTAACACGTTTCATCTTGCTGTGGATGATATTAATGCGAACAGAGACGAGATTGAAGCGAGATTCTTAACGTTTTTCCCTGAACTCATTACACATATCAAAATTAATGGCCCTGAGAATATTTGAAAGGCTTAACCGTGTTACAGAAATGTATCGAAGAAATTGGTCGTTTTGTCGTTCATTGCTAAGCTGTCGTGTGAACAGCGATATAGTAAAGCGTGCAATACAAAGACAACACAAAAAAGATAAAATTAACGACACTCAAAGATAATAATGATGAATATTCAATCCTTAGTTAGAAATACATCGCCCGTATTATTAAGTCTGGGTAAAAATAAACACAAAGCGCAATCGCACTCGACCCTAGCATGGTTAACGGCAGCCTTAATTGCTTTTGTAAGCTTAACTACCAGTGCTTCAGCGCAAGCAGAAAGCGCATCTGCACATGCTCGTTCAATAAAAATTGATAGCAGTGTAGTGACAGAGCACGAAACTAAAATCCTAGGCAAGCGTGTAAAATACAGTGCCACCACGGGTACTCAACCGGTTTGGAACAGTAAAGACGAAGCGGTTGCCACTTTGTTTTACACTTACTATCAGCGCACAGACGTAAAAGAGAATACTGAGCGCCCGCTTATTATTTCTTTTAACGGTGGTCCAGGCTCTGCGTCAGTGTGGATGCATGTAGCCTACACAGGCCCTCGTATTCTTAATATTGATGATGAGGGCTATCCAGTTCAGCCCTATGGTGTTCAAACCAATCCTTACTCCATTTTGGATGTGGCAGACATTGTGTTTGTTAACCCAGTGAATACAGGGTACAGCCGTGTGCTGCCTAAAGCTGACGGCAGCATGCCATCGCAAGATGAACAGCAGAAAATGTTCTTTGGTGTAAACGCCGATATTAGCTATTTGGCAGACTGGGTGAATACTTTTGTAACGCGTAATAATCGCTGGCGTTCACCTAAATATCTTATCGGTGAAAGTTACGGCACGACGCGTGTGTCAGGATTAGCATTAGAGCTTCAAAATCGCCAATGGATGTACTTAAACGGCGTTGTGCTTGTATCGCCAACCGATATTGGTATAGAGCGCAACGGGCCGGTAAAAGCCGCTAATCGACTGCCTTATTTTGCTGCCGCGGCGTGGTATCACAATAAGCTTGAACCCGCGTTGCAAAACAAAGATCTTACTGAGCTATTGCCTGAAGTTGAAGACTTCACCATCAATACGCTTATTCCTGCTCTGGCCAAAGGTGGCTTCATTGGTGAAACGGAAAAGCGCGATGTGTTAAAGCAAATGGCGCGCTATTCTGGGTTAAGTGAAGCGTCTATTGCGCAAAACAACTTAGACGTGAGCACTATATTTTTCTGGAAAGACTTACTGCGCGACGAAGGGAAGACGCTAGGTCGTTTAGACAGCCGCTATTTGGGTATAGATGCTAAGCAAAGCGGCGACCGCCCTGACTATTGGGCTGAGCTAACATCATGGCTTCATTCGTTCACGCCCGCCATTAATTACTATTTGCGTGAAGAGTTAAACTACAAAACTGATATTAAGTACAACATGTTTGGAAACGTACACCCATGGGATAGAAGCAATAATCAAACGGGTGAGAACTTGCGATTGGCCATGGCGCAAAACCCGTATCTGAATGTGATGATTCAAGCTGGCTATTACGACGGCGCAACGAACTACTTTGATGCCAAGTATACGATGTGGCAGCTCGATCAAAGTGGCAATTTAAAAGACCGTTTGAGCTTTAAGGGATATCGCAGCGGCCACATGATGTATCTGCGTCGCGACGATTTAAAACAGTCCAACCAAGACCTACGCGAGTTTATTAAAATGAGCACACCAGGCAAAGGCATACCTGCTGAATACAAGCGATAGTGAAAGGCAAATCGCTTAGTTGATAATAGGTGTTCTCACATTATTGGGCTGTCATTACTTGGTTAACGTAACGACAGCCGTTTGTCATTTGTGAGAGAACTGTGGTTTGCACCTCTAACGTCAGCTTAAGCGACTAGTTTTTACTCTCTACAACTACACCAGCTTCCTTGAGCTGCGCTAAACATTCAGCGCAGCGCTCTTTCAGCATATCTCTGAATAGTCTTACTGCTGGAGTAATAGATTGGCGGCTAGGGCAAATCAGCCAAAGCTGTTTCGGTTTAGGTTGATATTCGGGCAACAAGGTTAAAAGTCGACCCTTTAAAATGTCGTCGCACGCATCTAAGCCAGATTTAACAGCAACACCTTTACCCGCGACGGCCCAACGCTTTACTATTTCTCCGTCGTTTGCGGTTCTGTTGCCTCGCATTTTTATCTTCAGCGGTGTCCCTTTGTGAAAAAACTCCCATTCGTTATATACCTTGTCGTGTAGTTGGTAAAAAAGCCCGTTGTGTGTTTGCAAGTCTTCAAATTTTTCAGGGGCACCATGAGAGCTGATATAAGAAGGGGAGGCAACAAGTAAACTTGGTACATCACAAATTTTGAAACCGTATACATTCGCATCGGTTGGAGTACCGTACCTTAGCGCTAAATCGACGGGATCGCGATAAAAGTCAATGTTGCTGTCACTCAGGTTGAGCTTTACGGTTATTTTGTCATGTAAATCCATAAAGTCATCTAGCCAAGGCGCAATCACATTTCGGCCTAAATCAGACGATAAACCTAACCTAAGCTCGCCCTCAATCACGCCAGTATCGCCCTTTAAGTTCTGCTTGGCATTAGCCAGCATTGACATGGCTTCTTGGCACGTTGGCAAAAACCTTTCGCCCGCAGACGACAGACGTAGTGAGCGTGTAGTACGAACAAATAATTCGGCACCAAGGGCCTGTTCTACGCGTTTGACCGCAGCACTTGCGGTTGCTGTACGCATATTCAAATGTGTCGCTGCTGCAGTAATGTTTCTAAATTCAGCAACTTTTATTACTACATTCAAGTCGTCGAGTAACATGGCTTTCAAAAACTATTTGATAATGTTTCTTTTATTGTGCTGTTTATCCAAATTTAATCAAGAGTATGATGATGATATTACTCAAAGGAGAGACAAATGATGAAAGCTATTGGTTATACCCACTCACTTGGTATTAATGAGCCTAATGCACTGGTGGATATTGACATCGAAAAGCCCTGCGCGTCGGGTCGAGATTTACTTGTAAAAATAAGTGCGATAGCAGTTAACCCTGTGGATTATAAAATTCGTCATCGCGTTAATCCTAATGGAGGTGATCCCAAAATTCTGGGGTGGGATGCAGTAGGTGAAATCGTTGATATAGGCGCTGATGTTACCGAGTTCGCAGTTGGTGACAGAGTTTACTACGCTGGCGACCTTACCAGAGCTGGCTCAAACGCAGAGTTTCAATTAGTTGATGAACGTATTGTCGGTAAAGCGCCTAAGTCTCTGTCAGACAGCGATGCTGCGGCACTTCCTCTAACCACAATCACAGCATACGAATTGTTGTTTGATCATCTTGCTCTAAGGCAACAAAGTGAAAAGAGCGATGAGGTTGTGCTTGTGGTAGGCGCAGCTGGTGGCGTGGGTTCTATTATGCTGCAATTGCTTAAAGTACTAACGGGGGCTACCGTGATCGCCACTGCCTCGCGCGAAAGCTCAAAAAGCTGGGTTCAGGAGTTAGGTGCCGACTACGTAGTGGATCACAGCAAGCCTATGGCTGAGCAAATCAAGGCCTTAAACATTGGTGAAGTGACTCATGTCGCAAGTTTAAATAATACGCACCAGTACATTGAAAGCTTTGTTGAAGTTATGAAGCCGAAGGGCAAACTAGCGCTAATTGACGACCCAGAAAGTCTTGACGTATCCAAGCTTAAGCAGAAGAGCTTGTCACTTCATTGGGAGTTCATGTTTACGCGCTCAATGTTTGAAACCGACGATATGGCAGAGCAAAGCCGCTTACTTACTCAGGTAGCATCGCTTATCGACGACGGTAAAATTAAGACTACTGTAGGCAAGCATTTAGGTAAAATAAATGCGGCTAACTTAATCGAGGCTCACAAAATTTTAGAAGAAGGGCGTGCTATAGGTAAGTTAGTACTAGAGGGCTTCTAAAGAAAGCGTGCTTGAGATGATATTCCGTAATACTATGCGCTAAATTAGGTGGTTTTGGCTAAGGTTTATAGCGCAAATGTTTGAATGGCTTGCGAGTCCAGAAGCTTGGGTGGCATTAGGCACCTTAATGGCATTAGAGATAGTGCTTGGTATTGATAACATAATCTTTATTTCAATATTGGTGGGCAGGCTACCTGAACATCAAAGAAATAAAGCACGTCAAATAGGCCTTGGTTTAGCCATGGGCTCGCGACTGTTATTGCTATTTAGTTTGGCTTGGGTAATGGGCTTAGTTAATCCGTTATTTAGCCTCTTTGGGAATGAAATATCTGGCCGTGACATTATTTTAGTGTTGGGCGGCCTCTTTCTTATTGCAAAATCAACCCACGAAATACATGCCAGTTTCGAGGTGACCGAAGCATCAACTACGGAAGTAGCAGCTTCTGGTTTTTTCTCAATTTTGGTTCAAATTGCGGTGCTCGATGTTATCTTTTCTCTCGACTCTGTTATCACAGCAGTAGGGTTAGTTGAACATTTGAGCATCATGGTTATTGCTATTGTTGCGTCAGTAGCAGTGATGCTAGTAGCTGCAAAGCCGATTGGCGACTTTGTGGATGCAAACCCAACCATCAAAATGCTGGCTTTATCGTTTTTGATTTTAGTGGGCTTTACCTTAATAACAGAAGGCTTTGATGTTCATGTACCTAAGGGGTATGTTTATTTTGCGATGGCGTTCTCGTTTATTGTAGAAATTCTGAATATTAAGGTTCGCTCGCGAAGAGCAAAGCAGGTCAGCACCATTTACTTGGCTAAAAAAATGAGTAACGACGGGAACTAGTCACTCGTAGGGGCGAGCCAGATAAACCGAAGGCACCATATTAAGGTGCCTTCTTTTTATGTGCTTAGCCTTGAACATTAACCAAAGTACGGCCAGAAATCTGCCCGTTTAAGATTGCGTCTATTTTTTCATTTACGGCATCAAGTGTTACTTCCTCAGTAAGATCGTCAAGACAGTCCAGCTTCCATTCGCTAGCAAGCTTGTCCCACAACCTTAAACGGGGTGGCATAGGGCACTGCACAGAGTCGATACCGAGAAGCGACACGCCTCGTAAGATAAAAGGAAATACGCTTACGTTAAGTTCAGCAGATGCGGTTAGGCCACAGCACGTTACTGTGCCGCCATATTGTGTCGCTTTAATTGCCTGCGCTAGATATTCACCGCCTACCGTATCAATAGCGCCAGCGTATAGCTCTTTTAACATAGGGCGTTCTTTATTTTCCAATAACTCGTCGCGGGTTATCACTTTGCTGGCCCCCAGTGCTTTTAAGAATGCCTCATGCTCCTTTTTTCCGGTGCATGCCACAACCGAAAAGCCAGCTTTTGCCAACAGGGCAACAGCGACAGAGCCCACGCCTCCTGTAGCGCCAGTGACTAGAATATCGCCTTTGTCAGGAGTCACGCCGTGTTCAACCAAGCCTTGTACCGATAGTCCTGCAGTAAAACCTGCGGTACCAATGATCATTGACTCTCTCAACGTAAGTCCATTTGGCTTAGCTACCGCCCATTCACTTGGAATTCTGATGTATTCGCCAAAGCCTCCAGCGGTGTTCATGCCGAGGTCAAATCCGGTGACAATAACTTCGTCTCCTTCTTTAAAGCGATTGTCACCACACGATACCACCGTGCCTGCTGCATCAATTCCTGGGGTATGAGGAAAGTTTCTGCTCACACCTGGATTGCCGTTGGCTGACAGTGCATCTTTGTAGTTAAGCGATGAATAATGCACCTTAATGAGTAGCGTGCCTTCAGGCAAGTCATCAAGTGAACGCTGCGTTACTTTACGCGTAAAGGATTTATCTTCCTGCTTTTCTACAAGCAAAGCTTTAAACGATGTCATACCTGTCTCCGTTAGCCGAATGATTACGCTACCCATTGTGACGATATATAAACTTTGCGCAAGTATGCACTTTTTAGTATGGTAGTACCCTAAAAGATACTATTGGCGTGATGTAAACCCTTTGCTCGATTTAACAAAGACCACTGACATCAATGCTGACATTAATGATAAAGCCTTTTACGTAGTGAATATGAACGTGATTACTCTAAGAGGGAGTAGTATGACCGCAACTTTGAACAGTGTAATGGCAGAGAAAAGTGATGTGACATCAGACATTGATAATAACGCCGTCCTAAAAAGCCAGAAACAAGATAATGCGCCCAATGCTGCAGAAAATAAGAACGACTCAAATCAATACATTTGTGGCGTAGCAGTATCCCTTGAGATAATAGGCGGTAAATGGAAAGGGGTTATTTTGTGGCACCTTTGCCATAAAACGCTACGTTTCAGTCAGTTGCGTAGACGATTGCAAGGCGTTACCCAAAAAATGCTTACACAGCAGTTAAGAGAGTTAGAGCGTGATGGGTTGGTAAACAGGAAAGTGTATGCAGAAGTGCCCCCTCGTGTAGAGTATTCTCTGACCGATTTAGGCCGTACACTAGAGCCAACTTTACGTCAGCTATGTGACTGGGGTAGGGCGTATAACGACGACTACAGATAAAACACCAACATAAACTAATACGTCATTTAGGTAAACGAGTACTGAGTTAATTCACAACAATACCAGTTCTTCTGGTGGGGCTTGTAATACTTAAATCGTAATGGCTAATCCAAGGTTTACGTGCCGCTAATGCGTTTAAGCGCATTGACGACACGTGTTAATTCCTGAATAGCTGAGCGCTAAGTAGCTAAACTATCGCTAAAGATTGCGCTTTAAGCAAGTAGCGTGTTGATTGACAATACGCTTTCTTCACCATTATCCACCGTATGAATAGTTGCATCCATGGTGCTGAAGTTCACGTTTAGTGACGCCGCATGGTTGCCGTTTTTCCACGAAAGCACGAATACGTTGTTGATGTAACTCACGTCAAATACACCGTTAAAAGCATCGCTTTCGTTTCTTAGCCTAATAAGCTGCATCAAGCCTTTAACCACTGGCTTTTCAACGGCTTCTTTTACCATGGCAGTAGACAAGTATGGGCGGTTGATGTCGCGACCAACATTGGTTTTAGCAAGTAAAGCCATGTCGTTTTCAACAGCAAGCAAGCCACCGTAATAAACTTGAGGGATACCCGGGCTAAAAAATTGAATGGCGCGTGCAACCAAATAAGCGAAGTCATCTTTACCTAACGCATCGTAATATGTGCAGTTTACCTGATAAAGGTCTACATTATTTGCAGCGGCACCGGTGGCTTTTTTAGACTCGCCATTGGAATTTTCATGTATTTGGTCAACGAGCGAATTAATCGCATCTGCGGTAAGCAGGCCTGGTTTGTCACCATTCGCGCCCACGTCAACAATGCCGATGCCATCGTGAGTATCTAGCACGGTAAAGCAGTTACGTGGCGAAATTGAAAGCCAGTATGCCAATGCCTCTGCATTTTTAGAGAACAAGGTGTGTAGTACAAGCGGAGGTAAAGCGAAGTCGTAAACACTGTCGCAACGCGCAGCAATATCAATTTGAGTTTGATAGTGACTGTGTATTTCGACCAAACACTGCATGCCCATACCACGTGCGCGGTTTGATAATTCTTCGATAAATTCGAAGGTTTCTTCAAGCATAAAGCAGTTCGAACCTGCGCGTTTAATTGCATAGCCCGCCGCATCTAAGCGAATAAGATCAACATTACTTTCAGTAAACGACTGAAGAATAGAAGATAGGTAGTCTTTGCCTAACTGTGACTCCACATCAATATCAATTTGATTAGAGGTAAAAGTTGTCCAGAACGGCACGGTTTCAGGGTTACCAGTCTCTGTGCCCACCTCGTAATCGCTGAAAAACGGTGTGGGTCGAGGGCGGAACACTTGTGCTATTTGTTCGTCAATTTGCGTTTGATCGTTGCCCTTAAAAATATCTTCCTTGGTTAAGAACAGCGGCCAATAACTCGATTCGCGCCCGTTTTTCAGCACGTCTTTGAACGCTTCACTTTGCCCCGACATATGGTTAACAATGAGGTCGGCCATGATATCTACCGATTCACCAAGCTTTTTAACGTTGTCCCAATCGCCCAAGCGCTCATCGACCAAGGTATGATCGATAGGATCGAAACCCGCGTCTTCACCATCGTAAGGGTAGTAAAAAGGAAGGATGTGAACACCCGTAAACAGGCCACCTAACGGGCCCTGAAGTATGCTTGTTAGACTCTCGATGTTGCCATCGCCTAGTCGGTCTGCATAGGTGATTAGTTGAACGCCATTGCGTATAGACATGATAACTCTCCAAAATTCAGCATGCGCTTGCTCGTACTTCTCTTACGTATCGCGAGCACACATTACTACGAATTAAGCACTACCAGTCTGGCAGATTCAAAATTAACCATGTAACGGGTTTAGCTTAATTCTTAATCTTCTGCTATTGACTGACCAAATTTGGTTGAGACTCACAGAAAATCAAAATCTTAATCGATTAAGATAAAATAGCAGTAGAATAGAAATTTGTAAATGAGAAGTTTAAAAAATGGAACTGTCAAACGCTCATGCGGCGGTTTAAATTAGGCAAGTTCTAAGGCAGGATAGCTCGTTCGAGGGCTGTTCAATAGTAGGAAATAGCGAACAGGGCATTTTGAATACGAGTACGGACCGCTAGTCTGGAGACCTTGTGTCTGATGCCTCATTATTCGCTAACTCGTCGAATTCTCGCATTGCTTCTTTCCACTTAGCAAGCTTATCGTAGTATACGTCCCAAATACATGGGCAACACGAACCCCCGCCGCAACAATCGTCTCTTAGTGGTTTCTCTGGTTCTTCGGGTAGCGACTTCATAGCACTTATCCTCGACTTTCTTCCTTAAAAATATCTAAATCTCAGATAATATTTTCAAGGCTTAACAATATCCTCACGTGCAAACCTAATGTTTAAGCGCAGAGAATACAACTTTGCCTGTGTATGTTACTCCTTATGATACGCCTTTGCAGCTTGAAAGGTTACAAAGGCGTTTAACCTATTTTCGTTAATAAGCGAAAGCTGACATCAACGCCATCATGCTTATGGTGTTACAACTTCATACCACCAGATGCCTCAATCCTTTGGCCGTTAATCCAATAACTATCGTTACTTAATAGCGCTGCCATAACGCCACCTATATCTTCGGGTTGGCCAACGCGGCCTAAAGCGGTCTGAGAGGCTATAGCATTATTGACTTCGCTATTATCGCGAACATAGCCACCGCTAAAGTCAGTCTCAATGGCACCTGGCGCCAGGGTGTTTACTCTAATTTTACGGGCTCCTAACTCTGCAGCCAGGTAACGACTCATGACCTCTATGGCTCCTTTAGCCATACCGTAGGCGCTGTATCCCGGGAAGCAAAATCTTGCCACTTCGGTTAAGAGTATTAGTTGATAAATTAAGTGAAAACAAAAAGCCCTGTTGAATTACAGGGCTTAGGATGTTGTGTCGTGTTAGCTAGCTAAATATTAGCTCAATGAGCATTAATCAGCTGGAAGCTCTTCCGACGCTTTATTACCATTTAGGTTTTCTGGTGCTGTCACAATAGGTTTAGGTTTTACGGCATTGGCCTTGGTCAGTATGTCGCTGTTGCCTGTTACCAAATCATCTAATGTGCCTTTTTCCGCATCGACCAAGCCCACTTCACGCAACATAGAGTCTACCAGTGGGGCGTTAGCACGATAGCTTAGTGCGGCTTGCGTTACTTGTTCAGCTAAACCACTACCAGCAGTAGCAACGGTGTGATCGCCTTTCACGCCACTCCCTTGGCCGTAGCCTTGAAGAATTTTAATACCTTCTATGTTTTCAAGTGGCTTAACGGCGTGTGCCACAAGCTCAGGCAATATTTTGAGCATGGCAAGGGCTTTTTGCAGCTCAATTTGCTCGGTCTTAAGCGTATTTTCAGCCTCATAAAGCGCTTGTTTACCTTGTGCTTCAACAGCAAGCACTTTCTCATCAGCTTCAGCCTCAAGCATTTTTGCATCGGCAGCAGCCTTAGCTTCCGTAAGAATGGCGGCAGCAGAGTTTTCAGCTGCTTCTTTCTTAGCTTGTGCTTCTACGGTAATGCCCACAGCCTCACGCTCTGCCTCTTTACGCGCGTCTATAACTTCAATTTGCTTCTTACGCTCAGCTTCTGCCACCATTTTCGCTGTGGTTACTGCTTCCACTTTTTCCACTTTAGCTTTTTCCGCTTCAGCAGCTTTAGCACGCGCGGCCGACTCTTCCTCAGATTTTGTCGCAACGGCAATTTGTTTAATTTGCTCAGAAACCTCAACTTCTTGCTGCTGACGAATGCGCGCTTGCTCTAATGCCTGACGCTTAGCAATTTCTTGGGTTTCAATTTCCCGTGATTTTTCAATTTCCGCAGCCTCGATAGCACGGTTTTTAGCAATCTCTGCTTCGCGCTCTTCCCGTTCTTTCATTTCGCGCTGCTTAGCAATTTCTGCTTTTTGTTCCTGACGTTTAAAGGCAAGAATTTGCTCTTGGGCTAAGCGAGCTTCTTCTTCATCTCGTTTCACCTCTAGTGATTGTTTCTCAGCAGCCAAATTACGCTGTTCAATGAAAATGCGGTTTTCTTGTTGAATATCGTTGGTTTCTTTGCGTTTTTCTTCAATGATCTTCGTTAAGCGTGCTCGCCCCTCTGCATCGAAAGCGTTGTTCTCATTGAAAAACTGTAGGTCGGTTTGGTCAAAACCAGTCAAGCTTACCGATTCTAACTCAAGACCGTTCTTTTCAAGGTCGTTAGCTACGCTTTGCTGAACTTTTTGTACAAAGTCAGCACGCTGTTCATGCATTTCGGTCATGCTCATTTCAGCAGCTACGGCACGTAGTACGTCAACAAACTTAGACTCCATTAGTTTCTTAACTTCTTCAGCGCGAGTGGTGCGCGTTCCTAGCGTTTGCGCAGCCATTGATATGCCATTGGCATTGGGGGCCACGCGTAAATAGAAGTCTGCCTTAACATCAACACGCATGCGATCTTTGGTAATAAGCGCGTCTTTTTGAATTTTTTCCACTTCTATACGAAGGGTGTTCATATTTACTGGAATGATTTCGTGAACGACAGGAAGCACGATAGCGCCACCGTCCTTAATGACTTTTTCACCGCCTAAACCGGTTCTTACGAACGCTGTTTCTTTCGTCGCGCGGGTGTAAAGTTTGGCAAAGATAAGGCCAATAACGATAAGCCCTACAACAATAGCACCGGCAATAAAGAGTATTGACGGCAAGCTAGATGGTTGAATTGTATCCATACTTTTATCTCTTTTAGGTTATAGGTAGCGGGTTGCTAACCAGCTGTGTTGTCTTTTCTGAACTAAAATGACGCGCTCTCCCTGTGCGAACAACTCTTCATCTTCGAAAGGTTCTACTAACACAAAATGAGGCTGTGAATAATGGTCGGTAAACTTTGCTTCAGCTGGGTTGCCTCGGCTTGCTTTTCCAATCGTGATTTCGGCCACAGACCCAATGAAGTCATCGCTGTTTACCGCGCTAGACTCTACACTAGGCAACAAGCCTGAAATTACCTTTACGGTTTTAGCTGTTACGAATGCGCCAATAACAAATGCAAGAGGAACGGACAGGAAAGCTGGCAAGGTATAGCCGAGTGCACTCGCTATTAAGCCGTTAACCATCAAGCCAACTAAACCGAATAGAGTAAGAAGTACTACTAGGTAAATAAGAAAGGGAACTTTATTGATATTAAGCCAGTTGGCAAACGAGGTATTAAGAAACCCATCGCCATCAAACTCTGCAAAATCATCGCCTAACCCCAACAGGCTTATACCAAAAATAGTGCTAACAAGTTCTAGTATGAAAATAAAGAAAACGGCTATAAGCGAAATGCTAAACCAGAAGTTTGTAGGGGAAAGAAGAACATCTGTCATTTACACCGTCCATGATGACTAACTTGCTTTTATTCTTTATACCACAGAACAAAAATTAAGCCAGCGTCTAACACATGTACTTTCGGCTAGTTTGTAACAAATAATGATGGGGACTAACTGAAGTTATGTTTCTGCAGCATCACATCATTTTCAGTAACCTTCAATACACTGCCTTGATCATACCAATCGCCAAGTACAATACGAGTTGCAGGCTTGCCGTTTGCTGTAAGGCTATGAATGTTGGGTCTGTGTGTGTGGCCATGTATCATGCGCTGCACGCCCCATTTTTCCATGACTTTCACCACTTCTTCAGGCGTGACATCCATAATATCTGGCTTAAGATTTTGCTGCTTAGCCTTACTTTCCTTGCGACCGTTATCGGCAACACGCTGTCGATACCATAAAGGAAGCGCAAGCATTAAACGTGGCCACCACCAACCGCGGGATTTCTTGCGAAACTTTTGATAAGCAACATCGCGAGTGCATAGTTCGTCACCATGAGTAAGCAGGGTAGGTGTGCCGTATAAGTCTACAACTTCTTGTTCGTTTAATAACGTCATGCCGGCTTTTGATAGCCACTTTTCACGTATGGCGAAATCGCGATTACCGTGAATAAAGTAAATAGGGCAATGCTGACTCACTGCCTTGAAAGCTGATGCTATGGCAGTGTTAAATGGAGTAACGTTGTCGTCGCCAATCCAAACTTCAAACAAGTCACCAAGAACGTAAAGTGCATCAGCATTAATCGCGTCTTCTTTTAAAAAGCGCATTAAGCATTCTGTAATGTCAGGGCGGTCGGCACTTAGGTGCAAGTCGGCAATGAAGTAGGTGAACGACATAAATCTTCTTATTGTGGTTTAAAAAGCCGCGTTAAAGTAACGCGGCTTGTTCTTAACTCAAGGCTTTAGTATGTCTTGAAAATCATATTGGCCAAGGCGTTATTGAGACAGCTATTCAAGCATAGATGTCAGCGGCTATTTAAGAAATAGTCGCTTTTTCAATGATAACAGGCTCAACAGGAACATCCTGGTGATAGCCGCTGTTACCGGTTTTAACAGCCTTAATTTTTTCAACAACATCCATACCTTCAGTTACTTTACCGAATGCACAGTAGCCCCAACCATTGACAGACTTGCTAGAGTGGTTAAGGAAGTCGTTGTTATTTACATTAATAAAAAACTGAGCCGTCGCAGAGTGTGGATCTTGGGTACGCGCCATCGCGATTGTACCCACTTCGTTTGCTACGCCGTTGTCCGCTTCGTTTTCAATAGGGTCTTTTGTGTCTTTCTGATCCATATCTGGCGTAAAACCACCACCTTGGATCATGAAGTTGTTGATTACACGGTGAAAAATAGTGTTATCAAAAAAACCGTCTTCAACGTAAGAAATGAAGTTAGCTACCGTTTTAGGCGCTTTATCTTCAAAAAGCTCTAGGGTGATGTCACCGAAATTTGTTTTTAACGTAACCATTGTGGTTTGTCCTGTGTGTTAGCATACATATAAAGTGGCGGCATTTTAGCGCAAAACGAGTCGTTAGCGCAAAGAGACGGTTATCGCAAAACCCAGCAATATCGTTGCAAAAGGCTTGTACCATTTAAATCGTGACAGTGCTAAACTTTGCGGCCGAAAAATTATGACATATAGGAAATATAGACATGCTACATCTTTACAACACCCGAACCCGTGAAAAAGCGAAGTTTGTACCGCTTCAAGAAGGGAAAGTGGGTTTGTATGTTTGTGGTATTACCGTTTATGACCTAAGTCATATGGGTCATGCCCGTACTTACCTGAGTTTCGATGTCTTAGTACGCTACATGCGCCACCTTGGTTTAGATGTGAAGTACGTGCGCAATATCACCGATATCGACGATAAGATTATTGCTCGCGCCAATGAAAATGGCGAAAGCTTTGAGGCGCTAACTGCACGCACTATTGCCATGATGCACGAAGACTTTGCGGCGATTAACTTACTAGAGCCAGACGTCGAGCCGACAGTAAGTGGACATATGGATGAGATCATTGAAATTATCCAGCGACTAATGGACAAAGGCTACGCCTATCAAGCCAAAAGCGGCGATGTACTATTCGACGTAAGCAAGTACGAAGATTATGGCAAGTTAAGCAAACAAGACTTAGATCAGCTTAAAGCGGGTGCTCGTGTTGAAGTGGCGGCAGGAAAAGACGACCCGCTAGACTTCGTACTGTGGAAAACCACCAAGCCTGGTGAGCCGGCATGGCAATCGCCATGGGGCGAGGGACGTCCGGGATGGCACATTGAATGTTCTGCAATGAATCATAAGCATCTTGGTGCGCACTTTGATATTCACGGCGGTGGCTCAGATTTAACGTTCCCGCATCACGAAAACGAAGTGGCTCAGTCGTGCTGTGCGTATGACACACCTTACGTAAACGTGTGGATGCACGCGGGTATGGTACAGGTTAATGACGAAAAAATGTCTAAGTCATTGGGTAACTTTTTTACCTTGCGCGATGTGCTTAAAGAGCACGACTCAGAAACATTGCGTTTCTTCCTGATGTCGGCGCATTACCGTAGCCAGTTAAGTTACTCTCAAGACAATATTACTCAAGCGAAGGCCGCCCTAGAGCGTTTGTACACTGCGCTGCGTGGTGTAACAGTAGACGAAAGCACTGACCTTAACCACGGTGGCTACCTAACGCGCTTTGAAGCGGCAATGAACGACGATTTAAACGTACCTGAAGCCTTTTCGGTGTTGTTCGATGTGGCACGTGAGCTTAACCGCCAAAAAGATAATGTAGAAGAAGCAGGTAAACTGGCTGCTGTTCTTAAAGCCCTAGGCGCAATTTTGGGTATGCTTCAAAGTGATCCAGACACCTTCTTGAAAGGCGGTGAAGGCAATGACGACGAAGCGGCTGAAATTGAAGCGTTAATTAAACAGCGTAACGATGCCCGTGCCTCCAAAGATTGGGCAGCGGCAGATGCCGCACGCGATGCGTTAAACGCAAAAGGCGTAGTGTTAGAAGACGGTCCGAGCGGTACTACGTGGCGTAAAGCGTAATTAGCACCCAAGACTTTTTAACAGAATAAAAGCCCGCATTTGCGGGCTTTCTTTTTAGTTAAGCTCAAAGCGCACACCGAGCTTTCGTCATTGAACAGCGGTTTTTGGATATACGCACGAGGCTAAACATCTGAAAGTAAGATGGTATCTCCCGAGCTAACGTTTAATGCTTGTGCTGTTTTGCGAGAGATAACAGCTATTTCGTCTTGTTCTTCGGTTTCTGCCATCATTGCATAAAAAGGCTGGCTCAACGTGGCGACAAGCGTCATTTTACTCTCGGTGACATGCTTCGTACCTTCGCAAACTTTTATTCTTACTTGCCTTGTTGATTTGACAGTTTTTAGGCTTAAAACTTCAGCTTCCATACTTGGCGCATCATCAAAAATATCGATGTAGTTCGTGAATTTAAACCCTTCTTTTTCTAGCATTGCCATAGCGGGTTGGCCGTCGTTATGTGGTTTACCAATAGCCAACTGAGCCTCTTTGGGTAACATATTTACATACAGCGGAAGTTTGGGCATTAAATCAGCAATAAATTGATTTCCGTTTACGGCACCATATAAATCCGCTTCAGCGTATGTCATAGGAAAAAAGTGACGTCCGACGGCATTCCAGAAAGGCGATTCCCCATCCTTATTTACATAGCCTCGTAGATCGGCCATGACTTGCTTTGGAAATACATGCTGATGTAAACCCATAAAAAGGTAGCGTACTTTTGAAAGTAGTTTTCCGTTGAAGTGTTTTCTGTATTCAGGCAGTAAGTAGAGTGATGCCACTTCCGCGTACCCCTCAAAATGGTGACTTAGGTGCAGTATGTCGTGGGTGTAGTGTGCGCCTAGTGATTTATTTCGCTGTGCGACTTTTTCTCGTTTGTAACTATAAAAACTGTCTTCTTTTCCCAATTCACCAAAAATTGCAGATGTACCAATAAGCTTGCCAGTTCGAAGGTCCTCCAATACAAACAAAAGGTAGTCTGGACGCTCTTGACACATAAGTTTTTGTTCTTCTCTAATGGAACGCTTTAATTTGTTATCAAGCGTTGCTCTATCCGGTGGGAAGGTTGTCATACCTGGCGATGCAGCTTCAGCTAACGCAAGCAAGCCTTCCAAGTCATCACCTTTTGCTAGTCTCACGCGGGTGTCAAAGCTGATGTTATTAGTCGTTGTTTGTTCAGCGCCAATCGTTTTACACTCAAGGTGAATACCCGCGACCATGCAGCGAACGGAGCCTCCTCCCATTTCAATAGTAGGCACTGCGATGGGAAGTAAAGTAAGATCGCTGGGTAGTAAAGCTAGTTGCTCTTCGTTCATTGAACTAAAAGCAGTGTCTGATATAAGTAATAAACGTTTTCCATTGCTATTCAAAAGCTCTAGGCAGTTTCCGGCAAAACTATTCACTTGTTCTTCGCTAATTTCGATGACGTTTTTACCCGTCTCCTTAAGTGTTGAAAGCACCACATTTTTGTCGCTTTCTTCTATCATGCTAGTAGCAACAATGGCAAAATCACTGCCCACACACATCATTACGTTGGTGTGGTAAATCGCCGTACCAGCAGTATCAAAGGCGCTAAAACATATAGGCGTTAAACCAATAGCTTTACACGCCGATATTACAGCTCTCTTATTGGCTCGTTGGGATAGGCAAACATAGGCTAGCGCGTTTACATGGTCGATCACCATAGCCCCTGTACCTTCAACAATATCTCCGTCTTCTTCAAGGAAAGATAAATCTTTAGCTTGCTGTACGATATAGTGTTGCTGCAGATAACTGACAATATCGTCACGACGCTCCGCTCGGCGGTTTTCACAGTACATAGGGTAGGTGACAAGCAAACCGTTGGGATGTGTACTTAACCAATTATTTGGAAATACGGCATCGGGCGTGTTTTTCCTTTCTGTTTCAAACACCTCTACCGTTATGTGGTTCATACGTAAAGTGCGAACCATCTCATCAAATTCCGCACACGCATTCTTTGATATTTCCGCTCTATTTCTTCCCGTCGATACAAGGGGCTTCTGAAAACTATTGTCTTTGGCTGTTTGTTCGTTGGGGCGAAAGGCACAGGGGCGTACCATTAAAACGGAATTTGGTGTAGTTAATCGTGAGTTTTTGATGTGACTCGCTTGCATATAACGTCCTACAGCCCTTAGCTGAAATATTTCCACTGAAAAGAGCGTGTATTTTATTCTCTGGCGAATTCACTTAACCATGCTCAAGGTGTTGCAAGTTGTTATTTAGTTTAAGCATATTGCTCAATTGTTTTATCATTATGCTTTTCGCTAATTAGTCTTGGAGAACGAGTTAATGACTCGACGATTTGTTTATCTATTGGGGAAACGACCATGTATGTAGATTTAGATGCGAAAGATCGCGAGCTTCTCGATATATTGAAGCGCGATGCGCGAACACCTGTAACCGTGCTAGCTGAAGTCCTCTCGTTATCGCGAAATACGGTGCAAAAACGAATCGACAGGTTAGTGAATTCGGGGGTGATCGACGGTTTTACTATTCGTGTTAACGAGCAGCTGCAACCAGACAAAATAAAAGCTCTTATGTCAGTCGAGCTTGAAGGGCTTAGTACAACACAGCTTATTAGTAAGCTTAGGCAGGTGAATGGTGTTGAGCGGTTTCATACTACAAACGGAAATTGGGATTTACTTATTGTTATAACCGCCGAAAGTCTCGCGCACTTAGATGGCATTTTAAAAGAAGTGCGCGGCGTTAAAGGCGTGCTTAATAGTGAGACGAGTATTATTCTGTCTACTACTGAAAAATAGTGTGTACGCCTTATCAGTCTTAACAGCTATTGTCGCCGTTTATCCATCGATTTATATCATCACTTAAATTTAAGTCAGTGCCCAAGTTAAACTCACCTTCTCGAACAGATACCTCGCTGCCGTAGGTTGAGTGGGTAACGGTGACGTGTAAAAAAGGATATTGCGGGGTGCTCCCTTCTTTACGACTGGCCGTGAGTTTGTAGCCGTTTTGTATTGTATACGTGTTTACGACTATATCGCTATGGATTGGCTGATGCAGTGTGGACCAGCATCGGTTTGCATTGTATTCAATGCGCTCAACTATTTTTTCAGGTTCTTGGTTGGTGGAAATAGAAGAGGTCGGCAAGATCACCATGCAGCCTGAAGCAAATGCCGCTATACAAATTGCTAGTATTGCGTGGTTAAATGAGCGGCTGAACGTTCGGCAGCGTTTACTTTTCATCATAAGTCCCTCTAATCGTTATAATTATATTTGTAAGGACTTTATATTAGCTTATTTGTATGAACAGTGGCTGAACAGAATACTGGCTAGCGTTCATTTTGACTCTATCGCTTTGCAAATTAATTAAATTTCGGGCTTGCCAGTGGGAATAGCCGATTCTTTTTCGGTGAGATGTGACTTCCAACGCTGCTGTGCTACGTGCGCTTTCACCAGTTCTAAGCATTCGTTTACAACGTTAAGTACTTCTTTATCAAGTGCATCGGCGGTAGGGGTATAGTCGTGCATGCCGACTGAAATGAAATGGTCGATGCGCTCTGCGTCTAAGTCGCTTAACAGATTAACTAGCGATGTGGTCACGATATCGGTGACTGACTCTTCCAACGTATTCTCAATGGTTTTGCCGATAACAGGTAGGTAATGCAGGGAAGAAACTTGTGCATTACTTCTCACCGCTTTACCCACGCTCTTGCGCACGTGCTCCCGTATCACCTCGCCGTGCTCTTCGCTTTGAATTGACTGACCTAAATGGTTTATAACGCCAGCCATCCATTGGGTAATGACAGGACGGCGGGGGGCCAGTACCTGTGCGTTGATATCGTCTAATAAAGGCGAACCTGCTGAGATGTCTTTTTGCGCATCGCTGAGCACTTTTACAACAATCCGGTCGCTTAACTCTTCAACAAATACATCGTAGTAAAACGCAAAAAAGCGAAAGACCGCGGTTTGATTTAAGTCGATGATTTCGAATTTGTGCAGGCGGTGCAAAATAGAAAATATGCGCAAGAAACGAAATAGGCGGGTAGGTCCAGTAGGGATTAGACCTATGATATCGTACCAATGCAAAAACGGAAAAAAGTACCAGCGTAAGTGTTCTTTACGCACAATAGCTACAACCCACCGGAAGCAAAATTCGCTGAAGAAAATGGCGATAAACACCAAGTCGACCAAAAGAAAGTTGTTGTGAACAGGATCGTAAGCACTAAGAAAAGCGGGAAAATACGTGCCCAATAGACCATAGACAAAGTCGGTGGCGTATAAGGCGTCGAAAATGAGCCATGTTAGGTTCACAAAAAGTATACCTAACATGACTAAATCTAAGATTAACCAAGGCGTTTCATGACTGTTTCGCAAATTTTCTCGGTTAATTCTTAGCATTTCCTTATCCTGTATTCTGACTCAAAGCGTGACGTAAATGCAGTTAGGCATGAACAGTATTGAACTTTAAGTATTAAAGGTTAGCTTGATGCGTTCAACCTTGTTACGTCTACATAAAGTTTTAGCTTCTGACCAGGTTGTAGATAGCGCTTAGTATTAAGTGAATTCCACTTGCCTATGTCGCTTACTCTAACATTGAACTTGCTGGCGATACGAGACAACGAATCACCATTTCTTACTGTGTAGGTCACTTTTTTGGTAACACCGTCTTGCGCTTTACCTTCCTGCCAGATAACTAAGGTTTTGCCAGGGTGAAGCATATCGCCAGGGGCCATACCGTTCCATTTAGCTAACTGTTTAGTGCCTATATTGTACTTACGGGCAATATCCCAAAGCGTATCACCAGATTGTACGGTATGACGTACTTTTTGCTTAGACGTGTTGCCGTTCTGCAAGCTGGCTAGACGCTGTTCCTGAGATAATGTGTAGCTGTCCAGTTCTTGAAGTGCTACTGGTACCATTATCGCTTGACCCACGCGGATCATGGACGAGTCTAGCTCATTCACTTTTTTAAGAACTTTCACAGTGGTGTGATACTGCTTTGCGATTTTACCTAAACTGTCGCCGGGCTTCACCGAGTGGCGCACCCAGTTCAATCGCTCTTTTTGATCAATTTTAGCCAGGGCTTGAGAGAACGCAGCAGCCTTATCAAGGGGAAGTATTAATCTATGTGGTCCTTCTGGTGACGTTGCCCAACGATTGAAACCTGGGTTTAACCCGTGTAGTTCTTTTAAAGACATACCAGCAAGTTCGGCGGCAAATGCTAAATCGACCTGTGAGCCGATATCAACAACTTCGATAACCGCTACATTCTCAACTTCAGGCCACGCATACGCATATTCATCTTTATTTTTTAGAATATCAGCCAGCGCAAGCAATTTAGGCACGTAAGCACGTGTCTCTTTGGGTAAATTTAAGTTCCAAAAGTCGGTAGGTTTACCCGCGCGTTTGTTAGCTTTAATAGCCCTTTGAACGCGGCCTTCGCCACTATTATAGGCGGCAAGTGCGTGCAGCCAATTACCATCGAACATTTCGTTTAGATAGGTTAGATAGTCAAGTGCACCTTGAGTAGACGCAACAACATCTCGACGTCCGTCATACCACCAATTCTGTTGCATACCAAAGCGCTTGCCTGTGCCAGGAATAAACTGCCACATACCAGCCGCTCGGCCATGGGAATAAGCAAAGGGATCGAAAGCACTTTCTACTATTGGTAAAAGCACAAGTTCCATCGGCATGTCGCGCTTTTCAATTTCTTCGGTAATGTAATAAAGAAAAGGCTTGGCACGTTTTACAACGCGAGCCATATACTCTGGGTGCTTCAGGTACCATTTACGCTGTGCGCTAATGCGTTTGTCGTCAGGGATAGGTAAGGCGAAATTCGCACTTGCACGTTCCCATACGTCAGTAACGACCGCCTGCGTATGCATATCCGGTGTATCGGTAAGCTCAGCGCCTTCTTCTAGCGTATCATCATTGGGGTGAACAACATCAATAACGCCGTCTCTTGCAATTTCACAATCAGAAATGGCTTCTTCGTTGTTATGAATTTCACTGCACGCTTCTAGCGAAGCGGTTTCGTTACTTTCTAATTGTGCATTGTCGTTATTATTATCGGTTAACTGACAACCCGTTAAACCTAGCGCCAATATCAGTGGCGACAGTGGGAAAAACTTCAACTGCATATATGAAGAAACCTCGTGGAGCACTGCAAACCGACCATGTTACGATAATCGGCTTACTTTTGCATCAAAACTCATCTTTCCAGCGGCGAACTGCAGCAAATACAGCTACATCGTCAGCCAGGTTATTTTCGCAATAGGCTTCGGCAGCAGTTTTCACAGAAAGTTCATGAGCCCGTAAAAATGGGTTTATGTTTTTTTGCTCTTTGAGATTACTAGGTAGTGTAGGCTGACCTTGAGCGCGTTTTTCTGCCACCCACTGTGCGTAGTCACACAGCACCTTATTGTCTGGCTCTACGGCTAAAGCAAACTGGACATTAGCCTGAGTATACTCATGTGTACAGAACACTTTCGTGGTGTCGGGCAGTCGCTTTAACTTATTCAGTGAATGATGCATTTGCTCTGGCGAACCTTCAAACAATCGTCCGCAACCTGCTGAAAATAACGTGTCGCCGCAAAACAATGCGCCATGCCCGAAGAAAGCAATGTGATCAAGGGTATGACCTGGCACTTCCATTACTTGCAGCGCCATTTTAAAAACAGGTAGCGAGACAGTATCGCCTTGAGAAACAGATTTAGTTATTCCTCTTATGTGATTGCCTCTTGGGCCAATAACCGGCAAATCTGGTACTGCAGATACTAATTTAGCAATACCACCTGTGTGGTCTCTGTGGTGATGAGTGATGAGAACTGCACTTAGCGTTAAGCCTTTGGCTTTAATAAAGGCCAGTACTGGCTCAGCATCACCTGGGTCGACAACAATAGCGCTACTCTCGTTATAAATACACCATATGTAATTGTCGGTAAAAGCGGGAATAGGATGAATGGCTACGCCTGAAGGAAGTGTTTCTGCCGTCATAAGAGTACCTGCTTGTGTAGGTAGAATTATGCGTTACTATAGGGACTTGTGAAGAGCAGAGCAACCTAAGAGCGCGCAGTGTTAATGAGATCGGCGTTTAAAGCCAAACCGCCACGCTACCCTACAAATTGGAATGACTTCCCCGCCGGAGAGCACATTCGACATGCGGTCAATGCAGTTTGTAGCGATTATGCTGAGCGAATTTTTGGGTATCACTTTGCCAAACTAGGCTCGCTAAGCGCCGATATAAATCTCGATACCAGCCCAATTCGACACCACATCAATCACGTTCCGTTTAATGACCTAGCTAGCGAGCAGCCACTCCACAATGAAGCGAAAGAGGGCTTTCCCAATCACACTGCTACATCGGGTATATCGTTGGGCGGTGATAAACGCGGACCGAAAATATGTAGAGAAAACACGGTAGTGGGGCAGTCGCACTGCTTACCCTTCGCCGAAAACAGCATTGATGGCTTTCTACTCGCTAACGAATTAGATTTTGCGCAAGACCCTCACGAAATATTAAGAGAAGTAGACCGCGTTATTACACAAAACGGTTATGTGATCATAAGTGGCTTTAACCCCTTAAGCCTCGCCGGAGTTGCCAAATTTCTACCTGTTAAGCGCGGAAATATCCTACACGATGCACGCTTTTTTACGTCCTATCGCATTAAAGATTGGCTTCAGCTGCTGGGATTTGAAATTGTTGAACAACGTCAAGTGATGTTTTCAACGCTCTTTTTTCAACAAAAATGGAAAGGAGCGGTTAAGCTTCAAGACTATTTAGCATCTTATTTGCCATGGTGCAGTGCGGTGTACGTAATACTCGCGAAAAAGCGGGTTATACCCATGACCGCAATAAAACCCAAACGCAATTTGAAGCCGCGTTTTTCGGCGGTGGGCGCCAGTGTAAGGACCTCTACGATGAATCGCACGCTGCGCTAGTATTGTTAATGTGTATGCCATGTGCAAAGAGAGCACGCCAAGCTCTTAACTTGAAAGCAGCGACAGACGCTAACCATCTTCTATATTTACCAAGATGTTGTAACTAAAACGGATGGCTTTCGCGTTTTTAAGCAAGTATGAAAGGGGAATTGGAGATAGCATAGACTGCTATCTCCTAACTGAGACGTTAGTCGTCACTCGTTTTATAGAGGTGCACATCTCGCTGTGGATATGGGATGCTAATACCTTCTTCATCAAAGGCTTTTTTAACTTTTTCCTGCATATCCCAGTAGTAAGGCCACAAGTCATCTGTGGCGACCCACGGTCTAAACATCAAATCGACTGAGTTATCGCCTAATCCGCCTACACAAATCCTTGGTGCAGGGTCGGTTAACGAGCGCTCATCTTCTTCAAACAGACGTTGCAACACCTTCTTTGCTTTGTCGATATCGTCATCATAGCCTATACCAAATGTCATGTCGCAACGGCGTTTATCATATACGCTAACGTTAATTAACGTAGCATTAGACAGGCTGCCATTGGGAATAACAATGCGCTTATTGTCAAAAGTGTTAAGTACAGTATAGAGAATTTGTATCTCTGACACTGAGCCTAAATGACCCTCTGCTTCAATGGTGTCACCCACTTTAAAGGGTTTAAAAATCAGTATTAGCACACCGCCAGCAAAGTTCGCCAAGCTGCCTTGTAATGCCAGACCAATAGCTAAACCTGCTGCACCCACGACGGCAATAAATGAGGTGGTTTCAATACCTATCATTGAGGCAACTGAAATCAACAGCATTACTTTTAGCACCGCACTGATAAGTCCGCACAAAAACTTATTTAACGTGGGGTCCTTTTTACCTAGCCGATGATCTAATAGGTTTACAAAACGATTCACTAACCAGAGACCCACCACCAAAGTAAGAATAGCCAATAATAATTTGGGGGTGTAAGTCATCACCAGTGATATAGCTTTTTCGGTTAATTCCGATAAATCGATATTAGTCCCGAAGAAATCTTCCATAAATACCTCTTTTATTAATTAACCACGTTGATTACGTTAAAAAAAGAGGGTTAGATCGCCTTGATTCAAACCGAACGGAGCTGCGCTGTTTTTTGACAAGAATTTTCTAGCCGATTTGCCTTAGGCAGATAAGGTTAGTGAGTGGGTAAGTAATTAGTGAGTGAGGAGTGTAGGATGATAAGGCTTATTAGCATACCAAGTTACGTGCTTGCACCTTGATTCTGGTTATATGATTTTTGCTTTATAAATCTAAGCGCCGCTTTGACCGCCCAATAAAAAAGGTGACATCCCGTCGCGCTATAGCGCTGAATGTCACCTTACTTTTAAGGGGGCGCTTTACAGCTTACTTAACACGCATACCCGGCTTTGCACCTTCGTGCGGCTCAAGAATGTATAGCTCGTCGCCACCAGGGCCCGCGGCTAATACCATGCCTTCACTCATGCCAAAACGCATTTTACGAGGAGCGAGGTTCGCCACCATTACTGTGTGCTTACCAATTAGGGCTTCAGGCGAGTAGGCCGACTTAATACCTGCAAAAACTTGCTTGGTTTCGCCGCCTAAATCTAGCTCTAAGCGTAGAAGCTTATCGGCTTTTTCCACGTGTTCAGCTTTAGCAATACGTGCAATACGTAAATCTACTTTGGCGAACTCATCAAACGAGATAGTGTCGCTAATAGGGTCTTTAGCAAGCGGGCTGTCTGGGTCGATTGCCGGTGCTGCTGGTGCTAGGCTTTCTTTTGAATCTTCAACCATGGCGTCGATTTTCTCCATTTCTACACGCTGCATCATCGGCTTGAATTTGTTGATGGCGTGGCCTTTCAATAGGGTTTGCAGTGAATTCCAGTCGAACTTATCGTTTAAGAATTCTTCTGCTTTTTCTGCAAGTACAGGAAGCACAGGCTTCAAGTAAATCACCAACAGACGGAACATGTTAATACCTAGCGAGCATACATCGTGTGTGAACTGCTGCTTAGTCTCGTCTTTAATGGTTACCCAAGGTGCATTGTTATCAATGAACTGGTTCGCTTTGTCAGCAAGGGCCATGATTTCGCGCACGGCTTGGTGGTACTTACGCTTCTCGAAAAGTGCAGCAATGCTCTCTGACGCGTTTTGGAACTCTGCAATAAGCTCTGGCTCAATCACATTGTCAGACAATTTGCCGTCGAAACGCTTAGTGATAAAGCTTGCACAGCGGCTTGCAATGTTAACCACTTTACCTACCAAGTCTGAATTCACTTTTTGTGCGAAGTCAGTAAAGTTAAGGTCGATGTCGGTAACACCGTCGCCCAACTTAGACGCAAAGTAGTAACGCAGATATTCTGGGTTCAGATGGTCAAGGTAAGTACGGCCTTTAATAAACGTACCGCGCGACTTTGACATTTTCGCGCCGTTTACGGTGACGAAACCGTGAATATTTACACCAGTGGGCTTACGGTATCCCGCGCCTTCTAGCATGGCAGGCCAGAACAGGCAGTGGAAGTAGGTTATATCTTTACCAATAAAGTGATAAAGCTCAGCCTCTGAGTCTGCTTTCCAGAAGTCATCAAACTCTAGATTGTTTTGGTCGCAGAAGTTTTTGAAACTAGCCATATAGCCAACCGGCGCATCTACCCACACGTAGAAGAACTTGTTCGGCGCACCTGGAATTTCAAAACCGAAGTAAGGCGCATCACGGCTGATGTCCCACTGTTGAAGACCTTCAGTAAACCATTCTTGCAGCTTGTTAGCCATTTCTTCCTGCAGGGCACCTGAGCGGATCCACTCTTTTAACATGCCTTCAAATTTTGGCAGGTCAAAGAAGAAGTGCTCAGACTCACGTAGTACTGGTGTAGCACCCGATACAACGCTGCGCGGGTTCTTTACTTCTGTTGGGCTATACGTTGCGCCACATACGTCACAGCTGTCGCCGTTTTGATCTTCTGCGCCACAGCTTGGGCAGGTACCCTTAACGAAACGGTCTGGTAAGAACATTTCTTTTTCAGGGTCGAACAGCTGGTTAATGGTGCGTTTGCTGATGTAACCTGCATTATCTAAACGGGTGTAAATTTCTTCACACAGCGCCTTGTTTTCTGGCGAATGGGTTACATAGTAGTTGTCGTAATCTACGTGAAAATCAACAAGGTCTTGGTGATGTTCAGCACGCGTTCTTGCCACCATTTCTTCTGGTGTAATGCCAAGCTCTTGGGCTTTAAGCATAACCGGCGTACCGTGTGCATCGTCGGCGCAAACACTGTAACATTCGTTTCCGCGAAGGCGCTGAAAACGAGTCCAGATGTCGGTTTGAATGTGTTCTAGCAAATGACCTAAGTGAATAGAGCCATTTGCGTATGGCAACGCACTGGTTACCAGAATTCGGCGTTTTTCTGACATAATGACGTTATTGATTCTTTGCGTTTCAAAATGGCTGCAAATACTAGCGGAAAACCGCGTTTTTTGCATTACGTAATTCACACAATTCTACTACTAGTAAGGCATTTTATGTTCTTTTCTCGCAAAGCAGAGCCGGCAACTCAAAAAGTTGCTGCAATTTTGGCCAAGTATTTTTCATTAGATGTTGAAGTTACCTTGCCATGGTGTGCTTTTAGTCAGCCAGAAAATGAAGATGCCGGTGTGATAGTTACCTTGCCATTTTGTATTGCTACCCAGTTAGACACGCTAAAACAAGAAGTGCTTAACCAGCTAAAAGGGAAGCTTGGCGATGACCAGCTTACGTTTAAACAAAGTGTAGCAAGTGGAGAAACAGAAGTAGCGCCGGTCACCAACATTAAAAACATCATAGCAGTGGCTTCAGGCAAGGGTGGCGTAGGTAAGTCGACAACCAGCATTAATTTAGCGTTTGCACTTATGCAGGAAGGCGCGAAAGTAGGAATTTTAGATGCCGATATTTATGGGCCATCAATTCCCATTATGTTGGGCAACCCCGATGCACACCCTGAAAGTGAAGATAATAAGCACATGCAGCCGCTTATGGCACATGGGCTGGTGGCGAACTCAATTGGTTACTTAGTGCCCCAAGAAGACGCGGCCGTATGGCGCGGACCCATGGCTAGCAGAGCTTTAAAGCAATTATTAGATGAAACCCTATGGCCTGTGCTGGACTACTTGATTGTAGACATGCCACCAGGTACAGGCGATATCCAACTGACAATGGCGCAACAAGTACCGCTGACTGCTTCAGTGGTCGTTACAACGCCACAGGACTTAGCGCTAGCCGACGCCCAAAAAGGCATAAGCATGTTTGAAAAAGTGAACGTACCTGTATTAGGGCTTATTGAAAACATGAGTTACTACCAGTGTAGAGCCTGTGGTACCAAAGACTATGTGTTTTCAAAGGACGGGGGCGAGGCGCTTGCCGAACGCCACGGACTGCCACTTTTAGGTCAGCTACCGCTTGATATCCATATTCGCGAGCATGGCGATGTCGGCACGCCTTTGTTAATTACCTCGCCCGAAAGTGCATTGAGTGAAAGTTATCGCGAGGCTGCTCGCGCCCTGTCTATGCAATTGGCCCTTACTGTTGCGCCACGCAAAGGGGCAGTAAAACACATTAAGGGCAACCCTATTGGCATTGTTGGTAAAGAGTAACTAGCTTGAAATATCTAGGTAACAAATATCAGGAATGCCCGACGGATAGGTAAATTCAGACAGGTGTAGTAAAGGTGAATTATAGCCAGGTTCGATTGCTTAAATTTAAAATTTGATAAAACTATACGAAAATTGCGCAAAAGCAGATAAAACAAGCCTTTGAGCAGTTGAATGCATGCGGCGACATACGCATAATAGCGGCCTAACGAAATGAGGAATACACCATGCGCTTGTGCGACCGCGATATCTACCAACATCTGCAAGATGGAAAAATTAAAATTGACCCTACACCCAGCTACGATCAAATAAGTGGTGTAACGGTAGATATCCGCCTAGGTAATAAATTTCGCGTGTTTGAAGATCACCAAGCGCCGTTTATCGATTTAAGTGGGCCGAAAGCACAGGTTCAAGAAGCGCTCGACCATGTTATGAGCGATGAAATTGAACTAGAAGAGGGTAAAGCCTTCTTTCTACACCCTGGGGAGCTAGCGCTTGCCATTACCCACGAGTCAGTAACCTTGCCCGACAACATCGTAGGTTGGTTAGACGGGCGTTCTTCGCTTGCGCGTTTGGGCTTAATGGTTCACGTGACCGCGCATCGAATAGATCCAGGCTGGTCGGGCAACATCGTTCTTGAGTTTTACAACAGTGGTAAGTTACCGCTGGCGCTTCGCCCTAAAATGAAAATAGGGGCGCTTAGCTTCGAAGTGTTGTCAGCGCCAGCTGAAAAACCGTACAACGCAAGAGTGGACGCTAAATACAAAGGCCAAGCAGGCGCAGTTGCAAGCCGAATCTCGTCAGACGACGAGAGTAAATAAAAGAAACCGTCTTAAAAACACGTTTTTTTCGCAAAAGCGTAGTGCGTTTCCCGCTAATTACTGATAGAAAATATAAGAGCAATAACTAGCACTTATAATAAAGCTATTAGTAACGGGAAGCGCAATGCACACAAACTCTGAACCTTCTTCAGAAACTCTACAACGAAAGCCAACACGTAAAAACAGTATAATTCTATTTGCCTTTATCGCTTCAGTACTATGTGGCTTGGGATTGTGGGCTATTGATCAGCCCAGCGAGATCATTTTTACCGCAGCAATTACGCTATTTGTCGCTGTGCTCTGGGTGACTGAAGCGCTCCCCATTCCCGCTACATCACTTTTACCCTTCGCGCTATTCCCGCTATTTGGTGTGTTGTCTCACAGCGAAGCTGCCTCTGCTCTCGGAAGCCACGTTATCATTTTATTAATGGCTGCTTTCATGCTTTCAAAAGGGTTGGAGCGCGCTAACTTACACAAGCGTTTCGCCATTTACATGTTGCGTATAACGGGCAGCGGCAGCCCGCTCAAACTGGTACTGGGCTTCATGTTAACAACCGCAGTACTCAGTATGTGGATTAGTAACACGGCAACAATCCTAATGATGTTGCCAATGGCTATCGCTATTATCAACGCAGTAGACAATCCGCGATTTGGCGTGGCGCTTATACTTGGTATCGCTTATTCGGCAAGCCTAGGTGGGGTAGGGACACCGATTGGGACGCCACCTAATATTATCTTTATGAGCGTGTATGAAGAAACCCAAGGTATTGAATACAGCTTTATCGACTGGATGAAAACAGGCGTACCAATCGTAATACTAGGCGTACCTATTATGGCCTTATGGTTAGCGCGCGGTATTAAACAAGTGGGGAACATCGATTTACCTGTCCCAGGCACATGGACAAAAGCCGAGAAGCGTGTTCTTGCTATTTTTGGCACTGTCGCTTTAGCTTGGATTTTCAGACCTTTTTGGACTGCTTGGATAGGCATAAGCACGATAAGTGACAGTACTATTGCCGTGGCGGGCGTTGCGGCTATGTTCTTTACCAACAGCGGAAACGATAATGGTGAAGTAGACGAAAAAGGAAACAACGACAAACTGCTTGATTGGAAAACCGCAAACGATATTCCGTGGGGCATGTTGTTATTGTTTGCTGGCGGTATTTGTATAGCCAAAGCATTTATGTCATCGGGCTTAAGTGTTCTTATGGGAACATGGTTAACGGGACTTTCTACGCTTCCTGTTCTTCTGTTGGTACTTGGAATTTGCTTGTTCGTTACCTTCTTGACGGAAATTACCTCTAACACGGCAACATCTACACTACTGATGCCAATTCTAGCGGCCGCGGGTATGGCTGTGGGCGTAGATCCTAAGTTGTTGATGATCCCCGCGGCAATTAGCGCAAGTTGCGCTTTTATGCTGCCAGTAGCTACAGCGCCTAACGCCATTGCATACTCAACGGAAAAGTTCGACATAAAAACTATGGCCAGAGAGGGGGGGGTGCTAAACGTGTTAGTTGCACTGGTAGTAACTGGGGTGTGTTACGTTACGCTGGCCTAGCTTGAACGCGCTTTTGTGAAGGAGATACGCCAATCTCTCTTTTAAAAGCCTTTGAAAAAGAAGCTTCCGTTTCGTAACCATATTGGTTTGCAATGGTAATTAACGGCTTGTTGCTTTGGATTATTTCTGTGCAGGCACAACGCAGGCGCCATTGCGTTAGGTATTTAATTGGAGTTACGCCTGCACAGGCTTTGAACTTTGCTGCGTAGTTAGATTTAGACATATTCGCAATATTCGCCAGCATCTCTACGTTCCAATGTTGTTCAGGCGCGTTATGCAGCGCTTGAAGGCTATTGGCTATGGCCGGATGCAGTAGAGCCCCTAAGGTTGATGAGTACTTGCTCATTAAATGCTTCACAATCAAAAGGAATACAACCTCAGCGATTTTGTTTAGCAGAACCGACGAAGTGAAGGTTGAGTCCGACACTTCTAACGACGCGCTGATAAGTAACTGCAGACTTTCATGTAGCACTCTACTTTCTTTTGATGCTTTTTTAATTATCCAAAATTCTGGCAGTTCTTTTGTTATCACTCTCATTAAAGGGTGCTGATACTCGAAGTAACCGCAAAGTAGCACCGGGCCTTCAGCTCCTAGTTTCTCGCTAACAGGAATAGAGCTTGCGCTAACATTTTTGTAAGTGTGAGTTTTTGTAGGGCTTAAAAGGTGTGGGCTATCAACAGGCAGTAAAACCATGTCGCCTTTTTCTAGCAGAACTGGGCCTTCGTCGTTACGGTGTAAGTAGCATTGACCGTGAGTTACGGCGTGAAAATTAATAAAGCCGGTACCAGAAGTGTCAATTTGCCAGTTACCGCAATATTGTCCGTTGTGAAATACATTGGTGGTTATTTGAAGTTTGTCAAAAAGGCTTTCTAAATTTTTCATGGTGTTTTGGACAAGTATTTAATCGTTTGGAGCATGTTTGTATAAGACCGAAGTACGTACCATATTCTTCGAACTTATACAGAGATAGTGTGAAAACACTCGAAACACCAATGTGGAGAAGAAATAGCATGAGAGCATTCTTAAAAGGTAGTTTATTTGCAGTTTCACTAATTGCTAGTGGCGCGGTATTCGCTGGCGTTGATACAGAGACCGACGAAAACGGAATTATTTTAGCCGGGCACGACGCTGTAGCTTATTTTACTGAAGGTAAGCCAGTGCTGGGTAAAGCGACTATAACGGCTGTCCACAACGACGCTATTTACCGATTTTCATCGCAGAAAAATAGAGACATGTTTGTAAGCAACCCAGACAAATACGCACCAGCTTACGGCGGCTTTTGTGCCTACGGCGCAACGTTTGGTAAGAAATTTGAAATAAACGGCAAAGCGTTTGAAATTGTTGATGGCGTACTTTATGTGAATAAAGACGAAAGTGTATACAAAGCATGGGCTAAGAACATTCCTACTCATATAGATGAGGCGAATGAAGAATGGCCAGAAATCAAAGATGTAAGTGCAGACGACTTGTAATAAGCTTCGTTTTAGATGGGTTTTGATTACCAAATAATCGTTTAGGCGGTTATTTGGTTTTTTTACATTGCAAAGTCGTTGAAATTGAGTAGACTTGTCGGCTCTTTCGGTCGGTGTGTAGCGCAGCCTGGTAGCGCACTGTCATGGGGTGTCAGGGGTCGGAGGTTCAAATCCTCTCACACCGACCAACTTCTTCCTCGCTCTCAGCGATACCCCTAGTTCTAAATTTCGGCTCTACCCCACTATTAGCTTAACTCTCAAGCGTTTTCTATCTAAACATATTTACCAACAAATCAACGAACTGAGTCGAACCGTTCGGACTCTCTCGGGCTATAAACAATAGCAGGCGGGGGCGACGTTCACTTTATGGCACCCATGCATCAACTTTCATCCAAGGCGATTATTCAGAATCTTCTTTTCCTTGATCAACCAACAACGAAAGCGTGTCAATTATTGCATCGAAGGGCTCAATTGTTTGATATCCACGAGAAAGAATTACCGCGCCTTCTAAACACGAAATTACCGTAAGCGCCATTGAATTCGAAAGCACAACAGTTCGCCCGTGAGAAATGAAATGATCTGCAAGTATTGATTGCCAGCGCTTAAAAATACGGGAAATAGCTAACTTGATTTGTTCTTCGTGTTCGTCTTGAGATGCTTCAATGGCTGCGGCGACAATGGGACACCCTTGTTGAAAGTTGGAACGGTGGAGTCGCTCTCGCCACTGATGTAGAAAGGTTTGGAGTCCATTTCGATTATCTTTATCTAAACAGTCTTTTAGTCTCTCTGCGGCTTTTTCCCCAGCCCACTCTATTGCTTCAGTAATAATTTGAACTTTTCCATCGGGAAAGTGATGATAAGTTGAACCAAGGGGGGCGTTGGCTAGCTTCGCCACCTCTCTAATACTCACCCCTTTCAACCCTCTCGTTGATAAAATAGATGCCGCAGTTTCTATTACCCTTTGGCGGCCCTCAGCTGAACTTTTGCTCATACAATTCTCGCTTGTTATAACACTTGTTATAGAGTAGCATCGAAAAATAATTAAGACACTCGTTATAATTTGGTGGGATATGGAAGCAATTGAATTTATTACAAGCGATAACTACCGCCTAAAAGGGTATAAATATCTGTCAGAAGGTGATTTCAAAGGACGGATTATAATTGCCGGAGCAACAGGCGTACCTCAGGGGTTTTATCGTCGGTTTGCATTATTTGCCAGTGAGCGAGGTTTCGAAACTATTACGTTTGACTATCGTGGGATAGGAGAGTCTAAACCCGCAACGTTGAAAGGCTTCAGGATGAACCTATTGGATTGGGGCAAGCAAGATTTGGCTGCGGTTGTTGAAAGCGTAAGTCAGGATGGCGTTCCTCTTTATATTGTGGGTCACTCTTACGGTGGTCATGCCTTTGGGCTACTACCCAATCACCATAAAATATCTGGCTTTTATGTTTACGGAACAGGCGCAGGGTGGCACGGGTACATGCCTTTATCAGAAAAGCTGAAAGTGCTTACAATGTGGAATGTTGTTTTACCAATTTTAACGTGGTGGAAAGGGTATTGCGCATGGCGAGTATTAGGAATGGGTGAGGACTTACCTCGAAATGTGTTTAGTCAATGGAGGCATTGGTGTCGCTTTCCCCATTATTTCTTTGATGACCCTAAGATGTTTGGAATTGAGAAGCTTTACGAGGCAGTTAAAACGCCAATAGTAGCGGTAAATGCACTAGATGACCTTTGGGCCTTACCTCAATCACGCGACGCGTTTGTTAAGTTTTATGCAAATGCCCCTGTTACTCGTGTCGATTTACATCCCAATGCGTTATCTGGCGCTGTTGGCCATATGGGATATTTTAGAAAGAGTGCTGAACCGTTATGGCAAACTACCTTGGATTGGTTCGCCGGATTAGATTCTTAAGGCTATTAGAGAAAAATAGATAATGAGAAAGAGCACCCACACGGGTGCTCGATATTTCTAATCGTTACGTGTATTTAACGTATCGAAAAGCATTAATAACGAACCCGCCATAAATAACCATACTCCAGCGGTTGCAAATTTGCTGAAGGCTGGCAAGAAAAGGGTACTTCCCCAAAAAAAGCACAAGCAGGCGGCTACACCCAATTTGTTATTTTGTACTTGTTTCATGATAGTCATTTTCACGTCTTCCTTACTACTAAATAGAAGGTTGAAACTGAAGGCTTACTGAAATACGGTTCCAGCTATTAATTTGAAGAATAATAGACGTGAGTTCTATCAGCCCTTCTTTTCCGAAGGTGCTTTCTACACTGTTATACATTTCTTCAGTAATAGTGGAAGAGTGGATAAGCGTTAACGCTTCCGCCCACGCTAATGCTGTTCTCTCTTCAAAACTGAAACAATCTAGGTCTCTCCATGCAGACAATATATCAAGCCTTGACTGATTTTCATCAGACTCTCTCGCTTCCTCGGCGTGCATGTGTTGGCAGAAGCCGCACTGATTAATTTGTGACGCACGAAGCTTAACTAAATGTATGAGTTTATGACTTAAAGTACTTTTGACTGAAGGCTTAACCAAGCCTGTGAGGTGCTCAAGAATATGGGGATATTCAGAATATAGCTCAGATTGTGTAATACGTTTTTTCATAGTGATCTCCTTAAAACTGCGGAGAACTATAAAGTCTAAGCAAAACGCTTAATTGTAAATTTGCGACAACTTTCGCTTTCTATACTGAAGGGGCGTTTCCAGCGCGAAATCACTAAACGAATGCGTAAAGTGCGCTTGGTCGAAGTAACCACATGCCAATGCGACGTGGCTCAGCGCTTCAGAATTTGAGGTTAATAACGATCGAGCATGGCGTATTTGAGCAAATTGATACAGTTTGTTTGGCGAGAAACCAAAGTTAGTGCGAAATTGGCGCTCCAGCGTTCTTCGGCTGACGCCGAACTGATCGGCAAGATGTTGTGGGGGCACCAGTAAATTCATCGACTGATAAAGCATGCGCTCCCATTTCTGAAAGGCTCCATCAGTATTTTCTGCTAGCTCAATCAACCAGTGCTGTATTGCTAAGCACTGCTGGCTAATAGTTTTTCCAATAAGATAGGCTTGCAGTCGTTGATAGGAATCACGCTGCTTAACCATAGCCAACGCGATGTCGATTTGTTGGTTTTTACTGTCATCAAAGGTTAAACCGAACAAGTATTTCAAGGCACCGGGCCTAAATCTTATACTTATTTGTCTGCAAGCCAGTTCCCACGGCATGGCGCAGACCTGAGTATGGTAAAACAATTGTGCTTCACAGTTAGTTTGATCGAGATAAAAAGTCAAACTAGAACCTGCATCGGGATAAAATTTTTCGTTTAGCGTTGTAGCTGAGCCTTCTGGGTTATCAATCACCCATATGCATTGTACAAACCGTTTTATGGAAGCAGCAGGGGTCACGAAACCAATATCAATCTGCTTAAAGCTAGCGGCAGGAATAATTTCGTTGTTGGTTGAAGCGTCCATAAACGTTGGTTGCGAGTCTAGAGTTAAATCAGTGAAGCTTTATATTACCCCTGTCGCGTGCTGTATCAAGACAAAGTTTCACGTTTAGTTAGCGTAGCGACCTAAAAAGCTTGCTATAGAGTTCACCACGGCTTCAGCACTTTCAATTTGCGGATAGTGCCCAATTTGATCGAGTTCAATTACGTCTGCATTAGGAATGAGTTGTTTGTACCGCGCCACCATATGCGCGCCAGAGATTGGATCAGCCATGCCTGCGGTTAGTCGAAGAGGGGCATTGGCATTTTGCAGTGCACTTACCCAGCGCTCTCGGTATTGTTTACGCTGCTTCATATAGTCCAAAAGCAAGTGCATGTGTTGGTGACCATTATTTGTACTGATAAGTATCCAAAAATCATTGATGTCTTGATCTGAAGGAGGTGTGTTTGGACCAAATATGTTGTGCATGCTTTTTCGAATTGCATTTTTGTTTAAAAAGCGAATGAGTAGACCACCAATTGGAGAGAGCAGCAGCTTTTGAATGGGCAGAGCACGATGTGTCTCAGGAAAAAGGCCACCATTAAGTAAGTGCAGCGATTCGATGCGAAAGGCAAGGTCGTTTTCCAGTTGCTGCGCCATCATTTCTTGCGCAACCGTATCACCGTAATCATGAGATAGAACATGGGCACTTGTAATACCTAAATGCCTTATTACTTCACTTATCGTGTCGGCTTGCTCTTTAATTGAGTATTTTTTGGGTGACTTATCGCTAAAACCAAACCCCGGCATATCGAGCGTCACGCATTGATACTTGTTTGTAAGTGCTGGCCATATTTTAGCCCAATCAAAACTTGCGGTGGGGTATCCGTGAATGAGTAATAGTACTGGTCCCGTGCCTTCTGTTTTATAAAAAACTTGCTGACCGTCGACGTTTAAAAAGTGTCCGGAACTTCGCCATTGTGAAAGTTGCATTTCTACATGCCTTGTTATGCTTTTGTATTTAGCTTGCCCAGCCTTTGATTTCAGGTCTGTCGTGAGAGCGACATTTTAATAATGTCGCGCGCTGCACAGGGAATTTATAACGCAGGGTATAGGTAGTGGAAAATGAGAGGCACGCTAGTCTTCAATCGGAATACAGACGGTTACTTTCGTTCCCTCTCCAGGGGTTGATGTTAAGTCAATCTCACCGTTAAATTTTTGTCGTACTAAGTTGTATAAAATATTTAGGCCCAACCCTGTACCGCCTTTATCACGAGCCGTGGTGTAAAATGGCTCGAATACCTTCTTGTGAAGCGCCTCTGGTATACCCTTGCCATTGTCTTGTACGCTAATCACAATGCCTTTAGCATTTTTGCTGCAGCTCACACTTACTCTATTTACGTCGTTATTTACCGATGGACCAAAAGCGTGACGCTGAGCATTCGAGATTAAATTTGTTAGCAATTGGGCAATAATGCCGGGACAGGTGGTTATCACTAAATTGGGCGTAACGTCTATGCTTAGCTCAACTTGTTCTTTGCGAAGCATGGGCTTTAAAGGGTTACAGACTCTAGGGATATATTCGTCTAATGCAATTTCTTCTATTTCTAACGACGTTTGGTCAGCAGAAGTGCGCTTAAAGTCCTGTACTAAATTCGCTGCCCGCATCAGGCTCGTTTCAGCCAAGTTTAGCCCTTCAGAGCAAATAGCTTCGAAGTCTTTAAAACCCTGCTCGGTTAATTCATCGTTTTCGAAGTCTCGATAGATGTCTTTTAGTTCTTCTTTGCAGTTACTGACAGAGGTGAGTGCAATGCCTAACGGCGTATTAACTTCGTGAGCAATGCCTGCGACTAGATTTCCTAACGCTGCCATTTTTTCTGACTCGACGAGCTTTTCTTGTGCGGCCTCGAGTTCAGCCGTGCGGTCTATTACTTTTTGCTCAAGGGTTTGGTTGGCCTCAATTAGCCTCTGCTCGTAATCTGCGCGCTCATTTGCACTCACTGCACGCCCGTAAAGGTCTGCCAGTGACGCCGCAAATACAACTTCATCGGCATGCCATTCACGGGCTTTGCCTTGATGTTCACAGCAAATTATCCCAATCATTTTGCCGCGGTGGCGAATAGGGACATCAAGCATAGAGCTAATTCCAAGCGGCGTTAAATACACTTCTGCAAATTCAAATGTTGCAACATCTGTTAATGCGTCGTGGGCCGCAATGGTTCTCTCTGAATTTAGCGCCTCGAAATAATGAGGAAAGTCTTTCCGGGTAAGCACTAAGCTTTCGTGGTCTAGGTCATTACCCTTATCAATGAGCAATGTGCACTGTACCAGTGTTTGCATTTCATCATACAGCCAAATGCCAGCTCGAGTAATTTGCAAACCCTCACACACCGAGTTGATAATAAGTCTAGAAGCAACTTCTAATTCACCTTTATCAATATCTGCGCTTTGGCTAACGCGTAATAAGATTAGTTCTAGCGATTCTTTCATTCATCTTCGTCCGGTTCTGTGGCTCGGATTTCAAGGATTCTGTCGAAGTGCTCTATCATAATGTGGGTGATTAGCGGATCGAATTGTTTCCCGGAATTCTCATGAAGATAGGCTTTTACTTCCTCAGGACTCCATGCCGGTTTATAGCAGCGCTTAGATAGCAATGCGTCGACAACGTCGACAATTGCCATAATACGACCCTCCACGGGAATGTCGTCTCCAGCTAATCCTTCAGGGTAACCTTGACCATCCCACCGCTCATGATGCGTTTTCGCAATGATGGCGCCCATTTTAGCAACGATGCGATCAGATCCCGCAAGTAGCTCGTAGCCTTTTTGTGCATGGGTCTTCATGATCTCCCATTCTTCGGGGTCGAGTTTGCCCGGCTTATGTAAAATAGTTTCAGGGATGCTAATTTTACCCACGTCATGAAGTGCGGCTGAATACCGTATGGTCTCAATAAACTCTCGGCTCATGTGAAGCTTTTCAGAGAGAAATTCGGTCATAAGAATGACCCTTCTCACATGGCCACCGGTCTCTTTACTCCGCATTTCGATTGCGTCGCTAAGCACCATAATGAGTTCTTTTTGGGTTTTTTGTATGTCTTCTTTTTGCGTGAGATTTTGGAATATTACCGCCACATTAGAGGCAAACATCTCTAAGGTCTTGCGCTGCAGAGCATCCAGTGGATGATCTAACTTAACATACAAGATGTTGTGGCTATCTTCTCCAGTAGGGTAGTAGCCGATGAATAAATCTTTAGACTGATAGTGACTTTTGCTTTCTAAGACTTGTTTGATTTCTTCTTCGATGGTTTCAGGAATTCGGCTAGAAATTCCAGGTTCGCATAATCCAACTAGGTCGCCGCTGGCACCTAGCACCGTCATGGTCGTATCGCCATATAAGTCGGTGTGCTGAGTAGACAAGTAGAGTACAGAGTTGTTTAGATTAAGCAGTGTAAGTGTCTGTTTCAACACTGCGGTGCCAAATTGGGCTAAAGACTGACTTGCTAAAACGGAAGACGAGGATTTTAAAACGTCTTCCATACCGCGCTTACCTTGCTCAATAGTCTGAATATCCCGATACGACCTTATTGCTGTGTATACACAAGACTTAAGTTTAAGCGATGATAATTCAGTTTTGGCTTTGTAGTCGTTTATGTCGTAACGCCTGATTACCTCTTCTTCCGGCGCCTGACCAGGTTGACCTGTTCGCAGAATAAGGCGGGCGGTATGGTTATTGAGCTCGTTGCGAATGGCATCAACCAAATTCAAACCCGCATCGTCAGTTTCCATCACCACATCAACGAAAGCGAGAGCGATGTCTGGATTTGCTTTGAAAAGTGCTAGGCCTTCAGCGCCACTGTGAGCTGATAGAAATTCAACCCCGCGTTTTTCGAAATTAAATTTCCGCAGAGTGAGTTTAGTGACCTCATGTACGCCTTCTTCATCATCGATTATGGCTATTTTCCATGGAGCTTGGCGAGAGGTGGATTGTTCTGTTTTTGACTTCTTAAATAACGACATACATAGCGCTATAAACGTTTAGATACATTAAACGTAAGCCACAATTTTCAATCTCGCAAACTTACTCGACAAGTTTTGTTCTAAAGTTCAATGAGCATATTTTGATGACAGAAGTCTCTTTATCATCAGTTAGATGTGTTTTAGGCAAGTATTAAAAATATGCCATGTTTGTTAAATTGTGGAGCCCAGCAGATTCCAGTAGGAAAAAACTGCTGGGCCGCGATACCTTACAACAATAGCGTTTAGCTATCTTCGATAGGGGTATTTTCAGTAATCGGTACCGTATTTACGTCGGTATCTAAGCTTTCTACCGCATTTCGTACGCCTGCGGCGTAGTCTGGATGTACCTTTTCTAGCACGGCGTACCAACGCTCTTTTACGCTATCTGAGCACGGGCCCATTGCGGCAGCGTAGTTTTTATACAGCCGTTCTTTTTGATCATCAGAAAACATCTCATACAGTTTTCGCGGCTGCACGTAGTCCACATCTGCTTCATCTTGATGATATCTATCAGCGTCTCCATCAATGCGGAGCGGAGGCTCTTTCACTGAAAAGTCAGCCACCGGACCTTCGTATTGATTGGGCTCATAGTAGGCGTCAGGGTTACCAAAATCATTGGTAAAGAAGCGCATCGCGCCGTCTTTGTGATAGTGGTTTACCTTGCTATTTTTCGGCGCGTTAGCGGGGAGTGCTTCATAGTGTGTGCCCAAACGATAGCGATGGGCATCAGCATAAGAAAATATGCGAGCCTGAAGCATTTTGTCAGGGCTAAAGCCAATACCAGGGACAACATTTGACGGACTGAATGCTGCGTTTTCTATCATTTGAAAATAGTTTTCTGGATTTCTGTTCATTTCCAGTTCGCCAACTTCAATAAGCGGATAGTCATCGTGCGGCCACACCTTGGTTAGGTCGAACGGGTTATAGCTTTGCTGTCCTGCTTCCTCTTCTGGCATGGCCTGAATGTACATTGTCCATTTTGGGAAATTGCCTTCTTCAATGGCGTTATATAGCTCTTCTTGATATTTTTCCCGAGTGCTTCCAATGATTTTTTCAGACGTTTCATTGGTGTAGTTTTTAATGCCTTGTTGAGTTTTGAAATGGAACTTCACCCAATGACGCTTGCCTTCCTTATTCCACATGCTGAAAGTGTGGCTGCCATAGCCGTTCATGTGCATAGGTGACACCGGAATACCACGGTCCGACATTAAAATGGTAACTTGATGCACGCTTTCTGGCTGTGCAGCCCAAAAGTCGAACATGGCTTCTGGTGAGCGCAGGTTAGTTTTCGGATGACGTTTTTGCGTACGAATGAAGTCAGGGAACTTGTATCCGTCACGAATGAAGAAGATAGGAGTATTATTACCTACCATATCCCAGTTGCCTTGTTGTGTGTAAAACTTCAAACTAAAGCCTCGCACGTCACGCTCGGTATCAGCTGCGCCTGATTCTCCCGCTACCGTAGACCACCGGCTTAATACTTCAGTTTGTTTACCCACTTCTGAGAATAAGTCAGCGCATGTGTAATCGGTAATGTCGTGCGTGACCGTAAATGTGCCCTGTGCACCCCAGCCTTTCGCGTGAACGACACGTTCTGGAATTCGTTCGCGGTTTTGGTGCGCCAACTTTTCGATTAGTTGATAATCTTGTAAGAGGGCGGGGCCGCGCTCTCCTGCTGTTTTAGTGGTTTCGTTACTTACTACGGGGGCGCCTGCCGACGTGGTTAATTGCGGTTTCTTAGCCATTATAAAACTCCTTTCGTATGCTTTTTTGAAAGCCAAACTTCCATAAACATCATGTGTGCCTGACTCATGACATGCTTTTGCTACGCACTGCTAAATGAAAGGGTTTACAAACTTCTATATATATCTATAAAAACAAACAATCTGAATTAGGTTTGCCACCTATTGAAGAGCAAACTCGTCGTGTTTACTCTAACTTAACAAGTTCAATTACCGCGTTTAAGGAAGTGTATGAATTTTGCCGAGTTTGCAGCATCAAGAAAGAGTGTTAGAGGGTTCACTAAACAGCCTGTTACTAAGGAAACAGTAGACGCGATTATCAACGCAGCGAAGTGGGCGCCATCGTCCTATAACACGCAAACCTGGAAAATTCATGCAGTAACAGGCGACGTGCTTGATAAAATTCGTGAAGGCAACACCAAAAATACACTTGAAGGTAAACCGCACGTTCGAGACTTTCCCTACAAAGAGGACTACGAGGGGATTCACCGTCAGCGTCAAATTGATGTAGCCATACAGCTGTTCGACGTAATGGGAATAACCCGAGAAGACAAGGAAAAGCGTATGGATTGGATGATGCGCGGCTTTAGGCAGTTTGATGCGCCCGTTTCTTTGGTGCTTACCTATGACAAGGCTTTAGAGCCAGCAGGGATCACCCAGTTTGGTTTAGGGTCGCTGGCGTATGGCATTGTGCTAGCTGCATGGGACTTAGGGCTTGGTTGTGTTATCAATGGTCAGGGCATTATGCAGTCCGATGTAGTACACAAGCACGCTAACATCCCTGATGATGAGGCCATTATGATTTGCATAGCCTTGGGCTATCCAGACCCAGAGTTCGCTGCAAACGAGGTTCGATCAACTCGCGCAGACAATGAAGAGTTTGTGACGTATCACGGATTTTAGCGTTTTTCGATTTAGGCAGATTGTTATTTTTTCAGTAACCCAATGCTGCGTTAAGCCATCGGCATGAAAATGTCCGTTTGAAATATCATGAGCTTCTAAAACAGCGCCTTCACAACGGAACATTTCCGAATTTTTAGTGTAAGTGGTTACTTTGTTAGATGATTACTTAAAAATCGTTCTATCTCGGGCGCGGGGAGTGGCTTGCTCCAATAATAGCCTTGCCCCAAGTCACATCCCATTTTTATTAGCTTTTCTAACGCGGGTTTACTTTCAATACCTTCAGCTACCGCTTTCATGCCAAGGCTGTCGGCAATGCTGATTATTGCTGCAACTAAAGGTGCGTCGTTTTCCCCAATGCCCAAGGTGTTGATAAAAATGCGGTCTATTTTGAGTTTGCGAGCGCTAAATGTCTGTAGATAATTTAAATTAGAGTAACCGGTACCAAAATCATCAATAGCAAAGTGCACGCCTAACGATTTAATCGCTTCGAGCTGTTCGCCAGTGGTGCCATTTTCATCCGCGAGTATGGTTTCAGTTAGCTCCAGCTCTAAAAATTGCGGTGCTAGTTGTGAGTTTTGCAAGGCCTGCTCAACGACCGCAGGGAGCGTACCATCTTTGAATTGTGCAAAGGATAAGTTTACGGCAACCGTAAGATTAGTATGACCGTTTTCATGCTGTTTAGCGCAAAATTCACAAGCCTGGTTTAACACCCACGCACCAAGAGGGATGATCAGGCCACTGCTTTCCGCTAAAGGTATGAACTTGTCGGGGAATATCATTGATCCGTCTTTCTGAGGCCATCTCAAAAGCGCCTCTACTGCTTGAACCTCGTTAGAGGCAAGGTCTATCAACGGTTGGTAGTACACTTCGAATTCATTGGCCTGTACGGCCGGGCGCAAACGCTGAATAAGTGTGAATTTTTCATCGTTTTCTTCGTCAAAGCGCACGTCATAGTATTCGTATCTATTTCTGCCGTTGCGTTTCGCTTCGTACATGGCAATATCAGCTTTTCGGCACAGCTGTTTAAATTTAATTCCGTCATAAGGCGCTTGTGCTACACCAATTGAACCCGATACTACCACTTTGGTTTGCAGCACTTCGAATTCGTTCGAACACCACGTAATTAAGTTCTTACATAAGTCATCGATTTCAGATTTGTCTGATATTTCTGGCGCCAAAACAATAAACTCATCGCCACCGAAGCGTATTAAACTTTGCTTTGTGGATAGGTGGTCGGTGATGGTTTGAGATATTTTTTGAAGAAACCGATCGCCCGCAGCATGGCCAAGAGCGTCATTCACGGGTTTAAAGTTGTCTAAGTCTATAAACAGCAGCGCGAGCTGAAGCCCTTTTTCTTCACTCTCACGTAGCTGTTCGTTGAAAAGTCGCTCGCCCAAAATCCTATTTGGCAAGTTTGTGAGCGGATCGTGATGTGCTAAGTGCTGGATATGTGCTCTATTTTTCTCAACTTTAGACACCTCTTGCTGCAGTGACTGCATAAGCCGACGAATATCCTGTATCAAAATAAAAACGCTGAAGCCCGTAATAACGTAAATAACCATGATGAAAAGCACATGAGACCAGCTCAAAATAGGCGGGTTTGGTGTAACCACATCGTGCATTATCAACCACGTAAGCGTAATGCACTGTAGAAGCACTAAAGATAAAACGGTGCCAAATAGGGCAATTCCACCTAATAAAGCCGCAAATATGATGACGCCAGGGTAGCCAATCATGGCGATATCAAATACGCCTGCACCTGTTGCGGATAGGGCAAACAGCATTGACGACATAGCGCCTAAAAGTAGGTAACTGCTGGTGGTAACGTAATACTTGTATGCGAGCGAGCCAGTGACGATTAATGAGAACAAGCCCAGTAAAAAGATATCAAAAGTTATGCCTCTCGCGACCAGAGACGAAGCGAAAAGCCCGAAGCCTGTTACCGCGCTTATTTGAATGACACGGCGCCTTCGGAGTGACGTTAGATCAGCAAGCTTTGCTGATGAGGAAAAAAAATCTTTAACCTGCATTCTTCCAAATCTTGAAGGAGGTTTATAGCAACCTTAAACCTAACTTGGAAAAAAGCAAGTGCAGAGACGCAACGTTATACGTTATTGGCAAAAGACGAGGAAAAACACAGCAGTGCTCGAAAACACTGCTGCCTGTAAAGTCAATAACTACCTTTCGTCTGATGGTGCGTAACGCTCCAACCAGTGTGCATATGGTGCAGGCATTACCCAAGATGGTTTTTCAACGCCTAGCTTTTTCGCTGCAAAATAAGACCAGTGTGGGTTAGTAAGATGCATTCTACCTACCATAACAACGTCAAGTTGTTGGTTTTCAATGGTATCATTGGCGAGCTCTGGTGTGTCTACTCCCCACGCTGTAGCAACCGGGATCCCGGCTTCATCACGTACCTTTTTAGCAATTGGAGCAAGGAAAGCCGGGCCCCAAGGAATATTCGCATCAGGTGTGTTAAAGCCAACGCTAACGCTAACGAAATCAGTACCAATTTCTTTGAACTGTTTTACAAGTTCGATAGACTCGCTCAACGTCTGTTCGTCATCACCATCGTATTCGATAACGCCAAAGCGTACGGTAAGCGGTAGGTTTTCAGGCCAAACCGCGCGCACTGCGCTCAGTGTTTCAAGTAAGAATCGACCACGGCCTTGCGCATCACCGCCGTATTCGTCGGTACGCTTATTGGCGTGCTTCGAGAAAAAGCTTTGAGCCAAATAACCGTGGGCAAAATGCAGTTCAAGCCACTCGAATCCAGCTTCAAGCGCGCGCTGGGCACCTTTCACAAAGTCACTCTTAACGCGCTCAATATCGGCTTTGGTCATTTCTGTAGGCGTAACAGGTAAGTGTGCCCCAAAGGCTTCTGCCGAAGGTCCAATAGGCTGCCACCCTTTTTCTTCACTTGGCTGAATGTGGTCATCACCTTCCCAAGGGCGGTTAGCACTCGCTTTGCGCCCGGCATGTGCAATTTGAATTCCAGCAACAGCGCCTTGGCTTTTTATACGATCAGCAACATTTTTTAAGCCACTAACGTGTTCATCTTTCCAAATACCTAAGCAATTTGGCGTGATACGTCCTTCTGGCGAGACGGCGGTTGCCTCAACGATAACCAATCCAGCACCGCCTCGGGCAAATGACTGGTAGTTTGCTTCATGCCACTGGTTTGTAAACCCATCTTCTGCAGAGTATTGGCACATAGGAGGCACAGCAATACGATTGCGAAGCGTCACGTCTTTTAACGAAAATTGTTCAAATAATGCAGTCATATTTCTCTCTTTTTAAATAAACACAAAAGCACTCAGCGAAGGCTGAGTGCTTTAAAATCTAGGGGTTATGCCGCAAGAGTTAGAATTTCACGGGCTTTAGCAAGATCGATGTCACCATGCTCGCCAAGCGCTGTTAAGCCGTTGCGTTCAAGGTTCTCGATTAGCCCATCAATGGCAGACTTTTCAATGTTGTGGTCTGACAGGCGGGTTTTAACCTGCATAGTTTCAAAAAAGTCCTGAACCGCTTTTATGGTTAAGTCGATGGCCTTTTCTTTGTCATTTTCCTGAATGCCAAACACGCGCTCACCTAGCTGCAGAATTTTTTCCTGCTTTTTGTCACGCTGCACGAACATTAACGACGGTAGAACAATTGCTAGTGTCACGGCGTGATCTAAACCGTGTAACGCAGTAAGTTCGTGACCTATCATATGTGTGCCCCAGTCTTGCGGTACACCTTTGCCGATTAATCCGTTAAGCGCCATTGTTGCTGACCACATTACGTTTGCACGCACATCGTAATCTTCAGGCGTCGCTAACGCTTTAGGACCTTCTTGAACTAAGGTTTGTAAGATTCCTTCTGCAAAGCGGTCTTGAAGCGGTGCGTTTACAGGGTAGGTAAGGTATTGCTCAATCACGTGAACAAAAGCATCAACCACGCCGTTTGATACTTGACGTGGTGGAAGTGAATAGGTGAACTCAGGATCAAGTACGGCAAAAACAGGCTGAACTGTTTCAGAAGAAAACGCGCGTTTTTGCGACGTTTCTTTTCTGTTTACTACCGAGTTACCGTTACTCTCAGACCCTGTCGCAGGTAAAGTAAGTACTGCGCCAATAGGTAATGGATTTTCAAATGCTGCACCTTTAACAAGTATGTCCCACGGATCGCCTGCAAAATTAACGGCAGCAGCTACGAATTTCGCGCCATCAATAACACTTCCACCGCCAACCGCAAGAATGAAGTTCACGTCATTTTCACGGGCGACATTTACAGCTTTCATCAGTGTTTCAAATTCTGGGTTTGGTTCAACACCCTGAAATTCAATAACTTCAGCACCTGTTAGTGCAGTCGTTACTTTATCGTAAATACCATTTTTCTTAATTGAGCCGCCACCGTAGAGGAAGAGGACTTTTGCTTGTTTCGGCAAACGTGAAGACACTTCACTTAGTTGCCCCTTGCCGAACAAAATTTCGGTTTGATTTTTAAACGTAAAATTAAGCATAGTGTTGCCTGTCCTTAATTAGATTGTGAATTTAACTGTTGTAAAAGCTTTTCAGCTAACAGTTCATCAGAAAACGGGTTTTGGCCTGTAATAAGCTCACGGTCTACTACTACATTGGGCGCCCACATTTCTTTGAATTCCATCTTGCCACCCGCTTGCGCCATGGCGTCTGCTGGGTAGTACAATAACGTTGCGTCGTTTAACGTGCTTTCAAAATAGGCCTCTTCCGGTGTGGAGAAGATTGTCATTTTGTAGCCATCATAAATCCAACTCTCAGATGAGGCTTGCTCACCGGATTTCAATGCCAGTTCAAATGCCTGCGGGTTAGATTGCCCAGAAAGTAAGGCGATTGGGCCATGGCAGATAGCGGCAGTAGGTTTTCCTTCACTGTGAAAGTGAGACAAAATTTCACCCACTTGAGGATTGTTTGCCAGGTCGATAAGCGGTGCATGACCGCCTGGAATGAATACGCCTTCAAACTCTTCCAGCCCTTGTCCAATCACTTCGCTCAATGACAGCGTGTCATCAATGCCTTCTATTGACTCTACAAACGTTTGAATGTCTCGCATTTGCGATTCGCCGCCATCAAAGTATTGCGGTATTACTGACTTTTTATCTACAGATGGCGCATTGCCTTTTGGCGTGGCCAATACCAGTTTGTAGCCTGCGTCTACCAATGCTTTTGCCGGCACACCAAACTCGTTAAGGTAATAGCCTGTAGGCTCTGTTTTTCCATCTGCAAGTTGCATTACATTTTCACTTGAAAGTAGTACAAGTATTTCGCCTTTACTGGCATTCGCAGCTTTAACGTCTGCCGCATAGGTCGACTGTGATAAACCCGCAATAATGGCGAGCGATAAAATTGATGATGCTGATTTCATTTGCAGCTCCTGTCGCATTAGAAAGTGCGTGTATCTTAGAGAGGTTGGCTTACATCGAGAAGTCAGATAAATTGTGACGAGTCATCAAAAATCTGATGGGTAGGGATTATGTCTTACTTAACACAGTTAAAAACCTTTGTAGAAGTTTATCGAAGCGGCAACATTACACGTGCTGCAGCTCGCCTTCATATGTCTCAGCCAGCGGTCACTTCTCACATACAAGCCATGGAGAATATTGTCGGTAAAGAGTTGTTCATAAGAAAAGCGAGAGGCGTTGAGCCAACGGCTATCGCTGATGACTTGGCGCTGCAGGTCGCCAGTCACATTGATACGTTAGAGCAGAAAGTGGCTTCTATTCGCAGTCGTGCTTCCACCGATCACGGCACGTTACACCTAGCAGGCCCTGCGGAGTATCTCAGTCTGGTGGCAGGTCCGGCACTCGCTAACTTGCTTCAGGCCGATAAAGTGAATTTAGTGATCCATACCGGCAACAAAAGTAATATTTATCATTTGTTGGAGAACGATGTAGCGGAACTTGCCATTACGGCCTCTGAGCCCACTGATGCGATGTATGAATATCAGAAGTTAGATAAAGAGCGCTTAATCTTAGTGATGAACCGTGTGCAGGGAAAGTTGCTGGGAGAAAGAGAAATATCGGCAGCGCTACTAAACCAACATAAAGTAGTGACGTATGATGAACAGTTACCGCTTGTTCGGCGATACTTTTCGGAGGTATTTAATGCCGCGTGTGAGTCGCCTGTCGCGGCTGTTTGCCCCGATATAAGAGCAATAAGTAGTATTATCAAAGCGGGAATTGGTTATTCCGTTTTGCCTGACTACTTATGTAAAGAAGGTATTGCAAAAGGCGAATTGGTCGCGCTGGGCAAGCCAGGCCCAGAAAACGATGTTTATTTAGTGTGGAAAAAGGGAGCGCTTCGTCATCCTAGGGTCGACTTCGCCAAAGATGTCATAATGGCTTTTGCAAACATTAACTATCTTTCGACACTTCCTGATTGAAGCTAGACGCCTAAAAAGGGCGACGCATTTGGACAAGGCGTCGCCATTTGTTCCTAGTTTAAATAAACAGGGCTTGTTGGTCTTTGCTGAATATAAAACAACAGCAGGCCCTAAAATGTACCGACAACTTTTACCGTGCCATCAACTTTACCTTCATCCACAAAACCTATGGTATTGGGGTTGGTCGCGACAAGATTTAACATCTCATCCTCAGTTGCTATCATTTCAGGTGGTGTGCCTCTGCCAGTAAACACAAGCTTCGACCAGAATGCAGAGTATTGTGATTCAGATTTTCCAAGCACATTATTATTAAAAGCGTCTCTGATATTATTACCTTGTTCGAAGGTAAGGGGAATTGCGCGACTTCCATCGGGAAATGCTTTTACTTTCCCCAAATATATTTTCTTGACGGTATCGATATCGATCCCAGAATTGTTATTGGCATTTATTATCACGGCTGTACCGGCATAAATCGGCGCAGACATTAAAAAGCACAGGGCTGCAACTATCTTCATTGATATTACCTTCGTTCTTAACTCGCTAACATCGAGGCAAGCATGCTAGTGGTTTGTACCCAAGGGCAACGCGCCCTCACGAAAGTATAACCGAGATTTACAATTTGTCGCATTTCGACAAAAGGTGAAATTTGAAGGATCCTAAAACATACAAAGAGAAATTATGGCAAAACCTAACGCAAAAGGGCCGGTCAGAACCGTGCAAATTTATTGCTCTAAGTGCAAATTCCAGCTATTTAAATATCGAAAAGGCGGCAAAGGCGCGTTGGTTAAATGCTTTAAAGAGAGAATAGTTGAGGACTTTACTCATGAAGAAGGAATATGTCCTTCTTGTGACGCACAGTTTGCAAGAAATGCCTTAATTCGAGGTGCACCGGCCCTGAAAATTGTTGGCACAAAGGTGACCATGAAGTAGCACAGACTGATAATCGGTTGTTAATTGGACAACTTTTTTAAAATATAAACGTTTGGATAATTTGCTCTTACGTAATTTTTGCCTAAATTAATATAAAGGGATTACAGCCTCAAGCCGTTGTGCTGTTTGGTAAAAAATTTAAGGCTGAGGTTAGAAAGCGCAACGGAATGGCTTTGTATTAAACGTCTACACATCGAGATGATAAATGTCCATTCAAAGAAAGTTTCTATTTTCTATTTCTGCTGTTATCGCTTTGTTCGCTTTAATTGTTGCCGTGGCAACGGTTATCACCACTTCCTCAAATGTTTCAACCCTTGTTCAAGAGCAAAAGAAGAACACCGCCGATCGTTTAGTGAATATTCTTACTGTGACTGACTCTATCATGCTTGAACGCGTCAAAAGCAGTATGGCGTTGCTTAAACAACGAGGTGAGGCAATCGGTGAACCCAATCAAACCGATATTGTTATCGTTAAAAATACGCAGGCTCGGCAGCTAAGGTTGGGCAATGCGGAGCAAGCCAACACATTCGATTTGGTCGATAACCTGACAAGCGTAATGGGAGGCACCGCCACGCTTTTTAGTAAAACAGGAGACGACTATATTCGCGTGAGTACCAATGTCATTAAAAATGGCGAGAGGGCGATTGGCACTAAGTTGGCCCCTGATGGCAAGGCGATCAAAAAGATTAATCAGCAGGAAGCGTATTACGGTGCGGTTGATATTTTGGGTAGCCCTTATTTAACAGGTTACGAGCCAATGTTTAACAGCAGTGGTGACGTTGTGGGCATCTGGTATGTGGGATACTCAGCCGACCTTAACGTCTTAGAGCAAGCCATTAAGCAAAGTCACGTGCTAAAAGAAGGCTTTGTTGCCCTTCGTGATGCAAAAGGTAACATTCGCATGCATTCCGCACATGTGAATGATCGGCAGGTGGCCGACGCCCTTCAACCTAATGATGACTGGGTTGTAGAAGTGGTACCGTTTTCGCCTTGGGGGTACGATATTATATTAGTGGCGTCGACGTCAGAAAAATCGGCTATGGTTCGAAGCTCTGTGTTGGTTGTTGTACTTAAAATCGTATTGGCGAGCGTGGGAATTTTGATCACCATTTGGTTGCTCGTTAAGTATATTGTTGGCAAGCCACTTGAAGAATTCATTGGGGTAGTAAACAACTTGTCTTCTGGTGAGGGAGATTTAACGTTCCGTTTTCAGGCATCAAGAAGCGACGAGTTTGGCACCATGGCAAGAGCGTTTAATGGGCTTCTTAGCCAGTTACAAGACACGTTGCAGAGTGTGGACGAAGCCACCGACCACATGCTAGCAAAGTCAGAAAGGTTAAATGCAACAGCGTTGCAATCCAAAGATACCGTTTCACAACTTAGCCGAGAAACGGAGTCAATTAATAACGCCATTTCGTTAATGCAGCAGAATGCACAAACTGTGTCGTCAACCATTCGCAGTTCAAGTGAAGCGGCACACGCTGCCGATCAAGATACGCGAAACAGCGTAAGCGTTTTGGCGCAAACCATTAAAGACATCCAGTCTCAGGCAAGCGATGTGGACGCGTCAGTACAGGTTATCACTGAGTTGGCTCAGGCAAGTGAAGAAATTAGCGGTGTAATGGAAGTTATCAGGAATATCGCAGAGCAAACGAATCTACTTGCGCTCAATGCAGCTATTGAAGCGGCTCGCGCTGGTGAGCAGGGACGTGGCTTTGCCGTTGTCGCTGACGAAGTCCGCTCGCTAGCAAGCAGAACGCAGTCTTCCACGGAAGAAATTCGCAATATGATTGAACGCCTTCAGCAAGGTAGCCGCGTGGCTTCTGAAAAAATGCAGCAAAATAAAGAAACCGCCTATAAAACCGTGGACACCACAAAACATGCTGGCGATTCGTTAAAGCAGGCGCTTGACGCTGTTGCACGCATCACAACGTTAAACCGAGACGCTGCCACAATGGCTGAAGGACAAACAGAGGTTGCTAACGATGTGAATAAAGGGGTAAGCAGTATTCAACAGGTGGGCAATGCCAATACTACCTATGCAAAAGAAGTGGTAGATAACTGTGAAGCCTTAGTTCAGCAAGTTAAGCAAATGCAAATGCAGTTGCGACGATACCATTTCTAGAGTTACTGGCTTATTCAATCGATTTGGCTGTCAGCAGGCAGCGAAGCAGAAACAAGATATATCGCCAGAGTCAATGTACGCTGAAATGCACAATTCTTGCGGTTGACATGAATAGTAACAATTTGAACCAATGCCAAAAGGGCTTTAGATTGCTAAGGCTCTTTTTGATATTTATTCTTACCCATGGATGAATATAGGGATTTTCCCACAACATGGATAAACCATAATGAAACAACTATCTACACTAGCTGGTGTGGTAGCGAGTGTTTTTGCATTCACATCGCTATCGACAACGGCAGTAGTGGCGCAAGAAGCGCAAACTGCATCTGCAGTCGTATCACCCGCGAAAAAGACACTTGCTGATGTTGAATACCGCTTACCGTCAACAATCGCTCCCACATTTCAACACATTCACTTAAATATCGACCCTGACAACCCTACATATTCTGGAAAAACGAATATTGATATAACGGTTAAAACCCCAACTAAGAAAGTGGGCTTTTATCAGCAAGATTTGACCGTGACTTCTGCACGTTTAGTGTCTGGAAGCAGCAGCTTTCCTCTAAATGTTACGATTGGAGAATACGACATCAATTGGGGCGAATCGCAAGATGAGATTGCGCCTGGGAAGTATACGTTAGAGATTACGTTTGAAGGGAAAGTGAACACGTCTTCAGATGGCATGTATCTGTCACGTTTTGAAGAGACCAACTATATATTTACCCAGTTTGAAGATATGCATGCGCGAAAAGCGTTTCCAAGTTTTGATGAGCCAAACTTCAAAATTCCTTATCAAATGACCATCAGTTCTCCCGAACATCAGGAAATTGTGGGTAATACACCTGTTGAAAAGGTGACAGTGGAAAACGGGATTAAAACCGTAGTGTTTGAAAAAACTAAGCCCATGCCGACTTATCTTATTGCCTATACCGTAGGGCCCTTTGATAGTGCTGAAATTTCTGGGCTGTCGGTGCCAGGAAAAATATACGTTCCAAAAGGGTATGCCGATAAAACCAAATTTGTTATCAAACACATCCCAGAAATCCTAGCCTCGCTAGAAGATTTTTTCGGTATCAAGTACCCCTATAAAAAAATGGATTTTGTTGCCGTACCCAACTTTACCCACGGTGCAATGGAAAACGTAGGTTTAATTACCTATCGCGATAGTTTGTTACTGCTAGAAGATAACCCAAGCGTCACAGAGCGTTCACGACCGCTAAATGTTATTGCGCATGAACTTGCTCACCAATGGTTTGGCAACTTGGTAACAATGGCGTGGTGGGATGACCTATGGCTGAACGAAGCGTTTGCGTCTTGGGCTGCAAGCCATACCATGAAAACCTTGTATCCAGAGTTGAACTACGCCGATCGCATAGTACAAGAGGGAGCATTTGGTGCAGATGCTAGTCCCACGGTGAAACCTGTTAAAAAGGTAGTGAAAAGTCAGCCAGATGTGATGGATGGGTTGGGCTTGAACTACTCAAAAGGTGAGTCAATTTTACAAATGATTGAATCGCTAATTGGTACAGAAAAGTTTCGTGAAGGTGTTCAAAACTACATGAATACCCATGCTTGGGGTAATACCGTAGCAGATGATTTGTGGCGCGCCCTAGATGAAGTGTCTGATTTCAACTTAAGCGCCATGATGAAAGCTTACTTGGAACAGCCGGGCTACCCACTTATTCATATTTCAAAAGATGGCAAATTAACCCAGTCCCGTTTTCACCTTGCTGGCGCGACCGTGGAGGATAAGACATGGGCAGTTCCATTAAAGCTGACTTATCAATCAAACGGAAAAATACTAAACGAAGTGGTTTTTATTGATAAAGAAACCACAGTTTTACCTCAGCTTGCTGAAGCAGACTGGGTATACCCTAATGACAATGCAACAGGTTACTTCCGTTGGTCAATTGAACCAGCTCAGCTAAACGCACTGCTAAATAACATTGACGCGCTAAATAAGCGTGAAAAGAAAAATGTGCTATACAACTACCAGGCGCTGTTAAACGCAGATCAAGTAGGTGTAGACAGCGTGATGAAGGTGCTTAATAGTTTGGCAAAAGATGATGACCCTGCGGTCATTCGTGCGGCTGTTGGCGTGTTAGCTGAGTTTAGTTATTTAGTAAATGAAGACAATAAAGCCGCCTATGCAAAGCTTCTAAATCAAAATTATATGCCTTTGTTAAACAAGCTAACCTTGTCTCAAAGTGAGCAGGATAACGCAGATGTCATTCGCCTGCGTAACCAGATATACAGCTTACTGGGTACTCATTCGAACAATGATCAACTTGTTGAACAAAGCGTTAAAATAGCGAAACAGTACCTTGCAGATACTAGCAGTGTTCCTTCCGGTATTGCCGGTACAGCAATTGAAATTGCTACGCGAAATAGTGAACAAGGCGAGCAGGGCACATGGTTTAATACAATTGTAGAGGCATTTAAAAAAGCACAGTTGCCAAACGTGAAAAGCACGCTGGTGTATTCGATGTACTTTGAAGACAAAGCAACCGTCTTTAAAATGTTAGATTTAGCGCTTACCGATGATATTACGCCTGCAAATACCATGTATATGGTGGTGAGAGTAGCACGTAACTTAGACGATCATACGCTATTGTATGAGTGGCTTAGTAAGAATAAAGACGCGCTACTAGCAAAAATGCCTGATTACCATGTAAGCAGAATGCCGGAATTTGTTTCAACAACCTGTTCGGCTGAAAACTTAGAAATGGCCAATGCGTTCTACGCGCCAATTAGCGAGACTTATCAAGGAATGGCACGCGGTGTCGAAATTATGCAGGACGAGTCTCAACAGTGTATGCGGCTGAAATCTGCATTTCAGGCAGACTTTAACGCCTTCTTAAACGAGCAGTTATAGGCAACAACGAAAAGGCGTTTACCCAGAGCTTTTTGTCCTAAAGTTATGATTGAAAGAGCGTCCACTAGGCGCTCTTTTTTTGTGCATAAAACTGTAACATGCACCACGGCGAGTCACTAAAATATTTCAAAGCTGAAACATTTACGCATTGTGACAAATCAACTTTCCCTGTACCAAAGTTCAGCAGAGTTAATCAATAAGTAAGTTTATTTTAAACGTCTAAGTTTCTGATTTTTAACGTTTGTGACGTTTATATTATTATTTTTATTAAGTGCTTGCTGTATATACGTATGTATAAGAATTTATACCTTCCTTATACAAAAAAGCGGAAAGCAAAATGATTCATGAGGGTAACACACAAAAGTATAAGCTGAGGAAATCAGCTAAAGTAGTCAACGCGTTGTTGGCGGGCGCATTGTCGTTAGGCGTTGTTTCTATTAATGCCTCTGCAGATACAGTATGGCAAGAGGACTTCGAAGCAAATGAACTGCAAGGCAAGGGCGCAACTGGCTCAGACCCAGCGGGAGCAATTGTTGATCTTGAAGGTGTTGATCGTTGGTCAGTAGACGTGTCAGCGAGTGAGCTAAGTGCCACTTCAGACTGGTTCCGTGTTGAAAGCGGCGCAATGCAAGCACGTGATACTGACGGTGAAGTAGTCTGGTTGAGCGAGTCTATCGATATATCTGGTGCCGGTGATATCACCATAAATGCCGTGCTTTCTCAAAGTGGAAATTTTGAGTCGACAGACTACATCGATGTATTTTACTCATTAGATGGTGGCGCATTCGAGCTTATTACGCTTTCAGAAGGGGCAACGAATACGGTACAGGAAGACTTTGGTTCTGCAACACTGACCGAAACGATAGGTAGCGGAAGCACTTTAGAACTGAAAGTAGCCATGGCTAACAACTCGGGTACCGAATATCTCAATTTAGACAGTATTTCAGTAAGTGGAAATGGAACTACCGATGGCGGGGATACTGGCGGTGACCCTGACAACGGCGGTGAACCTTCAAATGAACTTCTTTTCTTAAGTGGTACTTGTTTTAACTGCCCTGATTTGGAAGCAGTTAACCTAGCCAGCGACTTTGTTGCATCTGACTATTACGCAGCTCTCGACATAGCTATTGCAAACGGTGAAAGTGCGCAAACGTTAAAAGACACGGCGCATAACATCATTGAAAATGGTCATCGTACGCTTTCTTACTCAGAAGTGTGGACAGCACTCACTTACACTGATGAAGATCCTGCTAACACCGATAACGTTATCTTGTTCTACAAAGGCATATCACAAGGCAAGTTTACCAACGGTAGCGGTAGTCAAAGCACCAACCCAGACAATTGGAATCGCGAACATGTTTGGGCTAAGAGCCATGGTTTTCCTAGCTCAAGCCTAACGGCATACAGCGATATTCTGCACCTGCGTCCTACCGATATTTCTGTAAATAGCTCGCGCGGCAACTTAGATTTTGATTTTAGTGATAGCGTGCTTTCTGAAGCTCCGTTAAACCGAGTTGATGATGACTCTTTTGAGCCTCGTGACGCAGTAAAAGGTGATGTAGCACGCTCAATGCTATACATGGACGTGCGTTACGATGGCAATACAGCTGGTGATACCGAAGACGACTTAGTGTTAGTAAATCGCCTTACCTCTACTAGCGAAGCCGCGTTTGGTAAGCTTTGCGTATTGCTTCAGTGGCATGAAAGTGATCCAGTGGATGACTTCGAACGTCGTCGTAACGAGCGCGTTTATGAATTCCAAGGAAACCGAAATCCGTTTATTGACAAACCTGAACTTGCTTCACTTATCTTCAACGAGAGTTGTGATGGTACAGGTGGTGATACTGGCGGTGACACGGGTGGTGATACCGGCGGCGACACAGGTGGTGATACCGGCGGTGACACAACACCTTCTACCAGCAGTATTTACATTTCAGAATACATCGAAGGTGGCGGTTTCAATAAAGGTATAGAGCTTTTCAATAGCTCGACACAACCGGTAAGTCTAGCGGGTTATGAGTTAGTTTTACTCTCCAATGGTGAGACCGCAGATGCTGACCGTAAAGTGTTAGCACTTGAAGGCACAATCCCAGCAGGTGGCGTAGCAACATTCGCTCACGGAAGTGCAGATGCACTGTTAACTGCCGGCTCAACGATTAGCAGCTTCGTGATTAATTTCAATGGCGATGACTACATTGAGCTCGTCGCTAACGGTCAGGTTGTTGATGCTCTAGGTACGTACGGCGTTAAAACTAACTGGGGTAAAGACGTTACTTTGGTACGCAAGAGTTCAGTAACGGCAGGCAACCCTAACCGCAACCCAGCGTTTACCCTTGAAGAATGGGATAGCCTACCAAAAGATACGCTTAACAATTTTGGTTCGCACAATGGATCTGTTAGCGAGCCTACGGATCCAACTGACCCGACCGACCCAACTGATCCTACAGACCCAACTGACCCAGTTGGTGAAGTAGTCTTAATTAGCGCTATCCAAGGCGAAGGCGATACCTCGCCACTTACAGGCAATGACGTTGTTGTTGAGGCAGTAGTGACTAAAGTTGTGCCGGAAATGAACGGATTCTTTATTCAAGAAGAAGCCGCCGACTCTGATGGCAATGCTGCGACGTCTGAAGGTGTATTTGCCTATTCGACAACCTTCACTGAATACCCATCTGTTGGTGACGCTGTGCGTGTTAACGGTGCAGTGGCAGAATACAATGGCATTACAGAAATTGTACTAAGCGCCAATGCTGAAACGCTAGGTGCAGGTGCTGATATACTAACGACAAGCATTGAAATGCCATTTGACGAGAGTGTTAACCTAGAGTCACTTGAAGGTATGCAGGTTCAATTCCAGCAAACTTTGAACGTGACAGACGTTTACAATCTTGGTCGATATGGGCAATTCAACGTGTCATCAGGCCGCCTGATGATCCCTACAAACCAATATGCCGCGGGTTCAAGTGAAGCTATTGCCTTGGCTGAAGCGAATGCACGCAACACATTTTTGGTTGATGATGGCTCAAGCGCACAAAATGCTGACGATATTCCTTTCCCAGTTGGAGGTTTATCTCATGCGAATCCTCTGCGTTTAGGCGACAGTGTAGAAGGCCTGGAAGGTGTAATGCACTACGCATTTGGTGCTTATAACTTAATTCCAGTTGGCGCTCTTCAAACTGTACGCACAAACCCAAGAACAGATGTGCCCCAGTTAGACGTACAAGGCGATGTCAAAGTGGCTAGCTTTAACGTGCTTAACTACTTTAATGGTCCGAACTTCCCTACCTCTCGTGGTGCAGACTCAGAAGATGAATTTGCCCGCCAGCAAGCGAAGACAGTAGCAGCCATCGTTGCGATGGACGCAGATGTACTTGGCTTAGTAGAAATCGAAAACGATGGATACGGGAGTGATTCTGCCATTGCTTCTCTTGTAAATAGCGTAAATGCTGAACTTGGTAGTGACGTGTATAGCTATGTAGCACTTGAATCATTACTTGGTGGTGATGAAATTGCGGTAGGTATTATTTATAAGCCTGCAACGGTCACACCACAAGGCGCAGCGGTTACTTCCTCTGAAGCTCCTTTTGACTACGGTAACCGCCAGCCGCTGTTACAAACCTTTAGCGTAAATAGTAACAGCGAAGCGTTTACGCTCGCGGTAAGTCATTTCAAATCAAAAGGAAGCTGTGGCAGTGCAACAGGTAATGATGCTGATTTAGGTGATGGACAAGGCTGCTGGAACGAGCTACGTACCCAAGCTGCGTTAGGGCTGACAGCGCTTGTGCAAAACAGTGAAGGTTTGTCTGACCGAGTTATCGTAATGGGTGACCTAAATGCTTATGCGAAAGAAGATCCAATTCTTGCTCTCGAAGACGCCGGTTACAGCAACTTGGTGAACCTCTTCCACGGCGAAAGTGCTTATTCTTATAGCTTCGGCGGCGAAATGGGTTACTTAGACCACGCGCTATCAAGCTCAACTTTGACTGAGTATGTGGCAGACGCAACGGTTTGGCATATCAATGCTGATGAGCCTCGTGTCTTCGACTACAACGTTGAATATAAGTCAGAAACACAGCTTTCTAGCTATTACGGAGCTGATGCTTATCGTTCGTCAGATCACGATCCAGTAATTGTTGTGCTGGATTTCCCTGAAACGAGTGAGCCGGAGCCAGTAATTGGTGATTTTGATGGCGATAGTGACATAGACAACACCGATATTGTGGCGTTCTACACCTTGCTTCTGCAACGTCAAGCGACGGTTGAAGAGCACGACTTTAACAATGACGGCAGATTAAATATCTACGATTTATACGCGTTAATGTCTATGTGTACACGTACCGCATGTGCAGTTCAGTAGTTGGAAAGAAAATGAAAAAAATTATTTTAATGGTATTGGCAATTGCTACTTTTAATGCAAATGCCGCAATAATTGAAATCTCTACGGATAAATCAATTTATCAAGTAGGAGAAACTATCACGGCGACGGTAAGCTTTTCTAATGAAGATGCTTTTTTAGGTATCGTACCGTTTCCTCAACCGTTTGATGTATATAACACGACAATTGGTTTTAACGATTCGCTCTTGAGTTTTATTGGCGCTTCTACGTTAAATCCTTTTGGCTCAGTTAGCAGCTTGGGGAACCCAGTGTTAGAGATGTTTCTACCTCCTTTTCTACCGGGGGGAATTTTAGAGATAGGTTCACTAGCTTACTTGGAACAAATTGATTTGTTCTATCAACTGCAGACACCAGTGATTGGTTTATACACCGTGCAATTTATCGCACAGTCTGTTGGTGACATTACAATTGATGGGTTGTCAGGTTCTTACATTTTTCAAGGCTCTCAAGGGGGGCAGCTGACGCCTATACAAGTGAGTAGCGCAAGTTTCAGTATTGCAGAAGTACCTGCACCAGGTACCTTCGCGCTTTCGCTTCTGGCTTTAGGTGGTATGTTTTTCGCTCGCAAACGTGTGAAGTCATAAACCTTAATGGCTAAAAGTTTAAGCCCAGCCACGTGCTGGGCTTTTTTATTTCTATTGCTATTTACATACGGCTTTAAATAAACCACACTGAATAAAAATACAATAAGTGTGCACCATGTTAGAAACCATTTCTTTTTCTCAACGCCAACGACTGGCGTATATCGATTTCTGCCTT